>Ga0114129_10000003_pt1 | contig 183186 bp, 190 predicted proteins | sample RhiMetdeltSRZDD1_FD_80071 | JGI IMG/M metagenome (GOLD analysis project Ga0114129, IMG submission 80071) | Populus rhizosphere microbial communities from Tennessee, USA - Rhizosphere MetaG P. deltoides SRZDD1 (version 2) (version 2) | ecosystem: Host-associated > Plants > Roots > Rhizosphere... | reverse complement strand
CGTCGCGTGCTTCCTCGTCTCGGACATGGTGTCGCAGGACGATCTCGAGCGGTTCAAGGACTACTTCGTGCGCGTGCGCGTCGCGACCGAGCCGGCCATCGCTTACTAACGGTTCGCGACGGGAACCTTCAGTCGGCGGGGATCGGACCGTCGCGGCGCGCGCGACGAGAGGCGACTTTTCCATCCGTTGAGCGGGAGCGATATGTTGCGCAGGACCGTTCGCGCGATCGGCAGAGGCGGAGCGACTGGACAACGGCGTTACGGTGGTGTCGTGCCTTCCGATCGCTCCGCCTGGACCACGCGTCCGGACTTCTCGCGTCACAGCATCCTGATCGTCGACGACGAGCCTGACGGTCGCGAGTTCCTGGCTCAGGTGCTCGAGGACTGTGGCGCCACCGTCGCGCGAGCCGACGACATCGCGGCGGCAAAGGACTACGTCAGCAGCTCGAAGTTCGATCTGATCGTGACCGACCTTGCCCTCCCGGGCGAGGACGGCGCGGAATTCCTACGGTGGCTTCGAAAGCAGCCACGCGACAGAGGCGGCGCGACGTTAGCGGTGACCGTGACCGCGTTTCACGAGGACTATCCGCCGGCGAACGTGAGCGGCTGGGCGGCATATTTTCAGAAGCCGATCGAGATCCAGCAGTTCGTGACGACCATCGCGGACATCCTGCGCGTTCCGCGCGGCGACGCCGGCTCTCACTAGCGGCTTCGCCGGGATTTCGTCGCTGAGCTCTGCTTCGCGATGAGGATGAGGTCGCAGAGCTCGCGGATCGCGCCCCGTCCGGCGGGCACACGCGTGACGTACGCGGCGGCCTGCACGACGGCCGGGACGGCATCGGCGACGGCGACGGGCAGACCGACGAGCGCCATCGCCGGCAGATCGCCGACATCGTCGCCCACGTAGCACGCCTCGGCCGGCGGCACCATGTGACGATCCATGAGACGCTGCACGACGGCCGCCTTGTCCGTCGCGTCCTGGTGCACTTCGACGATGCCGAGCTCACGCGCGCGGCGCTCGACGATCTCCGAGCGGCGCCGCGTGACGATCGCGGTCACGACGCCGGCGTCGCGCAGAAGCACGAGCCCCTGCCCGTCACGCACGTCGAAGCGCTTCAGCTCGTCGCCGCGGTCGGTGTACCAGATGCCGCCGTCCGTCAGGACGCCGTCCACGTCCATGGCGACGAGCCGCACGCCCGCCAGGCGCGCGGGTGCCGGTGGGCGCCTCACGCCGCGCGCCCCGTATAGTCACGCTCGACCACGAACGGCAGCGCCATCACGGCGAGGGCCACGAGCAGCACCTCCGTATCGCCGAAGTTGTACTCGAAGAGACCGCTCACGAGGAACGCCGCCACCGCGGCGAGCGCGCCGACCACGAGTGCGCGTTCGGCGACGGCCTCGATCGGCACGCGGCGCAGCACGCGTGAGGCGCGGACGAAGAACGCGGCGAAGAGCCACAGCCACAGGGCCAGGCCGACGAGCCCGCGCTCCACCGCGATCTGCAGCGGCGTGTTGTGCAGATGGCTGGTGTGGCGACGCACGGCCTCGGGCGGCGCGTATACCGGATACAGGCGCTTGACCCCGCCCAGTCCGACGCCGATCAGCGGCCGCTCGCGCAGCATCGCGAGGCCGGCGTGGGCCATCGCGAAGCGCTCGCGCGCGGTCGGATCGGTCGCATCGGCGATCGTCTCGATCCGCGCGCGCACCCGCGGCAGCGCGACCGCCGCCACACCGACGACGACGAGCACCGCGGCAGCCATCCAGCGCCGGCGCATGGCCGTGAGCGCCACCAGCACCCCGGCGCCGAAGCCGAGCCACGCGCCGCGCACGAGGGTCAGCGCCAGCCCCACCGCGCTCGTGAGCCAGGCCAGCACGGCGGCAACGCCGCGACGTCCGGCGAGCGCCAGCGTCGGCAGCGTGGCGAGCAGCGTCATCACGAGCACGCCCGCGAGCGTCATGTAGATGCTATAGAAGCCGTGCGCCCGGCGGCATTTGCCCAGCACGCGCCGCAGCGTCGATGGCAACGCGGGATCGGCAGCATCGAACCGAGCCGGCGTGCACGTCGCGACCTGAACGATCGACACGAGGGCCACGAACGCCACCGCCCACAAGAACCACGACACGAAGCGCCGCGCCGAGCTCGCATCGTCGAGGGTGTTGAAGACGATCCACAGCGTCGCGAGCGGCAGCAGCGTCTTCGTCGCGGCCAGGCTCTCCGCGGGCGCCGCCGACACGGCGGCGACGACGATCGACCATCCGCTGAACGCCAGGAGCGGAGCCAGCAGCGGCCACTGCGCACGCGACATCGGCGGCACGCGGCGCGTCCACACGAGCCACACGGCGAGCGCAGCCAGCGTCGCCTCGGAAAGCGAAATCGACAGGGCGAGTCCGACGACGAGCGCGACGAGCAGTCCGTCGCGGAGCCGGAGCCCTCGCCGGTTCAATATGCGTTGCGGTTACGAAAGCCGAGCCAGAGCGTCTGCAGGAGGATCTTGATGTCGAAGCCGAGCGACCAGCGCTCGATGTAATAGAGATCGTACTCGATCCGCTTCTCGATCGACGTGTTGCCGCGCCAGCCGTTGATCTGCGCCCAGCCAGTGATCCCCGCCTTCACCTTGTGGCGGAGCATGTAGCGCGGCACCCGCTGGCGGAAGTCGTCGACGAACGACGGCCGCTCCGGCCGCGGACCGACGAGGCTCATCTCGCCGCGCAGGACGTTGACCAGCTGCGGCAGCTCGTCGAGGCTGGTGCGGCGCAGGAACGCGCCGAAGCCGGTGCGCCGCGGATCGTCGGGCACCGCCCAGCGAGGGCCGGTGGCCGCCTCGGCGTCGGGCACCATGGACCGGAACTTCAGCATCGCGAAGCGCCGGCCGTCGAGGCCCATCCGCTCCTGCCGATAGAGCACGGGACCACGCGAGCTCGCCTTGACGCCGGCGGCGATGAGCAGCAGCAGCGGTGAGGCGGCAAGCAGCGCGGCCCCGCCCACGACGACGTCGAACACGCGCTTGAGAACGCTGTTCCAGCCATAGAGCGGCGACTCACGCAGATGGATGATCGGCAGCGTCTCGAACTCCTCGATGCCGCCGCGCAGCGAGGCCAGACCGAAGACGTCGGGGACATAGTGGATGGCAACGGGATCGTCGCCGATGCCGTCCAAGATCGCACCGATGCGCGGGTAGTCGGCGTGCGGCAGCGCGATGATGACGATGTCCACCTGATGCGTGTCGAGCACGCTCCGGATGTCCTCGGGCGCGCCGAGCCACCGCGCCTCGCCCTCTTCGCGCTTGTCGCCCAGACGGCCGAGCACACGGACGCCGACGTCGGGGCGCCGCCGCAGCACACGGAACACCTCCGTGGCCGCCTCGCCGCCGCCGATCACGACCGCATAACGCAGGTTGTAGCCGCGCCGTCGCGCCACGCGCAGCGCCTCGCGGAAGACCACGCGCGACATCGTCGTGCCGACGATCGAGGTCGCCCAGAAGATGCCGATGACGGCGCGCGAGTAGTCGTAGCCGCGGAACACGAAGCTCATGATCGCGACCAGCACGACGACGCCGAGACTCGAGGCCTTGGTGATGTCCCACCACTCGCCCAGGTGCGAGCCCAGACGCTGAGGCCGGTAAAGGTCGAAGGCCTTGAAGGCCACACCCCAGACGCCGAGGATCGGGACGAGCTGCAGCGCGTAATCGCCGAACGGCGGGATGTCGCCCCGACCGAACACGTAGAAGCGCAGCCAGTAGGCGATGATCCAGCAGGAGGCGATGACCGCGACGTCCGCCGCGAGCGTGAGGTGCCTGAACAGCCGCGAGTGGGCCTTCAGCATGCGCGCCGCGCCCACACCTCGCCGAGCCGCGCGTCCAGATAGTCGCCCACTCGGCGCCTGAACACCGCCGTGTCGAACTCGAGCGCGCGCGCCCGCAGCGCCGCGGGCTCGAAGCGATGCTCGGCCGCCTCGAACTCGACGATCGCCCGCGCCAGCGCGTCTTCGGTCTGCTCGTGGAAGAAGACGGCGGTCGGCGGCGCGCTATCGCGTCCGAGCCCCACCATCGTCTCGAGCGCGCCGCCGCGCGCGAGCGCGATGGTCGGCCGTCCCGCCGCCGCGGCCTCCAGCGGGACGATTCCGTAATCCTCGACGCCCGGAAACAGCAGCGCACGGCAGCGTGCGTACAGTTCGGCGACTTCCGCATCCGAGCGCCAGCCGAGGAACTCGACGCCCGGCCGGGCCGCCGCACGCAGCGCCGGCGCTTCCGGACCCGTGCCGACGACAAGGAGCCGGCGGCCGAGCCGTGACGCGGCGGCGACGGCGAGGTCGATGCGCTTGTAGGGCACCAGCGCGCTCACGACGAGATAGAAGTCGTCCGGACGCGCGACGGGACGAAAGCGCGCGGTCTCGACCGGCGGATAGATGACGTCGGCGCTGCGACCGTAGATACGGCTGATGCGCTCGGCGATGTGCTCGGAGATCGCGACGAAGTGGTCCACGCCGGCGGTGCGGCGGTCCCATCGGCGCAGCGCGGCCGCGACGGGCGGCATCAGCGCGCGAACGGCGGCACCGGCGCGCCGACCGAAGTAGTCGTCATAGAGGTCCCAGACGTACCGCATCGGGCTGAAGCAGTACGAGACGTGCAGCGCGCCCGGCGGACGCCGCACCGCCTTGGCGGCGCAGTGGCTCAGCGAGATCACGAGGTCGTAGCCGGAGAGGTCGAAGCGCCGGATGGCCGCCGGGAACAGCGGCAGATAGCGGCGATACTGCGACGCCGCCCACGGCAGGCGCTGCACGAACGAGGTCACGATGCGACGGCGCTCGATCACGGGCGACACGCTCCCCGGAACGTGGAGCAGCGTGTAGAGCGGCGCCTGGGGGAAGAGCTCGCAGAACACCTCCAGGCAGCGCTCGCCGCCTCGCATGCCCGTCAGCCAGTCGTGGACGAGCGCCACGCGCGGTGCCCGCACGGCGGCGCGCGGCCTCCACGCACTCAGCGCAGCTGCCGTCGGATCTGCTGTCGCCAATACTCGAGAAGATCGACGAGCGTTTGTTCGAACGGAATGCGCGGCTCCCAACCGACGGCCTGTCGGATCTTGTCGGCGCATCCCCGCAGCGTCGGCACGTCGGACGGCCGCAGCCTCGCGGGATCCGGACGGATCTCGATACCCGACGCCGTCGACTGCGCGAGCAGGAAGTTCAGCATCCGCTCGATCGACCAGTCGACGCCGGAGCAGAGGTTGTAGACCTCGCCCGCGGTGCCGCGCCCGAGCAGGTCCCAGTAGCCGCGCACGATGTCGCGCACGTCGGTGAAGTCGCGCGTCGGCTTCAGATCGCCGACCAGCACGACGGGCTCGCGGCGGCCGACTTCGATCTCCGCGATCTGCTTGGCGAAGCTCGACGTCGAGAAGGCGTCACCGCGACGGGGTCCGTCGTGGTTGAACGCGCGCGCGCGCACGATGTCGAGGCCGTAGCTCTTCCAGTACTGAAAGCCCATGAGGTCCTGCGTCACCTTGCTCACCGCGTATGGCGACAGCGGCCGCAGCGCGTTGGTCTCGCGGATTGGCAGCTCGTCGGGATAGACGAGCCCGTACTCTTCGCTGGAGCCGATCACGAGAAAGCGGGCGGAGGTCCCGAGCTGGCGAATCGCCTCGAAGAGGTTCATCTGACTGATGGCGTTCGTCAGCAGCGTCTCCGACGGCGTCTCCCACGAGGCGCCGACGAAGCTCTGCGCCGCAAGATGCACGATGTAGTCCGCGCGCGCCTGCTCGAGAAGCGAGCGCACCGAGGAGAGATCACGCAGGTCGGAGTTGATCAGCGTGATGCGATCACGGAGATGCTCGATGTTGTCGGTCTTGCTGCGCCAGCGCACCGATCCGACGACGTCCGCCCCCTGCCCCAGCGTGTACTCGGCGAGGTGACTGCCGACAAACCCGGTGATCCCGGTGATCAGCACCCGCATCCGAGCCATACTACTACAGCCCCAAGACCTCGCCGTAGATGGCCTCCAGCGTCGTGAGCATCTGGCGGACGTCGAACTCGCTGCGCGCGCGCGTGCGCTGCTCGGCGCCGAGCGTCGCGCGCGCGTGATCGTCCGCGAGCAGCGCGCCGAATGCCGAGCCGAGCGCCTCGGGCGTGGGCTCGACGAGGCCGGGCGAAGCGCGGCCCAGGACTTCGCGGTGCGCGGCGATGTCGCTGGCGACGACGGGAACTCCGAGCGCCATCGCCTCCAGCACCGCCAGCGGCATTCCCTCCTTCGCCGACGGCGCCGCGTACACGTCGAACGCGCGAAACAGGCGGGCGGCGTCGACGATCTCGCCGGGGAAGACGGCGCGCGTGCCAAGCCCCAGTGACGCGGCGAGCCCGCGCAGGCGCCGCTCGTCGGCGCCGCTGCCGATCAGCGCCACCCGCAGTGCGCCGTCCGGGACGCGCGCCGCCGCGCGGAGCACCAGGTCGAGGCGCTTCACGGAGTCGAAGCGCGCCGCGCTGCCGATGACACGCGCGGACGGCGGCAGACCCAGGGCCGTGCGCGCCTCCGCGCGATCGACCGCCGCCGCGGTCAGGCGTGACACGTCGACGCCGTTCACCACGACGCGGCTCTGCCCACGGTCGAACAGACCGAGGGCCAGGCCTTCGGCCTCCTGAGGACGCGAGACGTTGACGATGACGCGGGTCCAGCGCGACAGCCGCCGCTCGAGCGCCAGATACGCCGTTCGCGCGACGGCGCCGTAGGACTCGAAGTGCAGGCCGTGCAAGGTGTGGACGGCCGGGACGCCGAGGGCCCGCGCCGCCAGTCGCCCGTAAAGTCCTGCCCCCTTGCCGTGGGAGTGGATCAGCCGAACGCCGCGCTCGCGGGCGAGGCGCACGAGCCGCAGCAGCGTGGCCGGCCGCAGCCGGTTGGTGGCGAGCTCGAGCGTGTCGATGCCACTCTCGCGGAAGCGCTCGAAGAGCGCGCCGTCACGCGGGCCGGCGACGACCGGCTGCCAGCCGCGGGCGCGCAGCCACGTCGCCACCGCAAGCACGTGCTGCGGGCCGCCGCCGGGCTGCGTGGACACCAGCAGCTGCAGGACGACCGCGCCGCTCATGTCAGCCGTCGCAGCAGCCGGCGGAGCGGCGTTGGCAATGCCGACGCGAGCAGCGGCCGAGCCAGGAAGATCGCGCACCAGGCGGGATAGGCGCCGCCGCGGATCGCCCGCCAACGCGCGCGCGCGTCCGCGCGCAAGCGCTCGGTGTCGCGCGCGACCGAGACCCGGCCGGGCAGCAGGCGCCGCACGACGAGGGGCTCCGGCAGGTTGGCCAGGCGCGTGGTCGCGGCCAGCCGAAGCCACAGGTCGTAATCCTGCGCGACGGCAAAGCGTTCGTCGAAGCCGCCGACGCGCTGGAGCAGCGCGCGGCGGATCACGACCGTGGAGTGCAGCATCGGGTTGCGGCGGATGAGTGCCCGGCGGATCGCGGCGTCGTCCTGCGGCGGCCGCACGACGCGCACCTCGCGGCCGTCGCCGTTGACCTCGCGCGCCGCCGTGCCCAGCACGCCGACGTCGGGGTGCGCGCCCATGAACGCGCGCTGGCGCGCGAGCCGCTCGGGCAGCGCGATGTCATCGGCGTCGAGCCGCGCAATCAGCGGCGCGCGGGCCAGCGCGAGCGCCCGGTTGAGGCTCGGCGTGAGGCCTCGGCGCGCCTGCCGCTCGACATGAAGGCGTGGATCGCGGACGGCGCTCAGCACAGCGGGAGTTGTGTCGGTCGAGCCGTCGTCGATCACGATCAATTCGAGGTCGCCGGCCGTCTGCGCGAGCACGCTGGCCACCGCCTCGGACACCCACGGGCCGCCGTCGTGCACCGCCATGAGCACCGAGACGGCCGGCACGGCGACGGGCGTGGCGGTCACGTCTTGACGGCGACGGCGAGGATCATGTGACCGAATAGCCGCAGCATGGGCGGCGTGTAGAGCAGGCCGCGAACGGTCCGCGCGACGAGGCGATCGCGGTCGTCGCGCGAGGCGCCGTCCGTGCGAGCCGCGGGGACCGCGGCCGCCGACACCGCACCGCTCCGGCGTCGCCAGCGGCGGAGCGCGGCTCGGGGCAGCCGCGCGGGATCGTACGGCGTCAGCGACAGCACGCGGAAGCCGCCCGCCTCGACAAAGGCGCGCACCTCCCGCCGCGAGAACACGAATTGATAAAACTGGCCGCCGGCGCCCGCCAGCGCGCGCTGGCGTCGCGCGAGCCAGCGCTCGCCGAGCCGCCGCACGCCGTTGAGGTACGGTACCGAGACGATCAGCCGACCGCCGGGGGCGAGGACGCGGTGGGCTTCGCGCAGCAGACGGCTCGGTCCGTTCGGATCGTGCTCGAGGACACCGAGCGAGACGTAGGCGGAAATCGTCCCTCCGCCGACCGCCAGCGTGCCGAGGTCCATCGCCGCCAGGGGCGTGCGCGGAAACGCGCGGCGACAGCGCTCCAGCGCATCGCCGCTCCAGTCGGTGCCGACGACCGGCAGGCCGCGCTCGCGCAGGAGCACGACGTATTGCCCGAGACCGCAGCCGGCTTCGAGCACCACGCCCCGCGCCGGCAAGGCCCGCTCGATCAGTCCCGTCAGCGGCGAGCGTCGCGCGATGTCGACGAGCGCGCCGGGTTCCTCGCCGCCCCAGTGCTCGGTCCAGAACTCCTGCGTCGCGCTCCGCGAATAGCAGGCGATCGGCATCGCTCAGACGCCGTCCAGGCGCGGCGGCAGCGCACCGTCCGCGACCGCCGCGAGCACGCGTCGCTCGCGCTCGACGACGCGCTCGGTCGAATGGTGGCGAACCACCTGCTGCCGGGCGGCGCCGGCGAGCCGTGTCCGCAGCGTCGCATCGCCGAGCACACGCTCGAGCGAGACCCTGAGCGCGTCGGCGTCGGGCGCGGTCAGCCACCCCGTCTCACCGTGGCGGACGACTTCGCGGATGCCGGGGACATCCGCCGCCACGACGGGCACGCCCGCCGCCATCGCCTCCAGCAGGCTCTTCGGCGCCCATTCGTAGAGCGACGGCAGCGCAAACACCGACACGCGCGCGAGCAGCGCCGGCAGCTCCGCGTTCGGGATCGCGCCGAGGAACTCGGCCTTCACACCGAGGCGATGTGCCAGATCCTCGAGGCCGGTGCGCAGCGGCCCGTCGCCCGCGACGATCAGCCGTGCCCCGGGCAGACCGGCCATTGCGTGGACCAGCGCGGCGACGTTCTTCTCGCGCGCGAGCCGTCCCACGAAAGCGACGACGCCCGGCTCACGCGACGACGTGCCCGGCACGAACCGCTCGGTGTCGACGTGGTTGGGAACGACGACCACGCGATCGGCGCGCAGCCGGTGGGCGCCGACCAGGTGGGCGCGCGCCACCTCGCTCGTCACCATGACCAGATCCGCGGCGCGCACGGCGAGGCGCTCGAGCCAGAACACGAGCCGGCTGCGCCAGGCGCTGCCGCTCTCGCGCGCGTGGTTGACCGACCAGACGTAGCCGCAGCGAACCACGAGCGGCCGGCCGGTGAGCCACTTCGCCAGCACCGCCGTCCACGCCCCCGATGCTTGGTTCGTCTTCAGCACCGAGGCGGCCGCGAGCTCACGGCGGTAGAGCACCGGAGCCAGCACGCTCATGAGCGTGGCGGACAAGCGCCAGCGGTTGGGCAGTACGCGGATGCCGCCCAGGCGCTCGGCCCAGCGAGCGTCGTCGCGGCCGCCGTAGGTCACGAACGTGATCGGCCCGACGGCCGGCAAGAGCCGGCGATAGAGCTCGACCTCGCGCTCGAGCAGACCACGCGCCGCCCACGTCGACAACGAGACCCGATAGGTGAAGAACACGACGAGACCCCGGCGGTCGCTGCTCATCCCCGGTCCGGGGCGCACACCGCCCAGATCTCGCCCCAGCGAATCTCGGTTTCGAGCACGGCGAAGCCGCCCCGGCGGACGTCGTCACGGAACTCGCGTTCGCGGTACTCGATACGGTGCGTGGGATCGAGCCGGTAGTCCACGCCGAGCTCGGCCTTGAGCGGCACCCGCCAGTCGCGCTCGAAGAGCGGCACGCGGATCAGAAGCCGGCGCGGCGCGATCTTCATCCGGATCGTCGTGAGGAACTCGACACGATCGTCGAGATGCTCGAGCACGTTGGACAGGACGACGACGTCGAAGGTCTGACCGCCGGCGGCGGTCCACGCATCGCCGACGACGAAGCGCAGTCGGTCGTGACGGTAGCGCTGCTGCGCGTGCGCGATCGCCGCCGCGTCGTGGTCCACACCGGTCACAAAGGCGCCCGTTCGCGTGACGACGTCCCCGTCGACGACGCCGAGCGCGCAGCCGATGTCGAGGACGCGCTCGCCGTCGCCGATGTGGCGCGCGAAGAAGTCGTGGTACGCGGTGAGCCGGTGCTTGGGATGCAAGCCGCCGCCGTACCGCACGGCCGCTAACGACGTGTAGCGATAGAGCACGTTATCGAGGACGAGCAGCAGCCGCAGCAGCGCGCGCACGCCGGTCCTCACCGGCCGCCGGCGAGCGAGGTCAGGAGCCGCGCGTACTGCGCGGCCACCGCCTCCGTCGAGTACGGCGCCATCGCCTCCTGCGCCGCCGGCGACCACCGCCCCAGCACGGCGGGGTCGGCGACGATACGGTCCAGCGTCTCCTCCCACTCGGCCGGCGTATCGCACAGCATTCCGTTCCGATCGCCAACGACCAGCTCGTGATACGAGGGCACCGGTGAGGCGACCGCAGGCACGCCCTCCGCCATGAACATGCCGATCTTGAAGAAGCTGTGACCGCGGTTGTACGCGCTGTCGACCTCGCGTGGCGCGACGCAGACGTCGCCACGCAGGAGCTCGCGCGGCACCGTGGCGTGGCGCCAGCGGACGTACCGGAACGAGACGGACAGCCGCGGCCGGCGCTCGGAGATCACGACCAGCGGCATGCGACGCTTGGCGAAGAGCCCCAGCCACGGCTCGAGCTCCGCCGCCTTCGCAGCAGCGCCGCACCAGATGGCCGTCGGCGGGCTGGCTCGGCGCCACCATCGACGCGGCCGATCGTACGTTTTCGTGCATGAAAAATGCGCGCGGTCCACCGAGTCGGGCAGGTATTCGACGCGCGCGTGGTGCGCCCGCGCGCGCTCGGCGATGAAGCGCGAGGCCGCGAGGATCACGTCGGCCACCGCGGTCATGGCCAGGCACTCGTCGACGTGGCGGCGTGTCACGCCGTAGCTGCCGGCCACCAGCCCCGTCTCGTCGTAGTAGTTCACGCACAGATCGAACGCGATGCGCGCGCCCCGTGCGCGCAGGCGCTCGGCCAGCCGCAGCGTCGGCTCGTCCTGGCGGCGCACGAACACGGCGACGTCGGCGGGCGCGTCGGCGTCGTTCACGACCGAGCGGATTCCGAGGCGCTCGAGGTACGGGATGAGCTGCAGGCAGCGGATCCACACCGACGCGGGCATCCGGTCGAATCGCTCGTGCGCGACCGGCGTGAACCAGGCGATGCGCGGCGCGCTAGCGATGGCTGGTCCGCAGCCGGCGGCCGGCGTCGCGCAGCAGACAGCCGAGCCGTTCGATTCGGCTCGGCAGCGGGCGGCGCACGGCCGTGGTCGCGGCCTCCAGGTAGCGCGGAAACACGACGTCGAAGCCGAAGACGCGCTCGGCGCGGGCGCGCGCCGCGCGCGCCAACGCCTCGCGGCGCTGGAGCACCGAGGCCAGGCGCTCGCCGAACGTCGCGGGAACGACGGCGGCGCCGCAGTCGCCGACGAGCTCGCCGGTTCCGCCGCTGTCGCGATAGAGCACCGGCAGCCCGCTCGCCAGCGCCTCGAGCACGACGTTCGGGCACGCCTCGTTCTCGGCGAGGATCAGAAAGCACTCGCAGCCGCGCAGCAATTGCGGCAGTCGCTCCCAGTCCGCGTGGCCGGCGACGACGATATTGACCAGCGCCGGCAGGCTCTCGTAGCGTCCGATCAGCACGAAGGTGACGTCGGGGTGGCTCCGCGCGAGCTCCGCCACCTGCGCGCTGCCCTTTTTCGGGTTCGTGCTCCACGCCACGTGCGCGACCCGCGTGCGGCCCGGCAGCGGCTCGCGAGGCCCGTCGGGGCTGAAGCGTTGGGTGTCCACGGGGTTCGAAATGACGGGCCCGTCCTGCCCGATCACGCGATGGCGCAACAGCGTCGCCTCGCGGCCATAGCGACTCTGAAACACGGTGACGTCCGCCAGCGTGTTCACACGGCGTTGCCGGCGATCCGAGGCCGGATCGCGGCCGTAATCGGCGGCCGAGCCGTCGACGCGGTGCAGAACGCGTGCGCCGGGGTGCCCGCGCTTGCCGCGCCACACGGCTCCGTACGGGACGACCCAGGAATTGACGACCAGCACGTCCCAGTCGTCCTCGAGCGCCTCGGTGTGGGGCACGCCGCGCGCACCGAGCCAGCGCCGGAAGTTGCGGAAGAACGAGTACATCCCGCCCTGCGGCGCGTCCGGGATCGGGATGCAGAGCTTCACGCGGCCCGCCGCGTCCTCAGACGGCGTCGTCTTCGTCGGCCAGGCGACCGGGCGCCGTCTCGGCGCTCGCCCACACGGTCTTGCCGTCGGAGGTCCGGAACGGATCGTGGCCCCATTTCAGACAGCTCTTGCAGAGCTCGGGCTCGTCGTCGGGCCGGAGGAAGGCCCCGTCGATCCGGCGCCGCAGGTCCACGTACGGCGCGGACTCCCACACCTCCGTGAGCGTCTGGCGCGCGAGGTTGCCCACGATGGCCTTGCCGGCGATGTCGTAGCAGCACGGCACGACGTCGCCGTTGTAGTAGACGAAGATCGCGCGATAGATGTCCGTGCACGGCTTGAGATGCAGGCGCCGCTGGTACTGCGGATCGCTCGGCGTCGCCTCCGGATCCGTCACCGCGAACGTCTTCACGAAGAAATTGATGCCGATCTCCGCGGCCAGCGCGCGCGCCGCCTCGATCTCGTGCTCGTTGTTGCGCATGGCGATCATCTGCCACTCGAGATGGATCGGCGAGCGCCGGGCGCGCGCCTTGGCGACCATCATGCGCATGTTGCGCTCGGCGCGCCAGAACTGGCCGCCGACGCGGTTCTTCTGGTACACCTCCTCGCTCACGCCGTCGACGGAGAACCGCAGCATGTCCAGGCCGGCCTCCAGCAGCCGGTCGGCCAGCTTTTCCGTGAGCGGCAGACCGTTGGTGAACATCTGCGTCGACAGACCCGCGGCCTTCGCGTGTGCGACCATCTCGTGAATCTTCGTGTGCAAGAGCGGCTCGCCCTGGAAATGCAGCTGCATCTTCTGGATCCCGAAGGCGACCGCATCGTTCAGGATCTTGTCGTAGAGCGGCAGGTCCATGGTGCCGAGTCCGCGCGGGAGCAGGTCGTGCTCCGTGGAGGCCAGCTGATTCTGCATGCCCACCAGGCAGAAGGGGCAGTTCAGATTGCAGCGGCTCGTGACCTCGACCGAGATCATGCGGGGACGCTTGCCACGAATCCGGCGCTTGGGATCGAGCAGATTCGTCCCGAGCGTTCGGTCGAGTTTCTTGATCGAGTCCTTCAGTAGCCGAGTAGGCTCCATATTCTCCTCGTGCGTCCCCGCGGGGCGGGCGCCGCGGCGACCGCCTCCGTGAGAACGGCCGCGTAATCGGTGGCTGCGCGCTCGGCGGTGAACAGCGACGCGCACTGTAGCGAACGGGCGCGCCAGGCGTCAGGCGTGGCCAGCACGCGGGCGACGTCGCCCGCCAGCGAGCCGGTCATGGCGACGCCGGCGTCGCCCAGCAGCTCGGACGTTCCGCCGCTCGCGTGATAGAGCACCGGCAGGCCCGAGGCCATCGCCTCCAACGGTGTGTTGGGACACGGCTCGAGCTCGGACGGAAAGAACAGGAAGTCCGCCGAGCGCATGAGCGCGGCGATCCGCTCACGCGGCTGCGGGCCCAGAACGGTCACGCGCTTGTCGCCGAGCCACGGCTGAGCGGAGTCGGCGTGGCGGCCGGCGCAGTATACGCGCAGCGTGGGCGGCCCGGCGGCGAGCAGCTCGCCGACGCGGTCGAGACGCTTGCTCGCCCCCACCGACCACGACACGTGCAGCGCGACGGGAGCGCCGTCCAGCGCCACCCGCTCACCGTCGGGATGGAAGACGCGCCGATCGACGCCGTTGTGGATGACGCGCGAGCGCGGTGCGCGGCAGATCGGGCCGACGTTGCCCCGCACGAACTCGCTCTGGAAGATCGTCACGTCCGCATAGGCATTGAGGCGCGCGATCCGCGCGTGCTTGTCGCGTCGCCCACGCCCCTCACCCGCGTCGATGCGCTCGTCCAGGCGATGTACAACCGCGGCGCCGCGCCGACGGTGGCGCTCGAGCATGCGCTCGTTGCCATGCTGGGCGAACAGCAAGACGGCGTCCGCGGGCGCCTCGACGTCGAACGAGACGTCGATGTCGTGGCGCGGCAGCGCCTCGGCGAGGACTCGCGCGAAGCTGTGGCTGCCGCCGCCGGCCGACGCGAACGGGTCCAGGGTGAAAACGACTCTCACCGCGACGTTCTCAGGATGTGCGCGGGCAACCGACCGCCCATCTGGCCCATCGAATGCTCGTAGTGCAGAGCGGCCGCCGCGCGGTTGAAGGCAATGCCCAGCTGCTGCCGGACGTCACGCTCGGTGAAGTCGCGGAGCTTGACCAGGTCCTCGGCGCTGAGCGCGTCGGTATAGACGAACGAGCGGTAGCCGCCGTCGGGATCGCCTTTGTAGTAGTCGGCGACCTGCGTGTAGTCGACCTCGTAGCTGTAGAGACGGTCGCCGTTGAACTCGTACACCCACACGCCCGCCTCGGTCGGATGCGGCGTGGCGTGGTCGTAGTACGGCGTGCCGGGATAGGTCGTGATGATGGTAACGTCGAAGTCGTCGGGCGCAGCCTGCATCAGCCAGTCGCGCGTGTCCATCACCGTCTCCGACGATTCGCCGGGATGGCCGATCGACATCAGCGCCTTGACCTTGAGGCCGTGTCGCCGCGCGATCTCGACGCAGCGCGTGTTTTCCTCGCGCGTCGAGCGCTTGTTGATGTTCTTGAGGATGCGCGGCGAGCCCGACTCGAAGCCGGTCAGGATCCAGCGGAAGCCCGCGCGATACATGGCCGCCGCCTGCTCGTCGGTGAAGAGCTGCGCCTTCACGAACCCGCGCAGGCGAAACTCCGCCCCGCGCGCCCGCTGCAAGGCCGCGATGGCGTCCATCAGCTCGACCATCTTTGGATTCACGTTGAGCTCGTCGTCGTACATCATGAACCCGGTCACGCCGTAGCGCTGATGCAGGTCGGCGATCTCCGCGACGACGCTGTCGGTGGTCCGTATGCGCGCGCGGCGGAACGACGGCGACTCGCGCCCGCCGCAGAACCCGCACGCGAACGGGCAGCCGAGCTGGGCGATCATGCTCAGCGCCCGGACGCCGTCGATGGTGTAGTGATAGCTCTCGACGTCGACCAGGTGCCGGGCGGGAAACGGCAGCTCCGTGAGGCGGCGGCTCGAGAGGAACATCGGCGACTTCGGGTCGTCGGCATCGATGAACCGCGGCGCGTCGGGGGCGAGCGCCTGGAACACGGCCTCCTCGCCGTCGCCCGCGACCACCACGTCGGCCAGGTCCAGCAGACGCTGGAACGCCTTCGTGCCGCGCCCGTCCTGTCGCAGCAGCCGCTCGCGCTTGTACGCGGTGGCCACGAGCGTGACGTGCGGCCCGCCCAGCACGATGCGGGCGTCGGGGCGCACGCGCCGGAGCACGCCGCAGAGCCGCGAGACCGCCGGCATCTGCGGAGTCGTCGCGGTGATGCCGAAGACGGTGGCCGCCGACGTCGGGGCGTGATCCGCCAGCGCCTCCTCGTAGTTGGCGATGCCCGAGAAGTCGAGCATCTCGACGGTGTGGCCCGCCGTTTCCAGCGCGGCCGCCACGCGCAGCACGCCGAGCGTCATGAAGACGCGCTCGTCGAGGAGGAACACCGAGGGCGGCGTGATCAGGCAGACGATCATCGTGCGACCTCCGCAGGCGCGCGTTCGACGAGGCGGACGCCGCGCCCGTCCAGCACGACGTGGAGCGCGGCGCGGCTGACGACGTCGTCGTTGTGGGAGACGAGCAGGACCGGGTAGCGCTCAGCCAGACGCGTGATCACGCGCATCACCTCGCTGGCCGCGCGCGCGTCGAGCGCGCTCGTCGGCTCGTCGCAGAACAGGATCTCCGGCTGCTGGTAGAGCGCCCGGGCGATGGAGATGCGCTGGATCTGTCCCAGCGACAGCGCCGCGCCGCGGTCGCCCATGACGGTGTCGTAGCCGTTCGCCAGCCGCGTCACGAACCCGTGGGCGTCGGCCATCCGGGCCACCGCCTCGACCCGCGCGCGATCCGTCTCACCCGGCGGACGCAGGCTCACGTTCTCGAGGATCGAGCGCGTGAAGAGCACGGGCGCTTGCGGGATGAATCCCACGCGCGCACGCAGCGCCCGGATGTCAAGCTCGCCCACGTCGATGCCGTTGATCCGATAGTGCCCCGCGGACGGCGGCAGGAGGCCGGACAGCACGTCGAGCAGCGTGGACTTGCCGATGCCCGAGGGCCCGACGATCGCGATGAGCCCGCGCTCGACCGGCAGCCGCAGCGAGACCGCGGTGAGCACGCGCGTGCCGTCGGGGTAGCTCAGGTCGACGTCCTGCAGCTCGAGCAGCGTCATCCGGCCGTCGATGCGGCGTCCGCCGGCCGGCTCCGCAGCCGCGAGGGCAGCCGCCTCGAACTCGTTGCAGGTTCGGATCTCGGGCGCGGTGCGCACGAGCTTGCCGAGGTTGAGCTGGACCTCGTTGAGCCGGCCGTACATCCGTGTGAGCAGGACCAGGAAGATGACGATCGTCTCGAGCGGCACGGCGAACGCGTAGTGCGCGCCGAGCAGGAACGCGGCACCAACGACCGCGAAGAGCGGCTCGCCGAGCGCCTGCAGGCTCGCCTGGATCCGATACGAGGCGCGCTCGTTGCGGGTGAAATCGTCCAGATCGCGGTCGAGCTCATGGAGATAGAAGCGCTCCAGCGACATGCCCTTGAACGTCTTGAAGCCGCGCAGGTATTCGACGAACTTGCCGCGCAGCTCGTCTTGCAGCCCGATGTTGCGCTCGACCAGGTGTTTCATGCGCCAGTACAGCGTCCTCAAGATCGGCGCCATCACCAGCGCGGCGAGGACGACGAAGACGGCCAGCGCCGGGGACGTATAGATGGCGAACGCCAGATAGCCGAGACAGGCCACGACACCGATGGCGAGCTCCACCAGGTAGAACAGGCCGCGACTCGCCGCGGTGGTGTAGCTCGAGAAGAGGTTGTGGAGTGAGCCCGGGTGCGTTCGGATGATGAAGTCCCACGTCGCGCCGGTGAAGCGCTCCAGGAAACGGGTCTTCAGCTGGCGGTTGAACGCCATCTCATAGTGGTTCGACACCACGCGGGAGAGCGCGAGGAAGCCGGCGCGCGCGCAGAGCAGTGCGACGAGCGCGCCGAGCACTGAGACCAGTCGCGGCTCGTCGCCGAGCAGCGCGCGTCCGATTCCCAGCAGACGCGCGCCGAGGCCACCGCCCGGCGACGTCCCGGTCAGCAGCGCGAAGACGGGGTAGTACAACGCGATCGCGGCGAGCTCGGCGAGCGCGGCCAGCACCGCGGCGCCAAGGGCGAGGAGAACCCCCCGGTGGTTGAGGCGGTAGACTTCGTAGACCCAGCGCAGGCGATCACGCATGCGCCGTCTCCAGCCCCGCGATGCGCGCGAGCGTCTGCCGCCACTGTGCAGCGACGGTGCGGTAATCGTAGACGGAGGCGGCGGCGCGTCCCGCCGCGGCGATCCGCCGCATCTCCCCCGTGTGCGCGGCGGCCCACTCGATCTGCCGCGCAAGATCGCGCGCATCCCGGTGGCGGTATTGCAGGCCCGTCACGCCCGGGCTGACGCTCCACGCGGGCCCGCCGACGTCCGGCACGAGCACTGGGATCTCCAGCGCCATCGCCTCGAGGATGCCGCGTCCGAGCGCCTCGAACCACAGACACGGGTGAACGAACAAGAAGTCGCCGCCGTCGAGCTCCGTGAACACCCTGGCGTTCGTGACGTGCCCGCGGTAGTCGACGCGGTCCGGAAACTCCGCGGCGAACGCCCGCACGCAAGCGCGGTCGTCGCCGTCGCCGTAGATGCGCGCGCGCCAGGGAATGCGTAGGCCGCGGAGCGCCTCGAACAGGAGCGGCATGCCTTTGTAGCGGGCCAGCGTGCCGATGTAGAGCACCGTCAGCGGCCCGCCGCTCGAGCGGAATGGCGCGGCACGGAAACGACCGATCCAGTCGAGGTCGAGGCACTCGGGAACGACGAAGCACTTCGCCGGATCCAGCCGATAGAGGCGATACGCGTCCACCGTCTGCGGCGACGGGAACACGCAACCATCGAGCAAGCGAAAGCCGCGTCCGAGCTCGGCGACGGTGTGGGCACCGCGGGCGAGATAGACGACCCGCGCCAGCGCGCCGCCCGGGTGGTGCGCGACCCGGCGCGGATGCGAGCAGCTGAGCCAGCAGTCGTTCTGCTGCCGGGCGAGGTTGGTGCAGAAGCCCGATAGTGTGTTGATGTGGGCGCCGACACGGAGCGCCGGGGCGCGGCGCTTGACGTCGTACGAGAGCCGGACGTTGGCGTCGAAGAACAGCACGTCGGCCTTCACGGTGACCAGCCGCTCGGCCTGCTCCGCCTCGGCGAGATCGCCGAGATCGTGCACGGTCACGCCGCTGGCGGCGAAGGCGTCGGCCGCCGAGGCGGCGACGCGGTTCAGCGAGTAGAGCTCGACGTCGACGTCCAGCGCGCGCAGACCGCCGGCATAGAGGTGCAGGCTGTAGTGGCTGCCGCCGCCCGTCTCGAGGTTGATCTTCGGGGTGACGAGGGCGACCTTCACGGCTTCTCCAGCAGCAGGAGCTCGGCTGGCGTGCGACCCCACGTCGGGTTGGCGGGCCGGCGCTCGACGATGCGCCAGCCCGCAGCCACAGCCGCCGCGGCGATGTCGCGCGGGTAGCCGAGCCGTCGCATGCGCAGGCGGTGCGGCCAGCGGGCGAACCGATACGTCGGCTCGACGTGGAACGCGTAGCGGCGCGCCACCCGGAACGTCTCGCGCATGGCCGCCGGCAGCACCTCCGCCATCTGCTCGAGCACGTGCGTGGTCAGCACGACGTCCACCGCGCCGTCGGGCAGCGGCAGCCGGCTGCCGTCGGCGACGAACAGCCGGTACGGCGAGAGCCCGAGCGCGTGCAGATTGAATTGCGTGTTGAGGGCGCGCTGGGGGCTGTAATCGAACGACCACACGTCGAGCTCGGGCGAGAGCTGCCGCAACACGATCGTGTTCGCGCCCCAGCCGCAGCCGAAATCGAGCACCGAGCGCAGTCGTTCGCGCCGAATCAGCTCGACCAGCGGCTGCAGACTCAGACGCTTGAAAAGCGCGAGCGTCGCGGTCGCGACGCCGGTGTCCGTGAGGACGGTCACGGGACGGCGGAGCGCGCGCGGATAGACATCGGAAACCGCCTCGTAGAGCCGCATGCTGTCGCGCTGCGTGAACGGGCGGCGGCCGCTCAGCCACCAGCGCGCGAACGCGACAGCTTCGCCGCGCGCGGCGTCGCGCCAGTAGCGCCGGGTCGCGGCGGCGTCGGCCGTGACGAGCGTCTGGGGCGGCGGTGGACTGGCTTCGCTCTCCGTCCACGCCCGCTCGAGCTCCGCCCGGATCGCCGCGATCTCTTCGGCGGACGGCGACGCCTCGTCCGGCCGGAAATCCGGGATGTCGTCGGCGAGGCAGCCGAAGCGCTCCCCGCTCGCGGCCGCGAACACGCCGCGATCCGGGTCCCAGCGGAGCGGCCGCCGCGACACCGGCGACACCCACGTGGCGCCCAGGACGAGGTTGTCGTGCGCCGCGAGCGTCACGGGTGCCCCCGCTCGGAGCGGCGCGCGACGAACGACGGCCCCGAGCCGAACAGCGGATAGAAACGCCGCCGCCAGCCGCGCCCGAAGTCCGTCAGATCCGTCTCGATCGTGAAACCGGCTCGCTCCAGCATGCGGCTGAAGCCGCGATGGCTGAAGAAGCGCAGGTGCGGATAGCTCCACTCCTCGGCGTCGGGGAAGAAGCGGCGGTTGCAGATGCCGCCGCCGCGCATCACCTGGCGCAAGCTCTTGGCCGAAAACTCGTTCGGGACGTGGCCGAGCAGCCGGCCGTCGGGTCGGAGAACGCGACGAATCTCGCGGGCGAGTTCCAGAGGGTCGACGAGATGCTCGAACACGTCTGAGCACACGACGACGGCGATGGATGCATCGCGAAACGGCAGGCCCGCAGCGATGTCGACGCACGCCGTTTTTTGTCCGGCCATGCGCGCCTTGCCGCAGTACTCGAGCGAGACATCGATCCCGATGACGTTGGCCGCCCCGTCGACATAATTCACGCTGCCACCCAGGCCGCATCCGACGTCGAGGATCGGCCCAGTGGCTTCGCGCAAGAATCGCGCGAAGACATGGACCTTCGACGCGTTCTCGTTGAGATGCCGCACCATGGGCTCGTTGCTCATGCCGTTCCGACGCGCTTGTAGAACGCGGCGACCAGGGTCCGGGCATCGATATGGCCACCGCCCGTCGTCCAGCGCTGGAAATAGTCGAACGAAAAGCTCTCTTCCAACTGGGCACAGATGTAGGCCAGATTCGGCCGATCGACGTCGGCGACGTCACTCGCCGTGGTCTGCGTCGAGAGCTGCCGCAGTCTCGACACCGCGTCGTCGAGCGACGCCGCCGGATACACGGCGGGCAATCGCCCGTAATCGCCAGGACCGAGCATGACGACGGCGCGTCCATTCATCGCGGCTTCGAAACCGACGGTCGACGAGATGACAACCACGGCACGACAGCCCGGATGGTTGAAGATCTCGTGGGACGCCACCGAGCTGTGGACGAGATCGACATTCGGCAGTCCCCGCAGCGCGTGGTAGAACTCGGCCGGCCGCGAGGCGACCATGGCGGGGTGCTCCTTGACCACGAGCCGCGTCCCAGCGGGCAAGGACAAGGCGAAGCGGCGGCACACTTCCAGCTGATTGGCGTACTCGGGCGCGAAGACCAGGAGCGTCAGCTCGGGCTCGAAGTGCAGCGGGAAATAGACGAACGGCTTGTCGAGCTCGCCCAGATGACGATGACACGGCCCCTGAGAGTCGGTGGCGCGGAAGCGCTCGCGCAGCGCCACGAGGACGTTTCGTGCGGCGTGCCAGCGCGAGCCCGATGGCAGCCAGATCGTCTCGAAACCCATCACCCGGCGTGGAGTGATCAGCGATCGGAGCAGACGTGGACCGAGCAGAGCCACGTCACGAGCCGTGTCGCGAAGCACCCGCCGTGACCATGGCTTCCTCTCGACGACCGCCATATAGGTTGGTCGGGTATCGCCATCCTTCCGGCGGAGCCGCTGATAGACGGCCAGCGCGCGCTCGTACATCGGCGAGAGGGTCGGATCGGTACGCAGCGCGTCGAAGCGCTCGGCGATGTTGCGGCTGCCGAGAAACAGGTCGTCGGCGATGAACAGGTTCTGATCGAATCGCGTGGCGCCGATCGTGAAGCACGGAATCCCACGATGGCGCGCCTCGAGATAGAGCAGGTAATTCGCGAGCGAGCCGATGACCGGCGCCAGCACGACGTCTGGACGCACGCCGTCCATGAGTCGGCGGATGGCCTGGTAGGTCCGCCAGCAGACCGACAAGGCATGGCCGTCACTGACGGGCTTCTGCGCGAGGAAGCGCCGGCTGCTGCGGAAGGAAAACACGAGCACGCGGTCGCCGTAGATCAACCGCCACACGCTGTCGACGCCATAGCGCGTCTCGATCTCCCGAACCTGCTCGACCGAGACCGTCTGCTGCCCTTCGTCATAGAGCGGGTCGACGAAGAGCACGTCCTTGTAGGCGACGTCCGACTGGCCCTGCACATGCCGATACGCCTCGAGACCGTGGACCATTGCGGCCAGCGTGTGGCCATCCGCGTTCAGAGTTTTCGCGACCTCGTGGCCGATGCGCTGGCCCCAGGCGAGTTGTTGCACGATCAGAACGTTCACGCCGGTCGCCTCACGGGATGGCCCGAATCAGCTGAAAGGCCTCGGCGTAGGGAACACCACAGACCGAGCCCCATCGCTGCGCGATGGCGGCCAAGCCCTCCGGCGAGCGCGGATGCGGAAACGTCCGTACCTCGCCCGCATAGGCCCTCAACGCCTCGAGCTTCGTCTCGATCGTCGCGGAGACGTCGACGAACACGTTCGGACGGAACGGATCCGGCGCCTGGAAGGCCCACTCGGTCGACGACGCACACTCGAAAGCCAGGAGCTGTTTCACTCCACATCCCGGAGTCGGCCGCGTGGCCGTCACCACGGCCCGCGCGGCGATCGCGTGGTCGATGTTGAGGTCACCCGGATGGTGCGTGTAGACCACCACCGGCGCCCACTTTGCGATGTAGTCCTCGACGATCTGCACCACCTCGAGCAGCGGCACGTCGTCGAACCGGTTGTCCTGCAGTCCGCTGAACTCGACCGACGCGGCGCCGACGATCCGCGCCGCCGCGCGCGCATGATCTTTCAGCACCTCGAGCTCGCCTGTGGTGGTGGGCGACGATGTCCGGCGCGACGTCAGCCCTTCGCCGAGGATCAGGATGTGGACGTTCCGCCGTGCGCTCTCGGCGGCCATCAGGCCGCCGCAGCCGAGCACTTCGTCATCGGGGTGTGCAGCCACCACGAGCATCGCGCCGGCCGGCGTCGACTCGGAGCCGTGGCGTCCGATCACCGCGCCGTCCGCACGATCAGATCCTTGACCGCCTGAACGCCACGCCGCGTGCGATCGAGCGGCTCCGCGCCGATCGAGATGCGGATGAACTCGTCGCACGATGGGCCGTAGCCGACGCCGGGGACAACACAGACCCCCGCCTCCTCGAGCAAGCGATCGCAGAAGTCCTCGGATCGCAGCGAGGAGGGCGCGATCGACACGAAGAAGTAGAACGTCGACGAGCCCGGCAACGCCTGCAGGCCGAGCGCTTCGAGATGACGGCCGACGACCCGCCGGCGCTCGAGGAGCTCGCGAATCTGCGGTTTCGTGATTCGGAGGACGTCGTCGAAGTGCTGGACGAGATAGTGCTGGAGGACCGTCGCCGGACACGTGATCAGATGCTGGTTGATCTTCAGCAGCTGCTGGATGAGCTCACGATTGGCGATCACGTACCCGATCCGCCACCCGGACATCCCGTAGTTCTTCGACATGGAGTTGCAGACGATCGTGTGCTCCTTCGTCGCGTCGAACGTCGCGCACGAGACGAAGTGATCCTCCGGCAGCACGAAATCCGAGTACGCCTCGTCGGCGACGAGGAAGAGCGATTCGCTGCGCGCAATCCTGTGGAGGTATTCCAGCTCTCCGTCGCGCATGACCCAGCCGCGCGGATTGTGGGGGTTGTTCACGACGATGGCTTTCGTCCGCGACGTCACGTAGCGCCCGAGCTGGGACACGGGGACGTGGTGCGGGACGAAGACCGGCACCGCGCGGCAGAGCTTCACCTGCTCGCCGTAGCTCACCCACGCCGGCTCGTGAATGACGACTTCGTCGTCGGGCTCCAGAATTGCCATGAACGCCATGTGCACGGCGATCTTCGACCCGCTCGTGACGATGATTTCGGCGTCGGCGTCGACCGGCACACGGTACTCGTCCCGGTAATACGCGGCGAGCCGCTGACGAAGCGGCAGGATGCCGCGCGAATGCGAATAGTGGAAGATGTCCGGCTGCGGGAGGTCGTCCATCGGGAACAGCGGGATCTCGAAGAAGGCCTCGCCGAGCGAGAGCACGATCACGTCACGGCCTTGAGCCTTCATCTCGTACACACGGTTGTTGTACTTGATCGACATCGCTTCGCTGACGGCGTCCAGGAACTTCGCGTGCGAAGGCATCAGGGGCGTCCTCGCTGCCCGCCGAGCAGACGGGCGGCCGTGACATACAGCACGTCGTCGATTTCCGCCGTGGTGAACCGGTGCCGCTCGAAGAACTGCAGGGTCACCGCCAGCGCCTCCTTGGGTCCATAGAACGGCGCGTCGGACCCGTAGACCCACCGATGCGTCCCGAGCTTCCGCATGGCGAACGCAAAGTCGGTCTCGACGCTACTGCCGATGTAGTACGGCACCGAAAACGAGGTGTCGAGATAGACATTCACCGCATCGGCCGCCAGCAGCATCGCGTCGAGCACCTTCGCACCGCCGGCGTGCGAGAGCACGATCGGACACGTCACGTGGTCACTGAGGGCGCTGGCGAGCTCGACGCCGCTGTACCGGCCCAGTGCGCGTGTTCCGTACGAGCCGCACACCATGACGAACATCCCGAGCGACTGGGCGGTCCTGGCAAGCTCGCACGCGCGGGAGAACTGCGCGCGATCGATCCGCTGGAGATAGGGATGGAATTTCAGCGCGCGAGCCCCGAGCGCGGCCAACCGCTCGACGGCCGCGTGGGTCCCGGCCTCCGCGAGATCCACCGACGACGCCAGCACGAAACCACGGCGTTCCAGCGCCGCCCCGATGGCATGGGCGCCGTCGAACATACGGGGATTCAGCACGACCATGACTCCGCGCAGTGCCGCCGGCTCGCCGCCCGAATCCGGCATCGCCTCGGTGGCCTCCATGAGGTCCGCCAGGGTCGCCGCCGTGACCCGCGCCAGGTCCGGCTGCTTCAGCGGGTTCACGTGCATGTCGATCAGCCGCACGCCGGCGCCTTTCTCAATACCAGCGCGAACTCCTTCTGCGGAATCGCGGGATAGTCGTGCTTCAGAACGACGTCGGATGTCAGCGCAAGCGCGGCGGCCAGGCGTTCTTCAGGCCGATAGTAGAAGACGAACGATTCTTCCGGATAATGCCTCACCCGTTCGGCGCTCAAGAAATCGACCACGAGTGCCTCACGAACCGCCGCGAATGCGGCCCCGATCATGGCATCCGCGTAGTGGATGTTGTTCATCGTCGCGAGCCGGAAATTGAGCACGCCGAGCATCACGCCGACGTCGGCGACGGGTGTTGGGAAGGGATCGGTCAGGAGGTTACGACGCTCGTACCGGACACGGGAATCCGAGCGTGACCGTGCGGCGTCGAGCAACGTGGGGTTGATGTCGATCCCGAGATAGCTCGCCGGTTCGATGCGCAATCGCGACAAGAAGTCGTAGAAGTCGCCGAAGCCGCAGCCGATGTCGAGCAGGGCCTTGCCGCGACAGTCGATGAGGGACGCCACCGCCGCGAATCGGATCTCCTGATTCGTGCGCGTGTCCCAGCCGAGGGTCCGCGGGTCCGTGCCGAATTTCTGGAACCGCGCCGAGTAGCGCTCGATCGCCGCGCGCTCCACCTCGGTGACCGCCGGCTTCATGGCGTCGGGGAGGCTGGTCATGCCACCCGCACTCGCACGAGCTCTCTGATCGTCTCGACGGTCCGCCGCGCGGCGCCGATCGTCGGCGCGTTGACGATGACGAAACCGTGCCGATGCGCGTCGGTAACGATCGGCTGGATCGTGGCTCCGGCGCTCACCATCAACCGCAGCGCCAGCACACCGGGGAGCGTGCGCGCCTCGTCGACGCCTTCGAATCCTTGCACGGTACCGGTTGTGTCGAAGCCAAAGAAGCTGAGGACGGCCGCGCCGGTCGCCGGACGGGGTCTTGCCGTTGGGACCTCGAGGCCAAGGGCGTGGTCGAGCAGCAGCTGTGTCGGATCGACCGCGGTCAGCGCCGGGACGATGTGCGAATTGATCAGCACTCCACCCCCGCGGTTCGCGGCCTCGATAAAGAAGGGGCGGCCGTCCGGGGTGACCATGTACTCGGCGTGTGTCGGTCCGACGCCGTATCCGAGCGCCGCCATGACGCGCTGGTTCGTCTCCATGAGATCACGCACGACATCGTCGTCGAGCAGCGCGGGGTACTGCAGCTCCATGGCGACCCGCTTGCGGCCGCCGAGCATGCGCTTCGACGACGCCACCAAGGAGACATGCTCCGCCGGGAACATGAATCCCTCGACCGTCGTCATCGTGCCGTCGACGAATTCCTCGACGAGGAGCTCGCGCGTATGCGAGTGGGTCAGCGCCTCGTAGTACCCGTCCGGCACCTGCACAGGCTCGTCGACGCGGTTCACCCCGAAGTTCCCGCGATTGTCGAGCGGCTTGAGGATCGCAGGGTACTTCACCTCGTTCAGCGCCTCGCGCACCTCGGTCAGCGTCCGGCAGAGGCGGTATCGCGGCTGCGCCACGGCGTCGGCCGCCGCCAGACGCTGCCGTTGCCGGTATTTGTTCGTCGCGACGTGCGCCGACGCCAGCGTCGGTCCGGGTAGCCCCAGACGCTCCGCGACGAATGCCGTCGCGAAATACGAGTAGTCGCACTGGTCGGCGACGACGGCGCTCGGACGGTGTTCCCGGGCAAACGCCCAGATACCCGCGAGGTCCCGCGGGTCGACAACGGCGCCGACGCTCGCCATCGGCAGCGCATCGGCATAGGTCGACGGCCACGCGGTCGCGACGAGTCCCCGGCCGCGCGCGCGGACCGCCGCCAGCAGCCGCTCCTGCTCCCACCCCGCACCGATCGCGAGCACGGGCCCCGACATCACGCTGACCTGCTCAACACGACGTCGTCCCAATGAACCACCGACCCGGCCGTGATCCGGCGTGCGGCGACGGCGTTGGCGAGGCGCGCCAGGTCCGACGTGGAAATCCCTTCCCGCGTACGACGATGCACGAAGAGCGACGGCTCCAGGACTTCACCGGCGTCGATGTCACGCGCCGCGACGAGGCGCATGTCGATGTGCCGCACGAAGGTCTGCACGTCGTCGGGCAGGCTGAGCCGCGCACTGCTGCCGAGACTGCTCTCCGCATCGCGAATGGCGCGCACCATCGCCGCGAAGTCCGAGGGCTCGAGCGCAAACGCGTGGTCCGGTCCGGGGAGCCGCCGATCCAGCGTGATGTGCTTTTCGAGAACGGCCGCGCCGAGCGCCGTGGCGGCCACGCTGATGTGATAGCCCTCGGTGTGATCCGAGAACCCCACGGCTCCGCCGAACATCGCGCGGTAGGTTTCCATCGTCCGCAGATTCACGTCGGCGGGCGCGGTCGGATAGCGGGAGACGCAATGCAGGATCACCACCGCGCGATTGCCTTCTGCCAGGCAGGTCTCGACCACGCGCGTCAAGCCGGGGTACGTCACCATTCCGGCCGACACGATCATCGGCTTGCCTGTCTGCGCCACCCGCCGCACCAGCGCGGGATACGTCGCGACTTGCGGTGAGGCGATCTTGTACACGGCAACGTTCTGCGCCTCGAGAAGATCGACGGCGCGGAGGTAGGTCGGCGAGGAGAAGACGAACGTTCCGCGCTTCGTCCCCTCGGCCCAGAGATCCGCGTACCACTCCTCCGGCAGCTCGGTCTTCCGGAAGAAGTCGATGAACTCCGGCGTCTCGCGGGCGGCGAGATACTGCTCCTCCAACGCCTGGGACTGAAACTTGACGGCGTCCGCTCCCGCCTCGACGGCCGCCGCGATCAGCTCCTTTGCCATGTGCAGATCGCGATTGTGGTTCGATCCGATCTCGGCCACGACGAAGCAGGGATGCCCGCCCCCGATGATCCGATCCGCCACACGAATCTCGCGGTCAAGCATCACGGCCGCTTTTCGTCGCGCTCGCGGCGAGAACCTCTTGGAGCTCGCCGGCGATGCGATGGCCGCCCCGGCCATCGATGACCCGCGCGGCCGCGCGACCGAGCCGTTCACGTCTCGCGCTGTCGCGGTCGAGCCTGATCAGCGCCGTTTCGAGTCTCGACAACCATCCATCGGTGCCGGCCCATCCGATGTAATCGAGCACATCGAGGGCCGCGAACGCCTTCAGCTGGCGCTCCTGATCGGCGCCGACGCACATCGCCACGAGCGGTGTCGCGCATCGGAGCATCTCGTAGACGGTCTGCCCACCGCCGCTGATCGCGACGTCGGCGTCGAGCATCAGTGGCCGTAGATCCGGCGGCTTGGCCACGACGCGAATCCTGGAGCCGGGCGGCGTGCGAACGGCCGTCGCGAACGGACCAACGACGACGTCGACGGTCGCGCCGGGCGCGAGCGCCGGGCGGCTCTCGAAGAAATCCTGCAACGCCTGCAGAAGGCCGAGCGCGTCGCCGCCGCCGACCGTCACGAGAATTCGGCGCACCACAGGCGCGTAGCGCCGCGAGGGGACATCGACGAACTCGGGCCGGACGACCTGAAAATCCGTGCCGCGGAGATAGCGTGTCCCGGCCGCCGACGCGCGCGCGGAATGAGTCGGCGCCGGAGAGCCGTCGATGACGACGTCAGCGGGGGCGTCGGCACGGTCCTCGTCGTCGAACACGACGAGGACGGGCACCCGGCTGCGGAGCTCGGCCATCTCGGCCGTCGAGAGGCGATAGGAATCGACGATCAGCGCAGCGGCGCCGACGCTCGTGCACGCCTCGGCGAGATGTTCGACTCTGCGCACGCACGTCCGTCTCTGGAATCCGTAGTTGGCGATGAACCCGTCGATGTCCGAGGCCGGATCGATGAGGAAGAGCGGGCGCAGGCCGCGCGCGGCCACGGCAGCCGCCAGCCCGACACATCGCGCCGCGTGGCCCAGTCCGATCCCCGGCCCGCCATCCGCATGGAAGACCGCGGTGCCGCGCCAGCCAAGGCGCGACAACGTCATCGTCACGATCTCGGATCCGGCGTGGTGGCTCCGCCCACCGTCTTGGAATCCGGCCGCGCGGAACGCAGTCAGTGACGCGATGTTCGTCGCTTTGATCCGCGCGCGGACGACTTCGACGTCGGCGTCGCGAAACAGCGCGGCCGACGCGAGCAGGAGCACCCGCGCCGCATATCGCCGACCGCGCGCCGCCGGCGCGACGGAGACATCGACGTCGGCGGACGCGTCGTCGGATCGATCGAACCGCACCTGGCCGACTGGCGTGCCGTCGTCCTCGGCGATGTATTGCAAGCATTGCGCGTCGCTGCTTTTCTCTTCGAACCACGCGCGATGCGCATCCCACGAGATCGGCGCCGAGTCGAATGCCGAGGCGCGCACCAGCGGGTCGTTCACCCACCGCCACAAGAGCTCCATATCCGCCTCGCGCGCGGGCCGCAGGGTCAGCACCTCGCCGGCACCCTAACGGCGGCGCGCGATGAACTGGACCGTCGAGCTCAGGCCCTGCTCACGCGCGATGTCGTCGAAGATTTCGTCGATCCGCTTCACCACGTCCGGCCACTTGCCCGTCGCGAGCGCGTCCACGTCGAGTCCCAGGCTTCGACAGACCGATGCGACGAAATACCAGTTCCGCGGCATGTCGTACTCCTGCAGCAGATCGAATCCGTGCCCGGCGAGCATGGCGCGCATCCCACCCCGGCTGAACAGGAAGAGGTGATAGTAGGGCATCACCCAGAAGAAGCTGGACTTCAGATGCCGGAACAGCAGGCTGTCGACCGTTGGGCATTCCACCAGCAGGATCCCGCCGGGGCCGACCGCCGCCGAGGCTTTGTTCAGGAAGCCGGCCGGATTCTTGAGGTGCTCGATCAGCGTCCACGCCGTGATCGCGTCGTAAACGCCGCTCATGCTCTCCGACCAGTCGCTCACCGAGAGGGCCTCACCCAGGCCGAGCCGGTCGCGGCCGACGCTGACGGAGCGGACGGAGACGTCGGTGCCATGCGCGCGATACCCGAGATCCTGCATGACACGCACGAAGACACCGACGCCGCACCCGACGTCGAGCAGGCTGCCGCCCGGTCGGAGGTACTGGCGCAGCGGCGTGACCCGATGCTCGACGAAATAGTCGCGCAGGTGGGGATCGAAGTAGCGGTCGAGCGAGCGGCTCAGGATCTTGTCCTGCACCAGATCTTCGACGGCCTGCGAGCTGTAAAACTGCTCGAGGCTCGCGGCGGACGGCTGGGGATTCACGAAATAGCTGCCGCAGTCGTTGCAGCGGGAGTGATCGACGTTCGGCTGGCTCATGAATCCCGCTGTCGACGTCAGTGCCCCGTGGAGCAGGGAGCGGCTCCCACACACCGGGCAGGCGTCGAACGCCGCGTCGTACACGACGTCCGGGATCTCAGTCCGCGGCAAGCGTCTTCTCCTGGACGTGCCGATTGATGGCGACGAGGGCCGGCTCGCGGTCGAGGAGCTGCAGCACGTCGATCCACGAGAACCCGTCGCCGCGTCCGAGACGCTCATAGACCGCGCGAACGAACTCCAGGTCCTCTGCAGCGTCGACGGTCCACCGGAGATGGGAGTAGTCGATGTCGTTGACGACACTGTGGCGGCGGAAAAGCTCGGGATGTCGATGGATGTACGGCGTGACGTGCTCGCGCCAGCTCGGCCGTGCATCTTCGCGCCATGCGCGCTCCAAGGCCTCGAACGTCATGACCTCGGTGTCGAGGCCGACCGGAAAGCTCCGCCGAGGCACGGCGTTACTCGCGTAGTCGACATCGCCGCGATCGAGAAACTCCCCGACCACGCGGTCGACGACCGTCGGCTCGATCAACGGACAGTCCGACGTGATGCGAACGACCACGTCCGCGCTCCGCGCGGCGGCGGCGTGATAGTAGCGATCGAGCACATCGTCCTCCGAGCCCCGGAACACACTCCAGTCCTCGGTCCGACACCACGCGACGATCGCGTCGTCCGCCGCACTGACCGTGGTGGCCACCATGATGTCCTTCACGACGGACCTCGCGGTTCGGGCGAGCACTCGCTGCAGCATCGGCGCCCCCGCAACGTCGCGGAGCACCTTGCCCGGCAGTCGCGTGCTCCCCATCCGCGCCTGGATGATGGCGACGACGTTCACGCTATCGCTCACGCCTGCCCGACGACGTCATTGCGCCTCACTGAGCGTCGAGATCTCGGCCGGCGTGAGGAAGTGGTCGTTGGTCTCGCTCGTGTAGCTGTAGCCGTCCGGGAGCGCGCTGCCGTCATCGCGGACGCGGTAGTTCCATTTCGGCATGACCGGCTGAATGACGTAGACGTCTTTCAGGTCGACCGCCTGCCGCGCTTCGTCCTCGGAGATCAGCACTTCGTGGAGCTTTTCCCCCGGGCGGATACCGACGCACTTGATCGGACAGCCGGGGGCGACCGCGTCGGCGATGTCGAGGATCCGCGCGCTCGGCAGCTTCGGCACGAAGATCTCACCGCCGCGCATCTCCTCGAGCGCGCGAATGACGAGCGCCACGCCCTGGTCGAGCGTGATCAGGAATCGCGTCATCTTGGAATCGGTCACGGTCAGAATCCCGTCACGCTGCTGGGCACGGAAGAGCGGGATGACGCTGCCGCGGCTTCCGATGACGTTGCCGTAACGCACGCACGCGAACATCGTTCCGCGCGGCATCCCGTAGGTGTTGGCCTGGACGAACAGCTTTTCGGCGCACAGCTTGGTGGCGCCGTAGAGGTTCACCGGATTCACGGCCTTGTCGGTACTGAGCGCCACGACCCGTTTGACGCCGCTGTCGATCGCCGCCTCGATGACGTTTTTCGCGCCCATCACGTTGGTCTGGATGGCCTCGAACGGGTTGTACTCGCACGCGGGGATCTGCTTGAGCGCGGCCGCATGGACGACGATGTCGACGTCGTACATCGCCCGCATGAGCCGGTCGCGATCGCGCACATCGCCGATGAAAAAGCGGAGCGAGGGATGGTTCCGGCGCTGCTGCATTTCTGACTGCTTGAGCTCGTCGCGGCTGAAGACGACGAGTCGCCGTGGGTGATGCTGTTCCAGCAGCGTCTCCACGAATCGATTGCCAAACGAGCCGGTGCCGCCGGTGACGAGGATCGAGGCGTTCGTGACGTTCATGTGTCCTTTTTCAGCGTGTGTAGTGGCCAAGGACCTTGGCAACGGCGGTGATGACGTCATCGACATCGCCGTCGCTCATCATCGGAAAGATCGGCAGGCTGAGGAGCCGCTCATAGGCCTGCTCCGCGACGGGACAGAGACCGCGCCGGTAGCCGCGATCCCGATAATACGGATGCCAGTACACCGGGATGTAGTGCACGTTGACGCCGATACCCTCGGCCCGCAGGGCGGCGAACACCTCCGCGCGGCCGACCCGCAGGCTATCGAGATCAAGCAGGACCGGGAAGATGTGCCACGCATGCCGCACGTGGGCCGCGACCGTCGGCACGGTGAGCCCGGTCACGTCGGCGAAGGCGGCGCAGTAACGGCGCGCGACGGCGGCACGACGCATCGCGAACTGCGACAGTCGAGCGAGCTGAGAGAGTCCCAGCGCGCACTGAATGTCCGTCAGCCGATAGTTGAACCCCAGGTCGACCATCTCGTAGCGCCAGTCGCGCCGATCGAGGGGTGTCGAGGCGATTCCGTGGTTGCGAAAGCGCCGGGCGCGCTCGGCGAAGCCCGCGTTCGCCGTCGTCACGGCGCCACCTTCACCGGTCGTCGCATGCTTGACGGGATGGAAGCTGAAGACGGCGAGATCAGCGTCGACTCCGACGGGACGGTCGCGGTACGCGCCGCCGAGCGCATGCGCGGCATCTTCGATGACGCACAGACCGTGCGTGCGACCGAGCTCTCTCAGGGCGTCGAGGTCGCCCGGCTGCCCGGCGTAGTCGACACCGATGATCGCCCGCGTGCGCGGCGTGACCGCTGCACTGGCGGCCGCCGGGTCGAGATTGAGCGTGTCTGGACGGATGTCGGCGAAGATCGGCGTTCCGCCCTGGTAGATGACCGCATTCGCCGTCGCCGCGAACGTGAGAGGTGGCACGACGACCTCGTCATCGGGCCCGATGCCGGCGGCAAAGACCGCCGTATGCAGCGCGGCGGTGCCGGAGGAGACAGCGATCGCGTGCGGGACACCGGCGAGCCGCGCGACCGCGTCCTCGAACTCCGCGACCCGCGGTCCCGACGTAATCCAGTCGGCACGCAGCGCGGCGGCCACGGCGGCGACGTCGGCCTCGTCGATCTCGTGGCGGCCATACGGCAGAATGCTGCGGCGCACGGGCGTGCCGCCGTCGACGGCCAACCGGTCGCCCATCACCGCGAGCCGGCTTGCGGCCGCACGGCCGCCGGTCCCCCGTTCGCGGTGGGACCGCTGTCCGGGCGAGGCGGCTGCAGGGTCAGCAGCTTCTCGGCCGGAATGCCGAGCGCTTCCAGCGCCGGCACGTGATTCTTCGGCCGATCGAAGGTAGCCACCACGACCGCGTCGAAGTCGTCGCCGGCGAGCTCGCGGCAGTCGCGCACTGGCATGCCGAGAAACGTCCCGCCGGGCACGGTCGAAAAGATGCCGATCGGCTCGAGTCCGAACTCTTTCAGCGTGAGGTACGCGAGCTCGGCCGCTTCACCCGTTCCGTAGAGCGCCAGACGCTTGACGCCACCGTCCGAGGCCGGCGTGAGCGTCGACAGCGCCGTGCGCAGCGTCTGGCGCGCGAGCCGGTATTGGGCCAGCGAGCGGTCCATGTACGCGTACGTGAGGCGAGTCTTCTCCGCGAGGCCTTTGGGCGTGAGGAGGTAGCGCAGGCGCTTGCGGGCGGCCGGTTTGTCCGAAAACTCGGTGACCTTGACGTACCCCTTGGTCACGAGTCGCTTCAGATAGAGGTTCGTCAGGCCCAGCGCCACGCCGAGCCGCTCCGAGAGCGCTCGCTGGCTCAACGCGTTGTCCTCGCCGATGGCGGCCAGTATCTCGAGGTTGCGCTCCTGCTGCCGCCCCATGATCGTTCAATAGTTGAACACGGCCTTCCAGAAGGTCAAGTTAATTCGCTCGGTTGGCAGGGCCGTATAATCCGCGCCATGGGCGAGCCGGCCTACGCGATCCGGGACGCCGGCACCGAGCGGATCGTCACGATCGGGGCGCGCGAGTACCGCACGTACTACAGCGAGCGTTTGATCCGGATGCTGATCGATCGCAAGGGACTGACGCGCGCGCCGCTCTACTTTCCGTTCAAGGAGTCGCGGGGCCGCCACTTCGTAGCGCCGCTCTTCGCCTACCTCGCCGGCCGCGGCGTACGAGCGCTGTCGGTGCTCGAAGTGGGCTGCTCATTCGGTCACAACACGGAGTACCTCGACGAGCAGCCCGCCGTGGCCGAGATCCACACGTTCGACGTCGACCCCGCGTTCGTCGAGATGACGCGCGCGAAGGTCGCCGACCTGCCGCTCTCCAAGGTCCGGCAGGTGCTCTGCCTCACGGACGAGGAGACGACACGCCTGCCCTTCACCAGCGGCCGCTTCGACCTGGTGCTGGCGATCGGCGTGATCGAGCACCTGCCGGCCGTGGAACGCCACCGCTACGTCGACGAGTACTACCGGGTCCTGGCGCCCGGCGGCCACATCGCGATCCTCGACACGCCCAACCGCGCCTTTCCGTTCGAGACGCACTCGGTCGGTCTGCCCGGGATCCAGTGGCTGCCGCCGCGGCTCGCGTGGACGTACGCTCGGCTGTTCCGGCCGCGCTATCGCCGGCTGGCGGCGACGGACTTCGCGACGTCGGGGGCCTGGCGCAACGCCTCGCTGCGCGAGTGCCTGCCCTCGCGCGGCATGACGGAGCTGGTGGACGTGACCGAGGCGGTGGGGTATGGCTACCGGTTCTTTCGGACCACGGCGCGCTCGCGGCGGCGCCGCGCGGCGCTGCCGATCTTCACGCTGGCGTGCGGGGCGCTGCGGGCGCTCGGACGCTCGCCGTCGCTCGCGCTGCCCTACTTCAATCTCGCGTTCGAGAAGCGGCGCTACGCGCCGATGACCTGAACGCTGATCTCGCGCTTTCGGGGGCCGTCGAACTCCGCGAAGATGACCGACTGGAACCGCCCGAGGGTGAGGTCGCCGTTGTTCACGCCGAGCGCCACCGAGCGGCCGAGGAGCGCGGCGCGCAGGTGCGAGTGCGCGTTGCCCCGCTCGCAGTCCGAGAAGCGCGGGTCGTCGTGGCGATAACCGCCGCGCTCGGGCACCAGCTTGTCGACGAGCCCCTTGAGGTCGTCGATGAGCGCGCTCTGGAACTCGTTGATGAAGACCGCGCACGTGGTGTGCAGCGTGTTGATGAGCGCGATGCCCCCGGAGATGGGGGACTGCTGGATCGCTTCCCTGACGAGCTTGGTGATGTCGGTGACCTCGGTGCCTTCCTCACTGTTCAGCGTGAACGAGGTGTTGAAGACCTTCATCGCGCTCTCTCCCCCCGGGCATCACCTTGTTTTCGCTAGCAAAATCGCCAGCGGGGCGGCGTCCGAACCATCCGTTACGATAAAGGCTCCCTCGTAACAATGTCAACCGCGCGACCGATGCCTGCCGTTGTCGTGACCATCGCGCGGCCTATGCCGTCTTCGGGTCCAGCAGATCACGGAGACCATCGCCCAGCAAGTTGAGCCCCAGCACGGTAAAGGCGATGGCGCCGCCCGGAAACACCGCGAACCATGGGTTCATGCCGAGGAAATTCTGCGCCTCCTTCAGCATGAGGCCCCACGACGGGTGCGGCGGCTGCGTGCCGAGGCCGAGATAGGCCAGTGCCGCCTCGGCGAGGATCGCGACCGGGAAGCTCGTCGTCGCCTGCACGATCAGCGGCGGCAGCGAGTTGGGCAGGATGTGGCGCAGCATCAGGCGGGCATCGCCGCCGCCGAGCGCGCGGGCGGCGACGACGAACTCGCGCTCACGCAGCTCGAGCACCGAGCCACGCGTGAGCCGCGCGAAGGCCGGCACGAAGGCGATGCCGATGGCGACCATGCTGACGGCGGTGCCCGGCGAGAACACCGCGGTGAACAGGAGCGCCGAGAGAATCGCCGGAAAGCCCTGCACGGCGTCGACCAGACGCATGAGCGTCTCGTCGAGCCACCCGCCGACATAGCCGCTGAGCAGGCCGAGCACCACGCCGACGCCGGCGCCGATGCCGACCGCGATCACGCCGACGGCGATCGACGTCACCGCGCCGCGCATCACGCGCGACAGCACGTCGCGCCCGAACTGGTCCGTCCCGAACGGATGGCCACCCGTCGGGCCCTGCAGCCGCCCGGTGATCGACATCGCCAGCGGATCGGCAGGCGTGTAGAGCAGGCTCAGCGCGGCGACGGTGACCAAGGCCAGCGTGATGGCCGCGCCCAGCGTGAACGTCGCGTGTCGCAGCGGACGCCGGCGCATCGTCCCTACTCGTACCGGATGCGCGGGTCGAGCAGCCCGTAGGCGAGATCGACGGCGAAGTTGATCACGACGATGCTGGACGCGATGAACAGCGCGACCCCCTGCACCACCGGCAGATCGCGCGCGGTGATCGCGCCCAGCGCGAGCCGCCCGAGCCCGGGCAGCGCGAACACGCTCTCGAGCACGATCGCGCCCGCCATCAGCTGGCCGAGCTGCACGCCGGCCACCGTCACGATCGGGATCAGCGCGTTGCGCAGGGTGTGGCGGCCGATCACGCGCCGCTCGCGGACGCCCTTGGCCCGCGCCGTCCGCACGTAGTCTTCGCGCAGCACGTCCAGCACGGCCGAGCGCGTGGCGCGCACGAGCACGGCGGCCTGGAAGAGTCCCAGCGCGATCGCCGGCAGCAGCAGCGAGCGCAGCGCCGGCCCGGGTCCGCTCGACCAGCCCTCGAACCCACCGGAGCGCACCCAGCCGAGCGTGACCGAGAACACGAGGATCAGCAGGAGCCCCGCCCAGAACTGCGGGATCGAGATGCCGATCTGCGAGAGCACCATCGCGGCGTAGTCGCCGGCGCGGCGATGGTGCGTCGCCGCGTAGAGGCCGAGCGGCAGCGCGGCGGCGACCATCAGCGCCGCGGCCATCAGCGCCAGCGGCAGCGTCACCGGCAGACGGCTCACGATGAGCTGGCCGACGGGCAGGTCGTACTGGATGGAGCGGCCCAGGTCGCCGCGCAACGCGCCGCCCAGCCACTCGACGTACTGCACGGGCAGCGGCCGGTTGAGGCCCATCGACTCGCGCAGGCGGGCGGCGGCTTCCGGGCTGCCCTCGGTGCCCATGATCAGCGCGGCGGGATCGCCGGGCAGGACGCGGACGACGACGAACACCAGGGCCGAGACGAAGAAGAGGGTCGCGACGAGCGCCGCGACCCTCCGGGCGACGTACCGGCGCACGCGCTACGCGCGGATCACTTGGCGGGCGTCCACGCGACCTCGGACAGATCGCCGGCCGAGGCGGGCAGGTCCTTCCACAGTCCCTGGACGCCCTTCTTGGTCACCGCGAGCCGCGGGTGCATGAAGAGCCACACCACGGGCGCGTCGTCGACCATCAGCTTCTGCATCTGCGCGTAGATGTCGCGGCGCGCGCGCTCGTCGACCGTCGCCTCGGACTTCGCGAAGAGGTCCTGGAATTTCGCGCTGTCGTAGCGGAAGTAGTACTTGGGATTCGCGTAGTTCTTGATGTCCCAGGCTTCGGCGTGGCCGATGATCGTCAGATCATAGTCGGCCTCGCGGAAGACGCGCGAGAGCCACTGCCCCCACTCGATCTGCTCGATCTTCACGTTGACGCCGATCTTCTTGAGGCTGTCGGCGATCACCTCGCCCGAGCGCACGGTGTAGTAGTACTGCGGCGACACCTTCAACACCGTGTCGAAGCCGTTGGGATAGCCGGCCTCGGCGAGGAGCTTCTTGGCCTTCGCGGGGTCGTACGGCATCGCGTTGGCCATGTCGACGTAATACGGGTTCAGTGGGTCGACGTTGGAGCCGAGGATCTTGCCCATCCCGAACATCGCGCCCTTGAGCACGTCGCTCTTGTTGATGCCGTGGGTCATCGCCCGCCGCACCCGCACGTCGGTATAGGGCTTGCGGGAGTTGTTCATGGCCAGAATCACGTCGTTCGTGGTGTCGCCGACGATCACGGCAAAGCGCGAATCCTTCTGCACGTCCTGCACGTGCTCGGGCCCGAGCCCAAAGAGCGAGACGTCCACGTCGCCGGCCTTGAGGGCGGCCAGCACGGCATTGGGATCGGTGATGAACCGGTACGTCACCCGGTCGAGCTTCGGCAGCCCCTTGACGTGGTAGTCGGCGTTCCGCACCAGCACGATACGATCGCCGCGCACCCACTCCTCGAACCGGAACGGGCCGGTGCCGACGGGCGTGCTCTTCATCGTCTCCACCGTCTCGCGCGGGTAGATGACCGAGCCGGCCCGCGCGATGTTCTGCAAGAAGCTGGCGTTGACGCTCTTGAGCGCGAACGTGATCGTGGAGTCGTCCTTGACGATGATGTCGCCGATGGCCTCGTAGTCCTTGGCGTACGGATGCTTTGTCTCCGGGTTCATCGCGCGGTCGAAGACGTACTTCACGTCGGCGGCCTTGAGCTCGCGGCCGTTGTGGAAACGCACGCCCTTCTTGAGGAAGAACGTGTAATTCCGGTTATCGGCCGTGTGCCAGCGCTCGGCCAGCCACGGCACGAGCTTGCCGTGGCGGTCCACCTTCACCAGCGCCTCCTGCACGTTATAGAAGACGATGCCGGACGTCGCCGTCGCCGGCGTCACGGTCATGTCAAGCCCCGGCGGCTCGGTCTGGCTCTGCACGATCAAGCGGCCCGACCCCTGGCCCCGTGTGGGCACCACACCGACGATTAGTGCGAGAAGCACGACGATCAGCGAGACGGTTCGACGCATGAGGCGAGCCTCCGGGCTAGCGCTTGAAGAAGTCCACGGTGCGGCGCAATCCTTCGTCGAAGTCCACGAGCGGCGCGTAGCCCATCAGCCGCCCGGCCTTGCCGATGTCGGCGAGCGTGTGGGGCACGTCGCCCGCGCGGCTCGGCGTATGCCGGCGCGGCAGCGCGCGCCCGAGCATCTTCTCGAGCCGGGTGATGATGTCGAGCAGACTCACGCGGTCGCCGCAGCCGACGTTGAAGACCTCGCCCGACGCCGCCGGCGCACGCGCGGCCAGGACGTTGGCCTCCACCACGTTGTCGATGTAGGTGAAGTCGCGCGACTGGTGCCCGTCGCCGTGCACCTCGAGGGCCTCGCCGCGGAGTCCCCACAGGATGAAGCGCGGGATGACCGCCGCGTACTCCGACTTCGGATCCTGGCGCGGGCCGAACACGTTGAAGTAGCGCAGGCCGACCGTCTCCACGCCGTAGAGCTGCGTCCATACCCTCGCGTACAGCTCGTTGGCCATCTTCGAGACGGCGTAAGGCGAGATCGGCGTCGGCGCCTGGTCTTCACGCTTCGGCAGCGTTGGGTTGGCGCCGTAGACGGACGACGACGACGCGTACACGACGCGCCGCACGTGGGCACGGCGCGAGGCCTCGAGCACGTGCAGGGTGCCGTTCACGTTGTTGTCGTTGGCCCCGAGCGGATCGTTGACCGAGCGCGGCACCGAGCGCATGGCGGCCTGATGGAAGACGACCGACGCCCCGCGGACCACATGCTCCACCGCGGCCAGATCGCGCACATCACCCCGCACGACCTCGAGACGCTCGCCGGCGGCCGCCGCGAACGGCAGGTTGGCCATCGAGCCGGTGGAGAAGTCGTCGAAGACGCGGACCCGCGCGCCGGGATGCTCGTTGAGGAGCCGCTCGACGACGTGGCTGCCGATGAAGCCCGCGCCGCCGGTCACCACGAAGACGTCCGTCACGCGCGAAATTGTATCAAGTTGTGGCGGCAGCTCACACAACTGCCCGCGGCGGCGTCACGCGGCGGGGCGTCAGCGCGCGAGCGTCGCGGCGCCCAGCCCCGCGCCGGGCCGGCGGTACTCCTCGCGCGGCGGCGCGAAGATGTCGAGCACGACGCAGCGCACGTCGAGCGCGCGGCCGCCGTGCGGCACGTTCGGCGGCGTCTGCCAGAAGTCGCCGGCCTTGACGTGGTGCTCGACGCCGTCCTGCACGCGGATCCACTCGCCCTCGAGACACACGCCCCACTGCTCGTTCGGGTGCGCGTGGACCGGCGAGACGGCGCCCGGCTCGAGCGTCACGACGGACAGCATCGCGTGCTCGCCCGGAAATACGCGCGCGGTGACGCCCGGCGCCAGCTGTCGCTCGATGCCGCCCGTCTTGAGATTGTGAAAGCACGATCCATCGCTCATTCGTCGCTCCTTAGATCATTTCACCGCTCGCCTCGTGCGTCGGACGCCCTCGGCTCGCACCGCCATCCAGATGACTACGCATTGCCTCGCGCGATCCGACCCTTTACACTATGCCCCCTAATCGCGCCACGGAACACGGCGCCGCGTCGATCCCGAGGAGAGCCGCCATGCCGTCTCCGACCTTCTACGCCGCCGACTTCAAGGTCTTCACCGAATCCGGCTTCCGCGCGCGCATGGCCGCCATTCGCGAGCGGCTGCGTCCCAGGCTCGAGGCGGTCGGTCACAGTCTGACGCCCGCCGTGAGCCGCGCCACGGGTGCGGAGGCGTTCGCGCACGTCGCGAGGCACGCGCGCCGCACCGTCAACCCACCTGACGACACATGGGTCGCCTTTGGCCCCGACGCGCGCGGCTACAAGAAGCACTGCCACTTCAAGGTCGCGATCTCGCGCCACGCGGTACGCTTTCTGTTCGAGGTGGGCCCCGAGCACGGCGACAAGAAGCGATGGGCGGCCGCCTGGAAGCGCAGCGCGCCGCGGCTGGCGCCCGTGCTTCGCCGCGTGAACGGACTCGCGTGGTTCAAGAACGAGCACGACGAGGAGGCCGCCGCGCCGCTCGCCGATCTCAGCCCCGAGCGCCTCGCGGAGCTGGCCGACGAGCTCACACGCACGCGCGACGGGCAGCTGGTGCTCGGCCGTGCGGTGCCGGCCGAGCAGGCGGCGCGCTGGACCGAGGCGCAGTATCGCGACGCCGCGCTCGAGACGTTCCGCGCGCTCGCGCCCCTGTACCGCTTGAAGTGAGCGCGCCGACGGCGCGCGCCGTCGTCTTCGACCTCGACGGCGTGCTCGTCGACTCCGGCGCGCACCATCGCGAAGCGTGGGCCGCCATGTGTCGCGATTGCGGCGTGACGCCGCCGCCGGAGTTCTGGCGTCTCACCATCGGCCGGCCGGCGGAGGAGGCGGTGGCGCTGCTCGTGGACGGGCTCGATCGGGGGCAAGTGCGGCGGCTGGCCGAGCTCAAGCGAGAGCATTACGCGCGCCTCGCACGCCGGGGCTTCGTGGCCGTCGCCGGCGTCGCGGCCTTCATCGATGCGCTGGCGCGCGCGCGCGTGCCCCGTGCCGTCGCCACCTCCGCGTCGCGGCGCGATACGGAGCACGTGCTCGAGGCGCTCGGTCTGCGCCGGCACATCGACGTCGCGGTCACCGCGGACGACGTGCGGCACGGCAAGCCGCATCCCGAGGTCTATCTCAAGGCGGCGGACGGGCTCGGCGTCGAAGCCGCCTCCTGCGTGGTCTTCGAGGACGCCATCGTCGGCGTGCACGCCGCGCGGACCGCCGGCATGCGCGTGATCGGCGTCACCACGGCCCACACCGCGGACGAGCTGCTCGGCGCGGGCGCCGAGCGGGCGGTGCCGCACTTCGAGGCGGTGCGATGGCCCGTGTGACGTGATACGCTCCATCCACTTTTTTTCGGGGAGGAGCGCATGAAATCAGTCCGGATGATCCTGGCCGCCGCGCTCGTGCTGGTGGCGGTGGCCGTGGCCGGCACGTGGGCGCCGCACGCCGACGCGCAGGGACAGACGATCAAGATCGGTCTGCTGTTCGATCACTCCGGTCCGTTCTCGGCCGCCGGCTCGCTCAACTGCTGGCGCGGCGCCAAGATGATCATCGACTACATCAACGAGAAGGGCGGCGTGCTCGGCAAGTACAAGATCATCCAGGTCGACGGCGACAGCCAGTCCAAGGCCGAGGTCGCGATCAACGAGGCGGAGCGGCTGCTGAACGTCGACAAGGTCGACATCCTCGCCGGCGTGTACTCGTCGGCCCACGCGGTGCCGCTCGCCGAGAAGGTGGACCGCCAGAAGAAGTTCTTGTGGATCACGACCGCGATCGCCGACGGCGTGCTGAAGGATCGCAACCTCCAATACACGTTCCGCCCGCAGCCTAATGGCGGGCTGTTCGGCGCTTACTCCGTGCAGTACATCGCCGCCTACTCGCAGGACCGGTTCAAGAAAGCGCCTAAGGATCTGAGAGTCGCCATCATCTATGAGGACGGGCCGTACGGGACCGGCGTGGCCGCCGCGAACGAGGCCGAAGCCAAGAAGCTGGGCATGCAGGTCGTCCTCAAGGAAGGCTTCTCGATCCAGGCGCCGGACCTCTCGTCGCTGGTGACGAAGCTGCGCGCCGCGCGCCCCGACGTGCTGTTCCACACGGGCTACGCGCCGGACATCGCGCTGTTCCTGCGCCAGGCCAAGGAGCAGGGCTTCCGCGTGAAGGCGTACGTCGGTCACGGCGCCGGCCACAGCCAGATCGACAAGCTCAAGGAAGGGTTCGGGAACGAGATCGAGGGATTCCACACGGTCGATCCGATCGCCGCGCAATTGCTCGACGCCAAGAAGCTCAAGCCGGGCGTGGGCGAGATGACGGCGGAGATGGTGAAGCGCTACAAGGCCTTCGAGCCCAACATCACGCCGCAGGCCATCGCGCCGCACGTCTCGATGGGCTTCAACAACATGTGGATCCTGCTCAACGACGTGCTGCCGCGCGCGATTCAGAAGCACGGCGGCGTCACGCCCGACGCGCTCGCGAAGGCCGCGCGCGAGACCGACATCCCGGAGGGCGGAACGATGCAGGGCTACGGCGTGAAGTTCCTGCCGCCCGGCAATCCGATGGCCGGCCAGAACGAGCGCGCCTTCCCGGCGGTCTTCCAGATCGTCGAGGGCAAGTTCGAGATCGTCTATCCCAAGACCGTGCAGACCGCGAACCCCATCCTGCCGCTCGCGGCGTCCTCGCCGTTCGCGGCCCGCTGAGCGCGGCGCCCGCAGTGCGACTTCGAGGCATGGGGGGCCCTTCGAGGCCCCCCATGTACGTCAGATCCTAACGATTACGACCCTCACCAAGCGCTTTGGCGGGTTCACCGCGCTGAACGGCGTGTCCTTCGAGGTCAGGCAAGGCGAGATCCTCGGCCTCATCGGCCCCAACGGCTCGGGCAAGACGACGCTCTTCAACTGCGTCTCGGGCGCGCTGGCGCCAACCGCCGGCTCCATCCGTTTCGGCGAGCAGGAGATCGCGGGGCTCACGCCCGACAAGGTGTGCCACCTCGGGATCGCGCGCACGTTTCAGATTCCGCGGCCGTTCCGCAAGCTAACGATGCTCGAGAACGTAGCGGTCGCCGCCCACTTCGGCGCGGCGAAGCGCTCCTCGGAAACCGAGGCGCGGCGGCGCGCGCGCGAGATCCTGGACCTCGTCGGGCTCTCGTCCGCGCCCGGCGCGCTCACGACCACGCTCGGCGCCGGCGGTCTCAAGAAGCTCGAGCTCGCGCGCGCGCTGGCGACGGGACCGCGGCTGCTGCTCGCGGACGAGAGCCTTGGGGGTCTCGACAGCTCGGAGATGGCAGGCGCCGCTGACCTGCTGCGTCGCATCCGTCGTGAGCTCGGTATCACCATCGTGTGGGTAGAGCACATCATGGCCACGCTGATGCGCGTGGTCGATCGCGTGGTCGTGCTCGACCACGGCGAGAAGATCGCCGAGGGCGGCCCGCGCGACGTGGCCGAGGACCCGCGCGTCGTCGAGGCCTACCTCGGCGAGAAGGTCGTCCTCGCCTGATGCTGGCCCTGCGCAACGTGACGGCGGGCTACGGCGCCTTCACCGCGCTCTGGGACGTGAGCCTGGACGTCGCGGCGGGCGAGGCCGTGGCGGTGGTCGGTCCCAACGGCGCCGGCAAGACGACGCTGCTGCGCGTGATCTCCGGCATGATCGCACCGCGCAGCGGCTCGCTCGCGTTCGAGGGCACGCCGCTCACCGGGCGCCCGGCCTACGAGGTCGTCGCGCGCGGCATCGCGCACGTTCCCGAGGGCCGCCGGATCTTTCCCATGCTCACCGTCGCCGACAACCTCAAGATGGGCGCGTATCTCAAGACGGCGCGCCGCGCGTACGCGGAGAGCCTCGAGCGCGTGTTCGCGCTGTTTCCCGTGCTGTCCGAGCGCCGCCGCCAGCGCGCGGGCAGCTTGTCGGGCGGCGAGCAGCAGATGCTCGCGGTCGGCCGCGCGCTGATGTCGCGCCCCAAGCTGGTGCTCTTGGACGAGCCCTCGATGGGCCTCGCCCCCGTGATGGTGCTGCGTCTCTTCGATCTGATCCGGCGCGTGCGCGAGGAAGGCTATACGATTCTCGTCGTCGAGCAGAACGTTCGGCAGGTCCTGAAGCTCGTCGATCGCGCGTACCTGCTGGAAGCCGGACACCTCAAGATGGAGGGCCGCGCGGAGGCGCTCGCCGAGCAGGACTTCGTGCGCAAGGCGTACGTGGGCCTGTGATCGACCCCATCTTCCTCGCCGAGGCGGCCGTGAACGGCCTGCTGCTGGGCGGCGTGCTCGCGCTGCTGGCGCTGGGGCTCAACCTCATCTTCGGGGTCATCGACATCGTGTGGATCGCGTACGTCGACCTCGTGATGATCTGCATGTACGCGGTGTACTTCCTCGTGCAGGTCTACGGCTGGCCGATCTGGGCGGGCAGCCTGATCAGCGTCGTGCTCGGCGCGCTGCTCGGCGTCGGCGTGCACCTGCTGATCATCTCGCCGATCCTCGGCAGCGCGCCGGTCAACCAACTGCTCGCCACGGGCGGTCTGCTCTTCTTCTTGCAATCCTTCGCGACGTTTTTGTGGACGACGGATCACCGCTCGGTGCGGCTCACGCTGCCGACCCTCGAGTTCGGCGGCATGTTCCTGTCGTTCGCGCGGCTGATCGCGTTCGCCGTCGCGCTGCTCGTGATGCTCGGTCTGTATCTGTTCCTGCGACACACGTACGTCGGCACCGCGATCCGCGCGGTGTCCCAGGATCGCGACGCGATGGCGCTGATGGGGGCCAACCCGCGCTCGGTCTACCTGGTGACCTCCGCGGTGGGCGGCGCGCTGGCCGGTGTGGCGGCGGCGCTGCTCATCATTCAGTACTCCGTGCATCCGTTCTTCGGCGCCGCATTCGGGCCGCTCACGTTCATGATCTGCGTGCTCGGCGGTCTCGGGAACATGGTCGGCGCGTTCGTGGCGTCGTTCATCATGAGCGAGGTCATCTCGATCGGCGGCGTCATGTGGTCGACCGAGATGGGCTACGTCATCGCGTTCGTGTTCTTCGTGGTCATGATCTTCGCCCGACCGGGCGGCATCCTGGGGCGGCGCACGTGAGCGGCGGCCGCGGGCTCCTCGCCGCCCTGCTCGTCATCATGCTCGCGGTGCCGTTCGTGCCGATGGGCGGCATGCAGCAGTACATGCTCCACGTGCTGATCCAGATCTTCATCTGGTCGTTCATCGGCGGCGCGTGGTCGCTCATGGGCCGCTTCGGGCTCGTCTCGCTCGGCCACGGCGCCTTCCTGGGGCTGGGCGCGTACACGACCACGCTGCTGTGGAACTTCTTCGGGCTCACGCCGTGGCTCGGGGCGGTGGTCGCGATCGTGTTGACGGCCGCGCTGGCCGTCGTGGTCGCCTATCCGTGCTCGCGCTTTCAGGTCGTCGGCCACTACTTCGGCCTCGTGACGCTCGCCGTCGGCGAGGTCATCCGACTGCTGATCATCGCCGAGCGCGACTGGACGGGCGGATCGCTCGGTCTCACCGTGCGTCCGCACGGCGGCGACAGCCTGCTCGCGCTGCAGTTCGCCGACAAGCGCGTCTTCTATTACGGCGGGCTGGTCCTCTGGGCGCTAGGGCTCTGGGTCTGGCACCGCCTGGACCGGTCGATGGCACGCTCGGCGATGGAGGCGATCGGCGAGGACGAGACGGCCGCCGCGTCCGTCGGTGTCCACGTCACGCGCTTCAAGATCGGGATCACGGTGCTCTCGGCGATCCTCACCGCCGTCGGCGGCATCGCGTACGCGCAGTACATCGCCTACGTGAACCCGGACACGCTGGCGGGCATCGGCGTGTCGCTGCGCATCGTCTTTGCGGTCGTGCTCGGAGGGATGTACGCGCTGCTCGGCCCGACCGTCGGCACCGCGCTGACGATCGCGCTGGCCGAGGTGCTACGCGTCGTGTTCGGCGTGACCTACGTGGGGATGGCCGAGACGATCTACGGCTTGCTGCTGATCGTCTTCATCATCTTCCTGCCGTCCGGCATTTACGGCAGCATCGCCGACCTGCTGCGCCGTCCGCGGGCCGCGGCCCCGGTCGCCCCCGCACCGGCGTAGGATCTGGGGCCATGGCGGACTACACCGTCTACCCCGAGGCCGAGCCCAGCAAGACCGCCCGCGCGCTCGCCGAGCAGATCGAGCGCGACGGCGGGCGCGTGCTCGCGGTCTATCAAGAGCCCGTCGGCGAGCACTGGCAGATCTTCTGCCTGCTCCCCCGGACGAAGGTGGAGGCGAGCCCCTATCAGCGCGACGTCTCGCCGACGCACGTCAAGCGCCTCACCGAGGCCGTGCGCCGCGTCGACCGCTTCGTGGACCCGATCGTCGTCGTGTCCCCGCGCGCGGGCGTGTACTGGACGCCGAACGGCAATCACCGCCGCGTCGCCCTCGACAAGCTGAAGGCCGACGTCGTTCCGGCCATCCTAGTCGCCGAGCCCAATGTCGCCTTCCAGGTCCTCGCGCTGAACACCGAGAAGGCGCACAACCTCAAGGAGAAGTCGCTCGAGGTCATCCGCATGTACCGGGGCGCCGAGGCCGAGCAGCCGACCTCCACGGAGGAGGACTGGGCGTTTCAGTTCGAGTCGGCGCACCTGATCACCCTCGGCCTGCTCTACGAGCAGAACAAGCGCTTCGCGGGCGGCGCCTTCGCCCCGATCCTGCGCCGCGTCGACAAGTTTCTGAAGACGTCGCTGCGCCGCGGGCTCGAGGAGCGCGAGGAGCGTGCCGGCCTCGTGCGCGCGGCCGACGAGACGCTGGCGGGCGTCGTGGCCAAGATCAAGAAGCGCGGGATCAACCATCCGTACGTGAAGAACTACGTGCTGGCGCGTACCACTCCGCTCACCCGGGCGCGCAAGACCCTGCCATCCTTCGAGACGACGTTCAAGCGCCTCAAGGAGAACCTCGAGGAGTTCGACGTCGCCAAGGTGCGCTACGACGAGATCCAGCGCTCGGCCATCATGATGGCGCCACCGGCGGCGGAATAGCGTGTCCCGCGTCGTCCTCGTCACCGGAGGCAGCGGCGCGCTCGGCCAGGCCATCACGCGCCGGTTCCTCGCCGACGGGGACACCGTGTGCGTGCCGTGGATCGTGGAGGCGGAGCGCGAGCGGCTGGCGGCCTCGGTCGAGTCGGCGGCGCGCGATCGGCTCGTGCTCGAGCGGTGCGACGTCGCCGACGACGCGGCGATGGCCGGACTCACGCAATCGCTGCTGGCGCGCCACCGCCACGTCGACGTGCTCGTGAGCGCCGTCGGCGGCTTCGCGATGGGCGGCCTCGTCGAGACGGATCGCCGGCTCTGGGATTCGATGCTGACGCTCAATCTCACGACCGCCTATGTCGCCGCGCACGCGGTCGTGCCGCCGATGCTCGCGCGGGGCAGCGGGCGCGTCGTCGCGGTCGCATCGCGCGCGGTCGTGCCGCCGGTCGGCGGCTTCATCGCCTACACGGTGGCGAAAGTGGGCGTCATCGGCCTCGTGCAGGCGCTGGCCGCCGAGACGCGCGGCCGCGGCGTCACCGTCAACGCAGTGCTGCCGAGCACGATGGACACACCGGCCAATCGCGCGGCCATGCCGAACGTCGATCCCAAGACGTGGGTTCCAGTGGAGGCCGTCGCCGACGCCATCGCGTATCTCGCCTCTGAGTCCTCAGGCCACGTCACCGGCACTCTGCTGGAAGTCTGATGTATCCGCATCAGAGCGAGCGGCTCGACGGTGCGCTCGACGCTTTCGGCGTCGATGCCGTGGTGGCGACGGCGGCCGCCGACGTCGCGTACGTGACCGGCTTCTGGAGCTTCTCGCGCGACGTCTATCCCGCCGAGATCGCCGCCGTGTACGGGAAGACGGGCACCGCGCTCATCATCCCGGCCATCGATGCGCCGGCGTTGACGAGCGGTGAGGCCGCGGCGGATCACGTCGCCTGCCATGGGCCGTTCTTCGTCGACCTCGCGGAGCGGGCCGAGCCGCACGCACGCACCGCGGCGCGGCTCGTCGCCGAATCGGCGGAGACGGCAACCGACGCGCTGACGCGCGTGCTCGACGCGCTCGGCCTGCGGGCGGCGCGGATCGGCATCGACGCGGCGCCGGCCGGCGCGACGACGATCGCCGGGGGCCTCTCGAGATTCCATACCGCGCCCGCCGTCGGCGCGGTCGGTCTCGCGCGCGCCGTGAAGGGCCCGTACGAGATCGAATGCCTGGCGCAAGCGCTTCGGATCGCCGAGGAGGCCATTCATACGGTGCTCGGCGAGCTGAAGGCGGGAACGACCGAGCGCGAGGCCGTCGAGCTCTACGAGCGGGCGGTCGCCGCGCACGGGGCGACAGCGTACGCGACGATGATCGCGTTCGGTCCCAACACCGCGTTGCCCGCCGCGCCGCCCAGCGAGCGGACGTTGCGCCCGGGCGAGCTCGTGCGGTTCGACCTCGGTGCGATTTTCAAGGGCTATCGCGGCGACGTGGCGCGCATGGCGGTGCTGGGCGAGCCCGACGGGCGTGCCGAGCGCGTGTACGACGCGGTGGAAGCCGGTGTGCAGGCGGCGCTCGACACGATTCGCCCCGGTGTCCAGGGCAAGACCGTCTTCGACGCCGCCGTTGCCGCCGTCCACGGCGCGGGCGTGCCGGGCTTTCGCCGCCACCACGTCGGCCACGGCATCGGCCTCGAACCCGCCGAGTCACCGTGGCTGAGACCAGGTGGCGAGACGCTCGAAGCCGGAATGGTGCTACGCGTCGAAACGCCGTATTACGAGCTGGGCGGATTCGGCGTCAACGTGAAGGAGACCGTGCTCGTGACCCGCGCGGGAGCCACCGCCATCAACCGCTCCCACCGGGGCCTCGTCATGCTCGATTAGGCCGCCTCGCTCTTCGGCATGTTCTTTTCGAGCCAGTGCTCCGCCTGCGAGACGCCGTGGGCCTGCGCGTCGTCGCGAGTGGCGAACGTCTCGCTTGGCACCGGCAGATCGATCGTGCGCGTGTGCTCCGACGTCGTCTCCTGGATGGCCGCCACCACGGCCCAGCGGCCGTCGCGCAGGCATTCCGTGACGACGGAGATCTCACAGCCCTGCCACGCGGTCGGGAACTTCGCGCGGTCGATCATGGCGTCACCTCCTGCGCGACCTCCGGGCTGCAACCGCGCGGCCAGCGACCGATGATCGCTGGGCGCTGTCTTTATTGGTAGGTATTTATGATGCGCGTATCGAACTGTAAACGGCATCCTTACGTCGGTCCGTCCAAGGCTCTAACGTGCGAACCAGGTCCAGTGAGCCCGTGACCGGCCCGGTCGGTCCCAGCGGCAAGGTTGCTGTCGGTGATTCGGCGGTGGGATCGTGGACGGCAGAGGGACGGGTGGGGGACGACCCGGAGGCGCCTTCGGATGAGATGCTGTGTCGACGAATCGCGGCGCGGGACGACGCCGCGTTCGATCTGCTGGTCACGCGGTACCAAGCGCGCGCGTATCGACTGGCCTGGTCGCTGCTCCGCGACGCGGAAGATGCGCGGGACGTCTCGCAGGAGGCATTCATCCGCGTGTGGGAGGCGGCCGATCGCTTCCGTGGTGAGGCGCGATTCTCGACGTGGTTCTACCGGATTCTCCTCAACCTCTGCCTGGATCGCAAACGGCGTGGGCGCTGGTGGACCGCACTCGCACGCGACGAGCAGCGTGACGGACAGCCCTCGCTCATCGAGCGCCAGCCGGAGCCCGGGCCCGATGCGGGCGAGCGGGTGAGCGAGGCGGAGACGGTGGCCAGACTCTGGGATGCCGTCCAGCGGCTCTCCCCGCAGCAGCGCGCGGCGGTGATTCTCTACGCCCAGGAGCAGCTGCCAACCGCCGAGATCGCCGCGGTGCTGCGCGTGGCCGAGGCGACCGTGCGCGTGCATCTGCATCGCGCGGTGGCCGCGCTGCGGAAGGAGCTGACGCGGTGAGCTCCGGGCGCCACGACGACCTCACGCCTGACGACCGCGACCTCCTCGCCCGCGCCGCCGCGGGCTCGCCGGCACCGCCCGAGCCGCGCTGGGGCGACTACCGCGCGCAGCTGCGCACGCGGCTCGACGCGCGACGCTCGCTCGGCACACGAGTCCGGCGATGGTGGGCGCGGCCGGCGCCGATCGCCCTCTCGTTCGGCCTCGCGACGGCGTTGCTGCTGTTCGCGCTTCAGCCGGTCGAGCGACGTCCCGACGTCCCCGCCGTCGAGGATCCCCTCCTCGCCACGCGGCTCGAGATGCTCGAGCACTATCGCGTCGTCGAGCGACTCGACCTCCTGGAAGACCTCGACGTGATCCGGCAACTCGACCTCGTGTCGCTGCGGGGCCGCTGATGCGACGGATGCTCGTCGTCGTCAGCACGGTCGGCGTCCTTACGGGCGGCGCGGTCGACCTCGCCCCCGCTCAGGCGCCCGAGGAGCGCCAGCGGCAGTGGCGGGAGCTGACGCCGGAGCAGCGGCAGATCGCGCGGCAGAATTTCAGGCGGTTTCAGGAGCTGCCGGCGCAGGAGAAGCAGCGCATCCTCGAGGATCTGCAGCGCTGGAACGAGCTGTCGGAGTCACGGCGTGAGGAGCTGCAACAGGCGTACGAGCGATTCCAGCGTCTGCCGGCGGAGCGGCGCGAGCGCATCGTGCAGCGGTTCCGGCAGCTGCAGCAGCTGCCGCCGGACGAGCGCGAGCGCGTCATGCGCAACTGGGAGCGCTGGCGACACATGACCGCGGAGGAGCGCGCGCAAGCGCGCGAGCAGATTCGCCAGCAGCGCCAGGAGCTGCGCGAGCGCGGCGAGCGGAGTAACGGGACCGAACGGTGAGACGGCGGGCCGCGGCCGTCGCCGTCCCGCTGGCCCTCGTCGCCGCCGTCCTGTCCGCGTACGCGGCGGCCCCGATACCGACCGACGATGCGTCGATCGTTCATGCGCTCTGCCGCCTGGGCTTTGGACCGCGCCCGGGCGACGTCGAGCGCGTGAGGTCGATGGGACTCACGACGTGGATCGAGCGGCAGCTCGACGCGTCCCGGATCGACGACGCCGCCACCGAGCAGGCGCTCGCGCCGCTCGGGACGCTGACGATGTCGATCGCGGCGCTGCAGAAGGAGTACCCGCGGCCTCCGGCCCGGGAGAAGTCCGCCGACCCGCAGATGGCGCCGCGCGCGATGTACGACCGGCCACCGCCCGAGAAGCGGCCGATCCGGATCGTGGCCGAGCTGCAGGCCGCGCGGCTCGTGCGCGCGATCGAGAGCGAGCGGCAGCTGCAGGAAGTGATGGTCGACTTCTGGTTCAACCACTTCAACGTTCACGCCGCCAAGGGCGAGGTGAAGTGGTACGTGACCGCCTACGAGCGCGACGTCATCCGGCCGAACGCCCTCGGCCGGTTCGGCGATCTGCTGCGCGGTACGGCGCGGCATCCCGCCATGCTGTTCTATCTCGACAACTGGCTCAGCACGCGCCCGGACTTCACGGTGCGGTCCGGACCGAACCGCGGCAACCGCGCCGGCCTCAACGAGAACTACGCGCGTGAGCTGATGGAGCTGCACACGCTCGGGGTCGACGGCGGCTACACGCAGAAGGACGTCACCGAGGTCGCGCGCGCGTTCACCGGCTGGACCATCGATCGCCCGCGCGACGCCGCACACTTTGCGTTCCGGCCGGCGCGGCACGACGGCGGCGACAAGACGGTGCTCGGTCTGCGCCTGGCGGCGGGCGGCGGCCAGGACGATGGCGAGCGCGTGCTCACGCTTCTCCTGCGGCATCCGGCGACCGCGAAGCACGTCGCGACCAAGCTCGTGCGGCGGTTCGTCGCCGACGAGCCTCCGCCGGCGCTGGTGGAGCGCGTCGCGGCGAGCTTCCGCGCCACCCACGGCGACGTGAAGGCGATGTTGCGGACGATCGTCGCCTCCCCGGAGTTCTGGGCGAGCGACGCCCGCCGCGCCAAGATCAAGAAGCCGTTCGAATACGTGGCCAGCGCGGTCCGCGCGCTCGGCGGGCACGTCGACGCCCGTGCGGCGGCGCGGCTCGCGCGCTCGGTGGCCGAGATGGGGGAGCCGCTGTACGGCGCTCAGCCGCCGACGGGCTATCCCGATCGGGCCGAGGCGTGGGTCAACGCCGGCGCGCTGCTGGCGCGGATGAATTTCGCGCTGGCGTTGACGCAGCGCCGCCTGCCCGGTGTGACCCTCGACCTGGCACCGCTCGCGGCGGAACGCACGGCGCCGGACACGGCGCTCGACCGCGTGCTGGTCGCTCTGCTGCACAACGATGTCACCGCCCAGACGCGGGCCGTCCTCACGGCGCAGTTGGCCGATCCAGAGATCCGGCGCCAGACGCCGGACGACCGTGGACCGGCCGACACTGACCTGGAGAAGCTCACCGCGCTGGTGCTCGGCTCACCGGAGTTCCAGCGCCGATGACGGCGATGCTGACTCGTCGCGCGCTTCTCAAGTCCGGCGCCTGCGCGCTGGCGGCGACAGCGGCCGCACCGCGGTTTTTGCTGCGCGCCGCCGCCGCGGCCGAGCCGCGACGCAAGGTGCTCGTCGCCGTATTCCAGCGGGGCGCCGTCGATGGCCTGAACATGATCGTGCCGTACGGCGACCGCGACTACACCGCCGCGCGCCGCTCTATCGCGATTCGTCCCCCTCGCTCCGGCGATCCCGGCGCGGTGGTGGACCTCGACGGGTTCTTCGGTCTGCATCCGGCGTTGGGGCTGCTCGAGCCATTGTGGCGACTCGGCGCGCTCGCCGTCGTGCACGCGTGCGGCTCGCCGCACGCCACGCGCTCGCACTTCGACGCGCAGGACTACATGGAATCGGGCACGCCGGGGGTCAAATCGACGCCGGACGGCTGGCTGTCGCGCGCCGCCCAAACACGACCGACGCCGGCCTCGCCCCTGCACGCAGTGGCGCTCGGTCCCACTCTGCCCCGGATCCTGCGCGGCGATGCCGGCGCGATCTCGATGGCCTCGCTCGACAATTTCGACGTGCGCGCCACCGCCCAGACCGCGGGGGCGCGACAAGGCTTCGAGTCGCTGTACGAGCAGGGCGTGCAGGACCTGCTGCACGGAACGGGACGCGAGACGTTCGAGGCGGTCCGCATGCTGAAGCGCGCCAACGCCACGTCGCTGGCGCCCACTAACGGCGCGCAGTATCCGCGCTCGCGGCTGGGAGAATCGCTGCGGCAGGTCGCGCAGCTGATCCGCGCGGACGTCGGGCTGGAGATCGCTTTCACCGACGCGGGCGGCTGGGACACGCACGTCGGTCAGGGTGCCGAGCAGGGCCAGCTCGCGGCACGACTGCGCGACTTCGGCGCCTCGCTGACGGCCTTCGCGCAGGACCTGGGCGATCGCATGGGCGACGTCGTCGTGTTCACGATGTCGGAGTTCGGGCGCACGGTCGCCGAGAACGGCAATCGCGGCACCGATCACGGTCACGCGACGGCGATGCTGCTGTTCGGCGGCGGTGTGCGCGGCGGGCGCGTCTACGGCCGCTGGCCGGGGCTGGCCCGCGAGCGGCTCTACGAGGGGCGCGACCTCGCCGTCACCACCGACTTCCGCGCGCTGTTCGCCGAGGTCGCCGGGCGCCAGCTCGGGATCGCGAATCCGGCAACATTGTTTCCCGGCTGGGCCGGCGCGCCGCCGCTCGGCGTACTGGCCTAGGTCAGAAGAACTTTCTGCGCTCGTACGCCCAGACGCTGACTCGGTATCGATCGGCCCGGACCAGACGCGGAATCTCGTAGTACACGCGGTCGAACGCGGGGATCGCGCCCGGCACCCACGAGAGCTCCTGATCGACGACGTTGCCGCCGGCATCGAGCGACTGGGCAAGCAGCTGGACCCTGCCCACCGCCTCGCCATAAGTGTTTTCGACATAGCCGCGCAGACGCACGTGTCTGCCGTCAGGTTCTCCAAGCGACTCCATGCTGAGCCTGAACCACTGGTCGGCGCCCGGCGTGAGTGTCGTGAGCGTGCCGGATGGCGTCACGGTACCCCGCTCGGCGGACGTGCAACTCGCCAGGAGTAGGCCAATCGCGATCGCGCGTATGGTCGATTCAGACGTCGCCATCAAGCGAGTCCTAGTATCCACCCCTATCGGTTCGGATGCAGCTCGAGGACGGTAACCTCGGGCGGGACCCCGAACCTGACCGGCAGAATGCTCGTCCCCAAACCCGGGCTCACGAACAAATGGCGTCCGCCCTCGACGACGTGACCGTAGGCGAAGCGCTGGCCGTATCTCGATGGGATGATCGGGCGGCCGAGTAGCGGCACGCGCACCTGTCCGCCATGCGTGTGTCCCGCGATGAGCAAGCTGAAGCGCTCCGAGATTCCGGGAAACACGTCGGGATTGTGCGTGAACATCAGCACGGGCGCATCGTCCACGACCGCCGTCATCGCCGCTCTCGCGTCGTGGCGACCTCCCCAGAAATCGCTGATGCCGACGAGCCAGAAGTGAGCGTTGCCCCGCCGAATCCGAACCGCCCTGTCTTCGAGAACGCCGATACGGTGCCGTTCCAGCGCGACAATAGTTCTCCGCGCGTCGAACCACCAATCGTGATTCCCCAGCGTCGCCCACACACCGAGTGGCGCGCTCAATCGCGCCAGGACCGCGGCCGTGTCCTCCGGCGCGACGAACGTACCACCCGGGACGCCATGGATCACGAGGTCGCCGGCGATGAGAACGAGATCCGGCCTCAGGCCGTTCGTGGCGTCAACGATCTTCCCGAGCTTGCCGATGCCATTGAAGGGAGAGCCGACATGAAGGTCCGCCAGCACGGCGACACGTAGGCCGGCGAACTCCCTGCTCCAGTCGGGGATGACGAGCCGATGGTGCCGCGTCGAAAGAGACGCCGGCTCGAGCGCAAAGGCCCAGACACCACATGCGAGAGCCGCGACCAGCACGGCCGCTCCGATGCGCCGCGCCCACTTCATTGGCGCGCGACGGGACTCCTAAAGCTCAGGGCGGCACACCGCGCGGAAGTTGCACCAGCGGCAGATCCGCAGCTGCTCGGTGCGCTCGAATGCCTCGATGACGGCAACGTTGCGCTCGGGGTCGGCGAGATAGGCCTTCATGCCGCGAATGGAGAGTCGCAGCTGCTCGCGGATGTCGACCAGGCGCGCCGCGTCCCACTTGTGGGGCGTGACCAGCGGCTCGCGCAGGTTGACCTCGAGGAGATCGACCCGTTCGGGGTCCACGCCCAGCATGTCCTTCGCGTAGAGCGCGTAGCAGCCTAGCTGGAAGGCGGCGGAATCCGGGTCGGCGGCCCCGGTCTTCCAGTCGACGAGCGCCAGCCGACCCTCCGGCGTCCAGAAGCCGAAGTCGGGCGCGATCCACATCGGCGTGCCTTCGAAGTCGAGGACCTTGCTCCAGTGCTCGATCGACCAGTGCTCGGAGGCGGTCTTGCGGATCTCGGCGAGCAGCGGAAGCCGGAAGAAGTTGCGCAACGATCGCTCGACGTTGCTCCGGAGCATCTGCCACACTTCCGGCTTCAGCCCGGTCGCGTACTCGTGCTCGAACAGCGCCAGCGTCTTGGGATTGTCGCGATAGCGGCCGTCGCGCGACGAGCGCCACTCCTCACGCATGCGCTGCACGACGTCCGCGATGAATGGCTCGATCGGCACGTCGCGGCCCGCCGCGAAGACGTGCAGCGCCATCTCGATGGCGTCGTGCACGACGCGGCCGGCCCACATCTGCCGCGAGGCGAGCTGCTTGAGGACGTAGAGACGGCGCACTTCCTCGGCGGCCGCGGCATCCCAACCGCCCCAGGAGCCGTAATAGTGGTAGAAGTACCGCCGCTTGCACTCAGAGAAGACGCCGTCGCGACTGCGGGACCACGAGAAATCGTTGGTGAGCTCGGGCACCGCTCCGCATTCTATGCTAGCCTCGGCTCGATGACGACGGCATTCAAGGTCGAGTGCCCCTGCTGTCAGGCCAAGTTGACGGTCGATCCCGAGGTGCGTGCCGTGATCGCGCACGAGGAGCCGCCGCGCAAGCGCACCGTCGCCGATCTGGACAAGGCATTCGGCGCGCTGGGCGCGAAGGCCGCCGAGCGCGAAGAGCGCTTTCGCCAGGCCCAGGCCGCCGAGGCCGACAAGGGCAAGGTGCTCGACCGCAAATTCCAGGAAGGCCTGAAGAAGGCCAAGGACTCGCCAGACCCGCCGCGTCGACCCTTCGACTACGAGTGACCGATCTCGTCGGCGACCTGCTGCGGCGGGTCAGCCGAAGCTTCTATCTCTCGCTCGCGATCCTGCCCCGCTCGCTGCGTGAGCCCATCGGTCTGGCGTATCTGCTCGCGCGGGCGACGGACACGGTGGCCGACACGCGGCTGCTGCCGCGCGCGGAGCGGCTGCGCCACCTCGCCACCCTGAGCGCGGCTTATGCGGGAGCGCCCGGCGCGGACCCGGCGGCGCCCGCGCGGGCGTGCGCACCGCTGCAAGCGCACGCCGCCGAGCGTGAGCTGCTCGAGCGCGTCGGGGAGGCGCTGGCGCGTGTCGAGCGCCTGCCTTCAGCCGACCGTGCGGCTGTGCGCGCGGTGCTCGCGACGATCACCGAGGGCCAGCGCTTCGACCTCGAACGCTTCCCCGGCGAAGACGCTGACACGCTCGCGGCGCTCGACAGCCTGGCCGAGCTCGACCGCTATACGTATCTCGTCGCCGGCTGCGTCGGTGAGTTCTGGACGCGCCTGCACGTGGCCCATCGGCCGCGCCTGGCCGGCTGGGACGTGGCCGCGCTGAGCGCCACCGGCGTGCGGTTCGGCAAGGCCTTGCAGCTCACGAACGTCGTGCGCGATGTGCCGGCGGATCTGCGCCAAGGCCGCTGCTACCTGCCGGCGCAGGAGCTCGCGGTGCTCGGCTTGGCCCCTCGCGACCTGCTCGATGCCGCGAAGACTCCAAAAGCCCGGCGGCTCCTCGAGCGTCTCCTGCGCGACGCCCTCGAGCACTACGACGCCGCGTGGCGCTACACGCTAGCCATTCCCCGTGCCGAGTGGCGGATGCGGCTCGCGTGCGCGTGGCCGCTCTTGATCGGCCTCGGGACGCTGGCGGCGGTCGCGCGCCACCCGAACCCGCTCGCCACGCCGACGCCGATCAAGATCTCGCGCAGCGCCGTCCGCGCGATGCTTGCACGCTCGTCGCTCACCGTCTGGTCGGACGCAGCACTGCGTCGTGAGGCCGATCGGCTGCGCGCAGCAGTGCGCGTGTGAAAATATTCTTGCGTGCAGCGGGCCGCCGTGTGCACGGTAAGCGCAGCGAGATCTCACGATCTGACGCGCACGATCCACCTGGAGGTCGGCATGGAACGCATGATGGACGGTAGCGGCGGCTACGGCAGCGACCCGATGAGCTCCGGTTCCGACATGGGCGCGGGCGCCGGCGAAGCGCGTCCCGCTCGCAAGCGCGCAGGCCGCAAGAAGGCGGGCGCGAGGAAGCGCGGCGCGCGGAAAACCTCGAAGGCCCGGAGCCGCCGCGGCGGGCGCACGAAGGGCAAGGCGCGCGGCCGCACCCGCTCGCGCGCGAAGAAGTCCTCGAAGAAAGCCCGCCGGCGGTAAGCCGCTCGGCTCGGCGCGCTTCTCGCCGTCCGACGCGACGCCTAATCCGCGAGGCGTAAGGCGAGAAGCGCTGCCGGATCGACGCGCGCGCCCCCGAGCTGGGCGCCGAAGTGCAAATGCGGCCCGGTCGCCCGACCGGTCGCGCCGACCGTGCCGAGCGTCTGGCCGCGGTCCACGCGGTCGCCCTCTCCGACGGCGACCGTGTCGAGGTGGAAGTAGAGGGTGTACAGCCCGAGCCCGTGATCCAGCGCGACCAGGCGGCCGGGGAAGAAGTAGTCCGCCACCAGCGCGACGCGCCCACTATTGGCGGCGACAACCGGGGTGCCCTGTGGCACCGCGTAGTCGGCTCCCGCGTGCGGCGCGCGCGGCTTGCCGTTGATGATGCGCCGCGCACCGAAGCCGCTCGCCGCTGCGTCACCGCCCACCGGACGCACCCACGGCCCGCGCCAGAGTCGTTCCGGCGAGATCGTGCGATAGAGCGCCTGTAGCGTATGGCCCTCGGCGACGGCGCGCCGCTCCGTTTCGGGATCGAGATCCGCCATGCCCGGCGGCACCGTCAGCCGCTGCACGGAAAACGTGCGCGCGACCACCGTGACCTTGCCGCTCAGTGGCCGCGGATCGAGGCCCGGCTCGAGCACGGCCACGCGCCACGGATGAGCTCCGGGCTTCGTGTCGATGTCCACGCCCACGAGCGCGGCGTGGCCGCCCGCGTACGGAAAGAACGTGAGCGAGCGGTCGCCCAGGGAGCCTTCGACGACCGCCGCGTCGGACGCGCCGCGGACGTGCAGCCAGGCGACGTCACCGACACGCGGCCGCGCGGGGTGCCAGCTCACGGCGAGACGGTCGCCGGCGCCGGAAAAGATCGGAAGAACGGTCAGCGCGAGCGCGACGGCCACGCATGCCGCCCGCGCCGTCCTCCGACGTCGTGGGCCCGCCGTCACTCCGGACGCTGCTGCCGCAGGAACTGCTCGATCTCCTCCACCAGCTCGGACGCCGGCGGTAGATCGCTCGTACCGGCGGGAGTGGCCGGCTCGTCCTCGACGTCGCGCGACTCCAGCTTGCGGATGTAGCCCGCGATCTTCTCGTTTTGCGCGACGATCTCGGTGAGATTCTGATCGAACTGGCGCCCGGCGTCCTCGAGGTCGCTCAGGTCGACGGTGGCATTGAGCAGGACGAGAACGCGGCGAACGAGCGCGAGCGCGGCCTTGGGATTCTCGATGCCCGAGATGTAGTGTGGGACGTTCGCCCAGAGTGACGCCGTCGGCAACCCGCTGTCGCGGCACGCCGTATTGAGCACGCCCACGATGCCGGTGGGTCCCTCGTAGCGCGTCGGCTTGGCGCCGAGCAGCCGCGCCAGTTCGGGATCCGCCGCGCCGCCCGAGAGGCGGACGGGCCGCGTGTGCGGCACCTCGGCGAGCAGCGCGCCGAGGCTGAGCAGCAGCGTGGCGTTGCAGCGCCGCGCCAGCTCGATGATCGCCGCGCAGTACGTCTTCCATTTCAGGTGCGGCTCGGCGGCGACGGCGACGATGATGTCGCGGTCCAGCTCGGGTGGTTGCGCGATCGAAAACTCGGTGACCGGCCACACGACCTCGCGGTCGGTCTCGGAGCCAGCCTTGAATCGCACGGTCGGCCGCGAAAGCCCGAAATGGTAGAACTCTTCGGGGTCGATTTCGGCGAATTTGCGGGCGTTGAACGTGGTGGCCAGATACCGGGCGGCCGTGGTCGCCGACTCCGCCGCATCGTTCCAGCCGCTGAACGCGGTGATCAGGATCGGCCGTCGCAATCCGGAGGGCATCGCATGAATGCTCAGGACATCCATCGCTGATTGAAGTCTATCATTCATGGGCTCGTCAGCCGGCGGGGGCCCCAACCCCGCCGATGTCTTGCGGCTCACACCACTATTTGAAGCTTCGACCACTCCGCTGTAGGATGTTCGCGCGCGTTTGCCCGACAATCGCGACTCTCATTGTGCGGAGGACGACGGTATGCAGAGCAAGCGGTGGAGGGTATTGCTGATCGGCGGTGCGATCGTCACATTGGCAGGATGCGCGTCGGGCGAGGAGTGGCGGACGTGGAAGGAGCATCCCACCCACTACGCCTCGGGCGACCACGGGTTCTTCTCCCTTCGCAACCGCGAGGGCACGGCGGCCAAGGTTACGCGCGGGGATATCGCGCTGGCGCGGGACCAGGGCTGGTGGGGCCGGCCCATCACGGTCAGTTCGGAGCAGATCCTCGAGCGCTGATGCCGAGTTGACAAGGCCGGTGCTGCGGGCGTGTCGGCCCGCCACCGGCCCGGTCGCTCGCGCCGTCCAAGCCCCCGCCGGTACGCGCATGCCGGCGTGGCATCGCCGATGCAGAGGTCGCGTCGCATGATGACACAACGACTCGCCCCGGTTCTGGCCGTGATCCTCCTGTTCGCCGCGGTCGGCGAGGCGGCGTCGCCGCCGGACGACCGCATCCTCGCGCTCGACCGCTACACCTCGGACAAGGCACGCGCGCTGGGCGCGACTTACAACGCGACCCTGAAGCAACTGAATTTCACGATCTACCACTGCATGCCGTGGCTCGAAGTGCCCAAAGAGGGCATCGGCTTTTACAAGCCACGGGATGCCTCCAAGGACGACCGGTACCTCTCGCTGCGGGTCTACATCGAGCAGGAGCCGTCGACCGAGTTCGCGGCCATGCCGATGGAGCAGCGGGCGTCGTCGATGTTCTCCCGCTATGTGGGACCCCTGCTGCAGCGGATGACGATCAACCGCCAGATGGTCAACGACGCCTCGATGGACGGCTTCACGGTCATCCTGGAGTGGCTGAAGACGGCGCCGATCAACGGTGGCCGGCCGGTGCACGAGACGATCGCTGTCTTCCTGGACAAGGCGACAGCGCAGGAGTACCTGCAGGGCGCGGTCAAGATGGCCGACCTGGTGGATCGGGTGCGCATCTACGGCTGGGACGGTGAGTCGCCGCTCGGGCGCCTGCGTCTGGCCGCGTGGGACGACAACTTCGTGTCGACCTATAAGGTGGCGAACTACCAGCTCGCCGCCGGCGTCACCTGCCAGTAAACAACTCCGACAGTCGGTGGGGGATCCCGCGAGGGATCCCCACCGCAGACCCAATCAGGCCGGCCGCGTATTCCGCGACGAAGGCGTCTCCGCACGGCTGAGCGCCGCCCCGGCAGCCGCCGCGATCTCCCGCAGCGCCCGCGAAGCCTCGCAGCTCGGCGCCGAGGCGACGATGGGCTCACCGAGATCCGCGGCGGCGGCCAGCGCGGGATCGAACGGCACGGCACCGAGAAACGGGATGCCGGCCTCGCGCGCGAGCTCCGCACCCGATGGCCCGGGGAACAGGCCGCTCATGTTCTCGACGAGGCCGAGCACCGGCGCCTTGGCCTGCGCAGCGATCGTGATCGACTTGCGCACGACGAGGTGCGAGACGTCGGAGGGGATCGTCACGACGATCGTCCCCGACAGCACCGGCAGCAGCGACGCGACGGTGACGAGTCGGTCGGTGCCCGGCGGCAAGTCGAGAAGCAGCACGTCGAGCGCGCCCCACGCGGTGTCGGTCAGAAACTCGCGCAGCGCGTTGGCTTCCATCGCCCCGCGCCAGGTGTGCGACTCGGCCTGGGTGGGCGCCTCCCACACGAGCGGCGCGTCGTCCGAGGGCAGCAGCAGATCCATCGACATGACGCGCACACCGAGCGCCCCTTCGGGCGGAACGACGCCCTCGGCGCCAACGACAAGCCGGCGTCCCCGCACGCCAAGCATCGTCGCCATCGTCGGACCGTTGAGGTCGGCGTCCAACACGCCGACGCGCCGGCCCTCGAGGGCCCAGCACGCGGCGAGATTGGCGGTCAGCGAGGACTTGCCCACGCCGCCCTTGCCGGAGACCACCGCCACGATCGCGCGCACCTCGGCCAGCCGCGCGCGCAGGCGAGCCTGCTGCTCGCTGACCTGTCCCGCGATGTTCGAGCCGCCGTCGCCGGCAATGTCCTTGTAGCGCTTGGGCATGGCGCTCGTTACTCGATCGCCTGCTGATCCGAACCCCAGGCGGCCACCGCGACGAAGAGGAGCGCGACGACGGTGACGAGGAAGAACACGGCGGCGCCGGCGCGAAACGTGATCTCTCCGCCCCACGGCGCGGCCACCGACGCGGTCTCCGGGCGCAGCACCACGCGCAGCACGTGCCAGGCGCGGACGGCCATGAGCAGCGTCAGGATTCGCGCGAAGTCGCGGCGGCTCAGCACCCAGCGCTCGAACCACGGACGCCGCCGTCGCAGCAGATATGGAATGGCGATCACGAACACGAGGCCGAGGACGATCCAGCTGACCCCCGCCCCGGCCATCGCGCCGCGTACACCGACGCCCTGGAGCGCCAGGTACGCGCCGCCGATCCAGTAGACGACCCCGTACGCGAAGTACGCACGCGCCGCGTCGCGATAGCGATCCCCCGGATCAAATGGCGGCCGTTCCGGAATCATGCCTGCCGCGCCTCGAGGCAGTTGCCGCGGCGGCGTCCGGAGAGCGGACACCGCGCGAGCGCGGTATGGCGAGCCGTGTCGCCCCGCGAAGCGCAGAACGCCGTGAGCGCGCCGCCGACCTGAGACCGGCCATTGCGCAACCCCCTTCGGGGAATGGGGGGTCGCGCTCGCGGCGTCCGAGCGAGCGAGGGCGTACAGGCGAGCCATCTCGGCGCGAGCGTGGTGTTCGCGCTTCGGGCGCCGCCGATGTCGGATGCCGCGAGACGCGTCATGCGCGAGGCCGGAAGCGCGAGCCCCACGAGGCGCGCACGTCGGCGAGCAGCGCGGGCGTGATGACGCTCTCGCCGCGCGAGCGCGCGTAGGCCTCGACGGCCTTGACGACCATGCCGCGCGCGAACGACGGGATCGCGTCGAGCCGCGCTCGGGCGGCCGCGTCCCAGCGCAGCTCGTAGTCCACCGGCAGCCCGAATGTGAGCGTTGCGGGAAGCTCGATCACGCCACCGCCGTGAGCACCGGGCTGGTACCCGCAGGCAGGATCCTCCGCCAGGTAATCACCGTGCGTCGCGTACGCGCGACAGCGGCATCCGCCACAGATCTTCGAAAACTCGCAGGCGCCGCACCGGCCGCCGAGCTTTGGCTCGCGCAAGTCGGCGAACACGGGCGCCGACTGCCACAAGTCGGCGAAGCCGGTCGCACGCAGATTGCCGGCGCTGACCGGCATGTACGGGCACGGGGTGACGTCGCCCTCGGGCGTGATGCGACAGTAGTACTTCCCCGCCGGACACGAGCCGTGCGCGTAGTTTTTCAACAGCGGCGACGAGGGATTCAGCTGCCAGAGGATGCGGCGGAAGTGCGGCGCGCACTTCGCCCTGATCAACAACCCGTCGACACGCCCGACCGGCGTCGACCATGGATCTTCGAAGGGGGCGGGCGCGGCCGTCTCGGCCATACCCAGCATGCGCCGCACGAAGCTCGGCGGACCCTGCCCGGCGCCCTGCGCCTTCGCCAGCCACGTGAGAATGTCCTCGTAGGCGGCGGCATCGATGTCGGTGAGGTCGCGCCCGCGCCCGGTGCGCACCAGAAAGAAGAAGTTCAGCACGGTGGCGCCGAGGTCACGCGCCAGGTCGACCATCGCGGGGATTTCTTTGACGTTCCAATCGGTCACCGACATGTGCAGTGAGAAGTCGAGCCCCTCATCAGCCAGCACGCGGGTCGCGCGCACCGCGGCGTCCCACGCGCCCGGCAGCCGGCGAAAGCCGTCGTGCTTCACGCGATCGGTCGAGTCCAGGCTGATCGAGGCGCCCAGCACACCATGCTCGCGCATCGCGCGCGCCTCGCGCTCGCGCAGCAGCACCCCGTTGGTACCAAACACCGTGGTGAACTTCTTGTTCGCCGCGTAGGCGGCGACGTCCCAGATGTCGCGCCGCAGCAGCGGCTCGCCTCCGGTGAGAATCAGAAAGACGTTGGGATTGACGGCGCCGATCTCGTCCATGACGCGGAAGCACTCCGCGGTGGTGAGCTCGCCGCGCGTGTCGGCCCCCGCGTGCGCCGACATGTAGCAGTGCGCGCACTCGAGGTTGCACCGCTGGGTCAGATTCCACGAGACCGAATAGGCCGTGTACGCAGTCGTCAAAGCACTCATCGGTTGCGTCCGAGCGAGAGCCTGGTTGTGCTGGCTGAGAGTGGGTGCTGGGGCGGGCACGGTCCGCCGACCCGTCCCCCGCCGACGAGGACAAGGCTCAATGCATGGATGGCCTCACATAGCGTATCGACCACCGCCGCGCACGTGGTCGCCGGACCGTGCCCGTCCCGGCGCCCGGTCTCAGCCATCGCTACCGTGGTTTCTTGTTCGAAACGTAGCCGGCAATGACTTCGTTCATCGTCTGCCGCGCGTGGCCGATGCCCTCCTCGCACACGGTGAGATCGATCGTGGTCACGCCTTTGGCGGTCGCGACCTTCTCGACTTCCTCACGGGTCATGTCGCGCATGAACCCTGCCGGAACGCGGTTGAGTCGGGCCGTCGCCTCCTCGGTCCACGCAAATGCACTCCCCTCGGCGACCGTTGCGGCGGGCGCCTGCGCCGGCTCGAACTTCGTGCGCGCCAGCAGCGTGTCCCAGCCCGCGCCGAGCTTGTCGCGTCCGACCACCTCTTCGATCATCGGCAGCGCGAGCTGACACGTGATCACCGGAATCTTCCGGCTGCGCGCGTACTTCTCGACGCGTGCCTTGGCGCGGCGACGCAGGTACGCATCGCTCACCTCGCGAAGCGCGTCGCGGGCATCGGCGGACCACTTCACCTGCACGCCCGGCAGCGCCTCCTCTTCGGCGATGCCGCCCTCCTGGGCCGCGATGGCCTCGATGACGTCACGGCTGATCACCTGGAACTTGTCGGGCGCGGCCTTGCAGACGGGGCACGTGACGACCGCGTTCGGTCCTTTGACCGTATAACCGCACACCGAGCAGATGGCGGTCGCCGGCTGCGTCTCGGCGCGCAGCTTCGCCACCGCGAGATCCTCGGCCATGATCTGCATCCGCTCAGCCATGCGCGTCGGCATGAAGATGGCCATCGCCTCGTCGATCACTTTGTTGGTGATGACGGTGTGGCCCTGCTCGATCGCGTAGCGCAGCAGCGCGGTGCGCGCGACACCCTTGACCTGCACGGGTACGCGCTCCATGCGCGTCTCGGCCTCTACGGTCCAGGAGATGATCTCCTCTGCCTTCACGTCGAGCGGCGGGTAGAAGCGGCCGCCGGTCAGCAGCACGTTGCAGGGCGCCAGCCGTAGCAGGTTCTCCGTGTTCGAGCCGAGGTCCTTCTCACCCTCGTCGGAGTGCACGCCGACACGCCCGAGGATCAAGAGCCAGGGCTGCTCCTTGCGCACGTAGGTGAGGACCTTCTCGAAGCACTTGCCGTCGAGGAGCGTGATGCCGAGATCGACGGCGTCGTCGGCGGCGAGCTTGCGCGCGATCTCCAGGTGCGACTGGTAGATCTTGGCCAGGCCGGTATCGATGATCTCTTCGTGCAGCTGCTCCTGCTCCTTGAAGCGAAAGATCTTCGACGCCTTTTCGTTGAGCACGCCGACGATGCCGTTGAACATCGCGTAGTGCAGGTACGGATCGTAGACGGCGATGGCATTCACGGGCCGGCCGAGCGCCTTCGACAGCGCCAGGCCGATCTTGAGCCCGTGGAACGACTGCGGCGAGCCGTCGAGCCCAACCACGATCGCGCCCTGTCCGTCCGGGCGCGCCTCGGGATTGCGCACGACCAGCGTGTCGCGCTCCACGCGGCGCACGAACCGCTCGGTGACCGAGCCAAGCTGGCTATCCTTCACCGCGCCCATGCCGAGCGCGCCCATGATCACGAGGTCGTAGTCCGAGGCCAGTGTGTCCTCGATGAGCGCCTTGTAGTGCTTGCCGTCCATCATCTTCGCGGTGAAGGCGAGCCCCGCCTGCTCGGCCTTGGCCTTCATCACGTCGAGATAGGACTCGGAGATGAGCTGCAGGCCCATGGCGATCAGAGAGTCGTGGATCTTCCGCTGGCGCTCGAGCTCGTTCTCGTCCTTGTACTCCTCGGGCAGCGTGTACTCCATCTGCTTGAAGCGATAGTCGTGCAGCCGCGCGGCATAGACGTGGGAGCCGGTCAGCCGCGCGTCGAGTGCCCGCCCGAGCTCGACGGCGAGATCGATGGCGCGGTTGCTGTGTTCCGAGTTGTCGACCGGCACGTAGACGTGCTTGTACATGCGCTCCCCCGTTTACTTGAGTTCGAACTCGATCGTCGCGGCGCCGCGCGGCGCGATGGTCACCTGCTTGGTCAGCGTGCGAGCGACATCGTAGTGTGGTCGCCCGTCCCGGTCGGGGCCGCGCGGACGAAAGCCCTCGTGCCAGAGCGTGACGCTGTACGTGCCCGGCGGAACGTCCGAAATCCGAAATGCGCCGCGCTCGTCGGTCACCGCCACGTACGGGCTGTCGTGCACCACCAGCCACGCGAACATGTGCGGATGCGCCTCGCACAGCACGCGCACGATGCCCGGCTGCCGGAGCCGCCGCGTGATGTCGACGTGCTGATCGCGGTGCGGCAAGGCCACGTTGAACACCGTGGCGCCGTCCACCGAGCCCAGGACGTTGTGAACGAGGCCGTCGGAGTTCTTCACGCGCGCTCGTTCGCCGACCGCCAGCGCGCTCACGTGCGACACGAACCGACACTGCTGGGTGTCGAGCAGGACGTCACCCGCGGGCTTCTTGCCCATCGTCACGCCCTCGATCCGCACGACGGCGCCCTTCACGCCGCGGTCGGGGCCGATCTGGAAGGCCTCGGAAGCCTGCCGATCGCCGCCGCACGCATCCTGGCCGCGGGAGATGGGCAGCGGGGCGAGCGCCGGTGCTGCGCCGGCGAAGCGAACGACGCCGGACAGCGTGCCACCGTCTTTCACCGTCGTTGCCGCCTCGTAAGCAGCGTCCGACGCGGACGCCGACAGCGCGACCAGCGCCAGGACGAGCGCCAGGGATCTCACGCGTCGATCCTCAGGGCTCGGGATTGACGCCGTACTCGACGGCGAGCCAGAGGCTTCGGCTGTACCGGAAGAACCACAGCGGAAACAGCACGCAGAACGGCAGCCAGATCGAGAGCTGCGCCGCCGTCGACATCCCCGTGCGGCTCCACAGAACGAAGTAGCCGGCCAGCGCCACCACCGTGGTCACGGCGTAGTTCACGTAGATCGCGCCCACCCAGTAGCCCTGCGCGCGCTCGAATTTCAGGTAACAGACCGGGCACACCTCGTTCATCGTGAACCAGCCGCGGTAGAGCGGCGCGCGGCCGCAACGCGGGCAGCGCAGCCGCAGGCCGCGGCCGATACCCGTCGCCACGCGCCGCAGCGCCTCGGCCACAGAGCGCCCCGTGCACGCGCCGTCGGCTCAGTGCTTGGCCGCGGCGGGCGCGGCGACTTTCTTGTCGTCGGACGTCTTCTTGGCGACGGCAAAGCCGTCCGGCAGCAGCACGAAGACGAGCAGCGTCGCGATGACGAGCGGCGTGACCGCGATCAGGCCGAGCGTCCGTGTTTCGATCTTGAGGTGCATGAAGTACATCGCGACCAGGGCCGCCTTCCAGACGGCGAAGACGCACAGCAGGACCGCGATCACGAACTTGCTGATCGGCAGGAAGATGACGCCCAGCTCGACCGCGGTGAGGATCGCGAGGTAGTAGAAGATCGCCATGTAGTTGGGATGCTTGTGTTCCGCCATGACTCCCGCCCCTCAGAGGAGGTACATGAAGGTGAACACCATGATCCACACCAGGTCGACGAAGTGCCAGTACAGCCCGGTGATCTCGACGAAGTTGTAGGAGTCCATCGGCCGCGGACGCCGCGACACCACGCCGATCGTGGCCAGCAGGTAGATCACGCCCGCGGTGACGTGCAGGCCATGAAACCCCGTGACCAGGAAGAACGACGTCCCGAACAGCGAGGCGCCCCACGGGTTGCCGTTGATGTGCAGCCCGCGATGGATCAGGTGCGTCCACTCGTAGGCCTGCAGACTGACGAAGAGCGCGCCGCCGATCGCGGTCAACAGCAGGAACATCTTGGCGCGGTTCCGGTCGCCGCGGCTGAGCCACTCGAGCGCCTTCACCATCGTCACGCTCGAGCAGATCAAGAGGAAGGTCATCGCCGCAGTGAGGTTGATGCCGAGCACCTCATAGGGGTTCGGCCAGTCGGCGCTGGTGGCGCGCATGGCGCCATAGCCGGCCAGCAGCGTGCCGAAGCCGACGGCATCGCCGGCGAGAAAGATCCACATGCCGAGCTTGCCCCACGATTCTGGTGTGAGGGGGGACTCGGCGGGCTCTATCGCCGCCGCCCCGTGCGCGGTCGCAGCAGTCATGTCGTCTCCGTGTGAGTGCGAGGTGAAGGATCGGCGGGTGCGGCGCGCCGGGGGGCTCGGGGGGGCGTAGCCCCCTCGATCCGAAGAACGACTGCGGACACTCGCGCCGCGACATGCCGCGGCCGCCAACCGAATTGCCAGGCGAGCACGCCGATGACCGCGCCCGCCACCACGAACGGCATCATGATGAGGCCGATATACGGCCAACTGTACGAGCGATCGCCGAACGCCGAGCCGAGGCAGACGGCACACGCCGCCGCGCGGCCCGGGAGGAGCGCCAGCACCAGCGCGCCGAGCGCGCCCCGCGCTCTCATAGGAGGTACACCGTCACGTAGAGCACGGGCCACACACCGACGACGAAGTGCCAGAACATCACGCAGGCCTGTAACGGCGCCACTCGCGCGTCGCGGAAGCGGCCGCGCGCGACCAGCGCCGTGGTGACGAGCAGCCAGACGAGCGCAGCCAGCACGTGTAGGCCGTGGAAGCCGATCAGCGCGAAGAACGTCGTGCCGTACACGCCGGACGCGAGCGTCAGGCCGTAGCCGATCAGCCGGATCCACTCGTAGCCCTGCACCGCCAGGAACAGGACGCCCAGCGCCGCCGTCGCACGCAGCCAGCGCACGTGCCGAGCGTGGTCGCCGCGGCGTCGCGCACGACTCGCCGCCGCGAGCGTGACGCTCGAGGCAAGCAGCACGAGCGTGTTCACGCCGGTCACCGCGATCGGCAGCCGCGGCTCGAGCGGCGGCGGCCAGGCGGCCATGCCGATGCGGATGATCATGAGCGCCGAGATGAGCGCCGTGAAGAACATGGCCTCCGCGCCCATCAGGAACAGGACGGCGAGACGCAGGTTGTCGAGGCCGCGGCGCGGCCCCGGCTCGCGGTCGTCGTCACCCCAGCCGCCGAAGTCGGGCGGCGCGGGCGGGATGCGGCCGTTGGTACGCCGTTCGGCCGGCGGACGCGGCGGCGCCTGGACCGCGGGGCTCATGCCGTCACCACCGGATGCCCGCGAGCAGCGTGGCGATCGCGAGCGTGGCGGCGATGGCCAGCAGCACGCGCACCATCTGGCGATTGCGGTGAGACAGCTCGCCGCCGGCCTTCATGCTTTGTCCAGCGCCAGCAGCGTCAGCAGCGCCGGGAGATACAGGAGCGACGCGAACAGGACGCGACGGGCGCCGGCGGCGGACGGCGTCAGCGCCTGGCGCGCGCCCAACACGACGAAGCCGAGCCCGAGCGCGAGCGCGCCGGCGAAATAGACCACACCCGCGAGCCCAATGAGTGTCGGCAGCAAGCTCACGCCGAGCAGCGCCAGGCAACCGGTCACGATCTGGCGCTCGGTGCTCGTGCCGTCCGGGTCGATCACGGGCAGCAGCTGCACGCCCGCGCGCGCGTAGTCGTCACGATAGAGCCGCGCGATCGCAAGCGTGTGCGGCAGTTGCCAGAGGAACAGGATGCCGAACAGGATCCACGCGCCCGCGCCGACGTCGTCGCGCGCGGCGACCCAACCGGTGACCGGCGGGAGCGCGCCCGGCACGGCGCCGACGATCGTGCAGAGCGCGGAACGCAGCTTCAGCGGCGTGTACGCGAAGAGATAGAGCCCGAACGTCGCCAGCGTGACTGCTGCCGGGGCGACGCCGACAAACGCCGCGAGATACGCGATGCCGAGCGCGGTGACGGCCGCGCCGAAGGCCAGCGCCTCCAGCGGCGTCAGCCGGCCGTCGGGCAGCGGACGCGAGCGCGTGCGTTCCATGCGCGCGTCGACGTCACGCTCCCAGTACTGGTTCAGCGCCAGCGTCCCGCCGGCGGCGAGCGCGGTGCCGATCGCCAGATGCAGCAGTCGCACCCAGTCGGGCGCGCCCGTGAGGCCGACGTAATAGCCGACGAGCGTCGTGACCAGCACCATCAGCACCACGCGCGGCTTGGTGAGGACGACGAGGTCGCTCAGCACGCGGCGGCGGTCGCGGACCAGGGGAACGACGATGATCTCGGTCGGCGGAGTCATTGTGAAACCTCTAGATGGGGGACCCCTGCGGCTTCCCCCATACCCCCTCTTTTGCCCTGGGAGCGGACACCGTGAGCAGCCGAACGCGCGTGCAAACGCACGGTGAGCACGACCACGGCGCTGAGGATCAACCCGCCGACCAGCCGATGCGCCACCGGCAGCGCGAGCATCGTCAGCTGCTCCCCCGGGATCCAGATCGGCGAGAAGCGCGCGAGGTACGCGCCGATGCCGAGCGCGGCCTGCACGCCGAGCAGCGCCAATAGCGCTCGCGACAGGGCGGTGGCCACAGCGTCGCCGGTTCGGCGTGCGCGTGCGGTCAACACCGGCACGATCGCAAAGACGACGACGGCCCCGGCGACGTGCAGCCAAAGCCAACCGGCATGCGTCAGCCAGGCTCCGAGCACGATCTGTCCGTACGTGACGCCGACGGCGGCAATGGCGAGCCGGCGGAGTCCCGCGTCCCCGCCGAGCGTGGTCGTCCGGGCGCCCGGCCACGTGAGGTAAGCAAGCGCGGCGATGAGCGCGAAGAACGCCTGGGCCAGCGGACCGTGGATCAGCGCGAGCTCGTCGCGCAGCAGCACCACGCGAAGTCCGCCGAGCACGCCCTGCGCCACGACCGCCACCACGGCGACGACGCCGAGCACGCGCAGCGCCCCGCCGCGCGGCCAGAGCGCCGCGGCGAGCGCCACGGTGAGCAGGCCGACCGTGGCGCCGAGCAGGCGGTGACCGTGCTCATAGAACACGCCACCGACCATGCCCGCCCACGGAAAGAGGAAGAGGTTATGGCCGAACGTGTTCGGCCAGTCGGGGACGGCGAGCGCCGCGCCGGAATTGGTCACGAGCCCGCCGAACACGATCAGGACCGCGGTGGCGACCGCCGTCCCGAGTGCCAGACGATGAGCCAGCATTACCGCCTGCTCCGTGTCAGTGCCGGCGCGCCCCGGCGACCGCCGGCGCCTGCGACTGCGGCAAGAAATCTTCGCGCGCGTCCGGGTCGCTGTACTCGTACGGACCGCGATAGACGGTCGGCAGACGCGGGCCCCAGTTCAGGTGCGGCGGCGGCGACGGCGCTGTCCACTCCAGCGTGTTCGAGTTCCACGGGTTCACCGGCGCCTTCTTCCCGGCGAACAGCGACCAGAAGAAGTTGACGACGAACACGATCTGCACGAGTCCCAGCAGCATCGCACCGTACGTCATGAACACGTTCCAGTGCTGCTGGTGCTGCAGGAACTCGTACTGCATGGGGTTGTAGATCCGCCGCATCTGGCCGCCCACGCCGATGATGTGCATCGGGAAGAACACCCAGTTGAAGAAGATCAGCGTGCCCCAGAAGTGCACGTGGCCGAGCGCCGGGTTCAGCATGCGTCCGAACATCTTCGGGAACCAGAAGTAGATGCCGGCGAAGGCGCCGAAGATCGAGCCGCCGAAGACGACGTAGTGAATGTGGGCGACGATGAAGTACGTGTCCTGGATGTAGATGTCGACCGGCGTACTCGCCATGAAGATGCCGCTGAGGCCGCCGATGACGAACATCGACACGAAGCCGACGGCGAACAGCATCGGCACCTTGAACTGCAGCCGCCCGCCCCAGAGCGTGCCGAGCCAGTTGAACGTCTTGATGGCCGACGGCACGGCGATGATCATCGTCGTCACCGTGAAGGCCATCCCGAGCGAGGGGCTCATGCCCGACACGAACATGTGGTGGCCGTAGACGATCCAGGATAGGAACGCGATGGCGATCATCGAGAACGCCATGGCGTGATAGCCGAAGATCGGCTTGCGCGAGAACACCGGCAGGATCTCGGAGGCGATCCCCATCGCGGGCAGGATCAGGATGTAGACCTCCGGATGTCCGAAGTACCAGAACAGGTGCTGCCAGAGCAGCGGCTCGCCGCCGCCCGACGGCGCGAACCAGGAGGTCCCGAGCGTACGGTCGAAGAGCAGCATGGCGACCGCCGAGGTCAGCACGGGCAGCGCGAGCAGGAGCAGGATCGCCGTGATGAACAGCGACCACACCACGAGCGGCATCCGGAACAGCGTCATGCCGGGCGCGCGCATGTTGATGATCGTGGTGATGTAGTTGATCGAGCCCATCATCGACCCGATGCCCATCACGAACAGGCTGATGCACCAGAGGTTCTGGCCCCAGTTCACGCCGGTGAACTGCGGAACGGCGGACAGCGGCGCATACGACGTCCAGCCGGCGGCGGCGTGGCCGCCCTCGACGAAGAAGCCGCACAGCATGATGATGCCCGCGCTGAACGTGACCCAGAACGAGAGCATGTTGAGCGTCGGGAACGCCATGTCACGGGCCCCGATCATGAGCGGGATGCAGAAGTTCCCGAACGCGCCCGCGAGGATCGGCATGATCACGAAGAAAATCATGATCGTGGCGTGCATCGTGAACGCCATGTTGTAGGTGGACGGCTCGAGGATGCCGCCGGTCTCCTTGAGGATCATGCCGAGGCCCGGCACCGCGGTCTCCGGCCAGGCCAGCTGCCAGCGGACGATCAGGGCCAGCAGACCACCGAGGACCATCATGAGCAGGCCCATGAACAGGAACTGACGCGCGATCATTTTGTGATCGGTCGAGAACACGTACGTGCGCACGAAGCCGGTGTCGTGATGCTCGTGCGCGGTGTGCGCAGTCGCGGCGTGAGCGCTCATTTCTTCGCTTTTCCTCCCGTCGGCTGCTCGGCGGGCTTCCCGGCGTCGGCCACTTTCGTATCGGCGGCAGGGTTGGCGTCCGCCCTGAGGTTCTCAGCCGCCCACTTCTTGTAGTCCTCGGCGGAGTGCACGTAGATCCAGCCGCGCATGCCCGAGTGGCCGAAGCCGCACAGCTCGGCGCACGGCCATTCGTACTTGCCCGGCTTCGTCACCTCGAACCACGCGAGAATCGAGCGCCCGGGGACGGCGTCCTGCTTGATACGGAACTGCGGCACGAAGAAGCTATGGATGACGTCCTGCGACGTAAGGTTCACGTGGACGACCTTGTTGACCGGCACGTGCATCTCATCGAGGAAGACCTTCTCGGAGTTCGGATGCTTGACCTGCCAGTTGAACTGCTTGGCGTGAACCTGTACGACGAAGTCGCTCGGCGGCGCCGACATCTTGATCTTCGACCACGCCGGTGCCGAGAGCGCCGTGAGCACGACGAGGATCAGCGCGGGCACGATGGTCCACACGATCTCCAGCGTCGTGTTGCCGTGTGTGTACCGCGCCCGGCGCCCCGGCCGGTCGCGGTACATGATCAAGAAGGCGATGAGCGCCACCGCCACGAGGATGAAGGTGACGCCCGTGATCGCGTAGATCAGGTGAAACAGCCAGTCGATGTCACGGCCGTACGTCGAGACGTTTTCCGGCAGCCACCAGTCGAGCATCGGCTCTCCTTACTTGCCTTTCATCTCGAAGCTGACTTTCGTCGTCTGCCCGGCCTTGACGTCGACTTCTTTGTCCTGCTTACCCAGCGTCTCGTGCCAGACCTCGATCTTCTGCTTGCCGGCCGGCACGTTCTCGAGCTTGGCGACGCCGTTGTTGTCGGTCACGGCAGCGACGCCCGGAACCACGGCCACCCAGCCGAGCATCCACGAGTGGACGTCGCACGTGAGCTTGATCATCTCGGGCTTGTCGAACTTCTCGGTCATCGTCTTCTTGAACTTCGGCTGCGCCTTGTTGATGGCGGCGTTCGCCGTCGAATAGGTGTGGATGTTGTGCAGGATGTCGTCGGAGTTCTTGATCTCGATCTCGCCCGGCGTCATCAGCACGACGTGCGGATTGAACTTGCAACCGTGCTGATCGACCACGCCCTTCACCGCTTTCGCACCCTTGGCATTGGGCGCCGACGCCACCGCGTTGGCGAGGCCCTTGTTGCTGCCGACGACGACTTTCTCGACCGTCGTCTCCTGTCCGCACTTCTCGGTGTCCTTGTTCACTTTCAGCTTTTCCACGACGGGCTGGCCGTTGTACTTCACCTCGACTTCGACGGTCCCACCGCCCTGCGCGCCCGCGAGTCGCGGCCCCGCCGCGAGCATCACCGCGCTGCCGACGAGCGCCATTGCTGTCAGCGCCACGAACGTCTTTCGCATGGATCGTCCTCCTGCGTTCCGAATCGTTCTTGGGTTTCTATTGAACGGCGCGGCTCCGCGCCGCGCGCACGATCATCCCCAGCACAGCGAACGTGAGAAGAGCGACAGCGGGAGGAATGAAGAACCTGCGATTCGACTGCGGCTCCTCCAGCCGCAGATAGTACCACGACGTCAGCGACATCTTGGGGCCGCTCTCCCCCGCGCCGCCCTCCCACGCCTGGAATGCGACGGGCGTGAAGACGCCCGGGCGGAAGCTCGGACGCTGCTCGCCGGCGGCGGTGAGCGGACGCTTCATCACGAGCGTGTACTGCCCGTTCTTGAACACCGCTTTGCCGGCCGTCTCGCCGCCGGCAATCGCGCTCAGCTTCGTCGGCCCGTTCGCGCTGACCTCGCTGACGCCCTTCCCCGCCTCCCAGCGCAGCAGGTACACGCCCTCGTTGGCGTCACCCATCAGGAAGTACGGCCGCTCGGTTCCCGTTGGCTGCTGCGGCGCGAACTGCAGCGAGATCGCGTCGGGGAACGTGGCCTTGCCGTCGCCTTTCGTCGTCTCGCTCGGGTCGTCCCACGTCAGATGGAACGCGATCTCCTTGTCGTTGTAGACGGCACGCACGCTGACGAGGTCGATCGCGGGGTTGAAGTTGCGTGGGTCGACGATCACCTGCCCCTCGAGCAGGATGTTGTTGGGCGCGATCTTCTTCCAGAAGTCCGCGGCCGGATCGTCGGGGATCGCGTCCTTCACCGCGCTCACCGTCACGAGCGTCGCCGGCTGCGGCGAGTCGGGTCCGAGCGAGACGATGTAGTTCGTCAGGTGCCAGATGTCCTCGGGCTTCTCCACGGAGTCGAGGAACGCCGGCATCGGCGTGCCGAGCACGCCGTTGGCGAGGCGCGTGGCGATCTCCGTGCGCGAGCGGCCGCCGCGGAAGTTCCAGCGCTTGGCGAGATTCGCCGGCGCCACCGGGTGGCCCCACTCGTCCTTGAGCTCGGGGCGCGAGGGACCGTCGGCGCGTCCGTCGACGCCGTGGCATTTGTGGCATTCGATGGCTTCGAACATCTCCTTGCCGCGCTTGATCGACGCCTCGGAGGAGGACACCTCCTTCGGCAGGTCGAGCTTCTTGGGCGGCTCCTTGAAGGCATCGGCCGCGAACGTCTTGATGTAGGCGACGACGTTGCGCCGATCCCTCTCTGGGAGAACCTCCCACGCGGGCATGGAGGTCCCCGGCATGCCCTCGGTCACGATGCGCAACAGGTCCTGGTCGGTCGGCGTCTTGTTCGCCGTTGAGCGGATCTTGTAGATGCCCTTCGTGAAGTCGCGCGGCTTGGGCAGGAGCAGCTCGGCGGCGGGGCCTTTGCCGTCGCCCTTGTCGCCGTGGCAGAGCAGGCACTTGCGCTCGTAGACGGCTTTGCCCGCATTCGCGTCCTGCGCCGCCACGAGTCCGGGCGCCGCGGCGGCCGCGGACAGAAGCAAGGATGCCATCGCGATCGAGCGGAACGCTCGATCGACCCCCCGCGAAGAGGGGGTTTGGGGGAAGCCGTAGGGGTCCCCCAAGTTAATGACCGCCACCTTCGCCCGCCTCCCAGCGTCGCGGATGCTGTCCCGTCGCGTCGTAGAGGTACATGATGACTTGCCAGATCTGCTCCTCGGTCAGGCGGTCTTCCCACGCCGGCATGACCGAGTTCCACGGCGTCGATTCCTTCGGCAGCCCCGGGCCGCCCTTCGCGATCCGCCAGAACAGATAGGCTTCCTGCAGCATCGCGATCGTGCCGGGATCCTGGAAGTTCGCGGGCGGTGGATTGAAGCCCGGCGCGAAGTGGCCTTTGCCGTCGAGATTGTCGCCGTGACAGTACATGCAGTTGCGGATGTAGATCTCGCCGCCTTTGGCCGTGTACTCCTTGAACCGCGCCGCGTCCTTGCGGAGCGGATTGTCCGCGCCCGAGATGTTGAACTCCTTGCCCCGGAACTGGATTGACGCGGGCGGCGCCGGGTGCACCGCGCGCAGCTCGGGCGGTGCCTGCGGCTTGGCCGCCGCCTGCGTGTAGGCGTAGTAGCCGATGAGCAGCGGGATCACGATGACGAGCGCCGTGCGCAGCACGCGGCGCTCAGGCCGCACGAGCGTCGTCCAGATCGGCGAGATGAAGTTGCGCCACGAGTCGCGGTCCGAGGACACGAACACCATCACGGCCATGAAGATGATCGCCATGTAGAGCGTGAGGACGCTCCACGGCGCGGGCGGCCGGATGCCGAAGCGCAGGATCACGAACGCCAGCACGAGCACCAGCACGGCTTGCACGAACCGCGAGCGCAGGAAGCTCATCGGCTCACTTGAGCGTGAGCAGGAAGGCCACGAGGTCGACGTACTCCTTCGACGTGAGCCGCGCACCGAAATCCTGCGGCATCACGCCGGCCGGGTAGTTGGCGACCGTCCCGGCGCCCTTGGGATCGATGATCTTCTTCATGATGTAGTCGGGCGTCTGGATCTTGGCGATCTGCGAGAGATCCGGACCGACCGGCGAGGCGCCGATCTTGCCGGCCTTGTGGCACGCGATGCACGTGCCCTTGCCCTGAAACACGGCCTCGCCCGCCTTGGGATCGCCGGGGATCTTCACCTCGGCCGCGGCGGCGCCGCCGGCGGCGGCCGCCCCAACCGTCGCCGGAATGTCGTTCAGCGTGACGTCGACGGTGCCGCCCTGAGACTCGAGAAACGCCGTCAGCGCCCACACCTCGGACCGGTTGAGCGCGATCGGCGGCTTGTCGACCGTCGGCATGATCGGCGGGTAGCCCTCGACGACATACGCGCTGGGATGCAGCAGTGACTCGATGATGTAGGCCTTGGCGCTCATTCCCGGTTTCGTCTTGGCGGCACGCGCGCCGACGCCCGCCAGGTCCGGGGCACGCGTTCCCTTCTGCCCAATCCGGTGGCAGATCTCGCACGTGCCCTTGGTCTTGTAGATCTCTTCGCCCGCCTTGATCAGCTGCGCCGGCGTGACGTTGCCGCCCTCGAGCGACAGCTCTTGCGGCGGCTTGGACTCGATCTGCGGAATGGAGTTCGCGAACATCGAGTAGGAGCCCATGACGAGGATCGCAAAGATACCGACGCGCAGGACGACGGGCACGCGCATCAGCGCGCGTCGTCGCGGCCACCGGCGATGACCGGCGCCGCATGGCCGTGGGCCTCGGCGCCGCCCCGCTCGCCGAGCCCCCCGAGCCAGAAGATGAACAGAACGAGCGCGAAGAAGCCGAGCGTCACCAGGGTGATGACGTTGGCGGCGTAGCCGAGCGCGGGCGTCACGGCGTCCACCGACGTGTCACGCAGCACGCCGTAGACGTGCCAGTGCTGGCGGATGCCGGAGCGCGCGAAGCCCATCAGGCCCATCAGCCACGTGAAGGTGACCGCCAGCAAGATCAGCACATACTGCGAGTGGGGCGCGATCGTGCCCCACCGGATCTGACCGGTCGTGCGGGCGCCCTTGAACATCGGGATGTCGATGGCCATCACCAGCACGATCGCGGCGAGGACCGCGAGCACCTGGTACACCGAGAAGCCGATGCGCACGATCGACTCGACGAAGTATCCATAGACGCCGTAGAAGACGACGACCGCGGCCGCGGCGGCAAACGCCGCCCACTGGATGGTCATGCCCGTCTTCACCCACGGCTTCGTCGGAATCTTGTTGGCGCGGCGGTAGAGCACGAACGACAGGAACGTCGTCAGGATCATGAGGTTGACGACGGTATTCTTCGCCGACATGACGCCGAAGAAGCCCAGGAACGGGTGGTGGGTGCCGCCCATCGCGCGGGCCTCGTCCAGCGTGACCACCATCGAGCGCGGCGTCGCCCAGATCATGAAGCCGATCGTGAGGATGATGAGCATCGGCGGAACGTACTTGCGGTAGCGCTCGGAGCCGGGGATGCGCTCCATGCCGAGCCACAAATAGTAGTTGCTGCCGAGGAAGAGGACGCCGATGAGGATGGCCTGGATGATCCACAGCCACGACATGAAGCCGCCCATCATCGTGATGCCCATCGTCTGGTTGAAGGCGTAGATCTCGCGGCCGAGCCAGTAGCCGGCGAACGGCAGGACGATGAAGGCCGCCAGTGCGATGAAGTTACCGACGTAACCCATCCAGTCGTACCGAGCCCGTTCCTCGGCGGTCTTGGCGCCCAGGAATCGAAAGGCGGCATAGGCGGCGCAAATGGTTCCTCCGAACACGATGTTCGCAATGAGCCGGTGGATGTTGATCGGCATCCACGTGAAGTTGTTGATGGCGGCCCACACACCCCCCTTGAGCGCGCCCGACTCATCGATGCCGGCGGGGGAGATCATGAAGGTGACCCACGAGTTGGCGACGAAGAGGATCGCGGTGCCGAAGAGGTTGCTCAGGACTCCCAGGCCGACGTGGATCCACTTGCGAGAACCGGACAGCCAGTTCCAGCCGTAATACCAGAGGTAGACGGTGAAGGTCTCGGCGAAGAACAGCAGCGCGTAGATCCAGTACGTCGGGAAGAAAATCGACGTCATGTACGTCCAAAACTTCGGGTAATAGCCGACGAACAGAAACAGCAGCAGGGCCCCGAGCAGCGCCGTCGTTGAGAACGCCGCGAACGTGAGCTTGACCAGCTCGTGCGAGAGCCAGTCGTAGCGTGCATCGCCCGTCCGCCAGCCGATCGCCTCGATGATTACCGCGAAGATCGGCACACCGAGGATGAAGGCCGCGAAGTTGAGATGCAGCTGCGCCACCGCCCACACGGCCAGGCGCGAGCCGAAATACGGGAACGCGCGGTACGCCGGATCCTTCGACGCGCCGGCGGCAGCCGTTTGCGCGTCGACGGGAAGCGCCGCGAGCACGGTGAGCGCGAGGCCGCAGAAAACGAGCAGCCAGACGGCACGCCGCGCAAAGGTCACGATGGGAAAACCCTCTCGAAAGACGTGCTTGTTCCCGAAGTCACATGAGCGTCGAGGCATGTTGTATGGCCAACTGGTTGGAGTGTCAAGCGAAATGTACCCCCAGCGGTTTGACACACCCTATCCCGGCGCTTACCATGACGAGCGGGAAGCCCGATGAAGCCGCGGATGTCCCAGCGCATCCAGTTTTCCCTCGCCTACCTGCTCGTGGCGGTCATCGTCCTGTCGTTCTTACAGAGCTGGCTCCTCTCGCCGCGCACGATCGAGATCCCGATCTCGAAGTTCCTCGAGCTGCTCAAGGCCGACCAGATCGAGAAGGTGGCGGTGACCGAGCGCGAGATACGCGGGATCGCGAAACCCGGCGCCTTGCCGTCGCCGCCGCACGCCCCGGGGGACCGCCTCCGGCGGATGCTGGGCAGCGAGGAAGAGACGCGCGTGTTCGTCACGACGCGCATTCCGCTCGTGGACGATCAGCAGCTCGTACAGGAGCTGCGCGCACACAACGTCGAGTTCGCCGGGCGGATCGAGACGACGTTCTGGAAAGACTTGCTGTTCGGCTGGGTCATCCCGCTCGCGGTCATGGTCGGAATCTGGATGTTCCTCATGCGCCGCGTGGGCGGCGGACCGACGCAGGCACTGTCGTTCGGCCGCAGCAAGCACAAGATCTTCGACCGCAAGGAGCTCAAGACCACGTTTGCGGACGTCGCCGGCGTGGACGAGGCCAAGGCCGAGCTCGTGGAGATCGTCGATTTCCTGAAAAACCCGCGCAAGTACCAGCGTCTGGGTGGCCGCATTCCCAAGGGCGTGCTGGTCGTCGGGCCGCCCGGCACCGGCAAGACGCTGCTGGCGCGCGCGGTCGCGGGGGAGGCGGACGTGCCCTTCTTCACCCTGTCGGGCTCGGAGTTCGTCGAGATGTTCGTCGGCGTCGGCGCCGCGCGCGTGCGCGATCTGTTCGAGCAGGCCAAGGACAAGGCGCCCTGCATCATCTTCATCGACGAGCTCGACGCCATCGGAAAGTCGCGCGCCGGGGCGACCGGCTTCGTCGGCGGCCACGACGAGCGCGAGCAGACGCTCAACCAGTTGCTGGCCGAGATGGACGGCTTCGACTCCTCCAAGGGCGTCATCATCATGGCCGCCACCAACCGCCCGGAGGTCCTGGACCAGGCCCTGCTGCGCCCCGGCCGCTTCGATCGTCAGGTCGTCGTGGACAAGCCGGACGTGCGCGGCCGCGAGGCCATCCTGCGCCTGCACGCCCGCGCAGTCGTGCTGGCGCCCAACGTGGAGCTCGCGGTGATCGCCGCTCGCACGCCGGGCTTCGCCGGCGCCGACCTGGCGAACATCGTCAACGAGGCGGCGCTGCTGGCCGCGCGCAAGGAAAAGAACGCCGTCGAGATGGCCGATTTCGAGGAAGCCATCGACCGCGTCGTCGCGGGACTGGAGAAGCGCAGCCGCGTGCTCTCGGAAAAGGAGCGCGACATCGTCGCGCACCACGAGATGGGACACGCCTTTGTCGCCGCCTCGGTGGCGCACGCCGACCCCGTGCACAAGGTGACGATCATCCCGCGCGGCATCGCCGCCCTCGGGATGACGTACCAGCTGCCGACCGAGGACCGCTTCCTGCTGACGCGCGGCGAACTCGAAGATCGCATCGCGGTGCTTCTGGGCGGGCGCGTGGCCGAGGAGCTCGTGTACGGCGAGGTCTCGACCGGCGCCCACAACGACCTGGAACGCGCGACCGAGTTGGCGCGTCTTATGGTGACGAAGTACGGGATGTCCGAGCGCGTGGGCCTCGCCACCTACGGCGAGCGCACGCCGCTCTTTCTGAAAGCCAACGGGCTCGGAGGCGAGCGCGACTTCAGCGAGGCAACCGCCCGCACCATCGACGAAGAGGTGCGCGCGATCCTCGACCGCACGCACGACCGCGTCCGCGGACTACTTACCACCAAGAAATCAGCCCTGGTCGCCGCGGCCACCGAGCTGAAGCGGGTCGAAACATTGGAAGGCGAGCCCCTGCGCCGGCTCCTGAACGGCGAGGCCGCTGTCACGACGCCCTGAAGGAGGGGTGAATTCAATGATGCAGCTGAAACGAACATACTTTGTCGGCGCGCTGGTCATCATGCTGGTGGCTGGCGTGACTCTCGGGGCGCTGGCCGGCGGCCGGGTCGACCGGGCGCCGCAGGCCGCGCCGCCCACAGCCCCACTGCTCCCCGTGCAGATGCCGCTTAATACCGGCACCTTCGCGAATGTGGCGGAGGCGATCAAACCAGCCGTCATCAACATCAACACGGTCTCAAGGGGCGCCGCCGGCGGCGGCCCTGGCGGGCGCACGCCGTTCGAGGAGTTCTTCGGCGAGGACTTCTTCAAGCGCTTCTTTGGCGACGCGCCAGAGCGGATCCCGCAGCGGAGCCTCGGCTCCGGCGTCATCGTCGATCCCACCGGCATCGCGCTGACCAACGCGCACGTGGTGGAGAAGGCGACCGAGATCGAGGTCATCACGCTCGACGGCAGCAAGCACAAGGCGAAGGTCGTGGGCGCCGACAAGAAGACCGACCTGGCCGTGCTCAAGCTCGACGACGGCAAAGGCGAGTTCAAGTTCGCGCGGCTGGGCGACTCCGATCGCATGCAGGTCGGCGACTGGGTCATCGCCGTGGGCTCGCCGTTCGGGCTGCAGGCGACGGTGACCGCCGGCATTGTGAGCGCGAAGGCCCGCAACATCGGTCAGGGACCGTTCGACGATTTCATCCAGACCGACGCCGCGATCAATCCCGGCAACTCGGGTGGCCCGCTCGTCAACATGCAGGGCGAGGTGATCGGCATCAATACGGCCATCGTGGCCGGCGGCTCCGGGATCGGCTTCGCGATCCCGTCGAACATGGCAAAGAAGATCTACACCGAGATCGCGAGCAAAGGCCGCGTGTCGCGCGGCTGGCTGGGCGTGTCGATCCAGCCGCTCACGCCTGAGCTGGCGAAGTCGTTCAACGCCAAGGACACCAAGGGCGTGCTGATCTCGGACGTCATCTCGGAGAGCCCGGCCGCGAAGGCCGGCCTCAAGCCAGGCGACATCCTCCTGGAGTTCGACGGCAAGAAGGTCGACGCACCGGCCGATCTGCAGCGCACCGTTGGCCTCGCCCAGCCCGGCCAATCGGCCAAGATGAAGGTGTGGCGCGACCAGGCCGAGAAGACGGTCGAGCTCAAGATCGGTGAGGCGCCCGACGACAAGGAAGCGGCAGCACAACAACAGCGCCAGGGGCGCGTCGTGCCGAGCACCCTCGGGCTCGAGGTGCGGCCGATCACGCCCGATCTCGCGCGTCAGCTCAATCTGAAATCTCCCGAGGGCGTGATCGTCGCGCGGGTCGAGGAGGGTAGCGCTGCGGGCGAGGCCGGAGTGCAGCGCGGCGACGTGATCCGCGAGATCAATCGCCAGAAGGTGCGCTCTCTCGCTGACTATGAGCGGCTTACGAAAGACGTGAAGGACGGCGATCGGCTGACCGTGCTGCTCCAACGCGGCCAGATGTCGCTCTACGTCGCCTTCACCGCGACGGCCAAAGGCTAAGTCAGGCGTCGGAGTCGTCAGAGGGGGGCCCCAGTTCGGGCCCCTCGTTCTTTGGCCTAGCTTGAGTGGCGAAGGCTCAATTGACCTGCTAAACTTCATGTAGGATTTAGATGCGATGGCCGTAGAGTACAAGGATTACTACCGGATTCTGGGTGTCGAGCGGACCGCGGACGAGAAGGCGATCAAATCCGCGTACCGGAAGCTCGCCCGCAAGTACCACCCCGACGTCAACAAGGGTCAGGACGCGCGCTTCAAGGAGATCAACGAAGCGTACGAGGTGTTGTCGGATCCGGAGAAGCGCCGGCGCTACGACACGCTCGGTCCCGACTGGCAGCGCTACGCGCATCAGGCGAGCGGTCCGCAATCGGGTGGCGGCTTCACCGTCGAGTACGGCGACGCGGGCGATTTCTCCGAGTTCTTCCGCACGATCTTCGGAGACCTCGGTTCCCGTATGGGCGGCGCGAGCCGCGGCGGCGCCGGTGGCTTCGGCGGCGGCGCTGGCGGCGGTGGCGGCTACGAGGATCTGCTCGGCGGCGGCGGCTTCGGCCGAACCGCACGCAAACGGCGCGGCGACGACGTCCAGGCCGCCGTCGAGATCTCTCTCGACGAGGCGTTTCACGGCGCGCGCAAGTCGTTTGCGCTCGAGCTCGAGGAGCCGTGCGCGACGTGCCAGGGCAGCGGCAACGTCGGCGGCAAGCCGTGTGCTTCGTGCCACGGCACCGGATGGCAGCGCGCGCGGCGCGAAGTCGACGTGCGTATTCCCGCCGGTGTTCGCACTGGGCAGAAGGTGCGCGTTTCCGGCGAGGGGGGCGGCGGCGCCGGCGGGCGCGGCGACCTCTATCTGATGGTGACGGTCGCGCCGCACCCGCAGTTCGAGCGCAAGGGTGACGACCTGCACCTGACGCTGCCGATCACGGCGCCGGAGGCGGCGCTGGGCGCGACGATCGAGGTGCCGACGCTGCGGGGCAAGGTCTCCATGAAGATTCCGCCGGCGACCTCGAGCGGCCGCACGTTCCGGCTGCCGGGGTACGGGATGCCCCGACTCAAGGCAGGCGGCGCGGGCGATGAGCTGGTGACCGTGAAGATCATGATGCCGGCCGAGCTGACGACCGCCGAGAAGGAGCTGTACGAGCGTCTGCGGACGCTGCGGAGCGATTCACCGAGAGGCTACGCACAGGGATAACACACGATGAGACTCGATAGACTGACGGTCAAGGCACAGGAAGCGCTGCAGACGGCGCAGACGCTCGCGAGCGAGCGCGGCCATCAGGCCATTGAGCCCGAGCACGTGCTGCACGCGCTGATCGCGCAGCAAGACGGCGTGGTCGCGCCGATCCTCGCGAAGCTTGGCGTGCGCCCGGCGACGCTGACGTCCCAGCTCGACGCGGCGATCGAGAAGATGCCCCAGGTAAGCGGTGGCAGCGGCCAGTACATGAGCGAGCGCTTGCGCGCGGTGCTCGAGCGCGCCGAGCGGCAGGCGGGGCAGATGAAGGACGAGTACACCTCGACCGAGCATCTGCTCATGGCGATGGCCGAGGAGCGTCAGGGCGAGGCCAGCCGCGCGCTCGCCGCCAACGGCGTGACCGTCGACGCGATCCGCAAGGCACTGCTCGAAATCCGTGGCAACCAGCGGGTGACGGATCAGAATCCCGAGGACAAGTACCAGGCGCTGCAGCGCTACTCGCGCGACCTCACCGACGCTGCCCGGCGCGGCAAGCTCGATCCGGTCATCGGCCGAGACGAGGAGATTCGCCGCGTCATCCAGGTGCTCTCGCGGCGCACGAAGAATAACCCCGTGCTCATCGGCGAGCCTGGTGTCGGCAAGACCGCCATCGTCGAAGGGCTCGCGCAGCGCATCGTCGCCGGTGACGTCCCTGAGGGTCTGAAGGACAAGCGTCTCGTGGCGATCGACATCGGCGCGATGGTCGCCGGCTCGAAGTACCGCGGCGAGTTCGAGGACCGGCTGAAGGCGGTGCTGAAGGAAATCACCGACTCGGCCGGCGAGATCATCTGCTTCATCGACGAGCTGCACACGCTAGTCGGCGCCGGCGCCGCGGAAGGCGCGGTCGATGCCGCCAACATGCTCAAGCCCGCGCTCGCGCGCGGCGAGCTGCGCTGCATCGGCGCCACGACGCTCGACGAATACCGCAAGCACGTCGAAAAAGATCCAGCGCTCGAACGACGATTTCAGCCAGTCATGGTCCGAGAACCCAGCGTCGAGGACACGATCGCAATTCTGAGAGGCCTGAAGGACAAGTACGAGGTCCATCACAAGGTGAAGATCAAGGACGCCGCGCTCGTGGCGGCGGCCGTGCTCTCGCACCGCTACATCGGCGACCGTTTCCTGCCCGACAAGGCTATCGACCTCGTCGACGAAGCCGCGGCACGCCTGCGCATGCAGATCGACTCGATGCCGCAAGAGATCGACGAGATCACGCGACGGATCATGCAGCTCGAGATCGAGCGCGTGTCGGTGGCGCGCGACCAGGACGACTCCGGCGCGCGCGAGCGTCTCGCGAAGCTCGACGCCGAGCTCGCGAACCTGAAGGAAAAGGCCGATGTGCTCAAGGCGCAGTGGCAGGCGGAGAAGCAGGGCATCAGCGGCATGAGCGGGGTGAAGGAAGAGATCGAGGCCGCGCGCCAACAGATGGCCGAGGCCGAGCGGCGCGGCGATCTGAACCGCGCCGCCGAGCTGCGTTTCGGCACGCTGCCGGCCCTCGAGAAGAAGCTCGCCGATCTGGAGAAAGGACTCGCCGACCGGCAGCAGCGCGGCCGCATGCTGCGCGAAGAGGTCGACGAGGAGGACATCGCGCAGACCGTCGCGAAGTGGACCGGCATCCCGGTCACGCGGCTGATCGAGGGCGAGGTCCAGAAGCTCGTGAAAATGGAAGAGCGCCTGCGCGCCCGCGTGGTCGGTCAGGACGAGGCGATCCGCGCCGTCGCGAACGCCGTCCGTCGCGGCCGTGCCGGCCTCTCCGATCCCAACCGGCCGATCGGCTCGTTTCTGTTCCTGGGGCCGACCGGCGTGGGCAAGACCGAGCTGGCGCGCGCGCTGGCGGAGTTCATGTTCGACGACGAGCGCGCGATGATCCGCATCGACATGTCCGAGTACATGGAGAAGCACACGGTGGCGCGGCTCATCGGCGCGCCGCCCGGGTATGTCGGCTTCGACGAGGGCGGTCAGCTCACGGAGGCCGTGCGCCGGCGTCCCTACTCCGTGATCCTCTTCGACGAGATCGAAAAGGCGCACGCCGACGTCTTCAACGTGCTCCTGCAGGTGCTCGACGATGGGCGGCTCACCGACGGCCAGGGCCGCACGGTGGACTTCCGCAACACCGTGGTCATCATGACCTCGAACCTCGGCAGCCACATCTTCCGGGAGTACGAGAAGCCGGACAAGGTGCGGCCGCTGCTCATGCAGGAGCTGCGCAACACGCTGCGGCCCGAGTTCCTGAACCGGATCGACGAGATCGTGATCTTCACGCCGCTCGGGCGCGAGGAGATCGAGCGCATCGTCGACATCCAGCTCGAGCACCTGCGTAAGCGGCTGGCGGCGCGGCGCATCACGCTGGAGGTCACGGACGCCGCCAAGCAGGTCCTCGCGTCGGAGGGTTACGACCCGACGTTCGGCGCGCGGCCGCTGAAGCGGACGATCCAGCGGCTCATCCAGGATCCGCTCGCACTACGGATTCTCGAGCGCGAGTTCAACGAGGGCGACACGGTGACCGTCGACGCGCTCGGCCCCGAGCTCGTGTTCCGTCGCACCGCGAACGCCGAGGTCGTGGAGTAGACGCGGTCGCCGAGTAGAACACCGCCCGGGTGTTATCAGTTCGTCACCGGGCCAATCACGCGCCGCCCCAGGCGCGGGTTGGCCCGGTGAATCGCCTCACCCGCGTGCCATCATCTGAAGACGCATGACGGCCGCGCGCCGGCTGCACCCCGCCTGGATCGTCCTCGCCGCGCTCACGTTCTGCATGCTCGCCTCGACCGGTGTGCGCTCCGTGTTCGGCGTGTACATCAAGCCCATGGAGGCGGAGATGCACTGGAGCCGCAGCGGCCTGTCCAACGCCGCCGCGCTCGGCCTGCTCCTGCTCGGCGCGACGGCGCCGTTTGCCGGACGGCTGGCGGATCGGTGGGGCGCGGCGCGTGTCATCGTGCTGGCGCTCTCGGTGCTCGGCGTTGGCTCGATCGCGTCGGCGTTCGTCACGAGCTTGTGGCAACTCTTCGTCACCGCCGGTGTGCTGATGGGCGTCGGGGCGGGCGGCGCCGCGCTCAGCACCGGCTCGGCGATCGTCACGCGCTGGTTCGACAAGAACCGCGGCATCGCCCTGGGCGTGGCCGCGGGGGGCATGTCGGCGGGGCAGCTCATTTTCGTGCCGCTGGCGTCGATACTGACGTACAGCTTCGGCTGGCGCACGTCGTTCTTGTGGCTCGGTCTCGGCTTGCTGGCTGTCGTGGTACCGATCGGCCTGTGGCTGCTGCGCGACACGCCCGAGGAACGGGGGCTGCGCCCCATCGGCGCGACGGGTCCGACCCAGACGGCGGCCGACATCGCGGCTGCACGGCACGCCGAGCGGGTGTCGGTCGTTGATGCCGCTCAGACGCTGCCGTTCTGGCTACTGATGGGATCGTTTTTCGTGTGCGGCTACACGAGCAACGGCATGGTGCTCACGCACTTCATGCCGCACGCGCTGGAGCACAACTTCACCGCCATGCAAGCGTCGGCTGCGCTCGGTGTGATGGGCGCGATGAACATGATCGGCACCGTCGGCTCTGGCTGGCTCTGCGACCGACTCGGCCGGCGTGGGCCGCTGGCGTTCTACTACTTCGTACGCGGCGTGTCGCTGATCTTCCTGCTTTACGTCTGGAATCTGCCGTCGCTGCACATCTGGGCCGCCCTGTTCGGGCTCAACTACATCTCCACGGTGCCGCCGACGACGGCGCTCACCGCCAACATCTACGGTCGCTTCTCCGTCGGTGAGCTCTCGGGCTGGATCTTCTTCGCGCACCAGGTCGGCTCGGCGCTCGGCGCCGCCGGCGCGGGCTGGATCTTCGAGCTGACGGGCTCGTATGCGCCCGCCTTCGTGTCGGCGGCGATCATGGCGTTCCTCGCCGCCGGCATGGCGGTGATGATCCGCGAGGCGCCCATGCGCGCGCGACCGCTGACTCCCGCTACGGCGACGCCGTAGCCCTCAGCGCGCGATCCCGAGCGATCCGCGGCGCGGGTCGGCGCCCGTCCAGCGCGCGCCGTCAGCGGCAACGCGCACCGCGCAGACGGCACCGGCGCGCCAGTCCCACTCCGGTCCCTCGCTGACGTCGTGGCCGCGCGCCGCGAGCGCGTCGCGCGTGTCCTTGCCGATGCGCCGCTCGACCTCGAGCTTGCCGGGTGCTGCCGCGTGCGGCCAAAACGAGTCGGGGAACGAGCGCGACGCCACCCGCGGCGCCTCGATCGCCTGCTGCGGCGGCATATCGAACACGACGGAATTGAGCAGGACCTGCAGCATCGCTTGTTGCTGCACGTCGCCGCCGGGCGTGCCGAACGGCATCACGAGCTTGCCGTCGCGCAGCAGCATCGCCGGCGCCGGCGTGAGCCGCGGCCGCTTGCCGGGCGCCACGACGCTCTTGTGCGCGGGATCGAGCCAACCCTGCGAGCCGCGACCGGAGACGACGCAGCCCACCCCGGCGACCGCCGGCGAGTCGGCATTGGGATCGCTCGGCGTCGCCGAAAAGCCGTTGCCCTCGGCGTCCACAACCGCAATGTACGAGGTATCGAGCGAGTCGTCTGTCCCGCCCGCCATGGCCGCGGTCGGCCGCCGATCGCCCGCCGGCGGCAGCTCGCGCCAGGCGCGCTCGCGGATGAGCGCACGCCGCTCCGCCGCGTGGGCCTTGGACAGCAGCATGTCGGCCGGCACGTCGACGACGTTCGGATCGCCGTAGTACGCCTCGCGCTCGGCGAACGCGACCTTCACCGCCTCGGCGATCAGGTGCAGATACGCGGGCGAGTTGTGGCCGAGCGCTGACAGATCCGTGCCCTCGAGCAGGTTGAGCATCTGCAGCAGCACCGGCCCCTGGCACCAGAAGCCGCACACGCCCACCTGCCAACCGCCCCACGCGCCGATCAGCGCCCGCTCGATCTCGACCTCGAACGCCGTGAGATCCTCGGCCGTGAGCGGCCCTTTCTCGGCGCGGTGGAATTCGGCGATCCGCTTCGCGGTCTCGCCGCGATAGAACTCGTCGCGCGCGGCGCGCACGCCAGCAGCGCGGCTGCCGCCGGCCTCGCGCTCCGCGGCCGCCATGCGGCGCAGCGTCTCGCCAAGCTCAGCCTGCACGAGCCGCTCGCCCATGCGGAACGGCCGGCCGTCCTTGAGATACAGCGCCGCCGACGTCGGCCAGCGGCGATATTTGTCGGCGTTGGCCGCCATCTGGTACGCGGAGAAATTCGACACCGGAAAGCCGCGCGCCGCGTGCTCGGTGGCCGTCGACGCGACGTCCGCGAACGACATCGTGCCCCAGCGCTCCAGCGCCGCGCACCAGGCCGCCGGCGCCGCCGGCACGACGGTCCGTGGCAGACCGGGCGGGATCTGGTTGCCAAGCCCCCGGAAATACTCGAGGGTCGACGCCCGCGGATACGGGCCTACACCCGAGACCTGGAACGTCTCACCGCCACGGGCGAGGTGCACGAGGATCGGCGCCACGCCCGCCACGCTGACCATGTCCGGATGGACGACGCCGAGCGTCAGTCCCCCCGCGACGCCGGCGTCGATCGCGTTGCCGCCGGCCGCGAGCACGCTCGCGGCCGCCTCCGCAGCCAAGAAGTGGCCAGCCGCGACGGCCCAACGGGAGCCAATGGCTTGGACGGTGGCGGTAGGACGGTAGGCCGGCGCGCTCTGCTGGGAGGAGATGGAGTCGAGGCTCATGGCCGGGATGATACCCCGTCCCCGCATGCTACGCTCGCTGGGTGCCCGCCCCTCTGATCGGCGTCTCCACGTCCGTCACGATCGACGAGTATCCCGAGCGCGCGTACGTGAACGCCGCGTACCTGCGCGCCGTGGAGCAGGCAGGCGGCGTACCCGTGTTGCTGGCGCCGCAGCTCTCGGCCGCGGCGCGCGAGGCGCTGTGGTCACGGCTCGACGGCCTGGTGCTGACCGGCGGTGGCGACGTCGAGCCTGGGCACTTCGGCGAGGCGCCCCACCCCAAGACGACACTCGTGTCGGTCGATCGCGACGCGCTCGAGCTGGAGCTGGTCGACCGCGCGCTGCGCGACGACGTGCCCATGTTCGCGATCTGCCGCGGCCTGCAGGTGCTCAACGTGGCCCTGGGCGGCACTCTGCATCAGCACGTGCCCGACGTGTACGGCGACAAGGTCCAGCACAGCCAGCGTGAGCGGCGCGACGTCCCTACGCACGACGTGAAGCTGCAGACGGAAGGCACACGCATCGGGTCAATCGTCGGCGCCTCCGAGGTGCGCGTGAACAGCTTTCACCACCAGGCCGTCCACCGGGTCGGCCGCGACCTCCAAGAGGTTGGCTGGGCTCCCGACAACGTGATCGAGGCGCTCGAGCACACCGACCGCCGGCGCTTCGTCGTCGCAGTGCAATGGCACCCCGAAGACCTCACCAGCCACGACGCCGCCGCGCGGGCACTCTTTGCTGCCGTCGTCTCCGCCGCTCGAGCCCGCGGGAGAAGCTGACACGGCAGTCCGGCGCGTCCAGGGAGAAAATCCCTGCCTCGCGCGACTCACCTTCTGAGACCGCCTGAAGCGACACGTACTTAGCACACGCCAGGCGTGGCAGCAGCGTTGCTCTCCAGGCCGCCGTGCATCGTACTCGGGTGGCCGGCTGGCAGCTGCCGTACCTCAGACTCGCGCTGATCCTTCGCCGCCTCGAGTACGAATCCCACGAAGGCCTCGAGCCCTTCCTCATCGAGCGCGAGATCGCCAACGTCGAGCGGGTACGCGGCGAGGTCCGCCGCGCGGGATGGTTCAATTGACCCGCCTCGTCGCCCGTCTGCCGCTGCTCTTCGCCATTCTCGTGCTCGCCGGCGGCGCCACGCGCGTCGTCCCGAGCACGGCCGCCGCCGGTGTGACCGCCATCACGACCGGTGTCGAGATCATCGGCGAAGCGCGCACGGGCGGGATCCAGCGTGTCGTGGAGGTCCTCACCCGCGACCTCGGTCTGCCGCTCCCGGCGGGGACCCGCGTGCACGTCTACACCACCCGCGAGACCTTCCGTCGCGGGCTCGTGAAGGACGCGGCGATGGGCGAGGACGGCGCGGATGAGCTGGCCGCGTTCGCCATCGGCATCGCGCGGCCGGGACGCGCGCTGCTCAACGGCCGGCTGGCGGGCGGCGGCAACGAATGGCTGCGCCTCGTCGCCCACGAGCTCACGCACGTCGCGCAATTCGAGCTCGCCGGTGGCGAGGGGCGCGCCGAGCAATGGCTGGCCGAGGGCGTGGCCGAGTACGTCGCCTTCCGGGTGCTGGAGCGCCTCGGCGAGGGCTCCGTCGAGCTGCACCGGCGCGTCGCGCTCGTGCGGGTGCAGCGCCAGCCCGCGTTCGCCAACGGCCGGATCGACCTGAGCACGCTCGGCTCGCCGCGTGACTTCACGCTGCGACATCAGCGCGAGGGCTCGGTCGAGACCTACCACCTGAGCTTTCTGCTCGCCCACTATCTGGTCGAGCGGCAGGGCCTCGACAAGGTGCTCGAGTACTTCGGCCGGCTCAAGCGCCAGGCGTCGGAAGGGGCCTTCCGTGCCGCGTTCGGTGAGTCGATCGCCACCTTCGAGAAGCAGGCGCTGGCGCACCTGCGCGCGGCCTCGCCGCCGACGACCGACTAGCGGCGCGTCAGCGTCCAGCGCGACGGACGGTCGCGCTGCTTGTCTTCGTGCGCGCGTCCCTCGCGCGCCAGCTTCTTGAGATGCGACTCCACGGACAGCGCCGCCACCGGGTGCAGCGCCGGCGCCACGTCGACGTAGATGCGCGCGACGATCGCGGGAATCGTTTCCACGCCGTCGGCCAGCGCTTCGAGGATCTGCCGCTCGCGCAGCATACGGTGCTCCAGGTACTCGACGATCTTGGCCGGGCCGTCTTCGATCACCGGACCGTGCGCGGGATAGATGCGCCGCACGTCGAGCTGCTGCAGCCGGCGTAGCGAGTCCAGATAGTCCGCCAGGTCGCCGTCGTCGGACGGAATGACCGTCGTCGATCCGCCCAGAATCACGTCGCCGGTGAAGAGCGCCTTCTCCTCCACGAGGTAGTAGCAGAGGTGATCCGAAGCGTGGCCGGGCGTGTGCACCGGCACCAGCGTGGCGCCGTCGCCGTGGACGGTCGCGCCGTGGCGGAGGTCCTCGATCGGCTCCGGCAGCTCCGCGTCCTTGTGGCGCATCTTCGACACGCGCAGGCCCTTGAAGCGCGCGCGCAGCGATGCGACGCCGCCGAGGTGGTCACGATGCCGGTGCGTGAGCAGCACGCGCGAGGGCTGTGTGAAGCCGCGGTCGCCGAGATAGCGCTCCAGCAGCGGCACGTAGTCGGGCACGCCGGCGCCGGTATCGATCAGGATCGGATCGCGGCGGCCGACCAGGTACGTGTTGGTACCAGGGCCCGTCATCATCCCAGGGTTCAGCCCGAGCACACGGCCGACGAGGTCGCTCGGCGTGGCGGTGGTCGGAAAGGGCGCGGGCGCGGCCATCAGCGTTCGATCATACGCCGAGGTAGCGGTGCTGCACGTCGGTACGCGCGCGCAGCTCCGCGGAGGTCCCCTCCCACACGACGCGTCCCTTCTCGAGCACGTAGTGGTGATCGGCCAGGCGCGTGACGGCCTCGACGTGCTTGTCGATCAGCAAAATCGACAGGCCGCTCTGCTTGAGACGTTCCAGGCACGCCCAGATCTCGGCACGCACGAGCGGCGCGAGCCCCTCGGTGGCCTCATCGAGGATGAGTAACGACGGATTGGTCATGAGCGCGCGGCCGATCGCGAGCATCTGCTGCTCACCGCCAGAGAGTGTGCCGCCTAGGCTGCGTCCGCGCGCCGCGAGATGTGGGAAGAGCGCGAACACGCGCTCGACCGTCCACGGCTCGGCCACGCTGCGGCGGTTGGCGGCGGTGGCGACGAGGTTCTCGCGCACGGTGAGATTGGGGAATACCTGTCGCCCCTCGGGCACCAGTCCCAACCCCGCGCGTGCGATGCGATGTGGCGGCAGGCCATGCAGCGGGCGTCCCTCGAAGTGCACGCGGCCGGCGCGCGCCGGCACGATGCCCATCACCGCCCGCACGGTCGTGGTCTTGCCCATCCCGTTGCGGCCGAGCAGCGTGACGAGCCGGCCCGCTGGCACATCGAGGCTGATCCCGAACAGCACCTGGCTCAGGCCATAGGCGGCCTCCAGCGCTTCCAGGCGCAGGCTCACGCGAGGATCTCCTCGCCCAGATACGCGCGACGAACCTCGGCGTTGGCGCGGATGGCCTCGGGCGCGCCGCTGGCGATGACGCGGCCGTTGACCATGACGCTGATGCGGTCGGCCAGCGCGAAGACGACGTCCATGTCGTGCTCGACGAGGACAATCGTGTGCCGGCCGCGCAGGCTGCGCAGCAGCCGCACCATGCGCTGCGACTCGTCGGCGCCCATGCCCGCGACGGGCTCGTCGAGCAGCAGCAGGCGCGGCCGCGTCGCCAGCGCCATGGCGATCTCGAGCTGCCGCTGCTCGCCGTGCGCCAGCGTGCCTGCGACGACGTCGGCGCGCGGGCCGAGACCCACCTGCTCCAGCGCCGCGAGCGCCGGCTCGCGGAGCGCCTGCTCGGCCCGCGCCGGCGTCCAGAAGCGGAAGCTGTGCCCGGCGTGCGCCTGCACCGCGAGCGCGACGTTGTCGAGCGCGGTGAACTCGCGAAACACGCTGGTGATCTGAAAGGAGCGCGCGAGCCCGCGCTGCGACCGCGCGGGTGCGGCGAGCGCGGTGACGTCCTGGCCGGCGAAGCGGATGGTCCCCGCGTCGGGGACGAGATCGCCTGAGAGCTGGCCGATCAGCGTCGTCTTGCCGGCGCCGTTCGGCCCGATGATCGCGAGCGTCTCGGCCTCGGCGACGTCGAGGTCGACGCCGTCGGTCGCCACGAGGCCGCCGAATCGCTTGGTGAGCGCACGCACGACCAGCAGCGGCTCAGACATCGCGCGCAGCCCCGCCCGGCAGCAGTCCGTAGAGACCGCGGCGCGCGTAGAGCACGACGAGGACCAGCATCGGACCGAGCACGACCTGCCAGTGCACCGTCCACGCCGAGAGAATGTCCTCGAGGAGCATGAACGCAACGGCACCGAGCACCGGACCGTAGAGTGTCCCCATGCCGCCGAGAATCACCATGACCATGATGTCGCCCGAGCGCGTCCAGTGCATATAGCTCGGCGTCAGATATTCGGTCTGGTTCGTCAGCAGTGCACCGGCGAGCCCGCCGACCGCGCCCGCGATCACGAAAGCCGTGAGCTTGTAGCGGAACGGCGAAAAGCCGATGGCCCGCATGCGCGGCTCGTTGGACTTCGCCGCGCGGATGACCATGCCGAAGCGCGCGTGGACGAGCCGGTGCCCCAGGGCCAGGATGGCGACGAGCAGTCCGAAGACGACGTAGTAGAAGACGTAGGCATTCGTGAGGTCCAGCACGCCGCCGAACTGGCTGCGGCGCGCCAGCCGCATCCCGTCGTCGGCGCCCCACGCATTGATCGAGATCCCCAGGTAGTAGAGCATCTGCGCGAACGCGAGCGTGATCATGATGAAGGACATGCCGCTCGTGCGCAGCGACACCGCGCCGATAGCGAGCGCGGCCAGCGCCGAGAGCGCGATCGCGAGCGGCCACTGCACGAGCCCGCTGTGGATGCCGTAGAAGGCGGGAATCGCCACGGCGTAGGCGCCGATCCCGAGGTACGCCGCGTGGCCGAAGCTCACCATGCCGCCGAATCCCAGGATCAGATCGAGGCTCACCGCGGCGATGGCGAAGATCATGATGCGGCGGAAGAGGTCGAGGTAGAACGGCTCGTTCGCGAGGGCGGCCGCCGCCGGGACGAGGCCCAGCGCGAGCAGGCCCGCCGCCACCGTGAGCGTCCGCGCGCGGGAGCGCATCAGCCGCGAACGGCGGGGAACAACCCTTGCGGTCGAAAGGCGAGCACGGCCGCCATCAGAATGTAGATCAGCATCGAGGCGAGCGCCGGACCGGCGTTGTCGGCGGCGGAGGGGCCGATCACGGTGCTGAGCATCGGTTTCAGAAAGGCGCGGCCGAGCGTGTCGACCATGCCGACGATGACGGCGCCCGCAAGCGCCCCGCGGATCGAGCCGATGCCGCCGATGACGATGACCACGAAGACCTGGATGAGGATTTCCTCGCCCATCCCCGGCAGCACGGTGTAGATCGGCCCCGCCATCAGGCCGCCGAGGGCGGCCAGCGCCGCGCCGAAGCCGAACACCACCGTGTAGAGCAGGCGGATGTTCACGCCGAGTGCTGCGACCATCGTGCGGTTGCTGGCGCCCGCGCGGATCAGCATGCCCAGGCGCGTGTGGTTCACGAGAACGTAGAGCAGCAGCGCCACGGCGAGGCCGACGAGGATGATCACGGCGCGGTAAGCGGGATAGCGGATGCCCGGCAGCAGCTCGACGTGGCCCGCCAGCGCCCGCGGCACCGTGGTGAACAGCGCCGCGCGGCCCCACACGATCGCGACGGCCTCGTTGAAGAAGAGGATCAGCCCAAAGGTCGCGAGCACCTGGTCGAGGTGATCACGCTCGTACAGCGTACGGAGCGCGATGACCTCGACCAGCATCCCGACGAGCAGAGTCCCGGCGAGCGCGAACACCGCCGCCGCCAGAAACGAGCTCGTCCACGACAACGCGGCGGTCGCCAGATAGGCGCCCACCATATAGAGCGAGCCGTGCGCCAGGTTGACGAGGTTCATGATGCCGAAGACCAGCGTGAGGCCCGCGGCCATCAGGAACAGCATGACGCCGAACTGCAGCCCGTTGAGGCACTGCTCGACGACGAGGAGCCAGTTCAACGGGCCCGCGCGCCTACCACTTCATCGGACACTCTTGCGAGTAGGCGTCCTTGTGGTTCTCGAAGACGGTCTTCTGGATCTGCATCTCCACGTCGCCGCCCGACGCCTTGACCGCCCGGAGGAGATAGAAGTTCTGGATCGGGTGATGGTTCACGTTGTAGGTGAACTTGCCGCGCGTGGACTTGAAGTCGGCCTTGCGCATCGCCGCCGTCATGCCCTTCTTGTTGCTGAGGTCGCCCTTGACCGCGCGGATGGCGGAGTCGATCAACAAGATGCCGTCGTAGCTCTGCGCGCCGTAGAACGACGGCGTGTAGCCGAACTTCTTCTTGAAATCGCCGACGTACCTGGCGTTCGCCTCGTTCTTGAGATCGGGACTCCAGTAGCGGGTCTCGTAGTTGCCGAGCGCAGCCTCGCCGACGGCGGGCAGCGAGATCTCGTCGACCGTGTAGACGGAGTAGAGCGGGACCTGGTCGCGCAGGCCAGCCTGGGCGTACTGCTTGAGGAACTGGATCCCCATGTCGCCGGGATAGAACACGAACACGGCCTTCGGGTTCTTGCCGCGCAGCTGGCTGATCTCGGCCTGGTAATCCTGCTGGCCGAGCTTCGTGTACACCTCGTCGACGATGCGGCCTTTGAAGTAGCGCTTGAAGCCGTTGACCATGTCCTTGCCGGCCGCGTAGTTCGGCGCCATGACGTAGACGTCGTTGATGCTCTGGTCCTGCATGTACTTGCCCATGGCCTCGGGCGTCTGATCGTTCTGCCACGACGTCGTGAAGTAGAGCTCGTTGCACATCTTCCCCGCCAGCTCGTGCGGCCCCGCGTTGGTGCCGATCATGAACGTGCCGGCGCCGGTGACGGTGGGCGCCACCGCGAGCATCACGTTGGACCAGATGATGCCACTGACGAAGTTGACCTTGTGCTTCTTGAGCATCTCATCGGCGAGCTGCTTGCCGACGTCCGGCTTGCGCTGGTCGTCGCCGTAGATCATGTCGACGTCGAGGCCACCGACCTTGCGCCCGAGATGATCGAGCGCGAGCTCGACGGAGTCTTTCATGTGCTTGCCGATGATGCCGGCCGGGCCCGAGAGCGACGTGATGAACCCGATCTTCACCGGCTCGGCCGCGCGGGCGGCCGGGCCCACGAGGACGGCCGCGACGAGGGCGAGAACGGCGGTGATTTTCAGTGCGCGCACGCTGACCTCCTTGCGTTGGCGCGGAATTCTAGCACGCCAACGAGATGACGTAGTTGCCGCTGCCTGACGATGGACCGTACGCGTGCACGGCCGCCTCGAAGCGTCGGCCGCTCTCGAGCAGCACGCCGAGCATCATCGCCAGGTGCCGCCCGCCCATCTCGGGCTCGGCCGCCTCCGCGTACTCCGGCAGCCACGCCCACGCCTTGTCGTACTCGCCGTCGGCGATGAGCCGCGCCAGCCGATGATCGAGCTCCTGCTCGGCGGCGCCGGGCCAGCGCTCCGGGCCACGCACGAGCTTGTGCGAGACGCTGCCGCTGGCCACGAACGCCGCGCGCCGCCCGAGCGTCGTCGCCGCTCGCGCGATCTCTCGGCCCCAGGCGAAGCTTTCGTCGAGATCGGCGGACAGACAGATCGAGACAGGCACGGCAGGAATCCGCTGCGCTCTGTCGAGGTAACACACCAGCGGCATCACGGTTCCGTAATCGAGCGGATAGTGCACGTCGTTGGCGAGCGTGCATTGAAGGCCCGCCGCGCGGCCGCGCTCGATCATCGCGGCGGCGAGCTCGAAGTCGCCGGGAAAGTCGTAGGCGACGCCGTGGATCAGCTCCGGTGCCTCCTGCGCCGTCAGCACGCCGGTGTGCCGCGGCGTGCCGTCCACCACGGTCGGAAAGGTGGCGATCAGGTGACAGGAATTGATCACGAGGACGTCGGGCGCCAGCGTGGCGAGGTGGCGACCCTGCTCGACCAGGCCGTCGCGCACGGCCTGGAAATTCGGATGCGCGAGCTTGCCGGCGAATGCGGCGTCGTACGTGCAGTAGCGCGGGGTGTGAACGGAGAGGTACACGCCGGCAACTCCTGTATTTGCCGTCGGGGCGCCTCCGCGCCCGACGGTCGGCCCAATGTCACTCATCTCGGTATCCAGGCGATGGCGTCGATCTCGACGTTGACGCCCTTGCGCGGCGCCGCCGCCTCCACGGTCGTGCGCGCCGGCTGCACGCCCTTGAAGTACTCGCGGAAGACGGCGTTGAAGGTGTCGAAGTCCTTCATGTCGCGCAGGAAGACGCCGACCTTCACGACGTTCGCCAGCGACGTGCCGGCAGCCTCCAGGACCTTGTTCACATTGTCGAGGGTGACCCGCGTCTGCTCGGCGAAGTCGTCGGACACGACCTTTCGCGTGACGGGATCGAGCGGGCCCTGCCCCGACACGAAGACGAAATCGCCGCACCGCACGCCCTGAGCGATCGGCGACTCGTGCCCCTCGGTGAATCCGGTCTTCGGCGCTGCCTTCGTAAAGACGACTTCCGGTTTCACGCGGCTCCTCCCTTGAGCTTGCGGACGACTTCTTCGGGGATCGGCTTGGCGGCCAGCGGCGCGCCGGCCGACGTCGGTCGCGCCACCCAGGCGCGCACCTCGAATCCCGACGCGCACAGCCGATCGCCGACCGAAATCGTGTGCTCCATGCGAAATGTCGCCGTCTTCACCCAGGCGACGCTCGATCGGATCGTCAGCACGTCGCCGTAGCGGACCGGCGACGAGAACGTCGAGCCGGATTCCACGATCGGCACGCCGACGATCTCGTATTTCGGGAACGTCTCCGGCCACGGCAGGCCGAGCGAGGCGAACAGCGCCTCGCTTCCCGCGTCGTACCACTCGTAGAAGCGCGGATAGAACACGATGCCGGCGAGATCGACGTCGCCCCAGCGAACGGGGAGCGTCGTCCGATGCTCGACGCTCACGGCCGTTCCACGCGCTCACGCAGCACGAACCGCTGCAGCTTGCCGGTCGCCGTGCGCGGCAGGTCGTCCACCAGCGCGATGCGCCGCGGGCGCTGGTGCGGCGGCAGCTGTTCCGCGGCGAGCGCGGCGAGCTCGTCCGTCAGCGCCCCGCCGCGCGCACCGTTCTTCGCGACGACGAACGCGAACGGCTTGACGAGGCCGCCGGTGTCCGCGGCGCCGACGACCGCGGCCTCCACCACGGCCGGATGGGTGAGCAGCACGCGTTCCACGTCGGCGGGCGCCACCCATTGCCCGGCGACTTTGAACACGTCGTCGGCGCGGCCCTCGTGGACGTAAAAACCGTCTGCGTCGCGCGTGAACAGGTCGCCGGTTCTGAACCATCCGTCGCGGAACGCACGCCGCGTCGGCTCGGGACGATTCCAGTAGCCCGGGCTCCCCGACGGGGTGCGAACGTGCAGCACGCCGGGCGTGCCGTCGGGCACCGATCGCTCGTCGGCATCGAGCAAGCGCGCGTCGGTGCCCGGCACGACGGTGCCCGCCGACCCGGCGCGGCTGGCGCCCGGCCGGTTGGAGAGCACCATGAAGATCGTCTCCGTCGCGCCCAGCCCGTCCAGGATTTCGACGCCAAAACGCGCACGCCAGGCCTCGTAGATCTCGACCGGCAGGCGCTCGCCGGCGGACACACACGCGCGGACGGATCGAAACGTGTCGGCCGGCACCTCGGCGCGCAGCATTCGCGCGTAGAACGTCGGCACGGAGAAGAACAGCGTCGGACGAAACTCGCCGACGGTACGCGCGACGGTCTCCGGCTCCGCCCACCGCGGCTCGAGGAACGTGCGGCCGCCGACGAACAGCGGGATGAGCAGTGCGTTGCCGAGCGCGTACGCGAAGAACAGCTTCGACGTGGCCAGCACGCGGTCGTTCGCCGTCGCGCCGAGGACCTCGAGCCCGTAATACCGGCAGGCAAGCAGATCGCGATGCCGGTGAATGGCCGCCTTCGAGCCCCCCGTCGTGCCGGACGTGTAAAGCCAGAACGCCATCGCGTCGTCGTCCACCGGCTCGGCCGGCAAGCTCCGAGGACCATCCGCCTGCAACGCCTCGAGACTTTCGGGATCGCCGCCGCCGGCGACGATGACACGCTCCAGGTGCGGCAGACCGACCAGCCGCGGCGCCAGATCACGGAGCAGCGTGGCATCGACGATCAGCATGCGGGCGGCGCTGTCGACCAGCATCGCCGCCCACTCGGCGGCGGCGAGCCGTGTGTTGAACGGGACCGCGACGGCGCCGATGCGCAGCACTGCGAAGAACGCCGTCGCCCACGCCAGTCCATCGGGCAGGAGCAGCGCGACCCGCTGCTCGGGCGCTATGTCGAGGCGGCGCAATGCCCCGGCGGTGCGGTCGACGAGCGTCAGCAGCTCTGCGTAGGTCGTCGTGCCCTCAGCCGTGACGACGGCAGGGCGCGCGCCGGCGCCGGCGGCGACGTGGTCGTCGAGGAACGCGGGCGTGGCGTTGGCCATGAGGCCGACTAGTTTACTTGCGCGTGCTGCCCTCGGGCCAGCGACCGGCCTTCCAGTCGAAATCCTTCCAGAACTGAAATTCGATGCGATCGACGATGCCGGTGAACTTTTCCGCGTTGTCCTTGCAGGTCTCCCACAGCTCGTCGACCGACCGGAACTGCGCGATATACGCCAGCCCGTACTCGGCCGGCTCCGCCATCGCCATCTCCCGCGCGAGAAAGCGCCGGTAGCCGTCGCCGGGATGGATCCAGAACGCCTCGGACGTTTCCTCGGTGTAGAGCCGCGGCGTTTGCCCGTGCGGGAGCCGGCAGAGAAAGAAGCGAGCGCTGAAGCGGATGGGGCTCGTTCGGGGCGTGACGAAGTGCGATAGATAACGCAAGGGACGCAGATCGCACCGCCAGCCGCGCGCATCCAGAAGCGCGCCGAAATCGCCCCCGGCCGAGACGAGCGCCCGACGAGCGGCGTCGACGTGCGCCGCGACGTCAGCGGCGTACGGATCCACAGCCCGGCCGGCGCCATCGCAGGCGAGCAGCACCCCGCTTTCCTCCAGGAGCTCGCGCACGGCGGTCACCCAGAAGGCCAATGGCGGCAGCTCGCCATGGGCCGGAAAGCACTCGGCGCCGCGCGCCGGATCGAGTCCGCAGCAGCCCTGCAGCAGCGCCGGCGCCGCGTCCCCCGGATCCACCTTGCCGCCGGGAAACGCGTAGAACCCGCCGAGGAACTTCATGCTGCGCTGCCGGCGGATCATGTAGACCTCGATCGGCTCGGGCGCGCCCGGTGGCGCGTCGCGCACGATGATGACGGAGGCGGCGGGGCGCGGCTCGGCGGGCGTGGCGGCGGGATCGGGCATGACTACTTATACTCGACGCCGGAGGGAATCATGCGGGTCGTCGACCTCGCGGAGACGTTCGGGCGCTTCACGGATGCATGGTCGCCGAAGATCGTCGGCGACGTGAACGACATGCACGTCAAGATCGTCAAGCTGCGCGGCGAGTTCGTCTGGCATCATCACGATGCGGAGGACGAGCTGTTTCTCGTCGTCGCCGGGCGCCTGCGCATGCAGCTGCGCGACGGCGATCGCGACGTGGGCCCGGGCCAGTTCATCATCGTCCCGCGCGGCGTCGAGCACTGCCCCAAGACCCTCACCGACGAGGTGCACCTCCTGCTGCTGGAGCCGAAAGGCACGCTGAACACCGGCAACGTCGCGAACGAGCGGACTGTGGAGACGCCCGAACGGTTGTAACGTAGAGCCCGCCGATGATCAGCCCGCACGCCGAGCGCACGAGCGTGGATCAGCAGCGCGTGCGCCGAACGCGCACCGGCCTGATCGCGCACGATCCGGCGCGCGCGCTCGATGGATACACCCTCTTCACGCCGATGTTCGGGGACGGCACCGTGTACCTCGTCGACATGCGCGGCGACGTCGTCCACACGTGGCGCCTTCCCTACCGCCCCGGACTCTATGGATACCTGCTGGACGATGGCCATCTCTTCTATTCCGGCAAAGTGATGGAGGACCTGCAGCGCTTCGAGGCCTGGAGCCGATTCAAGGCGGGCGTTGCGCTCGAGATCGACTGGCACGGCAAGGTGATCTGGGAGGTCAAGCACGGCGACCATCATCACGACGCGCGCAAGCTCGCGAACGGCAACGTCGTGCTGCTTTGCGGCCGCCCGATCCCAACCGACTTGCATCGACGCATCAAGGGCGGACTGCTTGGGACGGAGGCCGAGGGCCGGATGTACGCGGACTACCTCGTCGAGATGACGACGGGCGGCGATGTGGTCTGGGAATGGCGCAGCTGGGAGCATCTCGACCCCGAGACGGAGCTCATCACGCTCCAGGATCGCCGCGAGGAGTGGACGCACGCCAACACCGTCGCCGAGCTGCCCGGAGGCAACCTCGTCATCAGCTTTCGCAACATCTCGACGGTCGTGATCGTCGAGCGTCACACGGGAAACATCATCTGGAAACTCGGCGCGCCGCCGCTGGCCCAGCAGCATGACCCCCGGCCGCTGGCGAACGGAAACATATTGATCTTCGACAACGGTCCGCATCGCCGGGACCATCCGGCCCCGTACTCCCGCGTCATCGAGGTTGATCCGCGGACGCGCGCGATCGTGTGGGAGTATCGCGACCAGTCGCTCTTCGACTTCTTCAGCCCTTACATCTCGGGGGCCCAGCGGCTCGCCAACGGCAACACCCTGATCTGTGAGGGCTGCGATGGGCGGATCTTCGAGGTGACCACCGATGGCGAGGTCGTGTGGGAGTACGTCAATCCGTACTTCTGCGTCGAAGCGGGCCGGCCCGGCGTGAACAACTGGGTGTTCCGCGCGTTCCGCTACACGCCGGAACAGATCGAGCGCGCACGCCGCGCGTGAGCCGCCGCGGAGTCGAGCGCGGCGACTACAGATTGATCAGCTGCGCGACCCGCTCGCGGTGGAACGTCGCGTCCCCGAACGTCGCCTCCGAGGACTTCGCGCGCTTGAAGTAGAGGTGCAGGTCGTGCTCCCAGGTGAAGCCGATGCCGCCGTGCAGCTGGATACCTGCCCCGGCCACCTTGCGGAACGCGTCCGACGCGTACGCCTTGGCCATCGACGCGGCGAGCGCGGCCTCGGGGACGTTCTCGTCCACGGCCCACGCGGCGTAATATGTGAGCGACTTCGCGTTCTCGACGTCCACGAGCATGTCGGCGGCCTTGTGCTTGACGCCCTGGTAGGAGCCGATCGGCTTGCCGAAGGCGATCCGGATCTTGGCGTACTCGGTGGTCATGTCGAGCACCTTCTGCGCGCCGCCGCACATCTCGGCGCACAGCGCGACGGTCGCCCGCTCGACGACCCGGGCCAGCGGGGTCCAGCCGCCGTCCTTGGCGCCGAGCAGCGCGCCCGCCGGCACAACCACGTCGTCGAGCTTGACCTCGCAGAGCTTGCGCGTCTGATCCATCGTCGGCAGCAGCTTCACGGATAGCCCCTTGGCGCCCGCGGGCACCAGGAACAGGCTCACGCCCTCCCCGGGATTCTTGCCCTCGCGCGTCCGCGCGACGACGACGAGCGCCTGCGCGACGTGGGCGTCGGGCACGAAGAGCTTCGTTCCCGAGAGCGTGTAGCCGCTGCCGCCGGCCTTGGCCGTCGTCGTGACGCCGGCCGCGTCCCACCGAGCGTTCGGCTCCGTCCACGCCAGCGTCACACGGGCCTCACCCTCGGCGATCTTCGTCAGCCACTCTTTCTTCTGAGCGTCGGAGCCTGCCTCGAGGATCACGAGGCCGCCGAGCAGCGTGGAGAAGAACGGGCCCGGCATCACCGCGCGCCCCATCTCCTCCATCAGCACGGTGAGGTCGACGAAGCCGAGGCCGGCGCCGCCGTACTGCTCGGGGTAGACGAGGCCGAGCCAGCCCTGCTCGGCGAGCTTGGTCCAGAACTGGGCCGTGAAGCCGGCGTCGTCGGCCATGCGCGCGCGGACGAGCTCGGACGTGCACTCGTTCTCGAGGAATTTGCGCGCGGTCGCGCGCAGCATCTCCTGGTCGGCGTTGAATCCGAAATCCATCCCGCTCTCCTAGCCCTTCGGTAGCCCGAGCACCGCTCTCCTAGCCCTTCGGTAGCCCGAGCACCGCTCTCCTAGCCCTTCGGTAGCCCGAGCACCCGCTCGCCGATGATGTTCTTCTGGATCTCCGTCGTGCCGCCCTCGATCGAGTTGGCGCGCGAGCGGAGGAAAGAATACTGCCACACGCCGTTGTCGACGGCGATATCCGCGCCACGCGCGAGCTGCGCGTAAGGCCCCTGGATCTCCATGGCCAGCTCCTGCAGCCTCTGGTGGGTGTCGACCCAGCCCATCTTGCCCGCCGACGCCTCGGGTCCCGGCAGCTCGCCGCGCAACAGCTTCGTGACAGCGCGGGCGCCCATGTACTTCAGCGCTTCGGTGTCGATCCAGAGCGCTGCGAGCTTCTGCCGCATGACCGGGTCCTTCGTGACGCCGCGTCCGTGCTTCTCCATCCGCTTGGCCATGTCGATCAACGACTCGAGCGTGATGCGCAGTCGCACCTGAAGTCCGAAACCCAGCGCGAGACGCTCGTACATCAGCGTGGTGAGACCGACCGCCCAGCCGTTGTTGACCCCGCCGAGAACCTGCCGCTCGTGCACGCGGACGTTGTCGAAGAAGACCTCGTTGAACTCCGCATCGCCGGTGATCTGCTTGAGCGGCTTCACGGTCACGCCGGGGGACTTCATGTCGAGCAGGAAATACGTGATGCCCTTGTGCCTGGGCGCCTCGGGATCGGTGCGCGCCAGCAGCATCATCCAGTCGGCGACATGCGCGAGTGACGTCCACACCTTCTGCCCGTTGATGACCCAGTGGTCGCCGTCCTTCACGGCCCGCGTTTGCAGCGATGCGAGGTCGGAGCCGGAGTTCGGCTCGGAGTAGCCCTGGCACCAGATCTCCTCGCAGGAGAGGATTTTCGCGGGGTAGCGCTTCTTCTGCTCCTCGGTGCCGTAGGCGATGATCGTCGGGCCCGCCATGCCGACGCCAAGAATGTTGAGGATCGGCGGCGCCTTCTGCAGCGCCATCTCCTCGTGCAAGACCATCTCCTCGACGAACGTAAGCCCCTGCCCGCCGTATTCCTTGGGCCACGTCAGGCCGATGAAGCCGGCGTCGTAGAGTGTCTTCTGCCACTTACGCAGGAACTCGTACGCTTCGGGGCGCGGCACTTCCGAAAGGCCGAACTTCTTCCACTCGGTCGGAATGTTGTCCGTGAGCCAGGCGCGCACGCGCTTGCGCAGCGTCTCTTGATCGGCAGTCAGTGTGAAATCCACGGTCCCCTCCTGGGGATGCTCGGCGGGAGCCGACTGAATGGTGGTTCATTCTAAGAATGCGCGCGCGGGCAAGTCAAGGCATACTGCCCCCTCGTGCTCGCCGTCTCGCTGCCGCGGCTCAGGGATCGGTTGCAGGCGCTCGCGCGCTTCGGCGCGCTGCCCGGCGGGGGCGTCACGCGCATGTGCTGGAGTCCGCCGCACGAGGAGGCACGCGCCTGGCTGCTCGGTGAGCTGAAGGCGGCCGGGCTCACGACCTGGGTCGATCCTGCGGGGAATGTGTTTGGCGCCATCGGCGCCGATCGGATCAGCACCGAGGCGCCGATCGTCCTGACCGGTTCGCACATCGACACCGTGCCCGAGGGCGGCATTCTCGACGGCGCGCTGGGCGTGATCGCCGGTGTCGAGTGCCTGCACGTCATCCGTGAGGCCGGGTCTAAGCTCGCGCGGCCGCTGGCGGTGGCCGCGTGGAGCGACGAGGAGGGGCGTTACGGCAGCCTCTTTGGCTCGCGCGCGTTTTGCGGCCGGCTGGATCCCGCAGCGATCCCGAACATGGCCTCCGTCGACGGCGACCGGCTGGTCGACGCCATGCGGCGCGCCGGCTTCGACGCGCACCGCGCGCCCGATGCAGCCGCCCCCCGGGGCGGCGTCGCCGCGTACGTCGAGCTCCACATCGAGCAGGGCCCGCGGCTCGAAGAAGCGGGGATCCCGATCGGCGTTGTCGAAGCGATCGTCGGCGTGCGCCGCACACGCCTCGTGTTCCACGGCCAGGCCGACCATGCCGGCACGACGCCGATGGAGCGCCGGCGCGACGCATTCCTGGCGGGCGCGGAGTACGCGCTCAAGGCCCGCGAGCTTGTCGTCACGCGTGGCGGCGCCCGGGCGGTGACCAACATCGGCGTCGTCCAGGTTCATCCCGGCGCCAGCAACATCGTGCCCGGCCGCGCGGAGCTCGTGCATGAGATGCGCGACCCCGATGCGGCGGTGCTCGAGCGTCTCGCGCGCGAGTGCGAGGCGCTCGCGCGCGAGGTCGCCGCCGCGCGCGGGATCACCGTCGAGCTGCGGCCAATGTCGGCGACGACGCCCGCGCCGTGCGCGCCGCGCGTGCAGGAAACGATCGAGGCCGCGTGCGCCTCGCTCGGCCTGACGTCGCGGCGTCTGTACTCCGCCGCCGGCCACGACGCACAGAACCTCGCCGGCGTCACCGACTCGGGGATGATCTTCATCCCCTCCCATGGCGGCAAGAGCCATCGCGTCGACGAGATGAGCGACTGGGACGCCATCGAGCGCGGGGCCAACGTGCTGCTGCACACGCTGCTGCGTTTGACCGAATAGTCGTGGCCCGCCCGGTTGCGCACGCCGGAGCGGCGGCGTACCGTCACCGACGTGATGGATGGTCCGATGTCGACGCTCGTGCCCGGCTCGGACTTCGCACGCTCCATCCTCTCCGTGTACGCGATCATCACGTGGGCGACGGCCATCATCGGGCTCGTCGTCTTCGTCCTGCTCGGCTACATCCTGCTGCGCTTCCGCGCGCGTCCCGCCACCGCGCTGCCGCCACAGATACGCGGCCACACGCTGCTCGAGCTCGCGTGGACCATCGTGCCGGCGCTCGTGCTGCTCGCCATCGCGATTCCCACGATCCAGATCATCTTTCGCACGCAGACGATGGGCGCACCCGCCAACGGCCTCCGCGTCACCGTACGCGGCTGGCAGTGGTGGTGGCAGTTCGACTATCCGGATCTGGGCGTCGTCACCGCAAACGAGCTGCACCTGCCGCTCGGCCGTACGGTGATCCTCGATCTCGAGGGGCCCGACGTCATCCATTCTTTCTGGGTGCCGCACCTCGGCGGCAAGCGCGACGTCGTTCCGGGCCGTCACAACCGCATCGTCGCAGTCCCGGAGCGGCCCGGCGTCAGCTGGGGACAGTGCGCCGAGTTCTGCGGCACCTCGCACGCGAACATGGGCATGCGCGTGATCGTCGAGCCGGCGGCGGAGTTTGACGCGTGGGTCGCGCGCCAGAAGGCGGCGCCCGCGGAGCCAACGGGCCTGGCCGCCGAGGGCAAGTCCATCTTCGGCAGAAGCGCCTGCGTCGGCTGTCACACGGTCAGCGGCGTGTCCGCGGGCCTGCTCGGGCCGAATCTTAGTCACTTCGGTAGCCGCGCCACGCTGGCCGCCGGCATGTGGCCAAACACGCCCGAGAACGTCGCCGCGTGGGTTCACGATCCGCAGCGGCTGAAGCCCGGCGTAAAGATGCCCGCGCTCGGTCTCACCGAAGAGCAGGCGAAGGCGGTGGCGGCGTACCTGGTCGGGCTGAAATAGATGGCGATCTCCCACGCGCTGCGATCGCACGAGCTCGCGCACGCCGAGGCAACCGGCGTCTGGTCCTGGATCACGACCGTCGACCACAAGCGGATCGGCATCCTCTACGGTGTCACCGCGTTCGCGTTCCTGGTCATCGGCGGGATCGAGGCGCTCATCATTCGCCTGCAGCTGGCGCGGCCGGCGAATGGGATCGTGGGCGCCGAGACGTTTAACGCGCTGTTCACGATGCACGGCACCACGATGGTCTTCCTGGCGATCATGCCGCTCAACGCGGCGTTCTTCAATTACGTGATCCCGCTGCTCATCGGCGCGCGCGACGTCGCGTTTCCCCGGCTCAACGCGCTCTCCTACTGGCTCCTCCTCGCGGGCGCGCTGTTCCTCAATGTCTCCTGGCTCGTGGGCCAGCCGCCCGACGGCGGCTGGTTCGGCTACGCCAACCTCACGACGCGGCAGTTCTCCCCGGGCCTGTCGATCGACTTCTGGATGCTGAGTCTTCAAGTCTTCGGCGCGTCGTCGATCATCGCCGCGATCAACTTCATCGTGACGATCCTCAACATGCGCGCGCCAGGCATGACGCTCATGCGCATGCCGCTGTTCGTCTGGATGTCGCTGGTCACGCAGTTCCTGATCGTCCTCGCGTTCCCGCCGATCACGGTGGGGCTCATCTTCTTGATGTTCGATCGCTTCTTCGGCACGCACTTTTTCGACGTCGCCGCCGGCGGCGACCTGCACCTGTGGCAGCACCTGTTCTGGATCTTCGGTCACCCCGAGGTCTACATCCTGATCCTGCCGGCGTTCGGCATCGTCTCCGAGGTGCTACCGACGTTCTCGCGCAAGCCGCTCTTCGGCGCGCAGATCATGATCTACTCCGGCATCCTGATCGGCTTCTTCGGCTTCGGCGTGTGGAGTCACCACATGTTCGCGGCCGGCATGGGACCGGTGGCCGACGCCGCGTTCGCGATCGCGACGATGCTGATCGCCATCCCGACCGGCGTGAAGATCTTCAACTGGCTCGCGACCATGTGGGGCGGCGCGCTGCGTCCGACCGTCGCGTTCCACTACGCGGCCGGCCTGGTCGCGCTGTTCACCATCGGCGGGCTGTCGGGCATCATGCACGCCTCGCCGCCGGTCGACCTGCAGCAGACCGACACCTACTTCGTCGTCGCCCACATGCACTACGTCTTGATCGGCGGCAGCCTGTTCGGGATCCTCGCCGGCGCGTACTACTGGTGGCCGAAGATGACGGGGCGGCTGCTCGACGAGCGACTGGGGCGGCTGCAGTTCTGGCTCGTCTTCGCCGGGTTCAACATCGCATTCTTCCCGCAGCACTTCCTCGGCGTCGCGGGAATGCCCCGGCGCATCTACACCTATTCGGCGGGCAGCGGCTGGCACCTGTGGAGCTTCGTGTCGACCGTCGGCGCCTTCGTGATCGCCGTCGGCATCCTGTTGTTCGCCATCAACGCCGTGCGATCACTCCGCCACGGCGCCGTCGCGGGCGCCGACCCGTGGGACGGCCGGACGCTCGAGTGGCGAACATCGTCGCCGCCGCCGCCGCACGATTTCGACGAGATTCCGCCCGTGTACGGGCGCGACAGCTTCTGGCGCGAGAAGTACGGCGACGCCCGCGGGCGTAAGCCCGCGCCGCGCCCGCCCGTGCCCGACGCTCACGGCATCCACCTACCGGCGCCGTCGCTCTGGCCGATCGTGATCGCGATCGGCATCGGCGCTGCCGCCGTGGGCGCGCTCACGAGCCTGACGCTGGTGTTCCTCGGCGCCGCCGTAATGCTGATCGGCGCGTTTGCGTTCGCGCTGGAGCATCACCGCAATCCAGCGCACGTTCACCAGATCGGCGGCCTCGGCATCGACCATCGCAAGCTCGCGATGTGGATGTTCCTCGGCTCCGAGTGCTTCTTCTTCGGAACGCTGATCGCGACCTACATGGCCTACAAGGGCCGGAGCATCGTGGGCCCGCACCCGCACGAGATCCTCGACCTCCCCATCACGACGCTCAGCACATTCGATCTCCTGATGTCGTCACTGCTGATGGTGCTGGCACTCGCCGCTGTGCAGCGCGGCGACCGCCGGCAGGCGCGGCTCTGGCTCGGCGGCACCGCGTTCTTCGGACTCATCTTCCTCGGCTTTCAGGCCTACGAGTTCACCACCTTCGTGCACGAAGGCCTCACCCTGCAGACGAATCTGTTCGGCTCGACGTTCTTCGTGCTCACCGGCTTCCACGGCGGCCACGTCACGCTGGGCGTCGCGTGGCTCCTGACGCTGCTCGTGCTCGAGTTGCGCGGCCGTCTCGGGTCACAGGACGCCATCAAAGTCGAGATCGCGGGCCTCTACTGGCACTTCGTCGACATCGTCTGGATCGTCATCTTCACGCTCGTCTACCTCGTGCCATGAGTGACCATCAGCATCCCGTGCGGACCGGCGCGCACGCGCCCGCGGCGGCGGAGCACGCCACGACCCGCACCTACATCGTCATCGCCGGCGTCCTCACCGCGGTGACGGCGCTGGAGTTCGGCGTCATTTATGTACGCCGGCTGGCGCCGATCCTCGTCCCGCTGCTGCTGACGCTCTCCCTCGGCAAGTTCGCGCTGGTCGTGATGTTCTTCATGCACCTGCGCTACGACTCGCGCGTGCTCACGTTCCTGTTCGTCGCGCCACTGGTCCTCGCCACGCTGCTCGCGATCGCGGTCATGACGCTCACCGGCGAGTTCCTCGTGTTCCGGCGCTGAGCGATGGCGCCACCGCCGTTTTCCTGGTTGCGCGGCGAGGTCCACGCCGACGTCGTCCTCGGCGTGGTGCTGCTCGCCGGCCTCTATACCTGGGCGATGCTCGCGTCGCGGCGGCCCGCGCCGCTCCGTGAGCCGCTCACGTTCTTTGCGGGGTGCGCGGCGCTGCTGGCGGCGCTCAACGGCCCGCTGCACGACCTGAGCGACTACTACCTCGTCTCGGCGCATATGGTGCAGCACCTCGTGCTGACACTGATCGTGCCGCCGCTCTGGCTGCTCGGGACGCCCGGCTGGATGCTCGACGCCCTCGCCGCGCGGGCGGGACGCTCGCGCACGGTCGACGCCGCGCTCGCCTGGCTGACGCGGCCACTCCCGGCGTTCGCGGTCTTCGGCGTGGCCCTGATCGCGTGGCATCTGCCCGGCCCCTACAACGCCGCCCTCGAGACGCATGCCTGGCACGTCCTCGAGCACCTGGTGCTGCTCGCCGCGTCGGTCCTCGGCTGGTGGCCGGTGCTGTCGCGCTCCGCGCGTCTCCCGGCGCTCCCGTACGCGGGGCAGCTGCTCTACCTGTTCGTCTTCGGGATGCCGATGACGATCGTGGCCGCCATGGTGACGGCGGCCGAGGACGTGCTCTACCCCTACTACGCGGCGGCGCCGCGCGTGTTCGACCTCACGCCGCTCGACGATCAGCGGCTCGGCGGCGTGATCATGTGGGTGCCTGCCGGCATCATTCCGGTCGTCGCATTCACGATCGTGTTCTTTCGCTGGGCAGCGGCGGAGCGGGAAGCCGACGACGCCGCCTGACCAACGTGGCACCCTCATTGCACTCGTAAGGGGCGCCGGCCACGAGACTCGGGGCTGGCGAGGGAGACAGGTCATGCCGGTCAAGGTGCAGTTCAAGCCCGTGGGCCGTAGCGGGCACGAGTGGATCTGGAAGGCGCGCGACGAGAGCAACACGATCTCGATCTCTGGGCAGCGATTCGACTCGCTGAGCGACGCCGTACGCGACGCCCGCATCCAGATCGACGGACTCGATACGGCAGCAGACCCGGACGACGACGGGCCGTTCGCGGCCTGAGCCCTGCCCGCTTAGCCCCGTCCTGACCCACCCGCGTCCCGAGTAAATTCTCCAAAGGGCTGGCACTTTTGGGCTGCCGCCGTCGTGCCCCTGCTATCATGATGGCCGGTTCATGAACATCTGCGTCGTCGGAACCGGGTACGTCGGGCTCGTCACGGGTGCGGTCTTCGCCGACCTTGGGAATGAGGTCTTCTGCGTCGACAACCAGCGGGACAAAATCGCCGAGCTGCGCGCGGGGCGGATGCCGATCTACGAGCCGGGGCTCGAAGAGATGGTCGCGCGCAACGTGGCCGACGGCCGGCTCTCCTTCACGACGGACCTGGCCGACGGTGTGCGACGGTCGGTCATCGTCTTCATCACGGTCGGGACGCCGCCGAAGAGCGACGGCCAGACCGACCTCACGGCGGTCGGCGAGGTCGCCCGCGCCATCGGCGAGGCCATGGAGCGCTACACCGTCGTCGTGAACAAGTCCACGGTGCCGGTGGGGACGGGAGAGTTCGTCCGGGACGTCATCGAGCGCCACCAGAAAAAGAAGGTGCCTTTCGACGTCGTGTCCAACCCCGAGTTCTTGCGCGAGGGCTCGGCGATCGAGGACACCCTGCGACCCGACCGGATCGTGATCGGCGCGCCGAACCAGCAGGTCGCCATGTCGCTGCTCGAGCTCTACGCGCCGCTCGAGCGCCCCATGATCATCGTCGACGTCCCCTCCGCGGAGATCATCAAGTACGCGTCGAACGCGTTTCTGTCGACCAAGATCTCGTTCATCAACGCCATCGCAAACATCTGCGAGGCGGCCGGGGCCGACGTCACACAGGTGATGAAGGGCGTCGGCCTGGATGCGCGCATCGGCTCCGCGTTCCTGTCGGCCGGCCTCGGCTACGGCGGCTCGTGTTTTCCGAAGGACACCGATTCGCTGGTGGCCACCGCGGGCTCGCTGGGCTACGACTTCTCCCTGCTGCGCGCGGTGGTCGACGTCAATCGCGAGCGGGCCGCGCGCTTCGTCGCGATGATCGAGAAGACGCTGAACCCACTAGACGGGCGCGTCATCGCCGTGCTCGGTCTGGCCTTCAAGCCCAACACCGACGACATGCGCGAAGCGAAGTCGATCGAGGTGATCAGCGCGCTGCTCGCAACGGGCGCCACCGTCCGCGCCTACGATCCGGTGGCCACCGAGAATGCGCGCCGAATGCTGCCCGCGGCCGTCGAGTACAGCGAGTCTCCGTACGACGCCGCCAACGACGCCGACGCGGTCGCGCTCGTCACCGAGTGGAACGAGTTCAAATTCCTCAACCTGGAGCGGCTGCGCTCGGTCATGCGCCGTCCGCTGGTCTTCGACGGACGCAACCTCTGGGAGCCCGAGCGGATGCGCCGCCTCGGCTTCGAGTACCACTCGATCGGTCGCAAGTCCGTCCTGCCGCCGTCGTAGCGTCGCCGCCCATGCGCGTACTCGTCACGGGCGCCGCCGGCTTCATCGGCTCCCATCTCTGCGAGTTCTTGCTCGGCCACGGCGCTCACGTGATCGGCATGGACAACTTCATCACCGGCTCCGCCGAGAACCTCACGGCCTTCCGCGACCGGCCGGGATTTCGCTTCGTCGAGCACAACGTGACCCAGCACATCGACCTCGACGGCCCGCTCGACTGGATCCTGCACTTCGCCAGCCCTGCCTCGCCGCTCGACTACCTGGAGCTGCCGATCCAGACGCTGAAGGTCGGCGCGCTCGGGACGCACAACGCGCTCGGGCTCGCCAAGGCGAAAGGCGCGAGGCTGTTGCTGGCCTCGACGTCCGAGGTCTACGGCGATCCGCTGGTCCATCCGCAGCGCGAGGACTACTGGGGTAACGTGAATCCGATCGGGCCGCGCGGCGTGTACGACGAGGCCAAACGCTTCGCGGAAGCGATCACGATGGCGTACCACCGCGTGCATCGCATCGACACGCGCGTCATCCGTATCTTCAACACGTTCGGCCCAAAAATGAGACTCAACGACGGGCGCGCGATTCCCGCGTTCATGACGCAGGCCCTGGGCAACGAGCCCCTCACGGTCTTCGGCGACGGCTCGCAGACGCGCTCGTTCCAGTACATCTCCGATCTCGTCGACGGCATCTGGCGCGTGATGGAGCGGGGCAATAGCGACCCGGTCAATCTCGGCAACCCGCACGAGATGACGCTGCTGGAGCTCGCCAAGCGCATTCTGCGCCTCACCGGCTCGCGCAGCGAGGTCGTGTTCCGGCCGCTGCCGGTGGATGATCCCAAGGTGCGTCAGCCCGACATCACACGGGCGCGGACGCTGCTCGGCTGGGAGCCGCGCGTGGACACCGACGAGGGGTTGCGGCGCACGGTCGAATGGTTCAGAACCAAGGTCGGAAGGGGGTGAGCGGAGTGATCGACGAAGAGCTCAAAGCGATCCTCGTGTGCCCGGCCTGCAAGGGCGACCTGATCTTCGAGGAGACGCGCATCATCTGTCAGGCGTGCCGCAAGGCCTATCCGATCCGGGACGGCATCCCTGTGATGCTCATCAGCGAGGCCCAGCCCTGGGCGCCCGGCGCGTAAGCGCCGGCGCCGCGACGCAGGCGGTCATCCTCGCCGGTGGCCAGGGCACGCGCTTGCGGCCGCTCACGGTCGCGCGCGCCAAGCCGGTGGTGCCGCTGCTCAACCGGCCCTTTCTCGCGTACCAGCTCGCGTTCTTGCAAGAGCACGGCGTCACGGATGTGATTCTCGCGTGCTCGTATCGCGTCGAGGACGTGCGCGCGGCGCTCGGTGAGGCGGAGCACCTCGGTGTCCGGCTGCGCTACGTGATCGAGGCCGAGCCGCTGGGGACCGGCGGCGGCATCCGCAACGCGGCGGATCTGACGCGCGGCGCCGTGTGGGTGCTCAACGGCGACGTGCTGACCGACGCCGATTTGTCGGCGATGCGCGCGTTCCACGAGGCGCGTGGCTCGCACATGACGATCTTCCTCACGCCGGTGCCCGATCCGCGGCAGTACGGTCTCGTCGAAACGGCCGAAGACGGGCGACTGCAGCGCTTCCGTGAGAAACCTGGGGCCGACGAGGCGATCGCGACGAACACGATCAACGCCGGCGTCTACCTCATGGACGCCGCCCTGCTGACGCGGATCCCGCCGCGGCAGGTCGTGTCGATCGAGCGTGAGGTCTTCCCGCGGCTCATCGCCGATGGCGTGCCGTGCTACGGCTGGACGGCGGACGCCTACTGGCGGGACATCGGCACCCCCGCCGCGTACCGCGCGGCGCAGATGGATCTGCTCGCCGGCCGCGTGAAGACGCCCCTGGCCCCGCCCGGCGAATTGCGAGACGGCTGCTGGATCGATCCCAGCGCGTTCGTGGCCACCGGCGCGCAGCTCGCGCCGCCGATCGTCGTCGGCGCCGAAGCCGCCGTGCAGGTCGGCGCGCGCGTGGGGCCGCTCACGGTGCTCGGCGAGCGCGCGCGCATTGGCCAGGGCGCGCGCGTCGAGGGCGCCGTTCTCTGGGAGCGAGTCGACGTCGGCGCCGGCTCGGTGCTGCGCGACTGCGTGCTCGGCGCCGATGTCCGCATCGGGGCCGACGTGGACATCGCACCCGGCGTCATTCTGGAATCCGGCGCCGTCGTGCCCGACCACGCGCGTCTCACGGCCGCCTCGCGCTGAGAAGTGGCCGCCATTGCAGCGTTCTGGCGGCCGGTGAGCGCGCAGCTGCGTGTTAGACTGAGTCGGTGAGTCTCGCCAGAATCCGCAATTTCTCTATCGTCGCCCACATCGATCACGGTAAATCGACGCTGGCCGACAGGCTCCTCGCGCTGACCGGGACGATGGACGCGAAGAAGGCCGTCGATCAGGTGCTCGACTCGATGGATCTGGAGCGCGAGCGCGGGATCACCATCAAGGCCCACACGGTTCGGCTGCTCTACCGCGCCAAGGACGGCCACGAGTACACGCTCAACCTGATCGACACGCCGGGCCACGTCGACTTTTCGTACGAGGTCTCGCGCGCGCTCGCCGCCTGCGAGGGCGCCGTGCTGATCGTCGACGCCGCGCAGGGCATCGAGGCACAGACGCTCGCCAACTTCTATCTCGCCTCCGACGCGGGGCTGACGATCATTCCCGTCATCAACAAGATCGATCTGCCCGCCGCCGACGTCGACGCCACCCGCGAGCAGATCACCGACGTGCTCGATCTCGACGGCACCGAGGCGCTCGCCATCTCCGCGAAGCACGGTACCGGCGTGCCCGAGGTGCTCGAGGCGATCGTCGCCCGCATCCCGCCGCCCGCCGGCGATCCCGACGCGCCGCTGAAGGCGCTCGTGTTCGATTCGTTCTACGACTCCTACCAGGGCGTCGTCATCTATGTCCGTCTCGAGGACGGGCGCGTGCGTCCCGGGACGAAGATTCTCTTGATGTCCAATGGACGCACGTACGACGTTGCCCAGGTCGGCGTGTTCAGTCCGGACATGCGGCCGGTCGACGAGCTGTCCGCAGGCCAGGTCGGGTACATCACCGCCGCCATCAAGCGCGTGGCCGACGCCAAGGTCGGTGACACGATCACCGAGGCCGCGCGGCCCACAGGCGAGCCGTTTCCCGGTTACCGCGACGCCAAGCCGATGGTCTTCGCCGGGCTCTATCCGATCGAGGACACCGACTACGAGGCGCTCCGCGACGCGCTGGAGAAGCTGCGCCTCAACGACCCGGCCTTCAACTACGAGCCGGAGACGTCGCTCGCGCTCGGCTACGGCTTTCGCTGCGGCTTTCTCGGCATGCTGCACATGGAGATCGTGCAGGAGCGCCTCGAGCGCGAGTTCAACCTCTCGCTGATCGTCACCGCGCCCTCGGTGCAGTACAAAGTCCTTACGACGGCGGGCGAGGTGCTGGACATCGACAACCCCTCCAAGCTGCCGACGCCGGATCGCATCGAGCAGATGGAAGAGCCGTACGTGAAGTCGTCGATCTACGTCCCGACGGAGTTCATGACCGCGATCTACAAGCTGGCCCAGGAGAAGCGCGGCGAGCACAAGTCGCTCGAGTACATGGGCAAGCGCGTGCACATCCGGTTCGACTTCCCGCTGTCCGAGATCGTCATCGACTTCTACGACAAGCTCAAATCGATCTCCAAGGGGTACGCGTCGTTCGACTACGAGTTCTCCGACTTTCGCGCCTCCGATCTGGTCAAGCTCGACATCCTGCTGAACGGGGATCCCGTCGACGCGCTGTCGATCATCGTCCACCGCGACAAGGCGTACGAGCGGGGCAAGGCGCTGGTGGAGAAGCTGCGCGGGGTCATCCCGCGGCAGCTCTATGAGGTCGCCATCCAGGCCGCCATCGGCAGCCGCGTCATCGCGCGCGAAACAGTCAAGGCGATGGGGAAGAACGTCACCGCCAAGTGCTACGGTGGTGACATCACGCGCAAGCGCAAGCTGCTGGAGAAGCAGAAGGAAGGCAAGAAGCGCATGAAGCAGGTGGGCCGCGTGGAGGTCCCCCAAGAAGCGTTCTTGACGGTGCTGAAGACCTGATGGACGTCCGTGAGACCGAGCTGACCAAGCCCGACGCACTCACGACGGACGCAGCGCCGCCCGCGCGCAAGCGCAAGTCCGTCGTCCGCGAATACGCCGAGGCAATCTTCATCGCCATCCTGCTGGCGCTGGTGATCCGCACGCTCATCATCCAGGCCTTCACGATCCCGTCGGGCTCGATGATGGACACGCTGCTGGTGGGCGACTACATCCTGGTGAACAAGTTCCTCTACGGGCCGGAGCTGCCGTTGACCGATCACCGTCTGCCTGGGCTGCGCCAGCCGCAGCGCGGCGACATCATCGTCTTCAAGTACCCGCAGGACGAAAAGCGCGACTTCATCAAGCGCATCGTCGGCACGCCGGGCGACACCGTGCAGGTCCGCGGCGACCAGGTGTACGTGAACGGCAAGCTGTTGGTCGAGCCCTACGTGCGCAAGCTCGACGGGCCACTCGCCGATCGGAGCCACTCGACGTACTGCGGTTACGCCTATGGCTGCGAGGCGACGGCGGTGCCCGCGGACTCGTATTTCGTGATGGGCGACAATCGCAACAACTCCCAGGACAGTCGCTACTGGGGGTTCGTGCGCAAGGAAAAGATCAAGGGCAAGGCGTTCCTCATCTACTGGTCGTGGGACAGCGATCGGCACTGGCTGCGTTGGTGGAGACTCGCGAGATATATCCCGTAGTGGGTGCTGCGCGGACGATTGTCGCGGGGTCCGCGCGCCCGGTTCCGACCGTGGGTGGCCTGAGCGAGATGGTCAGTGGCTCCGTCCCGTCTAGCCAATCGTTGGGCTTCTATCTGCACGTTCCGTTCTGCGTTCAGCGCTGCCACTACTGCTCCTTCAACACGGCACCGCTCGAGACCGGCCAGATGGATCCCTACCTCGCGGCGCTGCACGCCGAGCTGGCGCTGCTTGGCGCCCTGCCGTGGGCGCGCGACGTCACGATCGCAACGGTCTTCCTCGGCGGCGGGACGCCGTCGCTGCTCGAGCCCGACGCGCTGGCCGCGATGCTCGACGACCTGCGCGGGCGCTGGCGGCTGGCGTCCGACGCCGAGATCACGGTCGAGTGCAATCCGGAGAGCGTGACGCGCGAGCGCCTCGCGCGCTATCGAGCGGCCGGTGTGAGCCGCGTGAGCCTGGGCGTGCAGGCACTGGACGACGAGGTGCTGAGAACGCTCGGACGCCTGCACGACGCGCGTGGCGCCCGCGCGGCGTTCGACGCCGCGCGGGACGCCGGCTTCGACGACCTCAGCGTCGACGTCATGTACGGCCTGCCCGGCCTCACGCTCGACGCGTGGGCGACCGATGTCGAGCGCGTGCTCGACTGGGGCCCGGATCACGTCTCCGCCTATGCGCTGACGCTCGACGGCGGGAGCCCCTGGGGCACGCGTGGCGTCGAAGGCCTGCCCGCAGAAGACGAGGTTGTCGCGCAGTACTGGGCGCTCGCGCGCGCCGCGGCTGCGCGCGGCTTCGAACACTACGAGGTCTCCAACTACGCCCGGGCCGGTCACCGCGCGCGGCACAACCTCGGCTACTGGCGCGCGGCGGAGTACCTGGCGGCCGGACCCGGCGCGTGCGGCTTCATCGGTGACGTCCGCTACGGCAACATCAAGCCGCTCACCCGCTGGCGCGCCGCGATCGACGCGGAGACGTTGCCTGTCGAGACCGCCGAGCGGCTCACGCCGCGGCAGCGGCTGGCCGAGCGATTGATTCTGGGACTACGCACGAGCGACGGCGTGCCCTCGGCGTGGCTCGCCGAGCGGACTGCCGGCGAGCCGGCGCTGGCGCGCCAGGTCGAGCGTTGGCAAGACGCCGGGCACCTGCGGCTCGACGGCGAGCGCGCGCGCCTGACCGAATCCGGGTTCATCGTCTCGGACGCCCTGTTTGTCGACCTGCTATAAATTAAGGGGATGGACGCGCGGCAGCGGGACGTTCTGGTTGCTTTGATTCGCGAATACGTCGACTCGGCCGAGCCGGTCGGCTCACGCGTGCTCTCCAAGCGCCACTTCCCGCACCTGTCGCCGGCGACGATCCGCAACGTCATGGCGGATCTCGAGGACATGGGCTATCTCGCCCAGCCTCACACGAGCGCCGGACGCATCCCGACCGACAAGGCCTACCGCTTCTACGTCGACTCTTTTCCGCCGCCGTCGTCGTCGGCCAGCGCGGGACCGGTCACCGCGCTGCCAACACGCCGTTCGGGGATCGACGGCTTCATGGAGCGCACGTCCTCGCATCTCTCGACGGCAACGCGGCTCACCGGCCTGCTGCTCGCCCCGCCGCTGGCGCAGACCGTCATCGCGCGCGTCGATCTCATGCCGCTCGAGGACGACCGCGCGCTCGCCGTGGTGACCACGGATGCCGGCTGGCTCACCGTGCGTGAGATCGCGCTGGAACCGCGGCTGAGCGTCGAGGAGGTGCGGGCCATCGGCCGCGAGCTCACGCGGCGCTTCCGTGACCGCAGCGTGGAGGAGATCGTGCGCATGGAGAGCGCGCCGGCCGATCCGCTCGACGCCCTGCACACGCGGGCGCGCGGCATCACCGAGCAGATCGTCGCGATGGTGCGCGGCCGCACGCTCTACGTCAGCGGCGCCATCAACATCCTCGATCACCCGGAGTTCTGGGACATCGAGCAGACGCGCGCGCTGTTGCGGACGTTCGAGCAGAAGGAGCGGCTGGCGGATCTGATGACCTCGCTGTCCGCGGACGCCGGCGTGCGTGTCACCATCGGCGAAGAGAACCCGGTGGACGCCATGCGGGAGTGCACGCTCATCACGTCGACGTACATGTATCGCGACCAGGTGCTAGGCATCCTCGGCGTCGTGGGGCCGCGCCGCCTGCCCTACCCGGAGGTCATGTCGATCGTCAACGAGACGGCCCGGCAGGTCACGGAGGCGCTGTCGCGCGTTCGCCAGGACCTCTACCTGCCCTCCTGAGCCCATGACCGACGAACCGCGCGAACCCATCGACGACGGTGCCGCGTCCGACGCGGACGCGGCCGACACCCGCATCCTGAGCCTCGAGCGGCAGCTCGCGGAGCAAAAAGATCGCCTGCTGCGCGCCGTCGCCGAGGCGGACAACGTGCGGCGGCGTGCCCAGCGCGACGCCGAGGACCGCGTCCGATACGCCAACGAGGCGCTCCTGCGCGAGCTCATCCCGATCCTGGACAACTTCGACCGGGCGCTCGCCTCGGCACGCGGTGCGGCCGGCGGCGAGAGCGTGGTGGCGGGCGTCGAGCTCATCCAGCGCGAGCTGCTGCGCGTGCTGGAGCGCGCGGGCGTCACCCGCTACTCCGCGGTCGGTCAGCCGTTCGATCCGACGCGTCACGAGGCCATCGCGCGCGTGGTGAGCGTGGACGCGCAGCCGGACACCGTCGTCAGCGAGACGGCGGCGGGCTATCTTCTGCAGGGGCGGGTGCTCCGCCCGGCGATGGTTGCGGTGGCCGCGGCGCCCGACGAGGACGCGGCGTAGGTGGCGAGCCGCGACTACTACGAGGTGCTCGGCGTCTCGCCCGACGCGAGCGAGGCGGATCTGAAGAAGGCCTACCGTCAGCTCGCGATGCAGTTCCATCCCGACAAGAATCCCGGCGACAAGAACTCGGAGGAGCGCTTCAAGGAAGTCAACGAGGCCTACGCGGTGCTCTCGGACCCCGACAAGCGCGCGCACTACGACCGCTTCGGCTCCGCTCCCGGCATAGGCGGTGGCGGCGGCTTCGAGGGCGGCTTCGGCACACTCTTCGAAGACATCTTCGAGAACTTCTTCGCCGGCGCGGGCGGCGGCCGCGGAGCGCGCTCCCGCGCGATGCGCGGCGAGGATCTCCAGTACGAGCTGAAGATCACGCTCGAGGACGCGGCGGCCGGCCTGGAGACCAAGATTCAGATTCCGCGGCTCGTCCGCTGCGATCGATGCAAGGGCAGCGGCAGCGAGCCGGGCACGCGTAAGAGCGCTTGCGACACCTGCCAGGGACGCGGCGAGATCCGCATGAGCCATGGATTCCTCACGGTGGCGCGTCCGTGCCCGCGCTGCGGCGGCGAGGGACAGATCAACAAGAGTCCCTGCCACGACTGTCGCGGCGAGGGTCGCCAGCGCGGCGACCACGTGCTGAGCGTCAAGATCCCGCCGGGGATCGACGACGGGATGCAGCTGCGTCTCTCCGGCGAGGGCAGCAGCGGCGTGAACGGCGGGCCCGCCGGCGATCTCTATGTGCTCGTGCGCATCCGCGACCACGCGATCTTCACGCGCCACGGCACCGATCTCCTCTGTGACCTGCCCGTGTCCTTCACGCAGCTGGCGCTCGGCGCCGAAGTCGACGTTCCCGTGCTGAATGGGACGGAGAAGCTGAAGATCGCGGCCGGCAGCCAGCCGCATCAGATCGTCCGCGTGCGCGGCAAGGGCATGCCGCGCCTGCGCGAGCGCGGGCACGGCGATGCCTGCTATCGCCTCGTGCTCGAGGTGCCGCAGAAGCTCACGCCCAAGCAGCGTGAAGCGCTGGAGGCCTTCGAGGCGGCATCGAAGGAGCAGCGCGGTCCGCTCGCCAGCGCCTTCATCGAAAGAATGAAGAAGCTGCTGGGCTGAGCATGAGTTCCCGCTTCTGGGAGCTCACGGTCGCCGTTCCGACGGACGCGTCCGAAGGCCTCACCAACTTCGTCTGGGAGCTCGGCGCGCTGGGCGTGGTCGAGGAAGAGACCGCCGGGCACGGCGCGCGGCTGCGGGCGTTCTTCCCCGAGAGCGCCGACACGGGCACACTCGCCACGCGGGTGAAGGCCTATCTCGGCGCGCTCGAGACGCTCGGCTTTGCGCGCGCCGGGGCGCCCGCCGTCGCCGCCGTCGCCGACAGTGACTGGGCGGAGGCGTGGCGCGCGCACTTCGCTCCGCTAGCGATCGGGCGGCGGCTGCTCATCGCGCCGCCGTGGGACATACCGATGGCCGACGACCGCTTGATCCTTCGCCTGGAACCGGGACGCGCGTTCGGCACGGGTCAGCACGGAACGACCGCCGGATGCCTGGAGCTGCTCGAGACGACCATCGAGCGCGACCCGCCGCTGCGCGCACTCGATCTTGGAACAGGCTCCGGCGTCCTCGCCATCGCCGCCGCGCGACTCGGCGTGCCGGTCGTGCTCGCCATCGACTCCGATCCCGATGCGGTCGCCTCGGCCACGGCGAACGTCGAGCGCAACGGCCTCGCCGGGCGCGTGGCGTGCGAGGTCGCCGACGTCGCGGCGCTGAAAACCGAGCCGGCGCCGCTGGTTCTCGCGAATCTCCTCGCCGCGGCGCACCGCGGCTTCGCGTCGCGGTACGCCATGCTCGTTGCGCTCGGCGGCACGCTGGTGGCCGGGGGTTGTCTCGACGCCGAAGCAGACGACGTGACCGCCGCGCTGGCGGGGATCGGCTTCCGGCCGATCGCGTCGCGGTCGATCGAGGGCTGGACGACGGTCGCCTACGAGCATGCGCCGCTTTGCGATCACGCCTGAGCGCATCGTCGACGGTCGCGTCACGTTCGACGCGCTGGAGACGCGGCATCTCGCGCGCGTCCTGCGTCTGGAGGCGGGCGACACGGTCGTCGCCACCGACGGCGTAGGGCATGACTACACGGTACGGCTCGACGCGGTCCGGCCACGAGCCAGCGGCATCGTGCTGGGGATCGCGGATGCCGCCACCGAATCGCCGCTGGCCGTGACGCTCGTGCAGGGCGTGCCCAAGGGCGACAAGCTCGACGTCATCGTGCGCGCCGCGACGGAGCTCGGCGTCGCGCGCATCGTTCCGGCGGTCACCGCGCGCAGTGTCGTGCGCCTGGCTGAGCGCCAGGCAGCGACGCGCGCTGCGCGCTGGCAGCGCGTTGCGCGCGAGGCTGCCAAGCAGTGCGGCCGCGCCGTCGTGCCGGACGTGATGGCCCCGCGCGAGCTCGAGGCGTGCCTCGACGAGGCTCGCGATGTCGACATCGCGCTTTGTCTCTGGGAAAAGCCGGCGTCGCCGCTCAGCGAGGCGCTCGTGCGCGAGACGCGCCCGCGTCGCGTCGCGGTGCTCGTCGGGCCAGAGGGTGGACTCGAGCCGCGCGAGGTCGAGGCGGCACGCGCCCGTGGCTGGCGCGTGGTCGGCCTCGGGTCGCGCATTCTGCGCACCGAGACCGCCGGGCCCGCGATCATCGCGGTGTTGCAATCGCGCTGGGGAGATCTCGGATGATTCTGGCAAATGGGCGACGGAGAGGACGGGCGCAACGTGAATGAGGGGGGTTTTGGGGGGAAGCGGTACGGGTCCCCCCAACTGAATGAGGGGGGTCTGGGGGGGAAGCCGATAGGGGGTCCCCCAATATGAATGATTCAGGTTTCGAGCAGTTCGAGGTCGAAGCGGACGTCGGCATCCGCGCGTGGGGACCGACGCGCGCGGAGGCGTTTGCGCAGGCGGCCCTTGGCGTGCTCGCGCTCGTTGCCGACCCGGCGAGCGTCAGCGTGCGCGAGACCCGCGAAGTCCGGGCGCAGGCCGACGGACCCGAGACGCTGCTCGTCGCGTGGATCGACGAGTGCCTCTACGTGCACGAGATCGAGGCGTTCGTCGTGCACCGCGTGGACGTCGACACCTGCTCCGACACGCTCGTTCACGGGCGGCTGCACGGGGAGCCGCTCGACCCGGCTCGTCACCGATTGGGCACCGTCGTCAAAGCGGCCACCCTTCACAAAGTTTCCGTCCAGGCGCGGCAGGGCCGCCACGAAGTGAAAGTGATCGTCGACGTCTAACGTCTCGAAAATGAGACGTCGGCCGTCTTCGAGCGTGTCATTGGCGCGACACCGCACGATTTACATCTCGCCGCGATCGGGCGCCGATGCAAACAAATCCGCCACTTGTCGAGCAGGGACGGTATGGCACTTCCGTTGCTCTTGTTCTGCGCGGTCATGAGACAGCACACCATCCGGAAGGCGGTCGGCCTCGAAGGTGTTGGGCTGCACTCCGGGAAGACCGTCCGCGTAACCCTCTCTCCCGGTCCCGCGGACTCCGGCATCGTGTTTCGTGTCGGCGAGCGCGGCGAAGCCATCCCCGCGACGCCCGAGAGCGTCGTCGATTCGCACTACGCGACGACGATCGGTCGCAATGGGGCGCGCATCCAGACGATCGAGCACCTCATGGCTGCCGCCGCCGGCCTCGGCATCGACAACCTCGACGTACGCGTGGAGGGCACCGAGCTACCCGCCGCCGACGGCAGCGCCAAGCCGTTCGTGCAGCTGATGCTCGCGGCCGGCCGCGCGCCGCAGGGCGCACGGCAGCGTCCGATTCGCATCCCGCATCCGATCGGCGCCGGCAGCGGTGGTCGCTGGATTCAGATCGTCCCTGCCGAGACGTTCCGCATCTCATACACGCTCGACAACGAGCATCCCGCCATCGGGACGCAGGTGCTGTCGTGGACGCCGACGGAGGAATCGTTCCTCGCCGAGTACGCGCCGGCGCGGACGTACGGCTTCCTCAGCGACCTCGGCTTCCTGCGTAAGAGCGGCCGCGCCCTCGGCGGCTCGCTGGACAACACGATCGTCATCGGCAAGAGCGCGACCCTGAACGGCCTCCGCTATCGTGACGAGTTCGTGCGACACAAGGTCCTCGACCTGCTCGGCGACCTGGCCCTGCTCGGCCGGCGCATCGAAGGTCACGTCATCGCTCGCAACGCGGGTCACGCGCTGAACTTCGAGCTCGTCGTCGCGATGCAGCGTGCGCTCGGCCTCGACCGCCGCGCGGCCCTTCGCGCAGTGCCCGCCGCCGTGACCGAAACGGCGGACGGGCTCGTTCCCGCCCCGGGCCTGGCCGTCAGCTAGGCGCTCCTCGCGGCCCGGCGGCGTCCGGGGCTTTATCCGACGCGGCGTTAGCGGCGGTATAATGACGCGTCCGGCAAATGAAGCTCTCGAGCGCCTTGCACTGGCCCGAGTTGGCCGCGGCGCTGTCGCTGCTGCTACTGGCAGGGGCGGCGCCGGCGCGCGCGGACCTGCGCATCAGCGACCTCGACATCTATCTGAACGATCACGAGGTCACCGTGCGGGTCGTGCTGTTAGACGCCATACCCCCCGGGATCCATGAGGGGCTGCACAGCGGCATTCCCACCCACCTCCGCTTCACGATCCAGCTCTGGCAGTACAACCGGCTCTTGCGCGACAGCCTGGTGCGCAGCGTCGTGATCGAGCGCCAGCTCGCCTACAACGCCGTGACCAAGGAGTACAAGGTCATCGCGCTCAAGGGCGAGACGGACCCGGCCTACGCCACGCGCGACTTGCGCGACGCGCAGCGCGTCTTCTCGGAGGTGCGCTCGCTCAAGCTCGGTCCGGCGAGCACGCTGAGCCCGGCGGAGATCTTCTACGTTCGCGTGCGCGCAGAGGCCGCGCTCAACGGGGAGAACACGTTCGTCACGCGCATGGCCGGCACCGCCGAGCAGACCGAGCGGCAGTCGGAGTACCGAACCATCCACAGGATGCAGTAGGGATGCCGCTACTCTCGGAAACGAACCGCCGCAAGCGCAACCTGCTGGTCATCCTCGGCTTCCTGGTGCTCATCGGAAGCCTGTCGGCCGTCGACCTCGGCTCGTTCGCGCCGGAGATCCCGGTGGCATCGAACATCGTGATCTTCGCGCTGTTCAACCTGAACCTCATCGTGTTCCTGCTTCTGCTCCTCCTGCTGTTCCGCAACCTGGTCAAGCTCGGGTTCGAGCGCCGCCAGAAGGTCATCGGCGCGCGTTTCAAGACGAAGCTCGTGCTCGCGTTCCTGTCGCTCGCGGTGGCGCCGGCGATCCTGATCTTCATCATCGCGTCCAACTTCATCAACAAGTCCATCGAGGGATGGTTCAAGCCGCAGGTGGAGCGCCCGCTCGACCAGGCGCTGTCGGTAGCGCAGACGTACTACGCGAACCTGGAGCGCACGGCGCTGCGCCACGGCCAGCACATCGCACGCACGATCGAGCGCGACGGCCTGCTGGCGGAGGATCGTCGCGACACGCTGACGGCATTTCTCGCGGACCAGCAGGAGCTGCTGTCGATCAGCACGCTCACCGTCCTGGACACGCACGGCCGCCAGGTGGTGCACGTAAGGGACCCGCTCCTCGGCGACCTCGCCACGCGCGAGCTCAGCGAGGCGCAGATCAAGCGCGGCATCTCGGGCCACGAGGTCACCACCGTACGCGAGCTCGCCTCGGGCGACCTGATCGAAGCCGTCACGCCGATCTGGACAGCACGCGGCGGCGGTGACCGCCACGTGGTCGGCGCCATCGTGGTGGGCACGCACATCACCGAGCGGCTGGAGGCCAAGGTCCGCGGGATCTCCCAGGCGTTCCGCGAATACAAGCAGCTCAAGCTGCTGAAGAACCCGATCAAGGGCATCTACATTTTGCTCTTCCTCCTCATGACGCTCATCGTGGTGTTCGGGTTCACCTGGTTCGGACTCTATCTCGCGCGCGGTATCACCGGCCCCATCGAGCAGCTCGCCGAGGGCACGCGCGAGGTCGCCGCCGGCAACCTCGCCTACAAGGTCCAGGCGCGCGCCGACGACGAGATCGGGCTGCTCGTCGACTCGTTCAACCGGATGACCGACGACCTCTCGAGCTCCAAGCACCGGCTCGAGGAGGCGTACGTCGACCTGCAGGACAAGCACACCGAGCTGGAAGACCGCCGGCGCTACATCGAGACCGTGCTCGAGGCCATCACCACCGGCGTCGTCTCGCTCGATGCGCTCGGCCGCATCACCACGCTCAACCGGGCAGCCGCCCGGATGTTCGGCGTGGCCGAGGCGGCGGCAATCGGCCGACTGCTGGAGGAAGTCTTCACCGGCCCGGAGGCGCGTGAGGTCGTCGCGCTCGTGCAGCGCACGCGACGCCCGAAGACCGGAACCGTCGCGATCCAGCTGCACATGCGCCGCGGCGGCGCAATGCTCTCGCTGCTCACCTCCGCCACCGCTCTGCGCGGATCCGAGGGCGCTTACGAGGGCGCCGTCATCGTCTTCGATGACCTCACCGAGCTGCTGAAAGCGCAGCGGATGGCGGCGTGGCGCGAGGTGGCCCAGCGGATCGCGCACGAGATCAAGAATCCGCTGACCCCCATCCAGCTCTCGGCGCAGCGGCTGCGGCGCCGGCTCTCGCGCGTGGGTGGTGAGGACGCGCAGCTCGTCACCGAGTGCACCGAGACGATCATCCAGGAGGTTGACGGCCTCAAGCGCCTGGTCGACGAGTTCTCACGCTTCGCCCGCATGCCGGCGTTCGTGCCGAAGCCGACCGACGTTCGCATGCTCGTGGACGGGGTGGTCACGCTCTACCGCGAGTCGCACCCGCAGTGCACGTTCGTCACGCGCCACGGCGACGACGTGCCGCTGCTGGAAGTCGATCCCGACCACATCAAGCGCGCCGTGCTGAACCTCGTCGACAACGCCGTCGAAGCGATGAGCTCGGGGGGCATGGTGACTGTCGAAACGGAATATCTGCCCGAGACGGCGCGCGTGCGGCTCGTGGTGTCGGACACCGGTCCCGGCATCCCGAGCGAGGATCGCGACAAGTTGTTCCTGCCGTATTTCTCGACGAAGGTGACCGGGATGGGGCTCGGCCTGCCGATCGTGAGCGAGATCGTGAACGAGCACGGCGCCACCATCCGCGTCGAGGACAACCAGCCGTCGGGCACGCGCTTCGTGATCGAGGTGCCGGTGACGCGGGCGCCGGCGCCCGTGGAGGCCTGAGCATGGCCGGCGAGCACATCCTCATCGTGGACGACGAGCCGGCGATTCAGGGCACGCTGCGCGCGGTGCTCGAGGACGAGGGCTATCGCGTGACCACCGCCGGCGGCGGCGAGGAAGCCGTTCGCCTCGTCACGGACGAGGTGCCGGACGTCGTGTTCCTCGACATCTGGATGCCGGGCATGGACGGTCTCGAGACACTGGCCGAGCTCAAGCGCGTGCGTCCGGACGCGCCGGTGATCATGATCTCCGGCCACGGCACGATCGAGACGGCCGTGAAGGCCACACGACTGGGTGCCTACGACTTCATCGAGAAGCCGCTATCGCTGGAGAAGACGCTGATCAGCGTCACCCGCGCGCTGGAGCACGGCCGCCTCGAGCGCGAGAACGCCAACCTCCGCGCGCGGCTCGAGATGCGCACCGAGATCATCGGCGACAGCGCGCCGATGCGCGCGCTGCGCGAGGCCATCGCCACCGCGGCCCCGACCAGCGGGCGCGTGCTCATCCACGGCGAAAACGGCAGCGGCAAGGAGCTCGTGGCGCGCGCGATCCACGCGCTGTCGAGCCGGCGCGAGGGGCCGTTCGTCGAGGTCAACTGCGCGGCCATTCCAGAAGAGCTGATCGAATCCGAGCTGTTCGGCCACGAGCGCGGCGCCTTCACCGGTGCGGTGGCGCGGCGGCGCGGCAAGTTCGAGACGGCCGACGGCGGCACGCTGTTTCTCGACGAGATCGGCGACATGAGCCTCAAGACGCAAGCCAAGGTACTGCGCGCGCTGGAGGAGCAGGTGGTCGAGCGCGTGGGCGGCCGCGAGCCGATCAAGGTCGACGTCCGCGTGATCGCGGCCTCCAACCGCGACCTCTCGGCGCTGATCGCCCAGGGCGGTTTCCGCGAGGATCTCTTCTACCGGCTGAACGTCATCCCGATCGAAGTGCCGCCGCTGCGTGAGCGGCGTGACGACATTCCCCTGCTGGTCGAGCATTTCATCGCCGTTTTTTCCGCGGAGAACGGCAAGCGGCTGAAGACGGTCTCGGGCGAGGCCCTCGCCTACTTCGTCGCGTACGACTGGCCCGGCAACGTGCGCGAGCTCCGCAACATGGTCGAGCGGCTCGTCATCATGACCCCCGGTGAGATGATCGGTCCCGACGATCTGCCGGCACCGCTGCGCCCGAAGGACGCCGGCGCCGGCGGTGAGGGACAGCGCTTGCTGAAAGACGCTCGCGACGGCTTCGAGCGCGCCTACATCCTGAGCGAGCTGCGCGCGAACGACTGGAACATGACGCGCACGGCCGACCGCCTGGGGATCGAGCGCTCGCACCTCTACCGCAAGATCAAGACGTACGGCATTACGCCGCCGAAATGACTTCGGAGGGGGCGCCTCACAGGCGCGTCTCCAGCGCGACGGCCCCTCCGATGCCTCCCCCAGCGCATGGCCGCTCCCGCATCGGCCGTGCCGCGCCGATTCGCTAGGGCGCGCTGGTGTAGGATCGGCGCGCGGTGCCCGCCTTCAACTTCGTGCGCAAGTCCTTCTACCGCGATTCCGTCACGCTCATGCGGCTGTCCAGCGAGCTGGAGGCGGTGGCTGGCGTCAGCGCGGCGGCGGCGCTGATGGGCACGCCGCACAATCGCGAGCTCCTGGCGCAGGCGGGTTTGCTCGCAGACGCGGGCGCGGCCGCGGAGCCGACAGACCTCATCATCGCGGTCGCGGCCGACTCACGAGGTAGCGCGGAGGCGGCGCGCGCGGCCGCTGAGCGCGCCCTCTTGGCGCCAAAGCCGACGACCGCCGGCGTGGCGACTGCGTCGCCGCGAACGCTCGCGTCGGCGCTGAAGCTCCTCGCCGACGCCAATCTGGCGCTGATCTCGGTGCCCGGCGCCTACGCCGCCGCCGAGGCGTTCAAGGCCCTCGATGCCGGCCTGCACGTCATGCTGTTCAGCGACAACGTCCCGGTCGAGACCGAAATCAGCTGCAAGCGGCGGGCGCTCGAGCGCAGTCTGCTCATGCTCGGTCCCGACTGCGGCACCGCAATCCTGGACGGCGTGCCGCTCGGCTTCGCCAACGCCGTGCCGCGCGGTCGCATCGGGCTCGCCGCGGCATCGGGCACCGGCCTGCAAGAAGTCACCTGCGCGCTCGCGCGCGAGAGCGAAGGCGTCTCCCAGGCGATCGGTGTCGGAGGGCGCGACCTGTCCGATGAGGTCGGGGGCACGATGATGCTGCGCGCGCTGCAGTTGCTCGCCGCGGATCCTGCGACCGAGGTCATCTGCGTCATCGGCAAGCTGCCGGGCGTGGCCACGGCACACCGCATCGCGGACGCTCTCACGAAGATCGCCAAGCCGCGCGTCGCCTGTTTTCCGGGCGCAAGCGTCGCCACGACGGCGTCGCCGGATCTCGAGCGTGTGATGGCACGGCTGACGGACGTCGGCGTGCACGTCGCGGCAACGCTGGAGGATGCGGGCCGCGCGGCCGTGGCCCTGGCGCGTGGCAGGAAACCGGTGCCGACGGAGTTCACGCTGCCGCACGCCGAAGTCGAGCGCCTCGTGGGCGACGCGGCGCGCGGGCTGGCGCCGGGTCAACGCTACGTGCGCGGCGTCTATTCCGGCGGCACGCTCGCATTCGAAGCGCTGGCCGTGCTCGGGCAGAGCCTCGACGACGTCCCGCGCTCGCTCACCGGCGGCGGCGCGGGGCATCGGGTCGTCGACCTCGGGGACGACGCCTTCACGCTCGGCAGGCCGCACCCGATGATCGACGGGCGCGTGCGACGCGACTGGATCGATAAAGAGGGCCGCGATCCCGCCACTGCCGTGCTCCTTCTCGACGTCGTGCTCGGCTATGGCGCGCATCCCGACCCCGTCGGCGAGCTCCTTCCGGCCATCCGCACCGTGCGCGCGCAGCGTCCGCTGCCGGTGGTGGCGAGCGTGTGCGGGACCGACGCCGACCCGCAGTCGCGCGCCGCGCAGGTCGAGCGGCTGCACGCCGCCGGGGTCATCGTCATGGGCGGCAACGCGCAGGCGGCGCGCCTCGCGGCCGCGATCGCGCGGCGGGCGCGCTGATGTCGCTCCTGGGCGGGGCGCCGCGAGTCGTCAACGTCGGCCTCGAGCTGTTCGCGGCGACGCTCGGCGCGCTGGACGTTCCTGTCGTGCACGTCGACTGGCGCCCGCCCGCCGGCGGTGATCCGCGCCTGTCGGAGCTGCTCGCGCGCCTGCTACCGCAGCGCGCGGCCATCGACCGCGCGAACGCGACGGCGCTCGAGCGGCTGACGAACGGCGAGCCGTTTCTGGTCGACTGCCGGCCGGCCCGCGAAGCCCTCGACCTGCCCGACCACACCGTGTTGCACTCGGGGCCGCCGCTCGACTGGGCGCGTTTCAGCGAACCCGTCCGCGCCGCGATCCTCTGCGCGATCCGTTACGAGAGCTGGGCCGCCAACGACGACGCCGCGCGCGAGCTGATCGAGCGCGGAGCCGTGCGCCTGGCCCCCTGCCACCATCACGCGGCGACCGGGCCCATGGCCGGTGTCGTCACGCCGTCGATGCCGGTGTTCGTCGTCGAGAACCGCGCCTACGGCACCCGCGGCCACGCCACGATCAACGAAGGGCTCGGCAAGGTTCTGCGCTACGGCGCCAACGACGCAAGCGTGCTCGCACGGCTCCACTGGATCGCCACCGAGGCGGGACCGCTGCTCGGCGCCGGATTGCGCGCCCTTGGCGGGATCAATCTGCGATCGCTCATGGCGCAGGCGCTGCGCATGGGCGATGAGATGCATCAGCGCAACATCGCGGCGACGGCGCTGCTCACCCGCGCGCTCATGCCGGGCATCGCGAAGGTCGGCGGCCGGCACCACGCGGTCGCCCGGCTGGCGGAGTTCCTCGCCGGCAACGATCAGTTCTTCCTGAACATCGCCATGGCCGCCGGCAAGGCGATGGTCGAGCCGGCCAGCGGCGTTGCGGGCTCCACGCTGGTGACCGTCATGGCGCGCAACGGTACCGAGTTCGGCGTCCGCCTCGCCGGCGGCGGCGCGCGCTGGTTCACCGCGCCCGTCAACACGCCGCAGGGCCTGTACTTCCCCGGCTTCGCCGCCGAGGACGCGAATCCCGATATGGGCGACAGCGCGATCGTCGAGACGATCGGCCTCGGCGCGTTCGCCATGGTCGCCGCGCCGGCCGTCGCGCGCTTCGTCGGCGCCGGCGGCACGGTCGAGGCCGCGGCCATGACTGCGGAGATGCGGGAGATCTCTGCCGGCGAGCATCCGCACTTTCGCATTCCGTCGCTCGACGACCGGGGGAGCCCCGTGGGGATCGACGCACGGCTCGTCGTCGAGACGTCGATCACGCCGCTGATCAACACGGGAATCGCAAGCCGTCGGGCCGGCGTCGGGCAGATCGGCGCGGGCGTCGTGCGCGCACCGCTTGGCTGCTTCACCGCCGCGCTGGAGGCGCTGGCGGGTCCGTGAGTCGCGCTATGCCTCCCCGATGAGGCGGCGCACGCGCGTGAGCAGGGCCGTGTCGCTGAAAGGCTTCGCGAGGACTTCCGTGTCGGGCTCGGCGAGCGACGTGACGTCGGCGGCGGCCAGGCCCGTCGAGAGAATCACCGGCAGGTGGCGCCACGGCGTGCTCTCGCGCAGCCGCTTCAAAAACTCGCGACCATCCATGCCCGGGAGCGACATGTCGAGCACGATGAGATTGGGACGGATCTCCGCGAGGCGATCGAGCGCTTCAGTGGCCGTCTCGATCGCGGTCGCCGCGTAGCCGGCGGCGCTGAGCACCAGCACGTGGACGTCGCGAAGGTAGGCCTCGTCGTCAACCACGAGGATCTGTTTGGCCACCGGGGACCAGGGGTGCAAGCGCGATGCCCGACCGCGGTCGAACGGGCGCATAGTTGTCGACGGCACCTCGATCGGCGCGTGTCCCGCTGACGTGCCAGGTGTCAGAACGGCGTATCAGAAAGGATCACGGCCGGCGTGAGCGCCGACGTCCTCGGTCGCGTCGTCGGGCTCGTCATCCTCGGCAGCTTCACCTGGCTCGTGCTCGCCAACGGCATCGCCTTGCCGTCGGGCGTGATCCTCAACGTCCTGCACCTGATCGATCTGGTCTTCCACGAAGCCGGTCACGTCATCTTCGGCTTCTTCGGCCGCTTCATCGCCATCGCCGGCGGCTCGTTCAACCAGGTGCTCATTCCCATCGTCTGCACGAGTGTCTTCCTCCTGCGCCGGCAATTCGCCTCGGCGGCGGTGACGCTCTTCTGGACGGGGCAGAATCTCGCCGACGTCGCCGTCTACGTGGCCGACGGCCGCGCCATGGCGCTGCCACTGCTCGGCGACGGATTGATCCACGACTGGAACTTCATACTCGGGACGCTCGGGCTACTCCACGCTGCCGAGTCGCTCGGCCGCCTCACGTTCGGCCTCGGCGCGCTCACGATGCTCGCGGCGCTCGCATTGCTCGCCTGGGACGCGTGGACCCACGTGCTATCCTCCGAAACGCGGGACCGCTCATGACGTTCGATCCAACCGGAATTCTCGGCGCCGTCCTCGATGCGCTCGTCGAATCGGTGCTTGTCACCGATGCCGAGGGACGCCTCACGTTCGCGAATGCGACCGCCGCGCGCACGCTCGGCACGGCGCGCGACATCGGTCGCCCGGTGGGCGAGCTGCTCGATCGGTATCCGTCGCGCACGCCGGACGGAGCGCCGCTCGCGGCCGCGCAGCACCCGATCCGGCGCGCCCTCGCGCAGGGCCAGGCCGTGATCGGCGCCGAGCTCACGCTGGATCTGGACGGTGAGCCCGCGACGTTTCTCGTCAACACCGTCCCGCTGCGCGATGGCGACGGTCGGCTGACCGGCACCGTCTCCGTGCTTCACGACGTCACGGGCGCACGCCGGCTCGAGCGCGAGGCGGCCGAGCACGCGGCGCAGCTCACAACGCTGGTCGACCTCGTCGACGAAGGCATCTTCATCGTCGCCGCCGACGGCTCCCTGCTCTTCACGAACGATATCGGCCGCGATCTGCTGGGCGCCATGCCCGCCGGCGAGCGGCCCGCCGAGCGGATTCCGCGGCTCTCCATCCGCGAGCCGGCCGGTCGCCTGTTGTCGAGCCCTGAGCTGCCGTCGACGCGCGCTCTCCACGGCGAGACGGTCGCGCCCGTCGATCTGCTGTACACGGCCGCCAGCGGCGCGACGCGACGGGCCCGCGTCCGCGCGCTTCCGCTGCGCCGAGCCGGCGTCGTCTACGCGGCGGTCGTGACGTGGCGCGACGTCACCGAGGAGACGCGCGCGCTCGCCGAGCTGGAGGCGGCGCGCGCGGCGGCGGAGGAAGCCAACCAGCTCAAGGACGATTTCATCGCCGCCCTCTCGCACGAGCTTCGCACTCCCCTGCAGCCGATCCTCGGCTGGACAGAGGTGCTGCGGCGCCACGGCAAGCTGGACGACGTCACCACGCGCGCGATGGAGGTCGTGCACCGCAACATCCGCCAGCAGGTCCGCCTCGTCGACGATCTGCTCGACCTGTCGCGCATCCTGCACGGCAAGTTCATTCTCAGATTCGAAACCTTCGATCTGCGCGAGCAGGTGCGCGCCGCCGTCGAGGCCTTCGAGGAGCCGGCTGCCCTCAAGCGCGTGCGGCTCGTCGCGACGCTCCCGGACGAGGCCGTGGTGATGTGGGGCGACGCCGCACGCCTGCACCAGATCGTCACGAACCTGCTCGCGAACGCGCTGAAGTTCACCGCGTCCGGCGGCCGCATCGGCGTGCGCCTCGAAGCGCGCGAGCGCCGCGCGCTGATCGAGGTGGACGACAGCGGCGAGGGGATCGCCGCGACGGACCTACCCATCATCTTCGAGCCCTTTCGCCAGGGCCGAGAGTCCACCCGCCGCGGCGGCCTGGGCATCGGGCTCGACCTCGTGCGCCGGCTGACTGAGATGCACGGCGGCACGGTCACGGTGGCGTCGGCCGGCCTGGGTCACGGCGCGCGCTTTCGCGTCGAGCTGCCGCTGTCGCGCCCGGAGACGCCGGCCGCCGTGCCGCCGGCGAGCACGCGGCCGCGCCTGGAACGGCAGTCGGTGCTCGTCATCGAGGACAACGCCGACACGCGTGACGTGCTGAAGCTGATGCTCGAGGTCGAGGGCGCGTCCGTCGAGACGGCTGAGGGCGGCGAGGAGGGGCTCCGCGCCGCCGAGCGGGCGCGTCCGGACATCATCCTCTGCGACATCGGCCTGCCCGATATCGACGGCTTCGAGGTCGCGCGGCGCATCCGTGCGCGCAGCGATCTGGCCCCCTCCCGGCTCATCGCCCTGACCGGCTACGGCCAGGCCGAGGACATGCGCCAGGCGGTGAAGGCCGGCTTCGATGCGCACCTCACCAAGCCGGTGAACCTGGATCAATTGCTGGCGCTGCTCGTCTCATCGGCGCGTTGACAGGGCCGCGAGCGTCCGTGTAGAGTCACATCTGACTTCGACGTGCGCTTTCCTTTAAGCGGGCCCTGCGAGGCTCGCAAGGAGAGGACGATGACCACCCGCTCGCCCCGCTTGCGTGAAAAGGCCGAAGTGCTGGACACGGCGGCCCTCGACCGCGCGCTGACCCGTATCGCCCACGAGATCCTCGAAAAGAACGGCGGCGCCAAGGATGTGACCTTCGTCGGCCTCCGCACCCGTGGTGTGACGCTGGCGCAGCGGCTGGCGGTGAAGATCGCGGCGATCGACGGTCCCTCGCTGCCGGTGGGCGCGCTCGACATCACGCTCTACCGCGACGACCTTGACCGCCGCGGCGCCCCGGTCGTGCGCGCGACCGAGATCCCGTTCTCGATCAAGGACAAGACCGTCGTGCTGGTGGACGACGTGCTCTTCACCGGCCGCACCATCCGGGCCGCGCTGGACGCCCTGATCGATCTGGGACGCCCGAAGATGATCCAGCTCGCGATTCTGGTGGACCGGGGCCACCGCGAGCTGCCGATTCGTCCCGACTACATCGGCAAGAACCTGCCGACGTCGCGCCGCGAGTCGGTCGCGGTGCGACTCACCGAGCACGACGGCGAGGACCGCGTCGTCATCGAAGAGCCCGAGGAGGCTTGAGGATGGGGTGGACCCGCAAGGATCTCCTGACGATCCGCGAGCTGGAGCCGGCCGAGATCCTCACGCTCGTGGACACCGCGGCATCGCTGCAGGAGATCGCCGGACGCGAGATCAAGAAGGTGCCCGCCCTGCGCGGCAAGACCGTCGTGAATCTCTTCTACGAGAACTCCACGCGCACACGGACGTCGTTCGAGATCGCGGGAAAGTGGCTGTCCGCCGACGTGATCAATTTTTCGGCCTCGGCCTCCAGCGCCGCCAAGGGCGAGTCGTTCGTCGACACGGCGCGCAACATCGCCGCCATGAGCCCGGACGTGGTGGTGGTGCGGCACTCGTCGTCCGGCGCACCGGCGCTGCTGGCGCGCGAGCTCACGTGCGCCATCGTCAACGCAGGAGATGGAGCCCACGAGCATCCAACGCAAGCCCTTCTGGATCTTCTGACGATCCGCGAGAAGAAAGGCCACTTCGAAGGGCTCAGCGTGGCGATCGTCGGCGACATCGCGCACAGCCGCGTGGCGCGCTCGAACATCCACGGCATGCGCAAGCTCGGCATGACGGTCACGGTCGCCGGGCCCCCGACGCTCATTCCCCCCTACGCGCAGGAGCTCGGGTGCAAGGTGAGCTATCGGCTGGAGGACGCGATTCGCGACGTGGACGTGATCATGATGCTGCGCCTGCAGCAGGAGCGCATGCATGCCGGCTTGATTCCCTCGCTGCGCGAGTACTCGCGCTACTGGGGACTGACGCTCGACCGGCTCGCCGCCCACGCGCGGCCGGACGTGCTGATCATGCATCCGGGTCCCGTGAATCGCGGCGTCGAGCTCTCGCCCGAGGTCGCGGACGGTCCGTACTCGGTGATCCTCGATCAGGTCGCCAAGGGTGTGGCCGTGCGCATGGCGGTGCTGCTGCTGCTCGCGGGCGGCCGCAGCGGGGAGGCGCAATGACGAGTCCCAAGCGCGAAGACCGTGCGACGGCGCTGCTGATCCGCGGCGGTCGGGTGATCGACCCCGCCGCGGGTCTCGACACCGTGCACGACGTGCTGATCGAGCAGGGCAAGATCGCGCGCGTCGGCGCGCGGCTGTCGGCGCCGCAAGGCGCCGCCGTGATCGAGGCCGCCGACAAATGGGTCTGCCCCGGCTTCATCGACATGCACGTGCACCTGCGCGAGCCCGGCCACGAGTACAAGGAAACCGTCGCAACGGGCACGCGCGCGGCCGCCGCGGGCGGCTTTACCGCCGTCTGCTGCATGGCCAACACCCAGCCCATCAACGACAACCGCGCGGTCACCGACTACATCCGCGCCAAGGCGGAGAGCGAGGGCGTCGTCCGCGTCTATCCCATCGGCGCCGTGACGCGCGGGCTCGAGGGCAAGGAGCTGGCCGAGCTCGCCGAGCTGGCCGAAGCCGGCTGTGTGGCGTTCTCCGACGACGGCCACTGCGTGATGAACGCCGAGCTCTACCGACGCGCGATGGAATACACGCTGCCGTTCGGGGCGCCGGTGATCAGCCACGCCGAGGACCAGATGCTGTCGCGCGGCGGCTGTATGAACGAGGGCGTCGTCTCGACCGAGCTGGGGCTGGCCGGGATTCCGGCCGCGGCCGAAGACGTCATGGTCGCGCGCGACGTGCTCCTGGCGGAGCTCACGGGCGCTCATGTGCACATTGCCCATGTGTCGACCTCCGGCGCGGTGCGGCTGGTGCGGGAGGCGAAGGCGCGCGGCGTTCGGGTCACGGCCGAGGTCACGCCGCATCACCTGCTGCTCACGGAGGACGCGGTGCGCTCCTGGGACGCCAACACCAAGATGGCGCCGCCGCTCAGGACCAGGCACGACACCGAGGCGTTGATCGAGGCGCTGGCCGACGGCACCATCGACTGCGTGGCAACCGACCATGCGCCGCACGCGTTGAGTGAAAAAGAAGGCGAGTTCGACCGTGCCGCCAACGGCGTGGTCGGCCTGGAGACGGCGGTGGCGCTGCTGCTCGACCGATTGGTGCGACCCGGCCTGCTCTCTGTCGCGACGTTCGTATCGCGGCTCTCACGCGATCCGGCACGGCTGCTCCGTCTGCCCGGTGGGAGCCTCGGCATCGGCGCGCCGGCGGACCTCACGCTGATCGATCCCGATGCCGCGCTGACGGTCAATCCAATGGACTTCAAGTCCAAGAGCCGCAATACGCCGTTTGCGGGCTGGTCGGCGACCGGCCGGCCGTGGAAGACGATCGTCGGCGGAACGGTCGTGTGGGAGGGCTCGTGAGCGACGCGCTGCTGGTACTCCGTGACGGGCGGGTCTTCCGCGGGCGCGCGCTCGGCGCCGCCGGCGAAACCTCCGGCGAGGTCATCTTCAACACGGCGATGTCCGGCTACCAGGAGATCCTCACGGATCCCTCGTATCGCGGACAGATCGTGACGATGACGTATCCGATGATCGGCAACTACGGCATCAACGAGGAAGACGTCGAGTCGCACAGGCCCTGGGTCAACGGGCTCATCGTCAAGGAAGCTTCGGTGTGCCCGTCGTCCTGGCGCGGCCGCGTGAGCCTCGACGAATATCTGAAGGCGCACGACATCGTCGGGCTGCAGGGCATCGACACGCGCGCGCTCACCCGTCACCTCCGCGATCAGGGCGCACAGGACGGCATCGTCTCGTCCGTCGATCTCGACGTGAGTCGGCTGCGCGAGCGCGCCCGCGCGCTGCCCGGGCTCGTGGGGCGCGATCTCGTGGCTGAGGTGACGGCCAAAGAGCCGTTCACGTGGACGACCGGGGATTGGGATCTCGCGAAGGGCTACCGTCCGCCGCCGCCCGCGCGCTTCAACGTGGTCGCGTTCGACGCCGGCATCAAGTTCAACATCCTGCGCCAGCTGCGCGCGGGGGGGTGCGACGTCACCGTGGTGCCGGCCAACACACCGGCCGAAGCGGTGCTCGAGCGACGACCCCACGGCGTGTTTCTCTCGAACGGCCCTGGCGATCCCGAAGGTGTGCCGTATCTCATCGACAGCGTGCGCGCCCTGCTCGGCCGCGTGCCGATCTTCGGCATCTGCCTCGGCCACCAAATCATCGGCCTCGCCGCCGGCGGTCGCACGTACAAGCTGCCGTTCGGCCACCACGGCGCGAATCACCCGGTCCGCGACCTCGCGACCGGACGCGTCGAGATCACGTCGCAGAACCACGGGTTCGCCGTCGATCCAGAGTCGCTGGCCGGCGGCGGGTGGGAGCCCAGCCATCTGAACCTCAACGACACGACCTGCGAGGGGCTGCGCCATCGCGAGCTCCCCGTGTTCTGCGTGCAATACCACCCGGAGGCGTCGCCGGGCCCGCACGACGCGAACTACCTGTTCCATCGCTTCACAGACCTGATGGCTTCACGGACCTGATGGGAGGCTGAGCTTCGATGCCGAAATACCTGATCTCGTACCGAAAGGTCGAGGGCGCGGGACAGAAGCCGGAATGGGCCTCGTTCACCACCCAGAGCGAGGCCTCGCTGGAGGCGCACGCCATCAAGGAGCGCGTCGAGCGGCGCATGAGCGTGCTCGGCGAGCAGCTCTGGGGCGACGGCCAGGCCGTCTGGGTGGGCGCGGGACGCATCGACGACGTCCTCTACAAGCGCGAAGAGGCCGCCCCCGAGACGTCGATCGTCTACGGGCTCGTGGAAGAGTAGCGGATGCCGAAGCGGACCGACATCCGGAAGATCATGATCATCGGCTCGGGGCCGATCGTCATTGGCCAGGCCTGCGAGTTCGACTACTCGGGCACGCAGGGCTGCCGAGCACTACGCGAAGAAGGCTACGAAGTGGTGCTCGTCAACAGCAACCCGGCCACGATCATGACCGACCCGGAGATGGCCACGCGCACGTACGTCGAGCCCCTGACCCCCGAGTTCGTCGCGAGGATCATCGCGCGCGAGCGGCCGCAGGCGCTGCTGCCGACGCTCGGCGGCCAGACCGCGCTCAATCTCGCCGTCGCGCTGTCGGAAGACGGCACCCTCGACCGCTTCGGCGTCGAGCTCATCGGCGCGAAGATTCCCGCCATCCGCAAGGCCGAGGATCGCGAGCTGTTCAAGCGCGCCATCGAGTCGATCGGCCTCACGCTGCCGCGCTCGGGCTACGCGCGCTCCATCGAGGAAGCCAAGAGCATCGTGCGCACGACGGGCTACCCCGCCATCATCCGCCCCTCGTTCACGCTGGGCGGTACGGGCGGCTCGATCGCGTACAACCCCGAGGAGCTCGAGGAGTCCGTGCGCTGGGGCCTGCAGCAATCACCGGTCGGCACGGTGCTCATCGAGGAGTCGGTTATCGGCTGGAAGGAGTTCGAGCTCGAGGTCATGCGCGACCTCGCCGATAATGTGGTCATCATCTGCTCGATCGAGAACGTCGATCCCATGGGTGTTCACACGGGGGATTCGGTCACTGTCGCTCCCGCTCAAACGCTCACTGACAAAGAGTATCAACTCATGCGGGATGCGGCCGTCTCGATCATCCGCGAGATCGGTGTCGAGACCGGCGGCTCGAACATCCAGTTCGCCGTCAACCCGGACGACGGCCGTCTGGTCGTCATCGAGATGAACCCGCGCGTGTCGCGCTCGTCGGCGCTGGCGTCGAAGGCCACCGGCTTCCCCATCGCCAAGATCGCCGCCAAGCTCGCCGTCGGATATCGGCTCGACGAGGTCCGCAACGACATCACCCGCGAGACACCTGCCTCGTTCGAGCCGGCGATCGACTACTGCGTGGTCAAGTTTCCGCGCTGGGCGTTCGAGAAGTTTCCGGAAGCCGACCGCACGCTGACGACGCAGATGAAATCCGTCGGCGAGGTGATGGCCATCGGGCGCACGTTCAAGGAGGCGCTGCAGAAAGCCATCCGCTCGCTGGAGCAGGATCGCTGGGCGCTGACGCTCGACCGCGAGGTTCCCGACGAGGAGCTGCGCGGCCTGCTGAGCCGGCCGAACCCGGACCGCATGTTCGCCATCGGCGACGCGTTCCGGCGCGGCATGAGCACCACCGAGATCCAGGGCCTGACCCGGATCGATCCGTGGTTCCTCGAGAACATGCGCGAGATCGTCGCCTTCGAGGTCGACATCCGGCGCGCGGCGCTGACCGACGCCGGGATCTTGCGCACCGCCAAGCAGCTGGGTTTCGCCGACCGCTGGCTGGCGCGTCTCACCGGCAAGCGCGAGCACGAGATCCGGGCGCTGCGGCTGTCGCAGGGCATCCGCGCGACGTTCAAGACCGTCGACACGTGCGCCGCGGAGTTCGTCGCCCACACCCCGTACCTCTACTCCACTTACGAGGACGAGGACGAGGCGCCGCCGACCGATCGCCGCAAGGTCGTCATTCTGGGCTCCGGACCCAATCGGATCGGCCAGGGCATCGAATTCGACTATTGCTGCGTGCACGCCGCGTTCGCGCTGCGCGAGCGGGGCGTGGAAGCGATCATGATCAACTGCAACCCGGAGACCGTCTCCACCGACTACGACACGTCCGACCGGCTCTACTTCGAGCCGTTGACGCTCGAGGACGTGCTGAACGTCGTCGACAAGGAGCAGCCCTTCGGCGTCATCGTGCAGTTCGGCGGCCAGACGCCGCTCAAGCTCGCGGTGCCGCTGCAGCGGGCAGACGTGCCGATCCTCGGCACCTCGCCGGATGCGATCGATCGCGCGGAGGACCGGCAACGCTTCAGCGAGCTGCTGAACGAGCTGAAGCTGAACCAGGCCGCCGGCGCCACCGTGCGCTCGTTGCCCGAGGCGCGCGACGTCGCCCAGCGGCTCGGCTTTCCCGTGCTCGTGCGTCCGTCCTATGTGCTGGGCGGCCGGGCGATGCGCATCGTGTACGACGACCAGGACCTGATCCAGTTCGTCGGCGAGGCGGTGGAGGCGGCGCCGGAGCATCCGATCCTCATCGACAAGTTCCTGGACGACTCGATCGAGATCGATGTGGACGCGGTCGGCGACGGCGAGCGCGTCGTGGTCGGCGGCGTGATGGAGCACATCGAGAAGGCCGGCGTACACTCCGGCGACGCCGCCTGCGCGCTCCCGCCGTACAGCCTCGACGACGGCCAGGTCAAGGCGCTGCGCGCTCAGACGAAAGCGCTGGCACAGGCGCTCGGCGTCGTCGGCCTCATCAACGTCCAGTTCGCCATCCGCAACGAGACGATCTTCGTGCTCGAGGTCAACCCCCGCGCCTCGCGGACCGTGCCGTTCGTATCCAAGGCCATCGGCACGCCGCTCGCCAAGGTTGCCACGTGGGCGATGCTCGGCGAGCCGGTCGGAGCACTGGCGCCGCTCGAGGAGCGCGAGCTGCGCCACATCGCTGTGAAAGAGTCGGTCTTCCCGTTCGTGAAATTCCCGGGCGTGGACATCGTGCTCGGCCCGGAGATGAAGTCCACGGGCGAGGTCATGGGTCTGGACCGCGACTTCCGCCAGGCCTATCTCAAGTCACAAATCGCCGCCGGCTCACCGTTGCCGACCAGCGGCAAGGTGTTCGTCTCGGTGAAGAACCGCGACAAGCGCGCGGTGACGACGCTCGCTCGCCGACTCGTCGAGATGGGCTTCACGCTGGTCGCCACCACCGGTACGGCGCGCGTGCTCGAGCGGCACGGCATGACCGTCGAGCCCGTGTACAAGGTGCTGGAGGGCCATCGACCGAACATCGTGGACCTCATGAAGCGCGGCGACATCGCGCTCGTGTTCAACACGCCGGAGGACGGCCGCGCGCGCAAGGACTCGGCGGCCATCCGGCGCGCGGCGGTGAGCCTGAACATTCCCTATTACCTCACGGTGGACGGCGCGCAGGCGGCGATCGCCGCCATCGAGGCGCTGCTCAAGGGGGAGCAACACGTGTGGAGCCTGCAGGAGTACCACGCGGATGCGTGAGCGGCTCTGGGTCGCCCTCGATGTGGACACGCTGAAGGAAGCCGACGGCCTGCTCGAGCGGCTCGCCGGCGCGGCGCCGGCGGAAACGATCGGCGCCAAGATCGGCTCGCAGCTCTTCACCGCGGCGGGGCCGGCCGCCATCGAGACCGCGCTGAAGCGCGGATTTCCCGTGTTCCTCGATCTCAAGTATCACGACATTCCGAACACGGTGGCCGGTGCTACGCGCGAGGCGACGCGCAGCGGCGTGGCCATGCTGAACGTGCACGCCTCGGGCGGCGTCGCGATGATGCGCGCGGCGGCTGAGGCGGCGACGAGCGCGGCCCGGGACTTTGGCACTGCGCGACCGGTCTGCATCGCCGTGACCGTGCTGACGAGCCTGGACCGCAAGGGGCTGGACGACGTCGGCGTCAGCGGCAGCGTCGAGGCGCACGTGCTGCGTCTGGCCGAGCGCGCGCGCGAGGCGGGGCTGCAGGGATGTGTGGCGTCGCCGCAGGAGATCGCGCTGCTGCGCCGCGGGCTGGGTCGCGACTGGTTGATCGTCACCCCGGGTATCCGACTTCACGGGCGACCAGACGCAACGCAACGGCGGGGTCCCGACGATCAGAAGCGCGTGGCGACAGCCGCGGCGGCGATTCGCTCGGGCGCGGACGCGATCGTCGTCGGTCGTCCCATCACCGCCGCCCCGGACCCTCTCGCGGCGGCGACCGCCATCCTCGCCGAGATCGCCGCCGCGTCGATCTAGCTCGTCGCCTGGCCCGGCCCCCACGCCGCCTCGATGAGCGCGACGGCATCGGTCAGCGCGCCTCGGATGGCTTGCACGTTGACCTGCTGGTCGGCGAGCACGACCAGATAGCCGATCCGGCTCGCGGCGAGGAACATCGTGCCGTCGTCGGCCGAGAACAGCGCGGTGGAAAAGGACGGGCGCCCCAGACGTGCGGCGCTGGTCTGCAGCTCGCGGCCCAGCGTCGCCGCGAGGGCGGCCAGCGAGTCGACGGCGACGTTCTCTGGGAGGTCGGCGGCGATGACGAAACCGTCGGTCGCGACGAGCAGCGCGCCGCGGACCCAGTGCAGTCGCTTGAGCTCCTGGACGATGTCTCGGACGTGCCGCCCCCGCGAGGCGCTGTCGTACTCGAGCGCGAGCTTGAGGCGTGGTCCGGTCATGAGACTCTCCTGGTCGAATCGGCGGCCGGCGTGCTCACCGGCGTAGCTGGGGCCGCGTTGGCCGGCGGCGTGCCGGCCACGCCCAGCTCGTGCTGCGTGGCGGACCAGAGCCGATTCACGTCGAGCAGTCCCTGCGTCGGGTCGGTCGCGCGCGGCAGCGCGAGCGAGACGACGAGCTCGCCGTCGGTCCGCGTGAACACCGCATCTCGTCCGTCGTCGACGATCGCGCGATGCAGCGCGCCCAGGCCGGCACGGCGCAGCGCAGACGCTGCCAGCCGCAGCGTGCGAGCGAGCTCCTCGGCGACGTCCTTGGCCTCGTCCGCGGGCGGCTGCGCGGCGATCAGCCCGCCATCGGCGCGGCCGACCACGAGCGCGCGGCCGGTGCCCGGCAGGCGCAGCCGATCGACCCGCGGTGCCGCGGGCGCAGCGGGCGGCGGCGCGGGCGGCGCGTCGCGGCCGCGTAGAGCCTCGAGCAGCGCCGTCGCCTCGGGAAAATCGGGGTAGGAGCGCAGCGCGCGCCGCAGAAGATCGCGACAGAGCCGCGCATCGCCTTCGTCGAGCGCGATCCGCGCCAGACCCACGAGCGCGCGCGGGTGCGTGGCGTCGTGGCCCAGCACCCAACGGAACTCCGTCTTGGCCAGCGCCGGCGCGCGCCGCGCGATGTGCACGTAGGCGGCGAGCAGATGCGCGTGCAGGTTGTCGGGATCGAGCTCGAGCGCGCGCGCGACGAGCGCGCTCGCTTCCGCGTAACGCTCCTCGCGGCGGTGGTGCTCCGCCCGGCGAAGCGCCTCGGCGACGGTCTCCGGCGCGTCCGGTTCGGGCGACTTCCACAGTCTCACGAGCGGCCCCCGGGTACGGAGCTCATCCGAGTGTCACCCGCAAGACTTCCTCCACGGTCGTCACGCCCTCGAGCACCTTCGCCATGCCCGCCTGGCGCAGCGTCTTCATGCCTTCTCGCTGCGCCTGCTCGCGCAGCTCGGCGGTGGAGGCGTCCTTGAGGATCATGTCGCGGATCTCTTCGCTGATCGGCATCACCTCGTAGATCGCCACACGTCCCTTCATGCCCGTGCCGTTGCACGTCGCGCACCCCGCGCCGCGGTACAACGTCACCGTGCCCCGCCCCTGCGGCACATGGCCGTAACGCACGAGGTCTTCCTCCCGACCCTCCACCGGCTGCTTGCAGTCCTTGCAGATCCGTCGGCCGAGGCGCTGCGCCAGAATCATCAGCAGCGCGGAGGACAACAGAAACGGTGGAATCCCCATGTCGATCATCCGCGCGACCGTCGACGGGCAGTCGTTGGTGTGCAGGGTCGTGAAGACGAGATGGCCCGTGAGCGCGGCCCGCACCGAGATCTGCGCGGTCTCGAGATCTCGCGTCTCGCCGACCAGGATGACGTCGGGGTCCTGGCGCAGGAAGGAGCGCAGCACCGTCGCGAAGGTGCGGCCGATGCCCTCGTTGACCTGCACCTGGTTGACGCCCTTGAGGTTGTATTCGACAGGGTCCTCGGCGGTCATGATGTTGTGGTCGGGTGAGTTGATCGTCGAGATCGCCGAGTAGAGCGTGGTGGTCTTGCCGGATCCCGTGGGCCCCGTGATGAGCACCATCCCGTACGGCTGGTGGATCGCCTCCTTGAATTTTTCGTACGACCAGGCGTCGAACCCGAGCTTGGTGAGATCGAGCTGCAGCGAGTCCTTGTCGAGGATGCGCAGCACGGCCTTCTCGCCGAAGATCGTCGGCAGGATCGAGACACGAAAATCGATCTCGCGCGAGCCGTAGCGCAGCTTGATGCGGCCATCCTGGGGCAGCCGCCGCTCGGAGATGTCGAGGCTGGCCATGATCTTGATGCGCGAGATCACGGCGGGTTCGACCTTCTTCGGCGGCGACACCATCTCGTGCATGACGCCGTCGATGCGGAACCGGATGCGGAAGACTTTCTCGTACGGCTCCCAGTGCAGGTCCGAGGCGCCGCGTCGGATCGCATCGAGCAGCACCTTGTTGACGAACTTCACGACGGGCGCGCCCTCAGCGGCGTCGCGCAGCTCGACGACCTCGGTCTGCGCGCGCGCGCTGTCGTCCTCGACGACCTCGAGGGTGGCGTCGTTCAGCTCCGCGAGCACGTCGTCCATCGAGCCGCTGGCGACTGGCTTGGCATAGTACTTGTCGATCGCCGCGCGAATCGCGCCGCCGGCCGCGATGACGGGAAGGACGTTCAGCCGGGTGGTGGCGGCGATGTCGTCCATGGCCACGACGTTGGTGGGATCGGACATTGCCAGCGTCAGCGTGCCGTCCACGCGCGAGATCGGCAGCACTTCGTACTTGCGCGCGATGTGAGCGGGCACAAGGGCCAGGATCTCGGCGGCGAACGTTTGCTGGCGCAGGTCCATCGACGGCAGGCCGTGCTCACGCGAGAGCAGCTCCACCAGCCGGTCCTCGGTGACGAGGCCGCGGCGCGCGAGCACCGTGCCCAGCCGCTCCTTCGTGCGCCGGTGCTCGCGGAGCGCTTCGTGGAGCTGCTGCTGCGAGATGATGCCCTCGGCGACGAGCAGCTCACCGAGCCGGGCGCGACCGCCGCGCTTGCGTGCCGCGGGCGATACGGCGCGAGCCCCACCGCCGGCGCCGAGGCCGGGCATGGTCGAGGGCGCCGCGGCGATGCGCACCGAGGACGCCGGAGTCAGCGTGAGCGGTGGTGTCGGCGACGGCGTGGCGGCCGGCCTGATCGTGGTCGTCCGAGTCGGCGCGGCCGGTGGCGCGGGCGCGGGCGCCGGCGGCGCGGGCGCGTGCGGCGCTGGTGGCCGCGGCGGCGCCGGTGGCGTAATCGACGTCGTGCGCGCCGGTGCCGAGGAAGCGATCGACGGCGTCTGCGGCGCCGGTGCGGCCGGGGTCGGCGGCGCGGCACCACGCCGCCGGGCCGTCCCACCCGCCGCGCGGTCGGGGTCGACGCGCGCGATACGCTCGGCGGTCTCCATCAACCGCTCGATATCGCCGAGCTGCGTGTAGATCTCGCGCAGCGCCTCGAGCACCGGCAGATCGCCGGGGTTCTGCGTCAGCGCCGCCTCGAACACCTCGGCGCTGTAGCGCAGCTCGCTCTCTTCGGGCGTGTTATGCGGGCCGCTGCCGGATGGCACTCCGCGCTTCCTCCGGGGTGAGCGGCGCAGCCAGCACGCCCGTCCGGCGCGGCTGCCGGCGAGCATCGACGAGGATCGCCTTGAGGCTCTGGCTGGCCTCGCGCGCGAAGAGCCGCACCATGCCGACGGTCGTCCGCTCGTCAAAGATGGCGAGCAGGATCGTGTCGTCGTCGACGGTGCTCACGTGCAGGCTCTCCTTGGCGCCCTCGTGGAACAGCACGGAGAATTCGGTTTCGCCCAGAAGACGGGCCAGCGCGGCCGTCGAGCTGAACGCTCCGGCGGCGAGTGCGGCGATGGAGACGGTGTCGAGCGTGCGCGCGCTGCCGGCCATGGCCAGCGGCTCGCCACTGCGCTCGATCAGCAGCACGGCCGCCGAGCCCGCGTCGCCGAGGAATCGCTCCAGCACGGCGTCGATCCGCGCCGCGTCGGCTTCGTGGATGACGAGATCGTGTCGCATCACGACGCTCCTTCCTGTACCTGACCGAACTCCCGGAGCAGGACCATCCGGGATACCGTGTTCAGCGCATCGAAGACGCCCGTACCCGTCACCGCGACGGCCTCGAAGGCCGGCACGCGCCGCGCACCGCGATTGAGCGTGTACTCGAGATAGTCGATCGGCGCCACGTCGGGCAGGTCGCGCTTGTTGTACTGCACGACGTACGGGACCGCGTTGAGGTCCAGGCGGTACTCACGCAGATTGTCGTTCAGGTTGCGCAGGCTCTCGACGTTCTCCTTGAGTCGGTCCCACTGTGAGTCGGCGACGAACACGATGCCGTCCACGCCGCGCAGCACGAGCTTGCGCGTCATGTTGTATCGGCTCTGTCCGGGCACCGTGTAGAGCTGGAACTTCGTGGTGAAGCCGCGCACGGAGGTGGCGGAGACGGGGAGGAAGTCGAAGAACAGCGTGCGATCGTCGCCGGTGGCCAGCGAGATCATGTTGCCGCGATTGTCGTCGGGCAGGCACCGATGCACGTACTGGAGATTGGCGGTCTTGCCCGCCATGCCCGGGCCGTAATACACGATCTTGAAATTGATGACCTTGGCGGCGTAGTTGATGATCGACATTCAGCGCGACTCCAGGGCGGCCGCGGCGCGATCGGCGTCGCGCCACGCGCGGCCAGGACGCGCGACGAGACCCGCCGCCGCGAGCAGCGTGGTGCCGCGGCCGCCGACCGGTCGGACGAAGATGCGCCGGCGTCCCTGCCGAAACACGACCGACACCAGCGTGCCGAGCTCGTCGTGCGTGCGGCCGACGACGTCCCAGACCGCGAGCGCGAGCGCGCCCAGATGCTCGGCTTCGCGGCCCGGCTCGCGGAACACGTAGACGCGGGCGCCGCCGCCGGCATCGCTGAGCACGGCAGGCTCCACGACGCCGAAGCCGGCGAGGGTGCGCGCCACGCCCGCGACCCGAGGCTCGACCGTCAGGGCCGCGAGCGCCCGCGCGGGCAGCGCAACGCCTTCGCCGGCGCGGCCGATCAGGCTCGCCGCACGCGCCGCGCGAAGCTCGAGCAGGGCCACGGGCGCACCCGGGCGCCGCGCGGCAACGACGAGCGGGATCGGCGCCGCGCTGACGACGATCGCCGCGCGCGCGGTGCGCACGGTCACCTGCTCGCCGGCGGCGGCACCGAGCAGGCCGGCGATACGGACACCGACGGCCGTGACGGCATCGCGCGGCATCGTCGGCGCCACGAACGCCACGAGCGTCGTGCCTTCGACGATGCCCGCCCACGACTCGAACGTTCCGGTGCCGGTGAGACAGGCGGCCAGCCGCGCGATCACGTCGCGGCTGACGACTTCCGGCGTGGGCTCGCGCCGCGCCGCCGACACCGGAGCAACGACCGGCGTCGGCGGCGGTGGTGCGAGCGGTGGCGGCGGCGTGCTGCTCGACCGACGCGGCGGCGCGGCCACGGGCGCGGCCGGCGGTGGCGCGACCACGGGAGCGGGCGGTGGAGCGACGGCAGCCGCGGGCGGCGGCGCGACGACCGGAGGCGGCGGCGTCATCACAGGAGGCGGCGGCGGCGCGACGACGGGTGCGGCCGGCGCCGGCGCGGCGGGCGCGCCGGCCGGCGACTGATCACGCGGCACGGCGAGCGGCTGAAATGGCGCCGGATACGCCTCGAGCCCGGCGATCTGCGTCGGCGCGGGCGCCATGGAGAACGTGCCGGGAGGCAGCTGGCGCAGGACGTCGTCGAGCGGGAGGGTGAGCCTCAGGCCCGGATACTTTTGCCGAAACTCGACCTCCGACAACGCGAGCGCGAGGTCCGGAAACTGCGATGCCACAATGCCCCAATCCACTTGCACGGCGCCTTCCGGCAGCTGCGCGAGCACCACGCGCTTGGGGATGGTGAGCCAGTGCGGATCGCGCAAGCTCTCGCTGAGCCGGTCGAACGGCAGCGTAAAAGCGCCCGCCGGCAGCTGCCCGGCGACCCGCTCGAAGCGAACGCGTATGACCGAGCCATCGTCAGGCACATCCTCGATGGCGGCGACCTCTGCACGCGCTGGTGCCGGAGTGCTCACGGGAAGCTTCGCGACCCGCCGCGCCGGCTGCGCCTCGCGCTCGCGCCGCTCGCTTTCGCGCTCCTGCGGCTCGCTCCCGCGCTCCTGCGACTCGCTCTCGCGCTGCTGGAAGTCGCGAATGGACGCGATCTCGGCGCCAAGCCCAGACGTCGCCGCGCCCGGCCGTCGCTCGCGCACGCGGCGGAACGCCGGACGCGTCGACGACGAGCGGCCCTGGAACCGCGTCAGCACCAGCGGCGTCGCGATGAGCGTGAGCGCCGGCACCGGACCCAGGCGCGCGAAGGCGTGCGCGAGCGCCGAGAGCACGGTCACGTCGACGACCACGGCGAACGCGGCGGCGGCGGCGATGCCGAGCGCGACGTGCGTCAGACAGGCGGTGCCTATCCAGCTCATGTAGCGCGCTGGTGACGCGCGCCGTAGCATCACGAGCGACAGCACACCGTAGAACGGCGGGACGGCCAGGGCCGCCCACACGGGCGCCACGCCGCCATCCCCGACGTCGAGCCACAGGATGGCGGTCGCGACGATCACATACGCGCCGGCGACACCGACCGCCTGCAGCCAGCGCACAAGCGGTGTCGCCGGGTATGGGCTCACGTCACATCCCTCGCGCCAGCTCGGGCAGCGCGCGACGCGCGTAGTACCGAACCTTGCCGAGAACGTTGGGCTCCCCGATCCCGATCGCGAGCAGACCGCTGGTCGCCACCCCGTAGACGACGACCATGCCCTTCTCGTATTCCAGGATCACGCCCTGCAACGCGCCGCGGCCGAGCTCACGGCCGAGCCCGTCCGACGACTCCGCCAGGCACGCGCTGAGCGCGGCCGCCACGTCGGCGTCGACGCCGGCGTTCGCCGTCGCCTCGATGACGAAGCCTTCGCGGTCGGCGAGCACGGCCCACTGCACGCCGTCCATGCCGACGAACTCGGCGAGGATCGCCGACGCACCCTCGGGCACCGGCGGCATGTCGGCCGTCGGCGCCGTGTCCGCGGCGGGCGCCGCCGCGCGCGGCGCGGCCGATCGTGCGGGCGCCGGGGGCCTCTGTGCGAGCAGCCCGTCGAGATACCGCAGCAGGTCGTCGGCGGCGAAGGGCTTCGCGAGAATACCGGCCGACTGCACTTGCGCGGCGCGCTCGCGAACCTCGTCGTTGACGATGCCGGACATGAGCAGCACCGGGGTGTGCGCGAGACGCGGGTGACGCTTGATGAAGTCGCAGATCTCGTAGCCGTCTCGATCGGGCATCACGACGTCGCACACGACGACGTCGGGCGCGTCACGCTCCAGCCGCTCGAGCGCCTCGCTGCCGGAGGCGGCACACACGACGTCGATCTGCCGGCCCGCGAGCGCGCGCTCGACCACCTTCCGCACGCTGAGGCTGTCGTCGACCACCAGCACCTTGCTCATGCGCGTCTCTCCTCGTCGATAGCTCGCGCGACGTCCAGCAGCAGCTGATCGACCGCGCGATCGATCGTCTTGGGCTGGCCGCGGAGCTCACTCGGGTGGACCGGAATGAAGCAGAACTTGCCGCCACGCTCGCGATGCGAGGCGGCGACGAGCGCCGAGAACGCCGTCTCGCCTGCCTGCCCGGCAAATTCCGCGTGCGTGACGCGCCCCGTCTCGAACACGATGAGCCCACCGCCGGTGCCGAGGACGAGCACCAGGCGACCCGTCTTGCCGCCTACCGCGATCGCCTGCGTGAGCTCCTCGATCTCCAGCACGCCGAGCGCGCCCTGGAATGTGCGGGCACCGCCATTGGTGCCGACGCTGTCGAGCCCGGCCATCGCGGGCGCCGGCGCGGCCACGACAGGAGCCGGCGGCGCGGCGATCGGCGGGGTTGGGGGCGGCGCGGCGACCGTCGGTGGCGCGGCGATGGTCGGCGGTGCGGCGATCGTCGGTGGCGCGGCGAGGTGTGGCGGCGGCGCGATGGTGCCAGGTGCGATAGGCGAAAGCACCGGCTCCGCCGGCGTGATGACCGGCGGTGGCGGGGCAATCGGCCGCGGCGGCGACGGCGGCACCACCGGATGGCGCGGGGCCAGCGGCGGCGGCGTGAACACGCTGGTGGGCGTCGGCGCGGCCGTGGGCACCGTCGGCGTCGTCGAGTCCAGAGGCCGACGCACGAGCTGCACCACGCGGGTCACCACCGTCGAGTTACTGAGCGCGTCGGGCAGCAGCAAGTCCACCCCGGCCGCCGAGGTCAGACTCGGCGCGTTTTCGCCGGGGCCGACGACGAGGACGAAGCGAACCTCTTTCGTCGATGGATCGCTACGCACGATCGTGCAGAGCTCGTGGCCCTCCATGTCGCCCAGCCGCGCACGGCTGACGATCACGTCCTGCTTGTTCCACTCGAGCATCGTCAGCGCGAACGACGCGCTGGGCGCGATCGACACCTCCGCACCTCCGGCCTCGAGCGCCCGCGCCAGCGCCGTCGCACGCGCCTCGTCGGGATCGACCAGCAGGGCCTTCATGCCGATACCACCGAGGTGACCAGCGTCACGAATGCGTGCTCCTCGACCGGCTTGGTGACGTAGTGTTCGACGCCCAGACTCTTCGCGAGCGCCACGTGCTTGTCGCCCGCGCGCGTGGTGAGCACGATGACGGGCAGGTCGCGTGTCGCCGGCCGGCGTCGCAGGTCATCGATGAGCTCGTATCCGTTCACGCGAGGCATTTCTAGATCTGTGACGAGGACGTCATACGAGGCCTCCGTAAGCCGGGCGAGCGCATCGGCACCATCGCCCGCGGTGGTGACGTCGAACCCGGCCTTCTCGAGCATCTGGCCGACGAAGCGGCGGACGCTGACCGAGTCGTCCACGAGCAGTACACGGCGCCGCCCACTCTGCGCGTCGTCCGCCACGCCGATCCGGCGTTGCGCTCGCGCGACGCCGCGGCCGGTCGCCGTGGGCCGGACGACGGCTTCGACGAGCGCGCCGGGATCGAGGGACAGCGTCACGCGTCCGTCGGCGCCGACGCTGGCGCCGCCGTACGGGCCGACGCCTTCGAGGAAGCGGCCGAGCGGCTTGATGACGATTTCCTGCTTGTAGAGGATCTCGTCGACCTCGATCGCCGCCGTGCGCCCGGCGCCGCGCACCACGAGGACGGCGCGGCGCGACGCGTGCGCGGGCGCGCGCTCGACGCCGAGAATCGCGGCGAGCGGGGCGAGGTCGACCAGTTCGTCGCCGACGCGCACGGCTTCGCCGCGCGCGCCGGGCTCGATGTCTTCCGGCCGCGCGGTCATGACGAGCTGGACCGCGTTGAGCGGCACCGCGAGGCGCTCGTCGCCGACCCTCACCATGAGCGCCTCGGACACCAGCAGCGTCAGCGGCAGGCGCAGCGTGAACCGCGTGCCTTCGCCGACGACGCTGTGCACCTCGACCTCGCCGTTGAGGCGGCGCACGTTGGTGCGGACCACGTCCATCCCCACGCCCCGACCGGCCGCAGCGCTGACCGCGGTGGCCGTGCTGAATCCGGGCAGGAAAACGAGATCGAGCGCCTCCTGATCGCTGAGCGCGGCGTCTGCGGGCACGAAGCGCTGCGCGATGGCGCGACGGCGCACGACGTCGGGATCGATTCCTCGGCCGTCGTCCGCGACCTCCACGAGCACGGCGCCACCCTCGTGCGCGGCGGACAGCGTGACCGTGCCCACCGGTTCCTTGCCTGCGGCGCGGCGCTCCGCGGGTGACTCGATGCCGTGCGCGATCGTGTTCTGCACGAGATGCAGCAGCGGGTCCACGATCTGCTCGATGATCGACGTGTCGAGCTCGACACCTTCGCCCCGGGTCTCGAAGCGCACGCTTTTGCCCGCCGTACGTGCGATCTCCTGCCCCTGGCGCACGAAGCGGCCGAACAGGTTGCCGATCGGCACCAGCCGCGCGCGTCCGATCTCCGTGCGCAGCGCGGCGGTGATGCGGTGCACGTGGGTGGTGTCGTCGCGCAGGGCGCGCGTCATCGTGGTCAGCTGGGACTGCAGCTCGGCGATGTCGGCGGCGATCTCGGCCACCGTGCGCGCGAAGATGCCGGCATCGTCGTAGTGATCGAACTCGAGCTCCGCGAACATCTCGGCGACCGAGAGGCCGACGCCGGGCATGGGCGCTCGCGTGGCCGGCTCGGCCGGCCGTCGCGCATCGAACTGACGCCGCTCGAAGTCCGCCACGCACTGCGCCAGCCGCGCGCGGCTCGCGAGCAGCGCCTCGCCCACCCGATCGACGTCGTCGAGACGCTTCTGGACGCGCTCGCGCCCGATCACCATCTCGCCGATGAGGTCCATGAGCGCGTCGAGACGCTCGAGGTTGACGCGAATCGTCTGCCGCGGCGCGCGGCGCGGCTCGGCGCGTGGAGACGTCGGGCGAGGCGCGCTCAGGAGCGCCGCCAGCGGCGACGGCAGCGCGACACTGGTCGCCGGCGGAACTGTCACCGGTGGAGCCACCGCGGCCGGCGGCGGTGCAGCGACGACCGGCGCGGTGACAGCCGCCGGCGCGGCGGAGGCCTCCGGTGCGCCGGCGAGCAGCGTGTCGAGCCGCGCGCGCACCCGGGCGACGACGTCGGTCATGTTCGCGCGCGGGTCGGGCGCCAGGCCGAGCATTAGCCGGAGCACGCCGTCGGCCGCAAACAGCGTCTCGATCGCCGCGGGCGTCAAGGGTCGGCTGCCCTCGCGCGCCGCCACCAGGACATCCTCCATGCGGTGCGCCACCTCACCGACACGCGTGCAGCCGACGACGTAAGCGGCGCCCTTCAACGTATGGACCGCGCGGAAGAGGCGCGCCAGCATCTCGGCGTCGGCGCCTCGTTCGAGCGCGCCGAGCGTCGCGGTGACGGCCTCCAGATGCTCGGTCGCCTCGGGCACGAAATACGTCGCCACGTCGGCGTTGTCCGCGAAGAACGACTCGAGATCGGATCGCACCGGGTCCGCCGTCGCCGGCGCGCGGCCCGCCTGCGGCACGGCAATTGACGGTGCGTCCGGCTCGCGCCTGGCCGGAAGGGCGGCAAGCGGCACGCCGGACGCCGCCGCGTCCAGTGCGCGCTTGAGCGTGCCGACCAGTGTGGTCAGCACCTGCATGTCCGGCGGGCGGAGACCGAGCACCTCCTCGAGGTTGGCGGCCATCTCGGCGATCTTCGGGAAGCCGTGCAGCGACGCGGCGCCCTTGAGACGGTGGGTGACGACGAAAAGCTCGTCGAGCCCGCCGGGCCGCACGAGCGTGGCCGCCGCGCCTTCGAGCGCCGCGACCGTGTCCCACGCCTCCATCAGGAAGATGGAGCGCAGAAACGCCGTTTCGGCCGACTCGGTCATCGTCCCGTCAGTTCGTCGCCAGTTTGAACCGCGAGAGGCTTCGCGTGAGCTCGTCCGCCAGTTTCACCAGGTCGTCGACCGTGCGGCGCGTCTGCAGCACGGCCTGCTCGGTGTGCACCGCGACTTCGGCGATGGAGCGCATCGCACGCACCACGCCGTCGGCGCCGCGCACCTGCTGCTGCGACGACGCGGAGATCTCCTGCGCCAGCTCGGCCGACGTCTTCGAGATGCCGGCGATCGACTTGAGGCTCTCCTCGGCGCGGATCGTGACCTTGTAGCCCGCTTCGACCTCGCGGGTGCCCTCTTCCATGGCGACGACCGCCTCCTGCGTCTCCGCCTGCACGGCGCGGATGCGCGCGGCGATGTCCTTGGTGGCGGCGGCGGCGCGCTCGGCCAGCTTGCGGATCTCGTCGGCGACGACCGCGAAGCGCACGCCCGACTCGCCCGCCCCGGCCGCCTCGATGGCGGCGTTCAGCGCCAATAGATTTGTATGCGAGGCGATCTCCTCGATGGTGTCGACGATCTCGGAGATCTCGAGCGAGCGATCGCCGAGGCTCTTGATGCGCTTGGAAATGACCTGCACCTCGTTGCGGATGCGCTGCATCCCCGAAAGGCTGTCGCGCACCGCGCTCTCGCCGCGCGTCGCGGCCTCGAGCGTCTGGCCGGCGGCGTTCGCGGCCGACGCGGCGTTCGAGGCGACCAGTTGCACCGAGCGCGACATCGTCTCGACCTCGCGGCTCACCGTGGTGGACTCGCGCGCTTGCCGCTCGGCGCCGCTGGCCATCTGGTCGGTGGCACCGAGCATGTCGTTGGCGCTGGCGTTCACGCGCAGCGCCGCATGGCGGACGTCGACGAGCAGCGCCCCGATCTCCTCGACCATCAGGTTGACGGCATCCACGACGTTGCCGAGGACGTCGGGCGTGACCTCGCCCCGCTGGCGCAGATCGCCCTGGGCGATCTGGGTCACCGTCTCCAGGAAGATGGCGATGTTCTTCTGCAGATCCTCGCGCCGCTTGCGCTCTTCGTCGCGCTCGGCCTCGGTCAGCACCTGCGAGCGCAAGCGCGTGACCGTGTCGTTGAAGGTGCGCGCGAGCTGGCCGATCTCGTCCTGCGAGCGCACGCGGAGCGTGTGCGTGAGGTCGCCGCGACCAACCTGTTCGGCCACCTTGACGATCTCGCCGAGCGGGCGCGTGAGCCGCCGCGCGAAGACCGTGCCGGCAATCACGGCGGCCAGCGCCACGCCGGCGAAGACGGCGAGGAGCCACTTTCCTGACGTGGTAGCGGCGGCGTCGATGATCGACTTGTCCATGCCCACGCGCACGGTCCCGAGCTGGCCGGCCAGCATCGGCACACCGACGTCGATGATCGACCGCGTTGCGCCGGTGACGGGATGGACATAGCTGATCTCGCGCACCTGCTTTGTGCTGTCACCGGCCACGAGGTTCTTGTCGATGAGATCGCGCGGCACCACGGGATGGAACGTGTGCGCGATCAGCATCTTCTGTGGGTCGTAGACCATGACGTACGCGACACCGGCGATCGCATCCTTGCCCGCGACCACCTCGTCGACGCGCGCCTGCACCGTCGAGGCGTCGCGATTGAGAATCAGGTCGACGGCCGAGGACGCGAGGCTGTTCGCGATCGCGCTGCCCTTCGAGGTGAACTCGTCAGTCATCTTTTCGCGCAGTGTTCGCACCGACGCGTACCAGGTGATGGCCGCCAGCGGGACGAGCACGATCGTCAGAAAGACGATGATCTTCGTCAGAAGGCCGAACCGGACGGGCAGCTTGATCATGACCACGCTCTCCTAGACTTGAACTGCCGCCGCCCAGTCGGCGATGGGCACCCACCGTTCACCCTCGACGCGCGTGAAGTAGACGGAGTCGAGCCCCTGGTGGCGCTCCGGCCCGAACGTCAGCATCGCGCCGATCCCGAGGTCGAAGTTGCGCAGCGACTCGAGCGCCTGCCGGAAGGCCACACGCGTCGGCTGCGGGCCCGCGCGACGCAGGGCCTCGACGATGACCTTGGCGTTCACGAATCCTTCCAGGCTGATGAAGCTCATGCGCTGCACGGCGTAGTTGCCGTCGCGCAGTGCCTGCGGCACCGCCGGCTTGTGCCGTTCCATGAGGCCGCGATACTCGGCGACGCCCGGCAGCGCCGCGTCGTCGTAGCTCGGCACCACCTGCGAGTTGATCAGCGCGCGCGTGTAGTTCCGCCCGTTGGTCTTGCCGTGCTTGACGAGTAGCGACAGCATGGCGTCAGAGCCGACGAACGAGAGGTTCGAGATTGGCGCCAGGAACCCCGCGTCGCGCGCCGAGCGCACGAACGCGCCGCAACCCTGATACGCGCCGGTGCACAGCACCACGTCGACGCCCGCTTTCTGGAGCTCATGAACCGCTGGCGTCATGTCGTCGGTGAATTTCGCGCCGCGCGGATACGTCGCCTCGGCGGTGATCCGCGCGCCGCGCGCGGCGAGGCCGCGCGCCACGCCGTCGGTACCGCTACGGCCGTACGCGTCGATCTGGTAGAAGACGCCGAAGTTGCGTGCGCCGAGCGCCCAGAACCGGTCGACGAGCGCCATCATCTCCTGCCGATACGAGGCGCGGATGTTGAAGACCTGCTCGACGTATGGCATCTCGCGCTGGGGCTGGGCGCCCGTGAAGTTGCCGACGAGCACGACCTGCTGCTCCGCGTAGCGCTTGATCACCGGTAGCGCGCGAGTCAGCGTCGGCGTGCCGACGTAGTTGGACAGGGTGAACACCTGGTCCTTGTCCAGGAGCTGGATCGTGTTCTTGATGCAGGGGTTCGGCTCGTAGTTGTCATCGAGTGCGACCACGGTGAGGGCGCGCCCGTGGATGCCGCCGCGCGCGTTGACCTCGTCGTAGTACGCCTGCGCGCCGCGGTAAAACTCGGTGCCCAGGCCCGCCGCGGTGCCCCGGAAGGCCGCGCTCATGCCGACGCGGATCTCGTTCGGCGTCACGCCGGGCGCCGACGCGGTCGGCGCGACCGGCTGCGGAACGGCCGGCGGCTCGGTCGGCACGGGACGAAAGCGGGGCGCGCGCGGCTGCGCCGCCGCCGCCTGCGCCGTCGCGAGCGTCGCCGTCGTGCCGGCGAGGAAGCGGAGGAAGTGTCGTCGATTCATGGCAAAGCCTCCGGGGTGGCCGGCGCCCACGGCGCGCGAAGCGCGTCGAGCAGCCGGGCGACGTCGAGCAGGATGGCAGGGTCGTCGGGTCGCGGCACCAAACCGGCCGCGAACGTTTTGAGTGGCCCCTCCGCGATGCCGTCGGGCGGAAGCGGCGCGTCGAACCATTCGAGACCGAGCACGGCGTCGATCGGCACGGCCGCTTCGAGACCGCTCGCGGCGAGCACGATCGCCACCGATGGGGCGGCGGCCAGCGGCGACAGCGCCAGCGTGGGCCGCGCGTCCGCGACGGGGAGTACCCGGCCGCGGAGATTCGCGACGCCGAGCAGCGGCGCCGGCGCGCCGGGCACCTCGGCAATCGTCTCCAGCTTCATCACTTCGCGCGCTTCGCGCACATCGACGGCGAGCGTGCGGCCTCCCATCGTGACGACGCACGCGCGATAGCGATGAGCGCCCGGTAGTGTGACGTCGCCTGGGGCCGTCGCGCCCGGAGCCACCGGCGCCGACGGTGCAGGTACGGGACCGGACACGATGGCGTCGTCAGCGTGCAAACCGGCTCACCACGCTCAGCAGCTGGTCCGGCGTGAAGGGCTTCGCGAGGTACTCGTCGGCGCCCTGCTTCTTGCCCCACGCGCGATCGCTTTCCTGGTTCTTGGACGACACGAGCACGACGGGCGTCGTGCGCGTTCGCGCGTCACGTCGCAGTGCGCGCAGGATGTCGTACCCGTTCCGTCGCGGCATGACGATGTCGAGGAGCAGGACGTCGGGATGCTCCGCCTGAAGCTGGTCCTCGAGCTTTTCGCCGCTGTTGAGCGAGACGACGTCGTGACCGGCGCCGCGCAAAATCGATTCCATGAGCTTCAGGTCGGAAACCGCGTCATCGACGACCATCACCTTCGCCATGCGAACGGGCCTCCTTGCCAGACCGGCGTGGGCGGGCAGAGGTGCAACGCGGTTGCCACGGCTCGGGCTTGGCGCGCGAGGGTCAATTGATCGACGTCAGGCGGGGTTACAGTGTCGACGCGCAAGCGGGCAGCGCGTCACGCGACGGTCTGGATGGCATCGGTGGAACGCGCGGCACGCCACCGTGGCGCGCGGGCGCGCGGCGATTGGCGCGGTGACATAAGCGCTGGCGACGTGACATATCATGAGGCCATGGCGACACTGACCGAGCGCGAGACGCTGGAACTCTATGAAAAGACGGGCGCGCTCATGCGCGGCCACTTCCGGCTGACGTCAGGCTTGCACTCCGACATCTATCTTCAGTCGGCGTTGGTGCTGCAGTATCCCGAGCACGCCGCGCGGCTGGGTGAGGCGCTCGCGGCCGCGTTCGCCGACGCGCAGGCGCAGACCGTCTTGGCGCCCGCCATCGGCGGCATCCTCGTCGCGCACGAGGTCGCGCGCGCGCTCGGTGTCCGCGCGCTCTTCACCGAGCGCGAGGAGGGCGTCATGCGGCTGCGTCGCGGCTTCGTGCTCACGCCCGGCGAGCGCTGTCTCGTCGTCGAGGACGTCATCACGACCGGTGGCTCGACACGCGAGGTCGTCGAGTGCGTTCGTGCGAGCGGCGGTGGCGTAGTCGGTGTGGGCTCGCTGATCGACCGCAGCGGCGGCGCCGCCGCCTTCGACGTCAAGCGCGCCGCGCTGGCGACCGTGACGGCGACCACGTGGGCACCCGAGTCGTGTCCGCTCTGCAAGAGTGGCGGCCGGGCGATCAAGCCGGGCAGCCGCGTGTGAAACGGTGGGGCCATTTTCGGGGCCCCCAACGTGTCAGTACGCGGGCGGCGCGTAGATCGTCACGAAGAACAGCGGAACGCGTCCGGGATTGTGGACGTGATGGCGGGCGCCGGCGGGAATCATGACGAGCGCGCCTGTCGTCGCGCGCTGCTCGTCGGCCCCGACGCGCACGAGCGCCTCGCCCTCGACGATGTAGATGATCTGATCCGCGCGGTGCGTCTCCTCCGGCCCCGCGTCCTCGCCCGGCGGGATGGTCATTACCGCCGTCTGGCTGCGGTCGGTCTGCTGCAGCACGCGAAAGAACTCTCCGCGGTGGCGCATCACGTCGCGGACATCCATCACCGTTCCTCCAAGACGCTCAGGGCCGCAGGAGCCCGTTGCGCACCATGACGATGACGAGCCAGATCAGCTGCCCGGCCACGAATACGGTGAGACCGGGATCCCGACCGCGCCGCACCTGCGCACGGTACTGCCAGTACGCGCCGGCGACGGCAAGTGCCGCGAACAGGCTACCGTCATAGCGCGCGATGAGACCGTAGTGCGCAGCGAGGCCACCGGCAAACCCCCACAGCACGTACGCGGCGAGCCACAGCGCGACCACCGAGCCGAGAATCGACAGCCGCGAGCCGGACCATCCCAACGCGCGCGCGACGGCGACGGTGACGATCGCGCCGAGCACCAGCACCGCGCCGACGGCCAGCGTCCACCGCGTCACGCGCGCTCCGTGCGGTACTCGGGACGCCAGCGCAGGAGGCGGCGCTCCACCTGCTTGATCCCGAGCGCCATGACGATGCCGATCGCGCCCAGCGCGACGAGCGCGACCATCATGTCCGCGGCGTTCAGTGTTCCGAGTGACTGGGTGATCAGATAGCCAAGGCCACCGCCCGACTCGCCGCCGAGCAGCTCGCCGACCACGACGCCGATGAGCGCGAACGAGATCGACGGCGTAAGCGCCGCGAATGTCCAGGCAAGCGCCGACGGCACGATGACCGTCCGCATGATCTCGCGCTCGCCTCCGCCCAGGAACCGCGCCGCGTGGACCAGGTCGGGATCGACGGCGCGCGCGCCCTGGAACGTATTGAAGAACACGATGAAGAACACGATCGTCCACGCGAGCACGACCTTCGCCAAGAGCCCGAAGCCGAAGATCATCGTGACCAGCGGCACCAGCGCGATCCGCGGCAGCGAGTTGAACGCGATGATATACGGCTCGAGCACGCGCGCGAGCCGGTCGTGGCGACCGAGCAACAGCCCTGCGACGAACCCCGTCGACACCCCCACCACGAATCCCCACAGTGTCGACTGCACGGTCGAGAGCGCCATCTGCCAGAGGCTCAGGCGCACGTCGCCGAAGGCGAGATAGACGAAGCGGCGGGCGATGGCCGAGGGTCGGCTGATGAAGAACGGATCGATCCAGTAGAGACCGGGCGTGCGGCTGCCCGCCTTGATGCCGGTCAGCCACTCCCAGGCCGCCAGCAGGACGACGAGGATCGCGACACGCCACAGGACGACGCGGGCGCGCTCGGTCATGCCAGCTCCTCGCCGAGCACGTGCCACAACCGGCCGTACTCGCGCGCGTACTCGTCGCTCTCGCGCAGCGCGATGACGTCGCGCGGGCGGGCCAGCTTCACCTCGTGCACCAGCTTGATGCGCCCGGGCCGGCGCGTCATGACGACGACCCGGTCGGCCAGCGTGATCGCCTCGGACAAGTCGTGGGTGACGAACACGACCGTCTGCCGCCGCGCCTCCCAGAGCCGGAGCAGCTCGGCGTGCAGCGTGAGCTTGGTGTGCGTGTCCAGGGCGCCGAACGGCTCGTCCATCAACACGATCTCGGGATCGACGACGAGCGTGCGCATGAGCGCGACGCGCTGCCGCATGCCGCCTGACAGCGTCGCGGGAAACGCGTCTTCGAAGCCCTCGAGACCCGCGAGCGCAATCGCCTCGCGGACGCGGCGCGCGCGCGCGGGGGCGGTCACGCCGCGATACTCGAGCCCGAGCGCGATGTTCCGCGCAACGGTCCGCCACGGAAACACGGTGTCCTTCTGAAAGACGTACCCCACCTGTTTCGGCGCCGCGTCCCCCACCAGGGCGTCGTCGATGAGCACGGCGCCGGCGGACGGTCGGACGAGGCCGCCGATCATGTTGAGCACGGTGGATTTGCCGCAGCCGGACGGGCCGACGACGGCGACGAACTCTCCGTCGGAGACATCGAACGAGACACGGTCCACCGCGGGGACCTCACGGCCGTCCGCGCGAAAGGTCTTGCTGAGCTCGCGGACGACGACTCGCGTGCGCCGGAGGCTCAGGACTTGAACTTGGCCCGGGCCTTCTTCGCGAAGGTCATGTCCACCGCCTTCGCGTACGGGACCGGCTTCTCGAGGGCGAGCGGCACCCAGACTTTCATGCCGTTCGCGTACGACGCCTCGTCGAGGATGAAGTCCCAGTCGAAGATCGTCTTGTAGTACTTCACCGCGCGCAGCACGTTCTCGCGGCTGTAAGTCTCCATGTATGGCTTGTAGAGCAGCTCGACGATCTCCTCGTCCTTGGCGCGGTGGATCCACTGCTGCGCCCGGTAACACGCGTTGACGTAGCCCTGGACGAGGTCGGGCGATTTCTCGACCGTCTCGCGCAGCGCGAAGCCGACGGTCGCCGGAATCGGACCGCCGAACACGCGCGTCCATGCTTTCTCGTCCTGGACGTCGTAGACGGCTTTGCCGAAGCCTTCTTCTTCCGCCGCCCACTGCCACTCGGGCACCGCCATGATCGCGTCGAACTTTCCGGCCTTGAGGCCCCCGAGCATCGTCGTCGACGCGCCACCGCTCACCCACTCCACGTGCTCATGGACGGACTTGCCGTCCGGCGCCTTGGCGAACTTGAACACGTACACGCCGTACACGTACGTTCCGGAGCCGATTGCCGTTGCGGCCACCACGGCCTTGCGGCCCACCAGCTTGTCGTCGCCGAGCGCGTCGACGGACTTCACACCGCGATCGAAGAGATCTCGGCGGACGACCACGTTCGCGTACGAACAGCGCGTGTCCGTGGCGAAGAGGATGACGGCTTCCTTGCCCTTCTCGCTGATCTTCAGCGGATGGCTGGAGTCGCCAAGCGCGAACATCGCCTGCCCGGCCGCGACAGCCTGCACGACCTTCGCGCCGCCGCCCGGGACGACGAACGCCGACAGCGACAAGCCCTCGTCTTCGAAGAACTTCTTTTCCTTGGCGACCAGGTGCTGGCCATAGACGAACGTCGAGACGCTGTGAGAGATGCTGATCGGCTTTGGCGCCAGGGCCAGCGCCGTTGTCCGGCCGCCGGCGAGGGCGGCCGCGGCGCCGGCCGCGGTGAGAAAGCGACGGCGGGTCCACGCCATTGATGCGATCCTCCAAAGTCGCGGCCGATCAGGAGATCGCTGGCCGCCGGGGGCCCAGCGTACGGCGGGGCTACGCGTGTGTCAACCGCAACATATTGACACTACAGCGAATTTCGGCGATGCTGGGGTCTTCAATGGTCCGGAGCATGACCGGGTTCGGGAGGGCGGAAGCAACCGGCGAGTCCATCGCCGTCACCGTCGAAGCCAGATCCGTCAATCACCGCCACCTCGACGTCGCCCTGCGTCTGCCGCGTTCGCTCGCTCCGCTCGAGCTCGACGCGCGACGCCTCGTGCAGAGTCGGCTGGAGCGCGGCCGCGTCGACGTCAACGTCCAGCTCACGCCGCTCGGCGGCGCCGTCACGCAGCGCGTGCAAATCGACGGAGCACTCGCGCGCGAATACGTCGCGCGGGCTCGCGCACTCGCGATGGAGCTGGGCCTCGAGGGTGCACCGAACCTCGCATGGGTACTCGATCGACCCGGGGTGGTGCGGCTCGAAGAGCCGGAGCCCGTGGAACCAGCCGCACCGTGGCCGCTGCTGTCGGAAGCGCTCGGCCGCGCGCTCGACGAGCTCATCACGCGGCGCACGGCCGAAGGCGAGCGGCTCGTGGGCGCCCTTCGTACGCTGCACGCCGAGCTCACGACCGCCGTCGATCTCGTCGCCGCGCGCGCGCCCACGACGGCGGCGCGGCGCGAGGAGCGCCTGCGCGAGCGGCTGCGCGCGCTGCTCGCCGAGACCGCCATCGACGAGGCGCGCATCGTGACCGAGGCCGCGATCTGGGCGGACAAGAGCGACGTGACCGAAGAGCTGGCGCGTCTGCGCGCCCATCTCGCCGAGTTCACGCTGCTGCTCGACAAGGGCGGCCCGGTCGGGCGGCCGCTCGATTTCCTCATCCAGGAGCTCAACCGCGAGGTCAACACGGTGGCCTCCAAAGCCGACGATCTGGACATGAGCCAAGCCGCGCTGGCGGCGAAGGGCGTGCTGGAGAAGATCCGCGAGCAGGTACAGAATCTTGAGTAGCCGCCCGGCTGCACGCGTCGGCCGCCGCGGCACGCTCTTCGTCGTGTCGGCGCCGTCGGGCGCGGGAAAGACCACGCTCTGTCGCGAGGCGCGTCTCGTCATCCCCGACCTCGCCTATTCCGTGTCGGCCACCACGCGGGCGCCGCGGCCGGGTGAGGTCAATGGCGTCGACTTCCGCTTCGTCAACGAGCCGCAGTTCCGCGCCATGCTCGAGCGCGGCGAGCTCGCCGAGTGGGCGACCGTCCACGGCAACATGTACGGCACACCGTCGAAGCCGCTCGAGGCGGCGCTGGCCGACGGCAAGGACGTGCTGCTCGACATCGACACGCAGGGCGCGGCCCAGCTCCGCCGCCGCTATCCCGAGGCCGTGCTGATGTTCATCGTCGCGCCCTCGATCGCCGAGCTCGAGCTGCGACTGCGCGAGCGGGGCGCCGACGCCGAGCGCGACATCGCGCGACGCCTGGCGCGGGCGCGCGAAGAGATCAAGTTGTGGCGAACGTACGACTATCTGATCGTCAACCGGGACGTGAAGGAGGCGATGGACCAGCTGCTGGCCGTGATCCAGGCCGAGCGCTGCCGCACCACGCGCCTGTCGCTCACGCTCCCTGACCTGGAGGTCGCCGAGTGATGTCCTTTCCCTCGCTGGAGTCCGCGCTGACGAAGGTGTCCAACCGCTATCTGCTCGTCGTGCTCTCCGCCAAGAGGGCCCGGCAGCTCAACCGTGGCGCGCCTCCGCGCGTGGAGAGCAAGCACAAGAAGCCGACCAGCTCGGCGCTCGAGGAGATCGCGGCGGCCAAGGTCGAATACCGGATCAAGGACGCCGACGAGACTACGAAGGGGTAGGCGTGCGACTCGACGGGCGCGAGCTCGTCCTCGGCGTCACCGGCTCGATTGCGGCGTACAAGGCCGTCGTCCTGCTGCGTGAGCTGACGCGCGTCGGCGCGAATGTGACCGTGTGCCTCACGGAGCACGCACGCGCGTTCGTAGGCGACTTGACGTTTCGCACGCTGTCGGGACGGCCGGTGCTCACCGACCTGTTCGACCCGCAGAGCGAGGAGGCCGTCGAGCACGTCGCCCTGGCCGAGCGCGCCGCCGCCATCGTCGTGGCGCCGGCCACGGCGAACCTCATCGCCAAGGCCGCCCACGGTGTGGCCGACGACTTCCTGACGACGCTGCTGCTGGCCGCGCGCTGCCCCGTGCTGATCGCGCCGGCCATGGATGGCGGCATGTGGGAGCATCCCGCGGTCGTCGCCAACGTCGCGACGCTGCGCGCGCGCGGCGTATCGGTGATGGACCCGGACAGCGGCGCGCTCGCATCCGGGCTCAGCGGACGCGGTCGCCTCCCCGAGCCCGAGGCCATCGTCGCGGCGCTCGCGTCGGTGCTCACGCCGACGCAGGATTTCACCGGTGAGAAGCTCGTGGTCACCGCGGGTCCGACGCGCGAGCCGATCGATCCTGTCCGATACATCTCCAACCGTTCGTCGGGCAAGATGGGCTACAACATCGCCGCCGCCGCGCTCCGACGCGGCGCCGAGGTCACGCTCGTGTCCGGACCCACCGCGCTCACGCCGCCGGCCTCGGCTCGGTTCGTGCCCGTGCAGACCGCGGAGGAGATGCGCGAGGCGGTCCTGCAGCACCTGCCCGGCGCGACGATCGTCATCAAGGCGGCGGCTGTCGCCGACTACCGCGTCCGCCGACCGTCCGACATCAAGATCAAGGGCAAGCGCGATCTCACCCTGGAGCTGACGCCGAATCCCGACATCCTCGCGGAGGTCGCCGCGGGGCGGTCGGGCGCGTTCGTCGTCGGCTTCGCCGCGGAGACCAACGACGTCGCGGCGAACGCGCGCGCCAAGCTGGAGGCGAAGGGCATCGACCTGCTCGTCGCCAACGACGTCAGCCAGGCGGGTATCGGCTTCGACGCGGACGACAACGAGGTGCTGTTGATCGATCGCTGGGGCGGCAACCGCGCGCTGCCGCGCATGGCCAAGAGCGCGGTGGCCGACGCGATCCTCAGCGAGATCCTGACGCTGCGGCGCGCCGCCGGCCGCGCGGCGGGCAAGGCGCCGCGCTGAGCGAGACACCGCGCGACGCCGTCGGCGGAGCGCTGGCCGCCCTGGCCGAGACGCTGCGCTTCTATCGCGATCTCGGCGTCGAGACCATTCCCCTCGAGGGCGACTATCTCTTGACGCCCGCCGAGACGCTGCGGCGCCAGGAGCAGGCGTTACAGGATTGCCGACGGTGCAAGCTCTGCGAGGGCCGGACGCACGTCGTGTTCGGCTCGGGCAATCCGACCGCAGAGTTCGTCGTCATCGGCGAGGGCCCGGGCGCGGACGAAGATGCGCAGGGGCTGCCGTTCGTGGGCCGCGCCGGCCAATTGCTGACAAAGATGCTCGCGTCGGTGAATCTCTCGCGTGAGACCGACACCTATATCACCAACGCGGTATTGTGCCGGCCACCCGGCAACCGAAACCCCGAGGCTGACGAGCTCGCGGCCTGCGCGCCGTTCCTCGCCGACAAGCTCAGCGTCATCCAGCCGAAGGTGATCCTGGCACTCGGGAGCGTCGCGACCCAGTCGTTGCTGCGGACGAAAGAAGCCATCGGCAAGCTGCGCGGACGCATGCACCCCTTCGGCGACGCCGTGCTCATTCCGACGTTTCATCCCGCGTTCCTGCTCCGCAATCCCGGCCAGGAGTACAAGCGCATGGCCTGGGAAGATCTCAAGCTGGCGCGCCGGGAGTACGACGCGCGGCGCACGCGCTAACGGTTCCACCGAGTCACCCGCGCGTGCCGAGCATCGCGGACGTCGCGTTCGATACACCCGTCCAGCACCCATTCTCCTACGTCGTGCCGGACGGCATGACTGCGCGGCCCGGCCAGCGTGTGTCGGCGCGGCTGGGACGTGGCGTCCGGACCGGCGTCATCGTCGGCGTGCGCGAAGGCGATGCGACCGGGCTCAGCCCGCTCGATCGCGTCGTCGACGCGGCGCCGATCGTCGACGGCGCGACGCTCGAGCTGGGCCGCTGGATCGCGGAGCAGTCGCTTTCGTCGCTCGGCTCGACGCTTGCGGCACTCACGCCGCCGGTTGCCTCAGTATCGGAGCGCGCGGCCGGCTTGAACCGTGGGTGGCCTGATCGAGATGGTCCCCGGCTGCGCACGCCTGTGGCTCATCCGGGCTTTTCCGGTCCCTCGCTCGACGTGTTCGTCGGTGCCGGTCGCGAGCGGAGACTGATCGAACGGATCGCCGCCGGCGACGCCCCGGCGCTGGTCGTCGTTCCCGACGTCGACGCGGCTTCACGGTGGACGCAGCGGCTGGAAAAGCACGGTCCGGTCGCGCGGCTGGACTCCGGCGTAGAGGACGGGGCGCGCGCCGAGAGCTGGACCGCGCTCGCCACGGGCGCTGTCCGCGTCGCGGTCGGCACCCGCTCGGCGCTGCTCGCGCCGCTGCCGGCGGGCGCGACGCTCGCGCTCGTCGACGAGCACGAGGCCGCGCACAAGCCACCGGGGCCGCCGCGGCTGCACTCGCGGGACATCGTCCTCGAACGGACGACGCGCGCCGGTCTGCACGCCGCCCTCACGTCCGCCACACCGAGCGTCGAGATGTGGTGGCGCGCGCACAGCGGCCGCGCACGGCTCCTGTCCGGCGACGCGGCGGCGTGGCCGGTCGTGCAGGTCGCCGACACGCGCGGCATTCTCCGCGTCGAGCCGCTCACACCGGCGCTCGCTCGCGCCGTGCGTGAGTCGCTGGCGGCGGGACGCCGCGCGCTGCTGGTCGTGAGCCGCCTTACGTCGGCGCTGGCGTGCGACGAATGCGGCGCGGTCGTGCGCTGCCCGACGTGCGACGTCGCCGTCGCGTACGCGCGTGCCGCCCGAACGCTCAGCTGCCGCGTGTGCGGCCGCGACGCGCCGGCGCCCGAGACCTGCCCGAGCTGCCACGGCCGGCGCCTGTCCCCGTTCGGCTGGGGCGTCGAACGGGTGGAGCACGCCGTGCGGCGGCGATTTCCCAAAGCGCGCGTCGCTCGCTACGACCCCGACGCCACTCGCGGCGCGAAGGCCGAGCGCCAGCGCGCCGAAGCGGCGGCCGCCGAGATCGTCATCGGCACGCGCGGCGCTCTGCGTCTGTTCGGTCCGGGATCGCTCGGCGTCGCAGGGTTCGTCTCGCCGGACCAGCTGCTGCGCATCCCGGACTTTCGCGCGGGCGAGCGGCTGTTCGAGCTAACCTGGGCGGCCGCCGAGCGCGTGGCGCCGGGCGGCGCGCTGGTCGTGCAGTCGCAGACGCCGGAACACTACGTCTTCGACGCGTGCGCCCGGCACGACCTGGAGCCGTTTTATCGGCACGAGCTGAAATTCCGCGGCGAGCTCGGCTATCCGCCGTTCCGCCGACTCGCGATCATCACGATCACCGCGGCATCCGCGGCGGAGACGCAGCGAGTGGGGACCGACGTTGCGGCAGCGCTCACCACGGCGTCCGCCCTCACGGTCTATGGTCCCGCACCGGCACGCCGCGACCGCGCGCAACGCATTGTCGTCAAAGGTCACGCAGACCTCGCGACGTCGTTGGCCGACGCGCTGGCCGACTTCCGCCGGCCACGGCCAAAAAGCCGCGGTATCATAGATATCGAGGTGGATCCGGTCGAATGGCCATCCTGAGCGTCCGAAAATATGGCGACCCGGTGCTGCGGCGCCGCGCTGCGCGCGTCGACGCGGTGACGCCGGCGATCCGCAGAACCATCGCCGACATGATCGACACGATGTACGACGAGGTGGGGCTGGGACTCGCCGCGCCACAAGTCGGCGTGTCGCTGCGGCTCATGGTGGTCGCCGACGAGGACGGACGCGAGGCGAAAGCGCTCGTCAATCCCGTCATCACCGAGCAGCGCGGCGAGGTCGTCGCGGAAGAAGGCTGTCTCTCCATTCCCGGGATCTTCGCGCCGGTGAAGCGCGCGGAATGGGTACGGCTCGAGGCCCACGATGCCGAGGGCGAACCGGTGACGATCACCGCGCGCGGGCTGCGCGCCCGCGTGTTCCAGCACGAGATGGATCATCTCGACGGCGTGCTGTTCATCGATCGCCTCGACCCCGTCGCGCGGGACCGGATCAAGCGCCGCATCAAGAAGGAAGGCTTCGCCGAGGACGCCGCCGGCCACCGCGCGCTCGCGCTGTAACCCGCTGAAGCTCCTCTTTTACGGCACGCCCGTCTTCGCGCTTCCCGCCTTCGAGACGCTTCGTCGTCGTCACGAAATCGTCGCCGTCGTCACGCAGCCGGATCGTCCGGCGCACCGGGGCCAGCGATTGACACCACCGCCCGTGAAGGAGGCGGCGCTTGCCGCGCAGCTGCCCGTGGTTCAGCCGTCACGCCTGCGCGATCCGGGCTGGGCGGAACGGCTCGCGGCGTACGGCGCCGACGCCGCCGTCGTCGTCGCGTTCGGCCAGATTCTGCCCAAGGCAGTACTCGACGCGCCGGCGCGCGGCTCGATCAACATCCACGCCTCGCTGCTCCCGAAATACCGCGGCGCGGCGCCGATTCAATGGGCGATCATCCGCGGCGAGACGGAGACCGGTATCACGACGTTTCGCATGGACCCGGGGATGGACACCGGTGACGTGCTCCTGATGCGCTCGACCCCGATCCAGTCCGAGGAGACGGCCGGCGCGCTGGCGGAGCGGCTGGCTCGTCTGGGCGCGGACGTGATCGTCGAAACACTCGAGCGGTTCGAAACGCTCACGCCGCGTCCGCAAGATCACGCCGCAGCGACGACGGCGCCGCGGCTCACGAAAGCGGACGGAGTCATCGACGTGACGAAGAGCGCCGCCGAGATCGTGAACCTCGTGCGCGGATGCAATCCCTGGCCGGGCGCGACGCTCAAGACGTCGGGCGGCACACTCACGATCTGGGGTGCGCGCGCCCTGGCCGGCGCCACAGGCGCGGCGCCCGGCACGCTGGTGACGCACGAAGGTGAGCTGGCGATCGCCACCGGCGACGGCGTGCTGCTGCCTGTCGACGTGCAGCCCGAAAATCGCCGGACGATGGCGTGGGCGGACTATCTGCGGGGCGCGCGGCTCGCGGCCGGCGCGCGAGTGGGCTCGACGTGACCGCCGCCGGTCGCCAGACCCGGGCTGCGGCGGCGCCCGCTCGCGTGCTGGCAGCGCGTGTGCTCGAGCGCGTCGAGAGCGATGCGGCGTTCGCCGATCTCACCCTGGAGGCCGAGAGCACGCGGCAGCAGGTGGCTCCGCGTGACATTGGTCTGGCCACCGAGCTCGTCTACGGCACGCTCCGCTGGCAGCGGTACCTCGACTGGATCCTCGCGCCGCATTCCCGCCGCCGGCTCGACACGCTCGACGCGCGCGTGCGGATCCTGCTGCGAATGACCGCCTATCAGCTCGTGTTTCTGGGACGGGTGCCGCCCTTCGCCGCCGTCAACGACGCAGTGACGCTGGCGCGCAGCGGCGCACGCGGCGCGGCGGAATACACCAACGCGGTGCTGCGCGCGCTGGCCCGCCGCGGAGCGCGCGAGCGAGAGCCGGCGCTCCCGCCCGACCCGCTCGAGGCGCTCGCGACGCGCTGCTCGTTTCCGACGTGGCTCGCCGCGCGCTGGGTGGAGCGCTACGGAGCGAGCGACGCCGAAGCGCTGATGAGGGCGATGAACGAGCGGCCGCCGCTCACCCTGCGCGCCAACACGCTGCGCGTTTCGCGTGAGGTCTTGGCCGCGCGTTTGGCCAGCGAGGATCACGTCGCCACGCGGCCGACCGCGTCGGCACCGGACGGGCTCCTCGTCGAGGGCGCCGCGGGAACGCCCGCGCGCTGGCGCGCGTTCGGCGACGGGGCGTGCGTCGTGCAGGACGAGGCGTCGATGCTCGTCTCGCGGCTGCTCGAGCCGCGGGCGGGCGAGACGGTCGTCGACGCGTGCGCCGCGCCCGGCACCAAGACCACGCACCTCGCCCAGCTGATGGACAACAACGGACGGATCGTCGCCCTGGATCCCCAGCCCGCCCGGCTCGGGCGGGTGACCGAGGCGGCGGCGCGGCTGGGCGTGACGATCGTGCAGACGATCGAAGGCACCGTGCAGGAGCTCGTCAGCTGCGACGCACCGCGCGCCGACGCGGTCCTGATCGACGCGCCCTGCACGAATCTTGGCGTGCTCCGCCGCAATCCCGAGGTGAAGTGGCGCCGCCGGCCCGACGACATCGCGGCCAGCGCTGCGCGCCAGTCCGAGATCCTGACCGCGGCCGCCACCCTGGTGAAGTCGGGGGGTCGCCTCGTGTACGCGACGTGCTCGCCGGAACCCGAGGAGAACGAAGCCGTCGTCGGCGCGTTTCTCACGGCGCAGCCGGCGTGGCGTGTCGATACGCCCGGCGTCTTCCCGCTCGCGCTGGATAGCGACGGGTACCTGCGCACGCGTCCCGATCGCCACGGCAGCGACGCCTTCACCGCGGTGCGCCTGCGGCGCGCGTGATATAACGACCGCGGATGATCAAGATCGCGCCGTCCATTCTGTCTGCGGATTTCGGCATCCTCGCCGAGGAGATCGCGCGGGTGGAGGCGGCGGGCGCCGACCAGATCCACATCGACGTGATGGACGGCCGCTTCGTCCCGAACATCACGATGGGCTTTCCCATCCTCGACGCGATCCGCAAGCGCACGCAGCTGCCGCTCGATCTCCACCTGATGATCGTCGAGCCGGAGAAGTACCTCGCGGAGTTCGCCGCGCGCGGTGCCGACATGCTGACCGTGCACGTCGAGGCGTGTCCGCACCTGCACCGCACCCTGACGTCGATCCGCGAGCTCGCCGACCGGCGCGGCGCGCCGGTGAAAGCGGGTGCGGCGCTCAATCCCGCGACACCGCCGGACATGGTCGAGTGGGTGAAGGACGATCTCGACCTGGTCCTCGTGATGTCGGTGGATCCCGGCTTTGGCGGTCAGCGTTTCATCCCTGCCGTGTATTCCAAGATCAGTCGGATAAGGACGATGCTCGGCGCGCGGGGGGTGGACGTCTCGATCGACGGTGGCGTGAAGGTCGAACACACGCGGCCCCTGGTCGAGCACGGCGCCTCGATTCTGGTGGCCGGCTCGGCGGTGTTCGACGCGCCCGACCCCGCCGCCGTGATCAAGCAAATGCGCGCCGCGTTGAAATTTTCCGCATAGTTCCGTAGACTCGGACTTTCCATGCTCGACTCACTCAGCGCAAGACTGACCACGATCTTCGACCGTCTGGGGGGCCAAGGCCGCCTCAGCGAAGACAACATCCAGGAGGCCCTCCGGGAGGTCCGGGTCGCCCTCCTGGAGGCCGACGTCAACTTCAAGGTCGTCCGGGGGTTCATCGACCGCGTCAAGGTGAAGGCGGTCGGGCAGGACGTCCTGAAATCGCTGACGCCGGCCCAGCAGGTCGTCAAGGTCGTGCACGACGAGCTCGTCGAGCTGCTCGGCGGCAGCGGACACCGTCTCGCCGCGGCATCGCATCCCCCCACGGTGGTGATGCTGATCGGCCTGCAGGGCTCGGGCAAGACGACTACTGCGGCGAAGCTCGCGCGTCTCTACGCCAAGCAGGGCCAGCATCCGATGCTCGCCGCCGCCGACACCTATCGGCCGGCCGCGCAGGATCAGCTGAAGACGCTCGGCGAGCAGCTCAACGTGCCCGTGGTCGCCGAGGGGCGCACGCCCGTCGAGATCTGTCGCGCGGCGCTCGAGACGGCCGGCGCGCGCGGCCTCACGCCGCTGATCCTCGACACCGCGGGGCGCCTGCACATCGACGAGACGATGCTCGAGGAGCTCAAGCAGATCCGCGGCGCGGTCAAGCCACACCACGTGCTCCTCGTCGTCGACGCGATGACGGGTCAGGACGCCGTCACCGTCGCCGACAAGTTCAACCAGGCCGTCGGTATCGACGCCGTGATCCTGACCAAGATGGACGGCGACTCGCGCGGCGGCGCGGCGCTGAGCGTGCGTCAGGTGACGGGACGGCCGATCGCCTTCGTCGGCACCGGCGAGAAGACGGACGCGCTGGAGCCGTTCCATCCCGACCGCCTCGCCTCGCGTATCCTCGGCATGGGCGACATCCTCTCGCTCGTCGAGAAGGCGCAGCAGACCGTCGATCAGGCGCAGGCCGAAGCGATGGTGAAGAAGCTGCGCGAGGAGACGTTCACGCTCGAGGACTTCCGCGCGCAGCTCAAGCAGGTGCAGGCCCTCGGTCCGCTCGATCAGGTGTTGGGCATGCTGCCGTTCGGCAAGATGTTCAAAGGCGCGCCGAAGGAGCTGGCCGGCGAGCAGGCGGACCTCGGTCGCTTCGACGCCATCATCTGCTCGATGACGCCGGACGAGCGGCGCACTCCCGAGATCATCAACGGCTCGCGCCGGCAGCGCATCGCGCGCGGCAGCGGGTCCAGCGTGCAAGACGTCAATCGGCTGCTCAAGCAGTTCGCGCAGCTCAAGAAGATGATGAAGCAGTTCAAGACGATGGAAGGCCGGCTGGGCAAGCTCAAGGGCCTGGGCGGTTTTCCGATGCCGAGGGGGTGAGGGCGTGGCAGTTGCCATCAGACTCAGACGCGAAGGCTCGAGCAAGCGGCCGCGGTATCGCGTGGTCGTGGCCGACTCGCGGGCGCCGCGCGACGGGCGCTTCATCGAGGTCATCGGGCACTACAACCCGGTCACGAACCCGCCGCAGGTCGCGATCGATCGCGAGAAGGCTCAGGCGTGGATCGCCAAGGGAGCGCAGGCCTCCAACACGGTGAAGAAACTCATCGCATTGGCCCCGAAGCCGGGGGCGTAACACGTAACGCGCAGTTGTTCGACGCAGCTGCAGTGGGAGTGGTGGTTGAGAGATTTGGTTGAATACGTGGCCAAAGCACTGGTCGACGAGCCGGAACACGTGAACGTGACCGAGGTCGAAGGCGAGCGGGTGACCGTGATCGAGCTCCGCGTCGCCCAGACCGATCTGGGCAAGGTCATCGGCAAGCAGGGACGCACGGCGCGCGCGCTGCGCACGATCCTCAACGCCAACGCGACGAAGCTGAAGAAGCGCGCCGTGCTCGAGATCGTGGAATAGGCATGACGCTCGCGGACGGCCGCCTCGTCGCGATCGGCGAGATCGGCCGGCCGCATGGCCTCGCGGGCGAGGTACGGGTGACGCCGCTGACCGATCATCCCGAGCGGTTCGAGCGCCTGCGGGAGTGTGTGCTGTGGGATGTCGCGGACGATCGGCGCGAGCGTTGCCGGGTGATGACGGCGCGGCGCCACGGCGAGGCGCTCGTGGTGGCGATCGCCGGCTGCGAGACGCCCGAGGCCGCGGCGTCGCTGACGGGACGGCTGCTCGCCATCCCCGAGGCGGAGGCGGTGCCGCCGCCCGAGGGCTACTTCTATCCCTGGCAGCTCGAGGGCTGCCGGGTGGTCACGGAAGACGGCCGCGAGGTCGGTCGTGTGCTGCGAGTGGAGGCGGCGCCGGCGCAGGATCTCTGGGTGATCGGCGACGACGCGCGCGAGCACCTGGTGCCGGCGGTCCCGGAGATCGTCGTCGACGTGGATCTGAAGGCCCGGCGCGTCGTGATTCGACCGCCCGAGGGGTTACTGGAGCTGTAACGCGGGTTATGCGGATCGACATCGTCACCCTGTTTCCGGCCATGGTGGAGCCGGCCGTGGCGACCTCGATGCTCGGCCGCGCCCGCACGCGCGGGCTCGTTGACATTCGCGTGGTCAATCTCCGAGACTACGCGACGGGGAAGCATCGCGTCACCGACGACTATCAGTTCGGTGGCGGCGGCGGGATGGTCCTGAAGCCGGAGCCGATCGCGGCCGCGGTGGAGGCGCTGCGGGGCGAGCGGACGCGGGTGATTCTGATGGATCCGCGCGGACGGACGTTCACCCAGGGCGTGGCGAGCGAGCTGGCGCGCGAGGCGCATCTGATCCTGGTAGCTGGCCGGTACGAGGGCGTCGACGAGCGTGTGGGAGAGATGATCGCCGACGAGCGGCTCTCGATCGGTGATTACGTACTGACGGGCGGCGAGCTGCCGGCGCTGGTGGTGACCGACGCGGTGACGCGCCTGCTGCCCGGCGTGCTCGGTGGTGAGGCCGCGGCCGAGCGTGAGTCGTTCGCGGCGGGGCTGCTGGAGCCTCCGCAATACACGCGCCCCGAAGAATTCCGGGGCGCGCGAGTGCCGGACGTGCTGTTGTCCGGCGACCACGCCCGCGTCGCGCGCTGGCGGCGCGAGCAGGCACTGTGGCTGACGTGGCGACGCCGCCCCGAGCTCCTCACGGAGGCGAGCTTGACGGACGAGGAGCGACGGTTGATCGAGCGATTCGAGCGCGGCGAGGCGCCGGCGGCGCCCGCGCGGGGAGAAAGGGACGAGGATCATGGACGCGATTCGCATCGTTGAGGCGGCGCATCTCAAGAAGGATCGGCAGGGCTTCGAGCCCGGTGATCAGATCCGCGTGCACGTGAAGGTCATCGAGGGTGAGAAGGAGCGCACCCAGATCTTCGACGGTACGGTCATTCGTAAGCGCGGCGAGGGCGCGCGCGCCTCGTTCACCGTTCGCCGGATCTCCTACGGCGTGGGCGTCGAGCGGACGTTCCCGCTGCACTCGCCGCGCATCGAGCGCGTCGACGTGGTGCGGCACGGCCGCGTGCGCCGCAGCAAGCTCTACTATCTGCGCTCGCTCGCCGGCAAGGCCGCGCGGCTGCGTGAGAAGCGCGTCAACGTCGTTCCCGCCACGGCGGCCGAAGCTCCAACCGAGTAGCGCACCCGTCTTCGCGTGACGCCGCCTCCGTCGGCGCCGTACCGCTACGAGGCTCAGGCCTGGAGGGCCGGCGTCGCGCGTCTGGCCGGCGTCGACGAGGTCGGCCGCGGGCCCCTCGCCGGCCCGGTGGTGGCGGCGGCGGTCGTGCTCGATCCCGCTCGGCGCGTGAAGCGGCTGGCGGATTCGAAGCTACTCACCGCCGAGCGCCGCGAAGAGCTGTTTGCGCTGATCCACGAGCGCGCCGTCGCGGTCGGCGTCGGCATCGTGGATCACCTCACTATCGACCGCGTGAACATCCTGCAGGCGACGATTCTCGCCATGCGCGAGGCGCTGGCCGGACTCGCGATCGTGCCGGAGCTGGTCATCACCGACTTCGTCGCGCTGCCCGCCCTGCCCTGCCCGCAGCGCAATCTCGTCGACGGCGACATGCGCTGCGCGACGGTCGCCGCGGCCTCGATCGTCGCGAAAGTCACGCGCGACCGGCTGATGCTCGAGGCGGACAAGCAGTTCCCCGAATACGGTTTCGCGAAGCACAAGGGCTACGGCACGCCCGATCATCTCGCCGCGCTCGACCGCCACGGCGCGTGCCCGATCCACCGGCGCTCGTTCTCCGGCGTGTGGCGGCAGGGCGAGCTGTTCGTGCTCGAGGGCGACGACTAGCGTCTCGAACTTCGGACATTCCGCGACGTAGCTCGGCGCGCTATACCGGCCGCGTGAGCGGGCGACCAGATCCGCGACAGGCGCTCGGGCGCGGCGCCGAGCGCGCGGCGGCCGACTACCTCGAGCGCGCGGGGTTCAAGGTCGTCGAACGCAACGTGCGGCTCGGCCACGGCGAAATCGATCTCGTCTGTCGTGACGGCGACACGGTCGTCTTCGTCGAGGTGAAGTGCCGGCGCGCGACATGGGGCGACCCGCCGGGGGCCGCGGTGTCATGGCACAAGCAGCGGCGGCTCACGCGCCTGGCGCAGCACTATCTCAAGTGGCGCCGGCTTGGCGACGTCCGCTGCCGCTTCGACGTGGTGTCGGTGACGATCGACGCCGCCGGTCGCACGGGTCTTGTGCACGTGCGCGGCGCCTTCGACGCGATCGAGTGAAGGTCAGGCGGTCTTGCGCGGCCTCGTTGGACGGGACGGGTCGCCCTCCATGAGATAGACGGCGAACTCCTTCGCGCACGTCATGCAGGTCCGCCGCTCGCTTTCCGGCATGTCGCGGGCCTTCAGCGTGTCTTCGAAGTCCTCCAACGTCTTTTCGACGAATTGCTCGAACGGACGCATGGGGCGGCCTCCGTCCTTGAATACAGCATCCGTCGTGCCAGGGGGCGCGGTGCATCGCGGCGTGTAGTTACGACGCCCGCAGGCAAGCCAAGTGTCGGACGGGGAAGAAGAAGTTTCTCCAAGCGTCGGGTACAATCCGGTCCTCATGCCGGTCCGCTGGGACACGCATCGCTCCGCGCTGTCGAGCATCATCGAGGCCGTCGGCCGTACACCACTCGTGCGTCTGAACCGCGTGGTGGGTGACGCGCGTCCGCCGGTCTATCTCAAGCTCGAGTGGTATGGCCCGAGCGGCAGTCTCAAAGACCGGATCTATCTGCACATGTTCGAGCGCGCCGAAGCGCGCGGCGAGCTCAAGCCCGGCATGCGCGTGCTCGAGAGCTCGACGGGCAACGCCGGCATCGCGTGCGCGTTCGTCGCTGCGGTGAAAGGCTATCGCTGCACGGTTGTCATGCCGCAGGGCATGAGCGACGAGCGCAAAAAGATCATGCGCGCGTACGGCGCGGACCTCGTCTTCACGCCGGGCGGCGAGAGCGACGTCGATCTGTCACTCAAGCGCCTCGCCGAGATTCGCGCGGGCGATCCGACCGGATACTGGGTGCCGGGGCAGTTCGACAACGCGGACAACGTCGAGGCACACTACCGCACTACCGGTCCCGAGATCTGGGAGCAGGCCGGCGGCATTGTCGGCGCGTTCGTCGCCTCGCAGGGCAGCGGCGGCACGCTCACCGGCGTCGGACGCTACCTGCGCGAGCGTGACACGGCCGTCGGACTGTACGCCGTCGAGCCCGACGAATGCGCGCTGCTCTCGCGCCGCGCGTGGGGCCCGCACGGCATCGAGGGTATCGGCGACGGCTTCATCCCGGACAACCTCGACGTCTCCATGCTCACAGGCGTCATCACCACGACGACGGACGAGGCGTTGACGGCGGCGCGGCGGCTGGCCGCGGAAGAAGGCATTTTTTGTGGGATCTCGACCGGTTGCAATGTCGCCGCGGCGCTCAAGCTCGCGGCCCGGCATCCGGAGCTCACCTCGATCGTGACGATGGCCAACGACACCGGCCAGCGCTACTTCACCACCGCGCTCTGCGGCGAGTCCAAGCACGTCAACGTGCCCGAGCGCGCGCATCCGATGGACGACAAGACGCGCGGCGAGCTCGATCGCTGGCAGTCGAAGTGGGAGATCCTGCGCTGAGACCGGCCGAGTGGGACTTCGTCGCCGCGCGGCGGCGGCTGGAAGACAAGCCAAAATCGGCCGGCGAAAAGCTCACCTCGATCGACGCCGCGGCGGGGCACGTGGCCGACGGCGATCGCATCGCCGTCGGCGGCTGCCTGTTCTCGCGCACGCCGCTGGCCCTCGTGCGCGAGGTGCTCCGAGCGCGGCGGCGTGGGCTGACGCTGGTGCGCAACCTCATGTGCACCGAGGGCGAGCTCATGATGGCGGCCGGCGCCGTCGAGCGCGTGATGACGGCCTGGATGTCGATCGGTCTGCCATGGGGCGTTTCGAAGGTCATGCGCCACTACGTCGAGTCGGGTGCGGTCGCCCTCGAAGAGTGGAGCCACCTGGCGCTCGGCCTACGCTTCCGTGCGGCGGCGATGGGGGTGCCGTTCGTCCCCGCGCTGACCATGCTCGGCTCCGACCTCGTCGCCGTCGGCGGCATGAAGACCGTGGCCGATCCGTATTCCGGCGAGACGCTAGCGGCGGTGCCGGCGCTGTTTCCCGACGTCGCGCTGCTGCACGTGCACCGCGCCGATCGCTTCGGCAACTGCCAGATCGACGGCTATCCGCACATGGACGCGGACATCGCCCGGGCGGCGGCGACGGTGCTCGTCACGACGGAGGAGCTGATCACGGACGACGAGACGCGTCGCCACCCCGATCGCACCGTCCTTCCAGGGTTTCTCGTCGACGCGCTCGTGCACGTGCCCTTTGGGTCGTTTCCGCACGAATGCTACGGCCTGTACGAGGCGGACTTCGACCACTTCAGCGAGTACACGGCCTCGATCGACGCGCGCGGGCCCGAGGCCGCCGTCGGCGATTATCTCGTCCGCTACGTGTACGGCCCGCCGACCTGGGACGACTACCTGGATCTCTTCGGCGGGGAGCGGCTGGCGAAACAACAGCGCTCAGCCAAAGAGCTCACGCAATGAACGCCACGGCGTCCGAGCTGCTTGCCGTCCAGGGTTCGCGCGTCCTTCGCGACGACACGACGGTCTTCGCTGGCGTTGGCGTGCCGCTGCTCGCCGCGGCCCTGGCCCAGCAGCGCCACGCGCCGAAGCTGACGATGGTGATCGAGGGCGGCATCATCGGTCCGCGCATCAAACCCGGGCGGCTGCCGATCTCGACCAACGAGATGCGCGCCGGTCATCGCGCGCAGATGCTCCCGGGGATTACCGACACCTTCCTCTTCGCGCAGCGCGGGTTCCTCGACTACGGCTTCATGGGCGGCGCGCAGATCGATCAGCACGGCAACGTCAACACCAGCGTGCTCGGAGTCGACTACTGGAAGCCGAAGGTCCGCCTGCCCGGTACCGGCGGCGCGAACGACATCGCCTCGCTCTGCAAGGAGGTCATCATCCTGACGGTCCACGAGAAGCGCCGCTTCGTCCCGCGGGTGGACTTCGTGACCAGCCCCGCGTGGCTGGACGGCGGCGACGCGCGCCGCCGCGCCGGCCTGCCCTTCGGCGGCGTGTCACGCGTGGTCACCACGCTCGGCATCTTCGGCTTCGATCCCGAGACGCGGCGCATGCGGTTGGACGCCCTGCATCCCGGCGTGACGCGCGAGCAGGTTCGTGAACAGACCGGCTTCCCGCTGCTGGAGGCCGCGACGGTGGCGGTGACCGAGCCGCCGTCGGCGGACGAACTGGCGATGCTGCGTGCGCTCGATCCCGAGCGGCGCTTTTTGGGCTGACGCCGTGCACGTCGGTCTCGCGATCAAGAACTTCGTCGGCCCCACCGAGACGCCGGACGTCCGCGGCCTCTACCGCTATGCCGAGCGCGCGGAGGCGCTGGGCTTCGAGTCGCTGTGGGCGTGGGATCACGTCATCCTCGGCGTCGATCCATCGTTTCCGATCCTCGACGCCGTCGGCACGCTCACCGCGCTCGCCGCGCGGACGTCGAAGATCCGGCTCGGCACCGGCGTGCTGGTGCTGCCGCTGCGCAATCCCACCGTCGCGGCGAAGGCGCTCGGCACCCTCGACGTGATCTCGAATGGCCGGCTCATCGTCGGGATCGCCGCCGGCTGGTATGCACGCGAGTTCGACGCGGTCGGCGTGCCGTTCAAGCAGCGCGGCCGATTGTTCGAGCGCAATCTCGACATTCTCATGCGGCTGTGGACCGAGGAACGGGTGACGCTGCAGGCGGACGAGTTCAATCTTCGCGAGGCCGTGATGCGACCGCCGACGGTGCAGCGCCCGCGCCCCCCGATCCTCATCGGCGGCTACGTTGATGCGGTGCTCAAGCGCGTCGCGACGAAGGGCGACGGCTGGCTGACGTACTTCTACACGCCGGAGTCGTACACACGCGCGTGGCAGAAGATCGTCGGCTTCGCGCGCGAGGCCGGGCGCGACCCGAAGACGCTCACCGGTACCAATCAGCTCGCGATCCTGGTCGGCGCCTCGCGCGCCGAGACCGAGGAGCCGATGCGCCGGTGGCTGCAGACCGAGTGGGACGTGGCCGCCTGGAGCGAGTCGACCATCGAGCACGCCATCCGCGGCAGCGTCAAGGAGTGCATCGAGCAGCTGCGCGCCCACGTCGCCTCCGGAGTCGATCGGCTGATCTTGATTCCCTATCGCTATCAGCCCGAGCAGGTCGAGCTCATTGCCAGGGAGATCCTTCCCGCACTGCGCTGAACACGATGAGCACGAAGCCGCGTCTGGAGATCGAGTACTGCACGCAGTGCCGCTGGCTCTTGCGGGCCGCATGGATGGCGCAGGAGTTGTTGACGACGTTCGAGACCGACATCGGAGCGGTCGCGCTCGTACCAGGCGCGGGTGGCGTGTTCGAAGTCCGCGTGGACGGAGAGACGGTCTGGTCGCGGAAAGGCCGCGGCCGATTTCCAGAGGCGAAAGAGCTCAAGCAGCTGGTACGCGACCGCGTGGCACCCGGGCGCGACCTCGGGCACGCGGACCGCTGAAGCCCCAATGGACCGACGTGAGACGTTCGATCGGGTGCTCGCGCTGGAGCCAGCACGCACGGCGCTGCTCGTCGTCGACATGCAGCGCGGCTTCGTCGATCCGGGCGAGCCGATGGAAGTGCCATCCGCACGCGCGTGCGTGCCGGTCATCCGCGGCCTGCTCGACGCGTTTCGCGGCAAGCGCCTGCCGGTCGTGTTCACGGCCTTCGTGTACTCGCCGGACGTGCCCTTGCTCGTCGGCGAGCTACACCCCGAGCACAAGCCCGCCGCGCCCGGCGCGCCGCGCGGATTCGGCATGCCGTCGTCGTCGTGTTTGGCCGGCTCGCCGAGCGCACGCGTCCTCGACGCGCTCGCGCCGCGTCCGGACGAGCCGGTCGTCGACAAGCGCTGGTACGACGCGTTCGCAGGCAGCGCGCTCGACGGGGCACTGCGCGCGCGGCGTGACGTCGCTGGTCGTCACGGGGACGATGACCGACATCTGCGTGCTGGCGACGGTCATCGGCGCGTTCAACCGGGAATACCGCGTGACCGTCGTCGACGACGCGGTGGCGACGCTCTGGCCGGAGATCCAGCGCGCGACACTGGACATCGTCGCGCGGGCCTATGGCCGCGTCGTATCATCCAAGCAAGTGCTAGACACCGTTTCGGCCTGGACATAGGAGCGAGCCATGCTGACGTTCTCCGGGATCATGCCGGCCAACATCCTGCCGTTCAAGGCGGATCTCTCCATCGACGAGACCGCGTATCGTAAGCACTTGCGCTGGCTCGCGGACACGCCCGGCGTCACGGGCATCGTCGCCAATGGTCACGCTGCGGAGGTCGCCTCGCTCTCCCGCGACGAGCGCAAGCGCGCGCTCGCCGTGGCGCTCGACGAGATCGCTGGCGCGTGCCCCATCGTCGCCGGCGTCTATACCGACGGCACCGCCGAAGCGGTCGAGCTGGCTCGTGACGCCCGACAGGCGGGCGCGGCCGGCGTGCTGCTGTTTCCGCCGACGCTGTTCATGTGGGGGGCACAGGCGAAGCCCGACATGGTGATTCGCCACTACTCCGAGGTCGCCGCGGTCGGGCTGCCGATCGTCGCCTTCGAGTACCCGCCCGCGTGCGGCATCGGCTACTTGCCGGAGACGCTGGCGCGGCTGGCCGAGATCCCGCAGGTCGTCGCCGTCAAGGACTGGTCGAACGACATCGTCGCCTTCGAGGCCAATCTGCGCGCGCTGCGCGCGACGGGACGCCCGGTCGCGATGCTGTCGGCGTTCACGATGGCGCTGATGGCCAGCTTCCTGCTCGGCGCCGACGGCGCGATTTCCGGGATGGGCAGCGTCACTGCGGATCTGCAGGCCGAGCTCTTCGCCGCATGCCAGAAGGGCGACCTCGACGGCGCGCGGCGGATCAACGACCGCCTCGATCCGCTCGTCCGCGTCTTCTACGCCCCGCCCTTCGTCGACATGCACAACCGGATGAAGGAGGCCCTGGTCTTGCTCGGGCGCATCCCCGCCGCGCACGTGCGGCCGCCGCTGACGCCCGTGTCCGCAGCGGAGCGGGAGTCGATCCGCCGGGCCCTGGCAAGCGCCGGACTCAGTCGCTAACGCCGACGCGCGGGTGCGGCGGCGCGTTCCCTGCGCCGGAACCGCTTGCGCCCCTTCGCCCGTTTGGTGTAGAAAGACGCACATTTTGCTCGCTTACGAGTGCCCGTCCCCCGGGCACATCAGGAGGACTTAACCATGGCCGAACGCTGGCACGACGAACCCTGGGCCAAGGACATGTGGTGGAGTGGCAAGACGACGCGCCGGAAGTTCATCGGCCTCTCGGCGACGGCCGCCGGCGCGCTCGGCGCGACGATGCTCGTGCCGGCGCCCTGGCGCGAGGCGTTCGGCCAGGCCAAGCCGTACAAAGTCGGGGTGCTGCAGCCGCTGACCGGCGCCGCCGCGGCCGGCGGCAAGACGGCGCTGGTCGGCACACAGCTCGCCACCAACCGGATCAACAAGGCCGGCGGCATCAACGGCCGGCCGGTCGAGCTGGTGGTCGCGGACTACGAATCGAAGCCTGACGTCGGCCGGCGCAAGGCCGAGAAGCTCCTCGACGAGGACAAGGTCGATGTCGGCGAGGGCGGCTACCTTTCGAACGTCTGCCTGGCGTGCATGCCCGTCTTCGAAGAGCAGAAGACCGTCTACATGATCGGTGTCTGCCTCGACACGACCATCACGACCACCAAGTGCAGCCGCTACGTGTTCCGGCCGTTCGACTACGCGCCCTCGCAGGCGGTGGCGTTCGCGCCGTACCTCGTCAACAAGCTCGCGAAGAAGTGGCACGTCGTTTATCTCGACTACGCGTGGGGCCAGTCGACGCGCGACGCGTACGTCGAGCAGATCAAGAAGAACGGCGGCGAGGTCGTCGGCACGACCGGAATCCCGCTGGGCACGGCCGACATGACCGCGTTTATCTCAAAAATCACGGGGACGTTCGACGGCGTCTTCGCGATCATGTTCGGCGCCAACGCGGTGACGTTCACCAACCAGGCCTTCGACCTGGGGCTCTTCAAGAACCGGAAGTACGCGGGTGACGGCGCGGTCGCTGAATCGACGCACCTCACCGCGCTCGGCCACAAGGTGGAGGGCTTCGTCGGCGTCAATCGCTACATTCCCGTGCTGACCAAGCCGCTGGACACGCCAGCCCACAAGAAGTTCTTCGAGGAGTCGAAGGTGCTGCTCAGGGAGGTCGACCGGTCCGGGCCGGATCCGGATCGTTACGTGCAGTCCAACTTCGAGGCGATGAACTTCCTCAAGCTTGGCATGCAGAAGTCGGGATTCCGCGG
>Ga0114129_10000002_pt1 | contig 204413 bp, 202 predicted proteins | sample RhiMetdeltSRZDD1_FD_80071 | JGI IMG/M metagenome (GOLD analysis project Ga0114129, IMG submission 80071) | Populus rhizosphere microbial communities from Tennessee, USA - Rhizosphere MetaG P. deltoides SRZDD1 (version 2) (version 2) | ecosystem: Host-associated > Plants > Roots > Rhizosphere... | reverse complement strand
GTCGTCAGGTCCTCGGCGTCGTACTCGAGCCGCAGCCGCTCCATCGGATAGAGCGGCGTGAGGTTGTCGAAGAAGATCTTCTCGCGCGCCTGCTCGGGCGTCTCGAAGTTGATCGCCTCGACCTTGAGCAGCGCGAAGTAGCGTTCGGTGTCCTTGGGCGGCCGCACCTGGCCCGAGATGGTGTCGCCGGTGCGCAGATCGAAGCGCCGGATCTGTGAGGGCGAGACGTAGATGTCGTCGGGCCCGGGGAGGTAGTTGTAGTCGGGCGCGCGCAGAAAGCCGAACCCATCCGGCAGGACTTCGAGCACACCCTCGGCGTAGATGAGCCCGTCCTTTTCGGCCTGCGCCTGGAGGATCTTGAAGATGAGCTCCTGTTTGCGCAGCCCGCCCACGCTCTGGACGTTGAGCTCGCGGGCGATGGTGTTGAGGTCGGAGATCGACTTCTCCTTGAGCTCCGACAGGTTCATGCCGTTGGACGGCATCTGGGCGTCCTGCTGGGTCGGGTTTGCTTGGCCTCGTTCTCGGCGGGCGCTCATCAACGGGCTCCGGGGGCGGCGCTCATGGCCGCATGGCGTTAGAGTTTTGCGCTTTTCTGCAGAGTTTCTACGGGGTTGGAGCTACGACGATGTCATCGTCGCATCGCAGGGGGGGCGCTGTCAACGTCTTTCACATACGAACCTCGATGATCGCGCGCTGCTTGATCTCCTTCAGCCAGGCTTCCAGCCGGGCCTCATACTTCTGGCGGAACAGGATCTCCCGGATCTGCTGCTTGACCCGGAACAGCCCGGCGCCTTCCAGCGACTCCTTCGACTCGAGCTGAAACACGTGATAGCCGAGCCCCGACCGATAGGGGGCCGAGAGCTGCCCCGGCTCGAGCTTCAGGATTTCGGTCTCGATGTCCTGGGCGAGCTCGCCGCGCTTGAGCGTGCCGAGGTCTCCGCCCTCCTTGGCGCTGGCGTCCTGGGAATACTGCTTGGCGACGCCGACGAAGTCACCGTTGTCGACGACCTGCGCGCGCAGCATCTCGGCCTTGATCCGCGCGCTCTCCCAGGCGACGTCGGTGCCGCCCTCGGGAACGACGAGGATGTGCCGGGCGTGATAGGACAGACCCGTCTCGAGCCGCGGGCGGTTCTCCTCCAGGTATTCGACGATCTCGGTGTCCGTCACGGACACCCGGAGCGCCACCTTGCGGCGGATGATCTTCTGCACGCGGAGGGCTTCGCGGATGCGCTTCCTCACCGCGTCCATGCTGATGCCCTGCTCTTTGAGCAGCTTCTCGAATTCCTCCACGCTCTTGGTGTTGTAGATCTTGATCCGCTCGTTGATCTCCTCAGTGACTTCCTGGTCCTCGACGGTGATCTTCTCGCGGTCGGCTTCCTGCAGCTGCAGTCGGCTGTCGATGAGTCGCGGCAAGAACTGCTTGGCCAGCTCCTCGTCGCTCTGGGTGCCCGCACGCCCCTGCCGGTTCTCGGCGCGGTACGCGACGATCGTCTCCTGCAGCTCGCTGAGCGTGATCGCATCGTTGTTCACGACGGCGACGACCCTGTCCGCGATGTCCTCGTTCGGCTCGGGCGGGCGGACGCGTACGTCGCCAGGCATCGGCATGTCGGGCGAGAGCGGCTTTCCGGCCACGGGCGCCGGTCCCGCCGGGCCCCTCGGCCCGCCGATCAGCGGCACCCACGACGGCAGAGCGCAGCCGCCGACGAGAAACGCCAGGGCGACCACGTGCGCCGTGCGCATCATGCGCGCGCGAGCTCGTCCAGCGTCTTGAGGATGGAGTCGCGCACGGCCGGCCACGAGCCCTTGGCGATCGTGGCCTCGATGGTGAACTCGCGCTTCATCTGAAGGCGCCCGCGGCTCGCCTGGATCGCGTGCACGAGCCGCGCCGGCTCCACGTGCGTGGACGGGGCGAACGTGATCAGCGCGCGTCCCTCGCCCGCTTCGATCTTCTCGACCCGCAGCGCGCGTGCGGCGACGCGGATGCGGACGATGTCGAGCAGGCGCCGCGTGGGCTCCGGCAGCGGGCCGAAGCGATCGACGAGCTCAGCGCGGATGTCGTCGACCTCGGCGTCGCCGGCGGCGCCGGCCAGTCGCTTGTAGAACGCAAGACGCTGGTTGACCTCGGGCACATAGTCTTCGGCAACGAAGCCCTCCTCCGCGACGCTGATCACCGGTTCCACCGCCGGGGAGGTCTGTTGGCCGCCCAATTCTGCCACGGCTTCGGCCAGAAGTTTCGCGTAAAGATCGTAGCCCACGGCCGCGATGTGGCCGTGCTGCTGGGCCCCCAGGAGGTTGCCCGCGCCCCGGATTTCCAGGTCGCGCATGGCGAGTTTGAAGCCGGAGCCCAGCTCGGTCAGCTCCTGGAGGGCGCGCAGCCGCCGCTGGGCCTGCTCGTCGACGCGCCCGTCGGCCGGCACGAGCAGGTAGGCGTAGGCCTGCTGGCGCTCGCGCCCCACGCGGCCGCGCAGCTGGTAGAGCTGGGCCAGGCCGAAACGGTCGGCGCGGTTGACGATGATCGTGTTCGAGGCGGGGATGTCGAGGCCCGACTCGATGATCGCCGTCGACACGAGCACGTCGGCCTGCCCGTCGATGAACTTCACCATCGCCGCCTCGAGCTCGCGCTCGGGCATCTGGCCGTGAGCCATGATCACCCGCGCGTCAGGCACCTGCTCCTGGACGAAGCGGGCCATCGACGCCAGCGACTGCACGCGGTTGTGGACGAAGAAGACCTGGCCGCCGCGCTCGAGCTCGCGGTCGAGCGCCTCCTTGATGACCGAGCGGCTGAAGCGCCGCACCATCGTCTCGATCGGCAGGCGATCCACGGGCGGCGTCTCGATCACCGACATGTCGCGCACGCCGGAGAGCGACATATACAAGGTGCGCGGGATCGGCGTGGCGGTCATCGCCAACACGTCGACCGAGGCGCGCAGCTGCTTGACGCGCTCCTTGTGCGCGACCCCGAAGCGGTGCTCCTCGTCGACGATCAGCAGCCCGAGATTCTTGAAGGCGACGTCCTTACCGAGCAGGCGATGCGTGCCGATCACGACGTCGACCGTGCCCTTGGAGAGCCCCTCGACAACCGCTTTCTGCTCTTTGGGCGAGCGGAAGCGCGACAGCAGCTCCACCTTGGCGGGGAACGGCGTGAAGCGCTCGGCGAAGGTGGACCAGTGCTGCTGGGCCAGCACGGTGGTCGGGACGAGCACCGCCACCTGCGTGCCGTCGGCGACCGCCTTGAATGCCGCACGTAGCGCGACCTCGGTCTTGCCGTAGCCGACGTCGCCCGCCACCAGCCGGTCCATCGGCCGCGGGCTCTCCATGTCGCGCTTGACGTCCTTGATCGCGCGCAGCTGGTCGGGCGTCTCTTCGAACCGGAACGACGCCTCGAACTCGCGCTGCCACGGCGTGTCGGGCGAAAACCCATGGCCTTCGGCGACGGACCGGCGCGCGTACAGCTTCAAGAGCTCCTCGGCCATCTCGCGCAGGGCGGCGCGCACCGACTCCTTGACCCGCTGCCACGACGCGCCGCCCAGACGATCGAGCCGCGCCGCACCGGTGTCGGCGCCGAGGTATTTCGAGACAAGGTCGAGGCGATCGACGGGAACGTAGAGCTGGTTGTTGTCGGCGTACTCGAGGAGCAGGAAGTCGGCGTCCTTGTCGCCGACGCGCATCGTCCGCAGGCCGAGGTACTTGCCGATGCCGTGGTCTTCGTGAACGACGAGGTCGCCCACGGCCAGGTCGGTGAACGCGGTGAGCGCCGCGCCGCGCTGGTACTTGGGCCGGCGCAGCGTACGGCGGCGCGCACCGAAGATCTCCGTCTCGGCTAGCAGGACGAGCCCGACCGCCGGAATCGCGAAGCCGCCCGACAGCTCGCCCACCACGATGGCGATCGCGTCCGGCGCCTCGAGCTGCTCCGCCACGCGCGTGTCGAGATCGTGATCGTGCAGGATCTCGCGCAGATGCTCGGCCTGGCCCGCGTCCGCGGCGACGAGACGCACGGTAAACCCCTCGCCGCGCCAGCGAAGCAGATCGTCGACAAGCCGGTCGAATTTGCCGGAATACGGATCGACGGACAGCGCCTCGAGCGTCGCGTCCGCATCCTCGCCCGCCAGGACCTCGAGCTCGACGCGCGGGCGTCCCGCGATGATGTCGGCAAGCGGGCGCCGCCCCGGCGCGTCTTCCGACGTCTCGTCGAGCAGCCGCGGTGCGTCGACGATCACCGGCGCGCCGGCCGGCAGATAGTCGAGCAGACGCGTCGCCCCGTCGGCCGGCGTATCGGGCACCGCGACGAGCGGAAGCACCAGCAGCTCGTCGAGCATGCTGGTGGAGCGCTGCGTGGTCGGGTCGAACAGGCGGATCGACTCGATGTCGTCACCGTCGAACTCGAGCCGAGCGGGGCTTGGATGCATCGGCGAGAAGACGTCCACGATGCCGCCGCGCGCACTCCACTGGCCGACCTGCACGACCGTGTCGACCCGCTCGTAGCCGGCCTTCTCGAGGGCCTCGAGCAGCAGCTCACGATCGAGACTGTCGCGCGTCGCCAGGCGCAGCGTGCCATCCCGGAATTCGCCCGGCGTCGGCAGCGGCGTGTCGAGCGCAGCCGGCGTGACCACCACGGCGATCGGCTCGCCCGCGGTGAGGCGGCGGACGATCAGTGCGCGTTCGGCCTCCGCCTCGCGATGGTGGCCGCCCTTCCAGAGCTGCGGCTCGCGCTCCGGAAACTCGAACGCGGCGGCGCCGAAGAATTTTAGATCTTGCGTGAAGCGGTGGGCGTCGGCGAGCGAGGCGACGACGACGAGCATCGGGCGCGGGTGGCGCTGCAGCAGCTCGGCGATCGCGAGCGCGCGCGCCGATCCGGCCAGGCCGCCGACGCGCAGACAGACGTCTCCCTCGGCGAACCGTTTCGCCACGTCTGAAAACGCCGGCCAGTCCCTCAACATCCGATCGGCTTACGGTACCACGCGCGTGTGACGTCGGGCGACGCCGGGGTCGCGCCCGTTTGCCGCTTGCGCCGCGGCGCTACCGCGCCGCCTGCGCGAGATAGAAGGACAGCGTCTCGAGCTCGATGGAGAGGTCGACGTTCTGCAGCCGCACCTCGCGCGGCACCTTCAGGCGCGCCGGCGCGAAGTTGAGGATGGCGCGGATGCCGGCGCCGACCAGCTGGTCGGTGACGGCCTGCGCGGCGTCGCCGGGCACGGCGACGATCGCGATCTGGATGCCGCGCGCCCGCACCTCGCGAGCGAGGTCGCGGCTCGACACGACGGGCACGGAGTCCACCTCGCGCGCGACCTTGGCGGGGTCGTCGTCGACGATGGCGGCGATGCGAAAGCCCTGGCGACCGAAGCCTTTGTAATGAAACAGCGCGGAGCCGAGGTTGCCGAAGCCGACGAGCACCACCGGCCACTGGCGATCGAGGCCGAGGATGCGCTGCAGCTCGCCCTTGAGCCCGGCCACGTAGTAGCCGATGCCGCGCACGCCGAACTCGCCGAAGTAGGCGAGGTCCTTACGCACCTGGGCGGAGTTGAGGTTGAAGCGGTCCGCCATCTCCTGCGACGAGATCGTCTTCACGCCGTCCTCCTCCAGCTGGAGCAGACAGCGCGTGTAGACGGACAGACGATGGATCGTCATCTCCGGAACCTTCGATGCGCGGGACGCCGAGCGCCGTGGCATGTCGGAAAGAGGCCGGGCGCCCGTGACGGCGCCCGGCCGACTCAGATTACGTCCGTGACATCACGCGAAGTTGATGCCCTTCACGAACAGCAAAATCAGCGCGATAACGAGCGTGTAGATCGCGAGCGATTCGATGAGCGCCAGACCGATGATCATCGCGGTCTGGATGCGGGCCGCCGCGCCCGGCTGCCGGCCCATGGCCTCGACCGCCGCCGCCACCGCCCGTCCCTGACCCAGGCCGCAGAGCCCGGCGGCGATCGCCATGCCGATGCCGGCCGCGATCACCGTGAACGGACCGACCCAGCTGCCGGTACCGGCAGCGCCCGCCTGTGCCAGCGCCAGGCCCGGGGACACGAGAACGAACAGACTTCCCAGCATCAGTGAGCGTCGCACGACGGTCCTCCTATGTACGTGTGGGGTGCTAGTGATGGCCGGCCTCGTGGTGCTCCGCGCCGTGACCGCCGTGCCCTTCTTCGGCGTGCTCGATGGCGCCGGCGATGTACAGCATCGTGAGCATCACGAAGATGAAGGCCTGCAGGAACGAGACGAGCAGCTTCAGCGGATAGAGAAAGCCGACCGTGAACGCGATGGCGATGAGCCCGCTGACCCCGCCGACGGCCGCGCCGGCCGCGCTGCCGGACAGCGCCCAGCCGATCAATCCGTTGAAGCCCATGAGGAAGAAGATGACGGCGAGCAAGATGTGGCCGCCCAGCATGTTGCCGAACAGCCGGAGCGTCAGGGACAGCGGCCGCGCCAGATGGCTGATGAGCTCGATCGGAAACATCAGCGGCGCGAGCCACACGACGGGGCCCATGAAGTGCTTGAGGTATGTGACGAACCCCTGCTTCTTGATCCCGATCGCGTGGTACGCGAGGAACACGACGATCGCGCACGCGGCCGTCGTGTTCAGATTCGTCGTGGGGCCGGCGAAGCCCGGCACCAGGCTCATGAGATTCGCCACGAAGATGAACAGTCCCAGCGTCCCGATGAACGGCAGGTACGGACGCCCCTCCGGGCCCATCACGTCGTCGATCATGCCCTGCATCTGCTCGAGCACGACCTCCATCACGTTCTGGACGCCGCGGGGCACCAGCTGCACCCGGCGCGAGGCCGCGAACGCGATGCCGGCCAGAATGATCATCACCAGCCACGTGTAGGTCACGTGGTCCGGGATTCCCGGCAGGTGAAAGATCGGCGGGTGCTCGATCGCTTCCATCACGCGTCCTCGCGCGCGGCGACGCTCTCGCGCGCGGCCAGCAGCCCGCGCGCGACAACGGTGACGGGAACGACGCTGAGACCGGCGACGATGGCCAGCGGATGCGCGTGGCCGCTGAGGAGGACCAGCGTTACCGCGGCGGCGAGCGCGCCGAGCCTCAGGACCGCACCCAGCGTCCACAGCCGCCGCTCGGCCGATGCGTCATTCGCCGCCGCCGTTACCCGGGCCGCGAGCCAGCGAAAGTTGCCGACGGCGATGCCGGCGCCGGCGGCGGCGCCGAGCGCACCGTCCAGGCCGACGAGGCACGCCGCAAGGCCCGTCAGCGCCGCGCCGAGCACGCACGCATCGCGCGCCACGCGCGAAGTCAGCTCATTTGGGTTCATCGAGTTCCCGCTCCGCCCTTTTGACCGACCGAAAGAAGATCACGAACCCGGCGGCAATCCCGAAGCCGAGCCCGAGCAGCAGGAGCCACGGCTTGGTGCCGAGCCATTGATCCAAGTAGTAACCGCCGGCCAGCCCGATCACGGTGGCGAGAACCATCGCGAAGCCGACCGAGGACAACTCGGCGAGCGCGGACCAGGCTGATTTCTCCCCGGGCTGCGCCATGCGAGGCGAAACAGTAGCACAGCGCTCGGAGCTTGTGAAGCGACCGCACAACCTATCCGAACATGCCGCCCATGCGCGCGCCAGCCACGCGATTGATCGCGAGCGCGCTGACGGCCGCGACGGCGATCAGGATGACGCCGAGCGCCGCCGCCTCGTTGGCGCTGCCCGCGATGTAGAACGCGAAGATGCCGACGGGAATCGTTTCCCAGCCGCCGAGCGACAGGAACAGCACCGCGGAGGCCTCCTGTAGCGACGTCATGAACGAAAACAGCGAGCCGACGAGGACGCCGCGCCAGATCAGCGGCAGCGTCACGTCGCGGAAGGAGCGCACGCCGGTCGCGCCGACGCTGGCCGCGGCCTCCTCCATGGAGCGGTGCACGAGCAGGAGCGAGGCGTACGAGCCGCGGACGGTATACGGCAGCCGCCGCACCGCGAGCACGATGGGCAGGATGATCCAGAGGCTCGTGAGCGGCGCCGCGAGCCACGGCAGCTCGACGTGGAACGCGCGCACGTAGGCGATGCCGATGGCCGTGCCGGGCACGGCCAGGATCAGCGTGTTGAGACCGTCCAGCGTGTCGCGGCCGGGCAGCCGCGTGCGCGCGAGGATCCACGCGATCGGCACGCCGATGACGACGCAGAGCAGCACGGCGAGTGCTGCGTAGAGCAGGCTGTTGACGATGTACTTCGGCGTCTCGACGATGACACGCTCGAAGTAGAGGCCCGTATAGCGCAGAGGAAACGGCGTCATGGACCAGCCCTTGCCCACCGACGCGAGCGCGACGCCGAGGTAGGGGATGAACGAGAAGGCCATGACGGTGGACAGAAACGTCACCGCGCCCGCCGCGCCGAGCCGCCCGAGGTGCCGGCGCGGCACGCGCGAGTACGCGAGCGACGAGTAATCCTTGATCGCGACGTAGCGCCGGGCCGCGACCAGGAACACGATGGCGAGCGCGACCATCAGCGCGGAGATCACGAGGCCCATGCGGAACAGTCGGCGGTCGACGAACTGCACGATGTTGAGATAGGCCTGCGAGGCGAGCAGGTCGTGCACGCCGAGCACGAGCGGTGTGGCGAAGTCCGAAAATGTCCAGATGAAGACGAGCAGCGCGCCCGCCACGTAGCCCGGCGTCGTCAGTGGCAGCGTGATCGTGGCCAGCCGACGCCAGCCGCGCGCGCCGACGCTCTCCGCCGCCTCCTCGAGCGAGGGGTCGATGCGGCCGAGCGCGTCCACGACGTTGAGCGTGATCATGGGAAACAAGTGCAGCGTCTCCACGAGCAGCACCCCGTGTAGGCCGTAGACGAAGTTGATCGGCCTGGCGAGGCCGAGCCAGTCCTCGAGGAGGATGTTGACGGTGCCGGCCTTGCCCATGATGAAGGTGAAGCCCAGGACCCCCACGAGCGGCGGCGAGATGATCGGAATGAGGGTGAGGTAGCCGAACAGGTTCCGTCCGGGAAACTCATAGCGCACCAGCAGCAGCGCAATCGCGAAGCCCAGCACGGAGGTCGCGGCCACCGTGCCCAGGCCCAGCAGCAGCGAGTTCCAGAGCGAGCGCCGGTAGAACGCGTCGGCGGCGAAGACGGCGAAGTTCTCGAGCGTGAGGCGCCCGGCCTCGTCGCTGAAGGCGTCATAGAAAACGCGCGCCAGCGGATAGACCAGAAAGACCACGAGGAAGGCCCAGATGGCCGCGACTCCGAGGGCGGGCAGCGCGGCGGCGAGCGCGCGCCGGCCTGGGGCGGCGGCGACGGCGCCGTCAGCCACCGCGCGGCTCAGTCATCGCGCAGCACGAGCGTCGCCGACGCGGCGAACGCGACGCGGACGGTGCGGCCGGCCGGCAGCACGTCGTGCTGCCACGGATCGCCGACGTCGACCTTGAGCACGAGCCCCGGCGCGGTCTCGACGTCGTAGCGCAGCGTGTTGCCGAGATAGGACGCGAGCCGCACGCGACCCTCCACCACGTTGTCACCGGCACCCTCCAGCGAGACATTCTCGGGCCGCACGGCCACCACACACGGGCCGCCCGCCGCCACGTCGCCGGGCCGGGCGCGGATCGGGCCGAGCGGTGTGTCGACGACCACGCGGCCATCGGCCACCGTCTTCACCACGCCCCGAACGAAATTGTTGGTGCCGACGAAGTCGGCGACGAAGCGGTTCAGCGGGCGCTCGTAGAGCGTCTTGGGCGGCGCCACTTGCTGCACGCGCCCCTCGCGCATAACGGCCACGCGGTCGGAGAGCGACAGCGCCTCTTCCTGGTCGTGCGTCACGTAGACGGTTGTGATGCCGAGGTCCTGCTGCAGCGCGCGAATCTCCCCGCGCACCTGCACGCGGATCTTCGCGTCGAGGTTCGACAGCGGCTCATCGAGCAGCAGGATATCGGGGTTGAGCACCAGCGCGCGCGCGAGCGCCACGCGCTGTTGCTGGCCGCCCGACAGCTGGCCGGGATAGCGGTCCTCGAGGCCCGTGAGGTTGACCCTGGCGAGTCCCGCCGCCAGCCGCCGCCCGATCTCGGAGGCCGGCAGCTTGCGCAGCCGGAGCCCGTACGTCACGTTGCCGCGCACGGTCATATGCGGCCACAGCGCGTAGTTCTGAAAGACCACTCCGATGTTGCGCTGGTGCGGCGGCAGTGCGTTGACCCGCCGCGCGCCAAAGCGGATCTCGCCGCCATCGACGGCGTTGAAGCCGGCGATCAGGCGCAGCAGCGTGGTCTTGCCACATCCGGACGGACCGAGCAGCGTGAAGAGCTCGCCGTCGCCGATCTCGAGCGAGACGCGGTCGACGGCGGTCGTGGTGGCGAAGCGCTTGGTGACCTCGTGAAGCTCTATCCTCACTATCTTATCGAGAGGGGACCGTCGACCGTCCCCCCTCGAACTCCCCTGTTCGCCCGGGGGCTGACACCGTTATGGCTTCTTCCACGTGGCCTCGATGTCGTTGCGGAACTTCGTCTTGAGCGCCTCGGAGCGCTTGGCGGCCACCGCCTCGTCGTACACGTTCGACACCTCGCGGTCGAAGTAGGAGCGCACGCCGCCAGTGAACTCCACGGCCATCTCCGCGGTAGAGCCGGGCGGCCCCTGCACCTTGTACTTCGGCGTGATCGGGAACAGGCCGCGCTCCATGAAGACCTTCTGCCCCCGCTCGGTCAGCAAGAACTCGATGAAGGCGCGCGCCGCCTTTGGGTTGCGCGCCCCGGCCAGGATCGCCATCGGTTCCGGCGTGACGAACGCGTTCTTAGGGGCGACGAACTTGAGGTCGAAGCCCGCGAGCTTCTCCTCGAAGGCCATGTACGACGGCACCGCGAAACCCGCCGTGTATTCGCCCTTGGCGACCACTGTCGGCACGTCGCGGCTGCGCGCGGTGAAGTGGCCGGTGTTGGCCGCGAGCTTCTTGAGCCAGTCCCAGCCCTTGTCCTCGCCGTACATCGACAGAATCACCTCGTACGTCGCGTTGGAGGACGACGACCGCGTCGGCGCGCACTGCGCGACCTCCCCTTTGAGCTTGGGATTGAGCAGGTCGTCCCACTCCTTGGGCTCGGCGATCCCCAGGCGCTGGATCTTCTTCGGGTGATAGACGAGCCCATACGGCTCGAGCGCCGTGCCGATCCAGTACCCGTCCTTGTCCTTGAGGGGAATGGGCTTCGGCCGGCCGATGGAGGGCGGGATCGAGTCCCACGCCTCGCGCGAAATCTCGACCTTCTGCAAGAGCTTCTGCTCGACGAGCTTCTCGAAGAGCGCGGATTCGCCGCCCCAGAAGATGTCGACCTCCGGCCGGCCCTTCCACTCCACGATGCGGCCATAGGCGATCGGCGTGCCGGCGGGAATGGCGTTCACCTTCACCGCGATGTTCCACTTCTCCTTCGCGTACTCGGCGAACGCCTTGAGCGCCGCGTCGTGAATGAACTTCGACACCGGCGTGATCAGGTTCAGCTCGCTCTCGATCGGCGGCTGCGCCCACGCGCCATTCGCCGCGATCAGCGTCACGATGGCCGCGGCCACCGCCAGCATTCGTCGGATCATCGGGCCTCCCTTGAAGACGTCGCATCGCGCGACGTCCACCTGCTCAGCTTTTCACCCAGCCGTGCGCGCGCTCCACCGCGCGCTTCCACTGCTCGTATCGCTCCGCGCGCTCCGCCGCGCGCATGCTGGGAGTGAACGTGCGCTCCACCGCGTGCTGCGCGGCCACCACCTCGAGTGAGCGCCAGAACCCGGCGCCGAGTCCCGCGAGATAGGCGGCGCCCAGTCCGGTTGTCTCGATCACGGACGGCCGGTCGACCGTCGTGTCCAGCAAATCCGCCTGGAATTGACACAGGAAGTCGTTGGCGGCGGCACCGCCGTCGACCCGCAGCCGGCCGACGCTCGCTTTGGCGTCGGCGGCCATCGCGTCGAGAACGTCACGGCTCTGAAAGGCGATGGCCTCCAGCGCCGCGCGCGCCAGATGGCCCCGGGTCGTGCCGCGCGTCAGGCCGACGATGGCGCCGCGCGCGTGCTGATCCCAGTACGGCGCGCCCAGACCGACGAACGCCGGCACGAAATAGACGCCGCCCGTGTCGGAGACCGAGCGCGCGAGCGTCTCGCTCTCGGCGGCGTTCGCGATGATGCCGAGGCCGTCCCGCAGCCACTGCACGGCGGCGCCGGCGACGAACACCGCGCCCTCGAGCGCGTACGTCGTTCGCGAGTCGATGCGCCAGGCGATCGTGGTCAGCAGGCCGTGCGAGGACATGACGGCCCGTTCCCCGGTGTTGAGCAGCGCGAAGCAGCCCGTGCCATACGTGTTCTTGGCCGAGCCGGGCGAGAAGCACGCCTGCCCGAACAGTGCGGCCTGCTGGTCGCCGGCGAGCCCGGCGATCGGCACTCCGGCCGGCAGCCAGCCCAGCTCGGCCGTCTCTCCGACGATGGCCGAGGAGTCCACGAGCTCGGGCAGCACTTCGCGCGGAACGCCGAGCAGCGCGCACATCGTGTCGTCCCAGTCCACGGTAGCGATGTTGAGGCACAGCGTGCGCGAGGCGTTGCTGACGTCGGTGACGTGCACGCGGCCGCGCGTGAGCTTCCACACGAGCCACGAATCCACGGTGCCGAAGGCGAGCTGGCCACGCGCGGCGCGGCGGCGCGCGTCGGGCACCGTGTCCAGGATCCAGGCGATCTTGGTTCCGGAGAAGTACGCGTCGAGCACCAGCCCGGTGCGCTGGCGCACCGTGGCCTCGTGGCCCGCGGCGCGCAGCCGGTCGCACGCGCGCGCGGTGCGCCGGCATTGCCAGACGATCGCGGGGTGGATCGGCGCGCTGGTCGCGCGGTCCCAGACGATCGTCGTTTCTCGCTGGTTGGTGATGCCAACCGCCGCGACGTCCTCGCCGCGGACGCCGGCCTCTGTCAGCGCCTGCGCGGCCGCACGCTCGACGGTCGTCCACAGGTCCTCTGGGTTGTGCTCGACCCAGCCCGGTCGCGGGTAGTGCTGCGGCACCTCCGCGTAGCCGCGGGAGCGTATGACGCCTTCGGCGTCCACGACGAGCGCGGTCGAGCCGGTCGTTCCCTGATCGAGCGCGAGCACGAAGCGGCCGGCCATGCGGGGGGAGATTACCCCGAAATGCTCACGCGCGGCCGAGCGCGCGCAGCGCCACGTCCGGACGATCACTGGTGAGCGTATCCACGCCGAGCGCGATGAGTCGGCGCATCGCCGGCTCGTCGTTGACGGTCCACACCCCCACACGCACGCCGGCCGCGCGCGCGGCCTCGATGACCGACTCGTCGACCAGTGTGTACTTGAGCCCGACGTCGGTGGCGCCGAATCGGCGCGCCCACACGATCGTCTCCGCGGGACGCGCGCGCGCCAGCCGGATGTGCATCGCGGAGACGAGCAGCGTGGTGCGCAGCGCGGGCGCCAGCACGCGGGCGCGCTCGATCACCGCCGGATTGAATGACATGAGATTGGCGCGATCGAGGAGCTTCGCGCTCGAGAGCGCGGTGACGGCGCGTTCCTCGATGCCGTGGTAGCGCGCGCCGGGTCGAATACGCGCCCGCGGGAAGTAGCGGACGCCGAGACCGCGGCCGGGCACCTTGACCTCGAGCAACAGTCCGCCTCGCGAGGCGCCAACGATGGGCAGCACGTCGTCGAGCATCGGCAGGTGCTCGGTCGTCACGCGGCCGTCGGGGCCGCGCAGGCGGGCCTGGCGAAGCTCCTCGCTCGTCCGCGTCCGGACGCGGCCGCGGCAGTCGGTCGTGCGGCGCAGCGTCGCGTCGTGGATCACGGCAAGCGCGCCGTCGGCGGCCAGATGCACGTCCAGCTCGACGAGATCGGCGCCGAGCGCCAGCGACTCGCGCACGCCGCGCAGGCTGTTCTCGGGCCACAGGCGCGCACCGCCGCGGTGGGCGGCCAATCGAGTCGTCACTTCTCGGTCTCGATGAGGCCCTTCACGAACCACCGTTGCATGGCGACGATGACTGCGACGGGCGGAAGCAGCACCATCATCGCGGCGGCCATGGCGACATTCCATTCCGGCAGCTGCGACGTACGCGGCACCAGCGTCTCGATCCCGATGACCGCCGTGCGCATGTCCGGGGTGTTGGTGATCATGAGGGGCCACAGGTAATCGTTCCAGCCATACACGAACAGGATCACGAAGAGCGCGGCGATGTTGGCCTTGGACAGCGGCAGCAGGATGGTCCAGAGAAAGCGCATCGGCCCGGCGCCGTCCAGCTGCGCGGCCTCGGCCAGCGAGTCGGGAATCGTTCGGAAGAACTGCCGGAACAGGAACGTCCCCGTCGCGGACGCCATCAGAGGCACCGTCAGGCCCCAGTACGTGTTGACCCAGCCGAGCACGCTGACCACTTGATACGTCGACACGATCCGTACGGGCACGGGCAGCATGAGCGTGATGAAGATCATCCAGAAGACCACGTGCTTGCCGCGGAAGTCGAAGTACACGATGGCGAACGCGGAGAGCATCGAGATGACGATCTTGCCCAGCGCCACGCCCAGTGCCACGATCGCGCTGTTGAGCAGCATGCGCGCCATGTGCGCCCGCTGCCACGCCTCGGCGTAGTTGGCGATGATCGCGGTGGACGGCCACGGCTTGGGGGGAATGGTCGTGACCTCCGACAGCGTCTGCGTGCTGATCACGAACGCGTAGTAGAGCGGGAACGCCAGCAGCGCCACCGAGGCGAGGAGGATGGCGTGGGCGGTCAGCGCATGCCAGTCCCGCTTGCGCGGCCGCGCGTGCGCGGCGGCGAGCGTGGCCGGCTGGGCGAGCGTGCGCGCCATCAGTAGGTGACTTTCTTTTCGGCGAAACGGAACTGCACGGCGGTCAGCACGATCACGAGCGCCATGAGCACCACGGACTGCGCCGCCGAGTAGCCGAGTTGCAGGCCCTCGAAGCCGTCCTTCCAGGCGCGGTACACGAGGATCGACGTCGCATCGCCCGGCCCGCCCTGCGTCACCGCGTGCACGAGACCGAACGTATCGAAGAAGGAGAACGTCATGTTCAGCGTGAAAAGGAAGAACGTCACCGGTGACAGCAGGGGGAACGTGATCGCGAAGAAGCGGCGGATGGGACCGGCGCCGTCGACGCTGGCCGCCTCGAGCACGGCGGTCTCGATCGCCTGCAGGCCCGCCAGATAGAACGCCAGGTTGTACCCGAACTGCTTCCAGATCGCGGCCACGATCAGCAGCATCATGGCCACCCAGCCCTCGAGGAACCAGTTGAACCGGTAGGCCGTCACGAACGACAGCAGCCACGGCAGGATGCCGTACGAGGGGTGGAACACGAACAGCCAGATGATGCCGGCGATGGCGGGCGCGATCCCGTACGGCCAGAGCAGCAGCGAGCGGTAAACGGTCAGTCCGCGGATCTTCGCGTTGGCGAGCGAGGCGAGCAGCAGGGCGAGGGCGAGCCCCACGAGCGTCACGACCGCAGAAAACACGAAGCTCGTGGTCATCGACCGCAGATAGGCGTCGTCCTGGAACAGCCGGCGGAAGTTGCCGAGCCCGACGTAGATGAGCCGGTCGCCGAACGGCGAGGCGCGATACAGCGACAGCCGCAGGGAGTCGAAGGCCGGCCAGAAGAAGAACAGCAGCGTGATCACGATCTGCGGCGCGACCAGCGCGTACGGCAGCCAGCGATTCGGGAAGACGCTGCGTTTCACTTATAAAGCGCGGCGAACTCCTTGAGGATGTCGGTCGACTTCGCGACGGCGTCGTCGAGGCCCTGCTTGGCTGTCTTCTTGCCGCTGAAGATGTTCTCCATCTGCTCCTCGATCGCGTCGCGGACCGAGGGGAAGTTGCCGAGGCGAATGCCCTGGCTGTTCGGCGTTGTCTTGCCGCTCTGCATCTGCTTGATGGCAGTGAGCTGCTGCGGATTCTTCGAAAAGTGGCCCGACGCCTCCATCGCCTTCACGGCGCTGTTGGAGATCGGAATGTAGCCGGTGACGCCGGCCCACCACGCCTGGTTCTCGGTCGACGCCAGGTACTTGAAGAACTGCGCGACGCCCTTGTACTCCTCGGGCTTGGCTCCCTTGAGCACCCACAGCGTGGCTCCGCCGATGATCGAGTTGCCCTGTGGGAAGCCGGCGAGGCGCGGCAGCGGCCCCGTCGCCCAGGTGAACTTGCCCTCGGAGGCGCGCGTCAAGTTGCCGATGTAGGCCGACGACGAGAGGAACACGCCGCATTCGCCGTTGCCCATGTTGGCCTCGGCCTTATTGAGCCGGCCGTTGTAGGTGAACCAGCCTTCCTTGGCGCCACGCTGCAGGAGCTCCATCATCGTGATGCCGAAGGGGCCGTTGATCTTGAGCGTGGTGGCGAGCCCGTCGAAGCCGTTGGCGTGATCGGCGAAGGGCTGGTCGTGCAGCGCGTGCATGTTCTCCACGAGCGTCCATGACGGCCAGGCTGCGCTGAACCCGCACTTGGCGCCCGAGGCCACCAGCTTCTTGGCCGCCGCCTCGACCTCGTCCCACGTCGCGGGCGCTTTGTCGGGCAGGCCCGCCTTCTTGAACAGGTCCTTGTTGTAGAACAGCACGGGCGTGGACGAGTTGAAGGCCATCGAGTAGAGGTTGCCGCCCTGCGAGTAGTAGCTCTTCACGGGACCGATGACGTCGTTCCAGTCGATCGTCACGCCGTGGTCGCGCACGAGCTGAAACACGGGGTACACCGCGCCCGACGACAGCATCGTCTGCGTGCCGACCTCGTAGACCTGCACGATGTGCGGCGGCTGTTTGGCCCGATAGGCCGCGATGGCGGCGTTGAGCGTATCGGGATAAGAACCCTTATAGACCGCTTTCACCTCGTAGTCGTTCTGCGAGGCGTTGAACTTCGCCGCGATCTCGTTGACCCGTTCGCCGAGCACGGCCGTCATCGCGTGCCACCACGCAAGCTCGGTCTTGGCGAGCGCGACGGACGGGGCGGCGAGGACGGCGACGGCGAGCACCGCGAGTGTGCGCACGAGGAGCGACTTCATGCGTGCCTCCAAGATCGGAGTTCGAGAACGGCGGTGCCGCACTATAGCACAGCGCGTGCGACGCTCGGACGACGCTCAGGTTACCGCGGAGCGGCGGTGATCCAGGCCGCGATGGCGTCGAGGACGCGCGCTTCGATGCCGAAGTAGCCGTGCGGAGACAGGGGCTCGCACGGGTCCGACTGCGGCGCCTCTCCGCCAGAAAACGTGAGCAGCTCGCGCCGCGGCGCCGCCGACAGGCGGCGCATCGCCCAGCTCGTGCCCGCGTAGCGGGCGGAGGGACAGGCGTCGTCGCGGTGGTGCACCACGAGCACCGGCACGCGGATGCGCTCGAGCGGCACATCCTGCAGCGACTCGCCCATCTCGCGGTTGGCGCCCATCACGCTCGAGGTCAGCACCACCCCGTCGGGTCCGCCATCGGCGAGCCGGGCCGCGACGCTGGCGGCCGAGACGCTTCCCATGCTCGTGCCCACCAGCCACACGGGCACCGGCGCCTCCGCGCGCAGCGCCGCGATGAGCGCGCGCACGTCGTCGGCGTGCTCGGCGCTGGTGCGAAAGCGCACGAGCGCATCCTGCGTACGGTCCGACGGCACGTCGACGACGGCGACGAGGAAGCCGCGGTCGGCGAACGCCTGACGGCTGCGCACCAGAAAATTGGTGTTGCGCGGGCCGATCCGTCCGCGCGCGAGCCCGAGCCCGCCGCGGCCGCCCATGAAGAGGATCAGGCTCGCGGACGGTGCGCGCGACGGCTTGATCAGCACGAACGACTCGGTCACGCCAGGACGCGTCGGAATCGTACGAATCGTTTCGTCTGCGGCGGCCGCCGTCGGGACGACCATCAGTAGGATTGCGGCGAGCGCGCGCGTCACGCGAGGGCGCGCCGCGAACGTGCGACGTGCGTGTGATACGCCTCCAGCTCTGCGTCGAGCCGGCGCGACGACCAGCCGAGCAACGACGCCATCCGCCGGCCGATCGCGTCGGCGCAGTCCTCGCCCTGGCAACGGCTGGTGCCGATACCGGTGCGCCGCAGCAGGAAATCCTGCAGCGAGACTGTCAGCTCCTCCTGCACGGCGTGGTGCAGCTCCGCGACGACGTCCGCGTTGTGCGGGCACAGGCGCTCGGCGCCGGCGGGGACCTTGCCGACGAGCTCCACCACGCGCGGATACACGCGACCGTACGTCGCGAGCAGCGTCTGCAGCGTCGCGCGATCGAGACCGCTGCCCGCCATCTCGTCGGAGACGTCGAGCCAGGCCTCGGCGTCCACCTGTCGCACGTCCTCGTCGAGGCCGTCGAGCGTGCGCTGCGCGGTCTGACTGCGGCGCGTCCGGCCGAGCGCGCGCGACACGCGGTCGCCCAGCTGCTCGGCGAGGCTGCGGAAGCACGTCAGCTTGGTGCCGGTGATGGACAGAAAGCGCCCGTTCTCTTCGGCGACGATTCGATGCGCCCGCGACACTTTCGGTGCCGACGTCCCTTCCTCGTACGACAACGGCCGCACGCCGGCGTACGTGTAGCGCACCTCCTCGCGCCGCACACGCGGATCGGGCAGCGCCTTGCGCGCCTCCGCCAGCAGGTAGTCGACTTCTTCACGCGTCGCGTGCACACGGTCGAGGTCCCCGTCGAAGTCCGTGTCGGTGGTGCCGACCAGTGAGAACTCGCGCCACGGAATGATGAAGATCATGCGGTCGTCGCTCGTGGACTGGTAAATCGCGCGCTCCGTCAGACGTGGGAGCAGGCAGTGAATGCCCTTCGTGCGGCGCAACAATCTCGCGCCGCGCTCACTCACGCCCGCGGCGGCACGCAGCGTATCGACCCAGGGGCCGGTAGCATTGACGATGACGCGGGCACCGAGTCGCGCGGTCGTCCCGGTGAGCAAGTCGCGCGCGATGACGCCGGTGATCGCGCCGCTGGCATCGCGCGTGACCTCGTCGACCTGGCAATAGTTGAACGCACGCGCGCCGTGGCGGCACGCGGAGAGCACGTTCTCGAGGCAGAGCCGCTCGGGCGACAGCAGCAAGTCGTCGAAGTAGTAGCCGGCGCCGCGCAGCTCCTCGGGACGCAGATGGGGTTCGAGCGCCAGCGCATCGATGGGCGCCAGCACACGATAGCGCTCGCGGTCGCGCCCCGGCGTGAGCCAGTCGTAGAGCGTGAGCCCGATGCGAACTTTGACGAGCCCGCGCGTCGAGGTGCGATAGATCGGCACCAGGAACGGCAGCGGCCGCACCAGATGTGGAGCTAGCCGCCGCAGCCGCTCGCGCTCGGTCAGCGACTCGCGCACGAGCGCGAAGTCGAACAGCTCGAGATAACGCAACCCGCCGTGAACGAGCTTGGAGGAGCGCGACGTGGTGCCGCCGCCGAAGTCGTCGCGGTCCAGCAGCGCCACCGCGAGGCCGCGCATGGCCAGATCGCGCGCGGCGCCCGCGCCCGCCATGCCGCCGCCGATGATGACCACATCGAAGTCGGCGTCGAGGAAAGGCTGGGGACGGGACGTCATGCAATCAGCGCTCGAAGCGATGGTAGCACGAGGTCCGGCGCGATCTCCGCGACGCGCGGGTCGTCGGCACGCGTCACTCCCGAGAGCACGAGCACCGTGGCGAGTCCGAGGCGCTTGCCCATCACGATATCGGTCTCGATACGATCGCCGACGATGACGGCGTCGCGCGCGGTGACGCCGAGCCGTTGCAGCGCGACTTCCAGGATGATCGGCGACGGCTTGCCGACGACGACCTCGACCGTCTTGGCGGTGACGGCTTCCACCGCGGCCATCATCCCCGCGCAGTCGGGAATCTCGCCGCCCTCGACCGGGCACGTGCGATCGGGATTGGTCGCGATGAGCCGCGCGCCCTGGCGGACCGCCTGCAGTGCCGTGTCGAGTTTCGCGTAGTCGAACGTGCGGTCGAAGGCGATGACGACCCAGCGCACGCGATGATCGCGCCGCACCTCGAAGCCGTGTGCGGTCAGCTCGGCCACCAGCGGCGGCTCGCCGATCACGAAGACGGGCGCGCCGCGGTCGAGTGTGCTGAGGTGACGCGCGAGCACCAGCGACGAGTTGATGACGTCCTCGGCCTCGGCGCGAATGCCGAGCCGGGTCAGCTTCTCCGCGTAATCGGCGCGCGTCTGCAGCGGCTTGTTTGACAGGAACGCGACGCGGCGGCCGTCGGCGCGCAGCGCGGCCACCGCCTCATCAGCCCCCGGCACCAGCCGCTCGCCGACGTACACCGTCCCGTCCAGATCCAACAACCACCCCCGCTGCGCCAACCGCACGGCCACTAGAGGCGCCCGAGTGGGGTGCCGCGTACGCCCGGAATGCGGCCGCCGCAGTTCGGGCGCCGGCTTTGCCGGCGCAGCCGAATCCTGGGGGAGGCATCGGAGGGGGCCGTCGCGCTGGAGGCGCGCCTGTGAGGCGCCCCCTGCGACAATGGCTGGGGGGTCGCGCGAATTGCGCCCGAGCGAGCGGGCGGCGTACTGGCGAGCCATCCCGGCGTGAGCGCGGCGGCCGTGCTCCGGGCGTTGGCGGCACGGTACGCGGCGCGGATCACTAGCGGACGAGCGGGGCGACGGCGACCTGGGCGAGATCGGCGAACGGTGCCGGCATCACCCCGAGCAGCACGATGCCGACGATGGCGATGGCGAGCGCGACGCCGCCCGCGAACGACGGAACGAGCCGCACGTCGCCGTCGGGCTCACGCATGTACATGTAGACGATCACGCGCAAGTAGTAATAGGCGGCGATCGCCGAGTTCAGCACGCCGAACACGGTGAGCCACAGGTATCCGGCTCGCACGGCCGAGCCGAACAGATAGAACTTGCCGACGAAACCGGCCAGCGGCGGAATGCCGATGAGCGAGAGCAAGAACAGGCCAAGCGTGGCGGCGAGCACGGGATGGCGGCGGCCGAGCCCGGCGTAGTCGCCCACCTCCACCGCCTCGCCGTCGGAGCGCTCCAGCAGCAGGATGGCGCCGAAGGCGCCGGCCGTCGTGAACGTGTACGCCAGCAGGTAGAACAGCACGGCGCCCGCGCCGGGCGCGCCGCCCGCGACCAGCCCGACGAGCATGTAGCCGACGTGGGCGATCGACGAGTAGGCGAGCATGCGCTTGAGATTGTTCTGGGCGATCGCAATGACATTGCCCGCGGTCATCGTCAGCACGGCGATCGCCCAGAGCAGCACGCTCCAGTCTGGCTGGGCCGCCTTGAGCGCGACGGTCAGGACGCGGATCAGCGCGGCGAACGCCGCGGCCTTCGAGCCGGTGGCGATGAGTGACGTCACCGCCGTGGGCGCGCCCTCGTACACGTCGGGCGCCCACATGTGGAACGGCACCGACGAGATCTTGAAGCCGAAGCCGACGAGCAGCAGGCCGAGGCCGATCGTGATCATTGAGTCGCGCGGGCGCGCCGCGGCGGCGGCGGCGATGCGGTCGAAGTTCGTCGAGCCCGTTGCCCCATAGATGAGCGCGATCCCATAGAGCAAGAAGCCCGTCGCGAACGCGCCGAGCAGGAAATACTTCATGGAGGCTTCCGCCGACGCCAGCCGCGCCTTGAAGAGGCCGGCCATGACGTAGAGGGACAGCGACATGAGCTCGATGCCGAGGAAGACCACGAGCAGGTCGCCCGCCGAGGCGAGCAGCATCATTCCGGACGTCGAGAACAGGAGCAGCGCGTAGTACTCGCCCGATTCGACGCCGTTGCGTCGCAGGTAGTCGATGGAGAGCAGCACCGCGAGCGCCGACGCGTACGCGATGACGACGTGGAAGAAGACCGCGTAGTTGTCGAGCAGCACCATGTCGCGAAAGGCGCGCGTCTCGTGGTTCCAGAGCGTGACGGCGCCGATCAGCGCGCCGACGATGCCGGCGAGCGCCACGCCGCCGAGATGGTCTTTGGTGCGCGGCGGCAGCAGATCGAGCAGCAGCACGACGACGCCCGTTCCGAACACGATCAGCGCGGGCAGCAGCGCGCCGAGGTCGACGGGCGGTGGCGGAATCATTGGCGCGCGAACCAGACCGGGGCCCTGGCCACCGACGCCTTGATTTCCACCTGCGCGATGAGCGCTTGCACGGAAGCCTCGGTCTTGGCCGTGAACGCCTTCGGATAGACGCCGATCCAGACGATCAGCACCAGCACGGGCACGAGCACGGCCCACTCGCGCGGTGTGAGATCGGCGAGCCGCCGATTGGCCTCGTGGCGCAGCTCACCGAACGCGACCCGCTGATACATCCACAGCAAATAGACGGCGGCGAAGATGATGCCCGTCGTCGCCGCGGCGGCCAGCCACTTGTTGATGGTGAAGGCGCCGACGAGGATCAGGAACTCGCCGACGAACCCGTTGAGTCCCGGGAGGCCGAGTGACGACAGGCACACGATCAGGAACAGCGCGGAAAACGCCGGGATCACCGCCCACAGGCCGCCGAACTCCGAGATCAGGCGCGTGTGCCGCCGCTCGTAGATCATGCCGACCATCAAGAAGAGCGCGCCGGTGGACAGCCCGTGATTCACCATCTGCACGATCGCCCCGACGAGACCGGGCTGCGTCAGCGTGAACAGGCCGAGCATCACGAAGCCGAGATGGCTGACGCTGGAGTACGCGACCAGCTTCTTGAGGTCGGGTTGCACGGTGGAGACGAACGCGCCATAGATGATGCCGATGATGGCCAGCGCGTACACCCACGGCCCGAAATCGATGCTCGCGTCCGGAAACAGCGGCAGGCAGAAGCGCAAGAAGCCGTACGTCCCCATCTTGAGGAGCACGCCGGCCAGGATGACCGATCCCGCCGTCGGGGCCTCCACGTGCGCGTCGGGCAGCCACGTGTGAAACGGGAACAACGGCACTTTGATCGCGAAGGCCAGCGCGAACGCGAGGAACATGAGGTTCTGCGCGAGCCCCGGCGCGAGGACGAAGCGCGTCAGCGTCGGCAGATCGAAGGTGTACGTCCCGGTCGCCGCACCGTGCTGGTAATAGAGGGCCAGGATCGCGACCAGCATGAGCGCCGAGCCCACCATCGTGTAGAGCACGAATTTGACCGCCGCGTAGACGCGATTCGCGCCGCCCCAGACGCCGATCACGAAGTACATCGGGATCAGCATCGCTTCCCAGAAGACGAAGAACAGGAACAGGTCGAGCGAGACGAAGACGCCGACCATGCCCGTCTCGAGCAGGAGCATGGCGATCACGAACTCCTTCGTGCGGTCCTCGATGGCGTGCCACGCCGAGGCGAGCGCGACCGGCATGAGGAAGGTCGTGAGCAGGACCAGGAGCACGCTGATGCCATCGACGCCCACGTGATAGCCGACGCCGAGCCCCGGCATCCACGCCAGGATCTCCTCGAACTGCATGTCGGCGTCGCCGCCATCGAAGCCAAACCACACCGGCAGCGACACGGCGAAGGCGGCCAGGCTCACGCCGAGCCCGCTCCAGCGCAGCAGCGCCTCCTGATGCCGTGGGACGACGAGCATGATGAGCAGCGCCCCGAGCGCCGGCAGGAACGTGACGAGCGTGAGCAGTCCGATGGGCGGCAAGGTCATTGTCACGAGTGCCGCGAGGTCGGCTCGGTCCGCGGGTGGGCTGTCTTAGACACGCGGGGCTCCGCTCAACGGCGTGATCCTAGGCACGAGTGGCTCCGCTCAACAGCGTGGTCCGATCCGCGTGGCCTCATCGGGAGAGGAAATACACGACGAAGACGACGGCGCCGGCGAGCATGGTGAGCGCGTAGTTCACGACGTAGCCCGTCTGCAGTCGTCGCAGGCCCGCCGCGCCCCAGGCCACAGCGCGGCCGAGGCCGTTGACGATACCGTCGACAACGCCCAGATCGAACACGCGCGCGAGGAACTCGGACAGCGCGAAGAGCGGGCGCACGATCGCGCGATCGTAGAGCCAGTCGACGTACCAGGCGTTGAGCAACACGCGCTGAACGAGGGACCTCGGCTGGTCGAGCGCCTCCGCCCGCACCGGCGTCGCCACGTACATGAGCCAGGCGAGCAGAATGCCCGCCGCCACCACGATGACGGACATCACGAGCAGCATGATGCCAGCCACGCCGCCGTGCGCGGCCGCGTGCGCCGGCAGGACCGGTGTGAGGAACCGCTCGAACGGTGTGCCGTGCTCGGATGGAATGCCAAACGCGGCGCCGGCGACGAGCGTCAGCACGGACAGGACGATCAGCGGCAGCGTCATCACGCGCGGCGACTCGTGCACGTGGTGCGCGACGTCCTTGGACATGCGCGGCGCGCCGAAGAACGCGAGGAACACGAGCCGGAACGTGTAGAAGGCCGTCATGAACGCGCCGGCCAGCAGCAGCGCCCACGCGGCGCGGCGGCCGTGGAACGCCGCGGCGAGGATCTCATCCTTCGAGAAAAACCCAGCGAGCCCGGGCACGCCGGCCAGGCCGGCCGCGCCGATGACCATGGTGATCGTCGTCGTCACCATGCGGGGCGCGAGCCCGCCCATGCGGCGCAGATCCTGCTCGCCGTGCAGGCCGTGGATCACGGAGCCCGCGCCGAGGAAGAGCAGCGCCTTGAAGAAAGCGTGCGTGACGAGGTGAAAGATCCCCGCGGCGTACGCCCCGAGGCCGAGCGCCGCGAACATGTAGCCGAGCTGGCTCACGGTCGAATACGCGAGCACGCGCTTGATGTCGGTCTGGACCAGGCCGACGGTGGCCGCGAAGACCGCGGTGATCACGCCGATCCAGAGGACGACGTCGAGCGCGACGCCGGAGCGCTCGAAGATCACATGGCTGCGCGCGACCATGTAAACGCCCGCGGTCACCATGGTGGCGGCGTGGATCAGCGCGGAGACCGGTGTCGGGCCCTCCATGGCGTCGGGCAGCCAAACGTGCAGCGGCACCTGCGCTGACTTGCCGCACGCGCCCATGAAGAGCAGCAGCGCAATCCCGGTGGCCGTGGCGGGTGCCAGCGTCTCGGCGCCCTTGAACACGCCCGCGTAGTCGAGGGTGCCGAACACCGTCCAGATCCACATGATGGCCAGGCCGAAGCCGAAATCGCCGACGCGGTTGACGATGAACGCCTTCTTTCCCGCGGCGGCGGCCGACTCGCGCGTATACCAGAAGCCGATCAGCAGATACGAGCAGAGACCGACCGCCTCCCAGAAGACGTAGAGCAGCAGGAAGTTGCCCGCGAGCACGAGCATCGTCATCGAGAACACGAACAGGTTCAGGTACGCGAAGTAACGCGCGTAGCCCGGATCGTCGTGCATGTAGCCGACGGAATAGAGATGGATCAGCGTGCCGACGCCGGTGACGACAAGCAGCATCACGCCCGTCAGCGGATCCACGAGCGCGGTGACGGATGTCTCGAAGTCGCCGGCGACGATCCACGTAAAGAGCGTCGCGCTGAAGGACGGTCCCGACGCGACGCGCGCGAAAACGGCGCAGGATACGATGAACGAGCCGACCAGCGCGGGGACGGCGATCCAGTGCGCGCGCCGACCGATCGCGCGTCCCACCATCATGTTGATGAGCGCGCCCGCGAGCGGAAAAGCGGGGATCAACCAGACGGTGGACACCGCGTCAATCTATCGGCGGGTATTGGGGGTGTCAAGCAACGCCGTGGTATGATGCAGCGTGCCGTCGCGCTCTCGCTTCAGATTCGGATTCGTCCTCGTGCTGATCGTCGTTGTCGCGGTCCTGGTCCCGATCGCGTATCTCGCCTGGCGCCAGACCGTGCCCGGCGTTCGCGTCTCGCTCGGCGTCCCGCGCGCCATCGGCCACGCGCCCGCGTTCACCGTGTCGCTGCAGGCGGCGCGCGGCGGCATCGCGCGCGCGGAGGTGCGCGTCGTGCAGGGCGACCGTCCGGTGACGGTGGCGAAGTCCGACACGCCGCTGGGCGGACGCGTCGAGCTTCCCGTCGCGTTCCAGGCCGCCGCGGTCGGGCTGCGCGAGGGATCCGCCACCGTCGAGGTGTGGGCGCGCGACGATTTCTGGCGCCCCTATCGCGGCGCCGAGCGTCCCGTCGCGAGCGCGCCGGTGACGATCGACCTGACGCCGCCGAAGCTGGACGTGCTCTCGGCGACGCGCTACGTCTCACCCGGCGGCGTGCAGCTCGTCACGTTCCGCGTGAGCGATGCCGAGCGCGCCGACGTCACGGTGGGCGGCCGCGCGTTTCCCTCGTTCGCGTATGGCGCCGCCGACAAGGGCGCGCGCGTGGCGCTGGTGGCCCTGCCCTACGACTACAGCACGGGGACACCGGTCACTGTGAGCGCGCGCGACGAGGCCGGCAACGTCGCCACGCGCGGGGTCGGCGGCGAGCTGAAGCCGCGCGCGTTTCCGCGCGACACGATCAAGATCAGCGAGGCGTTCCTCCAGGCGAAGGTCCCTGAGCTCTTGCCGCAGCGGCCGCCGTCGCAGTCGCTGCTCGACGCGTTTCTCGTCATCAATCGCGATCAGCGCAAGCAGGCGGAGACGGTGAAGCACGAGATCGGCGCCAAGACGGCCGACACGCCGCTGTGGGAAGGCCCGTTCGTGCAGCCGCGCAACACGAAAGTCTTCTCCAACTTCGCGGAGACCCGCACGTACGTCTACGACGGCCGATCGGTCGACACGCAGGTGCATTACGGCTACGACCTCGCGTCGACCAAGCACTCGCCGGTGCCGGCCGCCAACGCGGGCGCCGTGGCGTTCGCGGGGCCACTCACGATCTATGGCAACACGGTGATCCTCGACCACGGACTCGGGCTCCAGACACTCTACGCGCACCTCTCGTCGATCGACGTCAAGGCGGGCGACAAGGTCGCCAAGGGGCAGGCGCTCGGCCGCACCGGCGCCACCGGCCTCGCCATCGGCGATCATCTGCACTTCGAGGTACTGGTCTCCGGTGTGTCGGTCACGCCGCTCGAGTGGTGGGACGCCAAGTGGATCCGCGACCGCATCAATCGTCCGCTGAAGGACGCCGGCTTGCCCGAGATCGCTGGTCTCGGCGCGCTGAAAGATGACGACGCCGCGCCGGCCAGCGCGCCGCGCCCGCCCCGCCGCAGGCGCTAACGACTGGGGGGGCCCCGAAATGGCCCCCCGTATTTTTTAAGCGAAGGGGCTACGCCCCCTCGGACTCCCCGGCAATTGCTCAGTCCGCCCCGCCGTAGCCGTGGCGGACTTCGGTCACCCGCTCAGAAGGCGCCAAATTTCTCGTAGGCGGCCAGCGGCGTCATGCCGCGCTTGACCGCCGTACGCACCTTGTTCTCGGTCCCGACCAGGCGCTCGCAACGCTCGAGCACCTCGTGGGCCACACGCCGCGGCACGATGACTACGCCGTCGAGATCACCGACCACGATGTCGCCCAGGCTCACACGCACGCCGCCCAGCGTGAGTGGCTGTCCCCAATCGGTCACGCGCCAGCGGGGGACGGAGTCTTGCGGCGTGCGGTACCGCACGAACGTCGGAAAGCGCACCCGGGCGATGTAGGCGGCGTCGCGCGTGCTGCCGTCGATGACGGCGCCGCGGATCTTGCGCGCGCGAAACCATTCGGCCGAGAGCTCCCCGAAGTGCGCCGCCTCGTCGTCGTTGGAGGCGAGCACGAGGACGGAGTCCGCCGGCACCGCGCCCAGCATGGCGAGGAACTTCCGCAGCGTGGCGTCACGCTCCCGGGGGGTGCCGCGATGCGCCCGGCCGCGCGCCGTGAACACGTACCCGGCCAGCCGCATGTCCGGGGTCAGCGGCTGGATCGCGTGCGGCAGCGTCTGGCGCAGCAGCCCCATCTCGTCCAGGACGTCGGTGATCGCGGCCGTGTAGATCTTGGCAAACCGCCGCGGGAGATTGTCGGAGCGTCGCGAGGCCACGGACGGCGATTTTACGACAACACGAGCCGCGGTAGCGCGCGCGGAGGCACGTAGTCGCCGATGACGCCGAGCAGTGCGGCCAGCACGCGCGGACGCGCCGCCAGCCAGCGCGCGGCGGCGTTCGCGAGCCTGCGGTGCGCGATCAGCGCCTGCAGCACGCGCGTGACGCGCGCTTTGTCGGCGAACGCCGCGCGGCGCGCGCGCTCGTAGGCGCCTAGCGCCGCCACCGAGACGTCGCCCGCATGCAGCGCGCCCAGCACCGTCTCGGCGGCTAGCTCGGCCGAGCGGAGCGCGGTGAAGATGCCCTCACCGGTGAACGGATCGTAAAAGCCCGCGGCGTCGCCGACGAGCAGGACGCCGCCCTCGCGCGGCGGCACCACGCGATAGGCGAGCGGCCCAAGCGACGCCAGCGGTGCCACCCGACGCGCGTCGGCCAGGCGTCGCGCGAGGTGCGAGAGCTGTTTCACGCGCGCGGCGAAAAATTCCTCGAGACGCGCGCGCCAGGGCACGGCGTGGGCCAGCGGCACGACGAGGCTCAGGTTCACGCGATCGGGCGCGAGCGGGTTGAGGATCGCGTAGTCCGGCGGATCGACGAAGATCTCGCCGACCTCGCCGCACGCGGGCACGCCCTCGACATACGTGACGAGGGCCATACGGGCCAGCCGATGCGGACGGCGACAGCCAAGCCGATGCGCGACGACGGAGGCGCGCCCGTCCGCGCCGACGACGACCCGTGCGCGGACGTCAAGCGAAGCGCCGGCGCGATCCGTCCCGCGAACGCCGACGACCCGGCCGCGCTCGACGAGGACGTCGGTGACACGCACGCCCTCGCGCAGATCTACGGGCAGCGCGCGCACGCGCTCGAGCAGTGCGCCGTCCAGCGTGGCGCGGCGAACACCCATGGCGTGCTCGCGATAGGGACGGAAGCCACGGACCGCACCGTACCGCGCGTCGAGCACGGTGCCGTCCGGCGCGGTGATCCGCATACCGGCCAGCGCGGCCGCGCCGCCCGCGTCGAGCGCTTTGAGCGCGCCGAGCCGATCGAGCACGCGGCCCGCCTCGGGGCTCAGATACTCGCCGCACACCTTCGGGCGCGCGCGCGGGCCGCGCTCGAGCACGGTCACCCCGAGACCGTGCTCGGCGAGCAGGATCGCCGTCGCCGCGCCCGCGGGCCCGGCGCCGACCACGACGACGTCGGGCGTTGTCACGGGTACGCGCCTGGGCCGTCAGGCGCGTCGACGACCAGGCGCCCCAGCCACGGATAGCGCGTCACCGTCGCCGGCGTGACCCCGGCGGCGCCGAAGAGATCGCCGAGCTCCCGCGGCGCGTACGCCCGGCGCACGGACAGCGGCCCGTCGTGACGCGACATCCAGTGCACGGGGAGGAGCCGCGTGACGAGCCACACGAGCCCGAGCGTCAGCGGCGTCCGCGTCAGATCGTTGACGACGAGACGGCCGCGGCACACGCGTCGCATGTCTCGCAGCGCGGGCACGGCGGCGTCCGGCTCGAGGTGATGCAGCGTGAGCCCGGCGTGCACGACGTCGGCCCGGCCCGCGCCGAGCGGCAGCGCGCGCGCGTCGGCGGTCAGGACGGCGATCTCCGGGTAGCCGACGCACGCCGCAGCGGCGAGCCGCGCCGTGGCCTCGTCGGCGTCGAGCACGATCACGCGAGCGGCGCGGCCGGCGCGTCGCGCCCAGCGCGCCACGCGCCGGGCGAAGGCGCCGTCGCCGCCACCGACGTCGAGCACACAGAGCGTGCGCTCGCGCGGCAGGGCGCGCGCAACGCGCCGCACGCGCGCCAGCGACAGCGCGTGGCCGCCGAACCACGCATTCAGCCGATCGAGGTCGCCGAGCGTCGCGGCGAGGTCGGCAGGCGCGACGCGGCCGTCGAGGTGCTCGCGCGCGCCCACCGCCCGGCGCATCACCAGCGCAGCAGCGCGCCCTCGGCCGCGAAGCCGGGACCGAGGCCGATCATGACGCCCCAGGCGCCCGGCACGGGATGCTCGAGGCGCAGAAGGCGGTCGAGGACGAACAGGATCGTGGCGGACGACATGTTGCCGTGCTCGCGCAGCACGGCGCGCGCGTGCGCTATCTGCGCGTCGCTGAGCTCCAGCAGCTCGCGCGCGCGGTCGAGCACGCGGCGGCCGGCGGAGTGCAGCACCCAGTACGCGACGTCGGAGCGCTTGAGGCCCTGCGTGTCCATGAGCGCGCGCGACATCTCGCCCATCATGACCGCGCCGATGCGCCGGACGTCCTTGGAAAGCACCACACGCGGTCGTCCACCGGGATACTCGAAGCCCATCGCCGACAGATGCTCGGAGCGAAACAGCGTGCGATGTCCGACGATGGCCGGCCCGGCGCCGTCGCCGCCGAGGGCGAGCGCGCCGGCGCCGTCGGCGAAGATCGCGTGGGCCACCGCGCTCTCCAGACGGTCGTCGAGGAAGTAGGCGGCGGAGCAGATCTCGGCGGCGACCACGAGCGTGCGATGCGACGGGAACGCCTGCAGATGGTTCCACGCCTGCTGGAGCGCGACCATGGCGGAGGCGCAGCCGGTGTCGCCAACGTGCACGCGCTGCACGTCCTCGCGGCAGCCGAGCCGCGCGACGAGATGCGCGTCGAGGCTCGGAGTGAGCCGCCCCGTGCAGGTCGTCGTCGCGATGAAGTCGATGTCCCTCGCCGACCAGCGCGCCCGCTCGAGCGCGGCCCGCGCCGCCGACTCCGACAGGGCGAGCGCGCCTTCGCAGAAGCGCGCGTTGAGGTCGTCGACGCTCTCGTCGGGCGTGAAGCGTTCGGGGTCGAACCAGAGATGGCGTCCCTCGATGTCGCTGGCCGAGAAGAAGCCGCGCCGCCGCTCGTCGGCGTAGCCGGCGCGCGCGAGGATGTCCGTCTGGGTGAAGCGGTGCGGCGGTACGGCGGTGCCCACGGCAGCGATGCGCGGTGCGCTCATATAAGATGAGGCTCAACGTCGAGCATACTGCGAGGGTCGAGCCCATGCCACTGTTCAGCTTCGAAGGCAAACGTCCCAACGTGCATCCGACCGCCTTCATCGCGCCGACGGCGGTGATCATCGGCGACGTCACCATCGAGGAGCGCGCCTCCGTCTGGTACAACGCCGTGCTGCGCGGCGACCTGAATCCGATCGTCGTCCGCGCCGGCGCCAACGTGCAGGACTGCTCGGTCGTGCACGTCACGGCACGCGGCGGCGTGGAGATTGGACGCGGCGCCACCGTCGGCCACAACTGCACGATCCACGCGGCCCGGCTTGGTGACGAGGCGCTCGTCGGCAACGGCAGCACCGTCCTCGACGGCGCGCGCATCGGGTCGCGCGCGATGGTCGCCGGCGGCGCGCTGGTGACGCCGGAGACCGAGGTGCCCGACGGGATGCTGGCCATGGGCACGCCCGCGAAGGTCAAGGGGCCGCTGGCCGGCACGCCCGCGGAGTTCTGGGTGAAGCACAACCCCGAGGGCTATCAGAAGCTCGCGCAGCGTCACGTTGCCGGGATCGCCGAGATCAAGCCATGACGCCGAGTCGCATCGCGCTGCTCGCCTTTCCCCGCCTCACCTTCCTCGACCTCATCGGCGTCTACGACGCGCTCCGTCGCGTCACGCCGATGGGCATCGCGCCGGGGGTGAGCGTCACGCTCATCGGGACCGAGAACGAGATCGTGGATGACAGCGGGCTCGTCGTTCACCCGCACAAGGTCTACGATGATCTCGCCGGCTACGAGCTGCTGTTCCTTCCCGGCGGTGTCGGGACGCGCACGCTGATGCACGACGCGCGATTTCTGCAATACCTGGCGACGTGGGGCGAGACGCGGCCGCTCGCGTCGGTGTGCACCGGCTCGCTCCTGCTCGGCGCGGCGGGTTATCTCAAGGGACTGCGCGCGACGACGCATCACAACGCGCTCGACGTCTTGAAGCCACTCTGCCGCGAGGTCGTCGCCGATCGCCGCATCGTCGACGAGGGCCGCGTGGTCACCGCAGGCGGCGTTGCCTCGTCGCTGGACCTCGGACTTTACCTCGTGGAGAAGTATTGGGGCGCCGCCGCGCGCACCACGATCGCCGCGCAGATGGAGTACACGGCGTACCGCGCCGTCTAGCGTCCGCCGGCGCGCCTAGCGTCCCTGAAACTTGGGGGCGCGCTTCTCCTTGAACGCCGCCACGCCCTCCTTGTGGTCCTCCGTCTGGCGCACGATCGCCATGTGGGACGACACCAGATCGAGGTGCGTGCGCAGATCGAGCTTCATCGACTGGTAGACGAGCCGCTTGATCATGCGGATCGGCACCTGCGGCCCGTCGGCGATCTGCCGCGCAAACGCGTAGGTGGCGTCGCGTAGCTCCGCGTCCGGCACGACGCGCTGCACGATGCCGAGCAGCAGCGCGTCCGGCGCCTCGATGAAGTCGGCCGTCCACAGGAGCTCCAGCGCCTTGGCCGGCCCCACCAGCCGCGGCAGGAAGAACGTGTCGCCGTCGCCGGGGACCAGGCCGACCCGCACATAGCCGGTGGAGAAGCGCGCGGACTGCGCGGCGAACCGCACGTCGCACATCACCGTCATCCCCATGCCGGCGCCGACGGCGAGGCCGTTGACCATCGCGATCACCGGCTTGTCGACGGTCTCGAGCGTCTTCGGCACACGATGCACGCCTTCCCAGAGCATGTTCTTGTGATCGAGCTGCGTGGGCTCACCCTGCCCCATGCGCGCGACATCGCCGCCGGCGCAGAACGCGCGGCCCGCGCCGGTGACGACGACGACGTTGACGTCCGGGTCGGCCTGCGCGTCGGCGAGCGACTTCGCCCACGCGTCGATCATCGGCCCCGTGAACGCGTTGAGCTTGTCGGGCCGGTTCAGCGTGATTGTCGCGATCTTGTCCTTCTTTTCATAGAGGAGGTCACTCATGGTCAATCCTCATGTCTCGACAGCGAAGATGTGCCAGTCACCGGGAACGCCTTTGAGCGCATGCACGCCGCGATTCGCGAACTTGAGACCCGAGCCCGAAACCAGGTCGCGCACCGTGCTCGACACGAGCACCTCACCGCCCTTGGCGAGAGCCGCAATGCGGGCGCCGATGTGCACGGCGATGCCGCCGAGCTTGGACCCGATGACCTCACACTCTCCGGTGTGCAGGCCGGCGCGCACATCGAGCCCCAGGCGACGAACCTGCTCCACGACGCCGCAGGCCGCGCGGATGCCGCGGGCGGGACCGTCGAAGGCGGCGAGAAAGCCGTCGCCGGCGTTGTCGATCTCGCGGCCACGGAAGCGAGCCAGCTGCTCCCGAACGGTCGCGTGATGGGCGTCGAGAAGCTCGCGCCAGCGACGATCGCCGAGCTCGGCCGTGAGCCGGGTCGCATCCACGATGTCAGTGAACAGCACCGTCGCGAGCACACGGTCAGGATCGGGACCCCGCCGAACGCCGGTCAGGAACTCCTCGATCTCGTCGAGGAGCCCATCGGCATCGCCGACGAAGAGCAGGTGGTCATCGCCGTCCAGCTCGACGTACTTCGACCCCGCGATGCGCTCGGCCATGTAACGACTGGCGGCGATCGGAATCGCGCGGTCGCCGCGACGGTGAATGAGCAACGTCGGCACGCGGATGGCCGGAAGGATGTGTCGGATGTCGATGTCGCCATTCATCCGGAACAGGGCATGGGCCGCCGCCGGGCTGGCACCGAGACGCAGCCAGCGTGCCCACCACTCGCGGAACGCAGGATCCTTGGCGAGCGTCGGCGCTCGCGCCTCCAATCCGACCGGCGTTCCCCACTCGCGCACGCTGACGTCGATGAACCGATCCCATTCCTCGCGTGTCGGTCCCCAGGGATAATCCGGCGTCGCGATGCGACGAGCGAAGCTGCCACACATGATCAGCGCGGTCGTACGTGTCGGATATGTCGCGGCGAACAGCGCGCACATCGCCCCGCCCTCGGAGCTGCCGAGCAACGCTGCGCGCGAGGAGTCGACCGCGTCCATGACGGCGCGCACATCGTCCATTCGTGTCTCGAGCGTCGGCATATCGGTCACCGGAACTCGGTCGCTCAGCCCGGTGCCACGCTTATCGAAAAGAATGACCCGCGAGAACGACGCGAGACGATCGAGGAACCGGATGGCGTGCGGCTCGTCCCAGAGCGACTCGATGTTCGTCACCCAGCCCGGCACGAACACAACGTCACGGGGCCCGTCTCCGACAACTTGATAGGCGATGTTGACGTCGCCGCTGCGAGCGTACCGGGTTTCCGGCCTCGTCATTCTGTCTGGCCGCGTCAGTCTTTTGGCAGGCCGAGCACGCGCTCGCCCAGGATGTTCTTGAGGATCTCCGTCGTGCCGGCGCGGATGCCGCTGGCGCGCGCAAGCAGCTCGTAGAACTCCCACTGCGCGTCGTCGGGCGCCCACGGCGAGCCGCCGGCGATCTGCGCATAGGGCCCGATGACCTCGGTGGCGGCCAGCGCCAGGTCCTGGTCGAGCTGGCTCCAGTAGAGCTTCGAGGTCGAGCCCTCGGGGCCGGGCTCGCCGCCGCGCAGGATCCTGGTGAGGCTTCGATAGCCGTTCACCTGCAGCGCCTGCTCGCCGATCCACAGCGCGGCGACCTTTTGCCGCACGAGCGGATCGCCGCCGCGGCCGCGCTCACGCACCAGCCGCACGAACCGGTGCAGCGCGTTGCGCAGCGCGATGTGGCGGATGAACGTCAAGAGGTCGCGCTCGTAGGCGAGGGTGGTGATGGCGACCGCCCAGCCCTCGTGGAGCTTGCCGACGAGGTTCTCCCGCGGCACGCGCACGTTGTCGAAGAAGACCTCGTTGAACTCCGCCTCGCCGGTGAGCTGGCGCAGCGGTCGCACGGTGATGCCGGGCGTCGTCATGTCGACGAGCAGGAACGAGATACCCTTGTGCTTTGGCGCGTCCGGATTGGTGCGCACGAGGAGGAAGCACCAGTCGGCCACGTGGGCCATCGAGGTCCACACCTTCTGGCCGTTGACGACGAAGTGATCGCCGTCGAGCACGCCGCGCGTCTGGAGGTTGGCCAGATCCGACCCCGCATTCGGCTCGGAGAATCCCTGGCACCAGAGCCCATCGGCCGTGAGGATGTTCTGCAGATGCTGCTTCTGCTGCGCCGGCGTGCCGTACTTCATCAGCGTGGGGCCGAGCATCGAGAGCCCGCCGCGATTGACGAACTGCGGCGATTCCGCGCGCGCCATCTCCTGGAACAGGATGATCTGCTCGGTGATAGGCGCGTCGCGGCCGCCGAACTGCCGCGGCCAGCTCATGCCGACGTAGCCGGCCTGCCACATCGTCTTTTGCCAGGCACGCAGTCGGCGCACCTCGTCGACGTCGGCGCGCGACGACGCGAAGGCTTTGCCGCGCAGGTCGTCGGGCACGTTGGCCTCGAGCCACGCGCGGACCTCTTTACGGAACGCCTCTTCCTGCTCGGTGAAGTCGAAGTTCATCGGTGCTCCGTTGCGACTCGCACCCTGCCAAATTTCCAGGCTCGCCTCAGCGCGCGGCGCGCTTCGGCTCGCACTACCACATCACACAGCCACCATCGACCATCAATGCCTGGCCGGTGATGTAGCGTGCCTCGTCGGAGGCGAGGAACACCGCGGCGTTGCCGATGTCCTCCGGCGTCTGCTCGCACTTCATCGGCACGATGTCGGCGACGCGCTTGTCGAAGACCTCGCGCGCCGTCATGCCCTTGAAGGCGGGGTTGGTGTCGGCGATGTGCTGGGCCAGCTTCTGCCAGAAGTCCGTGTAGAGCACGCCGGGACAGATGGCGTTGACGGTGATCCGGTGCGCGGCGAGCTCTTTGGCCACCACGCGCGTGAACGTGATCACGCCCTGCTTGGCCACGCTGTAGGCCGGCATCGTGATGGCCGACAGCGGTCCCGCGATCGACGCAATGTTGATGATGCGGCCGGCCTTGCGCTCCAGGAAGTACGGCGTGATCGCCTTGCACGTCAGGAACACGGACTTGGTGTTCACCGCGAACGTGCGGTCCCAATCGTCCTCGGTGTTGTTGGTGAACGGCATGCCCGGCGGCGACGCCAGGCCGGCGTTGTTCACGAGGATGTCGATGTGGCCGAGCACCTCGCGCGTGCGCTCGACCATGTGCTTGACGTCGGCGCTGCTGGTGACGTCGCACTTCATGGCGAGCACGCGGCGGCCCAGCGCCTTGACTTCGTCGGCCGTTTTCTCGGCGTTCAGCACCTGAATGTCAGGGATCGCGACGTCCGCGCCTTCCTTCGCCATCGCCAGCACGATCCCGCGGCCGATGCCGCTGCCACCGCCGGTGACGATCGTCACTTTCCCCTCGAGCCGGGCCATGCAGACCTCCGTCGATATAATCGGTGCTCCGGAGGGCCTCATGACAACACAGCGTCTGCGAAGCCGCAACTGGTTCGGCCGCATGGATCTGGACGGCTTCGCGCACCGCGCGTGGCTCAAGAACGAGGGATTCAGCGACGTGATGTTCGACGGACGTCCCGTTGTCGGCATCGCAAACTCGTGGTCCGAGCTGACGAACTGCAACGCGCACCTGCGCCAGGTGGCCGAGGCGGTGAAGCGTGGCGTGCTCTCGGCCGGCGGGTTTCCGCTGGAGTTTCCGACGATCTCGCTCGGCGAAGTCCTCATGAAGCCGACGACGATGCTCTTCCGCAACCTGATGGCCATGGACGTCGAGGAATGCGTGCGCGCGTATCCGCTCGACGCCGTCGTCTTGCTCTCGGGCTGCGACAAGACCACGCCCGCGATGCTGATGGGCGCGGCGTCCGCCGACGTGCCGGCGATCATGGTGACGGGCGGGCCGATGCTGCGCGGCAAGTGGCGGCAGGAGGAACTGGGCTCGGGCACCGGTCTGTGGCGTCTGTGGGCCGAGCGGCGCGCGAACCGCATCACGGACGAGGAACTGTGCGAGGCCGAGTCGTGCATGGCACGCTCGCCGGGACACTGTATGGTCATGGGCACGGCGTCGACGATGGCGTCGATGGCGGAGGCGCTCGGCATGACGCTGCCGGGCAACGCGGCGATTCCCGCGCCCGATTCGCGCCGCCTCGCCCAGGCCGAGCTGGCCGGCCGGCGCGCGGTCGAAATCGCGAAGGCGGGCGGGCCGAAGCCTTCGGAGATACTGAGTGCGCGGGCGTTCGACAATGCAATCCGCACGCTGATGGCGATCGGCGGCTCGACGAACGCCGTGATCCACCTGCTCGCCATCGCCGGCCGCGCGGGAGTGCCACTGTCACTCAAGCGCTTCGACGATCTATCGCGCACGACGCCGTTTCTCGTGAACCTGCAGCCGTCTGGAAAATATTTGATGGAGGACTTCTTCTACGCCGGCGGGCTCCCGGTCGTGCTCAAGGAGTTGTTGCCGCTGTTGCACGCGGACGCACCGACGGTGAACGGCAGGAGCCTCGCGGACAACGTGCGCGACGCTGCGTGCTGGAACGAGGACGTGATTCGTCCGCTTGGCGTGCCGCTCGCTTCGGAGGGCGGGCTCGCGATTCTCACCGGCAACCTGTGCCCTGACGGCGCGGTCATCAAGGTCTCGGCCGCCTCACCACAGCTGCTGATGCATCGCGGTCGTGCCGTCGTGTTCGAGGACCATGCCGACCTGCACAAGCGGATCGACGATCCCTCGATCGCCATCGACGAGTCGTCGGTGCTCGTGCTCAAGCACGTGGGTCCGAAGGGCGCCCCGGGCATGCCGGAGTGGGGCGCCGCGCCCGTGCCCGCGCGGCTGCTCCAGCGCGGCATCAAAGACATGGTCCGCATCTCCGACGCGCGCATGAGTGGAACTTCGTACGGCACCGTGGTGCTGCACGTCGCTCCGGAATCCGCGATCGGCGGCCCACTCGCCCTCGTGCGCGACGGCGACGAGATCGAGCTCGACGTGCCGCGTCGTACGCTGACCCTGCGGGTCGACGACGCCGAGCTGGCCAAGCGCAAGGCCGCCTGGAAGCCGCGCGCGCCGCACTACACGCGCGGCTACGGCCGGCTCTTCCTCGAGCACGTGCTGCAGGCCAACGAGGGCTGCGACTTCGACTACCTGCGCGGCAAGACGGCGGTGCGCTTCGAGGACTCGGCGGGACCCTCGCACGCCTGATCAGCGCGCGCCGGCGATCCAATCACGCACGCGCGCGGGCATCGCGTCGCGGTTCGCGCGCGTGATGTCCCACAGCGTGATATCGGGACGGCGCTTGACCTCGGCGATGAAGCCGCCGCCGCGCTGACCGACCGTCGCGACGAGCGGCACGCCGGCGTCGAGCAGGGTCCGCGTCGCCTCGACGAAGGCCGGCGAGAGACACTCCATCTTGCCGATCTCATCGACGAGATAGAGCGCGACGCCGCAGCGGACGGCGAGCGCCGACCGCGACATGGCCTCGAGCGTCGCCACGTCGACGCCGTACTTGCCGACGCGCGGCGGGCCGCCACGTTCGACGTGCGCCATGACGGCGCGCTCACCATCGAACGTCACCAGCGCGAAGCCCCGGCGCTCGCCGCGCACGCGGATCTCCTCGGTGACGAACCCCGCGAGCTTCGCCCGCGGCAGTGCGCGCGCCACCTCACGAATGATCGTCGTCTTGCCGACGCCCGGCGGGCCGGTGAGCAGCAGCGCGCCGACGCTTCGGTCGGCGCCAGTGCGTGCAGCACCGGACCGCGGCACCGTCAGCGGCGCGGGAACCGAGTGCCGCCGTTGCGGCGTTCAATCACCGGACGCAGGGACCCGGCCACCCGCAAGGCGCGGGCAGCGGCATCGGCCGGCAGGTCCCTGCGCGCCATCACGATCGCGACCGGCACGCGGCCGTCGGCGGCGGCCAGCAAGCGGCGCGCACGCATCGGCGAGACCGCGCCGATCTCGGCGACGAGCCGCCGCGCGCGCTCGCGCAGCTTGCGCGAGCGCGGCTGGACGTCGACCATCCGGTTGCCGTACACCTTTCCCAGCCGCGCCATGCTCGCCGTCGTGAGCGTGTTGAGCACGAGCTTCGTCGCGGTGCCCGCCTTCAAGCGCGTCGAGCCGGTCAGCACCTCGGGGCCGGGGGCCGGTGCGACCACGACGTCGGCGATTCGGCGGACGGCTCTCTGCGAGCCTCGCGTACGCGCGGTGGGGACCGGATTGCAGGTCACGAGCACCGTCGCCGCGCCGGCGCGACGCGCCGCCGCGAGCGCTCCGCGCACGAACGGCGTCACGCCGCTGGCCGACACACCGACCACCACGTCGCCCGCGCCCGCCCGCGCGCGCACGGCGCGCGCGGCGGCACGCGCGTCGTCCTCCGCACCCTCGCGCGAGCGGAACACCGACGCGCGGCCGCCGGCCATGACCGCCTGCACCGTTCGCGACGGTGTGCCGAACGTCGGCGGGCACTCGGCGGCCTCCAGCACACCGAGCCGGCCGCTGGTTCCGGCGCCGACGAAGATGAGCCGCCCGCGCGTGCTGAGCGCGGCGACGATGAGGTCGACTGCGGCCGCGATATCGCCGACGACGCGGCCCACGGCCCGGACGGCGCGTGCGTCCTCGCGATTCATGAGCGTCGCGATCCCACGCGCGTCCAGACGGTCCAGGCGCGCGCTGGCGCGGTTCGCTCGCTCGGTGACGAGCCGCTCGTAGCGAGGCGCGCGCGCCATTGCGCGCATCGTATCACCGCCTTGCGCTACCATCGTCTGGTGCCCGCCGTCCTGACCGGTCTCGACGTGCTGCTCGCCGATCGTCTTCATTCGCTTCGCGGTCAGCGCGTCGGCCTGCTCGCACACCAGGCTTCCGTCGATCGGCGGCTCGAGCACGCCGCCACGCTGCTGCGCGACGCGCGAGGCTTGCGTCTGGTGCGGCTGTTCGCGCCGGAGCACGGGCTCTGGGGCGCCGCGCAGGATCACGCGCCGATCGCGAACGCGCGGGACCCGATCACCCGCCTGCCCGTCACCAGCCTCTATGGCGCCAAGCGTGAGCCGACGCCAGCGATGCTGGCCGGGCTCGATGCGCTGGTCGTCGACCTTCAAGACATCGGCTCCCGCTACTACACGTTTCAGTGGACGCTCGCGCTCGCCATGCGTGCGTGCGCGCGCGCGGGCGTCGCGGTCGTCGTGCTCGATCGGCCGAACCCGCTGGGCGGCGCGATCGTCGAGGGCAACGTGCCGGACCCGGCCTTCGCCTCCTTCGTCGGCCTCTACCCGCTGCCGGCGCGGCCGGGACTCACGCTCGGCGAGGTCGCCGCATGGCTCGCGCGCGCACACGGCCTGCGGCCCCGGTTGAGGGTCGTCGGCATGCGCGGCTGGCGACGCGCAATGCTGTGGGAGGACACGGGCGTGCCGTGGGTCGCGCCGTCACCCAACATGCCGACGCCGGACACCGCGCGCGTGTACCCGGGGGGCTGTCTCATCGAGGGCACGAATCTCTCAGAGGGACGCGGCACGACACGGCCGTTCGAGTGGGTCGGCGCGCCGTATCTCGACGCCCACGCATACGCGGCCGCGCTCGAGGCGCTCGGCCTGCCGGGCGTCGTGTTCCGGCCGGCGCGCTTCACGCCGACGTTCCACAAGTGGGCGGGACGCGTGTGCGGCGGCGTGCAGCTGCACGTCGACGATCGCGCGACGTTCAAGCCGTTCCTGACCGGTCTGGCAGTGATCGCCGCTGCGCGCCGGCTGGCGCCGCGGCGCTTTGCGTGGAAGCGCCCACCTTACGAGTTCGAGCGCCGCCGGTGGCCGATCGACATCCTGCTGGGCACCGACCGGATCCGGCGCGCGCTCGAGCGCGGACGCCCGCTCCGGCAGATCGAGCGTGAGTGGGTCACCGACCTCGCGCGCTGGCGCCGACAGCGGGAGGCCGTGCTGGCGTACCGCTGAACCGCGCCGCCGAGGCTGGCGCGCTCGCGAACCGTCGTCAGTTCGTGAACAGGCGCGTGAAGAAGCCCTTCACGCTCGAACCGAACGCGTCCGCGCTCTGCTTGATGCTGCCTTCCTTGAGGTGCTGCCAGGCGCTCTTGGCCGGCGGCGAGGCCGCCTGCCCCGACTCCTTGAACTTCTCACCGGTGAACTTGGCGCCCTCCACGACCGTGTTGCCGACGCCCTTGGCCATTTCCTCGGTGCCCGTGCCGACCTTGCCCTCGCCGATCTTCTTGGCCCCGGTCTCGACCTGTCGCGTGGCCGCCTTGGCCTTCGACTCGTCGGCGGCCTGCGTCGATGCCGGGAAAGAGGCGGCGAGCATGGTGAACGCGAACCCAGCGGCCAGCCATCGCTTGGTGCTCATGGCGGATAATCCTCCTCAGACCTAGCGTACCGCGGCGCGGCGCGACGTCGAGCGATGCTCAGCCGCGACGTGCTGGGGCGTCAGCCGACAACGGAGCCAGCGGATGGCCGGCTGGGAACGAGGCTTGGCGGCCCAGGCGCACCACGGGATCGTGCTGCTCGATGAGCCACACGTCGCCGACGTCGACGGTCGGGCCAGAGCCAGACCTGCCTCGCCCCTCGCGAACCGACGCGAGCACGAGCCAAATCGCGGAGACGATCAGGACCGCGGCGAGCAGCTTCACGAGGTGAACCCGCGCGCGCGCATGCAGCCCGCATAGGCGGCGCGATAGCGCTGGTCGTGCTTCTTGTTCTCGTTGAGGCCGTAGAGCGTGCCACCGCCCCCACCGACCTTCACGACCTCCATGGTCGTGTCCTTGGAGCCGACTTCACTGGCCGCGTACCTGTTGCAGGCCTCGACCGCGCTCGGGGTCGGCACCGCGGCCGTCTGCTGAACCTTCTGCTGGACGTGGTACTCCGGCGCGCCGCGATCGCCGCCTGCCCAGTTCGCGACCACCAGGCCCGTGACGAGCGCGGTGACCATGACCACGACCAGCCCGATCGCCGTCGCCTTCCAAGGATTCATGCTTACCTCAGATTGCCGGCGCGGCCGGACGCCTCCGACGACGACGGCGCGCCCGCGCGGCGGGTCGACATGACCGAAGCGCTCGGCGTGCGTGACTCGTTGTAGCGAGTCATCACCTGACCGATGTTCTTGTCCGTGAGGAGTCCCTGGGCACGCATCTGGCGAAACACGTGCTCCCAGCCCGTCCCCTGCTGCTTCATCGCCGCGATCTGATCGAGCGTGAGCGTCTTCGCCGTCGCGCTCGACGTCGCGGGCGACGCCGGTGCGGGCTTGCTGGCCGCCTTCGTGGTCGCCGCGCTCATCGGCATCGTCTGCGCCTCGAAGAGCGCGCGCGCCACCTTCTGGTTACCGGCCGAGAGCTTCTGGTAGGCGCCCGACACCGGCGGCGGCGTCGTCACCTGCGCGTCGGCGGTCGTCACTCCGAACAGCAGAAGCATCGCTGCGACGTGCGATCCACCGCCCATATCGGGCCTCCGGGGTCCAGCGCGCGGCAAGTACCGCCTCGTGGCGGCCAAAGACGCCTGAGCGTGGGCCCTCCGAACCCCAGGCAGAGCACCCCCCGTGCCAGACCCTGAGCGCACCCCTTCCCGCCTTGACAATCGAGGGGTTCGCGAGCCGCGCGGACGATTTCCGACCGCCGCTCAGCCTGGCCGACGGTCGAGGCTGAGCCAGGTTTAGGGACAGACTGGCAGGCGTGTACTGGTTTTCGTCATTTTCTTCCGCCGTTACGCAATGCGAGGGCGGACGCGGGGCTCATGGCTAGAATGACGAAGTGACCGGCCTCGAAGACCTCGTCGGCGAGCGTCTCATGATCGGCCTGAAGGGTCCCACGCTGGACGACGCCGACATTCGTCTCTTCCGCGAGACCCGCGCGCGCGGCCTGATCCTCTATCGCCGCAACTTCGAGAGCCCCGCGCGGCTGCTGGATCTCCTCGGGCGCCTGGAGAGCGCGCTCGGCTGGCGGCTGCTCGTCGCGACGGACCACGAGGGCGGACGCATCGTGATGCTCGGCCGCGGCACCACGATCTTTCCCGACAACCTTGCGGTCGGCACAGCCGGCGAGGAGACGTTCGCGTACAAGCAAGGACTCATCGAGGCGCGCGAGCTTCGCCGCCTCGGGATCGATCTCAACCTGGGGCCGTGCCTCGACGTGCTGACCGACCGCTACAGCCCCAACATCGGCATTCGCTCGTACGGCAAGGATCCCAAGCTGGTCGCGCGCTACGGCGCCGCGCGCCTCCGCGGCATGGCCAAAGGCGGGCTATCGGCGTGTCCGAAGCACTTCCCGGGCAAGGGGCACTCACCGCTGGACGCGCATCTCAAGCTGCCGACGATCACCTCGGACTGGGACGAGATGCGCGCCGTGCACCTGGTGCCGTTCGTCGACGCCATCGCTTCGGGTGTCGACTGCGTGATGACCTCGCACCCGGTGTACCCGCGTCTCGATCCCGCCGCGGTGCCCGCGACATTCTCGCGCGTGATCGTCGAGGACCATCTGCGCGCCGAGCTCCGCTTCGGCGGCGTGATCGTCTCGGACGATCTCGAGATGGGCGCCGTGTCCGAGACGTGTCCGATCGGCGAGGCGACGGTGCGCGCCGCGCAGGCCGGCCACGACCTTCTGCTCGTCTGCCACACCGAGCCCGCGCAACGCGCCGCCGCCACCGCCCTCGTGGAGGCGTATCGCTCCGGGCGGCTGCCGCGCGCGGAGCTCGAGCGCGCAGCGGCGCGAGTGCGCGCACTCCGCGAGCGCCGCACCACGCGGACGGAGGGCGGAACGCCGGCACCCGAGCGCGACGGCGGGCCGCTTGCGATGGCCATGGCCACCCGCGCCGTCACCGAGCTCACGCCGGGGCGCGAGGCGTTCGTGCGCGCGCTCAACGGCCGTGTGCTGGGCATCTTCCCGCGTTTCTCGGATCTCGCCGCACGCATCACGATCGAGCCCGAAGTCTGCGACGAGGCCGGCTGGATTCGCGGCGCGTTCGCACCGGCGGGCGTCCGCGCCGAGCCGTGCGTCGTAGGCATCGAGCCCTCACCGGCCGAGATCGAGGATGCGGCGGCGCGGGCCGCCTCGGCGGACGCCACGGTGCTCTTCCTGTACGACGCGCACCTCTACGCGTCGAACCGCGCCCTGCTCGAGGCCGTTCAGGCGCGCGCGCGGCGACTGGCGGTCGTGCTGCTGCGCGATCCCTACGACGCCGCGCTGCTCGAGCCAGGCGTGTTCGGTATCACCGCCTTCGGCTGGCGCCGCTGCCAGCTCGACGCCGTCGTCGCTCGCCTCTCATACCCGTAGTCGCCCGCGCCGTCTCAGCCGCGGCGCGCGAGAATTGAGCTCAGCGCCAGCGCGAGCGCGATGGTTCCCGCAGTGCCGACGATCACGAGCCACGACCACGGAAACGTGATCCGTCCCGTCTCCGAGAGCAGCAACAGGACGAGATTGACGAGCGTCATCGTGACCATGGCGATGACGTTGGCAGTATCCACGACGCGGCGCCGCGACAGCAGCCCGAGCAGGAACACGCCGAGGAGCGAGCCGAACGGCACGCCGGCGATCTTGAACACCAGCCAGAGAATCTGCTGCCGCCAGTGCAGAAACGCCCACGCCACGACGCCCAGCACGACGCCGAAGACGACGACGCACAGCCGGGACACGCGGAGGTAGTGGCGCTCGGTCTCGCGGGGCGCCACGAGCGGACGGTAGATGTCGGTCACGAACGAGGCCGAGAGCGAGCCGAGCGGCGAATCGATCGACGCCAGCACGATCGCGGCGAGCATGAGCCCCCGGAGGACGGCCGGCATCGCGTGGGAGACGAAGTACGGCAACACCTCGTCGCTGCGCCCGATCGCGGGCGCCCCGTGCTGCGTGTAGAACGCGAAGAGCGCCGCGCCGAGGCTCAGGTAGATGGCGAGGGTCACCAGCGTCGCGAGCGGCGTGAGCGCGAGCGTGCGCTGGCTCTCGCGCCGCGTCTCCACCGTGAGCAGCCGCTGCATGAGGTCGTGATCCGTGCCGAACGCCGCCATCGATCCGATGAAGCCGTTCAGGATCGCGACCCAGACGATGTTGGGATCGGATGTCAGGCGCGTCCAGAAGTCCGGCGCGCCCGGCGCCGGACCCCAGTCGAAGATGCGGAGCCGGCCCGCCGCGTGCGCGATCTGCATGATCGCGCCGGCGCCACCGTCCACCTGCGCGACGACGAAGCCCAGCGTGAGGGCGCCGGCGACGAGAAACATCAGCGCCTGGAACACGTTCGTCCACACGATGGCCGAGACGCCGCCGCAGGCAATGTAGGCGATCGACACGACGACGGTCACGACGATCGTCGTCTCGATGCGCCAGCCCACGAGCAGCGACACGGCGATGGCGGTGGCGGTCAGGCGCGCGCCCGAACCCGTGAGCCGCGTCAGGAAGAAGAACAGCGAGCCCGTCACCTGGGTGGCGCGCCCGAACCGGTCGCGCAAAAACTCGTAGATCGTCGTGACGTCGTGACGGTAGAAAGCGGGGATGAAGAGGAAGGCCACGGCGAACTTGGCGAGGCTCGAGCCGATGAAGAACTGCACGTACTCCCAGTTCTCGCTGTACGCGGTGGCGGGCACCGAGATGATGGTGACCGCGCTGATCTCGGTGGCCAGAAACGACAGGCAAGCCGCCCACCAGGGCACCCGCCGGCGCGCGAGGAAGAAGTCGGCGGTGTCGTGCTGGCGACCGGTGAATGCGAAGCCGATCGCGACGAGGATGCCGAGCGCGACGAGGAGGACGGCGTAGTCGGGCCAGGTCAGCGACGGGGCGGACGCGCCCACCCGGTCATTGTCACACGGGGACTATTGGATCAGCGCACAACGGATGCGGGAGCGACCGGGCGCGGCTCGATGGTCGTCGCCGGCACCGCGCGCTTACGCAGCTTGTCGACGAGGCCCGCGTACGAGGACTGTTGGATGATGCGCTCGAACTCGCTGCGGTAGCTCGCCACGAACGACACACCGTCGAGCAGCACGTCGTACGCCCGCCAGCGGCCATCGCGGAGCATGAGCCGGTAGTCGACGGCGATTTCGGCGTTGCGCCGCGTGACGATCCGGCTACGCACGGTGGCGAATGCCCCCTCCACGCGCTCACCGGTATAGAGGATGCGCTCGCCGGAAAACTGCTCGATGCGGCCGATATAGGAGCGCTCGAGGACGTCGGTGAACAGCCGGACGAATTCCGCTTTTTCCTCGGGCGTCCGACCGTTCCAGTGGCGCGTCAGCGTGCGGCGCGCCATCTCATCGAAGTCGAACAGGTCGTTCGCGACGCGATGGAGTTCCGCGCGCCGCATCTCGCTCCGTGGGCGGTCCAGATGCGCCGCGCTGAAGTCATCCTGCAGCACCGCGACGACGCGTGTCACGGCCGCCTGCACGACGTCGCGCGGGTTCGCGGTCGCCGCCACCGCCCCCGCCACCATCAGCCACGCGGCCAGTGCTTTGCCCATGGGCGTCACCCGCGCGTCAACTGAGCATCCGGTATGCCAGAGCGGGCTGGACCAAAGGCGCGATGCGGGCATGCTTGCGCCACGCCTATCGGCCAGGCGCACTCCCGCTCGCCACGATGGAAGGCCAGGACGGATAATGTGCGGCACCTGAGCCATGTTGCGCCGACACCTCCGTGCCCCGGGGCTCGTCATCGGCGTGGACGCCGGCGGCAGCTGGGTCCGCGTCCGGGCGATGCAGGCTGCTCGCGGAATCGCCACCGTCACGCGACCCGCCAGCGCGGTGCCGGAACTCGCGACTTTCTTGCACAGCGTCTGGCGCCGGCGGGGCTGGACTCGCGGCCAGGTCGACGCGCTCGTCGTCGCCGCGCGTGGCGTCTGGCTGCCGCGCGAGCGTCGGGCGCTTCGGCGACGGCTGACGGGGCTGGCGAGACGCGTGGACGTGATCGCCGACGTCGAAGCCGCGTGGCACGCGACGTTGGGTGCCGAGCGGGGCGTGCTCGTGCTTGCCGGCACCGGCTCGATCGTTCTGGGCCGCGATGGACGCGGACGCTGGGCGCGCGCCGGCGGTCTTGGACCGCTGCTCGGCGACGAGGGCTCGGGGTTCTGGATCGGGCGCGAGTGGCTGCGCGCCACCGCGGACGAGCGCGCCCGGCGACGGTTCGCGACGGGCGCGTCTCCCGTGCGCGCGGTGGCGTCACTCGCGCCGCGCGTTTTGGCCCGTGCGCGCCGCGGCCAGAAGGTCGCCGCGCGCATCGTGAGCGACGCGCAGGCGCATCTCGCGGCGCAGGCGGTGACAGTGGTGCGGTCGCTGCGACTGCCGGCGCCGGTCCTCGTCGGTGGCGCGGGCAGCGTCATGGGCGACCGCTGGTTTGCCGCGGGTGTGCGTCAGGCGCTCGCGCGTGCGGGCGTACGCGCGCAGTGGCGTGAGTCCGGCGGCGAGCCGGTCGACGCGGCGGTGCGCCTGGCCGCGGCGCTGGCGGCGCGATGAAGCCACGCGTATCTCGAACAGGCCACCCGCGGCTCGAGCCGGCCTCGCGGACCCCGCTACAACAATGAAGCCACGCGTATCTCGAACAGGCCACCCGCGGCTCGAGCCGGCCTCGCGGACCCCGCTACAAATCGGGCGCCTCGTCGTCACCGTCTGCCCGCGCGAGCGCGGCGTCGTCACACTGCCTCTCGAGCGAGGCGACCGCGCGACGCGGTTGGACGCGGACGCCGTGCTCGAGGCGCTGCGCGCCCTCGTCGCGCGGCGCGGTCTCACGGAGTACGTACAGATTCGCGACGGCTGCGCGGGCGGCTGCTCGGGCACGGGGCCCAACGTCGACGTGCGCATCTACGCGGCGCCCGTGCCCGGCGAGCGCGTCGATCACGTCGCGCTCGGCTGGAAGACCTACGTCTATTCGCTCTCTACGCTGCCGAGCCTCGCCGACGTCATCGACGAGAATCTGCCCGGCGCGCGACGCCTGCCCAGCGCGCGACGCCCCAGACGAGCGGGCCGCTGAGCGCGGCGAGCGCGCCCGCGAGCGTATTCGTCCAGTCCGCGGTCGCCATCGCGGCGAGCGCGAAGAGCGCGGGCGCCACAGCCATGGCCCACGCGCCGAGCAGGCCGCCCGGCACGCGCCAGGGTCGCGCGAGCTCGGGCGCCCGCGCGCGCAGCGCGAGGAACGCTGCCAGCTCCACGAGGAGCGCCAGCGAGTAGAGCCACACGTTCAGCACGATCAGCTGCTTGAACTCGAGCCCCGCGCACGCCGCGTACGCCACGGCGGAGACGAGCACGCCCAGCCACGGCGTGCCGAAGCGCGCGGCGATCGACGTGAACACGCGCGGGAGAGCGCCGTCGCGTGCGAGGACGTACGGCAGCCGTGAGTTGGTGAGCAGGAGCGCCATGAACAGCCCCGCCGTGCTCAGCACGGCGCCGGCGGCCACGGTGTGGCCGAGCCAGTCGCCGCCCACGCGCGCGGCGATCGCTGGAAGCGAACCCGTGATCCACGCCTTCGGCTCCACCGCACCGGTCGCCAGCGCCACACCCATCGGCACGAGGTAGGAGACGGCGATGAGCGGCACCGAGAGCAGCAGCGCGCGCCGGAACGCGCGCTCGGGAGCCCGCGTCTCGCCGAGAACCGTGGAGGGCGTGTCCCAGCCCGCGTAGTTCCACATCACCACGGACAGTCCCGCGCCGAGGCCGCTCACGAGCGTATGACTCTCGGCGACGAACGGCTGCCATGGCGCTGTCGTCATGCGCGGGATGCCGACGACGACCAGCAGCGCCACGGGCGCGAGCGCGGCGAGCGAGAGCAGGACGGCGGCGCGCCCCGTGGGCCGGACGCCGAGCAAATTCAAGATCGTCAGTCCCGCGATGAAGCCGACGACCAGCAGCCAGCGCTCGAGCGATGTCATGGCCGGATGCCAGAATTTCAGGTACTCCGCGAAGAGGACGGGATAGACCGCGACGTCCACGAAGCTCGTGATCCACGACCACCAGCCGACCTGGAAGCCCCAGAACGGCCCGAACGCGCGCGTCGTCCATGTCACATACCCGCCCTCGTCCGGCATGGCGGACGCGAGCTCCGACATGACGAGCGCCACCGGCAGGCTCCAGAGCAGCGGCACGAGGACGAGCAGCAGCAGGGTGAGGCCGGGACCGAACGACGAGACGGTGTCCTCGATGCCGTAGGGGCCGCCGCTGACGTTGAAGAACACGATCGCGGCCAGCGAGAGGACACCGAGCTCTCGCCGGAGGCCGGGCACTAGCCGGCGGCTTGGATCAGCGCTGGGAGCTCCTTCACCCACTCCTCGATCGGTCGCGCCGCGTCCACGACGATCTCGAGCTTCTTGTTCGGCAGCCGGCGCACGCGGCCGGGCGTGGCCGGACCGAGCGGGATGACGAGCGACTCGCGATGAATACCGAGCGCGTCGGTGACCGCGAAGATTGCGTCGATCTCCTTCATCGTGACGACGTCAAGCACGCAGGCCGACCTCGCTGGCGCACGCCACGATCTGGCGCCACGTCTCGTCCTCGATCGCGACGCCGGCGGCGCGCCGTGCGCGCTCGGTGCGCGCCTCCGGCTCGCCCGGCACGAGGATTTCATGCGCGCCGGCTGCCGGTGCCGCGCCGCGGACCCACTGGAACAACGCAGACACCTGCGCGTGAAAGTCCCCGGGCGGCAGAAAGCGCTTGGGATCAAGCGCGATGATCAGCGTGCCGTTCGCGAACTTGCCCTTGTCCGCGCTCGCCGCGCCGGTCCCCGACAGAATGCCTCCCAGGATCTCGATCGCGAGCGAGAGACCGTAGCCCTTGTGCGCGCCGGCGGTGAGCAGAGAGCCGGGCGGCTCGCCGTAGAACTCCTTGGGATCGGTCGAGGGCTCGCCGCGGCCGTTGAGCATGATGCCGGGCGGCACCGTCTCGCCGCGGTTGAACTTGACGCGGAGCTTGCCCTCGGCCCACACGCTGGAGGCGAAGTCGTGGGACATCGCCACGGTGCCGTTGGGACCGGGGATCGCGATCGCGTGCGGATTCGTGCCGAGCCGCTTACCGCTGCCGCCCCAGGGCGCGACGTTCAGGCCACTTTTGGCGTTCGCCCAGAGCAGGCCGATCAGCCCCGACTCCGCGATCGTCTCGGCGTAATCGGCCAGCCGCCCGACGTGGCTCGTGCGCCGCAGCGCGACCGCCGCCAGGCCGTGAGCGCGGCCGCGCTCGATTGCCAGCTCGGTTCCGCGCCGCGCGACGACCTGACCGAAGCCGAAGTCGCCGTCGAGCACCGCGACCGATGGCGTGTCGACGACCAGCGCGATCTTGGGCGTGGCGTTGAGGTGCCCCGAGGCGAGCGCGCCGCAGTACTGCGGCACGCGGATGACGCCGTGCGAATCGTGGCCGCGGAGGTTTGCCCGAACCAGCAGCGTCGCGATCCAGGCGGCGTCGGCTTGCGGCACACCGCGTGCCGCAAAGATCTCGCTGGTCAGACGCTCGAGCTCGGCGGCGGGGACGGTCGGCATCGGCCGCTACACTACGCGACGCCATCGCCGAAGAAAAGGTCCGGGCGCTTCCGTGTAGACTAGGCGGCCGTGACTACTGCCGACGCTCCGCTGAGCGGCCTCACCGTGCTCGACTTCACCCGCGTGCTCGCCGGCCCATACTGCACCCGGCTGCTGGCCGACCTCGGCGCAGACGTCATCAAGATCGAGCGGCGCGAAGGCGACGACACGCGGCGCGGTTACGCGCAGCTGGAGCCCGGGCGCGAGGATCAGGCGACGTACTTCGTGCGCATCAACGTCGGCAAGCGCAGCGTCGCCGTCGATCTCACGCGTCCCGAGGCGCGGCCGGTCGTGCTCGATCTCGCGCGCAAGGCCGACGTCGTCGTCGAGAATTTCGTGCCGGGGGTCGTCGGCCGCCTCGGCTGCGACCACGCGACCCTCGCCGCGGCGAAGCCCGACCTCGTCTACTGCTCGATCTCGGGGTTCGGTCAGAGCGGACCGTGGCGCGCGCTGCAGGCGTTCGCCCACATCATCAGCGCGGTGTCCGGTCTCATGCATCTCGAGCGAAACGGCGAGGCGGAGCCGCGAGTCAGCTACCTGCAGGCGGCGGACGTGCTGGCCGGCACGCACGCCTTCGGCGCGATCTGCGCGGCGCTCTGGCGTCGGTCGCGCACGGGCCGCGGTGCGCATCTCGACGTGTCGATGCTGGAGTGCCTGGTGGCGGCGGAGGACATCACCTACGGTGCGATGCTGAATGGCGCCGCCGAGTATCCGGGTCCGCGCGCCGGCATGCTCATCCACGAGATCGGCGGACAGTGGTTCACCGTGCAGAGCGTCGGCGCGCCGGACCTCTGGCAGCGGCTCATCACCGCGATGAACCGCACCGACCTCGCGCGCGATCCGCGCTTCGCCACGCCGCTGGCGCGCCGTCAGAACTGGCCGGAGCTGCGGCCGCTGATCGTCACCTGGATCGACACCTTCCCGTCGGCGAAAGCGGCGCTCGACGCGTGCAACGCGGCACGAATCCCGGCGGCGCCCGTTCTGTCGCCGGCCGAGGTCATCGATCACCCGCATCTTGCGGAGCGTGAGTTCTTCCCGGCGGTGCCGCATCCCGCGCGCGAGCGCGTGCGCGTGACCGGGGTGCCGTTCATGGTGGATGGGCGCCGCCCGCGGCCTCTGGGGCCCGCCCCGTACCGCGTCGGCGAGCACACGCGCGAGGTGCTGAGCGGACTCCTCGGCTACGACGTGGAGAAGATCGAAGAGCTGCGCAAGGCGGGCGTCGTCGACGTCGTTTGACGGGTCTTCCGTTGTCATGAGACGACGATGGGGGTAGGATCGGCCAGCGTTCTGGAGGATTCATGAAGGAGCTCATTCGCAAGTCCTCCCCGCCCCGCGCAGCGGTGGTCGCCGCGACGCTCGCTCAAGCCATCGTAGTTCTCGCCCATAGCCAAGTACTCCGCGACACCAGCCAAGTACTCCGCGACACCGCGGTCGAGCGGCAACGGGACGCGTGCGCATTGAGGATGCGGGCACGTAAAGCGCCGCCCGCCGCCGAGTCGTCGGAGCTAGGCGAGCGCTAGGCGAGCGCGGCCTCGGCCGCGGCCTCGCCCGAATGCACGCAGTCGGCGATGCCGACCCCGTGATAGGCGCCGCCCGCCAGATGCAGTCCCGGAATCCCGGCGGCACGACGCTCGATCGTCTCGATGCGACCGAGGTGACCAAGGCGGTACTGCGGCATCGATGCTGGCCAGCGCGCAGCGCGCACCAGCACCGGCTCGGCGTTGACGCCGAGCGCGTCTTCCAGCTCAGCCCGGGCGCGCGCGATGAGTGCTCCGTCGTCCTCGCGGAGGATCTCGGGATTGAGCGCCCCGCCCATGAAACAGCGAATCAGCACGTGCCCTACCGGCGCGCGCCCGGGATACTTCACGCTGGAAAACGTCGCAGCCAATAGGGCCTTCTTCTCGCTGCGCGGGACGACGAAGCCGAAGCCGTCGAGCGGGTGCGGCACGTCGGCACGGCGGAAGCCGAGCGATACGGTTACCGCGCCAGCGTACTCGATCTCGCCAAGCAGCGTCGCGAGCGCCGGGTCGACGTAGCGCAGCAGCCGTGCCGACACGTGCGACTCGGTGGCGAGAATCACACGGTCGGCCGGCAAACGCGCACCGTCGGCGGCGGTCACGTGCCACCGGCCGGCGTCGCGCTCGAGGCCAGCGACGCGCTGGCCGAGGACGACCGCGCTGTCAGGGAGGCGATCGGCGAGCGTCGTCACCAGCGTCTGCATCCCGTCGGCGAACGTGACGAAGAGACTCCAGCGCGCGCCGCTGGTCCCCTCTTTTGGCTGAGCCGCCTGCGCCAGGCCGCGGCGCAAACCCAGGATCACCGAGCGGTGGCGCCGCTCGACATCGACGAAGCGCGGCATCGTGGCTGCGAGGCTGAGCTCCTCGGGATCGGCCGTGTAGATGCCGGCGACGAGCGGCTGGGCGACACGCTCGAGCGCCTCGACCCCGAGGCGGCGGCGCACGAACGCCCCGAGGCTCTCGTCGTCGCCGATGGCTCCGCCGCCGCGCGGCAACATCAGATCGAGCGCCATCCGCGCCTTGCCCCGCCAGGAAAACAACGATGACGTCGCGAACGGCGCCAGGCGCGTCGGCGCCAGCAGCTGAAACCCGTCGGGCAGCGGATGCAGGCGGCCGCGGAACCAGACGAACACGCGTCGAAAGCGGTCGTCGGTGCGCACCAGCCGCGCCTCGACACCGAGCCGGCGGCACAGCGCCAGCGCCCACGGCTTTTCCGAGAGGAAAGAATCCGGCCCAGCCTCCACGAGGAAGCCGTCCGCGCGCTCGGTCGCGATCGTGCCACCGAGGCGGGAGCGTCCTTCGACGATCCGGACGTTCAGGTCGATGCTGCGCTCATGGGCCAGCTCGACCGCGCGGTGCGCCGCCGCGAGGCCCGTCACGCCGCCGCCGACAACGACGAGGTTCACGTGGCCTCGCGCACGATCTCCGCGAGCATCTCGATGAACTCGGGATGATCGTTGACGGCTGCAGCGCGGTGGTAGGCGAGGCCGTGCTGCGCCGCGATCGCGCGCGCCTCGACGTCGAGGTCGTAGAGGACCTCGACGTGATCGACGACGAAGCCGATCGGCGCCAGCACGACGCGTCGCTCGCCGGCCTTGGCGAGATCGCGGATCGTCTCGCCGACGTCGGGCTCGAGCCAGGGCTCGCGCGGGCTGCCGCTGCGGCTCTGGTAGGCGGAGAGCCATCGCGCGTGCCCCAGCCGCCCCGCGACCGCCGCGGCGGCCGCGGTGAACTCGGCCACGTACGGCGAGGCCTGCGCCATCGCGCGCGGAATCGAGTGCGCGGTGAAGAGGAGCGGAGTCCGCTCACGCTCGGCGGCCGGCACGGAGTCGATGGCCGCGCGCACGCGATCGGCCGCCGCGCTCACGAAGCGGGGGTGCTCCGACCACGGCGCGGCGTACACGATCTCGGGCGCCGATGCGACGCTCGCGCGCGCGGCAGCGACGTCGGCCATGTAGCGCTCCCACGAGGCCTCGCATCGAAACGCGGACAGAATCATGCCGAGCGCGCGACGGCGGCCGTCGCACGCCATCGCGGTCAGCGTCTCCGAGAGATATGGGTGCCAGTTGCGCATGCCGATGTACACCGGCATTGCGCCGCCGAGCCTCGCGCGTAATGCCGCGGCCTGCGCTTGGGTGAGCGCGTTGAGCGGCGAGCGGCCGCCGGGCATCGCCTCGTAGTGGTGCGCGACCTCTTCCAGCCGCTCGCGCGGCACGGGACGCCCGCGCGTGACGTTGTCGAGGAACGGGCGGATCTCCGACGGCGCCGTCGGTCCGCCGAATGCGATCAGCAGCACGGCGTCGAGTGGCGCGCTCACCGCGCCGACAGCTCGTGAACCATGTCGACGAGCGCTTTCACATGCTCGACCGGCGTCGATTCGAGCACGCCGTGGCCGAGGTTGAAGATGTGGCCGGGCCGGCCGCCGGCCCTCTTCAAGATGGCGCGCACGGCCGGCTCGAAGGTCTTCGGCGGCGAGAGCAGGGCGGTCGGATCGAGGTTGCCTTGGACGCCCACCTCGTCGCCCAGCGTGCGCCACGCGGCGTCGAGGTCCACGCGCCAGTCGAGGCCGATCACGTCGCCGCCCGCCTCGCGCAGGAGCGGCAGCAGCCCGGCGGTGCCGGTGCCGAAGTGGATCACGGGCGTGCCGGGCGTCAGGGCGTCGATCACCGTCCGCGTGTGCGGCAGCACCAGCTCGCGATAGTCGTCGGGCGCGAGCGCACCAACCCACGAGTCGAAGAGCTGCACCGCCTGCGCGCCCGCGGCGATCTGGCCGTTGAGATACGCCGCGGTGACATCGGCGAGAATTGTCATCAGCCGTCGCCAGGCGTCCGGAGACTCGCGCATGAGACGCTTGGTCGCAAGATAGTCGCGCGACGCGCCGCCCTCGACGAGATACGACGCGACGGTGAACGGCGCGCCCGCGAACCCGATGAGCGGAACGTGCGCCGGCAGCGCGCGCTTGACGAGCCGCACGGTCTCGAACACGAAGCCAACCGCGCTCGCCACGTCGACGCAGGCCAGCCGGGCGACATCGGCCTCGGTGCGTACGGGTCGTTGAATCACCGGCCCCTCGCCTTTCGCGAACTCCAGACCGACGCCCAGCGGCTCCACCACGAGCAAGATGTCGGCGAAGAGAATGGCGGCGTCGACGCCGAGCCGCTGGATCGGCTGAAGCGTGACCTCGGCGGCCGCGTGCGGGGTCTTCGCGAGCTCGAGGAACGCGTGGCGGGCGCGCAGCGCGCGATACTCCGGCAGGTAGCGTCCGGCCTGGCGCATGAGCCACACGGGCGTGAACGGTGTGGGCCGGCGGCGCGCGGCGAGGAGCAGCGGCGGGTCGGACACGCGCGCAGCATCGCAGGCGCCCGGGCTGGAATCAACCCACGCCGCGGTTTATGATCCCCACCGCCATGGCATACAAATCCGGCAAGCAAGCGTTTCTCGAGATCCTCAAGACCGAAGGCGTGTCCGTCATGTTCGGCAACCCGGGCACGACCGAATTGCCGCTGATGGACGGGCTCGCGCGCGAGCCCGGCATCCGCTATGTGCTGGCGCTGCAGGAAGCCGTCGCGATCTCGATGGCCGACGGGTACGCCCAGGCCCACGGCGGCCTCGCCGCCGTGAACGTGCACGTCTCGCCGGGGCTCGGCAACGCGATGGGGATGTTGTACGACGCCTTCAAGGCGCACTCGCCGCTGCTGCTGACCGCCGGGCAGCACGATCAGTGTTTCACCGTGACCGAGCCGATTCTCTGGTCGGATCTGCCGCCGGTGGCGACGCCGTACGTGAAGTGGTCCACGGAGGCGCGCCGGCTCGAGGATCTGCCCCGCATCGTCCGTCGCGCGGTGAAGACCGCGCTGGCGCAGCCGAGCGGACCGGTCTTCCTCTCGCTGCCCGTCGACGTCCTCAACGCCGAGCGCGACGATCTCGATCTGCTGGCGCCGACCCGCGTGGCCCCGCGCCTCGTCGGCGACCGCGCCGCCATCGACGCCGCGGCCAAGCGGCTCGTCGCGGCCAACGCCCCGCTGATCGTCGCCGGTGATGCCGTGGCGCACAGCGACGCCCTCGCGGAGCTGATCGAGCTCGCGGAGCTGCTCGGTGCGCCCGTGATGCTGGAGGGCGTGTCGTCGACGTGCAGCTTTCCGTTCACGCACCCGCTGTACGCGGGCTCGATGCCGCGGCTGGGGCCCGGCATCAAGGCCCTGCTCATGCGTCACGACCTGCTGTTCTCGGTCGGCGGCGATCTGTTCACGCTGTCGTTGCCCTCGGACGTGGACCCGATGCCGCCTGGGCTCGACGTGGTGCATCTCGACGTCGATCCGTGGGAGCTCGGCAAAAACTATCCCGCCGCCGTCGCGATCCAGGGCGACCCGAAGGCGTCGCTGCCCGAGCTCTGCGAGGCGGTACGCCGGCACGCGGGCAAGGCGGGCCATCGGGACGCGGGCAAGCGGCGCGAGGGGCTCGCCGCCAAGCACGCGCGCGAGCGCGACGACCTCGCGCGCCGCGCGGCGGACGAGGCCAAGAAGTCGCCGATGGGGCCGCTGGCGCTGGTGCACGCGGTCTCGCAGGTGGTGCCGAACGACGTCGTGGTGGTGGACGAGGCGATCTCATCGTCGGCGGGCATCCGCAACTTCTTCCGCTGCGCCGACGCCAAAGCGTTCTTCAGCCTGCGCGGCGGCGGCATCGGCTGGGGTCTGCCGGCCGCGCTCGGCGTGAAGCTAGCACTGCCCGAGCGTCCGGTCGTGGCCCTGGTTGGCGACGGCAGCGCGATGTACACGGCGCAGGCGTTGTGGACGGCCGCGCACGAGTCGATCGCCGTGGTCTACGTCATCTTCAACAACGCGTCCTACCGCATCCTCAAGGAGCGCACGAAGGCGCTCAAGGGCTTCTCGGCGGAGGACGACCGCTACGTCGCGATGGATCTCGTCGATCCGCTGATCGACTACGTCGGTCTCGCCAAGTCGCTCGGCGTGGCGGGCGAGCGTGTCGAGAAGGCGGCCGACGTCGGTCCAGCCGTGGGTCGCGCGCTGGCGAGCGGCGCGCCGGCGCTCATCGACGTGCGCATCGATCCCTCGTTCAACTGAGACCTGACCATGACGATGAGCTTCGGGATCCACATCGGCCACATGGGCGGGCCGCTCGACGAGATGCGCCGGCTGTGGAAGTTCGCCGACAGCGCGGGCTTCGACTGGTTCTCTGTCTCCGACCATTTCCAGGAGTCGCCGCCGCGCGGTGGCGACATCGACTGCTTCGAGGCGATCAGCACCCTGACGGCGGCCGCGGTGGAGACGAAGCGAGTTCGTCTCGGCGCGCTCGTGTACTGCGTCGCGTATCGCAATCCTGGGCTGCACGCCAAATCGCTCACGACCATCGACCATCTCTCGCACGGCCGCGTCGACTGCGGGCTCGGCGCGGGCTGGCACGAGGTCGAGGCGAAGGCGTACGGCTACGAGTGGCCGCGCATCGGCGTCCGCGAAGACATGCTCGAGGAGTACGCGCAGATCATGCGCATGCTGTTCGACACGGAGTCGCGCCGGTCGAACTTTTCCGGCAAGCATTTCCGGCTCGACAACGCGCCGAACAATCCCAAGCCGCTGCAGCCGCGCGTGCCGATCTGGATCGGTGGCCGCGGAGAGAAGCGCACGCTCCGCGCCGCCGCGAAGTTCGCCGACGGCTGGAACGCGCCCTACATCGGTCCCGACGAGTGGATCGCGAAGGGCAAGGTGCTCGACCGCTGGTGCGAGACCGAGGGGCGCGACCCCAAGACGATCGCGCGGACGGTGAACCTCGGCTTCTACCTCGGCGCCGACGCCAAGGGTGCCGCGCGCGGTGAGCAGGTCTTTCAGTCGCATTTCGGCAAGGACCCGCGCGATGGCTTCCTGCGCGGCACGCCCAAGGACACGCTGGCGATGCTGACCCGCTTCCGCGATGCCGGCTGCGCGCGGGTGAACATCGCGTTTCGCGAGGGGCCGTACGATTGGGACGCGCTGCACGCGTTCGCCGAGACGGTGTTTCCCGTTTTCGGTGTTCGCAGGCCCACTTAGCGCGCACGGCGGTTGAATATCGATCACTCGACAGGCGTCACACGGTTCGAGGACAATGACCGCATGAGAGCCGCGCTGATCTCGCTCGCCCTTGCTCTGGTCCTGGCCACGCCGCCGCTCGCGTACGCGGCCGGTCGCGAGGGCAAACCGTACAAGTGCAATCCGCGGGCGGAGTGCCTGGCGCGCGCGAGCCGCCTGCAGGGCCCCGCCGCCGCCGCCGCGCAGCGCGACTGCGCCCGCATGCCGACGTCGGGCACGTGCTTCTCGCCCGACGACACGCAGGGCGACCGCTCCGGCCGCACCGACCTCGACCGCAGCAACGGCCCCGACCGCAAGCGTCGCTAGTTCGCAGTCTCCACGCTCGTTCGCTCTCTCCAGTAGAATTGACGGCGGCATGTTCAGCGTCGCCGATCGACTCCGCGAAGAGGACCGCCACGACGAACGCCTGATGGCACCCTCGGCCCGCGTGAGGCTCGCACTCGCACTCGGCAGCCGGGATCTGGAGACGTTCCGCGAAGCTCGGCGCATCGACGCCGCCACCGCGTCGCGCCTGCTCGACCGCCGTCGTCAGTCCGGTCGCCGGCCCTCCGCCTGCCTCACCGCCCTCATCGGGTGACCGCGCTCGCCGAGGCGGTCGACTGCCTGCGCACGTACGGAACTCCGTTCGCGCTCGTGGGAGCCGCCGCCCTGGCCGTTCACGGCGTCCCACGCTCGACTCGGGACCTGGATCTCCTGACCATCGACCCGCGATGCCTCGAAGCTGATTACTGGCGCTCGCTCGGTGCCGGACGCATCGACGTCACGGTTCGCCGTGGCGACGCCGCCGATCCGTTGGCCGGCGTCGTTCGGCTGCGTCCGAGCGACAGCGCCCCGGTCGATGTGGTCGTGGGACGCAGTCCTTGGCAGCGTGGAGTCCTCGACCGCGCCGAGCCCGCGACGATCGATGGGGTCGTTGTACCGGTCGCGCAAGCCGCCGACCTCATTCTGCTCAAGCTCTTCGCCGGAGGGCCACAGGACCTGTGGGACGTCGCACAGCTGCTTGCCGGCGACGACGGACCCACGATCGCGCGCGACGTCGAAGCCCGGCTGCCCGCGCTGCCCACGGAATGCGCGCAGCTCTGGGCGCAGGTCTCGCGTGCCCGCTGACGCCTCCGAGCCTCGCTTGCGGCGGCCCTATGCGGCGTTATACCGTCGGAGACCTATTTCGCGACCGCGAGAGGACAGGCCATGACGAAGGAAGACAGCGCGCTCATTCGCGGACTCGAGGGCGTCGTCGCCGCGGAGACCCGCCTCTGCGACCTGGACGGCAAGAACGGCCGTCTGGCCTACGTCGGCTACGACATCGACGAGCTCGCGCGCAAGGCCACGTTCGAAGAAGTGACCTACCTGCTGCTCTACGGTGAGCTGCCGAAGGCCGCCCAGCTCGATGGCCTCACGGTCGCGCTGACCGCGGCGCGCGAAATTCCGCGCGAGCTGATCCAGGCGTTCCGCCTCATGCCCAAGACCACCGATCCGATGCGCGTGCTCCAGGCCTCGGTGGCGATGCTGGGCATGGTCGATCCCGACACGACCGACAACTCGCACGCGGCGAACGTGCGCAAGGCGATCCGTCTCACCAGCCAGATCGCCACCGCGATCTGCGCGCACCATCGCGTGCGCAGCGGACAGGAGCCGGTGCCCCCGGCGGCGGGCCTCGGCCACGCCGCCAACTTTCTGTACATGCTGACCGGGCAGCGGCCAGGCGCGGCCGCCGTCAAAGCGTTCGACGCGAGCCTGACCCTCTATGCCGAGCACGAGCTGAACGCGTCGACGTTCACGACGCGCGCGATCGTCTCCACGCAGTCCGACATGCACTCCGCGGTGGCCGGCGGCGTCGGCGCGCTCAAGGGCCCGTTGCACGGGGGGGCGGGCGAGGCGGTCATGCGCACGCTGATGGAGATCGGGGAGGTGGCGAACGTCGACGCGTTCACGGAGAAATCACTCGCCGAAAAGCGCCGCTTCATGGGCATGGGTCATCGCGTCTACAAGGCCGGCGACCCGCGCGCGGCGATCCTCAAGGGCATGGCCGAGCAGGCGTGCCGCGAGTCGGGTCAGTTCAAGTGGTACGAGATGGCCGTGAAGCTGCACGATCGGATCAGCAAGGCCAAGGGGTTGATCCCCAACGTCGACTTCTACTCGGCGCCGCTCTTCTACTCGCTTGGCATCCCCGTCGATCTCTTCACGCCGGTCATCGCGGCCGGCCGCATCGCCGGCTGGTCGGCCAACATCGTCGAGCAGCACGACGACAACCGATTGATCCGTCCGCGCGCCGAATACGTCGGCCCCGGCCGCCGAGCCTTCGTCGAGATCAGTAAGCGGTAATGCCGAAAAGCCTCACCCGCAAGCTGATCGAATCGCACCTCGTCGCCGGCAAGGCGGTGGCCGGCGAGGAGATCGGTCTGCGCGCCGATCAGATCTTGCTGACCGACACCAACGGCATCCAGTCGTGGCTCCAGTTCGAGGCGCTGGGCTTTCCGCGCGTGGTGCCGTCGCGGGTCGTGACCTACATCGACCACCAGGTCTACCAGGTGGACTCACGCAATACCGACGATCACCGCTACATGCAGACCGCCTCGCGCAAGTACGGCGCCGTCTTCAGCAAGCCCGGCAACGGCATCTGCCACCAGGTCCACATGGAGACGTTCTCGACGCCGGGCCAGCTCCTGCTCGGCAGCGACAGTCACACGCCGCTCTGCGGCGCGGCGGGCATGCTCGCGATCGGCGCCGGCGGGCTCGACGTCGCGGTGGCGATGGGCGGCGGCCCGTACTTCATGACGATGCCGGCCGTCGTGCGCGTGTGGCTCACCGGACGCCTGCAGCCGTGGGTCACCGCGAAGGACGTCATCCTCGAGATGCTGCGCCGCTACTCCGTGCGCGGCGGCAACGGCAAGATCTTCGAGTACGCGGGGCCGGGTGTCGCGACCCTGCTGGCCGCGCAGCGCATGACGATCGCCAACATGGGCGCGGAGCTGACGCTGACCACGAGCGTGTTCCCGAGCGACGACGTCACGCGCTCGTTCCTCACGCGCCTGGGCCGTGGCGATGCCTGGCGGCCGCAGCAGGCGGACGACGACGCGGACTACGACGACCAGATCGAGCTCGACCTGTCGGCCATCACGCCGCTGGTCGCACTACCTGGCTCGCCCGACAACGTCGTGCCGGTCGACGACGTGGCCGGCACGCCGATCGAGCAGGTCACCGTCGGCTCGTGCACGAACGGGTCGTGGCACGACATGGCCTCGGTCACGAATGTCGTCCGCGGCCGGCGCGTGCATCCCTCGCTGTCGTTCGTCCTCTTCCCCGGCAGTCACCGCATCCTCGAGACGATGGCGCGTGAAGGCCTGCTGGCGGATCTGCTCGCGGCCGGCGTGCTGGTCTCCGAGCCGAGCTGCGGCTCGTGCGCGGGGCTCGGCCACGTGCCCGCGGCGGGCAGCAAGAGCCTGCGCGCGTTCAATCGCAACTTCCCCGGCCGCAGCGGCGTGAAGGACGACGCGGTCTATCTCTGCTCGTCGCTGGTGGCCGCCGCGTCGGCCGTGACCGGCGTGATCACTGACCCGCGCACGCTCGGCGCGGAGGCGCCCGTGAAGCTGCCCGAGCGCTTCGCGACGTCCGACGTCGGCTTCGTGGCGCCCGACGGTCAGGGCGATGTCGTCCGCGGCCCGAACATCAAGCCGGTGCCGATCGGGGAGCCGGTGGCCGACACGCTCGAGGCGCCGGTGCTGCTGAAACTCGGCGACAAGATCTCGACCGACGACATTTCGCCGGCCGGCGCGGCCGCGCTGATGTTCCGCTCCAACGTGCCGGCCATCGCGGAGTTCTCCTTCAAGTATATCGATGGCGAGTTCGTCGCCCGCGCCCGCGCCGCTGGCCGGAGCATCATCGTCGGCGGTGAGCTCTACGGTCAGGGATCCTCGCGCGAGGTCGCCGCGATCGCGCCGATGTACCTCGGCGTGCGCGCGGTCATCGTCAAGTCGTTCGCGCGCATCCACCGCGCCAACCTCGTGAACTGGGGCGTCGCGCCACTCACCTTCGACGACCCGGCTGCCTACGACGCGATCCAACGCGACGACCGGCTGCGTGTCGACGACCTGCGCGCCTCGCTCGCCGCCGGCGCGCGCGTGCGCGTCGTCAACACCCGCAGCGGCCATGCCTTCACCGCGTCCTGCGTGCTCACGCCGCGCGAGCGCGAAATCCTGCTCGCGGGCGGATTGCTCGCCCACACGAGGTCTCGCGCGTGACCCAGCGGCGAATCCGCGCCGTGTACATGCGTGGCGGCACCAGTCGCTGTCTCGTGTTCCGCGAGGAGGACCTGCCCCACGGGGGCCCCGCCCGCGATCGCATCTTGCTGGCTGCTCTCGGCAGTCCCGATCCCTATGGCCGGCAGCTCAACGGATTGGGCGGTGGCATTTCGTCCCTCTCCAAAGCTTGCATCGTCGGCTCGCCCACGCGCCCCGATGCCGACGTCGACTATACGTTCGCCCAGGTGGACGTGAAGTCCCCCGTCGTTGAGTACGACGGCAACTGCGGCAACTGCTCCTCAGCCATCGGGCCCTTCGCGATCGACGAGGGTCTCGTGCGCGCCCAGGAAGGCGAAACGATCGTCCGCGTCCACAACACCAACACGAAGAAGCTGATCGTCGCTCACGTGCCGACGCGCGACGGCGAGGCGCTTGTGGATGGCGATTTCGAGCTCGCGGGCGTGGCCGGCCGCGGCGCGCGGATCGCTCTCGACTTCGTCGAGCCCGGCGGGGCGGGCACCGGCCGCCTGCTTCCGACGGGTCAGTCGCGCGACGTCATCGCCGGCGTCGAGGCCTCTTGCGTCGACGCGACCAATCCGCTCGTGTTCGTGCGCGCGCGCGATGTCGGCCTGACGGCCGCCGAGACCCCGCAGGCCGTCGACGCGAACAGCGACGTCATGGCGCGCCTGGAGAAGATTCGCGTCGAGGCGGCCATGCGCATGGGGCTGCCCCCGAGCGCCTCTGCGCCGAAGATCGCCTTCGTCGCCGCGCCGACGGAGTACCTCGCACTCGACGGCGTGCGCCACGCCGCCGGCGACTACGACGTGCTGGCGCGCGCGATCTCGATGGGCAACTGCCACCGCGCGTTTCCGCTCACCTCGGCCATGTGCCTGGCCGTCGCCGCGCGTATCGAGGGCACCGTGGTGCACGAGGTCGCGCGCAAGCACACCGGCGACGTTCGGCTCGGCCACGCTTCCGGCGTGCTGCCGCTCGACGCCACCGTCGCACGGCGCGACGGCGGGCCGTGGGCGGAGCGCGTGACGGTGTATCGCACGGCCCGCCGCCTGATGGAAGGCTTCGTCCGGGTTCCATGACCGGCGCCGCCTGAGTGATGGGGCGCCTCTACTTCATGCCCGAGGGCGACGAGATGGTGCGCCGCCGCGCCCGCGTGCCGAAGGGCTCGGTGGTCGAGGCGTGGGCCGATCGTGGCGGCGGCGGCGCCTTCTGGGTCGGCGAGGACTCGCGGCGCCTGCTCGACGAGGCCGACGAGGCGCCGATGACCGTGCGGCTGTCGCTGCCCGACGACGCCGTGCCGGTCTTCTATGGGCCGCGCCTCTGCGACGTGGAGTCGCTGCCGCGCCAGGAATCGCTGTGCGCGCGTGTGCTGTCCATGCACGGCATCGCCGTCGCGTGGATCACGCTGGACCGCTTCGGCCAGCGCGTGTCCTACGAGCCCACATCGCCGGCCGACCCGATCTTCCATCTGCGCCGTCCCGGCGGTGGCGCGAGCCACGTCTGGCGCCGCTTCGAGACGCGGCGCGACGCGATCGATTTCATGCGCGAGGCCTACGGCGAGGAGTCCGAGGCGTTCGAGTGGGCGCAGACGCTGGCGGTCCAGGATTTCGAGACGCTGCTGCGGCGGTTCGCGGAGAAGGGTGTGTGAGCGTCGCGGTCACCCAGCACGAGCACATGGATCGGTTCTACCGCGCCGTGCGCGCGGTCACGCGCTTCTGGCTCTGGTTCTTCTTCAAGTCCGCCGACGCGCGTCATCCCGAGCGGGTGCCGCGCGAAGGCCCGGTCCTGCTCTGCATCAATCACCCGAACAACTTCATCGACTCGCTCGTGGTGGGCGCCGCCGTGCGGCGCAAGGTGCACTATCTGGCGACCGCCGCGCTCTTTCGCCGCCGGCTCCTCGCGCGCTTTCTGCTCGCCGCCGGGGCCATTCCGGTATGGCGAAAGCAGGACGAGAAACCGCAGAACAGGCCACCCTCGATTCGATCCGAGCACGCGGTCTCCGCTACAACAGACAAGAATATGGATACCTTCGCGGCGTGCACGGCGGCGTTCGAGCGCGGCGCGCTGATCGCGATCTATCCTGAGGGCACTACGCACGCCGAGGCGCGCGTACAGCGGATCAAGACCGGCGCGGCCCGCATCGCGCTGGCGTGGGAGGCCGCGCACCCGCACACGCTGACGATGCTGCCGGTCGGGCTCACCTTCGAGGCGCGCAAGTCGTTTCGGGCGCGCGTGCTCGTGTCCTTCGGCGCGCCGCTCCCGCTGCACGCCTACGTGGCCGCGTATCGCGAGGATCCGGTCAAGGCCGTCGACGCGCTCACGCGTCACCTGCAGGAGGCCATGGAGGCCGAGGTCGTCAACGTCGAGCGCATCGACGATGCCCGCCTCCTGCGGGCGATCGAGGCGCTCTATCGCGACGTGCTCGCGCGCGAGGTGATGGAGTCGCGCGGCGTCGGCCCGCGCGAGCTCGACTACGTCCGGCTTTCGCGCTCGATCGCGGACGCCATCGCGTGGTTCAAGGCGCGTGAGCCCGAGCGCGTGGAGGCGATCTGGCAGCGCCTGCGCACGTATCGCGCGCTGCTCGCGCAGTACCGCCTGCGCGACGAGACCGTACGCGGGCGGCTCCAGCCGTTACCGGTGCGGCAGCGAATCGTCTCCTCGTGGGATGCGATCGTCGGATTCCCGCTGTTCCTCTATGGCGCCCTCGTCAACCTCCTGCCCTACCTCCTGCCGCGGTGGCTGGCGCACCGGCTGGCGCGCAAGGAGACGGACTACGCGACGGTGCGCCTGCTCGCATCCATCGTCGCGGTGCCGCTCTTCTACGGTCTCGAGATCTGGCTCGTGTTTCGCGCCGCCGGCGCGCTGATCGCCGCGCTGTTTGCGCTGTCCCTGCCCGTCTCCGGGCTCGTCGCGTATCGTTATCTCGGCGGCGCCGGACGCTTTCAGAGCCGTCTGCGCTTCGGGCTCTTGCTGGCGACGCACGAGGCGGCGGCGCGGCGGCTCGTCACCGAGCGCGCGGCCATCGTCGCCGAGCTCGAGCGCGCGAAGTCTGAATGGCTCGTGGCCACGAAGGGGAGCAGCTTTTGAGCGTTCACCTCCTGGAGGAGATGTCCACGCCCGCGCTCGAGGCGCTCGACCGGACGCGAACCGTCCTCATGCTGACGATCAGTCCGCTGGAGACGCACGGCCCGCACCTGCCCGTCGGCGTCGACGCGTTCGCCGCGCGCCATTTCGCGCAGGGTGTGGCCGACCGCCTCGTCGCGGCTCGACCCGGATGGTCCGCGGTGCTCGCCCCGACGCTGCATCTCGGCTCGTTCACCTTCGACGCGGTCGGGACGGTCGGCGTGCGCCAGCGCGTCGTGCGCGACACGCTGATCGACTACGGCGACGCGCTCGCGCGCGCCGGCTTCCGCTACATCCTGGTCGCCAACGGCCACGCGGGGCCGGGTCACCTCGCCGCGCTCGAAGAGGCCGCGGCGGTCGTCTCACGACGTCACGGCGTGACCATGGCCTCGTTCACCGGCCATCTCGCGTGGCAGTTCCTGCGCGGCCGCTACGCGGCGAAGATCGAGGCGGCGCTCGGCCGCGCGCTGAGCGCCGAGGAGCGTCGTGCGTTCGCGGAGGACGCCCACGGTGGCTGGTGGGAGACGTCGCTCATGCTGCTGCTCCGCCCCGATCTGGTCGACGACTCGTACCGGACGCTGCCGCCCGCCCGCTATTCGTGGCCCGAGCGGCTGCGGCCGAACTACGCCGTGCGAAACGACGGCCGCGGCTACGTTGGCCACCCCGCGCTCGCCGATGCGGCGTTCGCGCGCGCGACGACCGAGGTGCTCCTGAGCGAAGCGATGGTGATCGTGGACGGCCTGCTCGACGGGACGCGGCCGGCCGCGGACCATCGGTCGCTGTTCTCGAAGGTCCCGGTGTTTCGCACCAACTTCTGGCCCACGGCCACCGGTGTGGCGGCAGGGGTGGCGACGCTCGCCCTAGCAGTCGCGGGCTGGATGGCGACGCGCGGCCGCAACGCCTCGTGAGCGCGTCGCCCCCGCCCGGCTCGGCGACACTCGTCGAGGTCGAGCCCGTAGCCGACGGCGTCGCGCGGCTCTCGCTGAACCGACCGGATGCCCTGAACGCGCTCAACCGCCCGATGGCCGACGCGCTCGAGACGGCGCTGACGCGCGTGGCGGCGCTGGACGAGGCGCGCGTGCTGCTGGTCACCGGGCGCGGACGCGCCTTCTGCGCGGGCAACGACATCGCCGAGATGCAGGAGCTCGGCGGGCCCGAGGCCGAGGCGCTCGCGCGCCGCTGGGCCGCGATCATGGAGCGCTTCGCCGATCTCCCCCAGGTGACGATGGCGGCCATCGACGGTCACGCGCTCGGCGGCGGCCTCATGCTCGCCGTCGCGCAGGACCTCCGCATCGCGTCGGACCGCGCGCGGTTCGGGCTGCCGGAGGTCACGCTCGGCTTCAATCCCGCGTACGGCATCGCGCACCTGCTCGACGTGCTGGGCGGCGGACACGGCCGCGACCTGCTGCTGACGGGACGAACGCTTCACGCCACGGAGGCGCTGCGCATCGGCCTGGTGAACCGTGTCGTCGCCGCGCCCACGCTGGCGGAGACGGCGGTTGCGTGGGCGGCGGAGATTGCGAAATCGCCACGCGATGGACTGGCCGCGACCAAGCAAATCGTGGCGGCCATTCGGAGCGGCCGGCCGGGCGGGGATCCCGCCGCGTATGGCGCCGCGCTCAGGACTGGCGCGGCTGCACGGGAGCGCATCCGCGCGTTCGTCGAGCGGCGCCGCGCGTCACCGCGAGCCGAGCGCGGCTGAGGCGCGCCGCGGCCGCTATTCGCCGCGTGCGGCGCGCTTTTCCTGCATGTCGCGGTCGGCCTCGCGCAGGAAGTCGTCCGCGTGCTCCGGCGGCGACTGCGTCCACGCGATGCCGGTCGAGCACTCCACCGAGACGGGCAGCCGCCGCTGGATGCCGAGCGACGCGAGCTTGTCGCGCACCCGCGCGACGACGATGTCGACGTCCTGGGGCATCGCGTCGAGGAGCAGCACCGCGAACTCGTCGCCGCCATAGCGGGCGATGACGTCGGTGGTGCGCGTCGACTCGACCAGCGCATCGGCGACCGTGCGCAACACCTCGTCGCCCAGCGCGTACCCGAAGCCCTCGTTGACGGCTCGGAGCTTCACCACGTCGAGGGCCAGCAGCAGCAGACCGTTCTTGCGACGCCGCGCGCTGGCGGCGAGCCGGCGGTACTGCTCGTGGAACGCGCGTCGGCTGGCGAGCCCCGTGAGCGGGTCCGGCGCGTAGCGCGCGAGCTTGCGGTCGGCGTCGTAGAGCCGGCCGGCCACGATCCGCAGCATCGCGTTGGACAGCTCCGCGGATTCCTGCAGCACGGCCAGAAAGTCGCGCTGGCGCAGCACCACGCAGTGCGTGCGCTCGACCGCGATCACGGTAGCCGAGCGCGGCTGATCGCGGAGAATACCGACCTCGCCGAAGATGTCGGCTTTGCCGAGCTCGCCGAGGAGCATCTCGGCCTGCCCGTCCGAGGTTGCCTCCAGGACGCGGACGCGGCCGGAGAGCAGCACCCAGAGGTTCTCGGACGCCTCGCCCTGACGCATGATCACGTGCCCGGAGGGGTAGATCTGCTCGCTCGCGTGCCGGACCAACATGTTGAGTTCGTCGGAGGTGCACTTTCTGAACAACGGGATGGACGCCAGGATGCTCGTCAACAGCGTCTGCGTCGTCGCACGGTCTTCCTGCCGCGCAATCGCCGCTCCTGGCGGCGCAGACCTCGGGGGGACGTCGACGGCGACCAGCGTCCGGGCGAGCCAGGCGCGCACGCGCGCGCGCAGCATCGGCGGGCTGTAGGGCTTGGCCAGATAGTCGGTCGCGCCGCTCTCGGCGCGGTCGGTCGCGCCGTCGGGCCGGTCGGCGAGCAGCAGGATCGGGAACTTCGGACGGTCCAGGCGCGACCGGAACTGACGGATGAGGTCGATGCCATCGGCGTGCGGCAGGTCGGCGTCGATGATTGCGAGATCCGGCATGTGCTCGGCGCCGCGCGTCAGCGCGGCGTGCATGTCGGGCACCGGCAGGGCGACCATGCCGTCTTCCGCCAGCACGTCCTCGATCGCCATCACCTGCGTGTCGTCGGCGCTCACGACGAGCACGCGCGCGCCCGCGACGAGGCGGCGGCGAAGCGCCGAGACATCGGACACCGGCGCCGCGTGCCCGTTGCCGGTCACCGTCAGCTCCATGCCCTCGCGTGCCGCGAAGACCTCCATGCGCGAGCCGGCGTCGCGCGCGCGCGCTTTGGCGCCGACCTCCAGTCGCTCCAGCGTCGCGTCGTCATGCGTCGGATCGTGGTGGAAGAGCGCCACGCGGCGCGCCCCGGCCTCCATCGCGACGTCGACCGCGTATTCCACCGTGGAGTGACCCCACCCCACGCGCTGGCGATACTCCTCCTCGCTGTACTGCGCGTCGTGGATGACGAGGTCCGCGTCCTTCATGAACGCGACGTGCCGCTGGTCGCCGGGATGGTGCAGGATGCCGTCCTCCGGCTTCCAGAACGGCTCATGGTCCGTGACGTAGGCGAGGGTGGCGCCGTCGCTGGTGATCCGGTACGCGATCGTCGGCGCGGTGTGATTCAGGTACTGCGTCTCGACCAGCACGTCGCCGACGCGGAAGAAGCCTTCCTCGAGCTCGGTAAAGTGGATGCGCGAGCGCAGATCGCGCAGCTTGACGGGGAAGTACGAGTACTCCATCTGCCCGGCCATCGCTTCCTCGAGGCTCTGCTGAAAGCCGAGCGGCGCGTAGACGTTGAGCTCGACGCCGGGAATGAACGCCGGAACGAAGAACGGAAAGCCCTGGATGTGATCCCAATGGGTATGGCCGATGAAGAGGTGCAGAAGTATCGGTGGCTTCAGGGTCTGTGTGAGGTGCAGCCCGAGCTCACGCGCGCCGGTGCCACAGTCGAGCACGATGATGGTCCCGTCCGCCGTGCGAACTTCTGTGCACGAGGTGTTGCCGCCATAGCGCGCCGTGCGATCGCCCGGCGCGGCGATGGAGCCACGGGTACCCCAGAACCTGACGTACACAGTGCCCCCCAGGCTTTCGCGTGACGTGAGACGCCGCGAATATAGCATCCTTGCTTGCACGCGGGCTACAATGGCCGCCCGCCGGCGCCGCCGTCGGACCACCAAGGAGGACCGCATGCGCTTGACTCGTCGACGCTTTCTCACGCTTTCGGGTGCCGGCGGCCTCGCAGCCGCGCTGCCGCTGGACGCCGCACCCGCGTTCGGGCAGAGCGGTCCTGTCCGCGTCGGCGTGCTGGCCGCGAAGGCCGGTGTGACGGCGCCCGTCGGCGAGTCCGGCCTGCGCGGTGTGCAGTTCGCGACGGACCGCATCAACGCCGCGGGCGGCATTCTGGGCCGCAAGGTCGAGCTGATCGTCGAGGAGGAGTCGAGCCCAAAGGACACCGTCGAGCGCTTTCGCAAGCTGGCGTTGTCCGACAAGGTCGACGTCGTGAGCGGCGCAATCTCCACCGGCGTGGGATTGGCGCTCGGGCCCGCGGCCGAGGAGATGAAGACGATCTGGTTGGCGTGGGACGCCACCACGCAGAAGGGCGTCGAGGAGACGATGCCCAAGCCGAAATACTCGTTCCGCTCCACGGACAACGAGTGCGAAGCGGTGATGGCGTCGATCATCACCGCGCGACAGTGGAAGGGCAAGTTCAAGACCGTCGCCGGCATCAATCCGGATTACTCGTACGGTCGGGACAACTGGGCGGCGTTTCTCGCGATCATGAAGAAGTACGGCATGGAGATCCAGGTCGTCAGCGAGCTGTGGCCCAAGCTCGGCGCCACCGACTTCACGTCGCACGTGGCCACGCTGGTGCAGGCCAAGCCCGACCTGATCTTCTCGTGCTTCTGGGCGGGCGACACGCCGATCTTCCTCAAGCAGGCGCACGCGGCCGGGCTGACGAAGTCGACGAAGCTCGTGCTCACCACCGGCGGCGGCGTGCACGAGTCGCTCAAGAAGGACTTCACGCCGGAGGGCGCCATCCTCGGCTACAACTGCTTCTACTTCGAGAACCCGAAGGCGAGTGCCCTCGCGAAGGAGTTCACGCGCTGGCACTCGGAAAAGTTCAAGGAGTGGCCGAACTACGAGTCCGACCACGGCTACTTCACGATCGTCGCCTACAAGGCGGCCGTCGAGCGCGCGGCGAAGGCGGCCGGCGGCAAGTGGCCGGCGCAGGACGCCATCATCCAGGCCCTCGAGGGCGTGGAGGCGGAGTCGCTCTCCGGACCCCGGCGGTATCGCGAAGACCACATCATGGAGGCCGCGTTCTTTCAGGGCCTCACGACACACAAGAACCGGCACGACTTCGTGACCATCGATCCGGTGGAGTCGATGACGACGAAGCAGATTCAGAAGCCCTCGGGCGTCGGCCTCTACGACTGGATCAACGGCTGGAAGGTCTGACGCTCCTCGGGATCCTGCTCGGCGGCGTCTTCCACGCCGCCGTGCTCTTCCTCGTCGCGGCGGGACTGCAGCTCGTCTTCGGCGTCCAGAAGATCCTCAACCTCGCGTGCGGGTCGTTCTATGCGCTCGGCGCCTATGCCGGCGTCTCGGCCGTGCGCTGGGCGCTCGGGGCCGGGCTGCCCGCGCCGTTGTTCCTGCCCGTCCTGCTCGGCGCCGGGCTGGCGCTCGCCGCCATCGGACCGGTCATCGAGCGGCTGCTGCGCCCGATCTACGACCGCGACGAGTCGTTCCAGCTGCTGCTCACGTTCGCGCTGGTGCTGATGTTCGAGGACGTGATCCGGTTCTTCTGGGGCACGGCACCGCACCAGCTCGGCAACGTCTATCTCGCGTTCGGCCAGCTGCGCATCGGCGCGCTCACCGTGCCGACCTACAATCTCGTCGTCATCGCCGCGGGCGCGGGCATCGCCGCGGGCATGGGATGGTTTCTGGCGCGGACGCGCTTTGGACGCATCGTGCGCGCCACCGCCGAGAACCGCGAGATGGCCGAGGCGATGGGCGTCGACATGACGCGCGTGTACACGCGCGTGTTCACGCTGGGTGTCGCGCTCGGCACGGTGGGCGGCGCCCTCGTGATTCCCGCCACCGCCGCCGTCAACGAGATGGGGATCGACCTGATCGTCGAGGCGTTCGCGGTCGTCGTGATCGGCGGCCTCGGCAGCATGCGCGGCGCCTTCGCGGGCGCGCTCATCGTCGGCGTGGTCAAGGCCGTGGCCATCGCGACCTGGCCCGAGGTCGAGATGCTCGCGATCTACGTGATCGTCATCGCCGTGCTGGTGCTGCGGCCGGCGGGTCTTTTCGCGCGGGCCACCGCGTGATCGTACGCGCACTCGGCGTGCTCGCGGCCGCCGCGCTGCTGCTGGTGCCGGTGGCGGGCATACCGTACACGACAACGCTGCTGCTGCCCGCGTTCGGCTACGCGATCGCGCTGCTCGGGCTGAATTTGCTCTTCGGCTCGACCGGCCTGCTGTCGTTCGGCCACGCGCTCTTCGTCGCACTCGGCGGCTACACCGCCGCCGCGCTCACGAGCCGGGCCGGCGTGCGCAGCCTGGAGGTCCTGCTCCTCGCCGCGGCCGTGACGGCGGCGCTCGTCGCGGTGCCCGTCGGGCTCTTGTGCGTGCGCTACGTGAAGATCTACTTCGGCATGCTGACGCTGGCGTTCGGCATGCTCTTCTACTCGTTCCTCTACAAATTCTACACGCTGACCGGTGGCGACGAGGGCATGCGCGTGCTGCGTCCCGTGCTGCTTGGTCAGCCGCTCCAGCACCTCGACAAGGTCGCCTTTCTCACGGGCCCCTTCTACTATTACGCGCTGGGCGTGCTCGTTCTGGCCGCGATCGCGATGCGCCGCCTGGTGCGCTCGCCGTTCGGGCTGGCGCTGCGCGCGATCCGCGAGAACGCCGCCAAGGCCGAGTCGCTCGGCGTCAGCGTCCGTCGCTATCGGCTGGCGGCGTTCGTCGTCGCCGCCGTCTTCGGCGCCGTCGGCGGGGTGCTGCTCGTCGTGCCGACGGGTCTGGCCGATCCCCTGCTCGCCTACTGGACCCACTCGGGCAATCTCGTGTTCATGCTGCTCCTCGGCGGCTTCGACCACTTTCTCGGTCCCGTCCTCGGCGCGGTGGTGTTCATCCTGCTGCAGGACGCGGTCATGTCGCTCACACCGTACTGGCGCTTCGTCTTCGGCGCGATCCTGGCCATCGTCGTCATCTTCTTTCCGCGCGGTCTCATGGGCCTGCTCGACGCGCGCCGGGCGCCGGCGGCGTGACGGCGCTGCTCGAGGCCGACGACGTGCGGAAGTTCTATGGCGACACCTGTGCGCTCGACGGCGTGAGCCTGCGTGTCGACGCCGGCGAGTTCGTCTCGATCATCGGTCCCAACGGCGCCGGGAAGACGACGCTCGTCAACGTGCTGACCGGTCTGACGCCTCCGTCGTCGGGGCGCGTGCGCTTCAAGGGCGTCGACGTCGCGGGCGCCGGGCCCGTGCGACTGGCGCGCCTGGGGATGGCGCGCTCGTTCCAGCTGGTGACGATCTTCCCCGCGCTCAGCGTGGCTGACACGCTCGCGGTCGCCGAGCTGGCGCGGCGCGGACGCAGCGCGCGCCCGTTCAGCGCGGTGTCGCGCGACCGGGAGGTGCGCGCCGCGGTCGAGGATGTCGCCGCGCTGTTCGGCCTGGGCGACAAGCTCGAACGGTCTGCGCGCACGCTGCCGCAGGGCGACAAGAAGCTGCTCGACGTCGCGAGCGCCTTCGCCCTGCGCCCCGAGGTCATCCTCATGGACGAGCCGACGAGCGGCGTCAGCACGGCCGACAAGACGGTCATCATGGAGACGCTGGTGCGCGCCGCACGGCGCATGGGAATTCGCGCGATCGTGCAGGTCGAGCACGACATGGACATCGTCTTCGCGTACTCCCATCGCATCGTGGCGCTGCACCAGGGCCGCGTGCTCGCCGACGCGACGCCGGACGCGATCCGCGCCGACGCCGACGTCGTCGCCACCGTCCTGGGGATCGCGAAGACGCAGGGGCGCACGGAGCCGGGCCGTGTCTAGATCAGGCCACCCACGGTTCAAGCCGGCCTCGCGGCACCCGCTCCAATAACCATGCTGGCGCTGCGCGACGTCGACGTCTACATCCAGGCCAGCCACATCCTTCGCAAGGTCTCGCTCGAAGCCGCGGCCGGGGAGCTCGTCTGTCTGATCGGACGCAACGGCGCCGGCAAGACCACCACGCTGCGCACGGTGATGGGCTATACGCGCCCGTCGGCGGGGACCATCATGCTGGCGGGCGCGTCGATCGCCAGTCTGCCCACGCACGCGATCGTCGCGCGCGGCGTTGGCTACGCACCCGAGGAGAGCGCGGTGTTCGGCGACCTCACGGTCGCTGAAAACATCGAGCTCGCGACGTGGACGCGGCCTGGCGGCCGGCCCGCAGCCGAGCGCCTCGCGCGGGCGTGGGAGGTGTTTCCGCGGCTGCGGGCGTTCGCCGCGCGCGGCGGCACGCAGCTGTCGGGCGGCGAGCGCAAGATGCTGTCGATCGCGCGGGCGCTCGCGCTCGATCCGGCGCTGCTCTTGCTCGACGAGCCGTTCGAAGGGCTGTCGCCGGCCATCATTCCCCAGCTTGCGGAGTCCATCGCCGCCATCGCGCGGCTGGGGCCGGCGATTCTCGTCGCGGAATCCAACATCCACCACGTGCCCGCGGCCACGACGCGGCTCTACGTCATCGAGCGCGGCGAGATCGTTTTTGGCGGTCGCCCCGAGGATCTGCGGGGACGGGACGATCTGGCGCGCATCGTCGGGGCCGGCTTATGATCACGCCCATGACTCAGGTCCCCCTGCTCCCCACATCGGTCATCGGTTCGCACGGCAAGCCCGGCTGGTGGTTCACCGCGGTCAAAGCCTGGGAGGCCGACGAGATGGGCCCCGGCGACATGGACGAGATGTTCGACGACGCCGTACGCACGGCGATCCGCGACATGGAGACCGCGGGCATCGACATCATCACCGATGGCGAGGTGCGCCGCACCGACGGCTACGTCGACACCTACTATCGGATCATCAAGAACATCGCGCCCCTGCCGGTGCGCCGGAAGGCGGGACCCTGGGGTTACGACCAGCAGCAGCGCTACGAGGCCGTCGGTCGCATCGAAGTCCCGTCGACCGGATTCGGTCTCGTGAAGGACTTCGAGTTCCTGCGGGCCAACACGACGCGCGCGCTCAAGGCGACGTGCGCGGGGCCACTGACCTTCGGCTCACGCATCCATCCCGGCAGCGCGTACAAGGGCGTGGTCGACGTCGCCGAGCGCTTCGCCGAAGTCATCAACGCCGAGCTCAAGGCGCTCGTCGGGGCGGGCGCGACGCTCATCCAGCTCGACGAGCCCGCACGCGGCAACGTCTCGGGCGAGGAGATGGCGCGGCTGTTCAATCTCGCCACCGACGGCGTGCGGGCCAAGCTCGGCTTCCACATCTGCTTCGGTAACCGCTTCGGACGCTCGCGCTTCTCGCGCTCGTACGAGCCGTATTTCCCCGGCGTGCTGAAGGCGCGCGCGGATCAGTTCGTGCTCGAGTTCGCGAGCCGTGAGCTGTCGGAGCTCGAGGTCTGGCAGAAGTACGGCGATGGTCGCGAGCTCGGCGCGGGCGTGGTAGACGTCAAAGGCTTTCAGGAGGAGACGGCCGAGTCCGTCGCCAAGCGCATCCGCCGCGTTTTGAAAGTCTGCCCCGCCGAGAAGCTGACGCTCAATCCCGACTGCGGCTTCGGCTGGTCACCGCGCTACATGTGCAACCAGAAGCTGACCGGCCTCGCCGCCGGTGCGGCGCTGGTGCGGAGCGAGCTGACCGGGAAGAAGTGACCGGGAACCGGGGAGTAGGCCGCGCCGTTTGGGGCCTGTACACTTCCCTATCGGATGGAGGAGATCCCATGTCAGGACGACGTTCGCTGGTCGCAGGTGTCCTTCTCGGCGCGCTCACCCTGCTGCTGACCAGTAGCACGGCGCAGGCGCTGGCCGTCGGCGACAAGGCGCCGGATTTCGCGCTTCCGAAGGTGGCCGCGCGCGACGCGCCGCCCGTGAAGCTTGCCGATCTCACGGCGAAGGGCCCGGTGGTGGTCTACACGTTCATTCAGGCGTTCACCGCCACCTGAGCGAAGGAAATCGCGAGCTTCGACGCGGCCCTGCCGCAGTTCGAAGCCGCGGGCGCCCAGGTCGTGGGCATCAGTGCCGATCACGCCGCCACGCTCGAGGCATTCGCCAAGCAGAACAACGTCAAGCATCTGCTGCTCTCGGACTTCCGCCGAAGCATGCTCGACAAGTATGACGCGCTCGAAAAGAACGAGGCGAGCCCGATTTACCGGTACGCCAAGCGCGCGTACTTCGTGATCGACCGCGAGGGCGTCGTTCGCTACAAGAAGGTCATGGACAATCCGCTCGAGCTGCTCAACCCGGAGGAGGTTCTCCAGGCGATGAAGTCGGCGGGGGTGAAGTGAGATCCTCGCTCGTCGCACTCGTCGCGGCCGCCGCACTGGCGGCCGCGGCGGTTGCGGCCGCGGCGCCGGACTTCGCCAGCTTACAAATCCAGCCCTACGATCCGCCGAAGGCGGCGCCCGCCTTCTCGCTGCCTGCGCTGGACGGCGCGCCCCAGACGCTCGAGGCGCTGCGCGGCAAGGTCGTCATGCTCTTTTTCTGGACCACGTGGTGACCGGATTGCCGGAAGGAGTTGCCTTCCGTCAACGCGCTCTATAACGAATACAAGTCCCGCGGGCTCGAAGTGCGGCTCATCGCCTTTCGCGAGGGCGCCGAGGTCGTCCGCAAAGCCGCCGCCGAGCGCGGCTATACCGCGCCCGTGTTGCTCGACGAGAGCGGCGATACGACCGGACGCGTGTACGGCGTGTGGGGTCCGCCGACCGTGTACCTGATCGATCGGCAGGGCCGGCTCGTCGGCCGGGCGGCCGGACCCCGCGCGTGGGACTCGCCGGCCGCGCGCGCGCTGCTGGACTCCTTGCTCGCCGCGCGCTGACGCTCTGCGCGCGGCGCCCTGACGCGGATGCTGCGCGCGCAGAGCCGCCCAGGGTGGCTCGCCGCGCACGACCGCCGCTGCTACACTCCCGTCCGTGGCGCTCCCGCTCGACGGAATCGTCGTCGTCGATCTCACGCAAAACGTCGCGGGCCCATTCTGCACGCAAACGCTCGGCGACATGGGCGCGGACGTCATCAAGGTCGAGCGCCCGGGTCGTGGCGACGACGCGCGCGCGTGGGGCCCGCCGTTCTGGGGCCGCGAGAGCGCGGTGTTCGTCGCGCTGAATCGCAACAAGAAGAGTCTCGCGCTGGACCTCAAGCGCGAGGGCGGTCTGGAGATCCTCAAGCGGCTCGTGCAGCGCGCCGACGTCTTCGTGCAGAGCCTGCGCGCCGGCGTCATCGACGAGCTCGGTCTCGACTTCACGGGCGCCACGCGCCTCAATCCGCGCCTCGTCTACTGCTCGATCACGGCGTTCGGCACGGAAGGTCCGCTCGCCGAGCTGCCGGGCTACGACCCGCTGATGCAGGCGTATGCCGGGCTGATGTCGATCAACGGGCATCCGGGCCAGGAGCCGGCGCGTGTCGGCACCTCCATCGTCGATATGGCGACCGGCATGTGGGCGGCGCTCGGCATCGTGGCCGGCCTGCGCGAGCGCGAGCGGACGGGCCGCGCCGTCGAAGTCACCACCGCGTTGTTCGAGACCGCGCTGACGTGGGTTAGCTACCACGCCGCCGGCTTCTTCGGCGACGGCGAGGTGCCTCAGCCGCAGGGCTCGGGCACCGCGATGATCGCGCCCTACCAGGCGTTCCCGACGGCGGACGGCTACGCGATGATCGCCGCGGCCTCCGACGCGCTCTTTCGGCGTCTCGCCGACGCGCTCGGTGACGGCTCGCTCGCCGCGGACCCGCGCTTCGCCGACAATCCCTCGCGCGTCCGTCACCGCGACGTGCTGGTGCGCGCGATCGCCGCGCTCACGAGGCCGCTCAAGACCGCCGACCTGCTGGATCGCCTGCGCGCCGCCGGCGTCCCCGCGGCGCCGATCCTCACTGTTGACCGCGTCCTGGAGGAGCCGCAGACGGCGGCGAGCGGAATGCTGCTGCCGGCGCCCCACCCGCGCCTGTCGAACTATCGCGCCGTGGGCCTACCGATCCGCTGGGGTCGGCAGCGTCCGGGCGTGCGCCGCGTCCCCCCGCTGCTCGGCGAGCATTCGGCGGACGTGCTCACGTGGCTCGGCTACACGCTCGACGACGTGCGCAATCTGCAGACCCAGGGCGTCGTGCAATGAGTGAGCGCAGCCGCCATCCATCTAGAACAGGCCACCTGCGGTCCAAGCCGGCCTCGCGGTCCCCGCTACAATAAGCCATGTACCGGCATCTGCTCGTGACCCGCTCCGACGACCGCCACGTCGTGACCGTCACGCTGAATCGGCCAGAGCAACACAACGCGATGAACACGGCGATGGGCGAGGACCTCCTCGCGTGCTTCGACGCGCTCGCGCGCGACCCGGACGCGCGCGCCGTGGTGCTGGCGGGCGCTGGCGACCGCGCGTTCTGCGCGGGCGGCGATCTCAAGGAGCGCAACGGCATGACCGACGAGGCGTGGCGCGCGCAGCACGTCATCTTCGAGCAGGGCGCGATGCGGCTGCTGCGCTGCCCTATTCCGGTGATCGCCGCCGTAGAAGGCTTCGCGCTCGCCGGCGGCTGTGAGCTGGCGATCCTGTCCGATTTCATCGTGGCGAGCGAGACAGCCGTGTTCGGCGTGCCGGAGACGACGCTGGGGATTTTCCCGGGCATCGGCGGCACGCAGCTGCTCCCGCGCATCGTCGGCGCGCCGCTCGCCAAGGAGCTGATCTTCACCGGGCGCCGAATGAAAGCGGACGAGGCGAAGACCGCCGGCCTCGTCAATCATCTGGTCCCCGCGGGGCAGGCCAAGACCAAAGCGACGGAGATCGCGACGACGATCGCGCGCAACGGGCCGATCGCCGTGCGGCAGGCGAAAAAGGCGATCGCGTACGGCAGCGAGACGGATCTCGAGACGGCGATGGTGCTGGCCATCGAGGCCTACAACGCCACCGTCGTGACCGAGGACCGGCTCGAGGGCGTGCGGGCATTCAACGAGAAGCGCAAGCCCGAGTTCAAAGGGCGGTAGAGGAACGCGATGGCGACGATATCCCTGCGCTTGACCGACGAGCAGCGCGCGCTCGAGAAAGGCGTCACCGAGATCTGCAAGCGGTATCCGGGCGAGTACTGGCGCGAGCTCGACGCGCGGCGCGAGTATCCCGAGAAGTTCGTGAACGAACTGACCGAAGCCGGCTATCTCGCCGCGCTGATCCCCCAAGAATACGGCGGCGCCGGGCTGCCGATCCGCGACGGCGCCTTGGTCCTCGAGACGATCCACGCCCACGGCGGCAGCGCTTCGGCGGTTCACGCGCAGATGTACATCATGGGGACCGTGCTGCGCCACGGCAGCGAGGCGCAGAAGCGCCAGTATCTGCCGAAGATCGCCACCGGCGAGCTGCGGCTCCAGGCGTTCGGGGTCACCGAGCCCGATGCCGGCTCCGACACGACGAAGCTCAAGACCACGGCCGTCCGCAAGGGCGATCGTTACGTCGTGAACGGCCGCAAGATGTTCATCTCGCGCGCGCAGCAGTCGGACCTGATGCTGCTGCTCGCGCGCACCACACCCGTCGAGCAGGTCAAGCGCCGCACCGACGGGCTCAGCGTGTTCCTGATCGACATCCGCGGCCTCAAGGGCCTGGAGATCCGTCCGCTCCGCATGATGATGAACCACTCGACCAACGCGCTGTTCTTCGACAACATGGAGATCCCGGCCGAAGGTCTGATCGGCGAGGAGGGCAAGGGCTTCTCGTACATCCTCGGCGGCATGAACGCCGAGCGCATCCTCGTCGCATCCGAGTCGATCGGCGACGGCCGCTGGTTCACCGAAAAGGCGGTCGCCTACTCCGGCGGGCGGGTGATCTTCGGCAAGCCCATCGGCGCCAACCAGGGCGTGCAGTTCCCGATCGCGCGCGCGTACATGAACGTGGAGGCCGCCGCGCTCATGCGTGACAAGGCCGCCGCGCTATTCGATGCGGGGGAGCCCTGCGGGGCCGAGGCCAACATGGCGAAGTACCTCGCGGCCGAGGCGGCGTGGGAGGCGGGCAACGCGTGCATCGACTGTCACGGCGGCTACGGCTACGCCGAGGAGTACGACATCGAGCGGAAGTTCCGCGAGGCGCGCCTGTACAAGACCGCGCCCGTGAACCAGAACCTCGTCATGGCGTACGTCGGCGAGCACGTGCTCGGCATGCCGCGCTCGTACTGATCGACGCCGCGTGCCCCTCTATCTCGAAGACTTCGCGCCTGGGCAGGTGCGCGAGTCGCCGCTGCGAGCTCTGACGAAGGACGAGATCGTCGCCTTCGCGCGCGTCTACGATCCGCAGCCCTTCCACATCGACGAGGACGCGGCTCGGCACTCGGTGTTCGGCGGTCTCATCGCGAGCGGCTGGCAGACGGTCGGCGTCATGATGCGGCTCATGTGGGACACGTTTTTGTCCGAGACGGTGTCGCTCGGCTCGCCCGGCTGCGACGAGATTCGCTGGCTCAAGCCCGTGCGCCCCGGCGACTCGCTGCGCGCGCGCTTCACGATCACCGAGGTCGTCCCGTCACGCAGCAAGCCCGATCGCGGCATCGTCCGCACGTTCACCGAGATGCTGAACCAGCACGGCGACGTCGTGATGACCGTGCGCGGGCTCGGGATGTTTGGTCGGCGCCCTCAGCGCTGAGCCGACCGGCGCGCTACACCGCGACGTAGGCGCGAAGCATCCACGCCATCTTTTCGTGCTTCTCCAGCCGCCCGGTCAGGAAGTCGCTCGTGCCGACGTCACCGTGCTTCTCCGCCACCGGCCCGATGGCGGCTCGCAGCGCGCGAATGATCGCCTCGTGATCGGCCAGGAGCGTACGAATCATCTCGGCGGCCTGGGGTGATACACCAGGCTGCTCGACCAACGTCGAGGACTTCGTGAACTCGGCCAGCGTGCCGAAGGCACGGCCACCCAACTGGCGCGCCCGCTCGGCCACCTCGTCGACGAGGTCGTTGAGCTCGTCGTACTGCGCCTCGAAGAACTTGTGCAGGTCGTTGAACTGCGGACCGGTCACATTCCAGTGGTAGTTGCGCGTTTTCGTGAGCAGGACGTATTCGTCGGACAGCAGGCGGTTCAGGATATCGGTCACGGCGGAGCGAGCGGCGTCGGCGAGGTCGATGTTGGGTTTCATACCGTTGAGATGCCCGCGGTCGGCGCGGGGTTTCGAATTGCGCGTGGTACAGTTTTGACCACTTCCAGCGAGGAGGCGACGCCATGCGGCTGCCCGAGCGCGTGACGATCTGCGAGGTGGGGACCCGCGACGGGTTTCAGATCGAGCCGGACTTCATTCCGACCCAGCAGAAGGTCGAGGTTGTCGACCTCCTCTCGGCGGCGGGCGTCCCGCGCATCGAGGTGACCTCGTTCGTGCATCCCAAGGTCGTGCCCCAGTTGCGCGACGCCGAAGAGGTCATGGCGCGCATCACCCGCCGGCCGGGCACCCGCTACGCCGCGCTCGTCCCCAACGACAAGGGCGCCGTGCGCGCAATCGAGGCCGGTGTGGACGCCATCCACACCGTCGTCTCCGCGAGCGAGAGCCACAACCTCGCCAACGTCAACATGACGATCGCCGAGTCGCTCGACAAGCTCGGCGCGGTGATGCAGGTCGCCGCGCGCGCCAAGCTCCACGTGGGCTGCGGGATCTCGACCTCGTTCGGGTGTCCATTCGAGGGTGACGTGCCGATGGCGCAGCTCGAGCGCGTGGTCGCCCGCCTGGTCGACATGGGAGCGCGCGCCATCGGCCTCGCCGACACGACCGGCATGGCGAACCCGCGCCAGGTGTCACAGGTGCTCGAGCACCTGATGCCGCGCTTTCCCGGTGTCGAGTGGACGCTGCACACGCACGACACGCGCGCGATGGCGATCCCGAACATCCTTGCCGCGCTGGAGCACGGCGTGACGAACATCGACGCGTCGATCGGCGGGCTCGGCGGCTGTCCGTTCGCGCCCGGCGCCTCCGGCAACGTGTGCTCGGAAGATCTCGTGCACTGTCTGCACGCGATGGGCGTGCAGACCGGCATCGACCTCGACCGTCTGCTCGGCGTCAGCCGGCGGCTGCAGGAGATCGTCGGCCGCACTCTGCCCGGCCAGATCGTCAAGGCCGGACCCTCCACGCGCAAATATCCGGTGCCGGACACGGTCGCCGGACGGATGAAAGCAAGCGGAGCCCCGCGTGCCTAGCTTCGCGCCGTTGAGCGGAGCCCCCCGTGCCTAGCTTCGCGCCGTTGAGCGGAGCCCCCCGTGCCTAGCTTCGCGCCGTTGAGCGGAGCCCCCCGTGCCTAGCTCAGGCCACCCACGGCTCGAGCCGGCCTCGCGGCACTCGCTACAATCATGACCAAAAAAGCGCAGCGCATGCTGGCGCTGATGGACCGCACCACGCGGCTCTGGCACATCCCCAACGTCGGGCGCGCCAAGGGCCGCGTCATTCGCCGCCTGATCGACCGGCACCGTCCCACGCGTGCGATCGAGATCGGCTCGCTGCTCGGCTACTCCGCCATTCTCATCGCGGGCTCGTTGCCACCGCGCGGCCGGCTCACGTGTCTCGAGACGAGCGACTATCTGGCGCGCATGACCAAGCACAACGCCGAGGCCGCGGGGCTCGGGCGCAAAGTGAAGGTCATCCAGGGCGACGCCCTGCGCCTCCTGCCGCTCGTGCCCGGCCGATTCGACTTCGTCTTCATCGACGCGGCGAAAGAAGACTACCTTGACTACCTGCGCTCGCTCGAGCCCAAGCTCGTCGCCGGCGCCGTCGTAGTCGCCGACAACACCGGCGTCTTCCGGAAAGAGGTCGCGCCGTATCTCGACCACGTGCGGCACGCCCCGGACTACACGAGCCGCGAGTACGAGTTCGACGAGGACGCGATGGAGGTGAGTCTATACCGCTCGCCACGTTCCTGAATCCCGGCGCCGACCTCGGTGCGGCCGTGGAACTGGTGCGCACTGCCGAGCGGCTCGGCTACGACAGCGTCTGGGTGACGCACGGGCTCGGCCGCGACTCGTTCGTCCTGCTCGCCACCTACGCGGCCGCCACGAGTCGCATCGGCCTCGCCAACGGCGTCGTGCCGATCTATCCGCGTCATCCCGCGACGATGGCTCAGGCGGCGTCCACGCTCAACGAGATGAGCGGCGGCCGCTTCCGCCTCGGCATCGGCGTCAGCCACAAGAGCTCGATGGAGGCGATGCTCGGGCTGCGTCTGGCCGAGCCGCTCGCGGTCATGCGCGAGTACGTCGCGGTGCTGCGCGGCGCGCTGGGCGACGGAACCAACTTCGAGGGACGCCACTATCGCGTGCGCTGGTCACTCGCGCTGCCGAAGCGGCCGCCGGCGCCGCCGATCTACCTCGCGGCGCTGTCGGTGAAGATGCTCGAGCTGGCGGGCGAGGTCGCGGACGGCGCGGTGCTCTGGCTGTGCCCGCCGGCGTACGTGCGCGACGTCGCCGTGCCCGCGCTCGAGCGCGGACGACACCGCGCGGGCAAGCCGCTCGCCGGCTTCGACGTCGTGGCGGCCGTGCCGCTCGCCGTCTGCGACGAGCGTGCCGCCGCGCTCAGCGCGTTTTGCAACGAGCTCAAGCGCTACCTCGAGCAGCCGTTCTACCGCGCGATGCTCCAGGCGGCCGGCCTCGGCGACGGCGTGGCCGCTTTCGACCGTCAGGGCGAAGTGCCGCAGTCGCTCGCGGAAGCGCTCGGCGGCATCGGCGACGAGCGCGCCGCAAGCGCCTACGTCGAGGCCTATCGAAAGGCCGGCGTCACGCTGCCGGCCGTGCGACCGATCACCTTTCCGGACGCCTCATGGTATCGGCGCACGCTCGAGGCGGCCGCCGCCTGGTGAGACGCGTCGTCGTGGCGCTGATGGCGGCGACGCTTGTCACGGGCTGCTCGTGGACCCGCGGCACGGCGGCGCGGACGCTCCCCGCGAATCGCGGCGCCGACGTTCTCTACGTCGCCCTCGGCGACAGCACGGTCGAGGGGATTGGCGCCAGTCGCCCCGTGCTGAACTATGTCAGCCGGCTGCACGCGCGACTGCGCGAGATCTATCCGAACGCGCGCGCGGTAAACCTCGGCGTCGGCGGCGCGACGTCATTCGAGGTCCTCACGCAGCAGCTCGACCGCGCCATCGATCTGAAACCGGACCTCGTCACAATTTCCGTCGGCCCGAACGACATCACGGAGCAGATGCCCATCGCCGACTACACGCGTCACATGGACAAGATCCTCGGTCGCCTCGCGTCCGAGACGCGTGCGGTGGTCGTCGTGAACCTGTTGCCCGATCTCGCGATCACGCCTCGCTTCCGCGGCCACGAGGCGCAGGCGGTCGTCGGCCGACGGTCGGTGGAGTTCAACGCCGTGGTGGAGAAGCTTGCCAAGCGTCACGGTGCGCAGGTCGTCGATCTGTACGCGCCCAGCCGGCGGGAGGTGCCCGCGCGGCCCGAGCTGATGGCGCGCGACGGCTACCATCCCTCGGACCTGGGCTACGCACGCTGGGCGGAGCTGATGTGGGAAGCGGTCAGGAGCCGCATCCGCTCGTGAGCGTGAATAGGCGCCGCGGTCGGCCTGTCGAACGAATCGTCATGATCTCGCGCGGCCTGCTCGTCATCGTCACGGTGCTGACGCTCGCCACACCCGCCTGGGCCGGCGAACGCAGTTTTGTGCGACAGTCCAGCGTCACGCCGGCAACCACGCAGCCGCTGCCCGCCAGCTCGCCGTTCGTCGCGGCCACGCAGCCGTTCACGGCCTCGCGCTCCGTCTCGGACCCGTTGCCCGACAGCGTCAAGGCGGTGCCGGACCGCCGTTTCCGCCGCCACCCGACCACGACCGTCGTCGGGGTGACGCCGGCGCCACAGCCGGTGATCGTGGTGCCGCAGCCCGTCTACTACCCCGTCGTCGTCGCCGCCCCGCCCAGCGCGTGCGTGACACCCGGCTACTGGTCGTATCGCTGGATTCTGTACACGACCACGGAGAACGTCTGGGTGCCGGGCTCGTGGGCCGCCGACGGCACGTGGACCGACAGTCGCTGGGAGGCGCGGCCGTACTCCTCGGGCTACTACGAGCCGTTCTGGACGCCCGAGCAGACGTACGCCTGTTAGCCGACCTCCTCCAGGCCTCGAAGTATCAGCCCTCGCGGTAAAAGAGCAGCACCGTCGCCATCGCCGTCAGAAACGTCGGCCACGCCCAGACGAGCCAGGGCCGCACACGCGCCGTCCGGGTCCCGAGCAGCAGCGCAACGCCCACGCCGACGGCCGTCGTTCCCATCAGCGCGTGCTGCAGATAGATGGCATCGAAGTGGATCCGACCGTCATGAAAGTGAAAGAAGAGCGTGGCACCTCCGGCCAGCGCCAGGACGCCGAGGACGCGCGCCAGCCCACGGCCCGGCAGCACGGCGGCGCCGCGCAGCGCGGTGATGACGCCGATGGCAATCGGCAGGAGCGCGAGCAGCTTGTGCTGGAGGACCAGCGGGTCGGAAAAGATCTCGACGAATCGCTGTGGCCCGTACGGCCACGACTCGGGGTCGCTGCTCGGGATCAGATAGACGCCGAAGGCCACCCATAGCGGCGCCGAGACAGCGTTCCACGGAAAGCGTCGCGGTCGCCACGACTCCCACACGGTGAGCGCGGCCAACACCATCAAGATCACGCCCGCGACCCGATGGGTCAGCTGCGAGTAGAACGTCTCAGCGGGATTGCGCTCGTGGTGATCCGGGGCGCTGAGACCGCCATACGGCGCGAGCCATGCGTTGGTCTCGGCGAAGGGCCCGTCGGGATTCGGGTGCCACGCCCAGACGTGCGCGACCGCCAGCGTCGGATGCCACCCGACGAACAGCTCGCCGCTCGTCGGATGACGCGCGGGACACGCGCGCGCGCTCGCCGCAGGCAGCTCGCGGAAATCGCGGTAGTGGCACGACGCCTCGTGCTTGTGCCAGACGGCGCCGGGCAGCGGATTGTCGGTCGGCACCGACGACAGCGCGTACTCCACGCCGACGAGCTGCCAGGCTCCGTCGCGCTCGACGTAGAGCAGCACCGGCGGCGCGGCCAGATCGAGCGTGCCGGTGGCCAGCGCGCGCGCTTGAGCGGCCGGCTGCACGAAGTGATAGCCGTGGTGGCGCTCCATGCCGCTGGCCTGCAGATAGCCGTCGGCGCGCGCGTTGGCGATGTCGACGTAGCGTGCGGTCGCGCGGCGTACCTCGGCGAGGACGTCCTCCGGTCCGCCAGCGCTCGCCGCGGACGCCGCGGCGAGCAGCATGAACAGCGCGAGCGTGAGCCGACGCACGGCTCACCAGTATACGAGCGCGCGCTGCGGTAGTATGCCGCGACGATGGACGCCTTCCTGACCGCCAACGGCCTCATTGCGCTCACGACGCTGTCTGTCCTCGAGATCGTGCTCGGCATCGACAACGTCGTGTTCATCGCGATCCTCACCGGACGCTTGCCCGCGCACCAGCAGGCGCTCGCGCGGCGAGTCGGCGTCACGCTGGCCCTCGGCATGCGCATCGGACTGCTGTTTGCAATCTCGTGGATGATGAGTCTCACGCGCCCGCTGTTCTCGATCGGCCTGCTCGACCACGCGTTCAGCGGGCGCGACCTGATCCTGATCGGCGGCGGCCTCTTCCTCGTCGGCAAGGCGACGTGGGAGATCTACGACAAGCTCGAGGTCGAGCACGCCGAGCAGGAGCGCGGCGGCCGCGGCCAGTTCGCGGCGGTGCTCGTACAGATTCTGCTTCTCGATATCGTCTTCTCGCTCGACTCCGTGATCACGGCCGTCGGCATGGCCAACCAGATCTCGATCATGGTGGCGGCCATGGTGATCGCGATGGTGGTGATGCTGCTCTCGATGGGTGCCGTCGCCGGCTTCGTCGAGCGCCATCCGAGCGTCAAGCTCCTCGCCCTGGCATTTCTGCTCCTCATCGGCGTGATGCTGATCGCCGACGGGATGGGCCAGCACGTCCCCAAGGCCTACATCTACGTCGCGATGGCGTTCTCACTGTTCGTCGAGCTGCTGAACATGCGCTATCGCAAGCGTCGGCAGCCCGTGCGCTTGCACGGCCGCTTCGAGCGGCACTGAATGCGGGGCTGGATCGCCGCGCGGCTGGCGCAAACGGTGCTGGTCGTGTTCCTGTCCCTCACCGCCGTGTTCGGGATGGTGCGTCTGTCGGGCGATCCCGTGCTGCTGTTCATGCCGATGGACATCCAGGCCAAGGACGTCAACGAGTACCGCCAGCGTCTGGGCTTCAACGATCCGCTACTCGTGCAGTACGCACGCTTCATGAAAGGCGCGGTGCGCGGGGATTTTGGCGAGTCGCTGCGGTACCGTCGTGATGCGCTCGGTCTCGTTCTCGAGCGCCTGCCCGCGACGCTGCTGTTGGCGGGCACGGCGATGCTGCTGACGCTGGTGGTCGCGGTGCCGCTCGGCGTCGCGACCGCCGTCCGCCGCGACGGCGCCGTCGATCACGCCGGCACCGTGCTCACGGTGCTCGGTCAGGCGACGCCCGGTTTCTGGCTCGGCCTGATGCTGATCTACGTCTTTGCCGTGCAGCTGCGCTGGCTGCCCACGGGCGGCATGGGCGGCCTCGCACACCTGATCATGCCGTCGATCGTGCTGGCCGCGTTCTACGCCGCGCGCGTTGCGCGATTGACCCGCTCGGCCGTGCTCGAGGCGCTCGGCGAGGACTACGTGCTGACCGCGCGTGCCAAGGGGCTCGCCGAGCGGCGCGTGGTCGGCAAGCACGCGCTGCGCAATTCCGCGATCCCGATCGTCACGCTGGCCGGGCTCGAGGCCGGCCAGCTGCTCGGCGGCGCCGTCGTCACCGAGACGATCTTCGCGTGGCCGGGTCTCGGCCGGCTGACCGTGCAGGCGCTGCTGAACCGCGACTTCCCCGTGGTCATGGCCGCCGTGTCGTTCACGTCGATCGTCTACACGCTCATGAACCTCGTCGTGGACGTGCTCTACGGCTGGCTCGATCCGAGGGTCAGATCACGATGACGGTTCGTACGGGCGTGCGGAGCCGGGCCGCATCTAGGACAGGCCACCCACGGCTCGAGCCGACCTCGCGGACCCCGCTCCAATGAAAAAATGGCTGGGCCTCGTCCTCACGCTCGGCGTCATCGCCGCCGCGCTCGCCGCGCCGTGGCTGGCCGCACGCGACCCGATGACCACCGACTTTGCGAGCGGCCTGCGACCGCCCGGCTCGCCCGGCCACCCGCTCGGCACGGACCAGCTCGGCCGCGACCTGCTCGCGCGCGTGCTCTATGGCGCCCGCCTCGCGCTGTTCATCGGCGTGTGCACGGTGGTCGTGACCGGGGTCGTCGGCGGGCTGCTCGGGCTCGTCGCCGGCTTCGTCGAGCGCTGGCCGTCGACCGCGATCATGCGACTCGCCGACGTGCAGCTCTCGTTCCCGTTCATTCTGCTCGCATTGACGATCAACGCGATCGTCGGTCTCGGCCTGCGCAACATCATCCTCAGCTTGTCGGCGGCGGGCTGGGTCGTCTATGCGCGCGTCGTGCGCGGCGAAGTCCTCTCGGTCAAGCAGCGTGATTACGTGCACGCCGCCGCCGCCCTCGGTGTGGGGAGGATGCGGCTGCTCTTCCGCCACGTGCTCCCCAACGTCGCGCCGTCGATCATCGTGGTCGCGAGCCTGCAGTTCTCGCAGTTCGTGGTCGCCGAGGCGGCGATCTCGTTCCTGGGCTTCGGGGTGCAGCCGCCGACACCGGCCTGGGGCAGCATGCTGAGCGAGAGCCGTGACTTTCTGTATGTGGCGTGGTGGCTGGCGGCGTTTCCGGGCGCGGCGCTGGCGCTCACGGCTCTCGGTGTGAACCTGCTCGGCGATTGGCTGCGCGACACGCTCGACCCCAAGCTGCGCGTGTGACCGCGGTCGGTCGACGCCGACGCGGCCGGTCGGATACACTGCTGCCCGCCGTGTCGTCGGGCCCGACCGCCCGCCACGCTCAGGAGGCTCGTATGCATCGCCCGTGGACACCCGTCGTCAGCGCCGCTTTCGTCGCCATCACCCTGCTCGCCCTGGCTGGCGCCGCGGCCGCCCAGGACCGGAGTCGCACGAAAGAAGTCGTGATCGGGCTCGGCGCCGAGCCGCGCACGATGCTCGCCGTCACGATCGTGGACTGGACGACCAACAACATGCTCGAGCACATCTACGATCGGCTGCTCGACCGCGATCCGAAGACCTTCAAGCCCAAGCCGATGCTCGCGACGGAGTGGAAGATCGTCAACGACACGACGTGGGAGTTCAAGCTGCGGCGTGGCGTGAAGTTCCACAACGGTGAGCCGTTCACGGCGGCCTCGGTCAAGGCGACGATCGATTACGCGCTCGACCCGGCCAACAAGAGCCACTTCGCCACCGCGGCGTACTGGGGTCTCGTGAAAGAAGTGCAGGCCGTCGACGACTACACGGTGCGCTTCATCACCAAGCAGCCGTGGCCGAACCTGGTCGACAGCGCGTCGCTGACCAACTCGCTCATCATGCCGGCCAAGGCCCTCAAGGAGATCGGCCCCGCGAAGCTGGCGGAGAAGCCGATCGGCACGGGCCCGTTCAAGTTCGTCGAGTGGCGGCGCGATGAGCGGTTGGTGCTCGAGCGCAACCCCGACTACTGGCAGGGCGCCGCCGACGTGAGCCGCGTCACCTTCCGCTTCATCCCCGAGTTCAGCGCGCGCATGGCCGCGCTGCTGTCGGGCGAGATCGACATCATGAAGGACGTGCCACCCCACGCGGTGGAGGCCGTGGAGAAGAGCGGCCGCGCCAAGCTCCGCGCGACCGTGTCCTCGCGCATCAACTATCTGGCGCTGGTGAATCTCAAACCCGGTCCGATGCAGGACGTCCGCGTACGCCGCGCGATGAACCAGGCCGTCGACGTCGACGAGCTGATCAAGCAGGTCCTCAAGGGCCGCGCCACGCGCATGTGCGGGCCGCTCTCGCCGGCCAACATCGACTACGCGCCGGTCGAATGCTACAAGCACGATCCCGCACGCGCGCAGGCGCTGTTCAAGGAGGCCGGTGTCGATCCCAAAGCGCTGAGCCTGACGCTCGACACGCCGTCCGGCCGCTATCCGCTCGACAAGGACGTGTCGCTCGCCATCGCGGCGCAGCTGCAGCGGCTCGGGATCCGTACCAACGTCGTAGTGAACGAGTGGGGGACGCACCTGGACAAGATCAAGAACCGCAATACCGGCGAGCTGTTCTTCCTGGGCTGGGGACCGGCATTGCACGGTCAGGGGACGATGCAGCCGCTGTTCCTCGCCGACCAGACTTACTCGTCCTACGGCAACAACAAGACGATCGACGAGAAGGTCGCGCGCGCGCAGACGCTGATGGAGCCGAAGGCGCGGGCGGACGCGTACGCGGAGCTGCAGCGGCTCGTCCACGACGAGGCGCCGTGGGTGTTCCTCTGGCAGCAGCACGACCTCTACGGCGTGGCGCAATCGGTGGAGTGGACGCCGCGCGCCGACGAGAAGGTGTGGATGTACGAGGCGAAAGTCGTCGCGCGATAGCGCGGCGGAGGTGAGCGCGCGATGAGTATCCATGTCTTCACCAACGCGTTTCTGATCGACTGCACGGGCGCCGATCCCGTCGAGGGCGCGACGGTGGTCGTCGAGGACGATCGCATCAAGGACGTGCGCGCCAAGGGCGGGCCCGGGCCCCTGCCCGGGCCGGTGACGACGATCGACTGCGCGGGCGCCACGCTCATGCCCGGCCTCACCGACGCCCACGTCCACATCTGCGCCGTGACCGAGAACATCACCGATCAGCACCGCTTCTATCCGCCGTCCTATATCGCCGCGCGGGCGATGAAGCGCGCCGAAGAGTGCCTGATGCAAGGCTTCACCACGGTCCGCGACGCCGGCGGCGCCGATTACGGCTTTCGCATGGCGCTCGAGGAGGGCCACTTCGTCGGGCCGCGCCTGCTCGTGTCCGGCCGCTACATCTCGCAGACCGGCGGCCACGGCGACAAGCGGCGGCGCTCGGAGTGGACCGATCCGATCGACTGTTGTGTCGGCATGATCGGCTTCATCGCCGACGGCCCTGACGAGGTGCGCCGCGCCGCACGCGAGAACATCCGCCGCGACGTCGATCAGATCAAGATCATGGCCTCGGGCGGTGCGATGTCGCCGTCGGACGAGCTCGACACCACGCAGTTCACCGTCGCCGAGATGCGGGCGGCCGTGGAGGAGGCGCAGGCGGTCGGCAAGTACGTTCTCAGCCACGCCTACTCGGACTCCGCCGTCCGCCGCGCGATCGAGGCCGGCGTGCGCTCGATCGAGCACGGCAACCTCATCCGCGAGGCCGCCGCCAAGGCCATCAAGGACGCCGACGCGTTTCTCGTGCCGACGATGGTGACGTACGAGGCGATTTATCGCGAGGGCAAGCGCTACGGCATCGGCGACCACCAGATTGCCAAGATCGACATGGCGCGCCAGCAGTCGATGCAGGGCCTGACGTATGCCTACAAGGCCGGCTGCAAGATCGGCTCGGGCTCCGACCTGCTGGGCGATATGGCCACCCAGCGCGCCGTCGAGTTCGAGCTCAAGGCCCAGGTGATGAAGCCGATGGAAGTCCTGATGTCGGCCACGAAGGTCAATGCCGAGCTGTTCCGCATGCAGGACCGGATCGGCAGCGTCGAGCCGAACAAGTACGCCGACCTCATCGTGGTCCAGGGCAACCCGCTCAAGAACCTGCGCGTGTTCCAGATGCAGGACAACCTGCGCGTGATCATGAAGGGCGGGCGACTGTACAAGAGGCTCACGTGACGGACGCGCACCGCGAGGCGATTCTCGATCAGTTCACGCGCCAGGCCGTGCCGTTCGCGACCGCGCCGTCGATCCGCGACGAGGCGGCGCTGCGGATGGTGATCGAGTTCAGCCGCTGCGGAGCCGACGACACCGTGCTCGACGTGGCGTGCGGTCCTGGCATTCTCGCCTGCGCGTTCGCCCGCGTGGCCCGCCACGTGACGGGCATCGACCTCACCCCCGCGATGCTCGAGCGCGCGCGCGTGCTGCAGGCTGAGCAGGGGCTGACGAACGTGACGTGGCGGCAGGGCGACGTGCTGCCGCTGCCATTCGACGACGCCGCGTTCACCCTCGTCGTCTCGCGGTTCGCCTTCCATCACCTGCTCGACCCGGGCGCAGTGCTCGTCGAGATGCGCCGCGTCTGCGCTCCCGGCGGCACGGTGATGGTCATCGACAGCGCGCCGGCGCCCGACAAGGCCGCCGCGTTCAACCGCGCAGAGCTCCTCCGCGACCCCTCGCACACGCGCGCGCTGCCGCTGGCCGAGCACCGCGCGCTGTTCGCGAAGGCCGGGCTCGGCGCGCCACGCGAGACGTGTTACAGGCTGCAGACCGATCTCGAGGGCCTGCTCTCGCGCTCGTTTCCCAATCCAGGCGACGCGGACACGCTGCGCGCGACGTACATGCGCTCCATCACCGACGACGCGCTGGACATGGCGGGGCGCCGTGACGGCGACACGATCCGTCTGAGCTACCCGGTCGCGGTGTTGGCCGCGCGGCGCTGAGCGGCGGGCCGCGGCGGCCGCCGCGATAAAATGAGCACGTGAGCACGCTCGATCTCCGTCTCGCTCCGATGGCCGGCGTCACCAACGCGCCGTTCCGGCTGGTGGCGCGCGAGTGCGGCGCCGGTCGGCTCACCAGCGAGGAGATCGACGCCCGCGCGCTCGTGCGTGACAACGCGCGCACGGTGGCGCTGACCGCCTACCTGCCCGAAGAGCGGCCGCTCGCGATGCAGCTGCTCGGCGAGGACCCGGACATCCTGGCCGAGGCGGCGCGGCGCCTCGAAGCCGCAGGAGCCGACGGTATCGATCTCAACATGGGCTGTCCGGTCGCCAAGATCGTCGCCAAAGGCCAGGGCGCGGCGTTGATGCGTGATCCGCTGCGCGCCGCCGTCGTCTTCCGCACGCTGCGCAAAGCGGTCACCGGTCCACTCACCATCAAGATCCGCGGCGGCTGGGACGACCGCACGATCAACGCGCCGGAGATCGCACGGCTGGCCGAGGGCGAGGGCCTCGATGGCGTCACCGTGCACCCGCGCACGCGCTCACAGCAATACACGGGGCGGGCGCCGTGGGACGTCATCGCGGCCGTCGTCGACGCGGTGGCCGTTCCCGTCGTCGGCAACGGCGACGTCCGCTCGGTCGACGACGCGCGCGCTATGGTGGCGGCGACACGCTGCGCGGCGGTGATGATCGGCCGCGGCGCCCTGGGCCGCCCGTGGATCTTCCGCGGCGCCGACGTCTCGCGCGACGAGCGCGCGGCGGTGATTCGCCGCCACTGCGCGCTGATCGACACGCACCTGCCCGAGCGTCCGGCTCTGATCCAGCTCAAGAAGCACCTCTCCTGGTACTCGGACGGGCTGCCGTTCGCCGCCCGCGCGCGCCCGGCGCTGTTCGCCGCGCGCTCGGCCGCCGAAGTCGCCGAGATCTTCTGGCGACTCTGGTGAGCACCGGCCAGCGCTGGTTCGAGGACTTCAAGGTCGGCGACCGCTTCGACAGTCCCTCGAAGACGCTCACCGACGCCCACTTCATGTTCTTCGCGGGCATGACCGGCGACGCGCACCCGCTGCACTACGACGACGAGTACGCGAAGACGACGCGGTACGGCCGGCGGCTCGCCCACGGCCTGCTGCTGACGTCGATGACGGCCGTCGGCGCCTCGACGCTGGCGCCGATCATCGAGGCCTCGATCGTCGCCTTCGTCGAGCAGTCGACACGCTTTCGCCATCCGGTCTTCATCGGCGACACGCTCAAGCCGCGTCATGAGGTTGCCGCGCTCGAGCGCAAGCGCTCGGCCGGGCTGCTCACACTGCGCGTGACGCTCGAGAACCAGCGCGGCGAGACCGTGCTCGAGGGCGAGCACCGTTATCTCATCGCGTATCGCCCCGGGGCGTGATCCGCGGTGTCGTCACCGCGCTGCTGACCGCCGCGGCGCTTGCGGCGCTTGCAGCGCCGGCGGCGGCCGCGCCGCCGCTCGACACGGCCCGGACCCTGCTCGCGCACTATCACCTGGATTCCCGGCAGCTCGAGCAGGCGCGCGAAGTTCTGGAAGCCGCACTGCAGCGCGAGACGGACGCGAACGTGGCGACGGCGCTGGCGCAGACCTGGTTCCTGATCGGCGAGTTCCGCAGCCGTACCGACGATGCGCGCATCACCGCCTACGAGAACGGCCGCGAGATCGGCCGCCGCGCGATCAGCCTGGCGCCGAACAACGAAGCCGCGCATGTCTGGTATGCGCTCAACAGTGGCCGCGTAGCCGAGACGCGCGGCCTCACGCGCGCGGCGACCATGGTGCCGACGCTGCGCCAGGAAGCCGAGACGATTCTCAAGTTGAATCCAGACTCCGTTGACGGCCACACCCTCGCCGGCGGGCTCGCCGCCGAGCTGCCCGTGGTGCTCGGCGGCGATCGCCGACGGGCCGAGCAGCACTTCCGCAAGGCGCTCCAGGCGGATCCACGACGCACCTGGACGCGGATCGAGCTGGCGCGCCTGTACATCGCCACGCGGCGCTATGGCGAGGCCGCGCACGAGCTGCAAACGGTCGTCGACGAGCCAGCCGCCACCGACCTGCCGTACTGGATGCTGCGCGACCTTCCACGCGCTCGCGCCCTGCTCGATTCGATCGGTGGACGTGAGCGCCGCGAGTCGCCGTGAGCGCGCGCGCCGACGTCAGACGCGCGGCCGCGATGCCGGTTGTGCGATGATCCGCGCATGACGACCAGACGCCGCCGGCGAACGAAGACGACACGCTCGACGAAGGCCGCGAAGCGCCGCACTCAGGCGTCCGCGAAGCGTCGCACCCGCAAGAAGACGACGAACAGCGCGCGCGTCCGCGCCGCGCTCCGCGCCGATCGCACGATGACGGTCGCCGAGCGCCGCCGCGTCGAGCGGCTGCTGCCGGCGATCCGCCGCATCGCCGGCCGCTAGCGTCCGGCTGCGCCGGCGAGACCGTGCGCCGACATCACGGGTACGGTGCTTGCAGCCCCGCCGGCGCATGACGAAAACGCGATCGTCTCACCGGCGGAGCGGTCCGAGGGCCCAGCGGCGCGCCAGTACGGCGGCCAAGCGGCGCGGCAGCTGGGTGCGGACGGTCGCGGAGCGCTCGGACGCCATGGACCTGCCGCCGGGCATCTTCAAGCGGTCACCTGCCGAGATCGCCCGCGGTCTCCGACGGTCGGTGCTGCGCAGCCGGCGCACGAAGGGCACGAAGTTCCAGTCGGCGATGTCGATGCTGAATCTCTACGCCAACCGCGCCGGGCGCTCGCTGAGCGCGGCAGAACGCCGACGGTTGGAGCGCGCGAAAGTCGAGTTGCGACGCGTCTTCGGCCGCGCCGCCTGAGCGCTACGTCTCTCCGGTCCAGTCCGGTGCGGCGCGATCGCGCCACCGGGCGCGGATCGCCTCGAACTCTGCACGCGGCAGCACGCCGGCCGCCAGGCGTTGCGCGTTCTGCGGCCAGCGCTCCGGCTTGGTGGTGCCGACGATGGCGGTGTGCACGCCGGGCACGCTCAGCGTGAACCGCAGCGCCGTGGCCACCGCGTCGTCCAGGGGACGCGCGAGAAAGTCGTAACCGAGCACGCGCAGGCGATCCCAGTAGGCGCGGTGATACGCGCTGGCCGGCGGACGCGAACGGCTGCCCCAGGCGACGTTCGCGAGCGGACGCTTGGCGATGACACCCATCTCCCGCTTGCGCGCGGCGGGCAGCACGAGGTCCACCGCCTCCTGATCCGCGATGCTCAGCGAGATCTGCAGCGTGTCGAAGCGTCCGGTCTCGACGGCGTATTTGGCCGCCGCGCCGTCGCCGCTGTAGCCGATGTAGCGCGTGAGCCCGCGCTGCTTCGCGGTCTCGAGCGCGGCAATGGCATCGCCCCGGCGCAGCACGCTCTCCGAGCACGAGTGCAGCTGCACGAGATCGACGGCGTCCGTGTGCAGGCGCTCGAGACTACGCTGAATCGAGCGCAGGATTGCTGGTGCGCGCCAGTCCGGCCGGCCCCACCCGCCGGCGTGACCGACCTTGGTGAACAGATGGAAGTCACGCCGACGGCCGCTCACGGCGCCGCCGATCAGCGTCTCGCTATCGCCATAGCACTCCGCGGTGTCGATAACGTTGAGACCGGCGTCGAGCGCCGCGTTGAGGAGCCGCGTGGCGACGCGCTGGCTCACGCCCTCGTAGCCGATCTCGCTGCCGCCGAACCCGAGCGCGCTGACGTGCATGTCGGTCCGGCCGAAACGCCGCCGCTCCATCGTCGCGTCCGCCGCGCGGTCAGTCGGAGCGGCCGCGCGCGGCGATGTCCCACACCGCCTCGACGCGGGTGCCGCGCACGCACCAGAGCCGGTCGTACAGATTGAACGTGGGGTCGCAGTGCGGCGGGAAGAACTCGATGCGCTCGCCCAGGCGCGGCGCACGCGACGCGTCCGTGATAGTCAGACGGCCATGCTCGTCGCCGGCGAAGCCGTAGTCGACGCCGGGCCGCTCGACCGCTTCCGGCGGAAATGGCTTGTCGGTCGAGAAGGCCTTGAGCCCGCCGTCGACCATCGCGCGATCCGAGGTCGGCACGCTGACGACGGTGGTCGCGACGGTGAGGGCCATCTCGAAGTCCGCCATCGTGTCGCCGGCGCGGCCGCCGATGCGACGATAGTCCAGGTCCATCACGCAATAGGACCCGCTCTGCAGCTCGGTGAGCCCGGCCAGCTCGACGTCGATGTCGTACGTCCCGGTCGACCCGCCCGCGACGATCTCGACGGGCAAGCCCTCCGCCTCCAGGCGGGCGCGCGTCTGCATGAGGGGCGCCATCGCCGCGTGCGAGGCGTCGCGGCGCTTGGCCCAGCCCATCACGTGCGCGCAGTGGCCCGCGTAGCCCTGCAGGCCGCGCAGGCGCAACGCGCCTCGGTGCGCGACGTGCCGCGCGAGCGCCAGGGCGGCGTCGCCGGGCTGGGCCCCGGTCCGCCGCCCGCCGACGTCGACGTCGACCATCACGTTGAGCGTGACACCGTCCTCGGCGGCGGCGCGCGCGAGGCCATCGACGTTGTCCGTGTTGTCGACGACGACCATCGTGTCGGGGGCCTCGGCGACCAGGCGCATGAGGCGGCGAATCGCGCTCGGCGCCACGACCTCGGTGGTGATGAGCAGGCCGCGCACGCCAAAGCGCGCCATCACCTCGGCTTCCCCGAGCTTGGCGCACGCGACACCGAGCGCGCCCGCGGCGATCTGGCGGTGGGCGATCTCGGGGCAGCGATGCGTCTTGGCGTGTGGGCGCAGCGACTTGCCGGTGGCCTGCACGTGCTTGGCCATGCGCTCGAGATTGCGCTCGAAGCGGTCCATGTCGAGCAGCAGCGCGGGCGTGGGAATTTCGTCACGCGTCATCGAGATTCGGAGCCTAGCACGGAAGGAGCGCGCGGCGCGATCGAGCGCCGGGGCCGTGCTAGCGGCGCAGCACGTTGTTGAGGCTGCGCGTCTGGATGCCGCCCTTGAGATCCTGGTCGGCCTGCGGCGCGCGCGGCGCCGGGCGCGTGAGGTCGCGAACGACGTCCTGCTCGCGCTCCTGCTGCTGCAGCACCTCGGTCGCGGCCTGATCGGCGTCACGCTGGACCTCGCCGGGAGGCGTCGCCGGGCGGACGATGACGCGGCGATGTCGCATCTGCTGCTGCAGCTGGGTCTCGGTGTCGACGCTCGCCGCCTGGGCGAGCACGGTCGCGGGAACGAGCGTCCCGATGAGAGCGATCACGGCCGCGACGTCATTTTTCATTGGCCGACTCCTAGCGCCACCCTATACCCGTAAGACGCCCACCCCGTCACTTTCGATGCGGGCACCGCACGCCAACGCATTCGATGCGTCGCCGCACCGCCGTGCGCGGGGTGCACGTCACGTGCCGCCCACTATCGGCCCAGGCTGACGTCGTCCGGCAGCTCGTCGACGTCGTCGGGACGCCGCGGGAAAAACCGCGCAAGCGTCGTCCCGACCTCGGTGACCGCACCGATCAGCGCCGCCCGCGTCGCGCCCGCGCGCAGCCGCTCCACCATCCGGTCGCGCACGCCGTTCCAGTACTCGTCGCCCACGTGCACGTGAATGCCCTCGTCACCGACGACGGCCAGCTTTCGGTCCTCGATCGCCAGATACACGAGCACGCCCGAGCGCTGGGCCGTGCGGTGCATACCGAGCGCGGTGAAGACGTCGCGCGCGCGCTGGAGCGCGTCGGTCACGCGGCGGCGCCGTCCGTGCGCGACACGCGGCTCCACGTGCACACGAATCTCCGCCGATGTCCGTTGCTCGGCCTCACGCACCGCCGTCACGATCGCGTCGAGGTCCGCATCCGTCAATACGCCTTTCGCCCAGCGTGGCCTGCCCAGCATCACCAGTCTCCGCTCGCGCCGCCGCCCCCGAAGCTGCCGCCGCCACCGGAAAACCCGCCGCCACCACCACCGCCCCAGCCACCACCGCCGCTGCCCCAGCCACCCCCGCCGCCCCAGATTACCGGTGGATACGTCGAGCGCCAGCCTCGCCGATCCACGGTATAGCCCCGCCGTACCGACGAGCGCATTGCGCTCAGCGCCGCCATGCCGAAAACGCCAAAGATCACGACGAGCAGCAACAGCGCCGCCGGATCGAGGCCCTTCCGCGCCGCCGCTCCGCCCCGCGCATGATCCGGCATCGGCTCGCCGCGGATCCGCGCGAAGACCTCGTCCACGGCGGCGTCGAGCCCCGCGGCGTACCGCTGCTCTCTGAAGCGCGGCGCGATCGTGTCGCGGATGATCCCCGCCGACACGGCATCGGTGATCACCGGCTCGAGGCCGTACCCGACCTCGATCCGAAGCTTGCGGTCCGTCAGAAATGCGAGAAGGATGACGCCGTTGTCGACGCCCTTGTGCCCCACCTTCCAGCGTTCCGCGATCCGGATCGACACGTCCTCGAGACTCTCGCCCTCGAGCGAAGGAAAGATGGCGATGACCATCTGCGCGCCCGTCGCGCGCTCGCGCTCGGCGAGCTTGTCCTCCAGCCGGCCGCGCTCGGCCGCGGACAGAATGCCGGCGTAGTCGTTGACCCGCGCGGTGGGCGGCGGCGGCAGCGTGAGCGCCAGCGCAACAAGGAGCCCGAGGTACAGCCTAGAACTTCACCTTGGGCGCCGTCTCGCTGCCCGGCGCCGCCTCGAAGAAGGCCTTGGGCTTGAACCCCATGATCCCGGCGACGAGGCTGGCGGGAAACGTGCGCAACCGCGTGTTGTAGTCCCGGACCGACGTGTTGTAGCGCTGGCGCTCGATCGTGACGCGGTTCTCCGTGCCCTCGAGCTGGCTCTGCAGCGTGAGGAAGTTCTGATTGGACTTCAGCTCGGGATACCGCTCGACGGTCACGAGCAGCCGGCTGAGTGCGCCGGTGAGCTGCCCCTGAGCGGCGGCGAACTTCTGCATCGCCTGCGGATCATTCAGCGCCTCGGGCGTGAGCCGGATGCTGGTGGCATTCGCGCGCGCCTGGGTGACCTCCGTAAGCACGGTGCGCTCCTGCGCCGCGAAGCCGCGCACGGTCTCGACCAGGTTCGGAATGAGGTCGGCGCGCCGCTGATAGACGTTCTGCACCTGCGCCCACTTCTCGTTAACGTCCTGCTCCAGCCGAACGAGCTGGTTCTGCACGCCGATGCCCCACATGACGAGACCGATGAGGAGGACCACCACCACCGCGAGGACGACGAGCCCGGCGCGCATGCCGTCACGGATTATACTCAACGCCGTGTCCGACACCCTGCCGATCTATCGCGTGACCGCGAAGAACACGTCCACTGGCGAGAACAAGATCCACGACGACGCGACGGCGCGGCGCTACGGTTTCCCCGGCGCGCTCGTGCCCGGCGTGACCGTCTACGCCTACATGACGCAGCCGCTGGCGGCGGCGTTCGGCGCGGCGTGGCTTACGCGCGGCACGGCAACCGTCCGCTTCGTGAAGCCGGTGCTGGAGGGCGAAGAGGTGACGGTCGCCGGCGACATCACCGCGCGCGACGGCCGCGGCGTGACGGCGACGGTGACGGCCGGCACCCCGAGCACGCCCGTGTGCGCGACGCTCACGGCAACCATCCCTGCCGGGCATCCCATACCTGTCAATGTCGCCACGTACGGTGAAGCGCCGCTGCCCGATCCCCGGCCCGAGGCGACCCGCGAGCACTGGGCGTCCGTGGCGACGCTCGGCACGCCGCGCGTGCACTACGACGACGCCGCCGCCGAGGCGTACGTCGCCAAGGTCGGCGAAGCGCTTGCCCTCTATCGCGGGCCGGGCGGCTGGGTGCATCCAGGATTCCTGCTCGAGCAGGGCAACCGTGCGCTCGATCGCAACGTGAAGATGGGCCCGTGGATCCACGTGGGCAGCACCGTGCGCCACCTCGGCGGTGCGCGCGTCGGCGACGGGCTCGCCACGCGCGGCAAGGTGCGCTCGCTCTTCGAGAAGAAGGGGCGGGAGTTCGTCGAGGTCGACGTCGTCATCGTCGCCGGCGAGCGTGCCCGTCCCGTCGCCCACCTCCTGCACACCGCGATCTATCGACTGCCGCCGCCCTGATTGCCTCCCCGGAAGGCGCGTGCTAGAAACGTCCATTCCGACTGGAGGCCGCCGATGGATCTGACGCTGTCGCCCGAAGATCGCGCGTTTCGCGATCAGGCGCGCGCGTGGTTTTCCGCCAACGTCCCGCGCCGCGAGCTCAAGACGCTCGAGGAGCGCCGCGCGTGGCATCGCACGATGTACGACGCCGGCTACGTCGGCATGGGCTGGCCCAAGGAGTACGGCGGCCGCGGCGCCACGCCGATGCAGCAGGCCATCGTGGCCGACGAGATGGCGCGCGCCAACGCCCCGGCGCCCATCAACGGCCTCGGTGTGGGCTTCATCGGGCCGACGATCATCGTGCACGGCACCCGAGAGCAGAAGGAGCGGTACCTGAAAAAGATCCTCACCGCCGAGGAGATGTGGTGCCAGCTCTACTCCGAGCCGAACTCCGGCTCCGATCTCGCGAGCCTGCGCACGCGCGCCGAGGACAAGGGCGACCACTTCGTCGTCAACGGCCAGAAGATCTGGACCAGCGGCGGGCACATCGCCGACTTCGGCATTCTGCTCGCCCGCACCGACCCCGCCGTGGCCAAGCACAAGGGCATTTCGTGCTTGCTCTTCAACATGCGCCAGCCCGGCGTCGAGGTGCGCCCGCTCAAGCAGATCACCGGCAGCTCGGAGTTCAACGAAGTCTTCATGACCAACGCGCGCGCCGAGAAGCGCGACCTCATCGGACGGCTGGGCCAGGGCTGGGAGATCGCGCAGACGACGCTCGGCTTCGAGCGCGGCGGCAACTCGATGGCGCGCGTGACCCGCTATGCTTCGGCGTTCGACCGGCTGGTGGACGCGGCGAAGAAGATCGAGCGCGGCGGCAAGCCGCTGCTCGAGGATCCGGTCGTGCGCGCGAAGCTGGGCAAAGTCTACGCAGAGATGGAAGTCCAGCGGTATGCGGCCCTGAGAGTGCTTTCCGCGCTGCAGAAGGGCGATTCTCCAGGCGCGGCGTCGTCGATCACCAAGCTCTCCTACAGCGAGTTCGAGAAGCGCTACTACGAGCTCTGCCTGGAGATCCTCGGACCGTACGGCCAGATCACGGACGGCGGCCTCGAGGAAACGACGCTCGACGTCGACTCGTCGTCGGGCGTGCGCTCGAGCTGGGCGTATGCGTTCCTGTGGGCGCGGGCGGGGACGATCTATTCGGGCTCGTCGGAGATTCAGAAGAACGTCATCGGGGAGCGCGTGCTCGGCCTGCCGAAGGAAATCCGCGCCGACCGCGTGGCGAAGGCCTAGGAGACCAGCGTGGATTTCTCCTTCAGCGCCGACCAGCAGCTGCTCCGAAATTCCGCGCGCGCTTTTCTGGACGAGCACAGCAAGCCGGCGCACGTGCGCGCGCTCTGGGACGATCCGCGCGGCGAGAGCGACGCCCTCTGGAAGGAAATGGCGCAGCTCGGCTGGCTGGGCCTGGCGCTGCCCGAGGACGTCGGCGGCAGCGCGCTGGGCCTCGTGGAGACGGCGATCCTCCAGGAAGAGCTCGGCCGCGCCGCGTGCCCCTCGCCGTATCTGCCAACCGTGCTCGCCGCGATGGCCATCGACCGCTTCGGCGGCCCGGCGCAGAAGAGTCGCTGGCTGCCCGCGATCGCGGGCGGCCGCGCCCGCGCCAGCGTGGCGCTGATGGAGCGCGCGCTCGACTGGCGGCCCGACGCGATCGAGACGCGCGCCGAGGAGCGCGGTGGCAAGGTGCTGCTCACCGGCGTCAAGCAATTCGTGCCGTGGGCGGCGGTCGCGGACGTCATGCTCGTGCCCGCGCGCGCTGGCGCCGCGCTCGCCGTCTACGTCGTGGAGACGTCCGCGCCGGGCGTGTCGGTCACGCCGCTGACGGGGATGGACGCGGGAACGCGGCTGGCGCAGGTGGCGCTCGAGGGTGCCGCCGTCGCCGCCGAGGCGCGGCTGCCCGGCGAGGCGTTCTCGTTCCTGATGCTGCGCGGCGCGGTCGGCGCCGCCGCGGAAATGCTCGGCGCCTCGCGTCGCTGCCTCGACATGGCGGTGGAGTACGCAAAGGTGCGCGAGCAATTCGGCCAGCCCATCGGCTCGTTCCAGGCCATCCGGCACAAGTGTGCCGAGATGCTGCTGGAGGCCGAGAACTCGCACTCCGCGACGTACTATGCCGCGTGGGCGCTGGACAGCGCTGCCGAGGACGCCGAGCTCGCCGCCTCGGTCGCCAAGTCCTACGTGAACGATGCCTCGCGCAAGGTCTGCGGCGAGGCGATCCAGGTGCACGGCGGCATCGGCTTCACCTGGGAGTACGACCTGCACCTCTATTTCAAGCGTGCCAAGGCGCTGGAGCCGCAGTACGGCGACGCCGAGCACCATCGCGAGCTGATCGTCCGCCGCGTGGCGCGCTGACCGCTCGATGGCCGACCCGCAGACCCCGCTCGCCGGTGTGCGCGTCGTCGACCTCACCAGCTACATCGCGGGATCCTATGCGGCCACGATGCTCGCCGACCTCGGGGCCGACGTGCTCAAGGTGGAGTCGCTCGAGGGCGACTCCTTCCGTGAGCTGCCCGGCTTCTTCGCCTGGAATCGCGGCAAGCGCTCGATCGCGCTGGATCTGAAAGCGAAGGACGGCCGCGCCGTCGTCGAGCGTCTGGCGCGCGACGCCGACGTGGTGATGGAGAACATGCGTCCCGGCGTCGCCGAGCGCCTCGGCGTGGGCGACGCCGCGCTGCGCGCGGTCAATCCGCGCCTGATCTATTGCTCGACCACCGCGTTCGGGTCCACCGGTCCCTACGTCGACCGCCCCGGCTTCGATCCGCTGCTGCAGGGCCTGGCGGGGATCATGGCGCTGCAGGGCTTCGGCGGCCCGCCGCAATACATCCGCATCGCCGTCGTCGACTACTACGCCGCGGCGCTCACCGCCCAGGCCGTGCTGGCCGCGCTGTTCGTGCGCGAGCGCACAGGGATTGGGCAGAAGGTCGAGACTTCGCTGCTGCACGCGGTGACCGCGCTGCAAGCCGGCAATGTCGTCGATTATCCGGGAAAGCAGTCGGTGTTTCGCGACAACCCGACCTATCGGCTCTATCAGGCGGGTGACGGCGAGTGGCTGTTTCTCGCGTGCGGCAACCAGTCGTTCTGGGTCAAGCTCTGCCAGGCGCTGGGGCTCGAGGAGCTCGCGCACGATCCGCGCTTCGCGTCGTGGATGCTGCGTCTGGACAACCGCGCCGTCTTGCTGCCGATCCTCGAGGCGCGCTTCAAATCGCGCTCGCGCGACGAATGGCTCGACACGCTGCGCGCGCACGACATCCCGGCCGGGCCCGTGCACCCGATCGACGAGTTTCGGCGCCACCCGCTGGTGCGGCATCACGGCCTGACGCGCGAATACGAGCATCCCGAGGTCGGCCGCCTGACACTGCCTTCCTCGTCGCTGCTCTTTTCCGCCACGCCCACGCGCGACGTCGGCGCCTCGCCGACGCTCGGCCAGCACACCGACGACATCCTCCGCGCCGCCGGCTTCGATGCGAGCGGGATCGCGGACCTCCGCGCGCGGCGCGTGGTCCGCTGAGCGTGCACATGACCGCGCCTGTCGATTCCATCACGCAGGAGTCCTGACATGAGCACCGCCTACGAAGCCGTCGGCTACGACGTCGGGGAGGCCGTCGCGACGATCACGCTGAATCGTCCGGCCGTCCACAACGCGATGAACGAGACGATGCGGCGCGAGCTCACGCGCTGCTTCGACGCGCTCGCGATCGACGACGCCGTCCGCGCCATCGTCGTGACCGGCGCCGGCGAGCGCGCGTTCTCGGCCGGCGCCGACATCCGCGAGTTCGTCGCGCCGCTCGTCCCCGTACAGTTCCGCGAGCAGCGGCGTCGCCTCGATTTCCGGCAGGCGATGGAGCGCTGCCCGCAGCCAATCATCGCGGCGATGAACGGTTTCGCGTTCGGCGGCGGCCTCGAGCTGGCGCTCGCCTGCGACATCCGCGTGGCGGCCGCCGACGTGCAGATGGGGCTCACCGAGGTGAACCTCGCGATCATTCCAGGCGGTGGCGGCACGCAGCGGCTGCCGCGACTGGTCGGGCGCGGCAAGGCGCTGGAGATGATCCTCACCGGCGCGCGCATCCCGGCCGACGAGGCGCTGCGCATCGGTCTCGTCGAGCGCGTGGTGCCGACGGGCGAGGCGCTGAAGGCGGCGACCGAGCTGGCGCGCGCCATCGCGGCCAAGGCGCCGGTGGCCGTGCGCTACGCCAAGGAAGCCGTCGTCAAGGGGCTGGAACTGCCGCTGGCCGACGGGCTGCGGCTGGAGGGCGATCTCTCCACACTCTTGCGCACGACCGACGACCGTCTCGAGGGCGCCAAGGCCTTCCTGGAGAAGCGCGCGCCGCGCTGGACGGGAAGGTAGTGCGAGCCGCAGGACGTCGCGGGGCCGTAGTGCGAGCCGCAGCCGCAGGCGAGGCGAGTCTGCGTGAGTCCCCGCCGTCCGAGGCGAGCCTATAATCCGGAGCAGATGCCGTTTTCGTATTACGCGCGCCTGCCGCGCGCCCAGCAGGCTATCTACCGCCGAAGCGACGCCATCACCGAGATCCGTCTGCCGCAGGCCGAGCGCTTCGCGGCCGCGATCGACGCCGTCGAGGCGGCGCTGCTCGCCGACGATCGCGCGGCCACGCAGGCAGCCAGTGAGCGGGTGATCAATGGACTGATGGCCGTGCTTGGCGCGCCGCCGGTCCGCGTGGAGGTGCTCGCCGCGCGGCCGCACGCACGCTGGGGAGAGCTGCATGGTCTTTACACCGCCGAGCGCGGCAAGCGGCCGAAGATCCAGCTGTGGATGCGCACCGCGAAGCAGAAGCGTGTCGTCGCCTTCCGCACGTATCTACGCACGCTGCTGCACGAGGTCGGACACCACCTCGACTACACGGTGCTCCGGCTCGAGGAGTCCTACCACACGGAAGGATTCTACAAGCGGGAGTCGAGCCTGTTTCACCAGCTCGTCACCGATCTCAGGAGGAGCGCGATGCCGACGATGGAGGAGTACGCCAAGCAGCCGCGCGAGCAGCGTATGAAGCGCCTGGAGCGCACGGCCGACGAGCTCGCCGCGGTAATCCGCGGTCAGAGCGAGACGGCGCTGGCGCGGCGCCCAGATCCGAAGAACTGGGCCGCCAAGGAAGTCGTGTGCCACGTGCGCGACACGGAAGAGGGATTCATGGTGCGCTTCGACACCATCATGGCCTCCGACAACCCACGGCTCACCGCGCCCGAGCCCGACCGCTGGGCCGAGGAGCGGCAATACCTGCACAACGATACCGGCGAGGCGCTCGCCGCCTTCCGAAAGCGCCGCGAGGAAACGCTGGCGTTTCTGAGAAAGCTCGGCGCCGGCGACTGGGAACGCGGCGGTACGCATCCCGTGCGCGGCCGGGTCACGATCGATCAGTTTTTGACGCTGATGGCCTGGCATGACGACAACCACCTCGACCAGCTCAGGCGCGCGCTCGAAGGCAAGGCCTGACCGGTGGTCAGTGACCGGTCAGACGTGTGATCACTACGAGCGCGGCGATCGTCAAGTACGCGAAATGACGTAGATCACCCGAGGCACAGTCCTTGCCATTCGCAGGGGAAGGCGCGTGACGCCGCAACGCAGATGGCGATGGAGGTGCCTCGGTGATCAACGCTGCTTCCGAAGCTGGCTACTGGGTCGATCCGGGGACGCGGTTGGCGTACCCGACCGCGTACGACGCCTACCGCCGCACGCGCGAAGCGCAGGAGAAATGGAAGGCGAGGCATTGCGGCCTCGGCCCCGAGGTCGATCGCCACGTCTGGCGGTCCTGGCGGCGGCCAGTGACGTCGGACGTCGATGTCGTCCTCACGTTCCGCCACGGCGTCTCACCGCGTGTGCAGCGCATCGTCGGCGAGGTGCTCCGCGCAATCGGCCGCGGATCACCGGCGAGTGAGGCGATCCGACACGTGGCGCGGCGGTTCGGACTTCGTCACGCGCAGGCGCGCGCGTTCATCATGGATGCGATCGGGTTCGAGCTGAAAGCCGCTCGCGGCGTCGAGTAGCCGGACGCGGCGTGGAGTAGCCGGAGCGTTCGCTCCGCGTTTTTTTCGATGCGTCCTGCCTGCGTGGTCGGCCGTGCTACCTGGGCTCGGTGTGTGCTGTCCGCCCGCTTATCGGAAGGGCCAGGCCGACGTCTCGAACGCAACCGTTGAGCCGCCGACCAGGCTGATGGCGACGTGCGGATGGACTGCGACATCCACCTCGAACGTCGCGGCGAGATCGCCCGGGCTCACCGCCACGGCCACTCGCGCCTTGCGATCCGCGGCGCCCACCGCGAAGATCGCCGCACGCGCGGTGAGCGGATCCGTGGTCACACCCGCCGCCTCGTACACCCGCCGCTCGTTCATCGTGACGACGACGGAGTGCCCGCGGAACCCCTCGCGCAAGACCATATGCATGACGTAGCGCCTCCTCGGCCGCAACGGTTCAGTCGAACTCAGTGGCATTCGCTTACTTACCGTTGGCGGTGGCGTGATCGGCTCCGGAAGTCGGCGTCTTTTGTGCCTTCTCTGCCCGTCGGCCCGCCTTCACGACGGCCGTCGACGCGCTCCGAGCACGCAGCGCGATGTTTGCTCGACATTTCGAGCGGATGTCGACGCCGTTCGGACCTTGTGGACGCCAAGGTGGAGGCGTAAGCTCCCGGGACCCGAACACTGCGGAGGCAAAACATGGGTCGTCTCGGCGGTAGCGATCAGGATCAGGACCAGGATCAAGACCAGGATCAGGCTCAGGGAAACGGCGGCGGCCGCCGGCTCACGGTGCAAAACTCGGCCGTCTACGCGACGCAGCTGGAGCCGACGGAATTCCCCTCCCCAGGGGACCCCGAGTACAAGCAAGCCCAGGAGGCCGCGGACAGGGTCAAATACCCCGAGTTCTGGAATCCCGAGCTGCGCGCCTACGTGTACCTCGAGGAGTTCGTCAGCACCCCGCGAAAGGAGCCGTGGCTGACGACGCTGCTCGGCACCATCGACAAGCTCCACACCGATCTTAGAAACGAGCGCGGGAAGCAGCTACGAGCGATCCTGGAGCTCGCCGATGAACGTGACAAGCGCCGCGGCGAGATCGTCGATCAACACGGCGCCGAGGGCGCCATCAAGTACTGGCTCCGGGTGCTGCAAGTGATTCCGGCCCATGCGCCCGCCACGCATCAGCTCGTCCGTATCGGGCGGCGGGTCGGCGAGCACGTCGTCATGTGCCTGAAGGAGCACTACCAGGAAGCGCGGCCGTCGCAGATCTGTCCGGCCATCGTGCCGTTGATCGAGGTGCCGTGGCATCCGTCCTTCCCTGCGGGGCATGCGCTCCAGAGCCATCTGATCTCGATGTGCCTCGACGCCATCGCGCCTCGCCGAAAGCAGCACGAGATGCTGTTTCATCTCTCGCGACGCGTCGCCGAGAATCGTGTCATCGCGGGTCTGCACTACCCGCTCGACAACGAGGCCGGCGTCGAGGCGGCCAAGAAATGCTTCGAGCTCTTGAGCGAAGGTCCGAAATTCCGCGCCCTCGTCGCCGACGCGCAGCTCGAGTATCGACGCCAGAGCGAGTCGCGTGAGGCACGGTTCGCGCGAGACCACGCCGGGCGATGACGGCAGCGACGCAGGTCGTCCGGCGCTGTGAGATTCACGCCGTCGGTGGACGTCCCATTCTGGACGTCGCGCGCGACGTCGACGACATCGTGAGGGCGGCGGAGGTTGCGCCCCAAACCAGCACGATCGAGCGGCCGCCGCTGGTCGAGGTCCGGCTTGCGGGTGCGGCCGGGCCCGTCGCCCGCGTGATGGGCAGCCTGGCCAAGGTCGAGGGAACACGCATCCGGCACGACACGCTGAAAGTTCGGCGCGACGGTGGCAATGCTCCCGTCTATCCGGATCCCGATGCCGGCGTGCGGATCGGCGCCGATTCGGTGCCGGCCGGCGAGGGCGTGCCGGTGCGGGTCGCCATCGTCGACTCGGGACTCATGGTCGATCACCCGGCGTTCGAGGGTCATCTCTGGAAGGGCGAGGGAGGGATCCACGGCAAGCAATTCATCGAGGGCGAACGCGACGACGACATCCGGGATCAAGATGGCCACGGCACGCTGCTCGCCGGCACGATCCTCGCGGCGGCCGTCGACGCGCCGGTGAAGCTCATGGTGGCGAAGTTCTTCGACGCCGCGCATCCGGCGCAGCCACGCAATGCGGCGGCCGCCATCGATTTCGCCGTGCGCCAGACGGCGCAGATCATCGTCCTCGCCTGGGACGTCGGAATCGGTTCCGTCGAGCTCAAGCAGGTTTTCGACAACGCGTGCGAGCGCGCCCTCGTCGTCATCGCTGCGGGCAATTATGGGAGCGACAACGACCTGCGCGACGGACGCACCTGGGCGCGCGCTCCCGTCCGATACGCACAGGACCATCGCGCGAGCACCATCGTCGTGATGGCAACTGACGGGGTGGACGAGAAAGCGTGGTTCTCGAACTACGGCCGCGAGAGCGTCGACCTGGCCGCTCCGGGCTTCAACACCACGAGCACCCGCCGGGCGGTGTCGCGCGGCCCCCGCGACGCGCCGCCCAGGTACCGGACCCACAGCGGCACGTCGGGCGCCGCGGCATACGTGGCGGGAGCCGCGGCACTACTGATGTCCCGCTATCCGCGGCTGAACGTCGAGCAGGTCAAACGCTGCCTGGTGAAGTCCGTCGATGAGCTGCCCGGGCTCAAATGTGCCGCCCGAGGTCGTCTCAACGTCGCCGCTGCGCTTCGTCGCGCGGCGCAGGAGGCGGCAAGCTAACCCGGCAGTCCCGCCCGTCGCAGGTGCGCGGCCAGGGCCTCCTGACGTCCAGGATCGCGGATCGCGTAGCGGTCGACGAAGGCGGCGACCTTGAAGCCCGGCTCGACCGCCACGAGCGTCCGCGCGACATCTCGCGCGTCGTCGATCTTGTCCGCCGCCGCGAGGTTTGCCGCGAGGAAGCGCAGGTTCGCGGTGTAGTGTGGTCTCTCCTCCTGCACCTTTCGACCCCAGCGCGCGCCTTCGTCGTATTCGCCCGCGACATAGAAGCCGATCCCGAGGCTCGTGTGCGGATAGAAGATGTGTGGATCGAGCGGAGACAGCGTGATCCCGTGCTCGGCCCGCCGGATAGCCTCGCGCGCGTCGCCGATGTAGCTGTAGGTCGGGCTGCTCCGCGTCCACGCGATATAGCTGCTCGGGCTCGATTCGAGCGCGCGGTCGAACATGGCGATGGCTTCCTCGAACTCGTAGCGGAAGAGCGCCTTGGCATGCGCGCAGAGTGCCAGCGCGGTCGCGTCGAAGCTGTCGCGGGCGAGCGCCGCTGTGGCCATGCGCATGCCGTCGACCCGATCCGTCTCGGGATCCGGTGACCACCCCTGCTGCACGCGCAGCACGTGCCACGTGGCGAGCAGCGCATAGGGCGAGGCATAGGCCGGGTCGAGCGTGATGGCCTTGTCCAGCCACGTGCGCGCCTCGGCAAAGTCGGCGGCATTCATCTGGTAGAGCTGGGCCATGCCGCGCAGGACGCAATCGTAGGCGGCGAGGTTGTCGGGATGCTTGCGCAGCGCCCGCCGCAGCTGCTCCTCCCGGACCTGCGGCGCGAGCGTGCCGACGACACGCGTTGCAATCTGGTCCTGCAGCGCGAAGAGATCGTCGGCGATGCCGTCGAAATGGCTCGCCCACATGACGGCGCTGTCGGCCGTTTCCGCGAGCTCGACGGAGACACGCATCCGCGGACCGGAGCGCCGGACGCTGCCGGACAGCGCGTAGGTCGCGCCGACGGCGCGTCCCACCTCGCGGACGTCGACGCCGGCCCCACGATAGCGCAGCGTCGAGCTGCGGGAGATCACGCGCAGCTCGCGCAGCGACGCGAGCGCGCCGACGATGTCCTCGACGATGCCGTCGCCGAAGTACGTGTTGGCCTCGTCCTCGACGCGGAACGGCAGGACGGCGATGGAGGCGCGGCTCGGCGCGCCGGCGGTGACACCGGCCGGCGTGGGCGCACTCGGCGTGACGGCGGGCGTGGCGGCAGTCTCGACGTCCTGTGATGCCGCGGACTCCTCCGCCGTGCTCGCGCGCAATCCAAATCGCGCGATCCGCGCACGGACCGTATTCCGCGTGATGCCCAGCGCGGCCGCCGCGCGCGAGATGTTCCAGCCCGTCCGCTCCAGCGCCTCGCTCAGGCGACGGCGCTCGAGCTCGGCGATGGTCGGATCCGACACGCCGGCCGAGACGTCGCGCCGGATGTGCGGCGCGGCGTCCAGGTCGAGGAGCGCCGCGGAGATGACATTCGTGGGCGCCAGGAGCACGGCGCGCTCGATCACGCTGTTGAGCTCGCGGACGTTGCCCGGCCAGCGATAGGCGCGCAGCGCGGCATACGCGTCGCGGGCGAGCGTCTTCGGGGGTCCGCCGTGCCTCGCGGACTCGCGCGCGAGCGCCTGCTCGGCCAGCAGCTCGATATCGTCGCCCCGCTCTCGCAGCGGCGGCAGCGCCAGCGTCACCACCGCCAGGCGGTGGTAGAGATCTTCGCGGAACCGCCGCGCGCGCACCATCGCCTCGGGGTTCTCGTTCGTGGCGCTGATGATGCAGACATCCACGGGCTCGCTGCGGGTCGAGCCGAGCCGCCTCACGCTGCGATCCTCGAGGACCTTGAGGAGCTTGGCCTGAAGCGCCGGTGGCAGGAGCCCCACCTCGTCGAGGAAGAGGGTTCCTCGATGCGCGACCTGGAACAGGCCCGGCTTCGACTGACGGGCGTCGGTGAACGCGCCCCGCTCGTAGCCGAACAGCTCGGACTCGAGCAGCGTCTCGGGAATGGCCGCGCCGTTGACCTCGACGAACTGCGCACCAGCCCGAGAGCTGCTGCGGTGCAGGATGCGCGCGACGAGCCCCTTGCCGGTGCCCGTCTCCCCCGTGATCAGCACGGGCGGAAGGCGATGCAGGCTTGCCTCGCGCGCGAGCAGCGCGCGGATCTGCTCGCGGAGCGCGACCATCTTCGCGCTGTGGCCGCTCAGCTCGTCCGTCACGTCCATCCCGCGCGATTATCGATCGCCGGCCGACGGTAATCCAGTACGCCGCCCGCCTTCCTGGGCGGTGGTCAGCATGGTGTTCAGCGCTTGACCACCCGCCGGTTGACCATCCACAGCGCGCGCCAAATAGCTGATTCGTTTCTTGTTTGACTTGGTACTCCGCTTGCCTTCACTACGGGCCAGCGAGCGACCGCTCGAAAGGGGGGACGGATGATGAACCAGGCGTTGCGCGCAGCCGCGGTGGCCGCGACGCTGTGCGCGGCAGGAGCGATCGGCGTCGTGGTTGCGACCGTCGTGGAGGCCCGCGCATTCATGGCGGCGGTCGAACAGGCGCCGGCGTACATGCACTACCAGCGTGCGGACGACGCGCTGGCCGCGGGCGACGTCGTCCGCGCCCTGCGCCACTGGCAGGAGGGCTACGCCGCGGCCGTGGGCAGTCGGCGCTGGGAAGGACTCGTCGAGGCCGGCGATCTCTATCGGCGCATCGGTGCGCGCGGACGCTTCGAGGGCGCGCTGCGCGCCCGTGACTGCTATCTCCTGGCGCTGGTCCGCGCGCGCGGCGAGCGCTCGCTCGACGGCGTGCTCCGCGCGACCGAGGCCTTCCTCGATCTCGGCGACGCCGAGCCGGTGGAACGCGGCCTGGAGATCGCGCGCGAGCTGGCCGCACGCGACGCCGATCCCCGCGCGCGCGAGCGGATCGAACGGCTTGCGGCGCGGTGGGCGGCGCGCGCGGGGCGCGCGGGGGCCGGCGCGTCGGCGGAGACGCCGCGATGAGCGGGCCTCAGCGCACGGCGATGGCGGTGCTGGCCGCGATCAGTCTCTGGAGCCTCGCGTTTTTGTTTGGGGCGGTGACCGAGCGCATGCGCGGCGGTTGTGAGCGGAGCGCCGCGACGGCGCTGGCCGCAGAGCCTGGAGGACCGCGATGAGCGAGACGTGGGCGCAGTATCTCAGCGAGATGGAGCGGGCGATCGCGGCGAGCGAAGCGGCGGCAGCGGTGCGCGCCTGGCATCGCGCGCACGCCGCGGCGCTCGATCAAGACGGCTGGCAGTCGACAGTGCGCGTCGCCAAAGCAGCGCATCGGATCGGCACACTCCGCGGCTTCGAGCGCGCAGCGGAGGCCCGTGCGCGAGAGACGTACTGGGTTGCGCTGTTTCGTGCCCATCGGGAGGGCTCCCTCAGCGGTGTGATGCAAACGGCGGAGGGCTTCGGCCGTCTGGGCGACCGCAACATGGTCGAGCAATGCATCCGGATCGCCGAGGGCCTCGCCGCGCGCGGCTCCGAGGAGCGGGCGCGTGCGCACGACGTGCGCGCGCTCGCGGAGGATCTCGTGCGCCGCTACTTCACCGCGCCGACCGAGCGTGAGGCGCAATCTCCTGCATGAAGCGATCGAGCACGGGGCGGGGATCCTTCGGCAGGAACATCGTCGGAATCCACAGCATGCCGACTCCGGCGGCGGCGAGCCGGGCGAGCTTGTCACGGATCGCGCCGACCGAGCCGGCGAGCGCGGTGTCCTTCGCCAGCGCCTCCGCCATGCCGAAGCGCTTGGTGAGCGCGCCGCGCAGACGGTCCGCCTCGCCGGCGTCGTCGCTGATCAGCAGCGCCATGTTCGCCGAGCGCGTGATGGCGTTGGGATCGCGTCCGGCCGCGCGACAGTGCGCGTCGAGGATCGCGCCCTTGCGCGCCAGCGTCTCCGGCCCGCCCCAGACGTTCCAGTGATCGGCGTGGCGCGCGGCGAGCTTCAGCGTGACCTTCTCACCGCCGCCGCCGATCATCAGCTCGGGATGCGGACGCTGTACGGGCTTGGGCGCGAGCGGTGCGTCGCTGAGCTGGTAATAGCGGCCCTTGAAGGTGGTCTTGTCCTGCGTCCACAGCGCCTTGAGGACCTGACACGCCTCGTCCAGGCGCGCGAGCCGCTCGGCGACCGTGTAGAACGGAATGCCGTAGGCTTCGTGCTCGTTCTGCTGCCACGCCGCGCCGATGCCGCAGATGAGCCGCCCGCCGGAGACGATGTCGACCTGAGCCGCCATTTTGGCGAGCACCGCTGGATGGCGGTACGTGTTGCCCGACACGATCGTGCCCACGCGCATCTTCGGCACGCTGGCTCCCAACGCGGCGAGCGTCGTCCAGCATTCCATCGTGTCGCCGACGCGGTCCGGCGTGTTTGGCATGAAGTGATCGGTGACGCAAGCGGCGTCCCAGCCGGTCGCCGCCGCGTGACGCCACAGCTCGAGCACGGCGTCCCACGTCGTGTTGCCCATTCCCGTGAAGATTCCGAATCGCATGTCACCTCACCTCGGTCGCGTCTGACGCGGCACTTGCGACGGCTGCGGCGGTGGTGTTGCTGGGTTGTCGGCGGCGCGGTCACCCCTGGACTGCTTCATCTCCACCCAACCCCGCGCGCGCATGCAGTCCTCGTCCAGGTCGCCGCTCTTCTTCGAGCACTCGGCGTAGTCGCGCCGGAACTCGGCGGTCGTGTAGGGCTCGGAGACCTTCATCCATTGTTTCTCGACGGCGCCACAGCCCGCGAGGGCGGCGGCGAGGATCAGCAGGCCGAGGGCAGGCCAGGCGGCTCGCATCGCGCGGCATTGTACCGGGTGCGTATTGCCCTTGGCCACCTCCGGTATCCCCGCGGCGGGTGTAGCCGTCCGGGTGTAGGCTCTAAGCGGTAACGCGCATGCGTGACCGCTGGGACGACGGCGTCTGGTCCGCTCTCCTCGAAGCCCGGGAACGGCTCGCGGCCATCCTGCCGGGGCTCGTCGTGTTCGTCGTGCTGCTTGGGCTCGGTCTGCTCCTCGGCTGGATCGCCAAATTCGTGCTCGAACGCGGCGCCCGGGCCGTCGGCTTCGACCGGGTAATGGAGCGCTGGGGCGTGGCGGCGTCGCTGCGCCGTTCCGGCGTTCAGCGCCCGCCGTCCGCCGTGTTCGGCCTCGTGGCGTTCTGGGCGATCTTTCTGTTCTTTGCGAGCGCCGGCGTCGATGCCATGGCCGCACCAGGCGGTTACAGCGCGACCGCGCTGCTGCTCGCGTTCTTGCCGCCGCTGTTCGCGGCCGTGCTCATCCTCGTCGCCGGATGGCTCCTCGCCAACTTCCTGAGCCGCACGATTCTGATCGCCGCCGTCAATGCGCGGCTGCCCGAGGCGCGGCTGCTCGCGCGGGCCGCGCACTGGGCCATTGTCCTCTTCACCGTCGCCACGGCGCTCACGCACCTCGGGATCGGCAAGGAGATGGTGCTGGTCGCCTTCGGCATCACGTTCGGGGGACTCGTGTTTGCGCTGGCGCTGGCCTTCGGGCTCGGCGGCCGTCACATCGCCGCGAATCTCCTGGCGCGTCGGCTCCGACGCGAATCACCTCCTCCGCAGGAGCGCCTCACGCATCTGTAAAAAAATGGGGGCCCCGACATGGCCCCCAAACCCCCTCACGCTCGGACCGCGCCGGCGCAGCCGTCGCGATCCTCGGTCATCGGGTGCGCCTCTATCGCGCGCCTGGCCACGCAGGGTCGAAGAAGACGTAGCCGACACCGCCTCTCGCCAGCCACACTGCACCAAATTCGTCGGCGCGATAGCGCCGCGGCACGCCGGGCGCCGTCGGCGCGGCGGGATCGTTGACGAGCACCATCTCGCCCTCGAGGCCGACGACGACGACGAGATGGCCGGGCGTCGCGGCGACGGCCGCACCCGTGAGTTCGCCGGCCGCGTAGCGCACCGAGGCGACGATCGGCAACCCGCGCTGTAGACACCACCGCGCTGCGTCCCAGTCCGGAAAGCGCAGCAGGTAGCCGGCGACGCCGCGCGCCGCGGCCGCGCGAATCGCCGCCGGCCAGACGCCGTAGATGTCGAGCGCGGGATGAAAGACTTCCGCCGCGACGGTCGCCGCGGACGCGGGGCGGCGCCAGTAGCCCAGCACCATCGCCACGCTCGTCGGCGAGCAGATTCGCGCGCCGAGCGTCGCGTCCGCCTCGAGCTGGCTGAGCGCGGGCACCTCGAGTCGCACCGGCGCGCCGGCCGCGACGCGCAGATCGGCGGCGGCGTCGTCGGCGGCCGAGAGCGCCACCATCCAGCGCGCGCCGTCAGCGACGCGCGCCCGCACTCGGAGCCGGATGGCGTCGGCCGGACGGGCGACGCGGAACACGTCCACGTCGCAGGTCAGGGACGGCACGGCCGGCGGCAGCGCAGCGAAATCGGCCGCGCCGATCGTCGCGGTGGCCACCCACGGCGACCACGCGCCTCCCGCATAGGCGGAGACTTCGAAACGGAACGCCACCGGTGCCTCCGTCAACGGGGCGAATGACGGCAGCACGTGGACGGCCGGCCGCCGCGGCGTCCAGGTCGGAAGCATCAGCAACGTGTCCGCGCCCTCGCGCGCCGCCAGCGGGGCGGGATCGACACCGCGCAGACAGGTCGGCGGCACGGCGCGCTCGAGCACGAGCGGGTCGAGACCCGCGGCCGCGAGGAATAGATCAGTCGTCACCGGGCGTCCGATCTGGGCAACGAAGTTCTCTCACGTCGGGTCGTGCACGCTCCAAGCGCGCGCCGTCACGAAATCGAGCTCCGGGCACACCGCTTGCACCACCGCGCGACATTTTCGGGCGAGTCCGCTCGGGGAGGAAGACGAATGACCTTCGGGAAATGTGTTTGGGACGGTTGCACCCGTCACGCCGAAAAGGAGTCCACCGGCGCATGCCGCGCACATCACGTTCAGCTCCGCGATGCACGCTGCAGCGGCTGCCAGGGGCCCCTGCGCAATCGCGTCGAGCTCGATCGCAAGCGCTGCGCGCGCTGCTCCGTCGTGCGCGCCGCATGACATAAACGGATCAGTTCGCTTCCGTGCCTGATGCACGCGATTGCGTCGTCGCAGTGCAGGCGGTGTCGGGTCTCAAGCAAATTCACGTATCTACACGTGGCATTCGCGTTGCAATCTGACACGGGCATGTCCGAGCCCGCGCCCTCGGAAGAGAGACCGGAAGAACACACGTCGGACGCACAGGTCGTCCACACGTTCACTGTGCTCCGCGGCATGGCCATCGCCCTGGTGATCGAGACCCGCGACTGGTACTCGGGATTGCTGCAGGCCGCACTCGCACGCGTCCGCATCGAGGGTCAGAACTAGACGCGCGTGCGGGGGCCGCGGGCGGACGATGCCGCCCGCGGTACTCCCCTTGTTTCTTGCACGGCGCTTGCGCCGTGCGCTCCGGCGTGCGCCGGAGCTATCCACTACCAAGGGTCTGGGCGCCGCACGCGGCCGCTAGCAGGCTCCGCGCGGCGCGGTCATCGAGTCCGGTGGCGAATTCTCCATCCACACCTCCTGGATTGGAGTTGCCCTCGACGGCGACGGGGACGATGTCCGCGTCGCCGTGGTTTACCTACTACTCCCCTCGCGCGTCGACGTCAAGAGTCGGCGTGAACACTCAGCGCCCGCCGCGCAGACGCGGATCGAGCACGTCACGCAGCGCATCGCCGAGCATGTTGAAGCCGAAGACGGCGAGCGAAATGGCGACGCCGGGCCACACGGCCATCCACGGCGCGCGCAGCATGTACGTGCGTCCGGAGCCGGACAGCATGGCGCCCCACGACGGATATGGCGGCGGCACGCCGAAACCGAGAAACGACAGTGCCGACTCGGCCAGGATGACGGCGCCGAGGCCGATGGTGGCCAGGATGATGATCGTCGCCGTGACGTTCGGCAGCAGATGCCGCGCGATGATCCGTACGTGACCGCATCCCATGGCGCGGGCGGCTTCGACGAACTGGCTCTGCATGACGGTGAGGGTCGCACCGCGAATGACGCGCGAGTTGACCGCGGCGCCGATGATCGCGATGGAGACGATGAGGTTCAGCCGTCCCGGCCCGAGCACGGCCATCACCGACAGGATGATGACGAGAACGGGAAAGGACAGCCACGCGTCCACGACACGCTGCGCCGCGAGATCCCACAGGCCGCCGAAGTACGCGCACGACACGCCGATGGCGGTGGCGGCGAGGATGGCCAGGGCGATGGCCGCGAACCCGACGGTCACCGACACCCGCGCCCCGTAGACGATGCGGCTCCACATGTCGCGGCTCAAATTGTCGGTGCCGAGCCAGTGCGCCGAGCTCGGGGGCCTCATGCGTGCGCCTCGGATCGTCTCGTCGTAGGGATACGGCGCGATTTGCTCGGCGAACGCCGCCATGATCAGCATGGCGACGACGATGATCCCGCCGATCGCGCCCAGCGGCTTGGCCCGCGCGAACCAGACGACGGCCAGCGCCCATCGTATGGCGGTCGCTCGGCGACGCGCGCCCGCGGGAGCCGGTGCCGCGCCGTTGAGCTCCAGCGTGGCCGACGTCGTCGCGCTCAATAGCGGATCCGCGGATCGAGCACGGCGTACAGCGCGTCCACCGCGAGGTTGATGACGACGATCGTGGAAACGACGAGCAGATTGACGCCCTGGATGACCGGATAGTCCCGCTGGTTGATCGCGTCGAACAGGAAACGACTGATGCCGGGCAGTCCGAAGATGGTCTCGATGATCACGGTGCCGCCGAGAATCTGCGGCAGCTGGGTGCCGAGCAGCGTGATCACCGGGATCACGGCGTTGCGCAGGCCGTGCTTGATCACCACGGCGCGCTCGGTGAGGCCTTTGGCCCACGCCGTCCGCACGTAGTCCTGGCGCAGCACCTCGAGCAGCATTCCGCGGGTGAGCCGCATCAGCGCGGCCGCAGACGCGATGCCGAGGATCAGCGCGGGCAGGAGGATCTGCGTCACGTGGGCGAGCGGATCCTGACGGAACTCCACGTACCCGGTGAGGGGCCGCCAGCCCCACCAGATGGCCGGCAGCACGATCAGCAGCGTGGCGAGCCAGAACGCCGGGACCGACAGACCGAGGATGGCGAGGCTGCGAGCGATGTAGTCGGCGACGCTGTCCTGGCGGGCCGCAGCCAGCACGCCCACCGGCAGCGCGATCAGCATCGCGATGATGGTCGCGTAGAGCGCGAGCTCGCCCGTCACAGGCAACCGCTGCGCCAGCTCGAGCAGCACCGGCCGTCGCGTCCACAGCGACTCGCCGAGGTCGCCGCGCGCGGCGCGCCCCAGCCACTCGACGTACTGCACGTGGAAGGGCCGGTCGAGGCCGAGCTTGGCGCGCAGCTCGTCGAGGTCCTTCGCGTACGAGGTCTCGGCCAACATGAGCTGCACGGCGTCGCCAGGAATCAGCCGTGGCAGCGTGAAGACGATCGCGGTGGCGATGAGCAGCGAGGGGACGGCGACCAGCAGCCGACGCAGCAGATACCGCTTCAGCACGCCGCCGCCGTCCCCGCGCGCCTCAGCGGTCCAGCCAGGCGGCCACCAGCCGGCCGCCGTAGTCGTAGCCGAGATTGGGACCGTAGTTTTTCAGCGCGCCGTCCCACACCGCCGTGTACATCGCGCCGACCGAGGTCGTGTAGTAGACCTGCGTTGCGAGGTAGCGCTGGATCTCGTGGACCAGCTCGCGGCGCTTGCCGATGTCGAACGTCCGGCGCTGGCGGACGACCATGTCGGCCACGACCGGATCGTTCACGTGGCTCTGGTTCTTCATCTCGTTGGGGAAGTAATAGCCGAAGAGATAGTTGTCGCCGTCGAGGAACGGCGTCTGCGGTCCGAACGCGAGCGAGTCGAACTTGCCGTAGAAGCACGTCGAGATGTATGCGCCATATTCTTTGGTATCAAGCTTGGCGTCGATCCCGACGTCCTTGAGGTACTTCACGATGAGCTGAGCGTGATCGACGACAATCGGGGTGCCGTACGTCGTCCAACAAATCGACGCCGGGAAGCCGTTCGGATATCCCGCGGCGGCGAGGAGGCGCTTGGCCTCCTTCGGGTCGTAGGTGAAATTCTTGGCGCCTTCGCCGAGCTGGTCCACCGGCAGCGACCAGTCCTTCAGCGCCAGCGGCACGCCCGGCGGATTCGCCACGCCCGCGCCTTCGTATAGCGTGTCGATTATCGCCTGGCGATCGAGCGCCATCGACATCGCCTGGCGCACGCGCAGGTCGCTGAACGGTTTTTGATCCACGCGCATCGAGATGTGGTTGCCAACGTTGCCGGGAAACTCGACGACGCGAAGATTCGGCCGCTTGGTCTTCAGCGTGTCGCGGAGCTGCACCCAGTCCGATCGCGCGATGACGCCGGGGAATTCCCACCCGAGATCGTACTTGCCGGCGAGGAACGAGGCCGTGCGCGACGCATTGTCCTCGTCGACGGTGACTTCGATCCGGTCGATGGAGGGTTGCCCTGCGACGAAGTAGGCGGGATGGCGGACGAGCGTATAGCCGATGTTCGGCCGGTAGCTGTCCAGCATCCACGGCCCGGTGCCGATCACCGACTCCCACGGCTTGAGGTCGCCGTGCTTGTCGACGACTTCCTTGGCGACGATGGCTACGGCCATGGGATTGGCGAGCATGTCGAGGAACCACGCGAACGGTTCCTTCAGCGTGAACTTCACGGTGTATTTGTCGACCGCCTCCACCTTATCCACCGAGCGCAGCATGTAGGCGTTGGCGTTGCCCTTGACGGTCAGAAAGCGCTCGACCGTGTACCGCACGTCCTCGGCGGTCAGCTCTCGACCGTTCACCGGCGGCTTGTTGTGCCAGCGCACGCCTCGCCGGAGCTTGAAAACATACGTCGTCTCGTTGGGCTGGCTCCAGGACTCGGCGAGGTCACCCTCGATGGCGAGGCTGCCCGGCGCGACACCGGGCCCGGCCTTGTGTTTCAGGAGACGGCTGTGCGTGAAGCTGTGCGCGATGTGCGTCTTGTACGAGATCGTCTGATCGAGGTCCCAATGCGGCGGATCCCAGAGTCGCAGCGAAAGCGTGCCGCCGCGTTTCGGGGTTTGGGCACCCACACGGCGGGGAGCAAGCGTCGTGGCGGCGAGCGTGGCGCCACCGAGGGACAACAGACGGCGTCGGCTGAGGTCCATGCGGCCTCCGTAGCGTTCTCAGGTCAGTCGCGGGCGAGCGCCGCGAGCACCTCGTCGAAGATGCCGACCGTCTCGGCGACGTCGGCATCGGAGTGGGCGAGCGAGACGTAGATCTTGTTGACCGCTTTCACCACGCCGCGGCGAAGCAGCTCCTGGTTGAACCGCGTGATCTTCGCGCGATCCGCGGTGAGCGTGGCGCGATAGTCGACGATCGGACGGTCGGTGAAGAACAGGTCGAACACCGGCGGCTCGCCGCTCACCTGCGCGGCCACACCGTGCTTGCTGACGGCGGCCTGCAGGCCCGCCTTGAGCCGCGCGCCCGTCGCGAAGAGGCGCTCGTACGTGCCGGGCTTGCGCAGCTCGGCGAGGGTGGCCAGGCCCGCGGCGGCGGCGATGGCGTTGCCGTTGAACGTGCCCGCCTGCCAGACGTAGTCCGGGGTGCCCTCGAGCGCCGCGTCGAAGTGCCGCATGATCGCGGCCGACCCGGCGATGCACGCGAGCGGAAAGCCGCCGGCCACGACCTTGCCGAACGCGGCGAGGTCCGGCACCACCTTGTAGAACTCCTGCGCGCCGCCATACGCGAAGCGAAATCCGGTGACGATCTCGTCGAAGACGAGCACGACACCATGGCGCTGCGTGACGCGTCGCAGGCCCTCGAGGAACCCCGGCGCCGGCGGAATCGTGCGCTGATACGGCTCGACGATGACGGCGGCGAGCTCGTCGTGATGCGCGTCGATGAGCGCCTCGGTGGTGGCGAGATCGTTGTAGGGGGCGATCAGCACTTCGCCGTCGATCGCGTGCGGGATGCCGGCGGAGTCGACCATCGGCGCGGGAAACGCCTTCGGCGAGCGGGGCACGACGCTCATCAGCACGTAATCGTGCGTGCCGTGGAAGCCGCCCTCGAACTTTAGAATTTTGTCGCGCTTGCGGAAGGCGCGCGCCAGGCGCAGCGCAAAGAACGTGGCCTCGCTACCGCTGGCCGTGTAACGCACCTGTTCCGCGCACGGCACCGCGCCCACGATCTCCTCCGCGAGGCGAATCGCCGGCTCGTTGACGACGAAGTACGAGGTGCCGCGCTCTATCTGCCGCTGCACGGCCTCCACCACCGCCGGGTGCGCGTGACCGAGCAGCATGGGGCCGGAGCCGAGCAGGTAGTCGAGATAGCGCCGGCCCGTCATGTCGTAGAGGTAGCCGCCGCGTCCGTCGCGCACGACGAATTCGAGGCCCGGACCCGAGCGGTGACTGCCGAGGAGACCGCCGGGCAGCACGCGCGCGGCGCGCTGCAGGAGATCCTTCTGATCACTCATGGCAAGACCGTCCTCGCTGAAAAAGGTGCGTCATGATACCAGAACTCCGGAGCCGGCAAACTCGCCGCGCTTGAGCGCCGCCAGCGCGCGATTCGCGTCGGCGAGCGCGAACGTCGTGGTCGCCAGCCGCACCGGGATTCGCGCCGCCTCCGCGAAGAGCGATTCGCCGTCGGCTCGCGTGTTCGCCGTCACCGAGCGCACCTGCCGCTCGTAGAAGAGCTCGCGCTCGTAGTCGAGCGGCGGTGTCGGCGTCATGTAGATGCCGGCGAGGGCCAGCGTGCCGCCGCGCGCAAGCCGTCGCAGGGCGATGGGAACGAGATCGCCGACCGGCGCGAAGACGATCGCGGAGTCCAGCGGCTCGGGCGGCGCGTCGTCGAGGTCGCCCGTCCAGACGGCACCGAGACTCTGCGCGAGCTTGCGGTGCGACGGCTCGCGCGTGAGGACGTAGACGCGCGCGCCGCGCGCGCGGGCGACTTGCAGCGTGACATGCGCCGAGGAGCCGAAGCCCCAGAGGCCCAGACGGCCGCCGGGCGGGACCGCCGCCCGCTCGAGCGCACGAAACCCGATGATGCCGGCGCAGAGCAGCGGCGCGGCCTCGACGTCGCCGAACACGGCGGGGATCGCGTACGCGAACGCCGCGGGCACGACGGCGAGCTCCGCAAAGCCGCCGTCGGCGTGCCAGCCGGTGAACTCGGCCCGCTCGCACAGGTTCTCGCGGCCAGAGGCGCAATACGCGCAGCGGCCGCACGTCCGGCGCAGCCACGCGATGCCGACCCGGTCGCCGCGCCGGAATCGTCCGCCGGCCGCCGCCGACTCGACGACACCGACGACTTGATGACCGGGAACGATGCGCGAACGCATCAAAGGGAGATCGCCCTCGGCGACGTGGAGATCGGTGCGGCAGATCCCGCACGCGCGCACCCGCACGAGCAGCTCGTCGGAGCCGGGCGTGGGCACGGCCACATCCTCATACTGAAGCGGCCGTGTCTCGATCGGCGCCTGGCCGTGCAGCACCATGGCGCGCATCGCCGCTTACCCGCCTGCGCGCTCGATCAGTTTCTTCGCCAGCGTGAGATGCGGCGCGTCGACCATCCGCCCCTTGAAGCGGAACGCATACGCGCCGCGGGCGGCGTGCTCGGCAAAGGCGGCCACGAGCTCGCGCGCCTCCGCGACGGCGTCCTTGGACGGCGTAAACGCGTCATTGATGACGGCGATCTGGCTCGGATGGATCGAGATCTTGCCGGAAAAGCCCATGGCCACGCCGTCCTCGCACTCGCGGCGCAGCCCGTCCAGGTCGGCGATGTCGGTGTACACCGTGTCGAGCGCGTCGACGGCGGCCGCGGACGCCGCGATCGCGCACATCGTGCGCGCGTAGCGGGGAATGTCCAGGTACGCGCCCCGGGCGTCGCGCACGCGCGGCAGCCCCATCGCGGCCCCGAGATCCTCGATGCCCCACGAGACTGCCACCGTGCGCGGCGAGGCCGTGGCGACGTCGCGGATGTTGAGGAGCCCCCCGGGCGTCTCGGTCGCGATGAGCACCAGCCGCGTGCTGCCGGCCGGGATGCCGTGGCGATGCTCGAGCCCGTCCAGCAGCTGCGCGATCTCCCGCACGTCGGCCGCGTGACGCGGCTTGGGGACGACATAGCCGGTCGGCCGGCCGGCGATCGTCTCGGCGAGATCCGCGCGACCGAGCGCGGTGGCGATCGGGTTCATGCGCACCCACCGCTCGCGGCCGCCGAAATCGCGCCCAAGCCACTCGCGGACGATGGGCCGCGTCGCCTCCTTGAGGTCGGGCGGCACCGCGTCTTCGAGGTCGAGGATCAGCCCGTCGGCCGGCAGCGTGAGCGCCTTGTCGAGCATGCGCTGCTGGCCGCCGGGCACGAAGTGCAGCGAGCGCCGCGGCATCAGGCGCTCCGCTTGCGCATCATCGCGTTGCGGCGTGCGCGCATCACGAGCTCGCCGTGCTGGTTCTTCGCGCGATGCTCGAACGTGACGATGCCCCACTGCGGGCGCGACTTCGATTCGCGCTTGTCGACGATCTCCGTCTCCGCATAGATCGTGTCGCCGTGGAACACCGGCTTGGGAAACTCGACGCGCTCGAAGCCGAGATTGCCGACGGTGGTGCCCAGCGTGGTCTCGCCGACGGACAGGCCGACGGCGATGCCGAGCGTCAACAGACTGTTCACCAGCGGCTTGCCGAACTCGGCCTTGCCCGCCGCGTGGAAATCGAGGTGCAGGGGCTGCGGATTCATCGTGAGACACGTGAAGAAGACGTTGTCCGCCTCGGTCACCGTACGCCCCGGCTGGTGCGCGAGCACCACACCGATCTCGAGCTCCTCGAAATACTTCCCCGCCATGCGCGCCTCCTGCGGTGGGCGGATGGTAACATTCCAGGCTCGTGCGCTTCTCGGTTCCCGCCCTTGCGCTCGCGAGCGCCCTCTTCTCCGCGGCCGCGACCATCCTGATCAGCCGCGGATTGCGACGCTATGGACCGTACACCGGCGTCTGGATCAATCTCGTCGTCGGCACCGTGTGCGTGTGGACGGCGGTGCTGCTCACGGGGGGAATCGGGCGGCCCCCGCCGTCGGCGCTGGCCTACTTCGCGCTCGCGGGTCTCATCGGAACCGTCGGCGGCCGGCTGCTGCGCTTCGTCAGCATCGAGGCCGTCGGCGCCTCGATCAGCGCCGCGCTCATCAATCTGCACCCGCTCGTGTCCATGACGCTCGCCATCCTCCTCCTCGGCGAGCACGTGACGGCGCCGCTCATGGTCGGCACGCTCGTGATCGTCGCGGGCACGACGCTCTTGTCCGTCGGCGGCCGCGCCGCCGGCGTACGGCCGATGCTGCTCGTGCTGCCGCTACTGTCGGGGGTGTGCTTCGGCATCGTGGCCATCCTGCGCAAGGTCGGGCTCGCGGGCATGGCGCCGATTCCCGGCTTCGCCATCAACGTCACGGCTGCGCTCGTGGCGTACACGGCGTTTCTCCTCGCCTCGCGCCAGACCGACGCCATGCTGTGCCGTGGCACCAGCCTGGTCGACTTCGTACTCGCCGGTGTCGCCGAGAACGTCTCCGTCTTCCTGCTCGTCGCCGCGCTGAGCGTCGGCGCCGTCAGCGTCGCCGCTCCGCTCGCGAGCGTGTCGCCGGTGTTCGTGCTCGTCTTCTCGTTTTTCTTCCTTCGCGGCATCGAGCTGCTCAATCGTCGGATTGTCGCGGGCACGATGTTGATCGTCGCGGGGATCTATCTGATCACTGCGCTGCGCTGAGCGCGCGACGCTTCAAGGTGGTGGACAGGGGGCCGGCCGGCGCCGCACACGCGGCCCCGACCCGGCCTATAGCCGACGTCGAGCCTCATCCGCGAGTCAGCCGGCGAGCGTCGCGCGAATCTGCGCCAGGTGATTCAGGTCGTGCTCGGCCCAGTGCTCCAGCATCTCGCGGACGCGCAGGCGGCCGTACTCGGGATGGCGACCGCCCGCCGCGCGCTGCGCCGGCGTGAGCCGGCGCACCTGTTCGACGTTCGCCGCGCGCAGCGCCGTGTAGGCGTCGAGCAGCGTGCGTGCGTCGCCTCGCCGGTGGCGGAGCTCATCGGTCCACTTTTCCTGGTCCCAAGCCACGATCGCGCCGCCGGGCTCGGCCGCGAGCTTACGAATGCGGAACGCGAGCGCGACCTCCGCGTCGAGCAGGTGGCCGAGCACCTCGGTGACCGACCACTCGCGCGGCGCGGGTCGGCGCGCGAGCCGGCGCGACGAGGCGCGGCCGACGGCGCGACGAATCGCGCGCGGCGTCGTGGCCAGCGCGTCGAGCACGCTGCGCCGTCCCAGACGGTGGTGAGGCTCTCGACACATCGGACACGCCATCGCGCGACCTCCTCTGCCGATGACATACAATAGCGCCCCGTGACCTACGACATCGCGATCATCGGCGGCGGCATCGTCGGCCTGGCCACCGCGCGCGCCATCCTCGAGACGGCCCCGCGCGCCCGGCTAGTGATTCTCGAAAAAGAGCGCGAGATCGCCCAGCACCAGACCGGTCACAACAGCGGCGTCATCCACTCCGGCATCTACTACAAGCCCGGCTCGTACAAGGCGCGTCTCTGCGTCGAGGGCGCGCGCCTGATGAAGACGTATTGCGAGAAGAACGGCATCGAGGTCCAGACCTGCGGCAAGGTCATCGTGGCCACCTCCGACGACGAGCTGCCGCGGCTCAAGACGCTCTACGAGCGCGGCGTGGCCAACGGCGTGCCCGGCGTGACGATGCTCGACGCCGGGCGGCTCAGGGAGATCGAGCCGCACGCCAGCGCCGTGGCCGGCATCCACTCACCGCAGACGGCGATCGTCGATTACACGCGCGTTGCGGAGACGCTGGCGCGTGACCTGGTTGCGGGCGGCGTCGTCATCGAGCGCAGCTTCCGCGTCACGTCGATCTCCCGCACGCGCGGCACGCTGCGCCTGGGCGGAGGCGACGGTCGCGTCGTCGAGGCCGCGCACCTGGTGAACTGCGCGGGACTCTATTCCGACCGTGTGGCGCGCCTCGCGCAGGCTCCCGTGGACGTCCAGATCGTGCCCTTCCGCGGGGAGTACTACATGCTGCGCCCCGAGCGGCGCGATCTCGTCCGCGGCCTGATCTATCCCGTGCCGGATCCGGAGTTTCCGTTCCTCGGCGTGCATTTCACGCGGACGGTGCACGGCGATGTCGAGGCGGGTCCCAACGCGGTGCTCGCCCTGGCTCGCGAGGGCTACCGCTGGAGCCGAGTGCGACCGGCCGAGCTGCTGGCCACGCTGCGCTTTCCGGGCTTCCGGGCGATGGCGCGCAAGTACTGGCGGACGGGCGCCTACGAGACCTACCGCTCGCTGTCCAAGCGGGCGTTCGTGCGTGCCCTGCAGCGCCTGGTGCCTGACCTCAGAGCCGAGGACATCCGGCCGGGCGGTGCTGGCGTGCGCGCCCAGGCGGTGACCCCCGATGGCGCGCTGGTCGACGACTTCCGGATCGTGCAGACGGCGGACGCGGTGCACGTCCTCAACGCCCCCTCGCCGGCGGCGACCGCGTCGCTGGCAATCGGCCGTCACATCGCGACGATCGCCGCTCAGACCTTCGCGCTGACGCGGTCCAGCTCCTAAAGGTCAGTCCAAGGCGAAAAGCTCCTTGTTGACAAGGGTTTGCCTATCAGTTAGAGTGCGCGGCGATGATCACTGTTCCCGCGCGCCGCGTCAAACAGTTTGGAGTCGAGTTCTACCAGGCCGGCCTCTCCGCCAAGGACATCGACCGTCTCGTGAAGTTCGAGGTGCTTGGCTACACGGCCGGTGATTTCGATGGCGATCCCAAAGGCAAGGCCCGCAAAGCCGCCGCCGTCCGTTCGCGGGTGAACTGGGATCTGCTCGAGAAACGCATCAGCGAGAGCGAGAACGCGTACCAGCGCCCGATCATCCGGCGGAAGATCGACGAGCTCGCCGCGTACTATCGCGAGTGCAAGGACGCGGCGACGCTGCCGGCGATTCCGGGCGCCGTCATTATTACGTCAGAAAAGCGCTTCACGTTCACGCCGATCGCGGGCCATCACGATCTCGGCCTGCTGCAGATCCCCGAGGAGCACGGCGTGCTGCGCGTGCTCGACGGCCAGCATCGCCTCCTCGCGCTGCACTCGCTGAGCCAGACGGGCGACGCGATGGGCATCGAGGTGCCGGCGGTGCTCTTCGACTCGCTCGACGCGCGGCAGATCGTCGAGCTGTTCGTGACCATCAACGCCAAGCACACGCGGCTCAACCCGTCGCACATCATCAGCCTGGCCGGCCGCAAGCTCTATCCGGATCCCAACCAGGCCCTCGCGCACGATGTCATCCGCTCGCTCAACGAGGACGACACCTCCCCGCTGCACGGCGAGATCAAGATGCTCGGCACCGGGCGCGGCCGGGTGAGCCAGGCGCCGCTGGCCGAGGAGATCGTCGACCTGCTCGAGACGGTGGAGAAGCTCGGCGGCGGCGCGCGCATCCAGGAGCTGCGCCAGCACGCCAAGCGCTTCTTCCTGAATTACATGAAAGCGCTGTCGACGACCTTTCCCGCCGCGTGGGCCGGCCGCAAGTACTCGATCAAGACCGGCGCGGCGCTGCGCGCCTTCATCCGCACCGCGCCCGACGTCATGGCGCGCGCCAAGGAGCTCAAGCGCGAGCCGTTCGATCTCAACGCCATCCGGGAGGCGATCAAGCCGTGGGGCGAGCGGCTACGCGACCGGCGGTTCGAGACCGAAGGCGAGTGGAAGCTCAAGCTCGCCGGCGGCACGCGCGGCACCGTCGAGGTGCTCACGCGCGAGCTGCGCGACGCGTTGCGCTAGCCGCCCTACTCGGCCCAGGCGAAATTGACTTCGAGGATGTCGAACGTCTTCTTGCCGCCGGGTAGCTGCGCGGTCACGCTGTCGCCGACGCGCTTGCCGATGAGCGTGCGCGCGAGCGGCGAGAGGATCGAGATGCGGCCCTTCGGCGGGTCCGCTTCGTCCGAGCCCACGATCCAGTAGCGGACCTCTTTGCCGGATTCGTCCTCGAGGCGCACCGTCGAGGCGAACGTGACCCGGTCGCCGCCGCTGGGCGAATCGATGACCTCGGCGCCGTTGACCTTGCCCTCGAGCTCGTTGATGCGGCCCTCGATGAACGACTGCTTCTCGCGCGCGGCGTGGTACTCGGCGTTTTCGGAGAGGTCGCCGTGCGCGCGCGCCTCGGCGATGGCCTTGATGATCGTCGGGCGCTCGACGCGCTTGAGACGGTCGAGCTCGTCCCGCAGACGCTCGAACCCGCTTCGCGTCATCGGCGTGCGCTGCATCGCCATGCGCTCACCTTAGCATGGCGTTTCAGGAGCGCCGCGGCGCGTTCAGCATCTCGATCTTCGCCGTACTGCGCGCCTGATTCACCCACGCCTCCCACGCCTGGCTCTGCTTCTGCGTGAGGACTTCGCGCGCGAGCTTGTCGCGCTCGGTCGCGAGATCGGCCATGTTCGGCGCGACGCGCTCGAGCACCTTCAACACGTAATAGCCCTGCGGCGACTTCACGGGACCGGCGATCGTGCCCGTGGGCGACTGCAACGCCGCGAGCTGGACCTCGCCCGGCAGCCGCTCGGCGGGCTTGCTGCGCGAGAAGCGCGCGGTCTCGCCGGTCTGTGCGGACGCGGTCTTGGCCGCGGCGGCCAGATCGCCTTGCCCCGCCTGGCTCGCGAGCTTCGTCGCGCGATCGAGCGCGACGGCCTCCGCCTTCTGCCGCTTCACCGCCGTCATGACCTTGTCACGAATCTCGGCGAGCGGCGGGACCCCGGCCGGGAGCATCTGCGTCGACTTCAGCACGACCCAGCCCGCCGGCGTCTTCACGGGCGACGACACGCCGCCGACGGCCAGCGTGAACGCCGCCTCTTCGAGCGCGTCGGGGCCGCCGAACATCGGCGCGCGCTCCATCTTCGACATCGTCGTCTCGATCGGCGTCAGTCCGCGACGCTTTGCCTCAGCCATGAAATCCGTCGCCGCCTGCAGCGGCGCCTTGACCTCGTCGGCCTTCGTCCGCGCGGCGCGATCGGCGGCGTCGGCGGCGAGCCGGTCGCGGATCTGGGGCGCCACCTCCTTCAGCGACTTCTTCGACGCCGCGCGAGTCTCGAAGACCTTGATCGCGTGGAAGCCGAACGGCGTGCGCACGGGCTCTGGCGAGATCTGCCCGCGGCCGAGCGTGAAGGCGACCTCTTCGAAGGCCGGCACCATCTCGCCCTTGCTGATCCAGCCGAGCTCGCCACCCTTGGATTTGCTGCCGGGGTCCTCCGAGAACTCGGCCGCGAGCTTGGCGAAGTCCTCACCGGCCTTCGCCCGGCGAATCACGTCGGCGACTTTGGCGCGAGCCTTGTCCTCCGCCTCGCTGCCGCCCGTTTGCGGCACGGGCACGAGCACGTGCGCGGCGCGAATCTGCTGCGGCGTCTCGAACTCCTTGGCGTGCTCGGTGTAGTACTTCTCGACCTCGGCATCCGCGACGGTCGGGCGGAAATCCTTCGGCGCCAGCGTGACGTACTGCACGCGGCGACGCTCGGGCAGCTGGAACTCTGCCGGGTGCGCCTTCAGGTATGCCGCGACCTCCTCGTCGGAGGCCGCAGCCGCGGCGACGAGCGGCGTCGTCTCCACGAGCGCCCACGCCGCGCGCACCTCCTCGCGGCGCAGCGTGAAGGCGCGCTCCAGCTCCGAGTCCGACACTTTGATCCCGCTCTTCACGGTCGTCTCGACCTTCATGCGCGTGAGCTCGCGCCGCACGTCGTTCTCGAACGCGGACGCGGTCACGCCCCGCCGGCGCAGGAAATCCTGATAGCGGGCGAGTGAAAACCGGCCTTGCTCGGCGAAGGCGGGCACGGCCTGGATCTGCGCGTTGAGCTCCTCGTCGCCGACCTCGAGGCCCTCGGCCCGCGCGCGCTGCACGACGACGGCCTCCTGCACCAGGTCGTTCACGGCCTGCTGCGGCAGACCGAGCTGCTCGGCGAGCGCGGGAGAGAACCGGTCACGGTACACGCGCGAGTACGCGTCGAGATAGGACTGGTACCGCCGCTGATAGCGCTCGACGGGGATCGGCTCACCATTGACCGTGGCGACGGCGTCGCCGCGGTTGCGCGCGCCGCCGGACATCGAGCCCACGTACACCGACGTCACCACGAACGCGGCAATCACCACGAGCAGACCGAATTGCAAAATCTTGCGATAGCGACGCATCACCGTGATCATCGGACCTCCTCGACGCGGCTACTCGTCGCGGTCGGGCGCCGCGACACGTGGCGCGGCCGGCGCGCCCTCCTCGGGCACCACCCGGCGCGCCACTGTGATGAAGCCCGTGTGGGCGACCATGCGGTGGAAGGGACGCACGGACGTCCCCTCGATGTTCCACGGACGGTAGAGGGTCTCGAACGTCTCGACCAGCGCCCACTCGCGCTCCCGGTTGAGCGTCTCGGCCGTCTGATGCGATTGGATGATCGTGGGGACGTATGAAAGGAAGATGCCGCCCGGCCGCAGCACGCGCGCGACGGCTTGCGTGAGCCGCCACGGCTCCGGCAGGTCGAGCACGACGCGATCCACCGGCTCTTCGTCGCCGACGCCGTCTTCGACGGGCTGAAGGCGCATCGTCAGGTTCGTCACCTCGCCGCAGCGCATGTGGATGTTGGCCAGCGCCCGTCGCGCGAACTCCTCGCGCTGCTCGAACGTGATGACGCGGCCCTCGGGGCCGACGGCGCGGAGCAGCGCGAGCGTGAGCGCGCCCGAGCCCGTGCCCGCCTCGAGGACGCGGCAGCCCGGATACACGTCCGCCCAGAAGAGAATCATCGCGAGGTCCTTTGGGTAGATCACCTGCGCGCCGCGCGGCATGTCGAGCACGAACTCCGCGAGCGTCGGACGCAGCGCGAGATAGCGTAGCCCCATCGACGATCGGACCCACGAGCCGTCCGGCTGGCCGATGATCGCGTCGTGCAGGATCCAGCCGCGGTCGGAGTGAAACGTCTCCGACTTCCTCAAAAAGAGGAGGTGACGCTTGCCGCGCTGATCGATGAGCAGCACCTGCTCACCGTCCTGGAGCGGGAGTGGCTCCTTCACCGGTCCCTGGGCGCCGGGAGAAATCGCGCGGCGGCGAAGCCCGCCAGCGGCGTCAACGCGCTGATGGTCAGCGCGGCCGGCAGTCCGTGGTGATCCGCCACCCACCCGAGTGCGGCGACGCCGAGACCGCCGGCGCCGAACGCGAAGCCGACGATGAGGCCGGAGGCCATACCCGTGTGGCGCGGCAGGTAAGCCTGCGCCAGCACGACCGACACCGAAAAGCTGGCGATCAGCACGCCGCCGAACAGTCCCAGCATCACGAACGCCAGCACGCCGCGCGTCTCGAGGAACAGCAACCCGAACGGCACGGCGACCAGGAGTCCCCACTGCATGAACGAGCGCGGACCCCAGCGGTCGGCGAGCGGCCCCGCGATCACCGTGGCCACGGCGCCCGCGCCGAGAAACACGAACAGCAGCAGGCCGGCGATGCGGGGATCCGCGTGGAGATGGTTCACGTAGTAGAGCGGCACGAACGTGGTGAAGCCCAGCGACGCCCACGCGCGGATCATGACGACGACGATCAGCAGCGCCATCGCGCCCGGCATGCTGGCGCCGCGCTCGGCGGGCTTCGCCGCGCGCGTGGTCGCGGCCGTGCTAAACCGCGGCAGCGCGGACAGCATGAGGGCGGCGACGACGAGCGGCGGCACCGCCAGGCCGAGCGTGCCCGGCGTGGACCACGCGGTGACCAGCGCGGTGCCGACGAGCGGCCCGAGCGCGATGCCCACGTTGCCGCCGAGCGAGAAATACGACAGCGCCGTCGCCTTGCGCTCGCCGGCGACGCCCGTCGCGGTCCGATAGCCTTCCGGATGCCACGCGGCGACGCCGAATCCCATGAGCACGACGAGCAGCACGATGCTCCCGTAGTCGCTCGCGACGCCGGTGAGCGCCATCCCCGTGCCGGCCAGCGCGATGGACGCCGGCAGGATCCAGCGGCGCACCGTGCGATCCGCGAGGTAGCCGAACAGCGGCTGGATGATCGACGACGTCAGATTGGCGGCGAGCACGATCGTGCCCGTCTCGGCGTACGTCAGCGCGTGACGGCTCTGCAGCAGCGGAAGCACCGCGGGCAGCGCGCCCTGCGTGAGGTCCACCACGAAGTGTCCGAGGGCCAGCAGGCCGATGAGCGCGACGTGCGGGCGCACGCGCTCGACGGTCGTCGCGAACGGGGATGCGGCCGCGGTCGCGAGGGCCGCCTGCTTCGAATCGAGCATGACCCAACAATGGTACACTACCGCCCCGACAGAGACAGCACGCCCGATGAAGATCCGCGCGCTCGGTCACGTCTCGCTGTTCGTCCGCGATCTCGCCGCGACGCGACGCTTTTACCGCGACCTGCTTGGGCTCACGGAAACCGGCACCGGCAAGGATGGACGCATCGTCTTTTTCTCCGCCGGCGCGCGTCATCACGATCTCTCGTGCGAGCTCTCGCGCGCGCCCGGTCCCGGCCCCCAGCCCAAGGGCGTGCCGGGCCTCTATCACGTCGCGTTCGAGGTCGGAGAGACCGCGGAGGATCTCGCCGCCGCGCGGCGCGACGTCGAGGCGCACGGCCTCCAGCCGTTCGGGGAGTACGCGGACGGCTTTTGCGTCCGCGATCCCGACGGCCACGAGATCGAGCTGTACGTCGAGCGCGCGCCCGCGCGCTCTTGACAGGGGGGGCCGAGTACCCGCAAATAGCAGCACTCTTTCGGGGAGGTGTCTCAAAATGAGCGGTCTCACCCGTCGTGCGCTATTGAAAGCCGCCGGCGTTGCCGGTGCCGCCGCCGCGCTGCCATCGGCGCTGCCCGGCGCCGCCGGGGCTCAGACGACGCAGAAGCGCGAGCTCATCGTCGCCCAGGGCGGCGACATCTCGAAGTTCGATCCGCATTTCAGCACGTCCGCCAACGACATCCGGATCTCGTTCAACCTCTTCGACAACCTGATCGTGCGCCACCCGGACGGCAAGCTGCACCCCTCGCTCGCGACGGAGTGGAAGCTCACGAACCCCACGACGTGGACGTTCAAGCTGCGCCAGGGCGTGAAGTGGCACAACGGCGATCCGTTTTCGTCTGCGGACGTAAAGTTCAGCCTGGAGCGGTCATGGGATCCGAAGCTCAACACGCGCGTCAGTAGCGTCTTCACCACGATTGACAAGGTCGAGGCGCCGGACGCCACGAGCGTGGTGATCACGACCAAGAAGCCCGATCCGCTGCTTGCGGCCCGGCTGGCGTTCTACGGCGGTCAGATCGTGCCCAAGAAGTACATCGAGACGGTGGGCAATGACGAGTTCAACGCCAAGCCGATCGGCACGGGACCGGTGCGCTTCGTGTCGTGGACCAAGGACGACAAGATCGTCCTCGACGCGAATGCCGATTACTTCGGCGGCAAGCCGGAGCTGGACCGCTTCGTGATGCGCGCCGTTCCCGAGACGGCGCCGCGCGTGGCCGCGCTGCTCAAGGGCGAGGTCGACATCATCACGCAGCTGCCGCCCGACCAGGGCGAGCGCGTCAACGGCAATGCCACCACGCGTGTCGCCGGCGCGCTGTACGCCGGGCTTTACGTGCTGGCCGTGAACAGCAAGCGCCCGCCGCTCGACAATCCCGTCCTCAAACAGGCGATGGCGCTCGGCATCGATCGCGATCTGATCGTCAAGGAGCTCTGGCGCGGACGCGGCATCGTGCCAAGCGGCCCCATCGCAAAGGGCGACAATCACTTCGACGCCTCGCTGCCGTTGCTGAAATACGATCCCAAGGAAGCGCGCGAGCGGCTGAAAAAGTCGGGTTACAAGGGCGAGGAGATCGTCATCGAGACGACCGCCGGGTACATGGCCAACGACAAGCCGATGGCGGAGGCGATCGTGGCGATGTGGCGCGACATCGGCGTCAACGCCAAGGTCGAGGTGCTCGAGTATTCCGTCCGCGCACAAAAGAACCGCGAGAAGACGTTCAAGGGCCTGTGGTGGTCCGATCCAACGTCCACGCTGAGCGATCCCGACGGCATGATGTGGCGCCTGCTGAGTCCGGGCGGTCCGCAGGATTACTGGCGCCAGGCGCGCTTCGATGAGCTCGGCGAGGCGGCGCGGTTCTCCGTCGACGAGAAGTTCCGCGGGCAGGCATACAAGGAGATGACGAAGATCTTCCTCGAGCACTTCCCGTGGATCCCCGTGATCCAGCCCTACGAGGACTACGGGCTGCAGAAGCACGTCGAGTGGACGCCCAACCCCAACCAGGCGTTCGAGATCCGTCGCTTCGCGTTCAAGTTCCGCCGCGCTTAGGAGCCGGCCGGCCGGGGCAGCGTTACGCTCCGGCCGGCCTTTCTCGCGATGCGTGCCCTCGCCGCCTTCCTCGCTGCTCGCCTCGCCCGCGCGCTCATCGCCGTTTGGCTGGTTTCAACGGTCGTCTTCGTCGTCATGCGACTTTCGGGCGACCCGGTGCCGCTGCTGCTGCCCGCGGACGCGCCGCGCAGCGAGTACGCGCGTGTGGCGAAGGAGCTCGGCACCGACCGTCCGATGCCCGTGCAGTACGCGGTGTTCCTCGGCCACGTGCTGAAAGGCGACTTCGGCCGCTCGATTCACTTTCGCGAGCCAGCGATGCGCGTCGCGCTGGGCTATCTGCCGGCCACCGTTCAGCTCGGACTCACGGCGTTCGCGCTGGCGGTCCTGGTGGCCGTGCCCGTCGGCGTCGTCTCCGCGGTGCGGCGCAACACGGCGGTGGACCACGCGGCGATGGGGCTGGCGCTCGTCGGGCAGTCGGCGCCGACCTTCTTTCTCGGCATCCTGTTCATCCTCGTGCTCTCCCTGAAGGCGGGTCTCTTGCCGACGTCCGGGCGCGGCGACTGGACCCATCTCGTGCTGCCCGCGCTGACGCTGGGCGCGTTCTCCATGGCGTCGATCGCGCGGCTCACGCGCTCGGCGCTCCTCGAGGTGCTGCGCCAGGACTACGTCCGCACCGCGCGCGCCAAGGGGCTGCGCGAGTGGCGCGTCGTCGCCAAGCACGCGTTTCGCAACGCCGCCATTCCCGTCCTGACGATCACAGGTCTGCAGCTCGGCACCCTGCTCGGCGCTTCAGTGGTGACGGAGACGGTCTTCGCGTGGCCCGGCCTGGGCCGGCTCGCGATCCATTCGATCTACAACCGCGACTATCCGATCGTGCAGTGCGTCGTGTTCCTCTCCGCGCTCGTGTTCATCGTGATCAACTTCGCGATCGATCTCGTCTATGGCCTCCTCGATCCCCGTATCCGTCTCCGCTGAGGCGCTGCCGGCGGACGCCCTCAGCGGCGGCCGTGTCGCGCGGCGCACGCGGCGACTCGTGGCGGCCGGTGCCGGCTTCGTGTTGTTGCTCGCGGTCATGGCCGTGACCGCGCCGTGGCTGGCGCCGCAGGATCCCATTCGGCAGTCGCTGCGCGCGCGCCTGGCCGCGCCCACCCTCGCCGCGGCCGATGGACGCGCGCACCTGTTCGGCACCGACCACCTCGGGCGCGACGTGCTGTCGCGCACGATCTTCGGCGCGCGCGTGTCGCTCGTCGTCGGCTTCGCCGCGGTGGTGGTGGGCAGCCTCGTCGGGGCCGCCCTCGGCATCCTGGCCGGCTACCGCGCCGGCTGGACCGACACGGTGATCATGACCGTCGCCGATGCCCAGCTCGCGTTCCCGTTCGTCCTGCTCGCCATCGGGATCATCGGCGTGCTGGGACCGAGCTTTCCGACGCTCGTGGTCGTCATCGGGCTTTCGGGCTGGGTCGACTACGCGCGCGTGCTGCGCTCGCAGGTCCTCGTGCTGCGCTCGCGCGAGTTCGTGGACGCGATCCATGCGCTCGGCGGCGCCGTGCCCCGGATCGTGGCGCGTCACATCCTGCCCAACGTGCTCTCGACGCTCGTCGTGATCGGCACGCTGCAGCTCGCGCGGGCGATCGTGCTCGAGGCGACGCTCTCGTTCCTCGGCCTCGGGATCCAGCCGCCGACGCCGTCGTGGGGCGGCATGATCCAGGAGGGTCGCGAGTACCTCGACTCCGCGTGGTGGATCTCGATCTTTCCGGGGTGTCTGCTGCTGATGACCTCCCTCGTCGTGAGCCGCAGCGGCGACTGGCTGCGCGATTTGTTGGACCCGACGCTGCGAAGTGAGTAGTCTGGGAACGGGGCATGCGCATCCTCGTGGTCGACGACTCGTCCCCGCACCGCCGGATGCTCACGGCCATCTTCGGCCACGCCGGTCATACGGTGCTCACCGCCCCCGACGGCGAAGCGGCGCTGGTCCTCCTCGAGGGCGAGCGTGTGGACGCCGTCGTCTCCGACGTTCGGATGCCGAAGCTCGACGGCTTTCAGCTCTGCCGCGCCATCCGGCGCGACCGGCGCTGGGAGCGGCTGCCGTTCATCTTCTATAGCAGCGTCTTCATCGGCGGGCCCGCGCGCGACCTCGGCCGCGACGTCGGCGCCACCGCCTACCTGGACGCCAAGGACATCACGCCGCAGCAGATGGCCGCCGAGCTCGAGCGGCTGGTCGAGCGCCACGTGCGCGCCGAATACGACGCCACGCTGGTGCGTCTGCTGGACGACGTCGATTTCGCGCGGCGCTATCACCAGGTCGTGCTCGACTCGCTGCACGGCGCCGGCAAGGACGACATGCGCGAGCTCGTCGCCGAGAGCAAGCGCGCACTCGACTCGGTGCTGTCGCGGCTGGATCACGAGCGGCAGACACTGAGCGACCGCGCGGACCGCAAGGTCGAGGCGGCGGAGCTGGCGCTCTTGAAGGAGCTGGCGGAGTTTCTCGGCGACCGCATCAACAATCCGCTCGCCGTCATCATGGCCAGCGCGCAGCTGCTCGAGCTGCGCGCGCCCAGCGACGCGACGAGCGAGGCCGCCGAGCGCATCAAGACCGCGGTGAGCAAGATCAACGCGGTCGTGCGCGAGATCGCTTCGAAGAGCGAACGCTAGGAAAACACCCGCGCGAGGGCGAGCGCCGCGCCGCCGGCCACCACTGAGGCGATCTGTCCCGCGGTGTTGGCGCCGGCCGCGTGCATGATCAGGTGATTGTGCGGGTTGGCCTCGAGGCCGACCTTCTGCACGACGCGCGCGCACATCGGGAATGCCGAAATTCCGGCCGCGCCGATCAAGGGATTGACCTTCCGGCCGGACGCCACGTACATCACCTTGCCGAACAACACGCCGGCGGCGGTGCCGATGGCGAATGCCAGCACGCCCATGACGTAGATCATCAGCGTCTCCGCGCGGAGAAAGTCCGCCGCCGACATCATGCCGCCCACGGCGAGACCCAGAAGGATGGTGATGATGTTGATCAGCTCGTTTTGGGCCGCCTGCGAGAGCCGCTCCAGCACCCCTGACTCGCGCAGGAGGTTGCCGAACATCAGCGTGCCGATCAGCGGCGTCGCCTTGGGCGCGACCAGCCCGGTGATGAGGATCGTGACGACCGGAAACAGCACGCGCGTGCGACGCGACACCCGGCGCACGCGCGCGGGCATCACCAGGCGGCGCTCGGCGCGCGTGGTGAGCGCGCGCATGATCGGCGGCTGAATGATCGGCACCAGCGCCATGTACGAATAGGCCGCCACGACGATGGCCGCGGCGTACTTGGTGCCCAGCACGGTCGCCACGTAGATCGACGTCGGCCCGTCGGCGGAGCCGATGATGCCAATGGCCACCGCATCCTCGAAGCTGAAGTCGAACAGGCGCAGCGCCCCGTCGCCGAGGAAGTAGGCGAGGAAGAACGTCCCGAAGATTCCGAACTGCGCGGCCGCGCCCAGGAGGACCGTGTAGGGCCGCTCGAGGAGCGAGCCGAAATCGATCATGGCGCCGACGCCGATGAAGACGAGGAGCGGAAAGAGCTCCGTGTCGATACCGGCCCGGCGCAACACCTCGAGGAACCCGCCGGGCTCGGTGAGCCCGCCGAGCGGAACGTTCGCCAGCAGGATGCCGGTGCCGATGGGCACGAGAAGCATCGGCTCGATCTCGCGCGCGATGCCCAGGTAGATCAACAGCCCGCCGAGGCCGAGCATGATCGCGGCCGGCCAGGTCAGGGCGAGCACGCCGAGCAGCTCGCCCTCAGGCATCGGGAGGCAGCCAGCGATTGAGGACAGTGATGACGGCGATGAGAAGACCGAGCGTGGCGAAAACCATGGCCATGCCGGAGAGCACGAACCCGAGCGCGTTGAGCACGCGGAGCTAGCTCTCGATGACGGCCAGCACGTCTCCCGCCTCGACAGCCTGTCCTGGCGCGACGCGGAGCGCCTTCACCGTGCCGCCGACAGGGGCCACGATCGGCAGCTCCATCTTGAGGGCCTCGAGGATGCAGATCTTGTCGCCCTCGGCGATGCGCTTGCCCGCCTCGGCGTGCACTCTCAGAACCTTGCCAGGTGCCGGCGACTCCACGATTTCTTCAGCCACGCCGTCCTCGCTCCTCTCGCGTTGGGACACACCCTGGGCCGCCGGTGGGGCGCGGCCGCCGTGGTATTGTGGCACGCTTTCAGGCCGTACGGAGGTCGAGCGCATGCACTTCGAGTTGTCCGATGAGCTCAAGACGCTGGCGCACCTGGCGCGCGAGTTCGCCGCCGAGAAAATCACGCCGTTCGTGGCCCAGTGGGATCGCGAGCACTACTTCCCGTACGCGGAAGTCGTCAAGCCGATGGGCGAGCTGGGCTTCCTGGGCACGGTCATCCCCGAGGAGTACGGCGGCAACGACATGGGCTGGCTCGCGACGATGATCATCTCGGAAGAGATCGCGCGCGCGTGCAGCTCGCTGCGCGTGCAGATCAACATGGAGACGGTCGGCTGCGCGTATCCCATCCTGCGCCACGGCTCGGAGACGCTTCGGCGCAAGTACATCCCCAAGCTCGTGAGCGGCGAGTACCTCGGCGGGTTCGCGATCACCGAAGCGACTGCCGGGTCCGACGTCCTGGCCATGAAGTCGCGCGCCGAGGACAAAGGCGACCACTGGCTGCTCAACGGCTCGAAGGGATGGATCTCCAACGCCAACCTCGCCGACGTCGTTATCTACTACGCGCACACCGAGCGCGAGGGAGCCCGCGGGCGATCGCTGTCCGCGTTCGTCGTCGAGCTGAAGAACGTGGACGGAGTCAGGACGGCGGAGTGGGAGAAGCTGGGCACGCACCTGTCGCCGACCGGCGAGGTGAGTCTCGAGAACGTCCGCATTGCCAAGGAGAACATTCTCGGCAAGCCGGGCGACGGCGCGGGTATCGTCTTCAGCTCGCTCAACAACACGCGGCTGCAGGCGGCGGCGGGAGCGGTCGGTCTCGCTCAGGCCTGCCTGGACCGGGTGACGAAATATTGCAACGAGCGCGAGCAATTCGGTCAGCCGATCGGTCAGTTCCAGATGAACCAGGACATGGTCGCGCAGATGGTGACCGAGATCGAGGCGGCGCGGCTGCTCGTCTACAAGGCCGCCTGGCAGAAGGATCAAGGCAACCTCGGCAACACCCTGGAGGTCGCGCAGGCGAAGTATTTCGCGGGAGAGGTCGTCAACCGTGCCGCGAACTACGCGATGCGGATCCTGGGCGCCTATGGGTACTCGCCCGAGTACGAAGTCGAGCGCTACTACCGCGATGCGCCCACGTACTTCATGGTCGAGGGCTCGGCCAACATCTGCAAGATGATCATCGCGCTCGATCAGCTCGGCTACCGCCGGGCCAATCGCTAGATTGGGGGCCCCGACATGGCCGGTTGAGCAAGTGGGGGCCCCGATATGGCCCCCCACAACCCCCACACGCTCGGGGCGCCCCGGGGAACCCGGGACGCCCCTCGATCCTAGGAGGTCCCATGCGGGCGTATTTCGAGAAAATGGATCCGCTCGGCACGCCGCTCAGGCCGGCGGACGTGGCGGAGATGGCTGGCAACCGCGAGGCGATCGCCGCGTTCCTGGCCGAGCTGCAGGCCGAGGTGGCCCGCGTGAAGGGCGCGGGCGTGCCGGCCGCAAAGATCCACGAGCGGGGCGAGATGACGGTCTGGGACCGGATCGACTACCTGGTCGACCGCGGCACGTTCCATCCGCTGCACACGCTCTACAACCCGCGCGACAACGACGAAGGCGCGACGGGCGTGGTGGATGGCCTCGCCCGCATCGCCGGCAAGTGGTGCGTGCTGATCGGCTTCGACAACAAGGTGCTGGCGGGCGCGTGGATCGCCGGGCAAGCCGAGAACCAGCTGCGCGTCACCGATCTCGCCAGGCGTCTGCGCGTGCCCCTCGTCTGGCTGGTCAACTGCTCGGGCGTGAAGCTCACCGAGCAGGATGAGGTCTACGCCGATCGCCGTGGCAACGGCACCACGTTCTTCCGGCACGCCGAGCTCGCCAAGCTCGGCGTACCGATCCTGGCCGGCATCTACGGCACGAATCCCGCCGGTGGCGGCTACCAGAGCATCAGCCCCACCGTGCTGTTCGCGCACAAGAACGCCAACATGGCCGTCGGCGGCGGCGGGATCGTCAGCGGCATGGCGCCCAAGGGCGGCTTCGACGAGGCGGGCGCTGAGCAGATCATCGAGGCGACGCGCCGCTTCAAGGACGTCCCGCCCGGCAGCGCGCGCATTCACCACGACGTCACCGGCTTCTTCAAGCGCGTCTTCGACAAGGAGACCGAGGTCCTCGACGCGCTCAAGGCGTGCATGGCGCAGATGCCGGCGTATGACGCGACGTTCTTTCGTGTTGCCGCGCCCGCGGAGCCGAAGTATCCCGTGTCCGAGCTCACCTCGATCGTGCCGCTCAACCAGAAAGCCGTCTACAGTCTCGAGGACGTGCTGGCGCGGCTCGTCGACGGCAGCGAGCACCTCGAGTTCCGGCCCGGGTTCGGCCCCGAGGTTTACACCGGTCTGGTGAAGCTCGACGGACTGCTGGTGGGCGTCATCGGCAATCGGCAGGGACTGCTCGGGCGCGCGTACCCCGAATACACGACCGACTACATCGGCATCGGCGGCAAGCTCTACCGCCAGGGCCTGATCAAGATGAGCGAGTTCGTCACGCATTGCGGTCGCGACCGCGTGCCGATCGTGTGGTTCCAGGACACGACGGGGATCGACGTCGGTGACACGGCGGAGAAGGCTGAACTGCTCGGCCTCGGCCAGAGCCTGATCTATTCCATCGAGCAGACCGGGGTACCGATGATGCTGGTCGTGCTGCGCAAGGGCACCGCCGCCGCGCACTACGTCATGGGCGGCCCGACGGCCAACAACCACAACGCGTTCACGCTCGGCACGCCCTCCACGGAAATCGTCGTGATGCACGGCGAGACGGCGGCGGTCGCGTCGTACTCGCGCCGCCTCGTAAGAGAGAAGGACGCGGGACGGCCGGTCGCGCCGGTGATCGAGCAGATGAACGCCTTGGCCCGGCAGTATCAGGACGAGTCGCGGCCGATTCACTGCGCCGTGCGTGGATTCGTGGACGAGGTCGTGCCCTACGACGAGCTCCGCCGTTACCTCCTCGCATTCGCCGGCTGCGTCTATCAGAACCCGGCGTCGATCTGCGCGCCGCACCACATGCTTCTGCCGCGGCTGATCCGGTCGCAGGTGGTCCGCGGCGAAGAGCGGCCGGCGAAGGCCCGCTGACTAGGAGAGCCGGACAGGATTGAAGTCCGTGTCGTAGTCGTAGGTGTCGATGCCCTCGCGTGCCTTGAGCCAGCCGACCGCCGCGTAGGTGAGCGGCGTCGCCGCCGCCTCGTAGAGCACCTTGAACACCCACTGCCCAGCGACGATCCCCCCGAGCACGCCCGCCGGCACCGTGCCCGCGAATGCCAGCGTGACGAAGACGCCGCTGTCGAGCGCCTGGCCGACCACCGTCGAGCCGATCGTGCGCAGCCAGAGCCAGCGCCCGCGCGTGGCGACCTTGAGCTTGGCGAGCACGAACGAGTTCGCGAACTCACCGACGAGATAGGCAACGAACGAGGCGGCCACGATACGCGGCGTGTGGCCGAGGATCTCCGCGTAGGCCGCGTCGCCCTTCCAGAACGGCGCCGGCGGCAGCTGTCCGCCGACCCAGATCGCGGCGACCATCAGCGCGTTGCACGCGAAGCCCAGCCAGATCACGCGCCGCGCCGCCGCGTAGCCCCACACTTCGGTGAGAACGTCGCCGACGACGTACGAGATCGGAAAGATCACGATGCCGGCCGTGAGCACCACGCCCCTCACGACGATCAGCTTGGCGGCGATCGTGTTCGCCGTGAGCAGGCACGTGACGAACAGCGCCGCACACGCCACGAATCGCCAACTCATGGCGTTCGATAATACACTGGCCCTCATGAAGCGGGCCGTCGTGCTTCTGAGCGGCGGCGTCGACTCGACCACGACGCTGGCCGTCGCGCGCGAGCGCGGATTCGAGACGTACGCGCTGACGTTCGACTACGGCCAGCGTCATGCCGCCGAGGTCGACGCGGCGAAGCGCGTCGCGCGAGCGCTCAGCGCCACGCGCCACGAGATCCTCGTCATCGACCTTCGCGTCTTCGGCGGCTCGGCGCTCACCGCGGACATCCCGCTGCCGAAGGACCGCGTGGCCGACGAGATTCGCCGCGGCATCCCGGTCACCTACGTGCCGGCGCGCAACACGATCTTTCTCTCCTACGCGCTGGCATGGGCGGAGGTGCTCGGGGCGCAGGACATCTTCATCGGCGTCTCGCAGGTGGATTACTCCGGCTATCCCGACTGCCGGCCGGAGTACATCGGCGCCTATGAGCGGATGGCGGGCCTGGCCACGAAGGCCGGCGTCGAGGGACGCCAGAAGCTGAAGATTCACACGCCGCTCATCCATCTACGCAAGGCGGAGATCATCGCGGAGGGCGTCGCGCTCGGCGTGGACTTCTCGCTGACGCTGTCCTGCTACGATCCGGCGCCCGACGGGGCGGCGTGCGGCCACTGCGACGCCTGCGTGCTGCGGAGCCGGGGCTTCGCGGAGGCGGCGGTGCCGGATCCGACGCGCTACCGCGCCGGCTGACTCACTCGCCGGCGAATTTCTGGCTGTTGCCCATCGCGGGCCAGACGTACGCCTGCACGTTGGCGAGCGCCTGGCGGATGTGGTTGCGGTCGTGGTGGACCCATTCTTGAAGGAGGTCGCGCACGCGCAGGAAGCCGACCTTGGGATGCTGGCCGCCGCGGTCCAGATCGGCGGGCGAGAGCCCGCGCACGAGCGCGGCACTGTCCGTGCGCAGCGTCCCCAGCTCGCCGAGCAGCGCGGCGATCGGACGCGCGCAGTCACGCCGCGCGCGCGCGACCTCGTTTTGATCCCAGGCGTGCAGCGCGGGGCGATCGCCGGCGAGAATGATGCGGATGCGTCCGGCAAAGCCACGGCGCTCCGCCTCGATCAGGTGGCCGACGACCTCCTTGGCGCACCACTCGCCGTCGGCCGGATGCCACGCCAGCACGCGCGCGGGCAACGCGCCGAGCTCGGCGGAGAGGGTGGCCATCGCGGCCTGCAGGCACGCGGCGACCTCGGACGGCGTGAGGATCTCGGGTCTGTCGCTCATACGTTGGTCACGATGGCCGACGGCTCTTCGTTGAGCGCGCGCTTGAGCGCCGTGGCCAGCTCGGCGTCGTGCTCGTGAGTCATCGCGAAGATCCGGCACTGCGCGACCTTGCCCGGCAGGTACTTGAGCAGCTCGGTGAGCGGCTCCTGCGACACGCGCTTGGTGGAGGAATCGTAGACGTAGATCTGCCGGTCGCCCATCTGCAGCGGGTTGAGCGGACGCGGGTCCTGCTGCGCCATGTCGATGCGGAACTCGAAATCGCGCAGCCCGGCCGGCAGGAAGGCCTTCACGCGGCGCACGACCTCGTTGGGATCGAGGAAGCTCTGGCCCTTGCGCACCTCGAACTGGTCGAGGATCTCTTCGCCGGCCATGCGCCACTTCAGCTTGCGATCGAGGATGTGCCGCCACTCGGCGCCCAGTCGCCGCTTGTCCTTGGCGCGCGCGTCGGCGTCCAGCGTGTCGTGCCAGCGGCCGACCTCTTCCAGCAGCGTCCACTCGGTGAGATGCAGGTACGGGTGCAGCCCCTGACGCAGGTCGAAGCCGAAGGCGATCTGCATCGTCTCGTTGAAGATCTCTTTGAGGTGCAGGTCGATCCCGCGCGTCGTCCGGTGGTAGTAGACGTTGGTGTACATGTAGAAGCGGGCGTTCAGGAACATGATGAACGCTTGCAGCCCGCCGCGGTCGAGCGTGAGACCCTTTTCGGAGAAGAACGAGTAATAGATGATGCGCTCGATGTCGATGGGGCCGACGGCGACGCCGCACATGTACGCGTCGCGCAGCACGTAGTCCATGTTGTCGGCGGTGAACACGCCCGAGAGTAGCGGCTTGAGGAACTTCAGCCAGCGCGGGTGGTGCGCCTGCGGCTCGGTATAGGACTTGCCCATCAGGTAGCAGATCCACTCGGGATCGATCGCTTCGTCGGCGTTGAAGGCGCCGTTCGGGCTTCGCCGCAGCGCGCGCAGGACGTCGCCCAGCTCCTCGCGGATGATGCGCTGCCCGACGAGCTCGTGGGTGAGGCCGTAGTCGACGAGGAAGTTGTCGTCGAAGAAATGGCCGAACGGGCCGTGGCCGATGTCGTGCAGCAGGCCGGCCATTCGCAGCAGCTCCTCGAGCAGCGGTGCCGACGGCGCCTCCGCGCCGAACACGGCGCGGAGCGACGGATAGAGCTGGTGGGCCAGCCGCCCCGAGAGGTGCATCGCGCCCAACGAGTGCTGGAAGCGGCTGTGCTCGGCGGCGGGAAAGACCCAGCGCGCCGATTGCAGCTGCGGGATCCGCCGCAGCCGCTGGGTCCACGGTGTGTCGATGACGTCCTGCTCGGTCGCCTCGCCGGGAATCCCGCCGGGCCGCGTATAGAGGATGTACTGGTGGATGGGATCCGCGATGAGCCCGCGGCCCTCGTAGGTGTCGGCGGCGCCCTTCATGCCCAGAAGGGTACCGCGGTCAGCGCGGCGTCGCGCGATACAGCGTGTAGCGGTCCATCGAGCGCACGGAGATGACGTGCTCCGCGCCGCCGCGGCGCACGGCCACGGCGATCGTGTCGCCGGCCTGCCGCCGCCACAGACGCTCGTAGAACTCCTCCTGCGTTGCCACGCGTACGCCATCGACACCGACGATGCGGTCGCCGCGGCGGAAGCCCGCCGCGCGTGCCGGGCCGGCATCGTTGAAGCCGTCGACCACGACACCGTCGCTGCTTCCCGTCGTCAGGAGCCCGAGCCATGGCCGCGGCCGGCGGCTGGTGACGCGTCCCGCCGCGATCAGCTCGTCCTTCACGGGCACGAAGGTCTCGATCGGGATCGCGAGATTCACGTGCGGCGGGTCGCCCAACCGCAGCGAGACGACGCCGACCAGTCGGCCATGGTCGTCGACCAGCGCACTGCCGCCCCATGACGAGATCGCCGGGGTGACGATGAACGCGCGGTCGAGCATGTACTCCCACCCCGCCGAGAACCGGCGCACGCCCTCGATGGTGCTCGCCGCGTGCACGAGGTCGTCGTCCTCGTCCATCGCCACGGTGCCTGTCTGCGTGCCCGCAGCGACATCGCGCGAGTCGCCGAAGCTCATTGCCGGCCATGGGCCCGAGCCCTCCAGGCGCACCACCGCGAGGCCCGACTCGAGGTCCAGGCCCATGACGCGCGCGGGCACCAAACGTCCGTCGCGCAGCTGTGCTTCGATGCTCACCGCGTCGACGATCAGATAGTTGACGGTCACGGCATAGCCGCGCGTGTCGAAGATGGCCGCGCTGCCGACGCGACGCGCCCCCAGTCGCTGCGAGGAGGCGGCGTCGGGGTTCGCTTTCACGCGCAGGCCGACGACGGACGACGCCACGCGGCGCACATACGAGGGCAGCGGAGAGACGGCATTGGGCGCGAGGCGCGGCGGCGCGGGGCGCGGCACGGCCAGGGCGGGCAGGGCGAGCGATCCCAGCCCGGCGACGAGCAACAGGGCCGCGAGCGTCGTCCGTAGCCGTCGGATCATGAGGCTCCGTTAGCGGTTGGCGTACTGCCGCTCATACCAGGAACGAAACTCGCCCGACTTCAGCGGGCGCCACCAGGCCTCGTGCTCGCGGTACCAGCGCACGGTCGTCTCGAGCGCGGCCGCGAACGGATGGCGCGGGCTCCAGCCCAGGCGCCGCATCCTCGTCGAGTCCACCGAGTAGCGCCGATCGTGGCCGGGCCGATCGCTCACGCGGCGGATCAGCGCCTCCGTCTTGCCGGTCAAACGCAGGATCTCGTGCGTGAGCACGACGTTTTCGACCTCGTGGCCGCCGCCCACGTTGTACACCTCGCCGTCGCGACCGCGGCGGAGCACCAGGTCGATCGCAGCGCAGTTGTCGAGCACGAAGAGCCAGTCGCGCACGTTGCGGCCGTCGCCGTACAGCGGCAGCGGCTGGTCGTCGAGCGCGTTGGTGATGAACAGCGGAACGACTTTCTCCGGGTACTGGTACGGCCCGAAGTTGTTCGACGAGCGGGTGATCACGACCGGCACGCCGTGGGTGCGCCAGTACGCGAGCGCCAGCAGGTCGCCGCCGGCCTTCGACGCCGAATACGGGTTAGACGGACGCAATGGATCCTGCTCCGTCGACGAGCCCTCGCTGACGCTGCCGTACACCTCGTCCGTGCTGATGTGCAGCAAGCGCGGGATCCGGAGCTCGCGGACCGCCTCCAGCAGCGTCATGACACCGAAGACGTCCGTCTTCAAGAAGGCGTCCGGCTCTACCAATGAGCGGTCGACGTGGGACTCGGCGGCGAAGTTCACGACGGCATCGACACCGCGCAGCACGTCGCGCACGAGCGCGGCGTCGCAGATGTCGCCGTGCACAAACGTGTAACGCGGATCGCGCTGGAGGTCGGCGACGTTCTCCGGGTTGCCGGCGTAGGTCAGCTTGTCGAGATTGACCACGCGGTCGTCCGCATGCTCGCGCAGGACGTGGCGGATGAAGTTGCTGCCAATGAACCCCGCGCCGCCGGTGACCACGAGCTTCATTGGAGCGGGGTCCGCGAGGCCGCCTTGCGCCGAAGGTGGCCTGTTCGAGATGTGTCGTGGCTCGGTTCAACGGCGCCTTCCAACTGCCGCGTTGTTGCCTTCACCTCACCCACGCGTGACGTCCCAGATGTCGGGACCGGCAAAATCCCACGGCAGCCGGCCCTCGTCGCACGTCGCGGGCTCGGGCGAGAAGTGCACGTCGGTGAAGTAGATGATGCTCGCTGTGCGATCGCCGAGATTGCGCAGGCCGTGGGCGACGCCGGGCGGGATCACGAGCAGGCGCGACACGCCGTTGCCGAGCACGATCCGCTGGCGCACGCCCTCCGTTCGCGACGCCTTGCGGACGTCGAGCAGCACGGCGAGCATGCGGTCGCCCGGCGGAACGAACCACACGTCGGTCTGGCGCGCGTGCAGGTGGAAGGCCTTGATCGTGCCGGGCGCCATCTCGCTGAAGTTCACCTGGCGCACGACGAAGTCATCGAGTGCCGCCATGCGCCCGTCGGTCATGCGCGCCAGCTCGGTCATGGCGCCGCCGTCGTCGGCGTGGCGCGTGAGGTCGATCACGCGCACGCCCTCGATGCGCGCCGCACCGCCGTAGCTCTGCACGTGAAACGCGCGCTTGGCCTCGGGAGAGAATTCCATCGCTACACGACTCGGGGCGCGGGCGAGAGCATCGGCCTCAGACGTCGTCGACGATGCGGCGCAGGTACTCGCCGTACGAGTTGTCGCGCATCGGCGCCGCCAGCCGCAGCACGTCGGAGGCGGTGATGTAGCCCATGCGGAACGCGATCTCCTCCACGCAGGCGACCATCAGCCCCTGCCGCTCTTCGAGCGTCTGGATGAAGCTCGAGGCCTGCAGCAGCGCCTCGTGCGTGCCGGTGTCGAGCCACGCGATGCCGCGGCCGAGGCGCTCGACGTGCAGCTCGTTGGTTTTCAGATACGCGAGGTTCACGTCGGTGATCTCAAGCTCGCCGCGCTTGGACGGCTTGAGCGCGGCGGCGATATCGACCACGCGGCCGTCGTAGAAGTAGAGCCCGGTGACCGCCCACGGCGAGCGGGGCTTGAGCGGCTTTTCCTCGAGCCCCACCGCCCGACCGGCGTCGTCGAACTCGACCACGCCGTAGCGCTGCGGATCGCGCACCCAGTACGCGAAGACCGTGGCACCGCGCGGGCGCGCCGCCGCGCGCTGGATCGATTCGGGAAAGCCGTGGCCGTAGAAGACGTTGTCGCCGAGCGCCAGCGCCACGCGGCCGTCGCCGATGAACTCGCGGCCGATGATGAAGGCCTGCGCCAGCCCGTCGGGGCTCGGCTGCACCGCGTACTGCACCGTGAGACCGAGGTGACGGCCGTCGCCGAGCAGACGGCGGAACCCGTCGGTGTCTTGCGGCGTGGAGATGACGAGCACATCGCGAATGCCGGCGAGCATGAGCGTCGACAGCGGGTAGTACACCATCGGCTTGTTGTAGATCGGGACGAGCTGCTTGCTCAGCGCCAGCGTGACGGGATAGAGGCGGGTGCCGGAGCCACCGGCGAGGATGATGCCTTTCGTCGTCGGGCTCGCCATGAATCTTTGCGAGTATAGCAGGCGTCACACAACAAACGGAGGTAACATCAGCCCCATGAAAACATTGAGGGACATGCTTGCCGAGGCCCGGCAGGTCGTGCCCGAAGAAGGGCCCGAGGACCTCCAGCGGCGCCTCAAGTCCGACACGCCGCCCGTCGTCATCGACGTGCGCGATCCCGACGAATACCGCGACGGCCACGTCGAGGCGGCTACGAACATCAGCCGAGGCTTCCTCGAGTTCCGCATCGGCGGTGCCGTGAGCGATCCGTCGACACCGGTCGTGCTCTACTGCCAGACGGGTCTGCGCTCGGTGCTGGCCGCCAAGCAGCTCAAAGAGCTCGGCTATCAGAACGTCATCAACCTCGCCGGCGGCTACCAGAAGTGGGCGCAGAGCGGCTTGCCCGTCGTGAAGGACGTGGCGATGACGCCGGACCAGATCCAGCGCTACAGCCGCCACTTCCTGCTGCCGCAGGTCGGCGACAAGGGACAGCGCCGGCTGCTGCGCAGTCGCGTGCTGTTGATCGGCGCCGGCGGACTGGGCTCGCCGACCGCGCTCTACCTCGCGGCCGCGGGCGTCGGCACGCTCGGGCTCATGGACGGCGACGTCGTGGACATCACGAATCTGCAGCGGCAGGTGCTCCACACGACGGCCGACATCGGCAAGCCCAAGGTCGAGTCGGGCACGCGCACGTTGAAGGCGCTGAATCCCGACGTGAACGTGATCCCGCTGCCGACGCGGATCACCGTCGACAACGTGATGGATGTCATCAAGGACTACGACCTCATCGTCGACGGCTCGGACAACTTCGAGACGCGCTATCTCGTCAACGATGCCTGCTACCTCGCGGGCAAGACCAACGTGCACGGCTCGATCTTCCAGTTCGAGGGCATGGCGACGGTCTTCGCGCCGAACGAAGGCCCGTGCTACCGCTGCCTCTATCCGTCACCGCCGCCAGCGGGCCTCGTGCCCAGCTGAAGCGAGGCTGGCGTCCTGGGCGTGCTCCCAGGAGTGATCGGCCTCGTGCAGGCCACCGAAGCCGTGAAGCTGCTGCTGAAGATCGGCGAGCCGCTCGTCGGGCGTCTGCTCACGTATGACGCGCTCGGCATGCGCTTCCGCGAGGTGCGGCTGCGCCGCGATCCGAATTGCCCGCTGTGCGGCACGTCGCCGACCATCACCGACCTGTCGATCCATCGCGCAGGCGGCGAGGCGTGCGCGGCGACGCCGAACGGTCACGCCGTGACGACAGACGCGCCGGCGCCGGCGCGCGCCGGCGGCTGACCGCGCGCCGACCGGCTTACTGGCGTTCGAGGATCAGCAGGAACGACGGCGACGCGGCCATGCGGCCGTAAAGGCGGTCGCCCACGCGCTTGAAGCGTACCTCCACGGGCGGCCCGTCCTCGTAGCGCGCATAGATCTGGTCGCGCGATACCCGATAGTTCATCGGCGTGCCGAGCGCGCCGAAGTACCGCACGGTCTCCGGCACGCCGGTGGCGGCGACGGTGTCGGCGAGCCGCATGCGTCCCGTGCCTCGAGTACCGTTCTGCACGAAGACCATCTCGGCCTCGCTCTCGCGACGCTCACCCCATGAGCCGGTGGCCGTCCAGCGGCCTCGCCAGACGCCCGTCATGTCCATGTTGTCGACCGACGGGTGAGCGGCCGCGGAGAAAGTCGTCGTCGCGGACGTCGTTGGAGCCGGGGCGGAAGCCTGCATCGGCGCTGACGTGCTCGCCGGCGCTGAGGTGGTCGCCGGATCGGTCTGCGTGGAAGCCGTTGAAGGCGTCGCTGTGCTAGCCGGACCGCCTTTGTCGTCCGCCGTCGTCGACGTCGAAGCCGGAATGGTCGTCGTCCCAGACGAGGCGACGACGATCGCCTTCTGATCCGGGACCTCGCGGCCCCACCATGCCTCGCGCTCCGCCGCCTCCGTGTCGCCCGGCTTGATGCTGGCCGCCGTCTTGTGACTCTTGAGGGAGAAGGCCATGTGCTGTGCGGATGCGAAGTGCGCCGGGTTCTCCGACCAGATCCGGAGGGCCCCAACCTGCCAGGCACGCACGCTTGAGCATCCCGACATCGAGAACATCACCGCGGACAAGAGCAGCAGCCACCACTGCAGGCGTTCCATCCGGCGTCCCCCTGGCTGAGCCGGCCCGAGATGAGCCGTGATGCGCCACGAGTGCAAGGCCAAGACCATGCGTGCTCGGCATACGAATTCACGGAGTTGACGAAGCTCGACGTCCTCGGCGTGCCGCTCTGACCGGACCTGCGCGGCCCAAGTGTCCGTTCGGCGAGGTGCTACGCTCGCGCTCATGGCCCGCTCGCTCGGTGCCCGGCTGCCGGCGGCGCTGATCGAGCGCCTCTCACAGCAAGACCTCGCCGCGCGGCTCGGCGTGGCGCTGCCGTTCGTGACCGTCGACGGTCGCGGCCGCCCGCACGCCATGCTGATCAGCTACCTCGAGCTGCGCGCCTACGACTCCGGCACCATCGGCCTCGTCGTGCAGGCCCGCAGCGGCAGCGCGCGCAACCTCGCCGAGCGCGGAACGGGGACGCTGCTGATCATCGAGCCGGATGCCGTGATGTACGTGAAGCTGCGCGCCGTCGACGGCCCGCTCGACGTCGCCGGCGCCGACGAGCTCGGCTACTTCTTGCTGGCCGTGGAGGAGGTCCTGGAAGACGCGGCGGCGGAGTGGGAGAGCGGAATGCGCGTCACTGGCGCGCCGACCTACGCGCCGGCGCCGTCGCTCGACACGTCATGGGCGCGCGCGACGCTGGCGGCGCTGGCGTCGCCCCGTGCTCGCGCCTGACTCACTTCTCCTTCGGCGAGTCCTTGGGACCGTCGTTCGGCGAGTCTTTCGGCGGCTCTTTCGGCCTGGGCGCGGCGTCGCGCTCGGCGCGCACGTCACGTTCCTTGTAGAGCCCGATCGTCACCTCGACCTCGGTCTCGCGGCCCTCACGCAGCAGCACGAGCCGCACGCGCTTGCCGACGGGCGTGGACGAGACGACACGCTGCAGGTCCCGCGGTCCCTCGAGCGGCGTGCCGTCCACGGCGACGAGCACGTCGTCGGCCTTGACGCCGCCCACCGCCGCCGGCTCGCCCGGCATCACGCCGCGGACGAGCACGCCCTTCGCCTCGCGCAGCTTCAACCGCGGGACGTCCTCGTCGGTGACCTCCGCGATGGAGACGCCGAGCCAGCCCCACTCGATCTTGCCCTTCTCGGCGAGCTGCGGAATGAGCAGCTTCACGAGATTCGACGGAATCGCGAAGCCGATCGAGCCGTTGCGCGCGGCCATGCTATTGACGCCGATCACCTGTCCCGCCATGTTGACGAGCGGTCCGCCCGAGTTGCCGGGATTGATTGCCGCGTCGGTCTGGATGAAGTCGAAGCCGGGCGCGGCCACCGTGAGCGGTGCGCCCTTGCGGCTCACGATGCCGAACGAGACCGACTGCTCCAACCCGAAGGGGTGGCCGAGCGCCAGCACGAACTCACCAACCCGCATGCGGTTCGAGTCACCGAGCGGCAAGACCGGAAGCCCGGTGGCATCGATGCGGACCAGCGCCAGGTCGACTCGATTGTCCAGCCCGATCATGCGTCCGCTGAAGCGGCGGCCGTCGGCGAGGCGGACCTGGATCCATTCCGCCTGCTCCACGACGTGCGCGTTCGTCACGATGAGGCCGTTCGAATCGATGATGAAGCCGGAGCCCGTCGAGCGCCTGGGCTCGCCCGGAGTGTCGTCGTCTTTCGGCGCGGCGCCGCCGCGGCGAACGCGCACGTGCACGAGGGCGGGTCGCAGACGATCCGCGAGGTCGGCGAGAAGCTCATTGAAGCGTGTGAGCTCCGGCGCCGCGGCCATCGTCGGCGCCTCCTGCCAGAGCTTCGTCTGATCCGCGCTGGTGCGCGCACAGCCAAGTGGCATCACGGCGAGGGCGAGCAGGGCGATGGCTGCGCGGACGCGTGGGGCCATAACGGCGACCTCCCTATGTCGCGTCAGCAGTATAGCGCGGCTAGCGACTCGCCTCGCGCAGCAGGTGTCCGAGCTCGGGAATCAAAAGCTTTTCCAGCGCCAGTCGGCACGCGCTGGGTGAGCCGGGCAGCGACACGACGATGCGTCGTTTGTGCAGGCCGAGCTGAGCGCGGCTCAGCATGGCGGCCGGTCCGATCTCCTGGAACGAAAGCATGCGAAACAGCTCGCCGAAACCCGGCAGACGCTTGTCGAGCAGCGACTCCACCGCTTCGTACGTCGAGTCGCGCGACGTGATGCCGGTTCCGCCGGTGATGACGACCGCCTGCACGTCGTCCCGCGCGCACGCGTCGCGCACGATCCGCGCGACCTCGACCGGCTCGTCCCGCACGATCCGCGCGTCCACCACCCGGTGACCGGCCGCGGTCAGCAGCTCACGAATCAGCGCGCCGCTCGTGTCCGTGTCCGGCGCCTTCGTATCGGAAACCGTCAGCACGAAGCAGCCGACCGTTTTCGGCGCGGTCTTTTTGTGCTCGTCCGGTGTCGATGTCCGCTCGGTGTTCCTGCCCGCGGCGCTCACGACGTCTCCGACGAATACGCGCGGTCGAGAATCTCGACGAGGTGCAGCACCTCGACCGGCGACCCGGCCTCCCGCAGGCCCTGCTGAATTTGCAATATGCAGCCGGGGTTCGCGGTGACGACGGCGCTGGCGCCGGTGCCGACGACGTGGCGGACCTTGCGACGCAGCAGTCGGCCCGCCATCTCCGGCTGCGTCAGGTTGTAGATGCCGGCCGAGCCGCAGCACCAGTCGGATTCCGGCAGGTCGAAGAGCCGCAGGCCTGGCACCTGCGCCAGCAGCGCGCGCGGCGCGCTCCGGATCTTCTGGCCGTGCACGACGTGACACGGGTCGTGGTACGTCACCGTCATCGGCACCGACGAGAGCGGCCCGCGCAGCGGCGCGCTCGCGAGGAGCTCGCTGACGTCGCGCACGCCGGCGGCGAAACGCCGCGCGCGCTCGGCCCACTCGGGGTCGTCGGCGAGCAGCGTGCCATACGCTTTCATGTGCGCGCCGCAGCCCGACGCATTGACGACGACCGCTTCGACGCCAGCGGCGTCGAACGTGGCGATCGTGCGACGCGCGAGCTCGAGCGCGCCGGCGTGGTCGCCGCTGTGCGCGTGCAGCGCGCCGCAGCAGCCCTGACCTGCCGGCGCCACGACGTCCCAGCCGTTCTTCGCGAGTACGCGCGCCGTCGCCCGGTTGTGCGCGCCGAAAACGACGGACTGCACGCAGCCGGTGAGCATCGCGACGCGCCCGCGCCGCGCACCCTCGGCCGGAGTCAGCTCGGGCAGCGGCGCGCGGTCGCCGGCGGCCGGCAAACGCGGCAGCAGCGCCTCCCACGCCGATAGCGTTCCGGGCAAAAGCCGCGTGACGCCGCTTCCGCGCACGAGCGCCTGCAGACCACTCGCCTGGTAGAAGCGCAGGCCCGCGGCGGCGAACGCCAGCAGTCGCGGCCGGCGCAGCAGCAGACCGAGATTCAGCCAGCGGAATGCGCGGCGTGCCCATCCGCCGGGCTGCTGCCGTTCGATCTCGGCCTTGGCCGCCTCGATCAGGCGGCCGTACGGGACGCCGGCGGGACAGACGGTCTCGCACGCCCGGCAGTCCAGGCACAGCTCGAGATGGCGCACCGTCGGCTCGGAGAGTCCGATGCGTCCCTCCGCGAGCGACTTGATGAGAAAGATCCGTCCGCGCGGGGAGTCCATCTCCGTCCCGAGCTCCGAGAACGTTGGGCAGTACGCGAGACACAGGCCGCAGTGCACGCACTGGTTCACGCCCTCCACGCTGAGACCGTGCAGCGTGAGCGGGCTCGGCGCGGTGGTCGCCGAGGTCTCCACGTCAGATTCCTCCGACGAAGCGACCGGGGTTCAGAAGGTTGTTCGGATCGAGCTGCGCCTTGATGCGCTGCATGAGCCGGCCGGCGGCGCCGGCGTCGTCCCACACCGGCAGCGCCTCCTTCACTGGCAGCGGCGCCCACGTAATGGAGGCGTGACCGCCGCCCGCGCGCGCGGCGGCGCGCCACCGTTCGAGCACCGCCGCGACAGGCGCAGGATCCGCACGGTGCTCCTCCACGCGCAGCGTCGCGGTGACGTGCCCCACCCCCGCGTGCGCGCACCATGCGCTCGCGAGCCCGTGTTCGCGCGCGGTGGCCGCGCCCTGCTCCATCGTGTCGACGACGGCGGCCGGCAGCACGCTGAGCGTCATGATCGCCGCCGGCGCGGCGAACGCGTCGCGCGGCGCCGCGGCCAACGGCTCCCACGTCGACGACGGCAGCCCCACCGGCTTGCCGCCGCCGCATGGAACGACCACGTTCGCCAACTCGGCGACCTGCCAGTCGACCTGCTCGCCGAGCCCATCGAAGCCCACGACGAGCGTGGCCGGCGCCAGCGGCAGGCCGAGTCCTCCACCCGACGCCGTGTCCAGCAGCTCCACCGCGTTCGGGATCAGGTCACTGGTGAGCAGCGCGCGCAGCGCGGCGGCGGCCTCGTCGAAGCGCTCGAAGCGCACCGCGACGAGTCGCTCATCGTCCGGGATCGGCCGCAGCTTCACCGTCGCTTCCACGATCACGCCCAGCGTGCCGTAGGAGCCGATGAAGAGCTTCGGCAGATCGTAGCCCGCGACGTTCTTCACCACCTTGCCGCCGCCGCGCACGATCGCGCCGTCCGCAGTGACTACGGTCACGCCGATGAGCACGTCGCGCGCCGTGCCGTAGAGATGGCGGCGCGGGCCGGACGCGTTGGCGGCGAGCACGCCGCCGAGCGTCGCGCGCGCACCGTCGGGTGGATCGAGCGAGAGCCACTGACCGCGCGAACGCAGTGCTCCCTGCAACGCCCCGAGCGTGATGCCGGCCTGCGCGGTGGCTGTGAGGTCACCCGGCTCGTGTTCGACGACGGCGGCGAGGCGCGTGAGGACCAGGACGAGCCCGGCGCGCGCCGGCGGCACGCCGACGCCGACCGCGCTGCCGCCGCCCCACGGCACGATCGGCACGCCGGCCTCCGCGGCCTGCACGACGACGGCGGCGACTTCCTCCACGCTGCCGGGCAGCACCGCCGCCTCCGGCGTGCGGCCCTCGAGGACGTACGGCGAGCGCTCGACGCCGGTGAGCACGTGCGTGGGGCCGACGATCGCGCGCAGCTTGTCGAGCAGCGGCACGGTGCGCCCGGCGCTAGAAGCGCTGCGCCAGGCCCTGCGTCTCGATGGCGTGCGGGCGGTACGCCACGGGCCCCGTCTCGACGCACGATTTCCGCGTGGGGAACACCTTGCCGGGATTGCAGAGGCCACGCGGGTTGAAGGCCTCCTTGAGCCGGCGCATCAGCTCGAGGTCCGCTGCCGAGAAGATGAACGGCATGAAGTCCGCCTTCTCGAGACCGATCCCGTGCTCGCCGGAGATCGAGCCGCCGACCTCTGCGCACACTTTCATGATTTCCGCGCCGGCGGCGACCACGCGCGCCTCCTCGCCGGGCTTGCGCGGATCGTAGAGGATGTTCGGATGCAGATTGCCGTCGCCTGCGTGGAACACGTTGCCGACGCGCAGCCCGTGCGCCGCGACGATCTCGTTCACGCGCGCGACGACGTACGGCAGCCGCGTGCGCGGGATGACGCCGTCCATCACCATGTACGCGGGCGAGACGCGTCCGTAGGCGCCGAACGCCGACTTGCGGCCTTTCCAGAGCAGCTGCCGCTCGGTCTCGTTGGCCGCGGTGCGCACCTCGCGCGCGCCCGACTCGCGGCACGCGGCGACGATCTGCTCGGCTTGAGCCTCCATGCCGACCACGAGACCGTCTAGCTCGATCAGCAGCGCCGCCGCCGCGTCGCGCGGGTAGCCGCAGCCGAACGCATCCTCGACCGCCTGGATCGTGAGCTGATCGATCATCTCGACGGCTGCCGGCACCAGACCGCGCGCGATGATCGCCGACACGGCGACGGAGGCCTGCTCGATGCGGTCGAAGACCGCGAGCACTGTCTTCACCGCCTGCGGCTTCTTGAGGATCCGCACGACGATCTTCGTCGCGATGCCGAACGTCCCCTCGGAGCCGACGAACACGCCGGCGAGACCGTAGCCGAGCGCGTCGCGGGTCTTGCCGCCGAGCCACACGATCTCGCCGTCGGGCAGGACGACCTCCAGGCCGAGCACGTGATTCACCGTGACGCCGTACTTCAGCGTGTGCGGGCCGCCGGAGTTGGTCGCGATATTGCCGCCGATGGTGCACGCCTGCTGGCTCGACGGATCGGGCGCGTAGTAGAAGCCGCGGGGCCCCACCGCCCACGACAGCTGTAGGTTGACGAGCCCGGGCTCGACGACGGCGATCTGGTTCTCGTAATCCACCTCGAGCACGCGGTTCATGCGCATCATCGAGATGACGAGCCCGCCTTCGGCCGGGAGACAGCCGCCGGCGAGGCCGGTGCCCGCCCCGCGCGCGACGAACGGAATGCCCTCGCGGTTCGCCATCCCCACCACCGCCGCGACCTGTTCGGCGGAAGTCGGGAAGACGACGAAGTCGGCGAGCGCGCGGAACAGCGTGAGTCCGTCAGATTCGTAGACCAGCAGCTCGTCGGGCTCGGACAGCACGCCAGCCGCGCCGACGATCGTCTCGAGCTCGCGGCGCAGCGCGGCCTTGCGGGTTGCGGTCAGCGTGGCCATGGCTGGGCCTGAGTATACCGCCGCGACGTCAGGCGGCGCGGATGGCCAGCACGGGCGGAATCCGCTTGAGATCCGCCACGAAACGCTCCATCTCGACGTGGCGTGCGTCGTCGTCGGGGGCGCGCAGAATCGCCGATGGGTGCACGGTGGCCATCAGGCGCGGCGCCCAACGTGCCGCCACCCACTCCCCGCGCTGCTTGGTCACCCGAAACTTCGGGCCGAGCAGCGCCTGCGCGGCGGTGGCGCCGAGGCACACGAGCGCGACTGGCTTGACGATGTCGAGCTCGGCCTCGAGCCACGGCAGGCACGCGGAGATCTCCAGCTGATTGGGCTTGGCGTGAATGCGCCGCTTGCCCTTGGGCTCCCACTTGAAGTGCTTGACGACGTTGGTGACGTAGACGTCGCTCCGCGTGATGCCCGCGGCCTCGAGCGCGCGATCGAGCACGCGGCCCGCGGGACCGACGAACGGCTTGCCCGCGAGGTCTTCGTCGTTGCCCGGCTGCTCGCCCACCATCATCACGCGCGCGCGCCGCGGTCCTTCGCCGAACACGGTCTGCGTGCCGCGCGTCCACAGATCGCATCCGCGACAGCCGGCCGCGGCCTCGCGAAGCGTTTGGAGCGTGCGGTGTTCGGGCATGAAGTCGGTCGCCGATCCCGTCGAGCGCGCGCGACTCACCGGCACCTCCGTGCGCGCCGCGAGAGCAGCGGAGTGACCCGCAACCCGAGAGATCGTCTGATCACCACGGATCCCATCCTCGCCCTCCCCGGGTGGCTGCGGCACGCCGACGGCTCGACTGAACCGGCGACTGACCGCGCCACTCCGGGAGAACGATTGGAACGAGCAGAGCAAGGCCGATGCCGCCGAGTTAGAGCGCCAGCAGTGTGCGGGCCGCGCCGACGATTGCCGCGGCGTCGATTCCGTAATGGCGGTAGAGATCGTCGCGTGCACCGGACTGGCCGAAGTCTTCGACACCGAGCGCTTGCTGCGGCACCCCGAGCGCGCCGCCGATGAAGCTGAGGCCGTGCGGATGACCGTCGAGCACCGACACGACGGGCACGTCTTCCTCGTCGGCGGTGACGAGCGTCTCGAGCCACGGCCGCGCGGCGCGCAGTCCGCGCGCGAGGCGGTCGGGACTGGTGACGACGAACACGTTGGCGAAGATGCCGTGCGTCGCCAGCTCACGCGCCGCCGCCAGCGCCTCGACGACCATCACGCCCGCGGCGAAGACGTGGACGGTGCGGTCGACCGCGTAGCTCGGATCCTGCCGCGCGTCGCGCAGCCGATAGGCGCCGCGCAGCACCGCGTCGCGGTACGCGTCGGACGGCGGCGGCGCCAGCGACTGGTCGACCGGCCGCGTCGACAGTCGCAGATAGAGACTCTCGCCCTCGCGCCCGGCGATGGCCGCGAGGCCGTCGAGCAGAATCCACTCCACCTCGCGCGCAAACGCGGGCTCGAAATAGGCGACGCCCGGCAGCGCGACGCCGATCGACGGTGTGATCAATGACTGATGCGCGCCACCTTCCGGCGACAGCGTGATTCCCGACGGCGTGGCCGCGACGACGAAGCGCCCGCCCGCATACAGCGCGTGATAAAACGCGTCGAGCCCACGCGGCACGAACGGGTCGTACAGCGTGCCGATCGGCAACAGCGTCGTGCCCGAGAGCTCCGCGCTGAGTCCAAGCGCGCCGAGCAGCAGAAACAAATTGTGCTCGGCGATGCCAAGCTCGATGTGGCGGCCCGCCGGCGATTCGCGCCACGCCATCGCCTGCGGCGTGTCCGCGAAGGGATCGGGCCGCGCGTCGACGGCGTAGACGCCGGTGCGATTGATCCAGCCCGCCAGGTGCGTCGTCACCGCGACGTCGGCCGAGACCGTCACGATTGCGTCGCCCTCGGGCCGGCGCGCGAACGCGCCGAGAACGCGGCCCAGCGCCTCCTGCGTCGAGAGCGCGCCGGCGTAATTCTCGTCGAGCGCGCGCGGGACGCGCGGCGCGACGGCGCGGTCGGGCGGCGTCCAGAGCGGCGGCAAGCGGCGCACGTACGCGGCTTCCGCGCTCTCGGGATCGAAGCCCGCCCACTCGGCGCCGGGCGTGATGCCGAACGCCTCGCGCAGCTCGGTGATCTGTGCCGGGCTCGTGACCATCGTGTGATTGAGCGGATCGCCGGCGAACGGCAAGCCCCAGCCCTTGATCGTGTGGGCGAGGATCACCGCCGGCCGATCGCGCTCGCGCGCCGCCTCGTCGAGGGCGTCGAGGATCGCGGCGAGGTCATGGCCGCCGACGTCGGCGATCAGCGCGGCCAGCTCGCCATCCGGCGTGTCGGCGAGCGCGCGATCGAGATCGGCATCGAGCGCGCCGTCGGCCCGCGAGACGAGCGCCTTGCGCTGAGCGCCCGCGGGCAGACGCAGCAGGCGCTGATAGTCGCGGCCCGGCATGGTCTCCAGGCGGTGTCGCAGGCGCTCACCGCCGGCACGGCCGAATGCCGCCTCGAGCCGCCCGCCCCAGCGGAGCTCGCGCACGCGCCAGCCGTGTGCGCGAAAGAGCGCGCTGAGCTGGCGCGTTCGTGCGTCCGGAACGATGCGATCCAGACTCTGCCGGTTGACGTCGACGATCCAGAGGACGTCGCCGAGCCGCCGCAGCGGCTCCTCGCCTAGCGCCTCCCAGACGTTGCCCTCGTCGAGCTCCGCGTCGCCGACCATGACGATGAAGCGCTCGGGCGCACGCGGCCCGCCGTGATCGACCACGTAGCGCGATGCGAGCGCGCCGAACGTCGTCATGACGGCGCCCAGGCCCATCGAGCCCGTGGCGAGATCGACCACGTCGGGATTCTTGCGGCGGCTCGGGTACGCTTGGAGGCCACCGAACTCGCGCAGCGTCGCCAGTCGCGCGGCGTCGAGTCGTCCGCGCAGAAACTGGATCGCGTACAACGCCGGCGAGGCGTGCGCCTTGGTCGCGACGATGTCGCCCGGACGCAACGCCTTGAAGTAGAGCGCGGTCAGCAGCGAGACCACGGAGGCGGACGAGGCCTGATGGCCGCCGACCTTGATGCCGTCGGCGTTCGGCCGCGCGTTGGCGTGGTGCACCATCCAGGTCGAGAGCCACAGCACACGCCGCTGGATGGACTCAAGGATTTCGAGCTCGGGCTTCGGAACGCCGGCCTGCGCGGGCTTCATCGAGGCTCAAGTATATGCATCTGCTGGCCAATTTTGGCGCGACCGGTGAATTATGGCGCGTTTGGTAATTTTCTCGACACGATCGCTTCGGCTAGAATCGCAAAAGATGGACACGATTCTGGTCATTGACGACGAGCGCAACATCCGCACGCTGGTCTCGCGGGTGCTCGCCCAGGATGACGTCGAGGTCCACACCGCCGGCACGGGCAAGGAGGGTCTTGAGCTCGCCGAGGAGCTGTCTCCAGACGTTTCGCTCGTGGATTTGCGACTGCCCGACATGGATGGCATCCATGTCGTCCGCGAGCTGAAAGCGAAGCATCCGGACAGCGCGGTGATCATGATCACCGCGTTCGGCCACATCGAAAGCGCCGTGGCGGCCATCAAGACCGGCGCGACCGACTATCTCGAAAAGCCCTTCCAACACCTTGAAAAGCTGAGGATTTCTGTCAGCCGTGCGCTGGACGAGGTGAAGGCGCGACGCGAGATCACACGACTGACCAAGCGCGAAGAGGGCAAGTACAAGAGCGATCAGCTCATCGGCGAGTCGGATTCGACCCGGCGGCTCAGGGAAATCATCGGGCAGCTGGCGCGGAGCGAGGCGCACACGATTCTGATCCACGGCGAGAGCGGCACGGGCAAGGAGCTCGTGGCCAAGGGCCTGCATTACGAGAGCGCGAGGCGCAACCTTCCATTCATGGAGGTCAACTGCGCGGCGATCACCGAAACGCTCTTTGAGAGCGAGCTGTTCGGTCACGAAAAAGGCGCCTTTACGGACGCGCGCGCGACCAAGAAGGGCCTGATGGAGCTGGCCGATCGCGGCACGCTCTTCCTCGACGAGGTCGGTGAGATGTCGCCGAACAGCCAGGCCAAGCTGCTGCGCTGCCTGCAAGAGCGCACGCTCAAGCGCGTCGGCGGCACGCGCGACATCAAGGTCGACGTGCGCGTCATTGCGGCGACGAACCGCTCGCTCGAGACGATGGTGAAAGAGGGCAAGTTCCGCGAGGACCTGTTCTACCGGCTCAACGTGATCCCGATCACGATTCCGCCCCTGCGCGACCGCGCCGAGGACATCCTGCCGCTGGCGCGTCACTTCCTCGCCGAGGCGAACCGCACGTTCCACAAGACGATTCGCCGCTTCGCGCCGGAAACCGAGGTCCTGCTCCTCGGCTACGCGTGGCCCGGAAACGTTCGCGAGCTCAAGAATCTCGTCGAGCGGATGGTGATCCTCTCGACCGGGGAGTCGATCGACGTCAATCACCTGCCGCCGCAGTTCTCGCAACTGCCCGAGGGCCGCCCGACCGAAGATGCCGCGCCGACCTCCCGCACCCTGGCAGCGATCGAGCGCTCGTACATCCTCAAGGTCATGCAGCAGGCAAAGGGCAACAAGAGCGAGGCCGCCAAGATCCTCGGCATCACGCGCCAGACCCTCCGAAAGAAGCTCAGCGAAGCGTAGTTTCGCGCCGTTACGGCCGCTGGTCAGTTTCTGGCCACTGCCGCTGTTGCCATCGGGTCCGCCCGGTTAGGAATCACTCGGCATCGGGCGGTCCTCCGTCGGGCCCGACTCCTTTATCAATGCGTTTTCGTGGTCTTACAGAGCAGTGGTGGGTTTGGTACCCCCTTTGCTCCCTCTACCGCGCGACGTAAGCAAATCCAGCGTGAGGAGCGGGCGATGAGATTGGTCGTCAAGAAGTTGGACGTCATTGATCTCGGGCACCTGCAGTCGCTGGTGATCGAGCACATCGATGAAGTCGAGCCTGGACTCACGGTACTGGACTCCCGCCTGCTCCTCGGTCACGCCACGGTCGACGTCGTCGCACTCGATGCGGAGGGCGGGCTCGTACTCGCCAGCGTCGGCTTCAACGCCGACGAGGAGATGCTGCTGAAGGCGGTGGAAACCTACTCGTGGTGCCTCGAATATCCCGAGGCCATCCAGCGCCTGTACCCCGCCGTCGAGGTTTCCGCCGCGCGTCCGCCACGCCTGATGTTCATCGTCGAGCGTCTGCCGGACGCGTTCCATCGCAAGATCAAGCAGCTCGGCTTCTGCGAAGTCGACTGCGTGGAGTTTCGCCATCTGGACGTGAGCGGCACGCCGGCTGCCTACTTCGACACGATCGCGCGGCTGCGGCGCGGTTCGGCCCACGCGGAGTTCCAGCCCGCACCGATCGCGCGGCGCGTGTCCGAGCGTGAGCCGCGGCGCGCGGCCGAGCCGCTCGCCGCCGAGCGCACGTCCGACAAGATCGCAGATCACAGCGACAAGGTGGTGCCGCTCGTGAGCGCGCCGACCAGCGCGCGGGCGACGAGCGTGCGGCTGCAGAAGATGCTGAACGCCAACGGCCCAGGCCACGGCCACGGGGTCGCGTCGGTGATCGACCTGGCCACGCGCACCGCGACGACGGCGCGCGCCGAGAGTCCGCGGGTCGAGGCGCCGCGCGTGGAAGCGCTGCGCGTCGAAGCCCCAGCGCCGCGGGTCGAGGCGGTCCGGGTCGAGCCTGTGAAGGTTGCGACGGCTCGTGTTGAGGCATGCGTCGAGGTCGAGCCGGAGGACGCCGAGCCCACGCTCGCGTTGCCGGCGCTCGAGCTCCCGGCGCTCGAGCTGCCGACGCTCGAGGCTTCGATGCTCGAGGCTTCGACGCTCGAGACTCCGACGATGGAGATGCCGGTGATCGAGACGGCGACGGCGGAGGCGCCGGAAGGTGTTCTCGTCGAGGTCGCCGTCGAGCCGCAGCCCGAGCTCGCGGCCGAGGCCGAAGCATCGCTCACCATCCCGGAACCGATTGCGCGGATGACGCTCCGCGGTGCGATTCCCGTCCCCGCCCCCGTGGCGGTGGCTGAGCCAGCAGCGGCGACCGAGCCGAAACTGTCGCTCGCTGGAATCGCGAACGAACTGCTCGGAGCGCTGACCCCGAAGGGCGCGCCGGAGGCGAAGGCCCCCGTCGTGGAAGAGCCCGCGCCAGTGGCACCGGCGCCGACGCCGTTCAAGCGCGTAGCCAAGCCCGCCGCGCCGGCTGCACAGCCAGCGGCACCGGCCGTGAAGCCCGTAGCGCCAGGCCTGAAGCCGATCACGCCTGACAAGCCCATCGCGCCAGCCCCGAAACCGATCGCCCCGGTGGCCAAGCCTGTGGTCGCCGCGCCGAAGCCGGTCGCGCCGGCCGCCGCCCCGAAGAGCGCGGTCCCGGCGGCGACCACGCCAGCGCCGAAGCCTGCGGTGGCGGCGACGCCGACCGCGGTGAAACCGGCCGCCGCTGCAGCGCCCGCGGCCGCCGCACCCGCCCCGCAGGCCGCGGCGGCGGAGACGCCGGCGCAGAACCTGCCGCAGGAGTTCGAGGGCCTCAAATTCCCGAACGATGGCGTACTCACGCGCCAGTGGATGGAGTTCCTGAACCAAATGGCTTCGAGCAAGTGAGCCAGGGAAAGGCGACCATGACATCCGCCACTGCGCTCCGAGTGCTGGCCGTCGACGACAACTCCTCGCTGCTCCGCTTCCTCGTGTCCGCGTTCACCGCAAGCGGCTGCACCGTGACCGCGGCGCCCACGGCGGAGGAGGCGCTCGACCGGATCGACGCTGACACCTTCGATCTCGTCGTCTCGGACATCAAGATGCCAGGGCTCAGTGGCCTCGACCTGCTGCGCGCAGTCAAAGGCAAGCAGCCGGCCACACCGGTGGTACTCATCACGGGCGCGCCCTCGGTCAATTCCGCCGTCTTCGGACTGCGCCACGGCGCCTACGACTATCTACCGAAACCCTTCTCGATCAAGGAAGTCCAGGGACTGGTCGAGCGCGTGCGTGCCGACCGCGCGAAGTGGAACGGCCAGACGCCGCTGCCGTCGGGACTCGCCGAGGAGCTGCACCGCCGCGAGGCCGGCGTGGAGATGCTGCTACGCATCGGGGACCTCGCCCTGCAGGGCCTCGCTCCCCAGGCCTTCCTCGAGCAGACGCTGCGCCTGGCCACCGAGAGCCTCAAGAACGACGGCGGCGTGCTGCTGCTGCGCGACGAGCACGGCCACTTCACCTCCGCGCAGAGTGGCGCGCCCCCGGTCGTGAGCGAGCTGCTCGGTCTGTTGCAGCTCGGCTTCGATCGCGTGGTCGCCACCGGCGCCCACGAAGCCGTCGCGCTGACGCGACCGGGTCACCGGCTCGACGTCGTAGCTGCCGCCATTCCCGGCGTCGATCGCTGCATGGGCGTGGTGTGCCTGGCCCGCCTGTCCGCGAACGGCGGGTTTCTGCCCGACGAGCGAGACATGCTGCTCGGCTTCGCCCAGACGACCTCGGTCGCGCTTCAGAAGCTCGTACTCCGTGAGAACCTCGAGCGCCACCTGGTCGATACGATCACGGCCTTCGTCAACGCCATCGAATCCAAGGACCCGTACCTCAAGGGACACTCCGCGCGCGTCGCACTCTACGCCGTCGAGATCGCCTCCCTGATGGGGCTCGACGACGAAACGATCCAGGTCGTGAGCCGCGGCGCGATGCTGCACGATTTGGGTAAACTGTCCATCATGGACACGATCCTCCGAAAGCCCGATCGCCTCACCCCGGAGGAGTTCACGATCATCAAGGCGCATCCGGTCGCCGGCGAGCGAATCCTCAAGCCGCTGCGGTTCCTGCATCGCGAGGCCTGCTGCGTGCGGAGTCATCACGAGCGATTCGACGGATCGGGCTATCCCGACGGGCTCAAAGGCGAGGACATTCCGCTCGTCGCGCGGATCGTGACCGTGGCCGACGTGTTCGATGCCGTGACGTCGAACCGCCCGTACCGCACGGCGCTGGCCGTCGAGGCGGCGCGCGAGGAGATCGCGCGGGGCCGCGGCACGCACTTCGACCCGCAGGTCGCCGACGCCTTTGCGAAGATCCCGGTTGAGCGTCTGGTCGAGATCACGCGCTACCATGAGTCGCTCGTGAGCGCACCGCTTCGCACGGCTGACGGCGAGCTGGCGCACGCACGTTGAACCATTCCAAAACGCGAATCCTCATCGTCGATGACGCGGGGCCGGTCGTCGTGCTCTGCGTCAACGTTTTGCAGGCACTCGGGTACGCCGTGAAGGGCGCGAACCGCGGCGAGACCGCGGTGGAGCTTCTCCGCAAGGAGCCATTCGACCTCATGGTTCTCGACTACAAGATGCCGGGCATGACGGGATTCGACGTGTACCACCAGGCGAAGGCGCTGTACCCGGATATCGCGGTCGTGCTCGTGACCGGGCACGGCACGCCGGAAGTCGTGAGCGAAGCCAACCGCCTGGGCTTCGACTCGATCCTGCTCAAGCCGTTCACGTCCGACGAGCTGCGCGGCACCGTGGAGAAGGCGCTCACGGACCGTAAGCAGGGCGCGCGCTGATGCCGTCCGTCGGCGCCGAGACGGGCCACCGCCCCGCCACGGACGGTCCCATAGGAAGCGTGGTGCGGGCGCTGCAGTGGGGCCTCGATCGGATGCTCTCCGTCGGGTATGGCGTCGTCTACGACGCCATCTTCGAGCGCTTCCGGCCGTATCAGGACCTCCAGGCCGAGGTGCTCGAGCTCGTCGAAAAAGGCGCGCCCCCCGATGCGGCGCGCCGCGACGTGCACGTGCTCGACGTCGGCTGCGGTCCCGGCAACTTCACGTTCGTGCTGGCGGAGGCGGGCTTCTCGGCGATCGGCCTGGAGGCGTACGCCGCCCTCGTCGAGCTCGCGCGCGAGAAGCGCCGCGCGAAGCGGCTCGCGAATCTGGCCTTCCGTCACGGTGAGCTCGCGGCGGGCGGGGTCGGCCGCGAGGCCTCGTTCGATGCCGTGGTCAGCATCCACGGCCTGTACGTGCACCCCGAACCGTTGACGCTTCTACGGGAGACGCGGCGCGTCCTCAAGCCCGGCGGCCACGCGGTGTTCGTCAATCCCGCGCGCCCTGTCGGTCACTGGTCGACGTTCCGAGAAATCCAGACGCGTGACGGGATGCAGCCCGCGTTCGCGAGTCTCTTGTGGCTGCTGCCGAACTCGATCTTCGAGCTCGCGCGCAAACGCATCGGGCCGCACTACTGGGACGAGACGCAGTTCGTCGCGAACGTCCAAGCGGCCGGGCTGACGGTGCTCGAGACCCGCCGCACGTTCCTCAACGGTGCCAGCGTGCTCGTCTGGGCGCGCCGGGACGTCGAGCGCACCTGACATGACCCAGCCACCCGCCGGTCCTGAGGCGCTCACGCCGCAGGTCCTCAGCGGGGACGGTGGACGCTTCGGCTCCGTTCGCGCCGCGACCGAGCGGCTGATCGCCATGGGATACGGGCTCAGCTACGACGCGGTCGTGTCAGGATTCCCTCCCTACGAGCGGATGCTCGGCGAGATCTCGACACTCGTGGCCCGCTCGGCGCCTGCCGGTCCGGAGTCGAGCGTGCTGGACGTCTCGTGCGGCACAGGTACCGTCGCGGCCCGCATTGCCGCACTCGGCTACCGCGTGACCGGGGTCGACGCCGTCGCGCACCTGGTGGACGTCGCGCGTGAGCGCTGGGCGGGGCGCGGCCTTGCGCTGACGTTCGACCATCGAGACATCGCGGGCAAGCCGACACCGGTCGACGGCACGTTCGACGTCGTCGTGAGCATGCACACGCTCTACTGGCACCCCCGGCCCGACGCGCTGCTCGCGGCGTGTCGGCGGGCGCTCAAGCCCAACGGCCATGCGATCTTTCTGACCTACGGCCGTCCCGCGAGGGTGCTCTCGACGTTGGGTCAGATCCGCCGGCAAGGCGGCCGCCTCGACGCCCTTCGGGCGCTGCGGTGGCTTCTGCCCACGGCAGTGTTCGAAACGCTCCGGAGCGTCGAACCCCGCTACCTCAGCGAGCCTGATTTCCGGCGAGCGATGACCACGGCCGGCTTCGAAGTCCTCGACCTGCACGAGACGTTTCTGGCGGGCATCAGCCGGATCGCCTGGACCCGCGTCCACCCCTCCATCGCCGGTTAGTTTTCATCCGATCGGTGCCATAGGGCACCTTCCCGCCGAGCAGGAATCATTCAGATTCCGCGGTGGTTCTAGTTCAGATGCCTCGATTTAGGCTTGGTAATACAATGACTTGCAGACGGCATGGAGGTTTGGTACCCCTATTGCTCCTCCCCAGGGCGTCCCCGTAGCGTCGGGGACTGGGCCCCCCACCGGGGGGCGCGACTGGGAGGCGCATCGATGAACACGTGGATTCGTGGGACAGGAATCCTGCTGATGTTGTCGGCAGTCTCAGTACTGAATCCCGGCTACGCCGCCGCACAGCCGCCGCTGCCCGAGTCGGGCGCCGTGCTGTACGAGCTGACCGAGAATCTCAATCTGCGGGCGCTGAAATTCGGCCAGCGCAAGGCGACGTCGCAACTGATGGGCTTGGCCAAGAGCGGAACTCCGCTGTGCCCCGCGTCGCTTGGAGTGGCCTATTGCACGATCAACGCGACCGGCTCAGATAACATCAACGTGCAGACGGGGCTGGGCAACTTCGGCGGCACGTTCACCGTCGTGGCCCAGGGTGACAACCCGATCGACAGCCCCGAGGCCGTGCTCGCACGCGGCCATTTCTCCGGAAAGATGGACTTCTCTCCCGCGCTCGTGAACGGTATCCCGCTGGGTACGGTCACGGGTGAGGTCGGACTCAATGGCAGCCGCCCGGTTCCGTTCACCGGTACGTTCCGGCTGCCGGTCGGCTACCCGGGCTACGCGTGGTACCTGTGCGAAGCCGGCTGGTCCGAGGTGCTTGCGACCGAGCAGGCTCTCGGTTACCCGACGGTCAAGTTCGAAATTTCGTTCCCGTCGTCGAACTAAGGCATGCTCGGCATGGAGGGCGCGCCCCCTCCCGGCTGGTCGGGCAATGTGAGGGGCGAAAACAATGCTGGAACTCCTGGGGAACGTAATCGGAGTGGCTGACTCCCCGCTCGACGCGACCGCAAGCGCGCGGCGCCCGGCGGAGGGCGTTGTCATCTCGCGCGGCACGCGCGTGTATCTCCGTACGTTCACGCCCAGCGACCTGGTCTGGCTCGCCGAGTGGGTCGATGACCCCTTCCTGGAGCGGATGGTCGGCAGCGAGTTCCTGCACGCCTTCAAGCACGACTGGGACAAGGCGCCCGGGTTCCATGAGGCGGTCATGCACGACCCCACCCAGATCGTGCTGATGGTCGAGGCGTATCACGGGTGGAACAAGCCTGTCGGGGTCGTCCGGCTCTTCAACATCCACCTGCTCGAGGGCTACGCGTTCCTCGAGACCATCATCACCGACCGCCGAGCCATGCGTCACGGGTTTGGCGTCGAGGCCGGCAAGCTGATCTCGTACTATGGCGTCGACGTCCTGGGGATTCGCCGGATCGAGGCCAAGGCGTATGCGTACAACGTGCTGAGCATGAACACGCTCCGACGCAACGGCTTCCGACAGGAGGGTGTCCTGCGGCAGGCCGGCTTCGACGGCACGCGGTACTGGGACGTCGTGGTGTTCGGCATCCTGAAGGACGAGATCGAAGCGGTGCGCAAGAGGGACAAGGTCTACCTGCCTCTTGAGCCCGCATAGTCTTCTCCCCCTCGTCGCGTTCTTCCTGAACGTCACCCTGGCCGGGCTGTCGCTGCTGCGCAACCCGGGGAGCCGCCTGAACCGCGTCTTCGCGTACTTCGCCTCGGCCATGGCGCTGTGGAACATCGGCGCCTTCATGCTGCGCACGAGCCCCGACCAGAGCGCGGCGATGTTCGCCGAGGTGGTGATCCACATCGGCGTGCTGATGGTGCCGGCGTTCTGGTACCACTTCGTGCTGATCTTCCTCGACGCGACGACGCGTCACCGCCCCTCGCTGGCGATCGCCTACGCGATCGGGCTCGTGTACAGCGTGATCAACCTCACGGGCTCGTCGCTCTTCATGAAGGGCGTGGTGTGGACGCACTGGGGCTGGGCGCCGGCAACGGGGCCGCTGTACCTGCCGTCGGTCCTGACGTTCTTCTTCTTCATGATCTCGGGATTGCGCCACCTGGTGAAGGCCAACCGCGGCATCGACTCGTCCTTCCGTCGCAACCGCGGCACGCTGATCATGCTGGGCGTTCTGATCAGTCTCGCCGGCGCGTTCATCGACTTCGCGCGCTTCGTGGTAGCGAAGGCCTTGCCCGTCGCCGAGCAGGTCTACCCGATGGGCATCCCCGCGAACATGGTGTTCGCGCTGATGCTCGGCACGTCGATCGTCCGCTATCGACTGTTCGCGGTGGACCTGGCGGTGAAGAAGGCCGCCGTGTATGGCGTCGTCGGCACCGCCGTCACCGCCGTGCTCTTCATCTTCACGCGGGCGATCGAGCGCGCGTTCGATCTCGCCGACATCGATACGATCTGGGTCGTCGTGCCGCTCGGCTTCGTCATCACCGTGCTGTTGACGCCGTGGGGTCAGCACCTCGAGGACCGCATCCACCGGCTGATGTTCAGCAAGCGCAAGGGCTGCTACGAGACGCTGCTGTCACTCAGCAAGCGGATGAGCGCCATCCTCAACTTCAACGAGCTCGTCGACACGCTGGTGCACGGCCTCGTGCGCGGCATCCCGGTCACGCACGCCACGCTGATGATCTACGAGGCCGGCAGCAACAGCTTTACGACCTATCGCGAGGAGACGACGCTCGAAGAAGGCTCCGGCATCGAGTCCATCCGCGCCGACAGCCCCATCGTGCAGTGGCTGACGCGCACCGAAGGGCTCCTCGTCAAGGAAGAGGCCAAGCTCAACCCGCGCATCGCGAAGTATTTCGAGACGGCCGAGGGTGAGCTGGAGGCGATCAAGGCGTCGCTGATCGTGCCGCTGAAGATCGAGAACAAGCTCAACGGGATCTTGCTGCTCGGCGAAAAGCTGTCGGGCGAGATCTTCGACGCCCAGGAGCTCGACGTCCTGTCGCTCCTCGCCGTGCAGGCGGCCATCTCGCTGGAGAACGCGCGGCTGTACGAGGGACTGTCGACGTCCAACGTGCGTCTCATGGAGGCCAGCCGGCTGAAGTCGCAGTTCCTCGCGAACATGTCGCACGAGCTGCGCACGCCGCTGAACTCGATCATCGGCTTCTCCAAGGTCTTGCTCAACCGCCTGGATGGCGAGCTCACCGAGCGCCAGGAGGCGTACATCCGGTCGGTGCACAACTCCAGCCGTCACCTGCTGGAGCTCATCAACGGCATCCTCGACTTCTCCCGCATCGAGGCGGGCCGGCTGGAGGTGCGTGCCGAGCGCGTCGACATGCTGAGCCTCGTCGACGAGTGCATCGAGTCGTCGCTGCCTCTCGTGCGCGACAAGCGGCTCAAGATCGAGAAGGACGTGCCCCTCGATCTGCCCGAGGTGCCGGCCGATCGCACGCGGATCAAGCAGGTGTTGCTCAATCTCCTGTCCAACGCGATCAAGTTCACGGCATCGGGCAAGATCCTCGTGCAGGTGCGCCGCGAGACGGAGGCACTGCACGTGTCCGTGGCCGACACCGGCATCGGCATCTCGACCGGCGACCTGGCGCGGCTGTTCGAGCCGTTCCAGCGTCTCGACAATCCCCTGGCGCAGCAGGCCGACGGCACCGGGCTCGGCCTGGCCATCAGCAAGAAGTTCGTCGAGCTGCATCGGGGCCGCATCTGGGCGGAGAGCCGCGAAAGCCAGGGCTCGACCTTTCACTTCACGCTGCCGCTGGGCGCGGCGGCGAGCTAGGGGATGACATGCCCTCACCGCTGAGGAAGGACGGCACTCGAACGAAGATCCTCCACGTGGAGGACAATCCGGAGAACCGGATGCTAGTTCGCGCCATCCTCGAGGCCGAGGGCTATACGATCATCGACGCCGAGGACGGGCTGGCGGGTATCGAGGCCGCGATCCGCGAAGAACCCGCGCTCATCCTGCTCGACGTGAACCTGCCGGCGGTGGACGGCTACGAGGTCGTCTCGATCATCAAGTCGTTCCCGGCCTTCGCCACGACGCCCGTCATCGCGGTGACGGCCTACGCCATGGAGGGCGACCGGCAACGCACCCTGGTGGCCGGCTGCGACGGCTACATCCAGAAGCCGATCGACGTCGACACCTTCCCGCGTCAGGTCGGCGAGTTCCTGCACGGCAAGCGCGAGCGCGTGGAGGAGCGCGAGGAGGGCATGTACCTGCGCGAGCTGAATCAGCGGCTCGTCTACCGCCTCGTCAATCAGGTCGAGGAGCTCAAGCGCCTCAACCATCATTTCGTGCGGCGCGCCAGCCAGCTGGCCGACCTGCACCGCGCGGTGCAGGACATCACCTCCGAGCTCGGGGCGCAGGGGATGCTCGAGCAGCTGTTGCCAAACCTGGCGCGTGCCCTGGGCACCACGCACCTGGCCGTCGACATCACCGACGTCGACGTGCACGTCGAGGTCGCCGGCCACGCACCCACCCAGCGGCCGCGCAGCGTGCTCGCCAGCCGGGGCGTCGCCCCGGCGGACGATTGGACCGAGACCGAGTGGCGACTGCCGCTGGCCGTGCGCGGACGTCCGCTCGGCCAGATGACGGCCCGCCTGGTGCTGCCGCCGGGCGCCAAGGCCGACGAGGAGCAGCTGCTCAACATCGTCGCGCACCAGGTGGCGATCGCCGTCGAGAACGCACGCCTGTACGACGGCGTGCTGCGGCGCGCGGCCGAGCAGGCGAGCCTGGTCGAGGCGGGTCACCTGCTCGCGAGCACGCTGAAGGTCGAAGAGGTTCTGCAGCGCTTCACCGAGCTCGTGCGCACGCGGCTCTCGGTCGACGTCGTCCGGATCTGGCTGCACGAGCGCGACACCGAATACCGGCTGGCGGCGCAGGCGGGGCTCGCGGAGAAGCCCGCGCCCGCGCTCACGCGCTTCGCGCCCGGCGAGGGCGCCGTGGGCTGGATCATGGAGCACCTCACCCCGCTCAGGATGCCGGACCTCCAGGTCGATCCGCGCTTCCGCGAGCGCGCGTGGGCCCAGGCCGAGGGGCTGCTGTCGTTCGTCGGCGTGCCGCTGATGCTCGACGACGTGCCGATCGGCGTGCTGCTCTGCTGGACGCGGCAGCGGCGCGAGTTCACATCGGACGACGTCACCCTGGCCGAGGCGCTGGCGACGTCGGCCGCCGTTGGCATCCGCAACGCGCGGCTGCACGAGGAGACGCAGCTCCGCCTGCGTCACACCGAAACGCTGGTCGCCGTCAGCCAGGCGCTCAGCGCGACGCTCGACCTCACCGAGGTCTTGCGGCGCGCGACGCGCGAGATGGTGCGCGCGCTCGGCGGCGACACGGGTGTCGCGTGGCTGCTCACACACGACCGCAGCCAGTTCGTCCCACTGGTCGGCTATCACATCCCGAAAGACGTCGTCGGCACGCCGCTGGCGGCCTCGCTGCGGATGGACGATCCCGTCATCGAGGCGCTGCGCGTGGCCAAGGGCCCGATCGCCGCCAGCGACAGTCAGAGCGAGGTGTGGAGCAGCATGCCGGCCGCGCAGGCGCTGCCGCACAAGTCGATGCTCATCCAGCCGATCTACTGGAAGGACGAGCTCATCGGCGGCTTCTCGGTGCTGTGGCTCAAGAAGACGCACCGTTTCACGCCCGACGAGCTGCGGCTGGCGGAAGGCATCGCGCTGCAGGGCGCGCTGGCGGTGGAGAATTCGAGGCTGTACGAAGGCGTCAAGGAGCAGATGGCCGAGCTCAAGCGCACGCAGGCGCAGCTCGTGCAGTCCACGAAGCTGGCCGCGATCGGCGAGCTCGCCGCCAACATCGCGCACGAGATCAACAACCCGCTCACCACGGTGCTCGGCTTCGCGTCGTTCCTCACCGAGCGGCTGCCGGCGACGGATCCCATGCGCGAGGAGCTCGGGCTGATCCAGGAAGAGGCCTCACGCGCGCGCGACATCGTGCGCGACCTGCTGCAGTTCAGCCGGCAGCGCGACTTCGCGCCGGAGAGCGCCGACGTCAACACGGTCCTCGAGCAGGTCATCGCGATGGTGCGCCGGCAGGGCGCGCTCAGCGCGATCACCGTCAACGAGCGCTACGCGCGGGACCTTCCCGCCGTGGAGCTCGACGTCTCGCGCATCAAGCAGGTCTTCCTCAACATCATCAACAACGCGGTGTACGTGATGCCCGAGGGCGGCTCACTGACGATCAGCACCGCGGCCGTCAACGGGGGCGTGCGGGTATCGTTCCAGGACAGCGGCCCCGGCATTGCGCCCGAGCACCGCGACCGGATCTTCGACCCGTTCTTCACCACCAAGCCGGAGGTCAGCGGCACCGGTCTCGGCCTGTCGGTGAGCCTGGGCATCGTGCAGAGCCACGGCGGCACGATCGAGGTGGAGACGGAGATCGGCCGCGGCTCGACGTTCACCGTCGCGCTGCCGTTCAGACTCGAGGACGAGTCCGCCGCCGACGGCGTCTAGCGGAGCATCGAGCGCGCGACGCGCGCTGCGCCCAGCAGCGGCATCCTCGGGTTCAGCGCGACTCGCACCGGGATCGTTTCCATCAGCGACGCGAGCCGGCCCTTGTCGCGGAACGCGGCGATGAACTCACCGGCGCGCAGGGCCGGCACGATCCGCGGGGCGATGCCGCCGGCCACCACGACGCCGCCCAGGGCCAGCGCCTTGAGCGCGAGGTTGCCGGCCTCGGCGCCATATACCGAGACGAAGATGCCGAGCGCCATCTCGCACAGGCGATCGCTGCCCTCGCTACCGAGCTCGGTCACCACCGCCGCTGGATCACGCTCGCGCATCAGCGCCGCCGTCTTCGGCGACTCCTTCGCCACGCCGGTGTCGCGCAGGAAGCGATAAACGTTCACGAGGCCGGGCCCGGACAGGATGCGCTCGTACGACACCCGGCCGAAGTCCTTGCGGAGGTGGCGCAGCAGATCGTCTTCGAGGTCCGTCCGCGGGGCGAAATCGGCGTGGCCGCCCTCGGTGGCGATGACGACGCGCGCCGCACCGTCCGCGACGATGATCGCCTCGCCAAGCCCGGTGCCCGCGGCGATCACCGCCACGTTGCGCCCGCCGGGTGTGCCGGCCTGCAGCTGGGCGGCCTCGTCGGCGCCCAGGGCGGTCACGCCGTGCGCCGTGGCCTCCAGGTCGTTGATGAGGCGGACGCGCGCGGAGGGAATCACCTCGGCGAGTCGACGTTCGTCGACGCCCCACGGCAGGTTCGTGGCGACGACACAGCCGTCGACCACCGGGCCGGCGATGCCCACGCACGCCGCCGCGATCGTGACCGGCGTGCGCGAGCGGAGAAAGCCGCCGACGGCGGCCTCGAAGGACGCGAGCTCCTGGCTGGCGAGCGTCTCCTCGGACAGCGGGACGAGATCTTGCGCGCGCGCCTCGAACAGCGCCAGCGTCGTCTTGGTCCCGCCGACGTCGCCGGCCAGGAGCAGCGCTATTTTTGCGTCCCCGCGTAGATGTCCATCACCGTCGCGAGGAACTTCAGCGCCTCGGGCTTCTTGCGCTGGAACGAGTTGCGGCCGATGATCGAGCCGAACCCGCCGCCGTCGCGGATCGCGCGCACCTCGTCGAAGACCTGATCGTCCTTGGCGGCGACGCCGCCCGAGAAGATCACGATGCGCCGGCCGTTGAACGCCGCCTGCACGACGTGGCGCACGCGCTCGGCCAGCGTCCCGATCGGCACCTGGGTGGCCTCGTAGACTTTTTTGGCCGCCGCCTGTTCCAGGTGCGCTGACGGCAGCTTCACCTTGATGATGTGGGCGCCGAGCTGCGCGGCGATGTGCGCGGCGTATGCGGTGACGTCGGCCGCCGTCTCGCCTTCCTTGCTGAGCCCCGAGCCCCGCGGATACGACCAGATCACGACGACGAGACCGTTGGCCTTGGCCTCCTCGGCCATTGCGCGGATCTGCTCGTACATCTCGAGCCGGTGCTCGGAGCCCGGGTAGATCGTGAAGCCGATGGCGACGCAGCCCAGGCGCAGGGCGTCGCGGACGGAGCCGGTGATCGCCTGGTGTGGGTCCTTTTCCTCGAGCAGGACGTCGTGGCTGTTGACCTTCAGGATCAGCGGGACCGCGCCTGCGAACTCACGCGCGCCGGCTTCGAGAAACCCGAGCGGCGCGGCGTACGCGTTGCAGCCGGCCTCGATCGCCAGCTGGAAGTGATAGCGCGGGTCGTACGCCGGAGGATTGACGGCGAAGCTGCGCGCGGGACCGTGCTCCACGCCCTGGTCCACCGGCAGGATCACCAGCCGCCCGGTGCCGGCCAGCCTGCCGGCATTCAGCAGGCGCGCCAGGTTCGTCAGTGTGCCGGGGTTATCGCTGCCGTACCAGGACAGCATCTCTCTCATTCGTTCGCTCATGCGCCTCGCCCTCCCTCGGAAACCCAGCATACCGCGCGTGGACACGCCACTCGCACTTCTGGATCGCTGCTCGGCGAGCGCCCGGTTCGGTTATAGTCGAGGAATTCCGGAGGATTAGCCTGCTCCACTACGCGGCTGCCCGACTGCTCTGGCTGGTGCCGACGCTGCTCGCGATGGCGCTCGTGACGTTTCTCGTCATGCACGCCACGCCGGGCAGCCCGCTCGATCCGGTGGCGGAGGGTGCCAATCCGCTGTCGCCGGAGGCCCAGCGAGCGCTCGCGGCGCACTACGGGCTGGACAAGCCACTCTGGGAGCAGTTCGCGATCTTCATCGGCAAGGCCGTGCGCGGCGACTTCGGCTTTTCGTTCGTCTACAAGACGCGCACCGTGGCTGAGATCCTGCGTGAGACGTTCCCGATCTCGCTCTTTCTCGGCTCGATGGCGCTGGCGCTCGCCATCGCCGGCGGCCTCACGCTCGGCATTCTCGCCGCCGTCTACCAGAACCGAGGCTGGGACTACGTGTCCGTCTCGCTCGCGACGGTCGGCGTCGCCGTGCCCAACTTCGTCCTCGCCGTCTTCTTGATCATCATCTTCTCGTTCATGTTGCCCCTGTTCCCGACCGGCGGCTGGGACTCTCCGCGGGACTGGGTGCTGCCGACCGTCACCCTGGCGCTGGCGCCGATGGGCATCATCGCGCGATTCACGCGGGCCAGCATGCTCGAGGTCATCCGGGCGGACTTCACGCTGACGGCGCGGGCCAAGGGGCTGGCCGAGGGCCCGGTGATCTTCAAGCACGCGCTCAAGAACGCCCTGATCCCGGTGGTGACCCTTCTCGGCCCGCTGTTCGCCGCGGTGGGAACCGGATCGTTCTTCGTGGAGTCGATCTTTCGAGTGCCGGGCATGGGCCGCTTCTTCGTGCTCTCGATGACGGGCCGCGACTACCCGATGATCATGGCGGTCGTCCTGACCTACGGCGTCTTCCTGGCGGTCATGAACCTCATCGTCGACCTCGCCTACGGTGCCCTCGACCCGAGGATCCGCTATTAGCGTCACGGCGGGGCCGCGGCCGCTCGCCGATCCGGACGGCCTGCACGCGCCGAGCCCGGTCGTTGCCGATACGGTGCTCTCCGCCCGGCCCACCAGCCTCTGGCGCGACGGCGTGCGGCGGCTTCGCCGCAACCGGCTCGCGATGGCGGGCGGCGCCGTCATCGTCGTTCTGTGCCTCGTCGCGATCTTCGCCGACGTGCTGGCCCCCCTGCCGTACACGAAGACCAACTTTGGCCGGCTCAACGAGGGACCCTCGCAAAACTATCCGCTGGGCACCGACCAGCTCGGGCGAGACATGCTCTCGCGGATGATCTACGGGGCTCGCGTGTCGATGCTGGTCGGCCTCGGCGCGCAGCTCATCGTCGTCGCGCTCGGCGTGCCGATCGGCGCGCTGTCGGGCTACGTGGGCGGCCGCACCGATCTGTTTCTGACCCGCTTCATCGACGTCATGTACGCGTTCCCGCGGTTGCTGTTCGTCATCCTCGTCATGTCGATGCTCGGCGCCGGCCTCACCAACATCTTCATCGCCATCGGGCTCACCGGCTGGGTCGGCATCGCGCGGCAGACGCGCGCCCAGGTGCTCGCCATCAAGGAAAAGGAGTATGTCGAGGGCGCGCGCGCCCTCGGCTCGCGCTCGGGCCGCCTGCTCTTCCGCCACGTGCTGCCCAACGCGCTCACGCCGATCGTGGTCGCCGTGACGTTCGGCATCCCGGAAGCGATCTTCACCGAGGCGGCGCTGTCGTTCATCGGCGTCGGCATCAACCCGCCCACGCCCTCGTGGGGTCAGATGGTCGGCGAGGGCCAGCAGTACATCCGCTCGTACTGGCATCTGTGCGTGTTCCCGTCGATCGCCATCGCGGTCACCATGCTGGCCTTCACGTTCTTCGGCGACGGCGTCCGCGACGCACTCGATCCGAAAATGAAATGACCGAGAGGAGGGCTCTATGATTCGACCCCAGATCTCCGATACGCAGATGGACCTGCTGGCCTCGCGGCTCGCCGCGGTCGGCGTCGGCCGGCGCGATTTCCTGCGCGTGGCGGCCGGCCTCGCCACGCTGGGCGCCGCCGGCTTCAACGCGCGTCCCGTTTCGGCCGCGCCCAAGCTCGCCGCCGGCGAGAAGCTCGCGAAGGAGCAGCACTTCCGCGTCGGAGGCGGCGGCTGGTGGCAGAACGATCCCTCCAGCCACGACTTCAACAAGGACCTGTACTGCAACGGGGTGCCCTCGCTCTGGGCTGGCCTGATGAAGTTCAACGCCGACTTCCAGCCGGTTCCCTACGTGGCCGAGAAGATCTCGTCCAACGCTGAAGGCTCGGTGTGGACATTCAACATCCGCAAGGACTCCAAGTGGTCGGACGGCAGCCCGTGCACGGCAAAGGACTTCGAATGGTCCTGGAAGCGGCAGATGGATCCCGCGAGCAAGAACCCCTACTCGAGCTACTTCTACGACATCAAGGGCGCCGAGGCCTTCAACAAGAGCAAGGTGCCCGACGCCTCGCAGGTCGGTGTGCGAGCGAAGGACGACTGGACGCTCGAGGTCACGCTTGAGGGCCCGCGCGGCTATTTCCCGGTGCTGTCTGCGTATCTGGCCGCGCTGCCCGCCCACCGGCCGTCGGTCGAAAAGCACGGCGACAAGTGGACCGAGGCCGCGAACATCGTCTGCAACGGGCCGTTCACGCTGGAGACGTGGGAGCACAATAAGGTGATGGTGCTCCGCAAGAACAAGCACTTCATCGGCGCGAAGGACGTGACGCTCGAGAAGGTCACCATCCCCATCGTCCCAGTGCAATCCGGGGCGCTGCCGTACGAGAACAACGAACTCGACATGACGTCGCTGCAGACGGGCGACCTCAAGCGGCTGCGTGACGCCGCCGCCACCAAGAGCCAGGTGTTCCGCTATCCGTTCCCTGGCACGTGGTACCTGCTTCCCCAAGTCACGAAGCCGCCGTTCGACAACGTGAAGGTGCGGCGCGCCGTCGCACACGCCATCGATCGCGAGAACGTCGTGCGGGTCGCCGACGGGTTCGCCGTACCGGCGCACGCCATGATCCCGCCCGGCTTCCCCGGGGCGCTCGACGACAAAAAGATCAGGGACATCCAACGCTTCGACCCGAAGGCGGCGATGGCGCAGCTCAAGGGCACGCCGTTCGAGGGCGGCAAGAACTGGCCGAAGATCACGCTCACGATGCGCGAGGAGGGTTACGGCTCCAAACCGCTCGCCGAAGCCGTGCAGGCGGTGTTGCTCGAGCATCTAAACATGAAGACCGAGCTCGAGGTCCTCGAGCAACGCGTCTTCCGAGCCGGACTCTGGAAGAACGATTATCAGTTCGTGTGGATCCGCTGGTTCATGGACTATCCGGACCCGCACAACGAGTACTTCGACACGTTCTACGGCAAGAAGACCGAGGGCAAGCGCCAGGCGTGGACCAACGATGCGTTCGACAAGGAGCTCGAAGCCGGACGCGACACGCGCGATCAGAAGAAGCGCATGACGAACTACGCCAACGCCGAGGAGATCATGCAGACCGACGTCGGCTACATCCCGGTCGCCTGGGTCGCACGCTGGGCCGCCGCAAAGCCGACGGTGCGCGGCCTGGAAAAGAACAAGCAGGGCGAATACGTCGTCGAGGGCAACATCTACTTCGACATGCTGACGCACCTTTATATGGTGGAGCGCGCCTGAGGTGAGCGTCACGCCCGGTCTCATGGCCCGCGTCCTCGCGGCGCGCGGCCGTGAGACCGGATGTTGTCAGCCGCACATGCCACCGGGTTCTCGTCGCTGAAGACGCTCGCCGTCCGCCTTCTGCCCGGCGCCCTCCTGATGGCGGCGACCGTGGCCCTGCTCGTCGTTCCCGCGCTGGCGCCGGTCGCGAGCTCCCTGCTCCCCGCATACCCGCTCGTCGCCTTTCTCGCCGGCGCGCTGCTCGCGTGGCGCTTTCGGCGCTGGCGCGTGCTCGTCGCGACGCTGATGCTGGCCGCCGCCGAGCGCGCGCTCGCCATCACGCTGCCGATGGCCACACCGGCCGCTCACGTCGTAACCGCCGTGGCCTCGGCGGCCCTGCCGCTGAATCTGACCGCGCTCGCGTGGCTGCCCGAGCGCGCGCGTGCCGTCTTTGCCGTCGGAGTCGGGCTCGTCGCCGTCGAGACAGTCGGCACCGCGCTGCTCGCCCAGCCGGAAGCCGCCGCCATCGCCGATGTCCTCACGGAGCCGCTCGATGCCGGCCGGTTGCCGCTGATCGGCATGCTCGCGTTCGCTGCGGCGCTCGGCCTCGCCGGTCTGCGACTGACGATCCGGCCACAAGCTTTGGAGTGCGGGATGTTCTGGGCGCAGATCGGCGCGCTGATCGCGTTCACCGCGGCGACGCCCGCGACGGCATCGATCGCGCTCGCCGGCGCGGGGCTCGTGCTGCTCGTGTCGCTGGTCGAGACGTCGCACGCGATCGCGTACGGCGACGAGCTGACCGGGCTGCCGAGCCGCCGCGCATTGAGCGAGACGCTCGGCGGGCTCGAGGGCGCCTACACGATCGCCATGGTCGACATCGATCATTTCAAGGGCTTCAACGATACGTATGGTCACGACGCCGGCGATCAACTGCTGCGCATGGTCGGCGCGCGGCTGGCGGAGGTGGGCGGCGGTGGACGTCCGTTCCGCTACGGCGGCGAAGAATTCGCGGTGATCTTCACAGACACGCCGCTCGACGACGCGCTGCCGCACCTGGAGGCCTTGCGGAAGTCGATCGAGTCGACCGGCTTCGGGCTGCGCACATCCGATCGCGCGCGGCGGCGTGACGGAGTCTCGCGGGCGACGCGCCCCATGCGCCGTGTGTCGGTGTCGGTATCGATCGGCGCCGCGGAGGCGGGACGGCGCAGCGGCCGCGCGCAGGACGTGCTGGACGCGGCCGATGCCGCGCTCTATCGCGCCAAGCGCGGCGGCCGCAATCGGGTCTGTTCGTAATGGGGGGCCCCGAAATGGCCCCCCAGTTTTAACCGAGCGAAGGGGCTACGCCCCCTCGGACTCCCCGGCCAACGGCTCGTCACGCCCCGGGAAACCCGGGGCGTGCCTCGATTTACCGCTGCAGCGCGCGCCAGATCGATTCAGGCGTCAGCGGCATGTCGAGATGCCGCACACCCAGCGGCGCGAGCGCGTCGACGACCGCGTTCACCACGGCGGGCGGCACGCCGATGTTGCCCGCCTCGCCGAGTCCCTTGGCGCCGAGCGGGTTGCGCGGGGTGAGCGAGTGCGCGTGGTGGATCTCCGCGCGCGGCACCTCGTCGGCACGCGGCACCGCGTAGTCCATCAGCGACCCGGTCAGCACGTGACCGTCGGCGTCGAAGCGCATCGCTTCTGTGGCGATCTGGCCCCACGCCTGCGCCAGCGAGCCGTCGAGCTGGCCGTCGGCGAGCAGCGGGTTGACGATCGCGCCGGCGTCGTCGATCCACACCAGACGCTCGAGGGTGAAGACGCCGGTTTCGCGGTCGATGCGCACGGCCGCCACCACGGCGCCGCCGCTCCAGACCTCGTGCTCCGCCGTCAGCACGTGCGACGCCTCCAGCCTCGGCGCCTCACCGGCGGGGATCGGGTCGCGCCAGGCGAGCCGCGCGACGTCGGCCCAGCGCACGAACCGGTCGGGTACGCCCGCGACGCCGAAGCCGCCCGGGACGAGCCGCACGTCGTCGGCGTGCGCCTCGAGCAATTGCGCGGCGAACGGTCGGGCCTTCGCGACGACGCCGTCCGCGGCGTGCACTAGCGCGCCGCCGCCGAGCGCGGTGCTGCGGCTGCCGAACGTTCCGATGCCGGTGGCGATGGCGGCGGTGTCGCCGTGACGGACGTCGATGGCGTCGGGTTCGACGCCGAGCCGATCGGCCACGATCTGTGCGAACACCGTCTCGTGTCCCTGGCCGTGAGCACTCGAGCCGGTCGCCGCCGTCACGCGGCCGTCGCGCTCAATGCGCACGAGACTGCTCTCCCACCCGAGCCCGGACGGCTCAACGTAGACGGAGACGCCCACGCCGACGAGCTCGCCGCGTCGGCGTCGCTCCGCCTGTGTGCGTCGTAAGCCGGCGTAGTCGGCGGCCTCGAGCACGCGCGCGAGCAGCCCGGGATAGTCGCCGGAGTCGTAGCTCTGTCCCGTCGCCGTCGCGAAAGGAAAGCGCTCCGGCGGCACCAGATTGCGCCGCCGAAGCTCTGTTGGATCGAGCGTCAGCGCGCGTGCGGCCTCGTCGACGAGGCGTTCGATCAAGAACGCCGCCTCGGGGCGCCCCGCGCCGCGATACGGGCCGACCGGCGGTGTGCTCGTGAAGGCGCCGACCGCTTCGATGTCGACGTTGGCGATCGCGTACGGGCCCGGCAGGCATCGCACGTGATTGCGCGGTGTTCCCATCGCCGTGTAGCCGACGCTCGGCCCGAGCGGGCACAGGATCCGCGCGCGCAGGCCGAGGATGCGGCCGTCGGCGTCGACGGCCAGCTCGCCGCGCGCGACCGCGCCGCGGCCATGCTGCGTCGTCAGCATGTCCTCGACGCGGGTCGCGATCCACTTGAGCGGACGTCCAAGCCGCCGCGCGAGCCACGGGATGAGCACCTCCTCGCGGTACGGGCCGCCCTTGACGCCGAACCCGCCGCCGACGTCCGGCGCGATCACACGCACGCGCTCGGGAGGCAGCTTGAGCAAACGCGCGACCTCGTCGCGGATGCGGTGCGGCACCTGCGTCGACGACCAGATCGTGAGCGTGTCGTCGGCCCAGCGGGCGGCGACGCCGCGCGGCTCGAGCGGCACGCCCGCGAGCCGCGTCTGGCGCACGTCGATAGCGACTGTGCGGTGCGCGGACGCGAACGCGCGGGTCGCGTCCCCCGCGCGCACCGGGAAGGTGAAGCAGCGATTGTCGTCGCGGCCGATGACGGGCGGCGCGTCGGGCGCGAGCGCGGCGTCCGGCTCCGCGACGCCCGGCAGCGGCCTCCACTCGGCACGCACGAGCGCGGCCGCGTCGTGCGCCAGCGATGCGGACTCGGCGACGACGATCGCGACCGGTGTGCCCTGGCAGCGAACGACGTCGCCGGCGACGAACATCATCTCCGGCACCACCATGCCGTCGATCCCGCGCATCATCCCGATCGGTGCAAACGTTTCGACGTCGTGGGCGGTGATCACGGCCACGACGCCCGCCGCCTTGCGCGCGGAGTCCACATCCAGCGCGTCGAGCCGCGCGTGCGCGTGCGGGCTGCGCACGAAGGCGCCGTGTGCCACGCCGTGAATGCGGAGGTCGTCGAGAAACCGTCCCTCTCCGCGCAGCAGCGGCGGGTCTTCGCGACGGCGGACGGCGCGGCCGACGTGCGTCAGGCGGCGGAGCTCCGGTGGCGCGGACAGGTCATGGTGGCTGGCGAATTGTACAATCACCGCCATGCGCCGCGCGCGGGGTGGCCTCGTCCTTGGCGCCGCCCTCCTGCTGGCGGCGCCCGCAGCCGTCAGCGGGCAGGTGTTCGTCGCGAGCTCCCCTCGCCAGGATCTCGCCATCGGCCCGCTCTTCGTCGGCGCGACCGCGCCCGCCGAGCTCGCGACACCCGTCAACATCAGCCTGACGTGGAACCTCGTGCACCGTCGCGGCGAGCGACCGTACGCGCAGACCCTTGCGCTCCTCTGGCCCGCGGAGATCGCCGCGCCGACGGCGCGGGGCGACGCCGATCCCGCACTCGTGAACTACGTCGAATCGCGCGGCTTCACCACGACGTCCTCCGGACGCCTGGCGCTGCGTGCGCGCAGTCAGAGCCAGCTCGGCCTGCCAACCCCTGGCGAGGAGCTCTCGACGGCCGCGTCGTTCGTGACGTTCGTGCGCCGCGATGCTCCCCCGCAGGCCGGCTCCGGATCGCTGATCTGGATTCCGGCGACGCCGCATCTCGGCGACGCGCGCTGGGTTTTGAACCTCGCGTTCTCCGCGCGCGGCATGATGGGGCCCAAGCCCGCCACGTGGGTCGAGGACGTCTTCTGGGGCCGCCGCAACTCCCTGGCGCTATCGTGGGGCGACGTCGGCTCGATCGCGTTCTACCCGCTCTATCACGAGTACCGCGATCGCATCGTGCCGCTGGCGCGCGAGTACTCCCGGTTGTTCGTGAACTTTCCCGACGCCGATCACCTGCGCATCGAGGACATTGAGCCGACCGGCGCGGTGAGGCGCGGCAGCCGGCTGCGCGCGGGCACCGAGACCGTGTCCTTGGCGCTCAACACCGTCGACCCGGCCCCGCAGACGCTGAAGGTGCACTACGCGTACTACCGAGGGGTGTTCGCCTGGCGTCCTGTGCTGATTTCGCTGGGGCTGCTCGTGCTCGGCAATCTGGCCGGCCTCGTGATGCTCAGCGGCCAGCTGTCGGGGCTGCTACGCTCGCGCCTGCGCCTCACCCGCCGTGCCGCACAGCCGGAGACCACGCGTCTGACGCCGGAGCGGCTCGCAGAGATTCGCCCCGGCGCGTCGACGTACGACGACGTCGTGCGGCTGTGCGGGGCTCCGCACGAGCAGCATCGGCGCGTCGCCGCGGGCTCGCGGCGGACGCTCGTCTATCGCGCGATAGAGCGCCGGCCCGAGCGTGGCCTCCGCATGGGCTGGATCACCACCGTCCGCCACTGGGATATCGAGCGGCACGAGGTCGAGATCGAGCTGGAGGGCGACCGCGTGCAGGACGTCGTGGTGCACGTCCGCCGCTCGCGCGGGAGCTCGCCGGATTGAGCGTGACGGTCCGACGCCGCCGCACGACGCGTGCGCGGGTACGTTCGCCCCTCGCGACGTGGTTCCCGCGCGCCGCCGCGATGCGCGCGTTCGAGCGCCGCGTGCTCGGCCGGCGCGTCCGCCTGCTGCCGCCGCGCGACGACGCGTGGCGCGCGCTGGCGCCCGGTTTCGCGGCGGCGGTGGCGCTGGCACGCGGCGGTGTGCCGTTCCAGATCGCGCTGGAGCGACGCTACGACCGCTCGGGCGACCCACGCCGGCTGCCGCAAGCCCTCGCGCGCGGCGCGACCGTGTATCTGCCGCAGGTGCATCAGGTGCTGCCGCGCGTGGCGCGCTTGATGGTTGCGCTCCGCGAGCAGCTGCTTGGGCCGCGGCGCGCGGAGACATCGTTCCTCTTCCTCGTCGAGGGCCGCGGGCGCGAGGGCCTGGGCGTCCATCACGACGGCGAGCTCGAGGCCTTCTGGGTTCAGCTGGAGGGCCGCCGCACCGTGACGCTGGGCCCGCCGGTCGCGCCGCGCACTCCGCTTGACCTCGACGCGCGACACGCGCGCGGCCGCGGCTGGCGGACATTCGATCTGCCGCCGGGCTCGCTGCTCTACCTGCCGCCGCGCACGCCGCACGCGGTCGTGTGCCACGGCCGTTCGCTGGCGCTCTCGCTGACGTGGTCGCGGCGGCGCGCCCGCGTCCCGCGCGCCACGTGGGACATCGCCTCGGGGCAAGCGCGCCCCAGGCCGCGCCGCGATCCGCGCTGGCTCTGGACGCAAGTGCCGGTGGACGTCGGTACCCAGGACGCCGCGCGCCGGCGATTCCGCCTCCATACCCCGGAGGGCGCAGCGTGGCTTCCGCAGAGCGCCCGTCCGCTCGCCGCGCGACTGGCCGGCATGCCGACCGTAGCGGCCAGCGAGCCTGCCGCGGCGCCGCTCGTCGCGCTCGGTGTCCTGGCGCCAGAGGATCTTCCGCTCGTCATCGTCCCCGATGCTCCGCGCGCGCTCGACGGCTGGCGATTCGCGTGATCGATCCGCGCCGCCTGCCGTTTTTCTACGGCTGGATCGTCGTCGCCGTGGCCTTCGTCACGATGGGCATCGGCGTCAACACGCGGACCGCGTTCTCGCTGCTGTTTCCGCCGATCCTCGCCGAGTTCGGCTGGGAGCGCGGGCTCACCGCCGCCGCGTTCTCGATCGGGTTTCTCGTGGCCACCGCCTACGTGCCGTTTCTGGGGCTGGCGATGGACCGCTACGGGCCGCGGGTCGTCATTCCGATCGGGCTCGTGATCACCAGCCTGGGGTTGGCACTCGCACCGCTGACGACGCGGCCATGGCATCTGCACGTCACGCTCGGCGCGCTCGTCGGCGGCGGCTCGATCTTCATGACGTACATCGGCCACTCGCTGTTCCTGCCCCACTGGTTCGTCCGCCGGCGCGGCCTCGCGGTCGGGATCGCGTTCTCCGGCGTCGGCATCGGCTCGATGCTGCTGTTTCCGTGGCTGGCGCGACTCATCGAGGCCTCGGGCTGGCGCTCCGCGTGCTGGGCGCTCATGGTGCTGCTGCTCGTGATCCTGCTCCCGCTGAATCTCACGCTGCCGCGCCGGCGTCCCGAGGACGTGGGCCTGGCGCCCGACGGCGACGCCGCGGCGGACGCCGGCGGACGGCACGCCGCCGACAACGTCATCGACCGCGCGTGGGCGTCGGTCGACTGGACGCTCGGCCGCGCAATGCGCACGGCGCGCTTCTGGTGGCTCTTCGTCGGCTTCTTCGCCGCGCTGCTCGTCTGGTACATGATCCAGGCGCACCAGACAAAGTACCTGCTGGACGTCGGCTTCGATCGCGAGCGCGCCGCGTACGCGCTGGGCGCGGTCGGGCTCACCGGCGTCGTCGGGCAGATCGCGCTCGGGTGGCTGTCCGATCGCGTCGGACGCGAGTGGGCGTGGACGCTGGCCGGTCTCGGGTTCGCGATCTGCTACGCAACGCTGCTGGTGCTTCCGGCGCACCCCTCGACGGGTCTGCTCTATCTGATGGTGACCTCGCAGGGATTGCTCGGCTACGGGCTCGCCTCGGTCTTTGGCGCGATCCCAGCCGAGATCTTCCACGGCCGTCACTACGGCACGATCTTTGGGACGCTGACCCTCGGTGCCAACGCGGGCGCCGCGTTTGGCCCGTGGGTCGCCGGCGTGATCTACGACCGTACCGGGTCGTACGCGCTGGCGTGGCTCCTCGCGATCGCCGCGTGCGCAGCGTCGGTTGCGGCGATCTGGCTGGCTGCACCGCGCCGCGTGCGGGTGGTCGCGGGTCGCGTCAGGCCGAAACCAACCGAGGCAGAAGCGCGCTGATCGAGCCGCGCAGCACGACGTCGGCGAGCGAATCCATTTCGGTCGGCTCTGCGTTCAGAATCACCACGCGCGCGCCGGCCTCCTTCGCCACCGGGACGACGCCCGCGATCGGATAGACGGACAGCTTCGTGCCGACCGCGAGCATCAGGTCGCAGCGGCGCGCGGCGGCGCCGGCGCGCTCGAGATCCCGCTGCACCAGCCCCTGTCCGAACGAGATCGTCGCCGATTTCAGAATGCCGCCGCAGCTCCGGCATGGCGGATCCGCCTCGCCCGCTCGCACGCGCGCGAGCGCCCGCTCCATCGGCGCCCGCTCGCCGCAGTCCAGACACACAACTTCGCGCGCGGTGCCGTGGATCTCCACCACGCGATCCGGCGAGGACCCGGCCTTGAGGTGCAGGCCGTCGACGTTTTGCGTGATCAGTGTGTCGAGAATGCCGCGGCGCTCCAGCGCGACCAGCGCGCGATGCCCGTCGTTGGGCTCGCGGTCGTGCATCGGCGACTCCACGCGCGTCCGCCACGCGCGCTTGCGCACCTCCGGATCGGCGACGTAGTGCTGAATGGTGGCCATCTTTTCGGCCTCGGGATTCCGGGTCCACAGTCCCTGTGGGCCGCGAAAGTCCGGAATGCCGGAGTCCGTCGAGATGCCGGCGCCCGTCAGCACGACAATGCGCCGCGCGGCATCGACGAAGCCGCGCGCGGTCGCGAGTGCTTGGTCGAAATCGCTCATGTGGTCGGCGCGGGCTTGTTGGCGAGTCCGATCGCGCGTCCGGCCTGCGGCGGCCGCGGCAACGCGTCGTGCGCGCGCTGGATGTCGACCAGGCGCGCCTGGATCTCCGGGGCCATCGGCGCGGCGCGGCGGGTGTCGCGGCTGACGTGCAGCGACATCAGCTCGTTGGTCGCCGCCAGCCAGCCCTCGTCCGCGTGATACATCGCGTGGATGTAGTGCAGGCGCCTGGCGTCGTGCCCGAGGAGCAGCGTGGTGAAGCGCAGCGGCGTGCCCGCGCGCACCTCGCGATGGTACGTGACGTGCGCCTCGAGGCAGAACGTGGTGACCGCGCGCGCCGCGCGGTGGGCCGCGTCGAGCCCAACCCACGCGAAGAACTCGTCGGTGGCATAGTCGAAGACGACCAGGTAGTAGCCCATGTTCATGTGCTGGTTGTGGTCGATCCACTCGGGCCGCACGACGTCGCGGTATCGGTCGAGGGGCGCGGCGACCTCAGACATCGAGCGTGACGATCTCCGCATCGACCCGCCGCGCGCCGACGCGCAGCGTGGCCACCGAGACGGGCAGGCGAAAGCGCCGCGGCCCCGCGCTGCCCGGATTGAGATAAAGCACGCCGTCGCGCCGCTCCACGCGCGGCTGGTGGGAGTGCCCGGCGATGACGGCGTCGAAGCCCGCCGCCCGAGGATCGAGATCGAGCTCATGCAGATCGTGGAGCACGTAGAGCGACCGTCCGCCGCGCTCGACGACTTCCGTCTCGGCCAGCGCCCGCGCCCACCGCCCCCGGTCGTTGTTGCCGCGCACCGCGACCACGGGCGCCACCGCGCGCAGCGCGTCCAGCACCTCCGGCGCGCCGACGTCGCCCGCGTGCACGATCAGGTCGGCGCCGGCGAGGGCGCGCAGCGCCTCGGGTCGCACGAGACCGTGGGTATCGGAGATCACACCGATGCGTGGCATCGCCGGGCGAGCGTAGGCTATCATGTCGCTCCATGTTCCAGAGAACCCGCGACCTTCGCATCGACAGCTTCCGGCCGCTGCTACCGCCGGCCATCCTGCTGGAGGAGCTTCCGCTCTCGGAGCGCGGCTCGGAGACGGTAAGCCGCGGCCGCGAGGCCGTGGCGCGCGTGCTCAGCGCCGAGGACGATCGGCTCGTCGTCGTCGTCGGCCCCTGCTCGATCCACGACCCGGTGGCGGCCATCGACTACGCGCGGCGGCTCAAGCGCGTCGCCGACGAGCAGGCCGCGGATCTCTGCATCGTCATGCGCGTCTACTTCGAGAAGCCGCGCACGACGGTGGGATGGAAGGGGCTCATCAACGACCCGCGGCTGGACGGCTCGTTCGCGATCAACGAGGGCCTGCGCCTGGCGCGGCGGCTGCTCGTGGACCTCGGCGAGCTCGGCCTGCCGGCCGGCTGCGAGTTCCTGGATCCGATCTCGCCGCAGTACACCGCGGACACCGTCACCTGGGGCGCGATCGGCGCGCGCACGACGGAGAGCCAGGTCCATCGAGAGCTCGCGTCCGGCCTGTCGATGCCGATCGGCTTCAAGAACGGCACCGATGGTGACGTGCAGATCGCGATCGACGCGGTGCGCGCCGGCGCCCACCCGCACCGCTTTCTCGGCGTCACCGAGCAGGGCCTGTGCGCGATCGTCTCCACGCGCGGCAATCCCGACTGCCACGTCATCCTCCGAGGCGGTCAGAGCGGACCGAACCACGACGCGGCGAGTGTGCGCAAGGCGGCCTCGGCGCTCGCCGACGCCGGGCTGCGCGAGCGTCTCATGATCGACTGCAGTCACGGCAACAGCGGCAAGGATCACCGGCGTCAGCCGACGGTCTCGCGCGATATCGCGACGCAAGTGGCGGCCGGCGAGACGGCGATCGTTGGCGTGATGATGGAGAGCTTTCTCGTCGAGGGCCGCCAGGACCTCACGAGCGCCGGCACGCTGCGCTACGGACAGTCGATCACCGACGCGTGCATGGGCTGGGACACGACAGTCGCGGTGCTCGCGGAGCTCGCCCAGGCCGTGCGCGACCGCCGCCGGACACACTGATATTGGGGGCCCCGACATGGCCCCCAGACCCCAACGCTCGCAAGCGCCCCGGCACAGCCGTGGCCTGCTCGTTTCACGTGAGCGGCGCTAAACAGGCCGGGCGCGCCAATACATGTTTCCCAAAAGTGTGAAGGGCGGTGCCAGCGTGCGGCACTGGCGCACATACTGGCGCGCGGCGACCTTGTAAATATTGACCCGATGTATGCATTGAAAGTTACTTCGATACGTAGGCGACGTCTCAGCGCCGCGACCGAACTGCCCCGGATCGGCGGCGCGTAGGCCGGTTCACCGAGCGGAGGCGCAGCACCACCGAGCCGTCGCGTCTCCCACCGAGCGGGGCGCGCCGACCGTTCCGCGACTTGGGCGCGCGCATTGCAGAGTGTCTTGGGTGATGGACGTGCTCGCCGCCAACGTCGCCGCGGACGCGGAGATGACATACGACGCGATCGCGAGATTCCACCGGGACGGCTTCACGACCGTCACCGGGCTCACGACCCGTGAGGACCTGGACCAGGTCGCCCGCTTGCTCGCCGGTCTGTACAGCCGATTCCAGGAGCTGCTGGATGCGCGGCGCGCGTACGATCTTGGCAGTGGGCGGGGCGCGACGCGCCCGATCCTCGAGATCAACCAGACGGCAGAGCTGGAGCCGCGGCTGGCGAACACGCTCACGTTCAAGCGCTGCGCCGCCGTCGCGGAGCGGCTGCTCAGCCGGCCGGTGGAGTACCGCTTCGACCACGCGATCTACAAGCCGCCGTTCAACGGTGCCGCCACCCCCTGGCACCAGGACGAGGCGTATGACCACAAGAACGCGGTAGAGGGCCGCGCGCCGCTGTGGGCGCTCGAGCGCAAATATCTCAGCGTGCACTTCTGGGTCCCTCTGCAGGACGTCACGCGCGACATGGGCTGCATGGAATTCATCCCCGGCAGTCATCGCGGCGCGCTTGCCCGGCATCATCGCCGCGACCGTCTGCGTGACGCGCACGCGCTGGAGCTGGTCGGCCTCGACACCACGCAAGCCGTCGCATGTCCGATCCGTGCGGGCGACGCGACCGTCCACTTCCCTCGCACTGCGCACTACACCGGCCCGAACCGCACCGGCACGGCGCGGATGGCCTGGGTGCTCGTGTTCGGGCCGCGCCGATCGCTCAGCGTCCGGCTGGTCGCTAAAACCCGCCTCGTGTGGCGGCAGGTCACCCGCTGAGGGTCGTCAGAAGCGCGCGGTGTGCCGCGGCTCGTGCGGCTAAGGATCACGCGAGCGGCTGACCGCTGATCCAGGAGGGCGCCACGTCGCGCGGAGCGTAGCGCGAGGCCACATCGCGCGCGCGATCCGCCTCGTTGCCTCGCGGGCCCGCGTCCCGACTGCGCGGCGGCATACCACCGCCGCCGCCACCGCCACCACCGCCGCCGTGTCGGCCTCCGCCGTCTCGGCCTCCGCCGTCTCGGCCTCCGCCATCTCGGCCTCCGCCACCGCGACCGTCGCCACCACGACCATCACCGCCACGACCGCGACGCCGCCGCCCACCGCGGCGCGAGCGCCGACGGCGACCGCCGCCGTCCGGGACGCCGCTGCCGGTCTGAAGATGTGCGCCCTCCCGGTTGCGCGGGTCCGGCGCCTCGATCTCGGTCTCGACGACATCCTCGGCGACGCTCGTCGCCTCGGCCGATTCGTCGGCATGCGCATCCGCCGCCGATGCGACCGGTTCTAGCGTCTCGACCGGTTCAGGGGCGGCGCGTTCGATCGGCGCCTCGGCCTCGCGCGGCTCGGCCGGAGCCGCACCGCCGACGAGCGTGATCACGCCGGCGCGATTGACCTCGAGCTCCTTGATGCGCCGCAGCCGGGTGATGAGACGCGGGGAACCGGGAGGCCGACTGAAGCCACGGGCTTTGAGCGCGTTGGCCAACGAGTCGAGCGTGACCGTGCCGCGTGTGCGCGCGAGGTCGCGCACGACGGCGACGATCTCGTCGTGCGGCGCGGTGTGCGGCTCGCCGCTCTCCGCGCTGTCGACGCGCGGTGCCTGATGCACGGGGGCGTGACCGGGCGGGGTGTGATGAACGGGACGCGTCGCGACGTGCTCCATGCGCCCGTGGTCGCCTCGTCCGCGGCCGCCGCGCCGCCGTCGCCGGCGGCCACCGCGATCGCCATGATCGTAGTCGCGCTCAACGCGCTCGATCGCCACCGGCTCCGGGGTCGGCATGCCGAGCAGTCCGCGATACGACAGTCGGCGGAACGTCACGCCGAGGCTCGCGGCTACGTCGCCGACGGCGTCGAACGCGCGGTCGTCGGAGACGATCTCGATCATGTCGCCGGGGCGCGCGCCCGCGAGCCACACGCCGGAGGCGACCGCGATGCGCAGGTCGCTCCAGTCGCGCACACCCACCGACGGCGCACTGTGCACCAGCGCGGCGCCGTGGCGCGCGAGCAGCCGCGCGGTGTCGTGGCCGATTACGCGCCAGTTGCCGACGGCGAAGAATTCCGTACGTCGGCCGGCGCGATCGACCGCCAGATGCGAGATGACGCGCGCGATGTGCTCCGCGCGGCTCGTATTCTCCACGTCGAAGAAGATGGCGCGACGGGTCGAGGGGAGCGGGCGCGCGGGCTCCGGCCCGGGCACACGCGCGGCGAGCACGGGCTCCGGCACGCTGAGCGGCAGCCCGTCGAGCGATTGCTCGACGATCTCTTCGGCGGGAGCGCTCGGCGCCTCCTCGGCGATCCTCGCCGGGGCCTCGGCCTCCGGCTGCGGCCGGGGACGCGCGCGCTTTCGGGCGCCCCGCGCCGGTGAACGTCTGGTCTTGCGAGCTGTTGCCACGATGCCTCCTTGGGGTCCAGGCTGGACCCGTTCGTCAGTGTACGGACGCCGCGGCGCGCGCGGGCGCCAAAATCACTCCGACCGCTCACGCCCCCGCAGCGTCCGGAATGTCACGGAGTAGCGCTCCTCGCGTCCCGGCGGAATCGCGTGCTGCCACTGCCACCGCGCGGCTCCCGCGAGCACGTAGGCCGAACGCGGGGCCAGCGTCACCGCGCGCGTTCGCCGGGCCGCGCCTGTGCCGCGCTGAAAGCGAAAGCGGCACGCGCTCAGGAGCGAGACTCCGACGACGTCGCCGAACGGCGGCGCATCGCGATGCCAGCCGATGCCTGCTCCCGAAGGATAGTGCGTCAGCAGCACTTCCGCGAGCGCGTCCGGCTCCACACCGGCGAGGCGCGCCGTGCGGGCGCGAAGGCCGATCAGAAACTCCGGCATGGGCGGACCGGGCTCGACGCGCCACGTTTCGTAGCCGTAGGTCCAGCCATAATGAATCGTACGCCGGCGCGCCACCTGCCCTCGCATGCGGACCTCGCCGAAGCGCAGCGCGCGCAGGTCATCGACCAGCGCCGTCTCCTCCGCGGGTGAAATGATTTCCTCGTAGTAGGCGAATCCCTCTGGAAGATCGGCCGCTTCCGGGAAGAGCACCGCCATGGGGACTCAGCATACCGGTCCCGCGCACCCCTCGGTGGCATGTCGTTCGCAGCCACGCGGGGCATGAGCGACTTCACGCCCGAACAAGAGCAGTTCGTCACCGAGGTCGTCTCGCGCCTCTGTCGTCGCTACGCCGACGTGATCGAGAAGCTCGCGACCGAGGTCCATGCGCTGACGATGGTCCTGGTCGAGAAGCGCCTCATCACGATCGATCGGCTCGAGGCGGCGCGCCGCCAGCTGGATCTCGCGTATGACCTGACGCAGGCGTTAGAGATCCGCGCGCTCATCAAGGACATCGACGAGCTCGACGCCGGCTAGACACCCACGACCCGTGCGGTAGGATACCGGCCACCAGAGGAGGTCCCTCGATGGCCGAGACCGCACGCATGGCTGTTTTCCACGGAACGGGCAAGCCCTTCGAGATCCGCGAGTATCCGGTGCCGGAGCCCGCGCCCGGCGCCGCGCTCATCAAGATCGCGCTCGCGAACGTGTGCGGCTCGGACCTGCACTACTGGCGCGGCGAGCAGGATTACGCGCGCATGGGCCGCCCGCTGCCGCTCAACACCGGTCATGAGCACGTCGGCACGATCGCCAAGCTCGGCGACGGCGTGACCACGGAGGCGGCCGGCCGCCCGCTCAAGGTCGGCGATAGGGTCGCCTATCGCTACTTCTTCCCGTGCGGGCGCTGCAAGGCGTGCCTGGCGCGTCACTTCAAATCGTGCCCGGTGCGCCAGGCGAACTGGCTCGTGTCGTGCGAGCAGTGGCCCCACTTCCAGGGCGGCTTCGGTCAGTACTTCTATCTGCGACCCAACCACGCCATGTTCCTGCTGCCGCCCGAGATCACCGATGAGATGGCCGCGGGCGTGAACTGCGCCTATACGCAGGTCTACGCCGGATTCGACGTCGCCGGCCTGAAGGCCGGTCAAACGGTCGTCGTGCAGGGCGCGGGCGGCCTCGGCGTCTACGCATGCGCGGTGGCGCGCGAGATGGGCGCCGGACGCGTGATCGTGATCGACGGCATCGACGAGCGGCTGGAGCTGGCGCGGCAGTTCGGCGCCGACACGTTCGTGGACCTGCGCGAGTTCACGACGCCCGAGGCGCGCGTGAAACGTGTGAAGGAGCTGACCGACGACTGGGGCGGCGATGTCGTGGTCGAGCTGGTCGGCCATCCCGGCGTCGTGGACGAAGGGCTGCGGATGACCGCGCCCGAAGGGACGTACCTCGAGATCGGCAACATCAACGTCGGCTGGAAGGCGGAGTTCGATCCCTCCTGGATCATCTTCGGCAATCGCCGCATCATCGGTCTCGCGCACTATGAGGCCGAGCACCTCCGCGGCGCGCTCGACCTGATGCTGCGCACGCTGACGAAGTATCCCTGGCGCAAGGTGGTCTCGCACAAGTACCCGCTGGAGGAAATCAACCGCGCGTTCGCCGAGCAGGACAAGGGACACGTCACGCGCGCGGCGATCGTGCCTAACTGAGCAGCTTGTCGAGGGTGATCGGCAGGTCGCGGACGCGCTTGCCGGTCGCGTGGTAGACGGCGTTGGCGATGGCGGCGCCGACGCCGACGATTCCGATCTCGCCCAGGCCCTTGGCGCCGAGCGGATTGACGACGTCATCGTGCTCCTCCACGAAGATGACGTCGATGTCGTGCACGTCGGCGTGAACCGGAAAGTGATAGTCCGCGAGGTTGTGGGTCATGAAGCGGCCGCGCGCGTGGTCCATCACGCTCTCTTCCTGCAGCGCCATGCCGATGCCCCACACGATCGACCCGAGGATCTGGCTGCGAGCAGTTTTGGGATTGAGGATGCGGCCCCCGGCCACGGCGCTGACGACCCGCGTGACCTTCACGGTCCCGAGGTCCTCGTCGACCTTCACCTCGGCGAACACCGCCGAGTGCGAATAGAGCGCGTAGTCCTCTCGCTTCTTGGACGGCCCAACGGTCGCGGTCTCGTCGATCGTTTGCACGCCGGCACGGCGCAGGACGTCGATCACCGATTGCGCGGCGCCCGCCTCGGCCGAAGGGCCATCGATTCTTCGTCCGAGATCCAGCACGCGCTCCCGGATTTTGTCGCAGGCGGCCTTGACCGCTGAGCCCACCGACGCTGCGGTCCACGAGCCGCCCTCCACCGGCGCGGCAGGCAACCTCGAATCCCCGAGCTCGAACGTGACGTGTTCGATCGGCACGCCGAGCGCGTCAGCGGCGATCTGGGTCATGACCGTGTAGGTGCCGGTGCCGATGTCCCCGGTCGCGCTGCTCACGGTGAGCCGGCCGTCCGCGGTCAGTACCGCCCGCGCCGTGGCCTGCTCCTGCATCGCCTCCCACGTGCCCGTCGCCATTCCCCAGCCCACCATCGCCGTGCCCTCGCGCATCGAGCGGGGCTCGGGGTTGCGTCGCCCCCAGCCGAATCGCTCGGCGCCCTGCCGGTAGCACTCGCGCAGCGCCTTGCTGGAAAACGGCTTGTCCTCGTTGCCGTCCCGCTCGGCGTAGTTCTTCAGGCGCAGCTCGAGCGGATCCATCCGTAGCTTGGCCGCGAGCTCGTCCATCGCGGACTCGAGCGCGTACACGCCCCACGTCGCGCCGGGCGCGCGCATGTCGACAGGCGTGTTGACGTCGAGCTGCACGAGCTTGTGGTCGAACGCGGCGGCTTCGCACCGGTACAGCATCCCCGACCAGTTCACGACCGCCTCACTGAAGTCTTCGAATTGCGAGGTCTCCGCGATCGCCTCGTGCGTGAGGGCCTGGAGCGTGCCGTCGGCCGCCGCGCCGAGCTTGACGCGCTGCCACGTCATCGGCCGGTGGCCGAGGGTGAACATCTGCTGGCGCGTGAGCGAGACGCGCACCGAGCGCTTCAGCTCCCGCGCGGCGAGAACGGCCAGAAACACGTGATACTGCGGACGCAGACCAGAGCCAAAGGCGCCGCCGACGAAGGGCGAAACGACACGCAGCTCATCCTCGGCGAAGCCGAAGACGCGGCAGAGATAGCCGTGGACGTTGAGCACGCCCTGCGTCTTGTCGTAGACCGTCAGACGGCCGTCCTCGTCGCGGACGATGGTGGCGCCGAACAGCTCCATGGGATTGTGATGCTCGACCGGCACGCGATACTGGGCGTCGACGTGCACGGCGGCGGCGGCGAAGGCGCGAGCGGCGTCGCCCCGCGCCTTGGGCAGCGGTGTCCGGAACTCGGGCGTGTATGCCGAATGCCACTGCGTTTCGAAGTCTGTCTGCGGCATCTTGTGCGCGTAGTCGACCCGGATCAGGGCGGCCGCGTGCCGCGCCACCTCGAACGTTTCCGCGACAACCAGCGCGATCGGCTGGCCGCTGAAGTGGATGCGCTCGTCATACAGAGGCCGGAACGGCGATCCGGACGGCGCCACCTCGTCGCGATAGCTGCGATCGAACCACGGCAGTCCCTTCACGTTCTCGTGCGTGAAGACGTGCAGCACGCCCGGCACCGCGAGCGCCGCTGCGGTGTGGATCGACGTCACGGCGCCGCGGGCGATGGCGCTTCCGACGACATGCCCGTAAGCGAGATTGGGGACGTTGTACTCGGCAGCGTAACGCGCCTTCCCCGTCACCTTGGCGCGTCCGTCCACGCGGCTCATCGGCCGTCCGATATGAGCCGTCATGCCGCCGCTTCTCGAGTGTGGCCGGCGGCCACCGTCAGCGCGCGGACGACGGCGCGTTTGGCGAGCGCGACCTTGAAGCTGTTGTCGCCAAAGCCCTGGACGCCGCGCAGCAGCGTCTCGGCAAGGCGCTCGAAGGCCGCGCGTGATGGTCGCTGGCCCCGCAGCGACGCTTCGACTTCGCGGTCGCGCCACGGCTTGTGCGCCACCCCGCCGAGCGCGAGCCGCGCCTCCGCCACGCTGTCCCCGTCCAGTCGCACGGCTGCCGCGACCGACACGAGGGCGAACGCGTACGACGCCCGATCGCGCACCTTCACGTAGGCGTAGTGCTCGCGGAATCCCTCCGCGGGCAGCTCGACGGCCGTGATGAGCTCGTCCGCACGCTTGTTCGTGTCGAGGTCGGGGCGATCGCCGGGCAGACGATGAAAATCGGTTAGGGCGATCGAACGATCGCCGGCGGGACCGGTCACGCGGACCACCGCGTCGAGTGCGGCCAGGGCCACGCACATGTCCGAGGGATGGACGGCGATGCAGTGCTCGCTCGCGCCGAGGATCGCGTGGTAGCGATTGAATCCCGTGAGGGCCGAGCATCCAGTCCCGGGTGCCCGCTTGTTGCACGGCGTCGCGGTGTCGTAGAAATAGGCGCAGCGCGTGCGTTGCATGAGGTTGCCGCCGACCGAGGCCATGTTGCGCAGCTGCGGCGATGCGCCGGCCAGGATGGCCTGCGACAGCAGCGGATAGCGGCGCTCGATCTCCGGATGGTAGGCGACGTCGGTGTTCGTCACCAGCGCGCCGAGCCGTACGCCGCCGTCGGCCGCGGGTTCGATCTCACGCAGCGGCAGGTGCGTGATGTCGATCAGCCGCGTTGGCCGCTCGACGTTCTCCTTCATCAGATCGATGAGGTTCGTGCCGCCGGCGATGAACTTGGCCGTCTCGTTACCGGCGATCTCGCGCAGCGCCGCGCCGAGGTCGCGGGCCCGCGTGTAGGTGAAGGCGTTCATCGCGGCGGCCGGGCCGCCATCTCCATGGCGGCCTGGATCGCGGCGAGGATGTTCGGATAGGCGCCGCACCGGCAGAGATTGCCGCTCATCAGCTCACGGATGTCGTCCGCCGTCTTCGCGCGGCCTTCGTACATCAGGCCGAGGGCCGAACAGAGCTGACCGGGCGTGCAGTACCCACACTGAAACGCGTCGTGGTCGATGAAGGCTTGCTGCAGCGGGTGCAAGGCCCCGTCATTTGCCAGCCCTTCGATCGTCGTCACGGCCGCGCCATCGTTCATGACGGCGAGGGTCAGGCAGGAGACGATGCGACGCCCGTCGACCAGGACCGTGCATGCGCCGCACTGGCCGTGATCGCAGCCTTTCTTCGTCCCGGTGAGGTCGAGAGTTTCCCGGAGCGCATCGAGGAGCGTCGTCCACGGGGCGACGTCGAACTGCCGCGCCTCACCGTTGAGCTTGAGTGTGATTGCCGTCTGGCCTGGCACGACTGCCACCGCGTCCTCCTCTCCCTGATCGGTCGACGGGACGGAGCGAGCGGCATGCCACCGAGACCGTTGCCTGTGGGAGCGGCGGCCTCGCAGTTTTTACGACCGTGTGGGCTTGTGTCGAATCGTGAAGGCGTGTCCTGATGATCGATCGCGGGAAGTATCAGGCGATGGCGCGCTCGACCCGCCGTGCGATCTCCGCTTTCGGCTGCACACCGACGATGCGGTCGACCTCGCGGCCGCCCTTGAACACGAGCAGCATCGGGATGCTGCGCACGTTGAGCCGGTTAGCCGTGACGGGATTCTCGTCGACATTCAGCTTGGCGACCCGGGCGCGGCCGGCCAGCTCCGCGGCCAGCTGATCGACCACCGGCGAGATGATGCGGCACGGACCGCACCACGGCGCCCAGGCGTCGAGCAGCACGGGTATCGGTGAGCGCTCGACCTCGGTCGCGAACGTCGCGTCGGTCACGGTCATGGGCCGCGCGACGTCATCAGCACCCACAAGCGGCGTCTTGCACCGCCCGCAGACAGGCTGCTGGCCAGCGGCAAGCTTTTCGAGCGGCACGCGATTGGTCGTACCACAATTCGGGCAGCGGACGAGGCGAGACTCAGCCATGACCGATTATGCCGCCGCGGGGCAACTGAAGCGACGGCCTGGCGCACATGGTGCCGTAGTGATCGACATCCGGTGGTCGGCGAGTCTTCAAAAGGTGCCCGGGTGCCGTAAGCACGGCACGTCTGCACGCGACGCTAGAGACGGTCGCCGAACTCGCGCCACGACCATAGCGTGTTCTTCTCGATCAGCGCGTTGGCGGTGACGTACAGGGCGAGGATGCGCTCGATGCGCGCGGCGGCGACTGGGTCGTCGTCCGGCCAGCGCCGCGGCGGCGTGCTGAGCCCCAGATCGACGTGCTGTAGTGCGCGGGAATGGAAGAGGTAGAACCAGAAACCGTCGGGGTCGGCGATGCCCCCGCCCGCCTCGTAAACCGAGCTCAGGTACACGCCTCGCACAGGCAGACAATCGGTCGCGAGCGCGCAGCTCACGTCCCGTCCTGCGAAGGACGATACCCGCGGCGTGAGACCGACGAGCGCCAGAATGGTGGGCGTGAGGTCGAGCTGGCTCGCGATTCCCGGCACGACGCGCGGCCGATAGACGGCTGGAGCGCGCAACGAGGGATCCAGCCAGATGGCCAGCGGCGCCATGAAATGTCCCGCAGAGTTCTCGGCATCGGTGCGGGCCAGGCGCTCGTGCCGGCCGTGATCGCCCAGGACGAGCACGACGGTGTCGCGCAGGGCGCCGTCGCGCTCGAGGCCGCGGAAGAAGCGCTCGAGCTCGACGTCGAGGTATCGCAGCGCGGCGAGATAGCGGTCTGACTCGTCGCGCAGCGCGGCGACCTCCGGATGGCTCGTCGGCACGGCGAACGGGTGATGCGTCCCCGTCGTCAGCGACGTGAGGAAATACGGCCGTCCGCCCCGGCGCAAGTCGTCGATCTCCGCACGCAAGCGATCGAAGAGCGCGCCGTCGGCGACGCCGAGCCCGAGGCGCGGCGTGCTGCGCGGGAACGCGCTCTCGTCGATCAGCTCCTCGAGGCCGTTGCGTGCCATGAAGAGTCCCAGGCGTGAATGACTGCGGTCGCGATTCTGGCCGATGACCATTCGTGTGTGGTACCCGCCGCGCGTGAGGAGCGTCGGAAGGCACAGGTAGTCGTTGGAGTAGCGGGCCTTGGTGGCGGCCACGCCCTGGCGCGGCAGTCCGGAGCAGAGCGACGCGAACAATCCGTGGAACGTCTGGGCGCCGTTGGCGTGGAAGTTTGGGAACGTGACGCTGTCGGCGAACAGCGCGTCGAGGAAGGGCGTGACGCGGATGCCTCCCACCGTGCGGCCGACGAACCGCCGGTCGAGCGCCTCGATGAACAACAGCAGCACGTTGGGCTGCCGCGCGAGCGGCGACGGCCGCGGGTCCTCGGCGTGGACGAGCGGGTGGCGCGATGAGAGAAAGCGCGCGCCGGGCAGCAGGATCTCACGCGCGATCGGAAACGCACGCGACTCGGGCATCGCCGTCTTGACGAACGCGGGCATGACGACGCGGCGGCTGGACTTTTCGATCGGTGTGGTGGCGATCCAGACCGGTGTCTGGGCGAGCGCGTAATAGGTCGAGCTCGCGATCGGCGCCGACTGCACCGAGTCGGGGCCGTTGGGATGCAAGCCCCACGCGCCGGCGGCGACGGCAAGCGGCACCACCGCCGCGGCCGCCCGCGGCCACCGGTGCACCGCCGGAGCAACGCCGCGGCGGAAGACGAAGCGCCAGATGAAAATCGCCGCCGTCAGGGCCGCGGCGTAGCTCAGCACGCGGACCGTCCAGAGACCGACCTCGCCGAGCTCCGCCGCCGTTTGCGCGCCGACCTGGCTGCTGCGCACCTCACCGTGTCGGCTCTGCCCGATCAGATCGCCGACGTATTCCATGAACACGGCGTCCATGCGCTGGCCGCTGTAGAGGTAATAGCCCATGTCCACGGTCAGCACGGCGATGTAGGCGACGGCGAGGCTCGCCGCGGCGACGGCGAGCGCGCGCGCGAAGACACCGGCGGCGCGGCGGCGTGCCGCGAGCACGAGCGGCAGCGTCACGACGAGCGCCAGGACGACGGCGAGCAGCATCCCCCAGCTGGCCGTCACGAGATCCGCGCGCAGTCCGGTGAAGAGCGTCAGCGCGAGCACCTTCGGCGACGGCGCGGCGCGGCGCGCGGCGGCCCCGATCAGGAACAGCCGTTGCGCCTGCTGGACCACGACCAGCAGGAGCCACCAGAAGACGAAGCGGGCGAGGAGTGCTGCGAGCACGCTCAGGCGCGGCCGCTCACGCCGTCACAGCCGCCGGCTGACACGCGGATCGAGCTGATCGCGCAACCCGTCGCCGAGCATGTTGACGGCCAGGACGGTCACGGCCAGGAAGATCCCCGGGAAAAGGATGTTGTGCGGGAACACGCGGAAGAGCGCGCGGCCCTCCGCCATGATGTTGCCCCAGGTCGGCGTCTCAGGCGGTATGCCGACGCCCAGGAACGACAGGATTGCTTCGATCAGGATGGCGGAGGCGCAGACGAACGTCGCCTGGACGACCAGCGGTGCCAGCGTGTTGGGCACCACATGACGCGCGAGCAGCGAGGGCGTGCGCGCGCCGAGCGCGATGGCCGCCTCGACGTACGGCTCCTCGCGGATGGACAGGACGAGCGAGCGCACCAGGCGGACCACGCGCGGGACTTCGGGAATGACGATGGCGAGGATGACGCTGCGCAGGCCCGCGCGCGAAACCGAAACGAGCGCGATGGCGAGCAGGATGGCCGGAATGGCCATGAGGCCATCCATCACGCGCATCACGACGCCGTCGATCGCGCGGACGTAGCCGGCCAGGAGGCCGATCACGAGCCCGGCCGCGGCGCTGACGAGGGCCACGGTGATGCCGACGACGAGCGAGACGCGCGCGCCGTACACGACGCGACTATATACGTCGCGGCCGAGGCTGTCAGTACCCATCCAGTGGCGCACCGCGCGCGGCCGTCCGTCGTCGCCGCGCACCGTGCGTTCGGCGCCCGGCTTGCGATTGCGGGCGGTCGGATCGATCACGGTCGGGTCGCTGGTAGCGAGCACCGGCGCCAGCACGCCGGTCGCCACCACGACGGCGAAGAGCGCGCCCCCCAGCAGCACGCTGCGGTCCGCGAGTCGCATCAGTAGCGGATCCGCGGGTCGAGCATGGTGTAGGACAGATCGACGAGCAAGTTGATGAGAACGTAGACGACCGAAAAGACGAGGATCACCGCCTGCACGGTGGGATAGTCGCGCGCCAGCACCGCGTCGACGGTGAGACGCCCCAGGCCCGGGATGCCGTACACGGATTCGGTGACGACGACCCCGCCGATCAGCACGGCGATGCCGATGCCGATGACCGTGATGATCGGCACCGCGGCGTTGCGCAGCACGTGGCGCAGCAGCACCGGCAGCTCGCCCAGGCCCTTGGCGCGCGCGGTGCGGACGTGGTCGGCGTTCAAGACCTCGAGCACGCTGGCCCGTGTGATGCGCGCGATGAGCGCGACGAACACGACGGCGAGCGTGACGCTCGGCAGGATCAGCCGCTGGACAAAGCCCGGCACGCCATCACGCAGGCGCTGATAGCCCTGCACGGGCAACCATGCCAGCTCGATGGCGAAGAGATAGATGAGCACGTAGCCGATCACGAAGACGGGCACCGAGAAGCCAAGGACCGACACTCCCATGACCGCGCGGTCGATCCACGTGCCGCGCTTCCACGCGGCCAGCACGCCGAGCGGGATGGCGAAGGCAACGGTGAGGACCAGGGTGACCGTCGCGAGCGCGAGCGTCGGCTCGACGCGATCGAGGATGAGCTGGCTCACCGGCCGCTTGAAGAAGTACGACTCGCCGAAGTCGCCGCGCACGACGCGGCCGATCCAGATGACGAACTGCTCGACGAGGGGCCGGTCGAGCCCCAGGCGCGTGCGAATGGCCGCGACATCCGCCGAGGTCGCGTTGTCGCCGGCGATGATCGCGGCCGGGTCACCCGCCGTCAGGCGCAGCAGCGAAAAGACAACCACCGCCACCACCGCCATGACGGGGATCGTGGCGATGAGGCGGCGGCCGATGTACGGCAGCATCCGCGACGACCGTGCGGCTTACTTCTTGGTCATGTTCCAGAACACCGTCACGGGCGCCTCGAGGACGCCGTCGATGTTCTTGCGCAGTGCGAACGCGCCGTACCACTGGCCGAGCGGAATGTGGGTCGGATACTGCGTCGCGCGCAGCTGCACCTGGTCGGAGAGCTGCTTCTGCTTCGCGAGGTTCGTCTCCCGCGCGAAGGCGTCGCGCAGCCCCTCGATGTCCTTGTCGCACGGCCAGCCGAACATCGCTTTGTCGCACGACGCGTTGAGGAATCCCATCATGACGGGATTCAGGATATCGGCGGCGACCCACGACGTGAGGAATGCGTGCCAGCCGCCGGCCGGCGGCGGGTCTTTCTTCGCCCGGCGCGCGACCAGCGTCTGCCAGTCCATCGACACCATGTCGACCTTGAAGCCGCCCTTCTCCAGCAGCGACTTGGCCACCGGCGCCAGATTGGCGAGCACGGCGAGGTCTGTGGAGTGCATCAGGACGATCGGCGTGCCGTCGTAGCCGGCCTCTTTCAGCAGCGCCTTCGACTTGTCGAAGTTCGAATCGAGCAGACCCTCGAGCGCCTTCGTCGACGCCATCGGCGAGCCGCACGGGAAGAACGACTTGCACGTCTTGTAGTACGCGGGGTCGCCGATCACGCCCTTGAGGAAGTCTTCCTGGTTGAAGGCGTGCAGAACGGCCTGACGGATCTTCGGGTTGTCGAAGGGCTTGTGCAGGACGTTGAAGCGGAATGTGTACTGGTTCCCGAGCGGGTTGCCGTTGAACAGCTTCACGTTTGAATCAGCCTTCAGCACCGGGTAGAGGTCGTGGGGCGGCGACTCGATCATGTCGATCTCGCCGGCGAGCAGCGCGTTGACCGCCGTCTGGTGATCGGGAATCGACTTCCACTCGATGCGGTCGATCTTGGCAACCTTGCCGCCGGCCATGCCCGAGGGCGCCTCGGACCGCGGCTTGTAGTTCGGATTCTTGACGTACACCGCCTTGTCGCCCGGCTTCCACTCGTCCTTCTTGAAGATGAAGGGGCCGGAGCCGGTGGTGTCGGAGATCTGCGTGTTCGGGTCGGTCTCGGCCACGCGCTTGGGCATCATGAACGGCACGTTCGACGACGGCTTGCCGAGGGCGCCGAGCACGAGCCCGGTCGGCTCCGTGAGCACGATCTTGAACGTCTTCGGGTTGACGGCCTGCATCTCCTTCACGAAGGTCATGAGCTTCTGCCCCATCGAGTCCTTCGCGCCCCACCGCTTGATCGAAGCGATGCAGTCCTCGCTGGTCACCGGCTTGCCGTCGTGCCAGGCCAGGCCGTCACGCAGCGTGAGCGTGTACGTCAGCTGATCCTTGCTCACCTCGTACTTGTCGACCATCTGCGGCTTGATGTCGCCCTTGGCGTCCATCGCGAACAGCGTGTCGTAGTTGAGGTAGCCGTGGTTGCGCACGATGTAGGCCGTCGTCCAGATCGGATCGATGATCTTGAGGTCGGAATGCATCACCACGCGCAGCGTCGTCTCGGCCCGCGCGGGACCGATGACGGCGAACACGCCGAGCGCGGCGATGATGATGGCGGCGAGTCGTCGACGTTTCATAGGTTCCTCCCGGGTGCCGAGGAACATATCACAGCAGGGTGTAAGATCGCGGGCGCAACGCGAGGAGGCTCGGCATGGAACGAGAGCTGTGGCGCTGGGACGCCGTCGACCTCGCCGCCGCCATTCGCACGCGGCGGATCTCGAGCCGCGAAGCGACCCAGGCGGTGCTCGAGCGACTGGCCGCGGTGAATCCGGCGATCAACGCGGTGACGGTGCTGCTCGCCGATCAGGCGCTGGCGGCGGCCGATCGGGCCGATGCGACGCTGCGTCGCGGCGAGGCGATCGGCGTGCTGCATGGCGTGCCGGTGACGATCAAGGAAAACGTCGACCAGGAGGGCCTGGCCACCGCCAACGGCGTACCGGCGTTCAAGGATCTCGTCGCGACCAGCGACAGCCCGCCGGTGGCCAACTGGAGGCGCGCCGGTGCAGTCATTGTCGGTCGTACGAACACGCCCGCGTTCAGCCTGCGCTGGGACACCGACAACGCGCTGCGCGGCCGCACCTACAATCCGTGGAGCCGTCGGCACACACCGGGCGGGAGCAGCGGCGGCGCCGCGTCGTCGCTGGCCGCTGGCATCGCGCCGCTGGGTCACGGCAACGATCTCGGCGGCTCGATCCGCTATCCCGCGTACTGCTGCGGCGTGGCCGGCATCCGGCCGACATTGGGCCGCGTCCCGTCCTATAACCAGACCGCCGCCGAGGAGCGACCGCCGGGGACACAGATCATGTCCGTGCAGGGGCCGCTCGCGCGACGCGTGCGTGACGTGCGCCTGGGGCTC